>JAESGR010000046.1_pt1 | contig 473565 bp, 414 predicted proteins | sample 9269771 | NCBI WGS metagenome assembly JAESGR01 (sample SAMN15739572, study PRJNA653492) | algae metagenome | isolation source: Chroococcus sp. CMT-3BRIN-NPC107 and co-occurring heterotrophs from well... | place: USA: Clark Mountains Wilderness, California | collected 2010-04-18 | reverse complement strand
GCCAGCTCCGCATCCACCGCGACCCCATCTCCGGCCATGGCACACCCTCGCGCCACAACCACCAGGTGTCAGCGATCTCAACGGGACAAGCACGTACGCGATCTGACGGGACTCAACAACCCGCCGCGGCCGGACGCGCGTCTGACACCTCGCCGCCCGCCGCGACCTGTCAGACCGTGCACCCGCCGCGGCCGGACGCGCGTCTGACAGTTCGTGCCTCCGGGGCGTGCGTCCGGCACGCGCGGTCAGGACACGTGGCCGGTGAGGCGCTCGCCGGGGCCCTGGCCGGGCGGGTCCTGCACCACCGAGGCCTCGCGGAAAGCCAGCTGGAGCGAGCGCAGGCCGTCGCGCAGGGCGCGGGCGTGCTGGTTGCCGATGTCGGGGGCCGCCGCCGTCACGAGCCCGGCGAGCGCCTGGATCAGCACCCGGGCCTCGGCCAGGTCCTTGTGCTCCTCGGCGCCCGGCCCCTCCTCGAGCCCGCAGCGCACGGCGGCGGCGCTCATCATGTGCACCGCGGCGGTCGTGATCACCTCGACCGCCGTGACGTCGGCGATGTCGCGCGCCGCGCCGGCGGCCGCTGCCTCGAGCCCGCCGTCGGCGCCGCCGAGGTCGGCGACCGCGTCCAGGTCGGGCAGGTGGTCGGCCGGTCGGTCAGCCGGTCCGTCGTCGGGTCCGTCGGTGGCGCCGGGATTGGGTTCGTCCGTGCTCATTGCTGTACCCTGGCACGCAGACCGACCGGACCCGCACGCCGCCTCCCAGGCGGCACCAGGGTCCGGTGCGCCAAGCGGAGATCCTCTCCCACCCGCTGCCACCGCCCGACCCGCCCCGCGGGTCACCAGGTGGCCGGGTCCAGGTCACCGGGGCGGCCCGCCGCCCCGGCAGCCCGTCCGGGCGTCCTCCGTGGACGTCCCGGTCCGGCGTCGACCACCTGAGGCCTCCGTGCAGCGACCGCTGACGGGGGCCTTTCCCGTCGGTGGCGGTTCCCGTAGATGACGACAGGAGCAGCACATCAGCGAGCCCCGCATCAACGAGCGGATCCGCGTCCCGGAGGTCCGCCTCGTCGGCCCCGCCGGCGAGCAGGTCGGGATCGTCCGCGTCGAGGACGCCCTGCGACTGGCCCAGGAGGCCGACCTCGACCTCGTCGAGGTCGCGCCCAACGAGCGTCCGCCCGTCTGCAAGCTCATGGACTTCGGCAAGTTCAAGTACGAGGCCGACATGAAGGCCCGTGACGCCCGCAAGAACCAGGCGAACACGGTCCTGAAGACCATCCGGCTGCGGCTGAAGATCGACCCGCACGACTACGCGACCAAGCGCGCCCAGGCGGAGAAGTTCCTGTCCGGCGGCGACAAGGTCAAGGTCCTGATCATGTTCCGCGGACGCGAGCAGTCCCGCCCGGAGATGGGCTACCGGCTGCTCCAGCGGATCGCCGCCGACCTCGGCGACCTCGGCTTCGTCGAGAGCTCGCCGCTGCAGGACGGCCGCAACATGGTGATGGTCCTCGGGCCGCACAAGAAGAAGGCCGAGGCCAAGGCCGCCGCCCCGCGCGCCGGCAGCAGCAAGGCCCGTCGTCGCGAGCGCGACGCCGGCCCCGCCGACGCGCCGGACGAGCAGCAGGCCGACCAGCAGTCCGAGCAGTCCGTGGACGAGGCGACCTCGACCGCAGGCTGAGTCCGGTCGCGACCGCGGGACGACGCGGACAGCACACCGGCACCACCGAGCACCACCCACCGACCACGAGGAGAGCGGCAGCCATGCCGAAGAACAAGACGCACAGCGGCACCAAGAAGCGGTTCCGGCTGACGGGCAGCGGCAAGGTCATGCGCCAGTCGGCGATGGACGTCCACAAGATGGAGTCCAAGTCCAGCAGCCACCGCCGCCGGCTCGAGATCGACCAGCCGGTCTCCCCCGCCGACGTCAAGAAGATCAAGCGGCTCCTCGGCAAGTGAGCTGACCGACCACCGGCCGGACGGGACAGGTCCCGACCGGCCACCGACCAGAACCACCTGAGGAGCACCACGTGGCACGCGTGAAGAGGGCGGTCAACGCCCAGAAGAAGCGCCGGGAGACTCTCGAGCGCGCCAGCGGCTACCGGGGCCAGCGGTCCCGCCTGTACCGCAAGGCCAAGGAGCAGGTCACCCACTCCCTGGTCTACAGCTACCGCGACCGCAAGGCGCGCAAGGGCGACTTCCGCCGGCTGTGGATCCAGCGCATCAACGCCGCCGCGCGCGCGAACGGCATGACCTACAACCGCTTCATCCAGGGCCTGAACCTGGCGGGCATCGAGGTCGACCGCCGCATGCTGGCCGAGATGGCCGTCAACGACGCGCCCGCGTTCGCGGTGCTGGTCACCACGGCCCGCGAGGCCCTGCCGAAGACCGAGGGCTCGGCGGCCTGATCCGCCGCTGACCCCGGCCGAGCGCCCGCACGACCACCAGGACGCCCGGATGACCGAGCTGCTGCTGTCCAACACCCGCGCCGAGCGGGTCAGGGCGGTGGCCCGGCTGTCCGGGCGTCCTGCGCGTCGGCGTGCCGGGCTGTTCCTGGCCGAGGGGCCGCAGGCGGTGCGCGAGGCGGTGCCGGCCGGGGCGGTGCAGGACCTCTACGCCACCGAGGAGGCCGCGCGGCGCCACGCCGACCTGGTGGAGGCGGCGGCGGGCGCAGGCGTCCCGGTGCGGCTGTGCACCGAGCAGGTGCTGGCCGCGATGGCCGACACCGTCACCCCCCAGGGCCTGGTCGCGGTGTGCCGCACCACCGACCGCCCGCTCGAGGAGGCGCTGGCCCGCGCGCCGCGGCTGGTCACGGTGCTCGCGCACGTGCGCGACCCCGGAAACGCCGGCACCGTCGTGCGCGCCTCGGACGCCGCCGGCGCCGGGGCTGTCGTGCTGACCGACGCCAGCGTCGACCCGTTCGGCCCCAAGTGCGTCCGCTCCACCGCGGGCAGCCTGTTCCACCTCGACGTCGTCACCGGTCCCACGCTCGAGCAGTCCGTGCAGGCCCTGCACGCCGCCGGCCTCACCGTCCTGGCCGCCGACGGTGCCGGCGAGGAGGACCTCGACCACCTGCAGGACCTCGCCGAGACCGGTTCCGGCCCCCTCGTCGGGCCCGTCGCCTGGGTGTTCGGCAACGAGGCCTGGGGGCTGCCGGAGGCCGACCGCGCGCTCGCCGACCACGTCGTGCGGGTCCCGGTGCACGGTCGGGCGGAGAGCCTCAACCTGGCCACCGCGGCCACCGTCTGCCTGTACGCGACCGCCCGCGCCCAGCGCCGCCGTTAGTCTCCGCCCATGGCCGAGATCCCCACGCCGCCCGGCGCGCTGATCAGCCGGCACCACCACCCCGACGGCATGGTCGTCGCCGGCGCCGACGCGCAGGTCCTCGGCAGCAACAAGGCCGCGTTCCGCTGCACCGGCCTGGCCGAGGCCGACATGGTCGGCAAGGACATCCGCGTCCTGCTGCCCTTCCAGGACACCAGCGGGCGGCGCTACTGGGACGTCACCGACCCCTGGCACGGCATCGCCACCCGCACCGGCCACCGCGAGCGGCTGCTGCTGCTGCCCGGTGGCCGCGAGCTGCTCGTCACCGCGTCCTACGTCCGCAACGAGCACCTCGGGCCCGTCGACCGCGTCGTCATCGCCCTGCGCGACACCGAGTCCCGCCGCCGCGCCGAGACCGACCACGCCGGGTTGATCTCCACGGTCGCGCACGAGCTGCGCTCGCCGCTCACCTCAGTCAAAGGCTTCAGCTCGACGCTGCTGCGCCGCTGGGACCGGTTCAGCGACGAGCAGAAGCAGCTGATGCTGCAGACCATCGAGGCCGACGCCGACCGCGTCACCCGGCTGATCACCGAGCTGCTCGACATCTCCCGCATCGACGCCGGACGCCTCCAGGTGCGCAAGCAGCCCGTCGACGTCGCCGCCGTCGTGCGCGGCCAGGTGGAGCGGGCGCTCGCCTCCGGCAACGGCGAGACCCCCGGGGCCGAGTGGTTCGTCGTCGACGTCGCCCCCGACCTGCCCGAGGTCTGGGCCGACCCCGACCGGCTCGAGCAGATCCTCGCCAACCTGATCGAGAACGGCCGCCGGCACGGACGCCTGCCCGTGCACGTCCGCGTCGCCGTCGACCCCGACCCGCCCACCGGGCCGGACGCCGAGCCGGGCGTCGAGGTCGTCGTCGAGGACTCCGGCGAGGGCATCCCCGAGGCCGACATCCCGCTGGTGTTCTCCAAGTTCTGGCGCGGCTCGCGCCGCGGCGGTACCGGGCTGGGGCTGTACGTCGTGCGCGGGCTCGTGGAGGCCCACGAGGGCCGGATGACCGTCGGCCGGTCACGTCACGGCGGCGCGCTGTTCCGCTTCACCCTTCCCGGCGGCGCGCCGCTTCACTTGCGCTGACGCGCGCACGGCGCTGGCGTCGCGCCTTCCCTCGTCGGCTGGCTCGCTGCGCTCGCTGCGCTCCTCGGTCCAGGCGCGACGGCGCCGTACGCTCGTCAGCGCTCGCACCTGCGCTGGCCGGGGTCGCAGGCACTCGTCGCTTGCTCGTGCGCCTCGTTAACGGTCTCTACCGACCGTTGACGATGCTTGCGGGCCTCGGGAACGGTGCGGACGCCTCGTGGTGCTGCGCGGGGAATCGGTGACGGGGGCACTCGCGCGGATCTCTAGACTTCCCTCCATGTCCGCCCCGAACTCCGCGTACGACCCCGTCGAGGTCGCCGACCTGTCCCCGGAGGCGGTCGAGACCGCCGTGGCCGAGGCGCTGGCGGCGTTCGCGGCGGCGGGCACGCTGGACGAGCTCAAGGCGGCGCGGATCGCGCACGACGGGGACCGCAGCGCGCTGGCGCTGGCGAACCGGGAGATCGGGGCGCTGCCGCCGGCCGCTCGGGCGGAGGCGGGGGCTCGCGTCGGCAAGGCCCGCGGGACGCTGCGGCAGGCGCTCGCCACGCGGCACGCCGAGCTGGAGGTCGAGCGCGACGCGCGGGTGCTGGTCGAGGAGGCGGTCGACGTCACGCTGCCGGTCGACCGGCACCCGGCCGGGGCGCGGCACCCGCTGAGCACGCTGATGGAGCGCATCGGCGACGTCTTCGTCGGGATGGGCTGGGAGGTGGCGGACGGGCCCGAGGTCGAGGCGGAGTGGTTCAACTTCGACGCGCTGAACTTCCTCCCGGACCACCCGGCCCGGCAGATGCAGGACACCTTCTTCGTGGACCCGCCCGGGTCCGGCCTCGTCCTGCGCACCCACACCTCTCCGGTCCAGGCGCGCTCGCTGCTCGAGCGGGACCTGCCGGTGTACGTCGTGGTGCCGGGCAAGACCTTCCGCACCGACGAGCTCGACGCCACCCACACCCCGGTCTTCCACCAGGTCGAGGGGCTGGCGGTCGACAAGGGCCTGACGATGGCGCACCTCAAGGGGACGCTGGACCACTTCGCGTCGGTGATCATCGGCGAGGGCATCACGACCCGGCTGCGGCCCTCGTTCTTCCCCTTCACCGAGCCGAGCGCCGAGATGGACCTGCGCTGCTTCGTCTGCGGCGGCGAGGACCCCGGGTGCCGGTCGTGCAGCGGCACCGGCTGGATCGAGTGGGGTGGCTGCGGCATGGTCAACCCGGCGGTGCTGCGCGCCTGCGGCGTCGACCCGGACGTCTACTCGGGGTTCGCCTTCGGCATGGGCGTCGAGCGCACGCTGATGTTCCGCAACGGGGTCGCCGACATGCGCGAGATGGTCGAGGGCGACGTCCGGTTCAACGCCCAGTTCGGTGCCCAGTACGGGATGGAGGGCTGATGCGCGTCCCCCTGGCGTGGCTCGCCGAGACGGTCGACCTCGACGGCGCCTCGCCCGAGGAGGTCGCGGCCGCCCTGGTGTCGGTCGGGCTCGAGGAGGAGGGGCTGCACCGCGGCGACGTCTCGGGGCCCGTCGTCGTGGGCCGCGTGCTCACCCTCGACAAGGAGCCGCAGAAGAACGGCAAGACGATCAGCTGGTGCACGGTCGACGTCGGTGCCGAGCACGCCGCCCCGGACGGCGGTCCGCGCGGGATCGTCTGCGGCGCGCACAACTTCGACGTCGGCGACCTCGTGGTCGTGTCGCTGCCGGGCGCGGTGCTCGCGGGCGGCTTCGCCATCTCGGCGCGCAAGACCTACGGGCACGTCTCGGACGGGATGATCTGCTCCGCCGCCGAGCTCGGCCTCGGCGACGACCACAGCGGCATCATCGTGCTGACCCGGCTCGGGCTCGACCTCGACGGCGTCGCCCCGGGCGACGACGCGATCCCGCTGCTCGGCCTCGACCAGGCCACGGTCGAGGTCAACGTCACGCCCGACCGCGGCTACTGCTTCAGCGTCCGCGGCATCGGCCGCGAGTACGCCCACGCCACCGGGCGCGACGACCGCTACCGCGACCCCGCCGCCCTGGACGTGCCGGCCGCCACCGACGACGCCTTCCCGGTCGTCGTCCGCGACGACGCCCCGGTCAACGGCCGGACCGGCTGCGACCGCTTCGTCCGGCGCGTGGTGCGCGGCCTCGACCCGACCGCCCCCTCGCCGTTCTGGATGCGGCGGCGGCTGCAGCAAGCCGGCATGCGCCCGATCTCGTTGGCCGTCGACGTCACCAACTACGTGATGCTCGGGCTCGGGCAGCCGCTGCACGCCTACGACCTGGCCACGCTCGACCCGGCCGGCATCGTCGTCCGCCGAGCCCGCGAGGGCGAGAAGCTCACCACGCTGGACGGCGTGGTCCGCGCCCTGCACCCCGAGGACCTGCTCATCACCGACGGCGCCGACGGCGACCGCGTGATCGGCATGGCCGGCGTGATGGGCGGCGCCGAGACCGAGGTCGCCGGCAGCACCACCGACGTGCTGCTCGAGGCCGCGCACTTCGACGGCACCTCGATCGCCCGCACCGCGCGCCGGCACAAGCTGCCCAGCGAGGCGAGCAAGCGGTTCGAGCGGGGGGTCGACCCGCGCCTGCAGGCGGCGGCGGCGGAGCTGGCCGTCCGGCTGCTGGTCGAGCACGGGGGCGGCACCGCCGACCCCGCGGTCGGCGACCTCGACGACGTGGCGCCCGCGCCGGTGGTCGAGCTGCCCGCCGACCTGCCCGCCCGCCTGGTCGGCGTCCCGTACGACACCGCGACCGTCGTGGCGCGGCTCACCGAGATCGGTTGCGACGTCGACGCTTCCGCCGGCGACCTGCTGCGCGTGACCCCGCCGTCGTGGCGGCCCGACCTGGTCGTCGGTGCCGACCTGGTCGAGGAGGTCGCCCGGCTCGAGGGGTACGACGCGATCCCGTCCGTGCTGCCGGTCGCGCCGCCGGGGCGCGGCCTCACCCGGGCGCAGCGCGCCCGCCGCGCCGCCGGTCGCACCCTGGCCGAGAGCGGCTGGGACGAGGTGCTCACGAACCCGTTCGTCGCGGCCTCGGTTCACGACGACCTCGGCCTGCCCGCCGGCGACCCGCGTCGTTCCCTGGTGCGCCTGGTCAACCCGCTGTCGGACGAGCAGCCGTTCCTCCGCAGCAATCTGCTGTCGACGCTGCTCCCGGCGTTGCGCCGCAACGTGTCTCGCGGCACGACGGACGCACGCCTGTACGAGGTCGGGATGGTCACGCGCCCCGAGCGCGCCCCGCAGGTCGGCGACGCCCCCGTGCTGGGCGTCGAGCACCGTCCGTCCGACGACGAGCTCGCCCGGCTGGTGGCCGCCGTCCCGCCCCAGCCGGTGCGGGTCGCCGGCGTCGCCACCGGGCAGCGCGACCCCGGCGGCTGGTGGGGAGCGGGTCGCGCCGTCGACCACGCCGACGCGCTGGAGGCCGCGCTGCGGGTCGTCCGCGCCCTGGGCCTCGAGGTCGAGGTCACCGCCGACCAGCACGCGCCCTGGCACCCTGGCCGCTGCGCCCGCCTGTCCCTGGTCGACGGCACGCTCGTCGGCCACGCCGGCGAGCTGCACCCCAAGGTCTGCGAGGCCACCGGGGTCCCGGCCCGCACCGTCGCCTTCGAGGTCGACCTCGACGTGCTGACCGCCGCCGCGGGCACGCCCGTCCAGGCCCGGCCGGTGAGCCCGCAGCCCGTCGTCAAGGAGGACGTCGCTCTCGTCGTGGCGGCTGACGTCCCCGCCGCCGCGGTCGGCAGGGCGCTGCGCGAGGGCGGCGGCGAGCTGCTCGAGGACGTCCGCCTGTTCGACGTCTACACCGGTGCGCAGGTCGGTGAGGGCCGCAAGAGCCTGGCCTTCGCGCTGCGGATGCGCGCACCGGACCGCACCCTGACCGCGGAGGAGTCGGCCGCCGTCCGACGGGCCGCGGTCGCGCTCGCCGCCGAGCGGCACGGCGCCGTCCTGCGCGGCGAGGAGGCGTGACCGGCCCGTCGCGGACCGCGCTGGTCACCGGTGCCGCGCGCGGGATCGGTCTGGAGCTCGCCGGCGGGCTGGTCGACGCCGGGCTGTCGGTCGTGCTGCTGGTGCGCGACGCCCGCGCGGGGGAGCGGGCCGCGGCCTCGCTGCGGCCTCGGCTGGCCGCCCGCGCGCGCTGCGTCGTGGTCGTCGCCGACGTCACCGACGCGGACCAGGTGCAGGCGGCGGCCGACCGCGCGCACCAGGCCGTCGGCACGGTGGACCTCCTGGTCAACAACGCCGGGCTGATCGAGCCGCACGAGGTGCCGGCGTGGGAGGAGGACCCCGCCACCTGGCGCGCGGTGCTCGACGCCGACCTGCTCGGCCCCTTCCACTGCGTCCGGGCGCTCGTGCCGGGGATGCTCGGGGCGGGCGGCGGCCGGGTGGTCAACCTGTCCTCGGGCGCCGGTGCCGACGACCGTCCGGTCTACTCCGCGTACTGCGCCGCCAAGGCCGGCCTGTTCCGCCTCACCGGGAACCTGCACCTGGCCGGCCACGACCGCGGGCTGCGTGCCTTCGACGTCTCGCCCGGCGTGGTGCGCACCGACATGACCGGCTCGATGGCGATCCACGACGACCGCAGCGAGTGGACGCCGGCGGAGGCGGTGGTCGAGCTCGTCGTGGCGGTCGCCCGCGGCGAGCTGGACGCGTGGTCGGGCCGGTACCTGCGCGCCGGCGTGGACACACCGGCCTCGCTGCACGCCGCCGAGCCCGCCCTGGACGCGCGCTCGCGCCGCCTGCGGGTGCTGCCCGTGGGGACGGACGACCCGGCGGTCTGACCGCTGTCCCGACGGCGGACTCGTTGCGCGGGGCGCCCCGCCGACGCACACTGGCCGGACGGAGGTCCGCCGGTGTACCTGCTCCTGTACGTGGTCGTCGCGGTGGCGCTGATGGTCGTGCTCGACCTCGTCTACGCCGCCGCTCGGTGGTTCGTGTCCGGCGCCGCCCCGTTCCCGTTCCGCCGCCTCGCCGCGTGGCTCGACGAGCGCCGCGACCGGCGCCGCCCCCGGCCCGAGCCCGTCCCGCCGGTGCTGCTCGCCGGTGAGCTGCGGCGCCTCGGCGACGAGGTGCGCCGGATCGCCGACAGCGACCTACCGGCCAAGGGCGTCCGGATCACGGCCTGCACGGCGGCCTACGACGACACGCTGCTCAAGGCGTGCCGCAGCATCGGCGTCGAGGTCCCGGACGGACCGGTCCCGCTCGGGGAGCGGCGCCGGTTCGAGGCGGAGTCGGCGCTGGTCGCGGCCGGCTTCGAGTGGTGAGCGCTCCGTCCGCCGAGTTCGCATGACCATGCACTGTTGTGTATGGTCATGCACATGCTGAGGGTCGCGGTCGCAGGGGCGAGCGGGTACGCGGGCGGTGAGCTGCTCCGCCTGCTGCTGGCGCACCCCGGGCTCGAGGTGGGCGCCCTGACCGCCCACGGCTCGGCCGGGTCGCTGCTCGGCACCCATCACCGGCACCTGCTGCCGCTGGCCGACCGCGAGCTCCTGCCCACCACCCCCGAGGCGCTGGCCGACCACGACGTCGTCGTCCTGGCGCTGCCGCACGGCGCGAGCGGTTCGCTCGCCGCGCTGCTCGACCCCGAGACCCTGGTCGTCGACGTCTCCGCGGACCACCGGCTCGCCGACGCCTCGGCCTGGGACTCCTTCTACGGCGGCGACCACCCCGGCACCTGGCCCTACGGCATGCCCGAGCTGCCCCTGGCCGACGGGTCGCGGCAGCGTCGGCACCTGGTCGGCGCCCGCCGGGTCGCCGTCCCGGGCTGCTACCCGACCGCCGTCTCGCTCGCGCTGGCTCCCGGGGTGGCCGCCGGCGTGGTCGAGCCGGCCGACCTCGTCGTCGTCGCCGCGTCCGGCACCTCGGGTGCGGGCCGCAAGGCCGAGGCGCACCTGCTGGGCTCGGAGGTGATGGGCTCGATGTCGCCCTACGGTGTCGGCGGCGGTCACCGGCACGTGCCGGAGATCGTGCAGAACCTGCGCGCCGCAGCCGCTCCCGGGGGAGGGGACGTCACCGTGTCGTTCACACCGACGCTCGCCCCGATGCCCCGCGGCATCCTCGCGACCTGCACCGCCCGCCTCGTGCCCGGGACGTCCGCCGACGCCGTCCGCGAGGCCTGGACGTCCTGCTACGCAGACGAGCCGTTCGTGCACGTCCTGCCGGAGGGCACCTGGCCGCGCACGGCCGACACCCTCGGCGCCAACACCGTGCACCTGCAGGTCGCCGTCGACGACCGGGCCGGACGCGTCGTGGTGGTCGCCGCCGTCGACAACCTCACCAAGGGGACCGCGGGGGCCGCCGTGCAGTGCACCAACCTCGCCCTCGGGCTGCCCGAGACCACGGGCCTGACGACCGTCGGGGTCGCGCCGTGACCGCCACCCCGGTGACGCCGCCGCCGTCGTCGCGCACCTGGACGCTGGCCGAGCACGCCGAGCCGGTGTCGGTCGTCCGGCTGCCGGTCGGCAGCGCGCTGCCCGACTGGGCCGACGGCGAGCCGCTCATCTCGGTGACCTGGACCCGTGACGAGACCAGCATCGTCTGCCCCTCGCGCAGCATCCCGGACGCGCTGCCCGGGTCGGTGATCGGGCCGTACGTCGCCTTCCAGGTGGCCGGACCGCTGGACCACGCCCTCACCGGCGTGCTGGCCGCCCTGCTGGCGCCGCTCGCCGAGGCCGAGATCCCGATCCTCACCGTCGCCACCTACGACACCGACTGGATCCTGGTGCCCGCGCAGCACTCGGCGGCGGCAGCGGCGTGCTGGACCGGCGCCGGGCACGAGGTGGTGGCGGCGTGAGCGTCACCGCGGCACAGGGGTTCTCGGCGTCCGGCGTCACCGCCGGGCTCAAGCCGAGCGGGAAGCCGGACGTCGCGCTGGTGGTGAACACCGGGCCCCGCGACGCGGTGGCGGCGGTCTACACGACGAACCGGTGCAAGGCGAACCCCGTGCTGTGGAGCGAGCAGGCCACCGCCGACGGCCGCGCCCGAGCCGTGGTGCTGAACAGCGGCGGGGCCAACTGCTACACCGGGCCCAAGGGCTTCGCCACCACGCACGCCACGGCCGAGCTGGTCGCCGACCTCGTGGGCACCGGTGCCGCCGACGTGGTGGTGTGCTCCACCGGGCTGATCGGCGTCGGCCTGCCCGACGAGCCGCTCCTGGCCGGCGTCCGCCGCGCGCACGCCGAGCTGTCGTCCGCCGGCGGAGCGGCTGCGGCACAGGCGATCATGACGACCGACACGGTGCCCAAGCAGGCCGTGGTCGAGGGCGACGGGTTCGTCGTCGGCGGCATGGCCAAGGGCGCGGGCATGCTCGCCCCCGCTCTCGCCACCATGCTCGTCGTGCTGACCACGGACGCCGACGTCGACGCCGCCACCTGCGACGCCGCCCTGCGCGCCGCCACCGCGGTGACCTTCGACCGGCTCGACTCCGACGGCTGCCGCTCGACCAACGACACGGTCGTGCTGATGGCGAGCGGTGCCTCCGGCGCGACGCCCACCGCCGCCGCGCTCGCCGAGGCCGTCACGGCCGTGTGCCGCGACCTGGCGGTGCAGCTGATGCGCGACGCCGAGGGCGCCGAGCACGACATCGCCATCGAGGTGGTCGGCGCTGCGTCCGAGGACGACGCCGTCGAGGTCGCCCGCTCGGTCGCGCGCAGCAACCTGTTCAAGTGCGCCGTCTTCGGCAGGGACCCGAACTGGGGACGCGTGCTCGCTGCGATCGGCACGACCGCGGCCGCGTTCGACCCGCTCGACCTCGACGTCACGCTGAACGGGGTCGCGGTCTGCCGCGGCTCGGTGCCCGCCGACGACCCCGCGGGCGTCGACCTCGCCGGCCGCGACGTGCACGTGCTCGTCGACCTCAAGGCCGGCAGCGCGTCCGCCACCGTCCTGACCAACGACCTGACCCACGCCTACGTCCACGAGAACAGCGCGTACTCGACATGAGCGACGACCGGACGCCGACGCGCTGGGGCAGCACCCGGCCGATGCGGGCCGACGACCCCGGCCGCGACGCTGCCGTCGCGGCCGTGTTCACCGACGCCCTGCCGTGGCTCAAGGAGTTCCACGGCCAGGTCGTGGTGATCAAGTACGGCGGCAACGCGATGGTCGACGACACCCTCAAGCGCGCGTTCGCCGACGACATGGTCTTTCTGCGGCACTGCGGCATCCGTCCGGTCGTCGTGCACGGCGGCGGGCCGCAGGTGTCGTCGATGCTGTCCCGGCTCGGGATCGACAGCGAGTTCCGCGGCGGCCTGCGGGTCACCACGGAGGAGTCGGTGGAGGTGGTCCGGATGGTGCTGGTCGGCCAGGTGGGCCGTGAGCTCGTCGGCCTGATCAACGCCCACGGCCCGCACGCCGTCGGGCTGTCCGGCGAGGACGGCGGGCTGTTCCGCGCCGAGCGCACCTCGCCCGTGGTCGACGGCGAGCCGGTCGACGTCGGGCTGGTCGGCGACGTCGTCGAGGTGGCCCCCGCCGCGATCCTCGACCTGGTCGCGGCCGGCCGCATCCCCGTGGTCTCGACGGTGGCGCCGGACGCCTCCGGGCAGGTGCTCAACGTCAACGCCGACACCGCGGCGGCCGCCCTCGCGGTGGCGCTCGGGGCGGTCAAGCTCGTCGTCCTCACCGACGTCGAGGGCCTGTACGCCGACTGGCCCGACCGCGGCTCGCTGGTGCAGCAGATCGGCGCGGACGAGCTGGAGGCCGTGCTCCCGCAGATCGACTCGGGGATGGCGCCGAAGATGGCGGCCTGCCTGCGGGCGGTGCGCGGCGGGGTCAAGCGCGCCACCGTCGTCGACGGCCGGCTGCCGCACGCGCTGCTGCTGGAGATGCTCACCAGCGACGGCAGCGGGACGATGGTGGTCCCGTGAACGGCCTCGCCACCGCGGGCGGCGGTGCGGACGTGATGGCCCGTTACCGCGGCGCGCTGATGGGCACCTTCGGCACACCCCAGCGCGTCCTGGTGCGGGGCGACGGCTGCGAGGTGTGGGACGCAGACGGCAACCGCTACCTCGACCTGCTGGCCGGCATCGCGGTCAACGCCCTGGGCCACGCCCACCCCGCGCTGGTCGGGGCCGTCACCGCGCAGATGTCGACGCTCGGCCACGTCTCCAACTTCTTCGCGACGGGCCCGCAGGTGGCGCTCGCCGAGCGACTGCTGTCGCTGCTCGGCGCACCCGACGGCTCCCGGGTCTTCCTGTGCAACAGCGGCACCGAGGCCGTCGAGGCCGCGTTCAAGATGGCGCGGCGCACCGGCCGTCCCGGCGTCGTCGCGGCCGAGGGCGCATTCCACGGGCGCAGCATGGGCGCCCTCGCGCTGACCCACAAGCAGGCCTACCGCGCGCCGTTCGAGCCCCTCCCGGGCGGGGTGGTGCACGTGCCGTTCGGCGACGCCGACGCCCTGCGCGCCGCCGTCGACGGCAGCACCGCCGCCGTCGTGCTGGAGCCCGTCCAGGGCGAGGGCGGCGTGGTGACCCCACCGCCCGGCTACCTCGCCGAGGCGCGCGAGACCTGCACGGCTGCAGGTGCCCTGCTCGTCCTCGACGAGGTGCAGACCGGCGTGGGCCGCACGGGCGCGTGGTTCGCCTTCCAGCACCCGCACGTCGGCGGCACCGCCGACGGCGGCACGGTGGTGCCCGATGTCGTCACCGTCGCCAAGGGCCTCGGCGGCGGCTTCCCGGTCGGCGCGGTGATCGGCCTGGGCGAGCGGTCGGGCACCCTGCTCGGCCCGGGCGACCACGGCAGCACCTTCGGCGGCAACCCGGTCGCCTGCGCAGCCGCCCTGGCCACCCTGCACGTCGTCGAGCGCGACGGGCTGGTCGAGCACGCCCGCAAGCTCGGCGCCGCCTGGCGCGCCGACCTGGCCGCGTCGCACCCGCTCGTCACCGGCGTCGGGGGAGAGGGCCTGCTGCTGGGGCTGCGCCTGGCGCGTCCGGTCGCGCCGGCGCTGGCGGCCGCCGCGCTGGAGGCCGGGTTCGTCGTCAACGCCGTCGCACCTGCGACGATCCGGCTGGCACCGCCGCTGGTGCTGACCCAAGAGCAGGCCGACTCCTTCACCGCCGCCCTGCCGGCGCTGTGCGAGGCGGCCCTGCGCACGAGCGACGGAGGCGACGCATGACCGGCACCCCGACCGCCACGGCCCGGCCCCGGCACTTCCTGCGCGACGACGACCTGTCGCCGGCCGAGCAGGCCGAGGTGCTCGCGCTCGCCGCCCGGCTGAAGGCGGACCGCCTCGCCGAGCGCCCGCTCGAGGGGCCGCAGGCGGTCGCCGTGCTGTTCGACAAGCCGTCCACCCGCACCCGGGTCTCGTTCAGCGTGGGCGTCGCCGAGCTCGGCGGGTACCCGCTGGTGATCGACGCGCAGGCGAGCCAGATGGGCCGCGGCGAGCCGGTCGCCGACACCACCCGGGTGCTGGACCGGCAGGTGAGGGCGATCGTCTGGCGCACCTTCGCGCAGAGCCGGCTGGAGGAGATGGCCGCGGTCAGCCGGGTGCCCGTCGTCAACGCGCTGACGGACCAGTTCCACCCCTGCCAGATCCTGGCCGACCTGCAGACGGTGGTGGAGCACAAGGGATCCACGGCCGGGCTCACGCTGGCGTACCTCGGCGACGGGGCCAACAACATGGCGCACTCCTACCTGCTCGGTGGCGCGACCGCCGGCATGCACGTGCGCGTGGTGACGCCGGCGAGCCACGTCCCCGACCCGCAGGTCGTCGCCGACGCCGAGCGCGTCGCCGCGAGCACCGGCGGCTCCGTCACCGTGACGCACGACCCCGTGGCCGGGGCCGACGGTGCCGACGTGCTGGCCACCGACACCTGGGTGTCGATGGGGCAGGAGGCCGACAAGGACTCGCGTGCAGGCGGTTCCAGCCCCTTCGCGCCCTACTCCGTCGACGCCGCGTGCCTGGCGCGCGCCGCCGGCGACGCGATCGTGCTGCACTGCCTGCCCGCCTACCGCGGGCTCGAGATCGCGGCGGAGGTCATCGACGGGCCGCAGTCGGTGGTCTGGGACGAGGCGGAGAACCGGCTGCACGCCCAGAAGGCGCTGCTGGCCTGGCTGCTCGCCCGCCCGAGGGAGACCGCGTGACGGCCCCCGCCACCAAGACGGCCAGGCACGCGCGCATCGTCGAGCTGCTCGGCCACCACGCCGTGCGGTCCCAGCCCGAGCTCGCCACCCTGCTCGCGGCCGAGGGCGTCGCGGTCACCCAGGCCACGCTGTCGCGCGACCTGGTCGAGCTCGGCGCCAGCAAGGTGCGGTCGGCCGAGCACGGGCTCGTCTACGCGGTCCCGTCCTTCGGCGGCGACCGCACGCCGCACCCCGCGGTCGCGCCTGAGCAGCTGGACGCGCGTCTCGCGCGCCTGTGCGAGGAGCTGCTGGTCAGCGCCGAGCACAGCGCCAACCTCGTGGTCCTGCGCACCCCGCCGGGCGCCGCCCAGTTCCTCGCCTCGGCCGTCGACCAGTCCGTCCTGCCGTCCGTCCTCGGCACCATCGCCGGCGACGACACCGTCCTGGTCATCAGCCGCGACCCCGCGGGCGGCGACGCCCTCGCCGGCCGCTTCCTCGCGCTCGCGTCCGGGCAGGACGACGACCGCACCCCCACCCTCCTGGAGGAGAAGACGTGAACGAGCGAAGCGAGAGAACCAGACAGCACAGCGCACCTGCCACGGCGAGGCACGAGCCGTGAGCAAGGTCCTGACCTCGTTGCCGGTCGGCGAGCGCGTCGGTATCGCGTTCTCCGGCGGCCTGGACACCTCGGTGGCCGTCGCCTGGATGCGCGAGAAGGGCGCCGTGCCGTGCACGTACACCGCCGACATCGGCCAGTACGACGAGCCCGACATCGCCGCGATCCCCGGCCGCGCGCTGCAGTACGGCGCCGAGCTCGCCCGCGCGGTCGACTGCCGGCAGGCGCTGGTGGAGGCGGGCCTGGTCGCCATGTCGTGCGGGGCCTTCCACATCCGCTCGGGCGGACGGGCGTACTTCAACACCACCCCGCTCGGGCGCGCGGTCACGGGCACGCTGCTCGTCCGCGCCATGCACGAGGACGGCGTCGACATCTGGGGCGACGGCTCGACCTTCAAGGGCAACGACATCGAGCGGTTCTACCGCTACGGCCTGCTGGCGAACCCGTCGCTGCGCATCTACAAGCCGTGGCTCGACCGCGACTTCGTGGCCGAGCTCGGCGGGCGCTCGGAGATGAGCCAGTGGCTCACCGAGCGCGACCTGCCCTACCGCGACAGCGCCGAGAAGGCCTACTCCACCGACGCCAACATCTGGGGCGCCACCCACGAGGCCAAGACCCTCGAGCACCTGGACGTCTCGCTCGAGACGGTCGAACCGATCATGGGCGTGCGGTTCTGGGACCCCGACGTCGCGATCGAGACCGAGGACGTCACGGTGCGGTTCGAGCGCGGCCGCCCGGTCGCCATCAACGGCACCACCTTCCCGGACGCGGTCGCCCTGGTGCACGAGGCGAACCGCGTCGGCGGCCGGCACGGCCTCGGCATGTCCGACCAGATCGAGAACCGCATCATCGAGGCGAAGTCGCGCGGTGTGTACGAGGCGCCGGGCATGGCCCTGCTGTGGGCCTGCTACGAGCGCCTGCTCAACGCGGTGCACAACGAGGACACCATCGCGACCTACCACCAGCAGGGCCGCCGGCTCGGCCGGCTGCTCTACGAGGGCCGCTGGCTCGACCCGCAGTCGCTGATGCTCCAGGAGTCGATGCAGCGCTGGATCGCCTCGGTCGTCACCGGCGAGGTGACGCTGCGGCTGCGCCGCGGCGAGGACTACACGGTGCTGCGGACCGAGGGCCCGGCGTTCTCCTACCACCCGGACAAGCTGTCGATGGAGCGCACCGAGGACGCCGCCTTCGGCCCGACCGACCGGATCGGCCAGCTGACGATGCGCAACCTCGACATCGCCGACTCGCGCGCCCTGCTCGAGCTGTACGCCGACCAGCCGCTCGACCAGGGCCAGGTGCTCGTCGAGAACGGCACGCTGTTCGGCGAGCTGCCGGCCGGCGGGTTCGACCGGATCACGGCCAACCCGGCCGCGCGCAGCGACACCGAGCTCGCCCTCGAGCACGCCGCGATGGAAGCCGGGACCGACTGATGGGGGAGGGCACGGGCGACGGCGCTGGCGACGGCACGACCGTGCAGGGCGCCCTGTGGGGCGGACGCTTCAGCGGCGGCCCGGCCGACGCGCTGGCGGCGCTGTCGAAGAGCACCCACTTCGACTGGCGGCTGGCGCGGCACGACATCGCGGGCTCGCGCGCCCACGCCCGGGTGCTGCACGCCGCCGGGCTGCTCGACGAGTCGTCGCTGGCCGCGATGCTCGACGCGCTCGACCGGCTCGAGGCCGACGTGGTCTCCGGCGCGTTCGGACCGGCCGAGACCGACGAGGACGTGCACGGCGCGCTCGAGCGCGGGCTGCTGGAGCGGGCCGGCACCGAGCTCGGCGGGCGGCTGCGTGCCGGCCGCTCGCGCAACGACCAGATCGCGACGCTGGTGCGGATGTATCTGCGCGAGAGCGCCCGCCGCGTCGCCGGCGGTGTCCTCGACGTCGTCGCCGCACTGGTCGACCAGGCCGCTGCGCACCCCGGCGCGCCGATGCCGGGTCGCACCCACCTGCAGCACGCGCAGCCCGTGCTGCTCGCGCACCACCTGCTCGCCCACGCGTGGCCGCTGCTGCGCGACGTCGACCGGCTGCGCGACTGGGACGCCCGGGCGGCGCTGTCGCCGTACGGTTCCGGCGCGCTGGCGGGCTCCTCGCTCGGTCTCGACCCGGCGGCCGTGGCGGCCGAGCTCGGCTTCGACGGGCCTGTCCAGAACTCGATCGACGGGACGGCCGCGCGTGACGTCGTCGCCGAGTTCGCCTTCGTCGCGGCGATGGTGGGGGTCGACCTGTCGCGCCTCAGCGAGGAGGTGATCCTCTGGGCGACCAAGGAGTTCTCCTTCGTCACCCTGGACGACGCCTTCTCGACCGGGTCGTCGATCATGCCGCAGAAGAAGAACCCGGACGTCGCCGAGCTCGCCCGCGGCAAGGCCGGGCGCCTCGTGGGCGACCTCACCGGGCTGCTCACGACGCTCAAGGGGCTCCCGCTCGCGTACAACCGCGACCTGCAGGAGGACAAGGAGCCGGTGTTCGACGCCGTCGACACCCTCGAGGTCCTGCTGCCGGCGGTCGCCGGGATGGTCGCCACGCTGACCTTCCACGTCGACCGGCTCGCCGAGCTGGCGCCGCAGGGTTTCGCGCTCGCCACCGACGTCGCCGAGTGGCTCGTGCGCCAGGGCACCCCCTTCCGGGTCGCCCACGAGGTCGCCGGTGCCTGCGTCCGGGCGTGCGAGGAGCGCGGGGTCGAGCTGTGGGACCTCACCGACGACGAGCTCGCGGCCGTCGACCCGGCGCTGACCCCCGCCGTGCGCGAGGTGCTCACGGTCGAGGGGTCGCTGGCCAGCCGCGACGCGGTCGGGGGCACGGCCCCCGTCCGGGTCGCCGAGCAGCTCGAGCAGGCCCGCGCCGCGCTCGCCGCCGCCCGCGCCTGGGCCGGCTGACCCGCCCGGGTCGGTCTCCCGCGCCCGGACCGGGTGTCACCCTTGCCCTGGGAGGTCCGGTCTCGACAGACTGCGGCGCAGGGTCCCGCGACGGCGCGGGTCACGGAGGTGATCGCAGTGGGAACGGCACTGACGTCCGGGCGGACGGCGCGATGAGCACCGCGGAGGGCATCGCCCACGCGCGCTCCCTCGTCGGGCACCTGCGCCGCACCGTGCAGGGGCTGGCGGCTCAGTACGGCGAGACCGTCGACGTGCACCGACTCAAGGACGACGTCGCGCGTCTGGCCGCCGACCTCAACCTGCTGGCGAGCGCGTCACCGCGCACCGCCGGCGGGCAGCACGAGGTGGTCTACATCCCTGACGACGACTACGCCGACGACTTCTGGGCCGAGGCCGACGACGAGGGCCTCGGCGCCCAGGGTCGCGGGTGAGCGCGCCACCCACGTCCGGGGTCGGCGCCCCGGGCCGCGCCCGGATCGCCGCGAAGACGCTGAGGACGGACCGCTACTGGGTCCAGCCCCTGGTCACCGTCGTCCTGTTCAGCCTCTGGCTGGGCTACGGCCTGGCGCGCACGGCGACCCAGAAGCACTACTACGTGCCCGAGTACGAGTACCTGACGCCGTTCGCCTCGCCCTGCGTCAGCGCCTCGTGCGTCGAGGGCTCGTCGCACCTGGGCGTCTGGTTCGGCGAGTTCCCGCCGCTGGTGCCGCTCGCCATCGTGACGCTGCCGTTCCTGCTGCTGTTCCGGCTGACCTGCTACTACTACCGCAAGGCGTACTACCGCTCGTTCTGGCTGTCGCCGCCGGCGTGCGCCGTCGCCGAGCCGCACAAGAGCTACAGCGGCGAGACCCGCTTCCCGCTCATCGTGCAGAACCTGCACCGGTACTTCTTCTACGCGGCCGTGCTGATCTCGCTGCTCAACACCTACGACGCCCTCAAGGCGTTCCACGGTGCCGACGGCGGCTTCGGGATGGGGCTCGGCACCCTCGTGCTGCTCACGAACGTGGTGCTGCTGTGGCTGTACACGTTCTCGTGCCACTCCTGCCGCAGCCTGGTCGGCGGCCGGCTGAAGCACTTCAGCAAGCACCCGGTGAGGTACCGCGCGTGGCAGTGGGTCTCGAAGCTCAACGAGCGGCACATGCTCTTCGCGTGGATCACCCTGGCGAGCCTGGTCCTCACCGACTTCTACGTCTGGATGGTCGCCAGTGGCACCATCCCGGACCTGCGCTTCATCAACTAGCGGAAGGGTTCCCGGCAACCACGTGAGCGACCTGGAGCAGCACGACTACGACGTCCTGGTGATCGGGGCAGGAGGAGCCGGGCTGCGGGCAGCCATCGAGGCCCGCGAGCAGGGGCTGCGCACCGCGATCATCTGCAAGTCGCTGTTCGGCAAGGCCCACACGGTGATGGCCGAGGGCGGCATCGCCGCGTCGATGGGCAACGTGAACTCCAAGGACAGCTGGCAGGTGCACTTCCGCGACACCATGCGCGGCGGCAAGTTCCTCAACAACCCGCGGATGGCCGAGCTGCACGCGCAGGAGGCGCCGCAACGGGTCTGGGAGCTCGAGACCTACGGCGCGCTGTTCGACCGCACCCCGGACGGGCGCATCTCCCAGCGCAACTTCGGCGGCCACGAGTACCCGCGCCTGGCCCACGTCGGCGACCGCACCGGGCTCGAGCTGATCCGCACGCTGCAGCAGAAGATCGTCTCGCTCCAGCAGGACGACCTCGCCGAGCAGGGCGACCTCGACGCGCGCCTGCGCGTGTTCGCGGAGCTGACCATCACCGACCTGCTGCTGGACGACGGCCGGGTCGCCGGCGCGGTCGGCTACTGGCGCGAGTCGGGCCGCTTCGTCGTGTTCCGCGCCCCCGCCGTCATCCTGGCGACCGGAGGCATCGGCAAGTCGTTCAAGGTCACCTCGAACTCCTGGGAGTACACCGGCGACGGCCTCGGCCTCGCGCTGCGCGCCGGCGCGAGCGTGCTGAACATGGAGTTCATCCAGTTCCACCCCACCGGGATGGTCTGGCCGCCGTCGGTCAAGGGGATCCTCGTCACCGAGTCGGTCCGCGGCGACGGCGGCGTGCTGCGCAACTCCGAGGGCCGGCGGTTCATGTTCGACCACGTCCCCGAGGTCTTCCGCACGCAGTACGCGGAGAGCGAGGACGAGGCGGACCGCTGGTACGACGACCCGGAGAACAACAAGCGTCCCCCCGAGCTGCTCCCGCGCGACGAGGTCGCGCGCGCGATCAACACCGAGGTCAAGGAGGGACGCGGGTCGCCGCACGGCGGGGTGTTCCTCGACGTCTCCACCCGGCTGCCGGCGGAGGTGATCGTCAAGAAGCTGCCCTCGATGCACCACCAGTTCAAGGAGCTCGCCGACGTCGACATCACCGCCGAGCCGATGGAGGTCGGGCCCACCTGCCACTACGTGATGGGCGGGGTCGAGGTCGACGCCGACACCGCGGCCGCCGCCGTCCCCGGCCTCTTCGCCGCCGGCGAGGTGGCCGGCGGCATGCACGGCTCGAACCGGCTCGGCGGGAACTCGCTGTCGGACCTGCTGGTCTTCGGGCGGCGGGCGGGCACCGGCGCCGCCGAGTACCTGCGCACCCTCGGCGCGCGGCCGCGGGTCACCGAGGCAGACGTCGCCGCGGCGACGAAGCGGGCGGTCGCCTGCTTCGACCCCGGCCCGGACGGGTCCACGCCGGAGAACCCGTACACGGTCCACACCGAGCTGCAGCAGACGATGAACGACCTGGTCGGCATCATCCGCCGCGACGAAGAGATCCGGGAGGCGCTCGCGCGGCTCGACGAGCTGGAGGAGCGCGCCTCGCGGGTGGTCGTGGAGGGCCACCGGCAGTTCAACCCCGGCTGGCACCTCGCCCTCGACCTGCAGAACATGGTGCTCGTCTCGCGCTGCGTCGCGATGGCGGCGCTGGAGCGCACCGAGAGCCGCGGCGGCCACACCCGTGAGGACCACGCGGCGATGGACCCCGCCTGGCGCGGCGTCAACCTGGTCAGCCGGCTGCGGCCCGACGGCACGATCGAGCTGGTCCGCCAGCCGGTCCCGCCGATCCGCGGCGACCTGCTCGACCTGTTCGAGGACTCAGAGCTCGGCAAGTACCTCAGCGAGGACGAGCTGGCCGCGCGCAGCACCGGCGCGACCGCGGTGGAGGGGGACCGATGACCTACCAGGCGAGCTTCCGGGTCTGGCGCGGCGACGCCGAGGACGGCGGGCTGCAGGACTACACGGTCGCGGTCAACGAGGGCGAGGTCGTCCTCGACATCATCCACCGGCTGCAGGCGACCCAGTCCCCGGACCTGGCGGTGCGGTGGAACTGCAAGGCGGGCAAGTGCGGCTCGTGCAGCGCGGAGGTCAACGGCCGCCCGCGGCTGCTGTGCATGACGCGGATGAGCGTGTTCACCGAGGAGGAGACGATCACCGTCACCCCGATGCGCGCCTTCCCGGTGGTCAAGGACCTCGTCACCGACGTGTCCTTCAACTACGCCAAGGCCCGCGAGATCCCCGCCTTCGACCCCCCGGCCGGCGTCGAGCCCGGCGACTACCGGATGGCGCAGGTCGACGTCGAGCGCTCGCAGGAGTTCCGCAAGTGCATCGAGTGCTTCCTGTGCCAGGACACCTGCCACGTGGTGCGCGACCACGAGGAGAACAAGGCCGCCTTCGCCGGCCCTCGCTTCCTGATGCGGATCGCCGAGCTCGAGATGCACCCGCTGGACCAGGCCGATCGCCGCACCGCCGCGCAGGACGAGCACGGGCTCGGCTACTGCAACATCACCAAGTGCTGCACCGAGGTGTGCCCGGAGCACATCAAGATCACCGACAACGCGCTGATCCCGATGAAGGAGCGCGTCGTCGACCGCAAGTACGACCCGCTGGTGTGGCTGGGCTCGAAGATCCGCCGCAGGTCGGGCAGCTGACCGACGACCTGGCCCGGCTGCTGTCGCGCCCCGTCCTCGAGGTGGCGCCGCGGCTGCTCGGCGCGGTCGTCCGGCACACGACCGACGAGGGCGCCGTCGCCGTCCGGCTCACCGAGGTCGAGGCGTACGCCGGGCCGGACGATCCCGGCTCGCACGCCTTCCGCGGTCCGACGCCCCGCACGGCGGTCATGTTCGGCCCGCCCGGGCACCTCTACGTGTACTTCAGCTACGGCATGCACTGGTGCGCCAACGTCGTGACCGGTCCGGACGGCCGCGCCTCCGCCGTGCTGCTGAGGGCGGGCGAGGTGGTGGACGGGCACGACCTGGCCCGCTCCCGCCGTCCCGCAGCCCGCACCGACCGCGACCTGGCGCGCGGCCCGGCCCGGCTGGCGCAGGCGCTCGGGCTCACCGGAGCCCTCGACGGCGCCGACCTGCGCTCGTCCGCCGTCCGGCTGCAGCCGCGGCTGCGGCAGGTGCCCGCCGCGCGGGTGCGCACCGGGCCGCGCGTCGGGGTCTCCGGCGAGGGCGGCGACGCCGGCCGGTTCCCGTGGCGGTTCTGGCTGGACGGCGAGCCCACCGTGTCGGTGTACCGGCCCTCGGTCCCGAGAGGCGAACCGCGTCGTCGCTGACCCGGCCCATCGGGCAGGCTGGACGCAGCCGGCCGCACCCCGCGGCCGCACCGACGGAGAGGCAGGGCCGTGAGCGACATCCTGGACGAGCTGCGGTGGCGCGGGCTGGTGGCGCAGACCACCGACGAGGCCGCGCTGCGGGAGGCGCTCGCCGAGGGGCTGACGGTCTACTGCGGCTTCGACCCGACGGCCCCGTCGCTGCACTTCGGCAACCTGGTCCAGCTGATCGTGCTGCGGCACCTGCAGCGCGCCGGTCACCGGGTGATCTGCCTGGTCGGCGGGTCCACCGGTCTCATCGGGGACCCGCGGCCCTCGTCCGAGCGGGTGCTGAAGTCCAAGGAGCAGACCGCGCAGTGGGTGGCGCGGATCCAGGAGCAGGTCCGCCCGTTCCTGGACTTCGAGGGGGACAACCCCGCCCGGCTGGTGAACAACCTCGACTGGACCGAGCCGATCTCCGCCCTGGACTTCCTGCGCGACGTCGGCAAGCACTTCCGGGTGAACCAGATGGTCAAGAAGGACGCCGTCGCCGCCCGGCTGAACAGCGACGAGGGGATCAGCTACACCGAGTTCAGCTACCAGCTGCTGCAGGGCCTGGACTACCTCGAGCTGTACCGGACGCACGGGTGCACCCTGCAGACCGGCGGCAACGACCAGTGGGGCAACCTCACCGCCGGCGTCGACCTGATCCACAAGGTCGAGGGCGCCTCGGTGCACCTGCTCACCACGCCCCTGGTCACCGACTCCGCCGGCAACAAGTTCGGCAAGTCCGAGGGCAACGCGGTGTGGCTCGGGGCGGAGCTGACCAGCCCGTACGCGTTCTTCCAGTACTGGCTGAACGTCGAGGACGCCTCGGTGATCTCCCTGCTGAAGATCTTCACCGACCGGACGCCAGACGAGGTCGCCGCGCTCGAGCGCGAGGTGGCCGAGCGACCCTTCGCCAGGGAGGCCCAGCGCACGCTGGCCCGCGACGTCACCTCGCTGGTGCACGGGCGCGAGGCGACCGAGGCGGTGGAGTCGGCGAGCCGCGCGCTGTTCGGGCAGGGCGACCTCACCGCCCTGGACGAGCGCACCCTGGCAGACGCGGCCGCCGAGCTCCCCGGCGCGACGGTCGGGCCCGACGACCTGGCCGTGGTCGACCTGCTGGTCGCCACCGGGCTCGCGGCCAGCCGCTCGGCGGCCCGGCGCACCGTCGCCGAGGGCGGCGCCTACGTCAACAACCGCAAGGTCGAGGACGCCGACGCCGTGGTGGGGGACGGCGACCTGCTGCACGGTCGCTGGGTGCTCCTGCGCCGGGGGCGCCGCACCCTCGCCGCCGCCCGGCTGGCCCGCTGAGCCCCGCGGCGGGAACACGGCCGGCCACCCCGGCGTTGTGCCCGTCGGACGAGGACGTCCCGCCCCGGTCACCCAGAGGTGTTGCGCCGCAGCAGCTCTGGCGGGAGGCGGGACCACGGCCCCCGATTTGACTCCGTCTCGGAGGGGGCCGTAATGTTCTCGACGTCAGCCCGGCAGGGAGGAACGGACACCGACGAGGTGGCCGGTCCCACGGGCAGGACCCCGAAGACAGAGCAGCAACCGGGACGCGGTCGTCACGACCACGGAGCGGTGCTAGAGTCGAGGGCCGGCCGACAGACTCGGACAGACCCGGAAGCACGAACCGACCGGAGTTTGACTGGGACCGAAGAGCCGGGTAAGTTTGCAGGGTTGCCCCGATGAGAAACCCCCGAAAGGGTCCGATTCGGTGCGCGTCCGCTCCTTGAGAACTCAACAGCGTGCCAAAAGTCAATGCCAAAACCCCGTCGTGGGTGGCAGTGAAGCCGGCGATCGTCGGTGGAGCTCGATCCACGCGGAAATTCCTTTGGTATGACAGAAGATCAGTTATGTAACACTACATAGCTAGCGAGATTCTGCTCAGCCAAGGACCAAATAAACGACACGACTCGTCGTGTCACTCTGTTTAAAGTCGGTTGCCCGGTTCGCCGGGTCTAACCAGATGACATCAACGGAGAGTTTGATCCTGGCTCAGGACGAACGCTGGCGGCGTGCTTAACACATGCAAGTCGAACGGTGACGCTGGAGCTTGCTCCAGCTGATCAGTGGCGAACGGGTGAGTAACACGTGAGCAACCTGCCCTTGACTCTGGGATAACCCCGGGAAACCGGAGCTAATACCGGATACGAACCGCACAGGCATCTGCGTGGTTGGAAAGATTTATCGGTCAAGGATGGGCTCGCGGCCTATCAGCTTGTTGGTGGGGTAACGGCCCACCAAGGCGACGACGGGTAGCCGGCCTGAGAGGGCGACCGGCCACACTGGGACTGAGACACGGCCCAGACTCCTACGGGAGGCAGCAGTGGGGAATATTGCACAATGGGCGAAAGCCTGATGCAGCGACGCCGCGTGAGGGACGAAGGCCTTCGGGTTGTAAACCTCTTTCAGCAGGGAAGAAGCGAAAGTGACGGTACCTGCAGAAGAAGCACCGGCTAACTACGTGCCAGCAGCCGCGGTAATACGTAGGGTGCAAGCGTTGTCCGGAATTATTGGGCGTAAAGAGCTCGTAGGCGGTCTGTCGCGTCTGCTGTGAAAACTCAGGGCTTAACCCTGGGCCTGCAGTGGGTACGGGCAGACTAGAGTGCGGTAGGGGAGACTGGAATTCCTGGTGTAGCGGTGAAATGCGCAGATATCAGGAGGAACACCGGTGGCGAAGGCGGGTCTCTGGGCCGTAACTGACGCTGAGGAGCGAAAGCATGGGTAGCGAACAGGATTAGATACCCTGGTAGTCCATGCCGTAAACGTTGGGCGCTAGGTGTGGGGCTCATTCCACGAGTTCTGTGCCGCAGCAAACGCATTAAGCGCCCCGCCTGGGGAGTACGGCCGCAAGGCTAAAACTCAAAGGAATTGACGGGGCCCCGCACAAGCGGCGGAGCATGCGGATTAATTCGATGCAACGCGAAGAACCTTACCAAGGCTTGACATGCAGGGAAATCTCACAGAGATGTGAGGTCCGCAAGGGTCCTGCGCAGGTGGTGCATGGTTGTCGTCAGCTCGTGTCGTGAGATGTTGGGTTAAGTCCCGCAACGAGCGCAACCCTCGTCTTATGTTGCCAGCGGATAATGCCGGGGACTCATAAGAGACTGCCGGGGTCAACTCGGAGGAAGGTGGGGATGACGTCAAATCATCATGCCCCTTATGTCTTGGGCTTCACGCATGCTACAATGGCTGGTACAAAGGGCTGCGAGACCGCAAGGTGGAGCGAATCCCAAAAAGCCAGTCTCAGTTCGGATTGGGGTCTGCAACTCGACCCCATGAAGTCGGAGTCGCTAGTAATCGCAGATCAGCAACGCTGCGGTGAATACGTTCCCGGGGCTTGTACACACCGCCCGTCACGTCATGAAAGTCGGTAACACCCGAAGCCAGTGGCCCAACCCCTCGGGGAGGGAGCTGTCGAAGGTGGGACTGGCGATTAGGACGAAGTCGTAACAAGGTAGCCGTACCGGAAGGTGCGGCTGGATCACCTCCTTTCTAAGGAGCATCTGGCGCCGGTTCGCCGGCGTCCAGGCCCACGCTCGAGCCGTACGTGCTCGAGGTGGAGCTCAAGGGTGGAACATTGACCAGTTGGCAGTCGCTGACGCGACACTCCTCAGTACGACCGGACCCCTTGGGGTCCAACCGGAACCTGGAGCAGAGCGTCAGGGGCTGCCTCGGCACGCTGTTGGGTCCTGAGGGAACGGGCATGAGCCCTCCTTCTGGCACGGATCGACCCCACGGACGAACCAGCCGCTCCGCGAGCGGCCAGGCGCCGGGTAGAGGATCGAGACCGCCCGTAGCTTGAGAACTGCACAGTGGACGCGAGCATCTTTGATATCTGTAGCCAAGTTTTTAAGGGCATACGGTGGATGCCTTGGCACCAGGAGCCGATGAAGGACGTAGGAGCCTGCGATAAGCCTCGGGGAGTTGGCAACCGAACTGTGATCCGAGGATTTCCGAATGGGGAAACCCGGCTGGATTCATCTCCAGTCACCCACGCCTGAACACATAGGGCGTGCGGAGGGAACGAGGGGAAGTGAAACATCTCAGTACCCTCAGGAAGAGAAAGCAACAGCGATTCCGTGAGTAGTGGCGAGCGAAAGCGGAAGAGGCCAAACCGTACACGTGTGATAGCTGGTAGGCGTTGCGTGTACGGGGTTGTGGGACCTATCCGACCGGACTACCAACCGGTCAGGGAGTCAAAAATGCGCGTCATAGTCGAAGGGCATTGAAAGGCCCGGCACAGAGGGTGCTACCCCCGTAGACGAAATGGCGCGCACTCCCGATGGGGATCCCAAGTAGTACGGGGCCCGAGAAATCCCGTACGAATCTGGGGGGACCACCCCCTAAGCCTAAATACTCCCTGGTGACCGATAGCGGACAAGTACCGTGAGGGAAAGGTGAAAAGTACCCCGGGAGGGGAGTGAAATAGTACCTGAAACCGTGTGCCTACAAGCCGTTGGAGCCGGATCTTCGGATCGGGTGACAGCGTGCCTTTTGAAGAATGAGCCTGCGAGTTAGTGCTCAGTGGCGAGGTTAACCCGTGTGGGGAAGCCGTAGCGAAAGCGAGTCCGAATAGGGCGATTGAGTCGCTGGGTCTAGACCCGAAGCGGAGTGATCTACCCATGGCCAGGTTGAAGCGCGGGTAAGACCGCGTGGAGGACCGAACCCACCAGGGTTGAAAACCTGGGGGATGAGCTGTGGGTAGGGGTGAAAGGCCAATCAAACTCCGTGATAGCTGGTTCTCCCCGAAATGCATTTAGGTGCAGCGTCACGTGTTTCTTGCCGGAGGTAGAGCTACTGGATGGCTAATGGGCCCTACAAGGTTACTGACGTCAGCCAAACTCCGAATGCCGGTAAGTGAGAGCGTGGCAGTGAGACTGCGGGGGATAAGCTCCGTAGTCGAGAGGGAAACAGCCCAGAACACCGGCTAAGGCCCCCAAGCGTGTGCTAAGTGGGAAAGGATGTGGAGTTGCACAGACAACCAGGAGGTTGGCTTAGAAGCAGCCACCCTTGAAAGAGTGCGTAATAGCTCACTGGTCAAGTGATTCCGCGCCGACAATGTAGCGGGGCTCAAGCACACCGCCGAAGCCGTGTCATTCACACATGAGCCAGGCCTTCGTGGTCCAGGCGTGTGGATGGGTAGGGGAGCGTCGTGTGGCGAGTGAAGCGGCGGGGTAACCCAGCCGTGGACGCCACACGAGTGAGAATGCAGGCATGAGTAGCGAAAGACGGGTGAGAAACCCGTCCGCCGAATGACCAAGGGTTCCAGGGCCAGGTTAATCCGCCCTGGGTAAGTCGGGACCTAAGGCGAGGCCGACAGGCGTAGTCGATGGACAACGGGTTGATATTCCCGTACCGGCGAAGAACCGCCCATGCCGAACCCGGTGATGCTAAGCGCCTGAAGCTGGTGAGTCCTTCGGGACGATCCGGTGGAACGCGCGACCCGAACCGGTAGTAGGCAAGCGTATTAACAGAGGTGACGCAGGAAGGTAGCCCAGCGGCGCGATGGTTGTCGCCGTCTAAGGATGTAGGCCGAGAGGTAGGCAAATCCGCCTCTCAAACAGGCTGAGATCTGACGGGTAGTGCGAATGCACGAAATGGGTGATCCTATGCTGCCAAGAAAAGCCTCGGCGCGAGGTTCTAGCCGCCCGTACCCCAAACCGACTCAGGTGGTCAGGTAGAGAATACCAAGGCGATCGAGTGAATCGTGGTTAAGGAACTCGGCAAAATGCCCCCGTAACTTCGGGAGAAGGGGGGCCTGAGGCGTGACGGCACTTGCTGCCCGAGCGTTTGAAGGCCGCAGAGACCAGGGAGAAGCGACTGTTTACTAAAAACACAGGTCCGTGCGAAGTCGCAAGACGATGTATACGGACTGACGCCTGCCCGGTGCTGGAACGTTAAGGGGACGGGTTAGCCGCAAGGCGAAGCTCAGAACTTAAGCGCCAGTAAACGGCGGTGGTAACTATAACCATCCTAAGGTAGCGAAATTCCTTGTCGGGTAAGTTCCGACCTGCACGAATGGCGTAACGACTTCTCCGCTGTCTCAACCGCGAACTCGGCGAAATTGCACTACGAGTAAAGATGCTCGTTACGCGCAGCAGGACGGAAAGACCCCGGGACCTTTACTATAGCTTGGTATTGGTGTTCGGTGCGGCTTGTGTAGGATAGGTGGGAGACTGTGAAGCCGGCACGCCAGTGTCGGTGGAGTCAACGTTGAAATACCACTCTGGTCGCTCTGGATATCTAACCTCGGTCCGTGATCCGGATCAGGGACAGTGCCTGGTGGGTAGTTTAACTGGGGCGGTTGCCTCCTAAAGAGTAACGGAGGCGCTCAAAGGTTCCCTCAGCCTGGTTGGCAATCAGGTGTCGAGTGTAAGTGCACAAGGGAGCTTGACTGTGAGACTGACAAGTCGAGCAGGGACGAAAGTCGGAACTAGTGACCCTCTCGTGGTTTGTGGAAACGCGAGGGCTCAACGGATAAAAGGTACCCCGGGGATAACAGGCTGATCTTGCCCAAGAGTCCATATCGACGGCATGGTTTGGCACCTCGATGTCGGCTCGTCGCATCCTGGGGCTGGAGTCGGTCCCAAGGGTTGGGCTGTTCGCCCATTAAAGCGGTACGCGAGCTGGGTTTAGAACGTCGTGAGACAGTTCGGTCCCTATCCGCTGCGCGCGCAGGAAACTTGAGAAGGGCTGTCCTTAGTACGAGAGGACCGGGACGGACGAACCTCTGGTGTGCCAGTTGTTCCGCCAGGAGCACGGCTGGTTAGCTACGTTCGGGAGGGATAACCGCTGAAAGCATCTAAGCGGGAAGCCTGCTTCAAGATGAGGTTTCCATGGGGCTTGCCCCGAGAGGCTCCCAGCTAGACTACTGGGTTGATAGGCCGGATGTGGAAGCGAGGACCAAAGACTCGTGAAGCTGACCGGTACTAATAAGCCGATAACTTGACTACAAATTCTTGCTTGCGTCCACTGTGCGGTTCCCGAGATGCGGTCGATCACGACCTTCGACATCTCCATAGAGTTACGGCGGTCATAGCGTTGGGGAAACGCCCGGCTCCATTCCGAACCCGGAAGCTAAGCCCAACTGCGCCGATGGTACTGCGAGGGGGACCTCGTGGGAGAGTAGGTCGCCGCCGGACATCCTTTCGATGACGCCCATCCCTTCGGGGATGGGCGTCATCGCTTTTTGCGTTGCCCTCGTCGCCCCGTCCGGGGTTTGTCGTACCTCTCGCTACCAGGAAGGATCCCTCCCATGGCCGGATCCGATGACGACCGTCCCCGCCGCCAGGGCAGCGGACGCCCCCCGAGCAGCGGCGGAGCGCGACCGGCACGTGGTGCCGGCGGCGGACGCACCGGCGGTCCTGCCCGTGGTGGGGGCGCCGGTCGCCCTGAGCGCGCGGGTGGTGCCGGCGGTGCCGGCCGTCCGGACCGCGGAGCTTCTGGTCGTCCCGAGCGCGCCGGGGGCGCAGGTCGTCCCGACCGCGCCGGGTCAAGTGGCGGATGGAGCAGCCGTGGGCGCTCAGACGATGCCGGGCGGCCCGACCGTGCGGGCGGTGCCGGTCGTCCCGACCGCGGCGCTCCGAGCGGTGGCTGGGGAGGTCGTGGTCGCCCTGACGCTGCCGGTCGCCCGGACCGTGCGGGTGGCGGTGCCGGTCGTCCCGACCGTGCGGGTGGGGGCGCCGGTCGTCCGGACCGTGCGGGTGGCGGTGCCGGTCGTCCTGACCGTGCCGGTTCCGGTGGCGGCTGGAGCGGTCGTGGTCGTCCCGACGGTGCCGGTCGTCCTGACCGCGCGGGTGGCGGTGCCGGTCGTCCTGACCGTGCCGGTTCCGGTGGCGGCTGGAGCAGCCGTGGGCGCTCCGACGACGCCGGTCGACCCGATCGAGGGGGCGCGGGCCGTCCGGACCGTGCCGGTGGTGGCGGCTGGGCCGGCCGCAGCGAGGGTCGGACCGGAGCCCAGCGTCCCGACCGCGGCGGAGCCGGGCGTGAGGGGGCCGGGCGCGGTGCGGCCGGTGGACAGGGCCGTCCCGACCGCAGCTCGAGCTGGAGCGGTGGTGGCCGTCCCGCAGGTGGCCGCCCGGGAGGTGCTCGCCCGGATCGCGGGGAGCGTCCGGACCGTGGTGACCGTCCCGACCGCCCGGGCACGGCCCTGCGGCGCGACGCGCGTGGCGGGGGCCGTCCGGAGCGCGGCGGCGACCGCAGCAGCGGACCGCGGCGTGGCCCGTCGGCCGGTCGCGACGTGCGGTCCTCCGCGCCCCGGGTCGACGACGAGCGCACCCCGCGCCGGATCGAGCCGGCCCTGCCCGCGGACGTCACCGGTGACGAGCTCGACCGGCAGGTCCGCAGCGAGCTGAGCACGCTGTCGCGGGAGAACGCCGTCGTGGTGGCGCGGCACCTGGTCATGGTCGCGCGGCTGATGGACGACGAGCCGGAGCTGGCCTACGAGCACGCCGTCGCGGCGCAGCAACGGGCCGGCCGGGTCGGGCTGGTGCGAGAGGCCGCCGGGCTTGCCGCCTACCAGGTCGGCCGGTACGAGGAGGCGCTGCGTGAGCTGCGCACCGCCCGACGGCTGACGGGCTCGTCCGAGCACCTGCCGGTGATGGCGGACTGCGAGCGCGGGCTCGGTCGTCCCGAGCGGGCGCTGGACCTGGCGTCCTCGCCCGAGGCGCGCGAGCTCGACCGGGCCGGCCAGCTGGAGATGCTCATCGTGGCGTCCGGCGCCCGCGGCGACCTCGGCCAGCACGACGCCGCCGTCGTCATGCTCCAGGTCGGCGAGCTCGACGTGCCGCCCCGAGCGGGGTCGGGTCCGGCCCGCCAGGCGCGGGCCCGGCTGATGTCGGCCTACGCCGACGCGCTGGCCGCGGCCGGTCGCGCCGACGAGGCGCAGCAGTGGCTGGAGAAGGCTGCTGACGCCGACCTCGACGGGTCCACCGGTGCGGCCGAGCGGCTGGGCCGGGTCGAGGACAGCGAGATCTACGACCTGCTCGAGGACGACGAGGACGAGGCCGGCACGGACGAGCGCGAGGCGGCGCCCGTCGCGGAGGACACCCACGTCGACGCCACCCCCGACGAAGCGGCGGACGACCTCGACGAGAGCGGCGACGAGCAGGACGAGCGCGGCGAGGACCCACGGGCGTGAGCGGGACGGCGTCCCTGCTGGACCGGCACGACGGGCTGCTGCTCGACCTCGACGGCGTGGTCTACGTCGGCCCGCGTGCCGTGCCCGGTGCCGTGGCGGCGCTGGGCACCGCGGCCGGCCGCGTCCCGCTGGCCTACGTGACGAACAACGCCTCGCGTCCACCGGCTGCGGTCGCCGAGCACCTGCGCGAGCTCGGCATCGACGCGACCGACGAGCAGGTCGTGACGTCCGCGCAGGTGGCGGCGGCGATGGTGCTGCGCCGGTTCGGGCCGGGCGCCCGGGTGCTGGCCGTCGGCGGGCCGGGCGTCGCGCTCGCCCTCGAGGCCGCCGGGCTGGTGCCGGTGACCGGCGCCGACGACGACCCGCAGGCGGTGGTGCAGGGCTACGGCACCGGCGTCGGCTGGGCCGACCTGGCCGAGGCGACCTTCGCCGTCCGGGCCGGTGCCTGGTGGGTGGCGACCAACCGCGACCTCACGGTCCCGACCGACCGCGGGATCGCCCCCGGCAACGGGACGCTCGTCGCCGCGGTGCGGACCGCGTCCGGGGTCGAGCCGGTGGTCGCGGGCAAGCCGGAGCCGGTGGCGTTCACCGAGGCGGCCGCCCGGCTGGGCAGCTCGCGTCCGCTGGTGGTGGGGGACCGGATCGACACCGACGTCGAGGGCGCGGTCGCCGCCGGCATGGACGCCCTGCTGGTGCTGACCGGCGTCCACGGGCTCGACGACCTGGTCCGGCTCGACCCGCGGTCGCGCCCGCGGTACGTGGCCGCCGACCTGGACGGGCTGCACCGTCCACCGCTCGAGGTCGCCGTCGAGGGCGACCTCGCCCGCTGCGGCGAGGAGGAGGCCCGGCTGGTCGACGGCACGGTGCAGGTGCGCGCCGGTGCCGACCCGCTGGCCGCCGGCTGGGCCGGTGTCGCGCTGCTGTGGGCCGCGGCCGACGCGGGCCGCGACGCCGTCCCGGGCGACGGCCTCGCGCAGGCGCTGCGGTGGCGACCGGCGGCCTCGCAGGACGACCGGTAGCGTTGGTGCCGTCGTCGTCGACGACGGTCCCGGGGACCACCCGGGGCGCAGGTCTCACGGCTGGAGCAGCGATGCTGGACGGGCTCAAGGGCTACGTCGCCCTCGTCAGCGGTCTCACCGAGGCCACCGCGGCCAAGGCGCGCGAGGTCGCCACCGCGCTGCTCGCGCAGGGCGGGGTGCAGGGCGTGCCCGCCGGCGCGTCCGCCATGGCTACCCAGATCGCCGGCCTGGCCGAGGACCTGCTGGTCACCGCGCGCGACAACCGCGGCATGCTGATGGAGGTCGTCCGCGAGGAGGCCGAGCGCGCCGTCGCCTCGCTGGGCGTGATCACCGCCGCGGAGGCCGAGGCGCTGCGCGGACGGATCGCCGACCTCGAGGGCGAGCTCGCCACCGAGCGCGCCCGCAGCGCGGCCGCCGCGGACGCACCCACCTCGACCAGCACCGAGCTCGCCGTCCGCACGCCGGGGGTCAAGAAGCCGGTCGCCAAGGTCTCCGGCACCCGCGCGGTGTCCCCGCGCACGACCGCCGGCGCCGCGACGCCGATGACCCGGCCCGCGAAGAAGGCGTCCACCGCCGCCGCGAAGAAGGTGTCGACGACGGGGACGGCCAAGAAGGCGTCCACGGGGACGGCCGCCACGAAGGCGCCGGCCAGGTCCGGTGCCAAGGCACCTGCCAAGACCCCGGTCAAGGCTCCGGTCAAGGCTCCGGCCAAGGCTCCGGCCAAGGCTCCGGCCGGCAGCCCCACCACGGGCGCGGCCGGTCCGACCACGCGCAGCTCGGCCAGCAAGGCCGCTTCCAAGCGCACCGCCGGGACCGCGACCTCGACGTCCCGCGGTGCGGCGAAGAAGACGGTGCAGGCCCGCACGGCCCCCGCCGGTTCGCCGAGCGCCGCCCCGGGCGCCCCGACCACGACCACCGCGTCGACCGCGACGCCGTCGGGCAGCGGAGCCGGCGACGGTGAGTGAGCAGCACGTCCCCCAGCCCCACCCGCTCCCCGCCGCCCCCCAGCAGCGACCCGTCGACCGGCAGCCCGCCGACGAGCCGACGGGTGACGCGGCCGTCGACGCCGCGCTGGCCGACCTGCGCGCGATCGACCCCGACGCCCCACCGGCCGAGCGGCTGCCCGTGCTGGTCGCCGTGCACGAGGCGCTGCAGCAGCGGCTGTCGTCCACCGAGGCCTGAGCGGTGCCCCGGCGCCTGCGCCTGGACGCCGAGCTGGTGCGGCGGGGGCTGGCCCGCAGCCGCCAGCAGGCCGCCGAGCTGATCGCCGACGGGCGGGTGAGCGTGCGGGGCCAGGTGGCGTCCAAGCCGGCCACGCAGGTCGAGACGTCCGACGCGGTCGTCGTGGCCGAGGCGGCGACCGGGCCGGGCTACGTCAGCCGGGGGGCGCACAAGCTCGTCGGGGCGCTGGACGCCTTCGGCGTGCAGGTCGAGGGACGTCGCTGCCTCGATGCCGGCGCCTCGACCGGCGGGTTCACCGACGTCCTGCTCCGGCGGGGTGCGGCCTCGGTGGTGGCGGTCGACGTCGGCTACGGGCAGCTGGCCTGGTCGGTGCGCTCCGACGAGCGCGTCACCGTGATGGACCGCACCAACGTCCGCACGCTCGAGCCCGACCAGGTCGCGCCCGCACCGACGCTCGTCGTGTCGGACCTGTCCTTCATCTCCCTCACCCTGGTGCTGCCCGCGCTGGCCGCCTGCGCCGCCCCGGACGCCGACCTGCTGCTCATGGTCAAGCCCCAGTTCGAGGTCGGCCGCGAGCGGCTCGGCTCCGGCGGCGTCGTGCGCGACCCCGCCCTGCGGGCCGAGGCCGTGCTCGGGGTGGCCCGGGCCGCGCAGGACCTCGGGCTGGTGGTGCACGGGGTGGTCGCCAGCCCGCTGCCGGGCCCGAGCGGCAACGTGGAGTACTTCGTGTGGCTGCGCCGCCCCGGGGACGACCCGGCGGCGTCGCCGGACCCCGGTACGGTGGGCGAGCTGGTCGCCACGGCCGTGGCGCAGGGGCCGACAGGAGCGCAGCCATGACCACGAGCACGCCCGCGCGGCGCGTCCTCGTCCTGGCGCACACCGGCCGCGAGCAGGCGGTCAGCACCGCCACCGAGCTGCTCGAGGAGCTCGCCGCGGTCGGCATCTGCCCGGTCATGCTCGCCAGCGAGGCCGCCGACATCCCGCACCCGGTCGAGCTGATGACGGTCGAGCACGCCGACGAGGTCGTCGACGACGTCGAGCTGGTCGTGGTGCTCGGCGGCGACGGGACGATCCTGCGTGCCGCCGAGGTGGTCCGCGGACGCGACGTGGCGCTGCTCGGGGTCAACCTCGGCCACGTCGGCTTCCTCGCCGAGATCGAGCGGGAGGACCTGGCCGGCACGGTTGAGCGGATCGCCGCGCGCGACTACGTCGTCGAGGAGCGGATGACCCTCGAGGTCGTGGTGAGCCTCGGCCGCGACGGCGACCGCCGCGAGATCGACCGCAGCTTCGCGGTGAACGAGGCGACGGTCGAGAAGGGCAACCGCGAGCGCATGCTCGAAGTCGTCACCGAGGTCGACGGCCGGCCGGTGTCGACCATCGGGTGCGACGGCGTGGTGATGGCGACGCCCACCGGGTCGACGGCCTACGCGTTCTCCGCCGGCGGCCCGGTGGTCTGGCCCGAGGTCGAGGCGCTGCTGATGGTGCCCATCAGCGCGCACGCGCTCTTCTCCCGACCGCTGGTCGTCGCGCCCACCTCCGTGCTCGCGGTCGAGGTGCTCGACCGGGCCGGGTCCGGGGTGCTGTGGTGCGACGGGCGGCGCACCCTCGACCTGCCGCCGGGCGCCCGGATCGAGGTGCGCCGCGGCACCGAGCCGGTGCGCCTGGCCCGCCTGGCCACCGGCCCGTTCACCGACCGCCTGGTCGCCAAGTTCCAGCTGCCCGTCACCGGGTGGCGCGGGCCCGTCGAGCCGTGAGGACGCCGCAGCAGCAGGGGGCCCCGTGCTCGAGGAGATGAGGATCACCGACCTCGGGGTGATCAGCGAGGCCGTCGTCGAGCTCGGACCGGGTCTCAGCGTGCTCACCGGCGAGACCGGCGCCGGCAAGACGATGGTGGTCAGCGGCCTCGGCCTGCTGCTCGGCGGCCGCGCCGACACCGGCGTGGTGCGGTCCGGCGCCGACGCCGCCCGGGTCGAGGGCCGGTTCGTCGTCGCGGCCGACGGCCCGGTCGCGGCCCGCGCCGCCGACGCCGGTGCCGACCTCGACGACGTCGGCACCACCAGCGCCGGGGGACCGGCCCGCGAGCTGATCGCCGCCCGGACGGTGGCGGCGTCCGGACGCGGCCGCGCGCACCTCGGCGGACGGACCGTGCCGGTGGCCGTGCTCGCCGAGCTCGCCGACGACCTGGTGGCGGTGCACGGGCAGTCCGAGCAGGTGCTGCTGCGCTCGCCGGCCCGCCAGCGCGAGATCGTCGACCGGTTCGGCGGCGCCGCGCTGGCCGAGGAGCTGGCCGGCTACGAGCAGGCGTGGGCCGGGTTCGCCCAGGTCGACGCCGAGCTCGCAGAGATCACCACCCGCGCCCGCGAGCGGCGCCAGGAGGCCGAGCTGCTGCGCACCGGCCTGGCCGAGGTCGAGCGCGTCGACCCCCGTCCCGGCGAGGACGACGAGCTGCGCGCGCTGACCCAGCGGCTGGAGCACGCCGAGGAGCTGCGGACGGCGTCCGCCGACGCGCACCGCGCGCTGGCGGGCGACGTCGACGAGGTCTCCGCGGGTGGCGACCCGGACGTCGTCACGCTCGTCGAGCAGGCACGCCGCGCGCTCGAGGCGGTGGCCGACCACGACGGGCAGCTGGGTGCGCTGGCGACCCGCGCCGGCGAGATCGGCTACCTGGCAGCCGATCTGGCGGCCGACCTCGCGTCGTACGTGCAGGGCGTCGAGGTCGACCCCGCCCGGCTGGCGCAGGTGCACGACCGCAGGGCCGAGCTGGCCGGGCTGACCCGGCGGTTCGGCGACGACGTCGCGGCGGTGCTGGAGTGGGCGCAGCAGGCCTCGCGCCGGCTGCTCGAGCTCGACGGCGACGACGACCGGGTCGAGGAGCTCACCGCGCGGCACCGCGAGCTCGACGCCGACCTCGACGCCCGCGCCGCCCGGCTGCGCGGGCTGCGCCGGTCGGCCGGCGACCGGCTCGCGTCCGCGGTGCAGGGCGAGCTGGCCGCGCTGGCGATGCCGTCCGCGCGCCTGGAGGTGCAGGTGACCGAGCGGGCACGCGGGCCGCACGGCGCGGACGAGGTGGCGCTGCTGCTGGCGGCGCACTCCGGCGCCGAGCCGCGGCCGCTGGCCCGCGGGGCGTCCGGCGGCGAGCTGTCGCGGGTGATGCTCGCGCTCGAGGTCGCGCTCGCGGGGTCCGACCCCGTCCCGACGTTCGTGTTCGACGAGGTCGACGCCGGGGTCGGCGGCGCGGCCGCGGTGGAGATCGGCCGGCGGCTCGCGGCGCTGGCCCGGACGGCGCAGGTCGTGGTGGTCACGCACCTGCCGCAGGTCGCCGCCTTCGCGGACACCCACCTCGTGGTCCGCAAGGCCGACGACGGCCAGGTGACCGAGAGCGGGGTGCACCGGGTGGAGGGGGAGGACCGGGTGCGCGAGCTCGCGCGGATGCTGGCCGGGCAGCAGGAGTCGGCCTCGGCGCGCGAGCACGCGGCCGAGCTGCTCGAGCAGGCCCGCCGGGGCTGACCGCCGGTCCCGCGGCGCCCCCGGCCGCCGAGGGTGCTCGGAGGCGGCACCGGGCCGTGGGACGATGGGCCGCGATGAAGCGCACCCTGTTCGGCCGCCGCTCCGCGCGCTCCGCCCTGCCCGGTGCCACCGGCCCGGTGCGGGTCGACCCGCGCACCAAGAACCTCACCAAGCGGCTCCAGCCGGGCGACATCGCCGTCATCAACCACGTCGACATCGACCAGGTGGCGGCCGACGCGCTGGTCGCCAAGCGTCCCGCGGCGATCGTCAACGCCGCCCCGAGCACCAGCGGCCGGTACCCGAACCGCGGCCCGGTGATCATCCTCGAGGCCGGGATCCCGCTGGTCGACGGCGTCGGCACCGCGGTGATGACCGCCCTCGAGGAGGGCCGGGTCGGGCGGGTCGAGGGCAACGCGCTCTACCTCGGGGAGACCAAGGTCGCCGAGGGCGTCGAGCAGACCGACGAGACCGTCGAGGCCGCGCAGCAGGAGGCCCGGTCGGGGCTCGCCGTCCAGATGGAGGCCTTCGCGGCCAACACGATGGAGTACCTGCGCAAGGAGCGCGACCTGCTGCTCGACGGCGTCGGCGTGCCTGACGTCACGACCGACATGGACGGCAAGCAGGTCCTCATCGTGGTGCGCGGCTACCACTACAAGGAGGACATCGCGACGCTGCGGCCGTACATCCGCGAGTACCGGCCGGTGCTGATCGGCGTCGACGGCGGCGCCGACGCGCTGCTCGAGGCCGGCTACCAGCCGGCGCTGATCGTCGGCGACATGGACTCGGTGTCGGACGCCGCGCTCACCTGCGGCGCCGAGATCGTCGTGCACGCCTACCGCGACGGCAACGCGCCCGGCCTGGAGCGGGTGGAGGCGCTCGGGGTGAGGCCGGTGGTGTTCCCGGCCACCGGCACCAGCGAGGACGTCGCGATGCTGCTCGCCGACGACAAGGGCGCCGAGCTCATCGTCGCCGTCGGGACCCACGCCACGCTGGTCGAGTTCCTCGACAAGGGCCGCTCGGGGATGGCCAGCACCTTCCTCACGCGGCTGCGGGTCGGCGGGAAGCTCGTGGACGCCAAGGGCGTGTCCCGCCTGTACCGCCAGCGGATCTCGAACCTGCAGCTGGTGCTGCTCGTCCTGGCCGGCCTGCTCGCGCTCGGCGTCGCCCTGGCCTCGACGGCGGGCGGCCAGACCTTCTTCGCGCTCGCCCTCGGGTGGCTGCAGGACGGCGTGCGGGTGGCGGGCGACTGGCTGGGCGACCTGTTCGACGGCGCGGGGACGGGGTCGCCGTGACGCGTGCCGTCGCCTGCGCCGAGACCTGCGCCCGCACCCAGCCCGGCCGCTCCGGCACGCACCGGACCGGCACCGACCGACCCCCGAGGACCCTCTCCCGATGATCGACTTCCGCTACCACCTGGTCTCGCTGGTGTCGGTCTTCATGGCGCTCGCGATCGGCGTGGTCCTCGGGGCCGGGCCGCTCAAGGAGTCCCTCGGCGACACCCTCACCAGCCAGGTGCAGGCGCTGCGCGCCGACAAGGAGGCGCTGCAGCAGGCCGTCGACAACCGCGACGCCGAGCTGGCCGGCAAGGACGCCGTCATCACCGACCTCAGCACCTCCCTGCTCCCGCAGCAGCTCGCGGGCCGGTCCGTCGCGCTGGTGCTGCTGCCCGGTGCCGAGCAGGAGACGGTCGACGCCCTGCTGCCCGACCTCGCCACCGCCGGCGCCACCGTCACCACGACCGTCACCGTCCAGCCGAAGTGGACCGACCCGGCCGAGGCCGCGTTCCGCTCCGAGCTGGCCGGACAGCTGGTGCAGTACCTCGAGACCCCGCCCGCCGCGTCGGTCGGCACCGACGGCGAGCTGGCCGCCCTGCTCGGCAGCGCCCTGCTGACCACCGAGGACGGTGGCGCCGAGCGCGGGGCCTCGCTGTCGCAGGCGCTGGACGGCCTGGTCGCCGGCGAGCTGGTGACCGTCGCCGAGGAGACCCAGCGCCGGTCCGAGCTGGCGCTCGTGGTGGCCGGGCCGCCCGACGAGTCGGTCGGCGTCGACGACCCCGAGTGGGCGCAGGCCGCGAGCAGCTCGATGCTGACGCTGCTGGCGCAGCTCGACACCGAGGGCGACGGCACGGTGGTGGTCGCGCCCCGCACCTCCGACGTCGAGGGCGGGCTGCTGTCCGAGGTGCGGGCCGACGCCGCCCTCACCGAGGTCGTCTCGTCGGTCGACGGCGTCAGCTCGCCCGGTGGCCGGCTGTCGACCGTCCTCGCGCTGCGCGAGCAGGCCGAGGGCCGGGCGGGCCAGTACGGGACGGGCGAGAGCGCGCAGGTCGCCGCGCCGCCGTACTCCCCGCCGGCGACCGCCCAGACCCCCGGTGGCGGCTCCACCGGCACGCCCACCGGGGACGGCTGATGCCGGCGAGGTCCCTGGGGCGCGCGTCCGCCCTGGTCGCCGCCGCGGCGGCCGCGGCGGGAGGGGCGGCCACCTGGGCCGCCCGCGGACGGGCACCGGGTGGCGACCCGGTGTGGGGGCGCACCAACCACCGCGGCGAGCAGGTGACGCTCTGGGAGGGGCCGGCGTACGCGGCAGCGGCGACCGCGGGCGTGCTGCTGGCACCCGGGCTCGCGCCGAGGGTGCGGGCCGCGGCCGCGCTGGCCACCGCGGGTGCCGCAGCGTTCGGCGCGCTCGACGACCTGGCGGAGCGCGGCTCGTCCAAGGGCTTCCGCGGCCACCTCGGCTCGCTCGCGCGGGGCGAGCTGACCACCGGCGCCGTCAAGATCCTGGGCATCGGCGCGACGGGCGTGCTGGCCGCCGCGGGGCTGCTCGAGCGCCCGTCCGGTCGCGGCCGGGTCCGCCACCTCGTCGACGTCGTGGTCGCGGGCGGCGTGGTCGCCGGCACGGCGAACCTCGGCAACCTGCTCGACCTGCGCCCCGGACGCGTGCTGAAGCTGGTGCTGGCGACCGCGCCGGCCGCTGCGACGGGGTCGCCCGCCGCGGTGCTGTCGGCCGCGGCGGCGGGGGCGACGCTGCCGCTGCTGCGCCCCGACCTGGCCGAGCGCTCGATGCTCGGCGACTGCGGCGCGAACGCCGCCGGGGCGCTGGTCGGCACCGGAGCGGTGCTGGCCACCGGAGACAGGGGCGGCGCCGCGCGGGCCGGGCTGCTCGCCGCGCTGGTGGCGCTGACGCTGCTCAGCGAGAAGGTCAGCTTCACCCGCCTGATCGAGGCGACGCCCGTGCTGCGCGAGCTCGACGCCCTCGGGCGCCGTCCGGCCGCCACGGGCTCGTGAGCACCAGCGCCCGGACCGCCCTCGGCGTGGCCGGCGGCATCGCGGGCGGTGCGGCGGTGTTCGCCGGCATCACGCTGCTGGCGCGGGCCGCCGGCTTCGGCCGCTGGCTGGTGTTCTCCGGCTCGGTGTCGGCCGAGTGCGTCGGCAACGCCTACTCGACCGCCAACCAGCTGCCCAACGTGCTGTTCGAGGTCGTGGCCGGTGGCGCCCTCGCCGGGGCCGTCGTGCCGCTGCTGGCCGGCCCGCTGGCGCGCTCGCTCGAGGCGTCGGCCCCGGAGGGCGAGCGGGCCCGGCACCGCGGCGAGGTGGACCGCACGGCCTCGGCGCTGCTCACCTGGGCGCTGGTCGTGCTGGCGCCGCTCGCCCTGCTGCTCGCGCTGCTCGCGGGCCCGCTGGTGCGGCTGGCCGGGGTGGGGGACGGCTGCGACGGCGCCGCGGCGCTCGCGTCCCGGATGCTCGTCGTGTTCTCGCCGCAGGTGGTGCTGTACGGCGCGGGGGTGGTGCTCGCCGGTGTGCTCACCGCCCACCGCCGGCTGGTGTGGCCCGCGCTCGGGCCGCTGCTGTCGTCGCTGGTGGTGATGGTCGCGTACGTGATGTTCGCCCGCACGGCCCAGGGCGCGACCGACGACCCGTCCGCGCTGCCCGCGGCCGCCGAGGCGTGGCTGGCCTGGGGCACCACCGCGGGCGTCGCGGCCATGACGCTGCCGATGCTGTGGCCGGTGCGCGCGGCCGGGGTGCGGCTGCGGCCGACGCTGCGGTTCCCGCCCGGGGTGGCCCGCCGGGCGGCTGCGCTCGCGGGCGCCGGCCTGGTGACCCTCGTGGCGCAGCAGGCGAGCGTCGTGGCGGTCCTGCTGCTGTCGAACGGCCCGGGGAGCACCGCCACGCTCAACGTGTTCCAGTACACGCAGGCGGTGTACCTGCTGCCCTACGCGCTGCTGGCCGTGCCGCTCGCGACCGCGGCGTTCCCGCAGCTGGCCGAGCGCGCCGCCACCGGCGACACCGCCGGCTTCGCCGCGACCGCCGCGTGGACGACGCGCGCCGTCGTGCTGGTCTCGGCAGCCGGGGCCGCCGTGCTGGTCGCCGTCGCGGTGCCGGTGGCGGCGTTCTTCGGCCACCTCGACAGCGGCCGGGTCGCCGAGATGGCCCCGGCGCTGGTCGCGATGGCACCCGGCCTGGTCGGCTTCGCGCTCGTGGCGCACGTCGGCCGCGCCCTCTACGCGCTGGAGCGGGGCCGCGCCGCGGCGACGGCCACGGTGGCGGGGTGGGTCGCCGTGGTGGTGGCGATGGTCGGGCTGGCCCTGCTGGTGCAGCGTCCCGCCGACGTCGCGGTGGCGCTGGGCGCGGGCAGCAGCGTCGGGATGACCGTCGCGGGTGCGGCCCTGCTGGTGGCGCTGCGCCGCGCGGCGGGCGCGGCGGCCCTCGCCGGGCTCGTGCGCACCCTGCTGGGGGCCGGCGCCTCGGCGGTGCTCGCCGGGGCGGCGGGCTGGTGGGTCTCGACCCGGCTGGACGGCTGGTCCGACGGTGCCGGCGGCGCGGTGCTGGCCGGCGTGGTCGCCGCGCTGGTGGCGCTCGGGGTGCTCGCGCTGGCGCTGCCGCTGCTCGACCGGCCCACAGTCCGGGCGGTCACCCGGCTGGCCGGGCGCAGGAGGGGTGCGGCGACCGCCGGACCCACCACCGAGGAGGGTGAGGACAGGTCGTGAAGGTGCTCCTGCTGCAGGGCACGTCCGCGGGGGGCGTGGGGCGCCACGTCGCCGCGCTCGCGGGCGGACTGGTCCGTGCCGGCCACGAGGTCGTCGTCGGGGCCCCGCCGGAGGCCGCGGCCGACTTCGACCTCGGCAGCACCGGCGCGGCGTTCGCGGCCGTCGACATCCGCGACCGGCCACGGCTGCAGGACCGCCAGGTGCTCGCCCGGCTGCGCGGGCTGGCCGCCGGCGCGGACGTCGTGCACGCCCACGGCCTGCGGGCCGGCGCGCTGGCGGGGCTAGCCTCCGGCGGCCGCCGCGGGCGCACGCCGCTGGTCGTCACTCTGCACAACCTGCCGGTCGGCGGGCTGCTGGTCCGGCGCACGTCCGCCCTGCTGGAGCGCACGGTGGCGCGCCGCGCCGACGCGGTGCTGGGCGTCAGCGGCGACCTGGTGGTGCGGATGCGCGAGCGGGGCGCGAGGCGCACCGCGCGGGCGCTGGTGCCGTCGCCGCCCGGGGCGGCGCCGAGCGGCAGCCGCGAGGAGGTGCGCCGCCGCGTGCGGGACGCGCTCGGGCTCGCACCGCACCAGCTGCTCGTGGTCACCGTCGCCCGGCTCGCCCCGCAGAAGGGGTACCCGCTGTGGTTCGACGCGATCGGCCTGCTCGCGCGCTCGCACGCCGGCGACGTCGTCGTGGCGGTGGCGGGTGACGGCCCGCTGCGGCCCGAGCTGGAGCGGCGCGTCGCCGACGAGGGGCTGCCCGTCCAGCTGCTCGGCGCGCGCTCGGACGCCGCCGACCTGTTCACCGCCGCCGACGTCGCCGTGTGCCCCAGCGTGTGGGAGGGGCAGCCGCTGGTCGTCCAGGAGGCGCTGCGGCTGGGCGCGCCGCTGGTGGCCACCGACGTCGGCGGCACCGGCGAGGTCACCGGCGACGCGGCGGTCCTGGTGCCCTACGGCGACCCGCAGGCCCTGGCCACCGCCGTCGGCCGGCTGCTCGACGACCCCGCCGGCCGCGAGCACTACCGGCGGGCCGGCCTCGAGCGGGCCCGCGGGCTCCCGACCGACGACGACGCCGTCGAGCAGGTGCTGCAGGTCTACCGCGAGGTCGTCGGCACCTAGGCCGACGGGCCGTCCCGGCGCGCGAGGAGCCGATCCGGAGAACCTGCTGCTATCGTCGAAGCCCGTGGTGGAGCGCAGTTTCGGCCAGTCGGCCAGGCAGGGCGGGTCCGCAGCGACCCGTCACATCTTCGTCACCGGTGGGGTGGCCTCGTCCCTGGGCAAGGGACTGACGGCCTCCAGCCTGGGGCACCTCCTGCGGGCCCGTGGCCTGCGGGTCTCGATGCAGAAGCTGGACCCCTACCTCAACGTCGACCCGGGGACGATGAACCCGTTCCAGCACGGCGAGGTGTACGTCACCGACGACGGCGCCGAGACCGACCTGGACATCGGCCACTACGAGCGGTTCCTCGGCGAGGACCTCGACGCCTCGGCGAACGTCACCACCGGTCAGGTCTACTCCGAGGTGATCGCCAAGGAGCGCCGCGGGGAGTACCTCGGCGACACCGTCCAGGTGATCCCGCACATCACCAACGAGATCAAGCGGCGGATGCGGCTGCAGGCCGACACCCCCGGCCCCGGCGGCGCGCCGGACGTCATCATCACCGAGGTCGGCGGCACCGTCGGCGACATCGAGTCCCTGCCGTTCCTCGAGGCCGCGCGCCAGGTGCGCCAGGACGTCGGTCGCGACAGCTGCTTCTTCGTGCACGTGTCGCTGGTGCCGTACATCGGCCCGTCCGGCGAGCTGAAGACCAAGCCGACCCAGCACTCGGTGGCCGCGCTGCGCTCGATCGGCATCCAGCCGGACGCCATCGTGCTGCGCTGCGACCGCGAGCTGCCCGAGGGCATCAAGCGCAAGATCGCGCTGATGTGCGACGTCGACTTCGAGGCGGTCGCGACGGCCAAGGATGCGCCGTCGATCTACGACATCCCCAAGGTGCTGCACTCCGAGGGCCTGGACGCCTACCTCGTCCGCCGGCTGGACCTGCCGTTCCGGGACGTGGACTGGACCGCGTGGGACGACCTGCTGCGGCGCGTGCACCGTCCGGCCCACGAGGTCGAGGTCGCGCTGGTCGGCAAGTACATCGACCTCCCGGACGCGTACCTGTCGGTGACCGAGGCGCTGCGCGCGGGCGGCTTCGAGCAGGACGCCCGCGTGCGGATCCGCTGGGTCGCCTCCGACACCTGCCAGACGCCTGAGGGTGCCCGCAAGGAGCTCGGTGGCGTCGACGCGGTCTGCGTCCCAGGCGGTTTCGGCGTCCGGGGCATCGAAGGCAAGCTCGGTGCGCTGCGCTGGGCGCGCGAGAACCAGGTGCCCACGCTCGGGCTGTGCCTGGGCCTGCAGTGCATGGTGATCGAGTACGCCCGCAACGTCGTCGGGCTCGAGGGCGCGTCGTCCTCGGAGTTCGACCCCGGCACCGACCACCCGGTGATCGCGACGATGGACGAGCAGAAGTCGATCGTGGCCGGCGAGGGCGACATGGGCGGCACCATGCGGCTCGGGCTGTACCCGGCCGCGCTGCGCCCGGGGTCGGTGGTCGCGGCGGCGTACGGCTCGGAGCGGGTCTCCGAGCGGCACCGCCACCGCTACGAGGTCAACAACGAGTACCGCGCGCAGCTGGAGGAGGCCGGGCTGGTCGTCTCCGGCGAGTCGCCCGACCGCCTGCTCGTCGAGTTCGTCGAGCTGCCGCGCGAGGTGCACCCGTACTACGTCTCGACCCAGGCACACCCGGAGTTCCTGTCGCGCCCGGGCCGGGCGCACCCGCTGTTCAGCGGGCTCGTCGCCGCGGGCCTGGATCGGCAGCGCGAGGAGCGGCTGATCGAGGTCGAGACCGCGCCCAGCCGCGACACCGACGTCGACGTCGCGCAGGCCGCGACCGCGGCGAAGGTCTGAGAACCCTGACGTGACAACCTCTTTCGAGGACGGCGACCAGCTGGCGCCGCGCACCGTCGTCGCGTCCGAGGTGGTGCACCACGGCCTGATCTGGGACGTCGTGCGCGACACCGTCGACCTCGGCGAGGCCGGCGTCGTGCGCCGCGAGTACGTGCGGCACCCCGGCGCCGTCGGCGTGCTGGCGCTCGACGACCGGGACCGCGTGCTGATGGTGCGGCAGTACCGGCACCCGGTGCAGCACGAGCTGTGGGAGCTCCCGGCCGGGTTGCTCGACGTGCCGGGGGAACCGCCCGCCGGCGCCGCGGCGCGCGAGCTGGCCGAGGAGGTCGACCTGGTCGCCGGTCGCTGGGACGTCCTGGTCGACTGGTTCAACTCACCCGGCGGCATGGACGAGGCGATCCGGGTGTTCCTGGCCCGCGACCTCAGCCCGGTGCCCGAGGCCGACCGGCACGTGCGCGAGCACGAGGAGCACGACATGGTCGCGGAGTGGGTGCCGCTCGACGACGCCCGGGACGCGGTGCTGGCCGGTCGCGTCCACAACCCGACGGCCGTGGCGGGGATCCTGGCCGGCTGCGCGGCCCGCGACGCCGGCTGGACGACGCTGCGCCCCGCCGACGCGCCCTGGCCGGAGCACAAGGCCTACCGCTGAGCCCTGCGGTCAGTCCTGCGGTCAGCCTTTCGCGTCGGACCAGCGACGCACCACGGTGACGTCGGCGACGAATCTCACGCCGGACGGTGACCAGCGGCCCGCGGTGGCCTCGAGGTCGGTGACGACGTCGCGGGCGACCTGCTCGGCGGCCTCCTCGCGCACGTGCAGCAGCAGCTCGTCGTGCAGGCACAGCACCACCTCGCCGGCGCTGCTCGCCACCAGGCGTGCTCGCACGGTGGCCGTCCAGGCCTTGAACAGCTCGGCGGCCGAGCCCTGGACGACGGCGTTGCGAGCGAACCGCCCGCGCGCCGCGAGGACCGAGCGGTGCGCCCGCACCGCGGCGGCGTCGGCGTCCGGGTCGAGCTCGGGCGCCCGCCACATCCGCACCCGCCGTCCGCCCCAGGTGAGGACGTCGCGCCCCGCGCGACCCTGGTCGTGCGCGTCCTGCAGGAAGCGCATCGCGGTGGGGTAGGCGCGCTCCATGTCGCGCAGCGCGTCGGCGGCGGTGCCGGAGGTCTGTCCGTACATGGCGGCCAGGACGGCGATCTTGGCCACCGGCCGGTCGCAGCCGAGCGCCAGCGCCACGTCGGCGTACATGTCGTCGGCCGCGGCAGCCCGGGACAGCGAGCGGTCGCCCGAGATCGCCGCCAGGACACGGGGTTCGACCTGCCCGAGGTCGGCGCGGACGAAGACGTGGCCGGGCTCGGCGACCACGGCGACGCGCAGCTCGCGCGGCATCGAGTGCAGCCCGGCCTGCGCCGTCATCCGGCCGGCGCCGCCGTCGCTGCCGGTCCAGCCGCCCCGCAGCCGCCCGTCGGCCCCGAGGTGCTGGTCGAGCCAGCGGTAGCCGTACGTCGTGGCGATCCGCTCCGCCTTGCGCCACGCGAGGAGCGCGTCGACGAGCGGGTGCGTGCCGGCCATCGGCTCGAGCCGCCAGCTCCGGGTGTCGGGGAGGTCGAAGCCGTTGCGCTGCAACAGGTCCTTGACCTGTGCCGGGCTGCGCAGGTCGACGTGCCCGGACGTCGGCACCGTGTCGAGCACCACGCGGTCGCGCACGCCGCGCAGCGCCCGCTCGTCGGCCTCGTCGGTGGGGCGCCGGCCGGCGACCGCAGCCACCAGGCCCTCCGCGACGCCGCGGTCGACGGGCAGGCCGGTGGCGGCCAGCTCCACGGCGAACAGCTCGGCGGCCGACTCGGCGTGGGCGCAGTGCACGGCGTCCCCGCGGGACGGCGTGCGGCGCACCTCCTCGCGCTGGTGCGCCGCCACCTCGAGCGCCAGCGCGGCCCAGCGCACCAGCCGCTGCGGCGACGCCGCCCACGCGCCGCCGACCCAGTCGGGACGCAGGTAGCCGTCGGGACGCACCGGCTCGTCCGGGTCGCCGTCGTCGTCGCCGGCCGCGCCGGCCTGCAGACCCCACGACGCGCTGTCGCCGCCGAGCAGGTCCATCTGCCCGGTGCGCGGCGTGGCGCCGGCGGGCAGGCCGCGCACGGCGCACCAGACGGCGTCCGGGGCGTCGGCCGAGCCGCCGTGCAGCAGCCGGTGGGCGGCCGCGAGGTCCCAGCACCGGGCGAGCCGCAGGGACGGGTCGACCACCAGCAGCGGGGCCACGACCGAGCGCGCCGACCACCACACCCACCGGGGACGCCGCTCGCGCTCCAGCCGCACGAGCAGCGCGGGCGCCTGCGCGAGCGGGACGACCTGGCTGCCGCCGTCCGGCTGCACGACCGCGAGACCGGACGGCCCGCAGGCCAGGCCGAGCGGGGCGCCCGGGCCGTCGTCCGGCGTGCGGGTCAGGCCAGCCAGCGGCCCAGGCACGCGATCGCCGCCGGGTACGCGTCGAGCCGGTTCGCCCGCTTGGCCAGGCCGTGGCCCTCGTCGTCGTAGACGCGCAGCTCGCACTCCAGGCCCTTGGCCCGCACCGCGGCCACGACCTGCTCGGCCTCCGACAGCGGGACGCGCGGGTCGTTCGCGCCGTGGATGACGAACAGCGGCGCCCGCACCCGGTCGATGCGGGGCAGCGGCGAGGCCGCCTCGAGCATCTCGCGGTCGGTCTCGAGGCGTCCGTACTCGCGCTCGCGGAACGCGCGTCGGTACGCGGAGGTGTTCTCCAGGAAGGTGACCAGCGAGGAGATGCCGACGATGTCGACGCCCGCCGCCCACAGGTCCGGCTGGAAGGTGAGGCCCGCCAGCACCATGTAGCCGCCGTACGAGCCGCCCCACAGCGCCGCCCGGGCGGGGTCGTGGCCCAGCGTCGGCAGGTGGGCGTGCACGGCGGCCAGGTCGGCCACCGAGTCCAGCCGCAGCGGGCCGTCGTCGAGGGAGTACCAGCGGCGTCCGTACCCGGTGGAGCCGCGCACGTTCGGGACCAGGACGCCGTGGCCCGCGGACGCGATCGACTGCACCACCGGGTTGAAGGTGCGCACGGACTGGCCCTCGGGACCGCCGTGCACGACCGTCACCGACGACCCCGTCGCCCCCGGCCCCGCCGGGTAGGCGAAGCACGGGACGCGCTCGCCGTCCGGGGCCGGCACCAGGTGCGACTGCGGCAGGGCGACCGGCGCCGGCAGGTGCGCGGCCGAGTCGGTCAGGGCGGTGACCTCGCCGCTCGTGGCCTCGAGCAGCAGCACGTCGCCCGGCACGCCCGGTGCGCTGAAGGACAGCACCACCGTGGACGACGACCGCGACCAAACCGGCTCGGGGAGCATGTACGCCACCACGCCTGCGGCCTCGGTGCCCGCGCCGGGCAGGTCGACGGCGTGCATCACGCGTCCGGTGGCGGGGTCGTGCAGCGCGAGCCGCGACTCGCCGTCGACGAGGGTCTCGGCGAGCAGCAGCGAGCCGTCGGGCGACAGCCAGCCGGAGACGTCCCACTCGTCGTGGGCGACCACGGGCGTGAACCGCCCGGTGGCCAGGTCGTGGCGGCCGACCAGCGTGGTGCCGAAGTCGCGGTCGGTGGCGTAGAGCAGCGCGCCCGAGTCTGGTGTCCAGGACAGCCGCTCGTGCCTGCCGGCCTCGCCGGGGTCGGTCAGCGGGCGGGGCGGGGTCGGCGCCGAGCCCACGGCGGGCACGTCGCAGACGACGAGGTGGGTGCTCATCGGCAGCAGCGACGTGAGCGCGAGGGCGAGCAACGTGCCGTCGGGGGACAGGCGTCCGGCCGAGACCATGCCGCCACCGGTGAAGACGGCGACGTCGGCGCCGGTGCCGAGGTCGCGCACGTGCACGTCGAAGTCGACGCGGTTGCGGCCGTTGTGGGCGTAGACCAGCCGGTCGCCGGCCAGGTGCAGGACGGTGTGCATCACCCCGTCGGCGTGCACCAGGGGGGTGAGCTCGTCGAGCCCGGCGGGGCGGCCCAGGGCGGCCACCTGCTCGACGTCGAGCAGGGACAGCTGGGCGTTCTCGTCGCCCCCGCGGTCGTGGGAGACCAGGACGCTGCGCCGGCCGGGCACCCAGCGGCCGGTGACCGCGCCAGGCAGCGCGGTGAGCGCGGTGCTCCGGCCGTCGGCCAGCTCGACCAGCTGCACGGTGCCGGAGTCGTCGTGGCCGGCGAGCACGCGGCCGGTGTCGTCGACGTCGAAGGCGCGCCAGGCGCGCACCTCGAGCCAGCGGCTCGTGAGGTCCTCGGGCGGGGCGTCGTCCATGCGCGCCACCCTGCCACGCGGGCCCGACGGGCCCGGCCGGAGGTGCGTGGGCAGGGGCCGACCGGCATGATCGGCGTGCGGCGGCCATCGCCGCCGGCTCGGGAACCGACACCTCGGAGGCACACCGACATGGGCGAGAAGGACCTGGTCCCCGCAGCGGGGGCCCCCGCGGACGGCTCGCGGCTGGAGCGCACCGCCACCGCGTTGGTCTCCCGGCTCATCGACGCCGGCATCGACGGCATCGGCCCGCTCGACCCCGCCGCCGAGTCCGCCGACGTGGCGCGCTCGCGGGCGTCCTCGACCGACGAGGCGATCGACCAGCTCGTCAGCACGCACCTGCGCCTGGGTGCCGCCCAGGGCTTCGTCACCGGGCTCGGCGGGTTCATCACGCTGCCCGTCGCGCTGCCCGCGAACGTCGTCGGCTTCTACGGGATCGCGACCCGGCTGGTCGCGAGCATCGCCCACCTGCGCGGCTACGACCTGCAGCGGCCGGAGGTGCGCAGCGCGGTGCTGCTGGTCCTGGTCGGCGCGGACGCCCGCAGCGTGCTGGCCAAGACCGGGCTGTCGCCGACCAAGCGGATCGCCGACCTCGCCATGCAGCGCCTGCCCGGCCCCGCGCTGATGGTGCTGAACAAGGGCATCGGGTTCAACCTGCTCAGCCAGGTGGGCAAGAAGGGCCTGTCGCGCCTCGGGCGCGGCCTGCCCCTGGTCGGCGGCGTCATCGGCGGAGGCATGGACTACTACCTGCTGCGCAAGATCGCCGACGGCGCGAAGCGGGAGTTCGTGGTCCGCTGACGGGTCGGCCCCGCCCGCGGACCTCGCGCGGCGGGGAACAACCGGGCCGTCCCGGTCGTCGGAGGAGCAGGCGCCCAGCGGGCGCCGGGCCGCCCGGCACCCGGGCGGCACGAGGCGAGGAGGAGCAGTGAAGAGGATCTCGGCGTTCGCCGCCCTCTGGCAGGCCGTGCGCGGGCAGCGTCGCGCCGACGCCCCGCCGGTGACCGAGCAGCTGCTGGCCCTGCCGCGGCTGGTGACGATGACGCTTCGTGGCGCCTACCCCGGCCTGGACCGCAGCAGGCTGCTGATGATGGGGCTGGCCCTGGCCTACGTCGTCAGCCCGGTCGACGTGATGCCGGAGGCGCTGATGCTGCTGGCCGGTCTCGGCGACGACGCGGTCGTGCTCTCGTGGCTGGCCGGCACCGTGCTGGTCGAGACCGAGAAGTTCCTGGCCTGGGAGGGTGCCCCCGCCGCCGCGCGCGGCCGCGGCGACACCGTGCCCGGCCGCGTGGTCTGACCCGCCGGAGCGGTCTGATCCGCGGGGGGGTCGGACCCGACCGCACCTCCCGCCGTCCACAGGGCCCGCCGCGGCCCCGTCGTCCACAGAGGGTCGCTGAGCGGGCGCTCCCGGTCGGTCCGGCGCGGCAGCGTCGCGGCCATGAGCAGCGACCCGACGAGCATCGTCGTCAGCGAGCCCCGCGACCTGGTCGCGCTGGTGCCGTACCGCCTCGGCTTCGTGCCGAGCAACTCCCTGGCGCTGGTGGCCCTGCGCGAACCCGGCTCGGTCATCGGCCTGGTGCTGCGCGTCGACCTGGCCGACGTCGTCGCCGGCGGCGAGCACGCCGCCCGGCAGCTCGGCGGGTACCTGCTCGACGACGGTGCCGTCAGGGCCGTCGGCGTCCTCTACGACACCGCGCGCCACCGGGGCGTGCCCGGCTGGCTCGCCCGCTTCGAGGACGCGCTCGCCCGCCTCGGCGTCGACCTGGTCGACTGCTGGCAGGTCGACGACGAGCGGTTCCGCTCCCTCGCGTGCACCGGTGCCGCCTGCTGCCCGCCCGAGGGCTGGCCGCTGAGCGAGCTGCAGGGCGCCACGGTGAGCGCGGAGATGGTCGCCCTCGGCCTGAACCCGGCGGCCTCCCGCGAGGCGCGGATGCCGGACCTGACGCCCGCTGCCGAGGGGCCGCGGCGCCGGGTCGCCGCGCGGGTGCGCAGGGCCGGGGAGCCGCAGGGCCCCGCCGAGCGCGCCCGCTGCCTGCACGCGTGGCTGCGCGTGCTCGCCGACCCGGCGGTGGCCGAGGAGCGCGACCTGGCCGCGGCGCTCACGGGGCTGCACGACCCGCTGGTGCGCGACGCCGTCGTGCTCACCTGCACCCCCGGCGGGCGGACGGCCGCGCACGAGCTCGTGCTCACCGGCGGGAAGGGCGCGGGGGAGGCGCTGGACGCCCTGTTCGACCAGGGTGCCGGCCCCGTGCCGACGCCCGACCGCGCGCTGCTGTCCCGTGCCGCCGCCGCGCTCGCGGTGCTGGCCCGGCACGCCCGCGGCGACCGCCGTGCCGACCCGCTGGCGGTGATGGCGTGGGCGGCGTGGTGGGAGGGCGACGGCGCCGCCGGCCTCGACCTGGCCGACCTCGCGCTGGACAGCCGGGCCGACCACTCGCTGGCGAGGCTGGTGCGCGAGGCGCTGCGGGTCGGGACGCCGCCGGGGTGGGTGCGGGCGCAGCGGCGCGCCCAGCTGCGGGTGGTGACCGACGACGACCTCGACGACCTGCGCTGAGAGCAGCGCGCGGGCGGTGCTCCGACCGGGTGAGACGACCGTCTCGCATGACGGGACGCGCTCGGGACCGGTTGCCCGTGCCCGGAGGTGCTGCCTACCCTGGGCGCAGGTCATGAGCGCCAGCGCGAAGCCCCGGCTCGCTGGCCGGCAACCCTCCTCCGCGGTGGGGTGCCCCGGGTGATGACCGGGCCCGTCGGCGACGTCGTCGGGCAAGCGCGGGCCCGGCAGGTGGGCCCCTCGACCCAGGAGGCTCCACGCCGTGCACCACTTCTGTCGCCACTGACCGCTCCGCCGCCCCGGGCGCCGAGCCCCTCCGCGCGAGTGCGCAGCCGCCGTTCCCACGGCACCGCTGCACCCTCCACGCGCGCCGGCACCCCGGTCGGGACCGCCCCCGGGCGCACTCCGCAGGACCCCCGCACCGCACCCACGAACCGTCCAGACCCGCTGACCCGCCGACCCCGTCGTCCGGGCGTCGGCGACAAGGAGACCCCAGACCCATGAGCACCGGTTGGTCCTTCGAGACCCGTCAGATCCACGCCGGCCAGAGCGCCGACCCCACCACCAACGCCCGCGCGCTGCCGATCTACCAGACCACCTCGTACGTCTTCGACGACACCCGTCACGCCGAGAACCTGTTCGCGCTGGGCGAGTTCGGCAACATCTACACCCGGTTGATGAACCCGACGACCGACGCCGTCGAGAAGCGCATCGCCGACCTCGAGGGCGGCGTCGGTGCCCTGCTGCTGGCGTCCGGGCAGTCGGCCGAGACCATCGCGCTGCTCAACCTGGCCGAGGCGGGCGACCACATCGTCGCCAGCCCGAGCCTGTACGGCGGCACCTACAACCTGCTGCACCACACCTTCCCCAAGCTCGGCATCACGACCACGTTCGTCGAGGACCCCGACGACCTGGACTCCTGGCGGGCCGCCACGCGCGAGAACACCAAGGCGTTCTTCGCCGAGACGATCTCCAACCCCAAGCAGGACGTGCTCGACATCGAGGGCGTCGCCGCGGTGGCGCACGAGGTCGGCGTCCCGCTGGTGGTCGACAACACGATCGCCACGCCGTACCTGATCCGCCCGCTCGAGTGGGGTGCCGACGTCGTGGTGCACTCGGCCACCAAGTACCTCGGCGGGCACGGCACCGCGATCGCGGGCGTGATCGTCGACGGCGGCACCTTCGACTACGCCGCCCACCCCGAGCGGTTCCCGCAGTACAACACCCCGGACCCGAGCTACCACGGCCTCACCTACGGCAAGGACCTCGGCGTCGGGAGCGCCCTCGGGGCCAACCTGGCCTACATCCTCAAGGCGCGCGTGCAGCTGCTGCGCGACCTCGGCCCGGCGGCCTCGCCGTTCAACGCCTTCCTCATCGCGCAGGGCCTGGAGACGCTCAGCCTGCGGATCGAGCGGCACGTGCAGAACGCGACCGCGGTCGCGACCTGGCTCGAGGCGCGCGACGAGGTGCGCTCGGTGGCCTACGCCGGCCTGGCCTCCAGCCCGTGGAAGGCGCAGGCGGACAAGTACGCGCCGCGCGGCGCCGGCGCGGTGCTGGCGTTCGACATCGACGGCGGCGCCGAGGCGGCCAAGCGGTTCGTCGACGGCCTCACCCTGCACAGCCACGTCGCGAACATCGGCGACGTGCGCTCGCTGGTGATCCACCCGGCGTCGACCACGCACAGCCAGCTCACCCCCGAGGAGCAGGCCGCCGCCGGCGTCACCCCGGGCCTGGTGCGGCTCGCGGTCGGCCTGGAGCACGTCGACGACATCCTCGCCGACCTCGAGGCCGGGTTCACCGCGGCCAAGGCCGAGCTGCGCCCGGTCGCGGACGCGCCCGGCACGCCCGAGGGCACGCCGGCCGAGGGCACGCAGGGGCAGTGACGCAGGTGCCGCACGACCAGCAGCCGCCGGCGCCGCAGCGCGCCTGGCGCGAGGGCGACGACCCCGGACGGCGGCTGTTCGCCGACCTGGGCGACCTCGTGCCCGAGGGCGGCGGGCGGCTGCCGGGCGTGCGGCTCGCGTACGAGACCTGGGGGACGCTGTCGCCGGCGCGCGACAACGCCGTCCTGGTGCTGCACGCCCTCACCGGCGACAGCCACGTCACCGGCCCGGCCGGGCCCGGCCACCCGACCCCCGGCTGGTGGGACGGGCTGGTCGGGCCGGGCGCGGCGATCGACACCGACCGGTGGTTCGTCGTCGCGCCCAACGTGCTCGGCGGGTGCCAGGGGAGCACCGGCCCGTCCAGCCCCGCCCCCGACGGCCGGCCGTGGGGGAGCAGGTTCCCGTTCGTCACCACGCGCGACCAGGTGCGGGCCGAGATCTCGCTGGCGGACGCCCTCGGCATCGGCACCTGGGCGCTGGTGCTGGGCGGCTCGATGGGCGGGATGCGCGCCCTGGAGTGGGCGGTCCAGGTGCCGGACCGGGTGGAGCGGCTGATGGTGCTGGCCTCCACCGCCGCTGCCTCCGGCGACCAGATCGCGTGGTGCACACCGCAGCTGGACGCCATCCGCTCCGACCCCGCCTGGCTCGGCGGCGACTACCACCACGTCGGCGACGGCACGGGCCCGGTGGCGGGCCTGGCGGTGGCGCGACAGATCGCGCACGCCACCTACAGGAGCGCCGCCGAGCTGGACCTGCGGTTCGGCCGGTCCGGCCAGGACGGCGCCCACCCCGAGACCGGCGAGGGCACCTACGCGGTCGAGTCCTACCTGCGCCACCACGGCGGCAAGCTCGCCCGCCGCTTCGACGCCGCCTCCTACGTCGTGCTCACCGAGGCGATGAGCTCGCACGACGTCGGCCGCGGGCGTGGCGGGGTGGCGTCGGCGCTGTCGCGGGTGACCGCACGCACCGTCGTGGCCGGTGTCGACTCGGACCGGCTCTACCCGCTGCGCCAGTCCGAGGAGATCGCCGCGGGCGTGCCCGGCTGCGAGGGGGTCGAGGTGATCAGCTCGCCGTACGGCCACGACGGCTTCCTGATCGAGACCGACGCGGTCGCCACGCTGGTGCACGACCTGCTGCCCAGCTGCCGCGAGCCCGCGGCCGGCTGACGCCCGGTCAGGCCGGCCGGTCGACCAGACCGGCGAGCACCTCGCGCAGCCGGGCCCAGCCGCGGGCGAACCCCGGGTGCAGGTCCAGCCCGTCGACCTCCGCGACGGGGGTCCACCGCAGCCGCACCGACTCGGGGTTCATCACGGCGATCCCGTCGCCGCTGCCCGTCAGGTGGGCCAGCACCGTCGTGTACGACCAGTCGTCGTGCTCGGTGGTGGTGACCGACCCGAGCACCTCGACCTCGGCGGCCACCACGCCGGCCTCCTCCCACGCCTCGCGCAGGGCGGCCGCGACCGCGTCCTCGTGGCTGTCGGCGGCGCCGCCGGGCAGCCCCCAGGTGCCGCCCTGGTGGGTCCACGGCGCGCGCAGCTGGAGCAGCACCTCGTCGACCTCGGCCCGGTGCTCGGCGCCCGTCCGGTGCAGCAGGAGCCCGGCCGCGCCGAACCGGCCCCAGTGGCGCGCACCGCAGCGGCAGGCCACCCAGCCGTTGCCGTCGTCCGCGCCCACGGTGGACGAGGCTACGTGGCGGGCTACGTGGCGGTGCAGGCCGTCACCTCGGCGTCACCTCGGCAGCAGCCCGGCGGCACCTCGGCAGCGGCCGAGCGGCGCGGCACGGTGCGGGACGGGGGCCGCGCGACTCCGGTAGCGTCCCCCGAGCGGCGACCGCCGCGTGCTGCGCAACGAGGAGGCCACGATGTCGATCGTCGTCGGGTACGTCGCCACCAAGGAGGGCAAGGCCGCGTTGCGGGCCGCGTCCGCGGAGGCGCGGCTGCGCAACGCCCGGCTGGTCGTCATCAACAGCAACCGCGGCGGCAAGGACCTCGACCGTGAGGAGGCGGCCCGCTACGAGGCCGAGCTCGACGCGGTGCGCCAGAGCCTCACCGACGCCGGCGTCGAGCACGAGGTCCGCCAGCTCGTCCGCGGGGTCGAGCCCGCCGAGGACCTGGTCAAGGTGGCGGAGGAGACCTCCGCCGAGCTCATCGTCATCGGCCTGCGCCGCCGCACCCCGGTCGGCAAGCTGATCCTCGGGTCGAACGCCCAGCGGATCCTGCTGGACGCCCCGTGCGCCGTGCTCGCGGTCAAGGCCGACGAGGCCTGATCCGGCCCTCCTTCCGGCACGGACCGCCGCCCCGCCCACGGGTGAATCGCCGACGCGGAGGTTTGGTCCGGGGCGCCACGGGGCACGTGTCACAATGGAGTGCTTGACGCGAGCCCTGCCGCCGCATGCCCAGATCCGTCCAGGACCGGGCATCATCGGGGCGGCTCGAGCGTTGAGGACCACGTAAGCCGTACACCGCGGACCGGGCCGCGCGACGCCGCCCCCGCAGCTCCCAGCACGACGAAGCACGACGAAAGGCAGTCTGTGTCGGTCCCGAACACCCGTCCCCTCCCGTCCGAGTTCTCGCACCCCGCGCTGCAGGACCTGCTGCGCTCCGGCCGCACCCGCGGCTCGGTGCGGGCGAGCGAGCTGCGGACCGCGTGCGAGGACGCCCAGGTCCCAATGGCGCGGATGCGCCCGGTCCTGCGCGCCCTCGACGACGCCGGCGTCCAGGTGGAGGTCGACGTCGTGGGTCGCGCCGACCGCGCCGCCGCCGCCACCGCCGCCAAGACCTCGAGCACCACGGTCGCCACCAAGAAGGCCCCGGCGAAGAAGGCGGCGGCCAAGACCGCCACTGCGCCGAAGAAGGCCGCTCCGGCGAAGAAGGCAGCCGCGCCCGCCGCCGACGGCGCCGAGCCGGCCGCGGCCCCCGCCAGGAAGGCGCCCGCCAAGGCCACCAAGGCCGCCGCGAAGAAGACCGCCGCCAAGGCCACCACCGCCGACGTGGCCGACGAGGCCGTCGAGGACGTCGTCGCCGAGGACGTCGACCCCGCGGCGGTCGTCGTCGCCGCCGAGGAGCCGGCCAAGGACGAGTCGTTCACCCTCGCCGACGACGACGAGGAGGACGCGCCTGCCGTCCAGGTCGCGACCGCCGGCGCCACCGCCGACCCGGTCAAGGACTACCTCAAGCAGATCGGCAAGGTCGCGCTGCTGAACGCCGGCGAGGAGGTCGAGCTCGCCAAGCGGATCGAGGCCGGCCTGTTCGCCGAGGAGAAGCTCAACTCCGGCGCCAAGCTCAGCCCCACCGCCCGCCGCGAGCTGGAGTGGATCGCCCACGACGGACGCATGGCCAAGAACCACCTGCTCGAGGCCAACCTGCGCCTCGTGGTGTCGCTGGCCAAGCGCTACACCGGCCGCGGCATGCAGTTCCTGGACCTCATCCAGGAGGGCAACCTCGGTCTGATCCGCGCGGTCGAGAAGTTCGACTACACCAAGGGCTTCAAGTTCTCGACGTACGCGACGTGGTGGATCCGCCAGGCGATCACCCGCGCGATGGCCGACCAGGCCCGCACCATCCGCATCCCGGTGCACATGGTCGAGGTCATCAACAAGCTCGCCCGCGTCCAGCGGCAGATGCTCCAGGACCTCGGGCGCGAGCCCACCCCGGAGGAGCTCGCCAAGGAGCTCGACATGACGCCCGAGAAGGTCGTCGAGGTGCAGAAGTACGGCCGCGAGCCGATCTCCCTGCACACCCCCCTCGGCGAGGACGGCGACAGCGAGTTCGGAGACCTGATCGAGGACTCCGAGGCGGTCGTCCCGGCCGACGCGGTCTCGTTCACGCTGCTGCAGGAGCAGCTGCACTCGGTGCTGGACACCCTGTCCGAGCGCGAGGCCGGCGTGGTGTCGATGCGGTTCGGCCTCACCGACGGCCAGCCCAAGACGCTGGACGAGATCGGCAAGGTCTACGGCGTGACCCGCGAGCGGATCCGCCAGATCGAGTCCAAGACGATGAGCAAGCTGCGCCACCCCTCGCGCTCGCAGGTGCTGCGCGACTACCTGGACTGATCGCGCGCCACGCAGGCAGGGCCCGCCGGTGACAACCGGCGGGCCCTGCTGCGCGTGGAGGGGATGACGGCGCGGACCCGCGACGTCGTCCCGACGACGAGGAGGTCGTCATGCACCGCTGGCTCTCCCGTTCCCACCTCTCCCGGGCCCTGCGCCCGCTCGCCCTCGGCGCCGCGGTCGGGGTGCTGGTCGCCCTGGTGCCCGGTGCCGCGCAGGCCGCGCCGTACTGCGGCCAGGTCTGGGGCTCGCTGCCCGAGACCCGCTCGGTCTGGACGTCGGGTCCCGTCGACGACGTGCGCGCCGGCCGGCACGCCTGCTTCGACCGGCTCGTCGTGGACGTCGGCGGCGACCCCGCCGGCTACGACGTGCGGTACGTGCCCGTCGTGCACCGTGACGGCTCCGGCACCGCCGTGCCGGTCCGCGGCGAGGCCGACCTGCAGCTGGTCGTCCGGGCACCCGCCTACGACGCCGCCGGCCGGGCGACGTGGGCACCGGCCCGCCCGTCCGAGGCCGTCGACGTGCGCGGCTTCACGACCTTCCGTCAGGTGGCCGACGCCGGGTCGTTCGAGGGCCAGACCACGATCGCGCTCGGTGTCCGGGCCCGGCTGCCGTTCCGGGTCCTGGTGCTCGACGGGCCGGGGGACGCCTCCCGGGTCGTCGTCGACGTGGCCCACCGCTGGTGACGGACGGGTGAACGAGGTGCCGCCGCCGATTGCCCGGCGCGCTGCTGGGTAGTCGACCGAGGACACATCCGTCCTACGAGGAGGTTTCGATGACGACCACCGTGTCGAAGAAGGTGCTCGTGAACGTGCCGGTGAGCACCGCCTACAACCAGTGGACCCAGTTCGAGGACTTCCCGCAGTTCATGGGAGGCGTCAAGAGCGTCACCCAGCTGGGCGACGACCGTCTGCAGTGGGTCGCCGAGATCGCGGGCGTGAAGCGGCAGTGGGAGGCGAAGATCCTCGAGCAGGTCCCGGACACCAAGGTCGCCTGGGCCGCCACCGAGGGTGCCACCAACGCCGGGTCCGTCACCTTCGAGGACCTCGGCGGTCACCAGACCTCCGTCACGCTGTTCCTGGAGTACGAGCCGGAGGGCCTGGTCGAGAAGGCCGGGGACAAGCTCGGCATCGTCGAGAAGCAGGCAGAGGGCGACCTCGAGCGCTTCAAGGCGTTCATCGAGGACGAGGGGTACGCCACCGGTGCCTGGCGCGGACGCGTCGAGGGCTCCGTGGGCACGCCGGGCGTCGAGTCCGCAGCAGGCTCGCGCGGTGACGACGGCAAGGCCGGCGTCTCGCTCAAGGCGGCGGCCGCCGGCATCGGTGCGGCGGCCGCGGCGGCGGGCGTCGCGGCTGCCGTCAGCGGTGGCAAGGAGGGCGACCAGGAGACGCCGTCCACCACCACCCCGGTCACCCCCGTCACCGAGGTGCCGCCGGTGCAGGGCTCGCCCGACGTCGTCGTGGTGGACGACGGCGCCGCCGTCGGCGACGGCCCGGTGGCGGACGACCCGCTGCTCGGCGACGACGGTCCGCGGGCGGACCGCCAGGTCTGACCGTCCGCACCGCAGCAGGGCCCGACCGGTTCCTCCCGGTCGGGCCCTGCTGCGTGCGCGCCCCGGCGAGGCGGCTGCTCAGCCGAGTCCGCCCGCGGGCGCGCCGTAGGTGAGGCGCCGCAGCAGCACCTCGTCCGGCCCCCGCCGGCCGCGCCGCGCCAGGGCGTCGGCCGCGACCACGGTGAGCAGCCAGACGGCGACGGCCACGGCGGCCATCGACCAGCTGCTGAGGTGGCGGCCGAGACCGAGGCCCCACGCCGCGAGCAGCGGCGCGCAGAGCACCGACTGCGCCAGGTAGCCGGACAGCGACCGCTCGCCGAGCGCCCGCAGCGCGGTAGCGGCCCGACCCGGTCCGGCCGGCCGGGTGCCGATCCGGTGGGCCAGCAGGGCGAAGCAGGCGACGTACCCGATGCCGGCGAACATCCCGGTCGTGGCTTGGACGGGGAACAGCGCCCACGACACCGCCTCGGGGACGTCGACCACGCGCAGCTGGTCGAGCGCCGACGGCAGGCCGCCGAGCCAGCCGACGGCGACACCGCCGACCGCCACGCGCCGCAGCAGCGGCAGGTGCCGTCCGGGCTCCTCGAGCACCCGTTGCCGCGCGGCCTGGAACGCGACCAGTACCACCAGCGGGACCACGAGGGTGAGCGCGCCCTGGAGCACGAGCAGGATGCCCCAGGTGGTCAGCCGGTCAGCGACCGAGGCCAGGTAGTCCGGGTTGGCGATCGCGTTGCCGACGTCGGGTCCGCCGGTCGCCTCCTCGGTGGTGAGCACGCCGCTCGCCGCGACGCCCGCGAGCACGACGAGCACCGTGCCGGCGAGCATCAGCACCAGCAGGACGACCGACCAGACCCGCAGGGTGGTCTCCCGGCGGCGCAGGAACAGCCAGCACGCGACCAGGCCGACCAGGCCGTAGATGCCGAGGATGTCGCCCTCCCACAGCAGGGCGGCGTGCACCAGGCCGAAGGCGACCAGCCACCAGTTCCGGCGGCGCAGGATCCGTCGCACCGCCGGCTCGGGGGTGCCGGCGGCGTGCTGCCGCGACGCCAGCTGGACGATCCCGTAGCCGAACAGGAAGGCGAACATCGGGTAGGTGCGCAGGTCGACCGCGACGAGCATCACCGCCTGCACGACCCGGTCGGCGGCCGAGCCCGTGACGGGGTGGCCGCTGGTCAGGCCGTGCTCCAGGCCCCACAGGTAGTACGGGGTGTTCGCGAGCACGATGAGCAGCAGCATCGCCCCGCGCGCCAGGTCGGGGGCGAGCGAGCGCTCGCGGGTGGTCACCGGGCCGCGCCCGGACGCAGGGCTCGCCGTGCTCGCCGTGGTCTCCATGACCCCGAGCCTGCCCGTGCGGGAGGCCGCGGTCATCTGCCCACCGGCCGACGTCGCCGTCCACCGGTCGACGGACGGATGGCCGGAAGTCGGTGCCCGTGGCGGAGCGCCGGCTCAGCCGGCGGCGCCCTGCCAGACTGCGACGCCCCACACGGCCGCCGCGAGCAGCGCCGCGCCCAGCTCGACCAGGATGCCGAGGCCCACCGCGCCGAGCGCGGTGGTCGAGGACGACCGCGCGGCCCGCCAGTCGCGCAGCCGGTGGTACTCGGCCAGCGCGAGCCCGAGCACGAAGCCCAGGACCAGCCCGATGACCGGGACGAGGAAGAAGCCCGGGATCGCGAGCAGGCCGCCGGCGAGCAGCGAGCTGTTGGGCACCTCCGAGCGCACCATCACCCGGCCGGCGGTGAGGTACTTCAGGACGGCGCCGCCCGCGATCAGCACGACCACCGCGAGCAGGACCAGCCAGCCGGCGGTGGTCTGCACGACCACGGCCCAGACCAGGACGGCCGCGGCGATGAGCAGCCCGCCCGGCAGGACGGGGAGCAGGGTGCCGATCACGCCGACGAAGATCGCGATGCCGCAGATCAGGGTGATGTCGTCGCTCAGCGCCTCCACGCGCCGAACTGTAGTCACGGGTCGGCACGCCCCCGGACGCAGGACGCCCCCGGTGGGCGGGACCGGTCGGTCCCGCGCGCCGAGGGCGTGCGTGTCGTGCTGCCCGGCCGCTGGTCGGCGGCCCGGCGTCCGTCAGTCCCGCGAGGAGGTGGTGGCCTCCGCGTGGAGCCTGTCGGTCTCGTCGGTGATCGCGGCGTCGAGCTCGCGGAGCCGTGCGTCGTGCGCCCGTCCGTGGTGGGCGCAGAACAGCAGCTCTCCGCCCGAGCCCAGAACGACGCGGACGTAGGCCTGAGCTCCGCACCGGTCGCACCGGTCGGCGGCGGTCATGGGGGTGGCGAAGGTGGTGGTCACGTCGTCCTCTCCCGTGCTCTGCGGGTTGTTGCGTGGTGTCCTATCGGCTGTCATGACGTCGAGTTCAACCATCAGACCACACCAGTTCGTTCCCGGCCGGGCAGCACCGGCGCGTTCGCCCAGCGCGTAGCCGAATCGTTGTGACGGCTGTCACCCGCACGGGCGCAGCGGGTCCCGGGCGGCGGCGTGCCGTCGGCGGCCGCGTCGGACCCCGCCGTTAGGCTCGACGGGTGGCGACGAGCACAGGAACCGGGACCCGGCCGGCCCCGGCGAAGGCCGACCCGAAGGCCTACACCGCACGGCACCTGTCCGTGCTGGAGGGCCTGGAGGCCGTGCGCAAGCGGCCGGGCATGTACATCGGCTCCACCGACTCCCGCGGCCTCATGCACTGCCTGTGGGAGATCATCGACAACGCCGTCGACGAGGCGCTCGACCAGCACGCGTCGGCCATCTCGGTGCTGCTGCACCCCGACGGCTCGGTCGAGGTCCACGACGACGGCCGCGGCATCCCGGTCGACGCCGAGCCCAAGACCGGCCTGTCCGGTGTCGAGGTCGTCTTCACCAAGCTGCACGCCGGCGGCAAGTTCGGCGGCGGGTCCTACGCCGCGTCCGGCGGCCTGCACGGCGTCGGCGCCAGCGTCGTCAACGCCCTGTCGGCCCGGCTCGACGTCGAGGTCGACCGCGGCGGCAAGACGTACGCGATGAGCTTCCGCCGGGGCGAGCCCGGCGTCTTCGACGACCCCGCGGCCGGCCCGTCCCCGTCCTCGCCGTTCGCGCCCTTCACCGAGGGCTCGGAGCTGCGGGTCGTGGGCCGGACGAAGAAGGGCGTCACCGGCACCCGGATCCGGTACTGGGCCGACCGGCAGGTCTTCACCGCCGACGCCTCGTTCACCTACGACGAGCTCGTCACCCGGATGCGGCAGACCTCCTTCCTGGTTCCGGGCCTGCACCTCACCGTCCGCGACGAGCGCGGGCTGCCCGGCACGCCCGGCGAGGCGGGCCCGCACGAGGAGGTGTTCGTCCACGAGGGCGGCATCGCCGAGTTCGTCGAGCACCTCGCGGTGGACACCGGGGTCACCGACGTCTGGCGGCTGCACGGCACCGGCCACTTCCAAGAGACCGTGCCCGTCCTCGACGCGCTGGGGCACCTGGAGCCCACCGAGGTCGAGCGCGAGTGCGTCGTCGACGTCGCGCTGCGCTGGGGCACCGGCTACGACACCACCGTCCGCTCGTTCGTCAACATCATCGCCACGCCCAAGGGCGGCACCCACCTGGCGGGCTTCGAGGCCGCGCTGCTGAAGACCTTCCGCAAGACGGTCGAGGCGAACGCGCGCCGGCTCAAGGCCGGCAACGACAAGCTCGAGAAGGACGACGTCCTGGCCGGCATGACGGCGGTGCTCACCGTGCGCCTGGCCGAGCCGCAGTTCGAGGGCCAGACCAAGGAGGTGCTCGGCACCTCGGCGGTCCGCGGCATCGTCGCGCGGGTGGTCGAGCGCGAGCTCACCGCGCTGCTGGGCTCGACCAAGCGCGGCGAGAAGCAGCAGGCGGCCCTGCTGCTGGAGAAGGTCGTCGCCGAGATGAAGGCGCGGATCAGCGCCCGGGTGCACAAGGAGACCCAGCGCCGCAAGAACGCCCTCGAGACCTCATCGCTGCCGGCCAAGCTCGCGGACTGCCGCAGCGACGACGTCGAGCGCTCCGAGCTGTTCATCGTCGAGGGCGACAGCGCCCTCGGCACCGCCAAGCTCGCGCGGTCCTCGGACTTCCAGGCGCTGCTGCCCATCCGCGGCAAGATCCTCAACGTCCAGAAGGCCTCGGTCACCGACATGCTGAAGAACGCCGAGTGCGCGGCGATCATCCAGGTGATCGGGGCCGGCTCCGGCCGCTCGTTCGACCTCGACGCCGCCCGCTACGGCAAGATCGTGCTGATGACCGACGCCGACGTCGACGGCGCCCACATCCGCACGCTGCTGCTCACGCTGATGTTCCGGTACATGCGGCCGCTGGTGGAGGCCGGCCGCGTGTTCGCCGCGGTGCCGCCGCTGCACCGGGTCGAGATCATCGGTGCCGGACGGGCGAAGAACGAGCTGGTCTACACCTACTCCGAGGCCGAGCTGCACGCGCTGCTGAAGAAGCAGGCGAAGTCGGGCAAGCGCTACAAGGAGCCGATCCAGCGGTACAAGGGCCTCGGCGAGATGGACGCCGACCAGCTGGCCGAGACCACCATGGACCCGCGCCACCGCACCCTGCGCCGGGTCGGCATCGGCGACGCCGAGAACGCCGAGCGGGTGTTCGAGCTGCTGATGGGCAACGACGTCGCCCCGCGCAAGGACTTCATCGTCGAGGGCGCCTCCGAGCTCGACCGCGACCGCATCGACGCCTGACCCGCGCGGGCACCGGCGTGCCTGTTGTGGATGGGGTGGGCGCGGGAGGACAGTGACCCGCAGCCGGCCCGTCATCGTCGACGGACCGCGACGAGGGGAGCCCGCCATGGCGGACCTGGGCAAGCGGTCGGACGGCGCGACGGCGACGGTGCAGGGCGAGGAGTCGGGGGACACCCAGCAGCAGCCCGAGCTGAAGCGGGTGATGGGGCCGAGGCTGCTCCTGCTGTTCATCGTCGGCGACATCCTCGGCACGGGCGTCTACGCCCTCACCGGCCAGGTCGCGGCCGAGGTGGGCGGCGCGGCGTGGGTGCCCTTCCTGGTCGCGTTCGGCGTCGCGATGCTCACGGCGTTCAGCTACCTCGAGCTGGTCACCAAGTACCCGCAGGCCGCCGGCGCCGCGCTCTACACGCACAAGGCGTTCGGCATCCACTTCGTCACGTTCATCGTGTGCTTCACCGTGATGTGCTCGGGCATCACCTCGGCCTCGACCGCGTCCCGGGCGTTCGCCGCCAACCTCGCCAAGGGCCTCGGGATCGACGAGCCCGGGCCGGGGCTGGTGCTCGGCGTCGCGCTGGTGTTCATGGCGCTGGTGATGCTGGTGAACTTCCGCGGCGTCGGCGAGAGCGTCAAGGCCAACGTGGTGCTGACGCTGGTCGAGCTGTCCGGCCTCGCGCTCGTCATCGTCGTCGGCCTCTACGCGATGACCGCCGGCCGGGCCGACTGGGGCCAGGTGGTCGCCTTCGACACCCCCGACGACAAGAACGTGTTCCTGGCGGTGACGACCGCGACCTCGCTGGCGTTCTTCGCGATGGTCGGCTTCGAGGACTCGGTGAACATGGCCGAGGAGACCAAGGACCCCTCGAAGATCTTCCCGAAGGTGATGCTGACCGGCCTGACCATCACCGGCGTCATCTACGTGCTGGTCTCGATCTGCGCGGTCGCGCTGGTGCCGCTCGGCGAGCTCGCCGGCAGCGACACCCCGCTGGTGTCGGTGGTCGAGGCGGGCGCACCGGGCTTCCCGACGTCCGACGTGCTGCCGTTCATCTCGATGTTCGCGGTCGCGAACTCGGCCCTGATCAACATGCTGATGGCCAGCCGGCTGCTGTACGGCATGGCCAAGCAGGAGGTGCTCCCGCCGCCGCTGGCCAAGGTGCACGCCACCCGCCGGACGCCGTGGGTCGCGATCCTGTTCACGACCGCGATCGCGTTCGGGCTGATCACCTACGTCTCCTTCGCCAGCGAGGACGCCATCTCGCTGCTCGGCGGCACCACCTCGCTGCTGCTGCTCGCCGTCTTCGCGGTCGTCAACATCGCGGTGCTGCGGCTCAAGCGGAACACCGTCGAGCACGACCACTTCGTCACCCCGCCGGTGATCCCGGTGATCGGTGCGGTGGTCTGCCTGTACCTGGTCACGCCGCTGTCGGGGCGTCCGGTCGACCAGTACGAGATCGCCGGCGGGCTGCTGGTCATCGGCGTGGTGCTCTGGGCGATCACCTGGGCGGTGAACCGCGCTGTCTACGCGAAGAAGACGTTCATGCGCGACCCCACGGACCTGTCCGGCTGACCTGTGCCGCCGCGGCCCTATTCGATGGCGCGCGGCCGCTGCCGCTGGGTAGCGTCCGGCCCGTGGACCGACCTGCCTACCCCTCGTCCGAGCTCGGCCTCACCTGGCGGCCGCTCACCCCGCAGGACGTGCCTGCCTGGTTCGGCCTGCAGCAGGCCATCGAGGAGGCCGACGACGCGACCGAGCGCTACGACGAGGACGACCTGCTCGAGGAGCTGACCGTCGGGTCGCACAAGGACCCCGAGCGCGACTCCGTGGTGGGCCTGGACGCGGACGGCGTGCCGCGCGCCTTCGGGTTCAACGACCTGCTCCCGGGGGAGTCGCTGCGCCGGGCCTTCCTGTTCGGCGGCGTGCACCCGCAGTGGCGCGGCCGGGGCATCGGGCGCGAGCTGCTGCGCTGGCAGCGCGACCAGTCCCGCTGGGCGCTCGCCCAGCAGGAGCAGGCAAGCGCCGACCCGGTGCCGTGGCGGGTCGTGGTGAGCCACCCCGAGCGGCTGGAGGCGAACAGCGCGCTCGCCAGGCGGCTCGGCTTCGAGCCGGTGCGGTGGTTCCACGACATGGTGCGCGAGCTCACGACCGAGGGCGCGCCCCCGGTCCCGGACGTCGAGGTGCCGGCGCCGCTGCGGCTGGCCCCGTGGACCGAGGAGCTGGACGAGGCCGTCCGCCTGGCGCACAACGAGGCGTTCGCCGGTCACTGGGGCTCCCAGCCGCGCACCGCCGAGGCCTGGCAGCAGTTCGGCATCGGCCACCGCCAGGCGCGGCGGGACTGGTCCTTCGTCGTCCTGGACCCCACCCGCGAGGAGCACGGGCAGCCCGCCGTCGCGGCGTACACGCTGTCGAACGCCTACACCCAGGACTGGGAGGCGCAGGGCTTCACCCAGGGCTGGACCGGTCTGGTCGGCGTCCGTCCCGGCTGGCGCGGCAGGCGCCTCGCGCCCGCGCTGCTGGCCGCCGCGATGCGCGCCTTCGCCGCCGAGGGCATGGACAAGGCCGGCCTGGACGTCGACACCGGCAACGCCTCCGGGGCGCTGCGCCTCTACGAGGGCATGGGCTACCGGGTGCACCACACCTCGGTGATGTGGGCGGTGGAGGGTGCGGGCAGTGCTGCGGGGTGAGCTGGTCACGCTGCGGGCCGCCACCGCGGCCGACGCGGACGCGCTCTACGAGCTGTCCGCCGAGCTGGAGACCTGGGAGGAGCGGCAGCCGCAGCCGCCGGCGCCGCTGACGCGCGAGGCGTTCGACGAGCGGTTCGAGCGGCGGCAGAAGGACACCGGGGCCGACCTGCGGTTCGTGGTCGAGGCCGACGGCGAGGTGGCCGGGTCGTGCGAGCTGTTCGGCGTCGAGCACCTGGCGCGCAGCGCCGAGGTCGGCATCGCGCTGAGGGCGCCGGCCCGGGGCCGTGGCCTCGGGACCGACGCCCTGCGCGTGCTGGTCGACTTCGCGTTCACCCGGCTGAACCTGCGCCGGGTGCACCTCACCGTGCTGGCCGACAACGCGCCCGCCGTGGCCAGCTACACCCGGGTCGGGTTCGTCGAGGAGGGCCGGCGGCGCGAGAGCGCCTGGGTGCGTGGCCGCTACGTCGACGAGGTGCTGATGGGGCTGCTGCGCCCGGACCGCTGAGGCCCGGGCGCCGCTGCCGCACCGGGGTGGGTCAGGGGAGGCGGTCGCCGCCCGGGCCCATGCCTGGCGCGCGGTCGTCCCCGGTGACGCCGGTGCCGAGGGTGGGCGAGCCGAGCGTGCCGGCGCCCATCTCGGTGGAGGTCAGGTCGACCGTGTCCTGGTCGGTCCCGGAGGAGCCCTGCACCTTGTCCTTGATGCCGCTGCCGGCCGAGCGCGTGGCGGCGCCGACCTTCTCGGCGACGACGGGCGCCTTGTCGGCCAGGGTCTGCTTGGCGACCTCGACCTTCTGCTGCACCTGGTCGCTCGACCAGAGCTGCTCGGCCTTGGCCTTGATCTGCTCGTAGCGCTTCTGGCCGGCACGGGTGCCCAGCACGTACCCGGCAGCGACGCCGGCGACGAACGTGATCCTCTTCATCATGGTCCTGCCTCTCTCGTGGGGATCCACCATCGAAGCAGAGGCGCGCCCCGGGCGCGCGACGGAAGCTGGTCAGCCGACGGCGTGCAGCGGCTGCGGCAGCGGCGTGCCGGACCCGTCCCGGCGGCCGGTGGACGCGGGCAGGTCGACCGGGCTGCCGGACGAGGCGGTGCCCCGCGCCGGCGCCGGCCCCACCCACGCCAGCGCCAGCTGGTCCTCCCCGCGCAGGAACCGGTGGCAGCGCACGCCGCCGGTGCCGCGTCCCTTGGCCGGGTACTCGGTCAAGGGCGTGACCTTGACCGTGCCCGTGTCGGTGCCGGGCAGGGCGGCGGACGAGCCGGCGACCGTCACCACGAGGTCGTCGCCCGGCACCACCGCGCCGAAGAACACCGCGCGGGCACCGGTCGCGAGGCGCACGCCGGCCACGCCACCCGCCGCGCGCCCCTGCGGGCGGACCGCGGAGGCCGCGAACCGCAGCAGCTGGGCGTCGGAGGTGACGAAGACCAGCTCGGCCGCGTCGGCGGAGGCGACCGGGAGGTCGACCGCGCCGACCACCTCGTCGCCGTCGCGCAGGGACACGACCTCCCAGGCGTCGCGGCCGGGATGGTCGGGCAGCACCCGCTTGACCACGCCGGACGCGGTGCCGAGCGCCAGGCCGGACCCCTGCTCGCTCAGCGAGGCCAGCGCCACCACGCGCTCGCCCGCCTCGAGCGTCACGTACTCGCTGAGCGGTCCGCCGCCCGCCAGCGACAGCGGGCCGGCCGTCGGGGGCACCGCCGGGATGTCGACGACGCCCAGGCGCAGCATCCGCCCCGCCGAGGTGACCACCCCGACCTGGCCGCGGGCGGTCGACAGCACGCGGGAGGTGATGACGTCGTGGGCGGCGCGCTCGCCCGGGGGCGGCGGCGGGGGCGGCTCGGCGCCGGAGGTGCGGGCCAGCAGCCCGGTCGCCGACAGCAGCACCCAGCAGGGGTCGTCGCTGACCTCGAGCGGGGCGGCCGTCGCGCGGGACGCGGTCTGCCCCGAGCCCTCGAGCAGCACCGTCCGCCGGGGCGTCCCGTAAGTCTTGGAGACCTCGGCCAGCTCGTCGGAGACGACCTGCCGCAGCCGGGCGTCGTCGCCGAGGATCTCCTCGAGCCGGGCGATCTCGGCCAGCAGCTCGGCGCGCTCGGCCTCGAGCTCGACCCGGGAGAACTTCGTCAGCCGCCGGAGCCGCAGCTCGAGGATGTACTCGGCCTGCGCCTGGGACAGGTCGAACACCGACATCAGCCGGGCGCGGGCGGCGTCGGCGTCGTCGCTGGCGCGGATCACCTGGATCACCTCGTCGATGTCGAGGATGGCCACGAGCAGGCCCTCGACCAGGTGCAGCCGGTCGCGGCGCCGGCCGAGCCGGTGCGACGTGCGGCGGCGGACGACGTCGAGGCGGTGCGCCACGTACACCTGCAGCAGCTCGCGCAGGCCGAGCGTGCGGGGCTGGCCGTCGACCAGGCAGACGTTGTTGATGCCGAACGAGTCCTCCATCGGCGTCAGCCGGTAGAGCTGCTCGAGCACGGCGTCGGGGTTGAACCCGGTCTTGACCTCGATCACCAGGCGCAGCCCGTGGCTGCGGTCGGTGAGGTCGGTGACGGCCGAGACGCCCTGCAGCTTCTTGGCCTGCACGGCGTCCTTGATCTTCTCGATCACCTTCTCCGGGCCGACCGTGTACGGCAGCTCGGTGACCACGATGCCCTTGCGCCGGGCGGTGATGCTCTCGACCCGGGTCGTGGCGCGGGTGCGGAACGTCCCGCGCCCGGTGGCGTAGGCCTCGCGGACCCCGTCCAGCCCGACGATCTTGCCGCCGCTCGGCAGGTCCGGCCCGGGGACGAAGCGCATCAGCGCGTCGAGGGTGGCGTCGGGGTGGGCGATCAGGTGGCGCGCGGCGGCGACGACCTCGACGAGGTTGTGCGGGGCCATGTTGGTGGCCATGCCGACGGCGATGCCGGACGCGCCGTTGACCAGCAGGTTCGGGAACGCCGCCGGGAGCACCTCCGGCTGGGTCAGCTGGTTGTCGTAGTTCGGGACGAAGTCGACGACGTCCTCGTCCAGGCCGCCGGTCATCTCCAGCGCGGCCGGCGCCAGCCGGGCCTCGGTGTAGCGGGGCGCCGCCGGTCCGTCGTCAAGCGAGCCGAAGTTGCCGTGGCCGTCGACCAGCGGCAGCCGCAGCGAGAACGGCTGCGCCATCCGGACCAGGGCGTCGTAGATCGGGGCGTCGCCGTGCGGGTGCAGCTTGCCCATCACCTCGCCGACCACCCGCGAGCACTTGACGTGCCCGCGGTCGGGACGCAGGCCCATGTCGGCCATCGAGTACAGGATCCGCCGCTGCACCGGCTTGAGGCCGTCGCGCGCGTCGGGGAGCGCGCGGGAGTAGATGACGGAGTACGCGTACTCGAGGAAGGACTCCTGCATCTCCGAGGAGACGTCGATGTCGACGATGTGCTCGGTGAAGTCCTGCGGCGGCGGGGGAGGGGTGGAGCGACGGGCCATGCGCCGATTCTCCCCGAGCCCGGGCGCCGTCCTCCGACCGCCACGCGGTTTCGCCTTGACGGCAGGTGAGAGCGCTACCACGATCGGGTCCACCAGCCCGACCAACGGAGGTCACCCATGCCCGTCGACGACGCCGGCGCACAGCCCCTGCACACCACCCGCCGCACGGTCCTGGCGGCCGCGCTCGCCGGGGCCGGCGCCACCGGCCTGGGCCTGCTGGCCGGGCCGGCCGCTGCCGCCCCCACCCAGGACGCGAGCACCTCGGTGCGCCGCGCCCTCGGCTTCCTCGGCGCCGCGGCCGACCCCTACCCCGCGAGCAACCCCGGCGTGCGGCTCGCGCAGAGCTACGCCGACGAGCTCGGCCTGTTCAGCACCGCCTTCGTCTACGACAACGCGCTCGCCGTCTGCGCGCACCTGTCGGCCGGCAAGATCGCACGCGCCCGCCAGCTGGGCGACGGCCTGCTCTACGCGATGGAGCACGACCCGGGCTACTCCGACGGCCGGCTGCGGCAGGCCTACAACGTCGGCCCGTACACCTTCTACGACGGCAACCCCCAGCCGTACGGCTTCGTGCTGCCCGACGGCTCGGCCAACATCGGCTGGCAGTTCGGCTTCCTCGGCACGGCCGTCGGCGACATGGCCTGGCCCGGCATCGCGCTGGCCCAGCTGTACACGGCGACCGGCGGGCAGCGGTACCTGCGCGGCGCGCTGCGGATCGCCGAGTGGATCGTCGACAACGCCTACAGCGAGACCCCGCTCGGCGGCTACCAGTTCGGTGTCAACGGCGCGGACCAGAAGGTCGCGGCCTGGTCGACCGAGCACAACATCGACGTCGTCGGCTTCTTCGGCCTGCTGCGCCGGGCCACCGGCGACCGCCGCTGGCGCGAGCTGGGCGACCACGCAGCGGCTTTCGTGGACAAGATGTACGACCCGGCGGGCGGCTGGTTCTGGACCGGCAGCAACGACGGCACCACGATCAACACCGACCCGGTGCCGCTGGACCCGCAGACCTGGGGCTGGCTGGTGCTGCGCGACGAGCGGGCGTCCGGCGCGATCGACTGGGCCGACACCGCGCTGCGCACCACCGACAGCGCCGAGCAGCCGACCAGCCAGCTGCCGGACGGGTTCTCGGTCGAGGGCGTCACGTTCAGCACCGACAGCCTCACCTCGACCGCGCAGTACAACGGCATCCAGGTGCACCCGCAGGGCGTGTGGCTCGAGGGCACCGGGCAGCTGGTGTGCGCGTGGCAGGACCGCCGGGCCACCGGCGACCGGCGCAAGGTCGAGCACCAGCTGGTCGAGATGCGGGCCGTGCAGTCCACCCTCGGCCAGGGCCAGCGGATGGGCGGGGCCGTGCTGCCCGCCGCGTCCGGCGTCGTGGCGGCGTCCTCGCTGATCGACTCGGGCTTCGGCTTCGGCTACTTCCAGGTCCAGCACGTCGGCGCGACGAGCTGGTACCTCATGGGCGCGCTCGGCACGAACCCGTACCAGCCGCGCGGCCTGCGCTGAGGTTCACCCCGCCGGCCGGTACGGCACGCCGAACCGGCCGGCGTGGGCGACCTGGTCCGGCCCGCGCCGGCCCCGGCGCAGGCTCGGGCTGCGCCGGTCCGGCGCGGGGTACCCGACGCTGACCACGCCCACGGGAGAACGGTTCCCGGGCGCACCGAACGCCTCGCGGAACGCGTCGTGGCGCTCGGGCGGGACGCCGAAGAAGCAGCCGCCGAGCCCCTCGTCGACGGCCGTGAGCAGCATCAGCAGCGCCGCCATGCCGGTGTCGACGTCCCAGTACGGGACGGGCCAGCGCGCCTCGTCGCGGTCGGTCCAGCCCTTGTCGGGCTCGGCGTACCGGTCCAGGTAGGCGTCCTTGTGGCTCAGGCAGACCACCAGCAGCGGGGCCGACATCAGGCCGCGCAGCCAGCTGCCCGGGTCGGTCCCCGGCTCGGTCGTGCTGCGCCAGAACAGGTCCCGCTCCTCGACGGTCCGCAGGACGAGGAAGTCCCACCCCTGGGTGAACCCGGCGGACGGCGCCCGGACGGCGTGCTCCAGCAGCAGGTCGACGACCTCCGCGGGGACGGGCCGGTCGGGCTCGTAGGCCCGCACCATCCGGCGGCGCCTGATCGTGTCGCGCAGCTCCATCCGGACACCCTGGCACGGCACGGTCCGCGACCGGTCGCGTGGGACGGATCACCCGGACAGCCGCACACGGGGCGAAACCGCCACGAGCAGGTCGGCGCGCGCCCTACGGTTCCGGTCGACGGGGGGACACCGGGTTCCTCTGCGCGCTCTGCGAGGGAACACCCCGATGGACTCCATCCTCCTGCTCACCGTCGCCCTGGTCGGCCTCGGCGGCATCGCCTGCCTCGTCGTGGCGGCGACCGGCTTCCGCGGCGCCAACCGGCTGACCAACGGCGTGATCGCCCTGCTGTGCTTCGCCTACGTCGGCTACATCATGTTCTCCACCGGCGACGTCTGGGTCTTCCCGCTCGCAGCGCTGGTGCCGTTCGGCGCCGTCGCCAAGGCGTTCCGCGGCCCGCAGCTGCGCACCGCCTGAGCGGTCGGTCGCCCTCCCGGCCCGAGGGCACCGGGCAGCCCGCGGCGAGGCCGTAGGCTGCCCGGATGGCCGACCCGGCAGCCGTGCAGGCAGGCGTCGACGACGTCCCCGCGCCCGGCTACCCGGACCACTGGGAGGCCGACGTCGTCCTGCGCGACGGCGGCACCGCCCACCTGCGCCCGATCCGGCCGGACGACGCCGAGGCGCTGCAGGACTTCCACCTCGCGCAGTCCCCGGAGTCGGTGTACCTCCGCTTCTTCGCGCCGATGCCGCGGTTGTCCGACCGCGACCTGACCCGGTTCACCCGGGTCGACCACGTCGACCGGGTCGCCATCGTCGCGCTCGTGGGCGGACGGATCGTCGGCGTCGGGCGGTTCGACCGCACCGCACCGAGGGTGGCCGAGGTGGCGTTCAACATCTCCGACCACCACCAGGGACGCGGCCTGGGCTCGGTGCTGCTCGAGCACCTCGCCGCGGCGGCGCTGGAGCGGGGCATCCAGCGGTTCGAGGCCGAGGTGCTGCCGCAGAACCGCAAGATGGTCGGCGTCTTCCGCGACGCCGGCTACGAGGTCAGCAACCACTACGACGACGGCGTCATCTCGCTGGCCTTCGACATCGACCCCACCGAGCGGTCGATGGCCGTGATGGCGGCCCGCGAGCACCGGGCCGAGGCCGCCAGCCTGGCCGCCCTGCTGCACCCGCGCTCGGTCGCCGTGATCGGCGCGAGCAGCACCGAGGGGACGATCGGCGAGGCGCTGATGTCGAACCTGCTCGAGGGCGGCTTCACCGGCGCGATCCACCCGGTGCACCCGACGGCCGAGGCGGTCGCCGGGCTGCCGGCGCACCCGGACGTCACCTCGATCGGGCAGCCCGTCGACCTGGCCGTCGTGGCCGTCCGCGCCGCCGCGGTGCAGGGGGTGCTGGGCCAGTGCGCGCGCGCCGGGGTGCGCGGGGTGGTCGTGGTGTCCGGCGGCTTCGCCGAGAGCGGCGAGGAGGGCGCCCGGCTGCAGGCCGAGCTGGTGAGGGAGGCGCGCGCCCAGGGGATGCGGGTGGTGGGTCCCAACTCGTTCGGGATGCTCAACACCGACGAGGCGGTGCGGCTCAACGCGTCGCTGTCGCCGGTGCTGCCGGCGCCGGGGCGGCTCGGGCTGTTCAGCCAGTCGGGCGCGCTCGGGGTCGCGGTGCTCAGCGCCGCCGCGCGCCGCGGGCTCGGCCTGTCGTCGCTGGTGTCGGCAGGCAACCGCGCGGACGTCTCCGGCAACGACCTGCTGCAGTTCTGGGAGGACGACCCGCGCACCGACGTCGTCTGCCTCTACCTGGAGAGCGTCGGCAACCCGCGCAAGTTCTCGCGGGTGGCCCGCCGAATCTCGCGCGCCAAGCCGGTCGTCGTGGTCAAGTCGGGCACCAGCGGGTACGGCGTGCCGGCCGGGCACGTCGTCCGTGAGTCGCGCGCCCCGCGCGAGGCGTTCGACGCGATGCTGCGCCAGGCCGGCGTGGTGCGCACCGAGAACATCCACCAGATGTTCGACGTCGCCCAGCTGCTGGTGAACCAGCCCCTCCCGGCCGGCCGCCGGATCGGCGTCGTGACGAACTCCGACGCGCTCGCCTCGCTGGTCGCCGACGCGCTGACCAGCTGGGACCTCGAGCTCGCCGGCGACCCGATCACCGTCGCCACGGAGGCCGACGCCGCGACGTTCGGATCCGCTCTGCGACAGGCTTTCTCGGACCCGTCCGCCGACGCCGTGGTCACCAGCTTCATCCCGCCGATCGCGACGGTCGACGCCGAGCTGGTCGAGCAGGTGGCGGCGGTCTCCGCGGGCTCCGGCAAGACGGCGCTGGCCTGCTTCGTCGGCCTGCGCGAGGTCACGCACGAGGGCATGCGCGGCACGCAGACCGTCCCGGCGTACCCGACGCCCGAGGACGCGGTGCGGGCCCTCGCGGCGGTGACCCGGTACGCCGAGTGGCGCCGGCGCGACCAGGGCGCCGTCGTGGACCCGCCGGGGTGCGACCGGCTGGCCGCGCGGATCGTCGTCGAGGAGGCGCTGGCCGCCACCGCCGACGACGCCGAGCAGGACGACCAGGTGCTGCTCGACCCCGCGCAGACGCGCAGGCTGCTGGCCGCGTACGGCATCAGCACCTGGCCCACCGAGCACGCCGCCACGGCCGAGGACGCCGTCGCCGCGGCGCACCGGGTGGGCTGGCCGGTGGCGGTCAAGTACGCCGACAAGCGTCTGCGCGAGCGGCGCGACGTCATGGGCGCCCGGCTCGACGTCCCGGACGAGCCGGCGCTGCGCCAGGACCTCGCCGCGATGGTGGCGGGCACCGACGACCCAGCGGTCGCAGCGGGTTTCCTGGTCCAGCCGATGGCGCCGAGCGGCGTCCCCGTCGTCGTCACCACGATGGAGGACCCGCTGTTCGGGCCGATCGTGTCGTTCGGCCTGGCCGGTGACGCCGTCGACCTGCTCGGTGACGTGGCGCACCGCATCCCGCCGCTCACCGACGTCGACGTGCACGACCTGGTGCGCTCGGTGAAGGCCTCGCCGCGGCTGTTCGGCTACCGCGGCACCCCGGCGCTCGACGTCGCCGCGCTGGAGGACCTGCTGGCGCGTGTCTCCGTGCTGTCCGACGAGCTGCCCGAGGTCGTCGACCTGCGCCTCGACCCGGTCGTGGTGGGGCAGCAGGGCCTGGCGCCGCTGTGGGCGCAGGTGCGGCTGGCGCGGCCGCCCGACCGCCGCGACACCGGCACCCGGCGGGCGCTGTGACGGGCACCGGCCCGGGGGCTGGAAGGATGCAGCCATGAACCGTCGTCGACCCGAGGAGGCGTCCGGCACCGGGGCCGCCGCCGCGCTGCCGGCCGAGGTGCGCAGCAGCATCGAGCGCGCGGGGTACTACCCGGCCCTGGTGCAGCAGGTGGTCTCCACCGCCCTGGCGGGCGAGCAGGTCGACGCGCACCTGGTGCACCAGGAGACGACCTTCGACGCCCAGGAGGTGCGGCGGCACGTCACCGTGCTGGTCGTCACCGGCACCCGGTTGGTCGTGGCGCACGTCGACGACCACGGGCCGGACGACGTCTCGCCCACGGCGTACGCCAGCGCCTCCACCGAGGCCGTGCCGCTGCACGCGGTCCGGACGGTGGTGCTGCAGCACGTGGTCGCCGACCCCGAGGCGCACCGCGCCGGCCAGGCGCCGGACGAGCTCAGCCTGACCGTCGGCTGGGGCTCGGTGCAGCGGCTCGACCTCGAGCCCGCCGGCTGCTCGGACCCCAGCTGCGACGCCGACCACGGCTACACCGGCAGCATGACCGGCGACGACATCGTCGTGCGGGTCTCCCGGGCGGCCGAGGGCGGCGACGCGGTCGCCGACGCGCTCGCCTTCGCGCGCGAGCTGTCCCGCGCCACCGGCGGAGCGGCGCCGTCCCGCACGCCGGCGTGAGCGCGGCGCCGCAGGACGACCCGCCGGGCTCGCTGGCCGAGGTGCTGCCCGCTGCGGCCCGCTCCCTCGACGTCACGCTCGAGGGCACCGTGCAGCCGGCCTGGTCGCTGCCGAGGGCCGACCGCGTGGTCGTCGTCCTGGTCGACGGGCTCGGCGACACCCTGCTCGCCCGCCGGGCCGGCTACGCGCCGTACCTGACCTCGCTGCGGGCCGGCGGCCGGGGGCTCTCGGCCGGTTACCCCTCGACGACCGCGACGTCGATGGGCACCTTCGGCACCGGCACCCTGGCCGGGACCCACGGCCTGGTGGGCTACCAGGTGCTCGACCCCGACCGCGACCTGCTGCTGAACGAGCTGTCGTGGGAGGACGGACCGGACCCGCGGGTCTGGCAGCCGCGCCGCACCGTGTTCGAGCAGGTCGCCGCGCAGGGCGTCGAGGTCGTGCAGGTGGGCCCGGCGTTCTTCCGCGGCTCGGGCCTCACCGAGGCGGCGCTGCGGGGGGCGCGGTTCGTCGCCGCCGACAGCCTCGACGCCCGGGTCGACGCCGCCGCCTCGGCGGTGCGCTCGGCGCCGCGAACGCTGGTCTACGTGTACTGGGGCGAGGTCGACAAGGTCGGGCACGTCGAGGGGTGCGGCTCCTACGCCTGGTGCGACGAGCTGTCCGCGGTCGACCTCGCGGTGCGCTCGCTGGCGGCGCGGCTGCCGTCCGACGCCCTCCTGCTCGTGACCGCCGACCACGGCATGGTCGACGTGCCGGACGGTGCCCGCCTCGACCTCACCGGCGGGTCGGCGCTCGAACGCGCTCTGGCACAAGGCGTCCGGCTGACCGGGGGTGAGCCGCGGGCGCCGATGCTCTACTGCGAGCCGGGCCAGGCCGACGCCGTGCTGGCACGCTGGCGCGACGGGCTGCCCGACTTCGACGTGCTCTCCCGCCAGGAGGCTGTGGCGGGCGGGTGGTTCGGGCCGGTGGCCGAGCCGGCCCTGTCGCGCATCGGCGACGTCGTCGTCGCCTCGCGCGGCCTGCGGACGGTGCACGACTCGCGGGTGCAGCGTCCCGAGCTGCTCGGGCTGGTCGGCATGCACGGCGCCCGCACGCCCGACGAGGTCGCCGTCCCGCTGCTCGTCCGCCCGCCCGGCGGGTGAGCGCCGCCCGTGGCGGGCGCCGGACGCGCTGCGGCGTAAGGCAGGATGGGCGCCCGTGGCTGAGCTGGTCTTCTTCTCCGGGACGATGGACTGCGGCAAGTCGACCCTGGCGCTGCAGATGGACCACAACCACGCGGCCCGGGGCCGCGGCGGCCTGATCTTCACCCGGTACGACCGGGCCGGCGAGGCCGTCCTCAGCAGCAGGCTGGGGCTGCGCACCCAGGCGCTCGAGGTCACCGACGACACCGACTTCTGGACCGAGGTGACGCGCCGCCGGATGGCCGGAGTGCGGGTCGACTACCTGGTCTGCGACGAGGCGCAGTTCTACTCGCCCGAGCAGGTCGAGGAGCTCGCGCGCATCGTCGACGACCTCGGTGTGGACGTCTTCGCCTTCGGCATCACGGCCGACTTCCGCACCCAGCTGTTCCCCGGCTCGCAGCGCCTGGTCGAGCTCGCCGACCGCGTCCAGGTGCTGCAGGTCGAGGCCCTGTGCTGGTGCGGCGCCCGCGCCACCCACAACGCCCGCACCCTGGACGGCGTCATGGTCGTCGAGGGCGCCCAGGTGGTCGTCGGCGACGTCGACGAGACCAGCGGCGAGATCGGCTACGAGACCCTCTGCCGTCGCCACCACATGCGCCGGATGACCTCCGCCGCCGCCCGCGCCGCCGCGACCTCGCCCGACGTCCTGCCCTTCGACCTGGCCGTCTGCGCCGTCCCGCCACCCAGGTTGTTCTGAGAGGACCGACCGACCGGTCGGTCGGTGTGGCACCATGGTGCCATGACCATGGCCGAGCAGATCCTGGACGTCGCCCGCCGGCTCACCCTGGAGCGCGGGGTCGTCCCGTCGCTGAACGAGGTGGCTGCCGCCGCCGGGGTGTCCAAGGGCGGTCTGGTGCACCACTTCCGCAGCCGGTCGGCGCTGGTCGACGGGCTGGCGCGGCAGGCGCTCGACGAGATCGACCGGGCCCTGGCCGAGGCGGCCGGCCGCGGCGAGGTGGTCGCGACCTGGTTCCGGCTGTCGGTGCCGCACGGCGAGGAGGTCGAGCTGTACCGGGCGATGGCCGTCGCCCACCGGACGCTGGAGTCGCCGGGCACCGACACGGTGGCCGCGGCCGCCGGCGCGATCGAGCGGTGGGAGGCGCTGATCGCGGACGAGGTCGGCGACCCGGTGCTCGCCCGGGTGGTCCGGCTCGTCGGCGACGGCCTGGCGATGAACGTGCTCGCCGGGACCTCCGACCCGCCGACGCCGGCCGAGCTGGACCGGCTGCTGCAGCACCTGCTGCCCGGCAGCGGGCGGGGCCGGCCGTGACCGCCGCGCTCCTGCTCGGCATCGCGGGGCTCGCCGCGCTGGACTCGCTGAACCCGGCGACGATCGGGTCGGTCGTGCTGGTCCTGCTGGCCGCCCCCCGCCGGCCGAGCGCCACGGCGCTCGCCGCGGTGGCCGGCGCGGCACTGGCCGTGTCGGCTGCCGGTGCGGCGCTCTACCTCGGCGCGGGCGCCGCGGCCGGAGCGGTCGACGGGGTCGTGACCGCGCTGCGGTTCCTCGCCTTCGGCGCGGCTGCCGTCGGCCTCGCGGTGGCCGGCGTGCGCCGGCTGCGCGACCGGCCCCGGCGGCCGATCGCGCTGCCCGCGTGGTTCCGCCCGGCGACCGCCGTGCCCTTCGGCGTGCTCATCACCGCGGCCGACCTGCCGAACGCGTTCCCGTACTTCATCGCCATCGAGCGCCTCGTCGGCTCGGGCGCCCCGGCTTGGCAGGGGCTGCTCGTCATCGCCGGCTACACCGTCGTCTACTGCCTGCCCTGCCTGGTGCTCCTGGCCGTCGGCCTCCTGGCCGCCGACCGCACCCGCGGCCGGCTCCAGCGCCTGGTCGCCCGCTTCGGCACCGGCACGGTCCGCCGCTCGGTCCCGACGGCGGTCGCCCTGATGATGGCCGCCGTCGCTGTCGCGACCATCCCGTTCGGCATCGCGTCGTGACGTGGTGACGAGCCGCGTGAACATGCCCACGCTCGGAGCGGACGCGCTGAGCCAGAGGGTCGTCGCCGGGTGTGCGGTCCGTGCGCCCGCCGGCTCGCCGGCCCCCTGGTCGCGGAGCGCACAGCCTCTGGGCGTCGACCCGGCGGCCAGCCCGAAGAACTAGTCCTTCTTGGCGCCGAAGACGATGTCGTCCCAGCTCGGCACGGTCGCGCGGCGCTGGCCGCGGCGGGCGCGCACCTGGCGACGGGACACCGGTGACTCGTCCTCCTCGGCCTGCTCCGGCTCCTCGTGCTCGGCGGCAGCCGCGTCGGTGACGTCGACGTCCTGCGCCGGCTCGGGGTCGGCCTCGCCGGTCGGGCCGTCCGGCTCGGGGAGCGCGAGGATCTCGGCGTCGACGGCCTCGTCCGGGCGCGAGGCCGGTGGGTGGGCGGCCGGCGGGGCGTCCGCACCCTCGAGCAGCTCGTCGACCAGGTCGCCCTGGGTCGGCGTCTCGTCGCCCTCGAGCACCGGCTGCCGCTTGCCGCGCCGGCCGCGCAGGGCGTCCAGCAGGTCGACGGTGCGGTCGCGGGGGGCCGCCGCCTCGACCGGGCGCACGCCGCCGTCGGCCTCGACGTCGTAGACCTTCTCCTGCACCTTGACGGCGCTGAGCCGGCGTCCGGCGGCGGCGCCGGCACCGGTGCCGAGGGGGCCCTCCTGCTCGGTGCGGGCGGTGAGCCAGCGCGCCTCGTCGTCGACCGGCTCGAGGTGCGCGGCGGAGATGTCGTAGCGCCACTGGCCGGTGCGTGCCCGGCCGCCGGCGGTGAAGGCGACCTGTACGACCCAGTCGCCGGTGTCCTCGCGCCAGGCGTCCCAGCTGCGGTCCTCGCCGACGCCGCGGGCGGTGAGCCGCTGCGAGACCAGCGCGTCCAGCGACGTGGCGGACGACCCGCTGCGCTGCACCACGGTCGCGCGGGCGCGCTCGGCGACGTGCTCGCGCTCGGCCATCACCGGGCCCTCGTACCGCAGCACGTGCTCGAGCGGCAGCCCGGACGCCTCGGCCAGCTCGCGCGCGCTCATGCCGGCGCGGATCCGGCTCTGGATCTCCTTGGGCCGCAACGACCCGTCGATCGCGATCTGCAGCTGGCCGAGCCGTGCCCGGTCGCGCCGGACCGCCGCACGCAGCGGCTCGTCGATGGCGAGCAGGAACCTGCTGCCGTCGGGGCCCGCGAGCACCAGGTGCTCGCCGTCGTCGTGCACGCCGACGAGCTCGACGTTGTCCATGGAGCCACTCCCTCGTCTCGTGCGGCCACTGTAGGCCCGTCGCGGGCCCCTCCCGTGGACGCCGTGCCGGGTGCGTCCCGGGGGACTGGGCCACCGGTGCCGACCGCCGCGGCGCGGGCACGGGCGGCGGCCGGGCTGGCGTACGGTTCGCCGCGTGCCGCTGCTCGTGCTCGACCTCCTCGGGGTGTTCGTGTTCGCCCTGTCCGGCGGTCTCGCGGCGGTGCGCCAGCGGTTCGACCTGTTCGGCGTGCTCGTCCTGGCGTGCTGCGCCGGGCTCGGCGGCGGGGTGATCCGCGACGTGCTGATCGGCGCCGTCCCCCCGGTCGGCATCAGCGACCCGCGCCTGATCGGCGCCTGCTGCGCCGCCGGGCTGGTCACCTTCTGGCTGCACCCCGGCCTGGCGGCCGTCCGGCGGGCCATCCTCGTCCTGGACGCCGCAGGCCTCGGCGTCTTCGTCGTGGCGGGGACGCTCAAGGCGCTCGAGCTCGGGACCCCGCTGCTCGCGGCCGTCCTGGTGGGCGCGATCACCGGCGTGGGCGGCGGCGTCGTGCGCGACCTGCTCACCGGGCAGGTGCCCGAGGTGCTCGCCCAGACCGAGCTGTACGCCACGCCGGCCCTGCTCGGCGCGCTCGCCTACGGGCTGCTGTGGCGGGCCGGCCTCGACGGCCCGGTCGCCGCCGCGGCGGTCGTCCTGGTCGTGTTCTCGACCCGCGTGTTCGCCCTGCGGTTCAAGGTCACCGCACCGGTCCCGCGCGGCTGACCGGCCGCGTCGGCGCGGACGCCGGGTGACACGATGGCGCCATGACCGCCCCGTCCGCCAGCGCCCCTCCGGCCGACCCCGCCGCACCCCGGTACGACGCGCTCGTGCTGCTGTCCTTCGGCGGCCCCGAGGGCCAGGAGGACGTGGTGCCGTTCCTGCGCAACGTCACCCGCGGCAAGAACATCCCGGACGAGCGGCTCGAGGAGGTCGGGGAGCACTACCGGATGTTCGGCGGCCGCAGCCCGATCAACGACCAGAACCGCGCCCTGCTGGACGCGCTGCGCGCCGAGCTCGCCGGCCGCGGCGTCGAGCTGCCGGTGCTGTGGGGCAACCGGAACTGGGCGCCCTACCTGGTCGACACCCTCCGCGAGGCGCACGAGGCCGGAGCCCGCAGGGTGCTCGTCCTCACCACCAGCGCCTACTCCTCCTACTCCGGCTGCCGGCAGTACCGCGAGGACGTCGCCGACGCCCTGATCACCCTCGCCGCCGAGGGCCGCGAGCTGCAGGTCGACCAGGTGCGCCGCTACGCGAGCACCGCGGGCTTCGTCGAGGCCAACGCCGACGCGGTCCGCGCGGCCCTCGACTCCGCCCGGGTCCCCGGCGCGGACGGGGACGAGCCGCGGCTGGTCTTCGTCACCCACTCGGTCCCCACCGCCATGGACGACACCGCCGGCCCGGAGGGCCACGCCTACGTCCGCCAGCACGAGGCGGTCGCGGCCGCCGTCGCCGAGCGGGCCGGCAGCGCCGGGTGGGACCTGGTCTACTGCAGCCGCTCCGGCCCGCCGTCGCAGCCGTGGCTCGAGCCGGACGTCAACGACCACCTCGAGGACCTCGCCGCCCGCGGCACCACCGCGGTCGTGCTGGCGCCGATCGGTTTCGTCAGCGACCACATGGAGGTCGTCTACGACCTCGACACCGAGGCAGCCGTCACCTGCGAGCGGCTGGGTCTGCGGATGGTCCGCGCCGGCACCGTCGGCACCGACCCCTCGTTCGTCCGGGCGCTGGTCGACCTGGTGGTCGAGCGCTCCGGGCTCGGCCCCGGACCCGCGCTGGACGTGCCCGGCATGTACTCGGTGCACGACGTCTGCCCGGTGGGGTGCTGCCGGAACCTGCGCGCCGAGCGCCCCGCCGCCTGCGGGGCCGACTGGACCCCGCCGGTGGTGGCCGGACGATGACGAGCGGCCCGCACGCCGACCTGGTCGCCCTGGCGGAGCGGGTCGCCCTGGCCGCCGGTGCGCTGGTGCGCGACGGCCGCCCGGACCGGGTGCAGGTGGCCTCGACCAAGACCAGCCCGGTCGACGTCGTCACCGCCATGGACACCGCCGCCGAGGCGCTCCTGCTCGAGCAGCTGCTGGCCGCGCGGCCGGACGACGGCCTGCTCGGCGAGGAGGGCGGCCTGCGGGCCGGCACCAGCGGGCTGACCTGGGTCGTCGACCCGATCGACGGGACGGTCAACTACCTCTACGGCATCCCGGCGTACGCGGTGAGCGTCGCGGTGGTGCAGGGCCAGCCTGAGCCGGCCGGGTGGACGGTGCTCGCCGGCTGCGTGCACAACCCGCAGACCGGCGAGACCTGGACCGCCACCGCGGGCGGCGGCGCGTTCCTGGACGGCCGCCGCCTCGAGGGCCCGGCCGAGGTGCCGCTGGACCGCGCGCTGGTCGGCACCGGGTTCGGCTACGTGGCCGAGCGGCGACGCCAGCAGGCGACCGTGCTCCAGCAGCTGCTGCCGAGGGTGCGCGACATCCGACGCGCCGGGTCCGCCGCGCTGGACCTGTGCGCGCTCGCGACCGGCCGGCTCGACGCCTACTACGAGCGCGGCCTGCAGCCGTGGGACCAGGCCGCGGGCGTGCTGGTCGCGCGCGAGGCCGGCGCACGCGTCACCGGGCCGCGCGGGCTGCACCCGGGCGAGGACCTCGTCGTCGGTGCCGCGCCGCGGCTGCAGGCCGAGCTGCTCGGCCTGCTGGACGAGCTCGGGGCGGAGCGGGACTGACCCGGCCGGGGCGGGACGGCGCGAGCGGCGTCCTCAGCCGGTGAGGGCGTTCCTGCCGGCCGGCTCGGCGTCCAGGACGATCGGGCCGGTGGGCGAGGGCTCACCGTCGGGCAGGGTCAGCTCGGTGGGCAGGCCGTGGCGGGCGATGGCGTCGCCGACCTGCGCGGGCAGCGTGACGTCGTGGTCGTCGGCCAGCCGCGACAGCGACTGCAGCTCGCCGACCCGGACCTCGACGAGGTAGTCGTCGTCGGCGGCCTCCGCCTCGCGCAACGAGGCGAGCGCCTCCTGGGCGCGCCCCTCCAGCTCGGTCGCGAACTCGCTCATGACAACCCCTCCCTCCGTCGCGCGGCGACCGCCGCGTCCTCGGGGACGAACCGGGCATGTCCACCCGGGCGCCTCGACGCACGGCACCCTACGCGACCCGGTGGCGGGCCCGGCCGGTCGTGCCGGAGGGTGGGCCGTCCGGGTCCGCGGCGGCCACGCAGGGTGGCCGGGCCCGGTTCTCCCGGGCGGCGCCGGCGCCGTGCGGCGACCCCCGCGTGCGGCCCCGCCACGGGTGGTGCATGATCCTGCGCGCGACCCGCCTCCGGCACGACGGCGTGCCCCGGCGGGCGCGGGCACAAAACCGGGACCCGCGGCGTTGACCAGGAACCTTCGCCCCCTTGCCCGCGGAGCAGCGCCGAGCCCACCCGCGCGCAGACCACCGACACCACCAGCCGACCGCACCCCGGTGCGACGACGATCCGGAGCGTGAACCACCCCATGGCGACCGACTACGACGCGCCACGCAAGACCGACGACGAGCTGAACGAGGACTCGCTCGAGGAGCTCAAGGCACGGCGCGCCGACAAGAACTCGGGCAAGGTCGACGAGGACGAGGCCGAGGCGGCCGAGGGATTCGAGCTGCCCGGGGCCGACCTGAGCAACGAGGAGCTCTCGGTCCGGGTGCTGCCGCGCCAGGCCGACGAGTTCACCTGCAGCAGCTGCTTCCTGGTGCACCACCGCAGCCAGCTGGCCTCCGACAAGGGCGGCCAGGCGATCTGCAAGGAGTGCGCCGCCTGAGAGGCGACGGGTACCGGCACCGGTACCGACCGGCGAGGCCCCGTGGACGTCAGACGTCCGCGGGGCCTCCCGTCTGCCCGGCGCGCGCGGCCTCGATGGCGCCGGCGAGGTCCTCCGGGCGCCGGGTGGCCACCAGCCAGTAGGGGGTGGGGTCCTCGGGGTCGTGCACCTGGACGCGCACCATCGGTTGCACCCAGCCCCTGATCAGCAGGTAGGCCCGCGCGTCCATCCCCGGCCCACGGGCGTGCCGCGCCTCCTCGCCCCGCAGGGGCTCGGCCGCCCCCAGCAGCCGGACGGGGATGCGCGCCGGTCCGGCGGTGAGCTCGCCGTCTGCGACCCGGACGGGGACCGAGGCGAGCACCAGCCCGGTGACCACGACGGTGAGCACGACCACGACGCCGACGACGGTGGGGACCACGCCCACGGGCAGCAGCGTGGCCGCCACCCCGACGCCGAGCAGCGGGACGACGAGCCAGGTGCCCGGTGAGGGCCACAGCCGCTCGTCGTGCAGCACCGTCCCGTCCATCCGACCCACTCTGGCACGGCTAGAGTCGATGACCGTGAGCGCCCCCAGCGACCCCGTCGCGCCCGCGGAGCAGGTGCGTGTGCCGGTCGTGCTGGTCGACCCCGGGCTGCCGGCACCGGCCTACGCGCACCCCGGTGACGCCGGCGCCGACCTGGTGGCGCGCGAGGACGCCGTGCTCGCCCCCGGGGGTGGTCGCGCCACCGTGCCGACCGGTGTCACGCTGGCCCTGCCGGAGGGCTACGTCGGTCTGGTGCACCCGCGCTCGGGCCTTGCGGCACGGCACGGGGTGACGGTGCTCAACGGGCCGGGGACGGTCGACGCCGGCTACCGCGGCGAGATCGCGGTGACGCTGCTGAACACCGATCCGAGCGAGCAGTTCACGGTCCGGCGGGGCGACCGCATCGCCCAGCTGGTCGTGCAGAAGGTCGAGCACGTCCGGTTCGAGGTGGTGCCCGCCGGGCTACCGGGCTCGGCCCGCGGCGCCGGCGGGCACGGCTCCACCGGAGGTTTCGGCACGGTCGACGAGGGCGGGCCCGCGGGCCGGCCGCAGGTGGGAGGACGGATCTGATGGCGTGGTTCAAGCGCAACCGGGACGAGCAGGCCGACGAGGCCGCCGCGGCCGCGACCGGTGACGCGGTCGCCGAGGACGCCGAGGACGTCGACGGCGATCCGGGCGGCGGCCCGGACAGCGAGGCGCTCGAGGCGGCGGAGGCGGCCGAGCGCGACCGCCGCGAGCGCGGCCCGTTCGACCTCGGCGAGGTCGACGACGACACCAAGCGGATCGACCTCGGCTCTCTGCGCCTGCCTGGCCGTGAGGGCATGGAGCTGCGGCTCGAGGTCGAGGACAAGACCCAGCGCGTGATCGCCGCGACGGTGGCGCTCGGCGGCTCCACGCTGCAGCTGCAGGCCTTCGCCGCACCCCGCACCCTCGGCGTCTGGGACGACATCCGCGGCGAGATCGCCGCGCAGGTGACCAAGCAGGGCGGCACCGCCGACGAGGTGCCCGGCGTCTTCGGCCGTGAGCTGATCGCCCGCATCCCGGTGCGCACGGCCGACGGCCGCACCGGCCACCAGGCCAGCCGCTTCGTCGGCGTCGACGGCCCGCGGTGGTTCCTGCGCGGGGTCTTCAACGGCCCGGCCTCGCACGACCACGCCGCGGCCGAGGCGCTCGAGGACGTCCTGCGCTCGTGCGTCGTGGTGCGGGGCACCGACGCGATGGCCCCCCGCGACCTGCTGCCCCTCACGCTGCCCGCGGCGGCCACCCCGGCGCCCGCCGCGCCGGCGGCCGGTGCCGTGGCGGACGAGGTGCAGGACGCGGCCGAGGCCGGTGACGCGGGCAGCGCCGCGCGCACGCACGACGACCTGGCGCCGTTCGAGCGCGGTCCCGAGATCACCGAGCGGCGCTGAGGTGGGGCGGCCCCGTCCGGGCAGCGCCATCCGGCCTCCGGGCACCGACGAGCGGTCGTACGCTGGAGGGGTGAGCGGCGAGCGCGAGGGTGGTCTGAGGTCGGTGCTGAAGCGCCTGACCCGGTCCCAGACGCAGGCGGACGCCGTCGAGGAGCAGGAGCGCTCCCGGCGGATGGGCGGCACGCCCTGCAGCGAGCTGAGCGGGCGGCGGCGCGTGCGCCTGGCCGGGTCCCTTCGCAGCGTCACCCTGCGGCCCCGCGGCGGCACCCCCGCGCTGGAGGCCGAGCTGTTCGACGGCACCGGCTCGGTCGTGCTGATCTGGCTCGGCCGCCGCGAGATCGCCGGCATCGACGCCGGCCGCACCGTCCGGGTCGAGGGCCTGGTGTCGTGCTCCGAGGGCCGCAAGGTCATGTACAACCCCACCTACGAGCTCACGGCGGGGACCAGCGCGTGACGCAGGACGGCAACGCGCCCCTGACCCGTCGGGCGGCGCGGGAGGCGCGGCGCGCCGCCTCGGCCGGGGGACCGGTCGGCGGACCCCCGCGGGCCGGCTGGCAGCCACCGCTCGACGAGGACGGCACCGCCCCCGCGGGCGCGGACGCAAGTGCGCCGGGGCGTGCCGACGCGGGCACCGGCACCGACGCCGGCACGGACGCCGGCACCGCCCGACCCACGACCCGCCGCGCCGCCCCTGACCTGCGCGCGGTGCTCGCCCGGTCGCGCGAGCGCTTCGCCCCGTCCGGCGCCGGGTCCCAGGGCCCCGGGGACGACCGGGACCACGGGCACGACCGGAGCGGGCAGCACGAGCCCGTCGAGGCGGCCCGACCGGCCCCGCACCCAGCGCCCCGGCCCGCCCCCCGGCCCGCCCCCCGGCCCGCCCCCGAGCCGGCTGCCCGGCAGGACGACGTGGTGGCCGACGTGGCCGCCGACCTGCCGGTGGTGCTCACCGAGGGCCCGGTGGCGGCGGCGACCGCCGCGGGCGGCGACGTGCCCGCCGCGCGCCGACGCCGTACCGGCGGCCTGGCCCAGGCCGGCGCGGAGGACTTCTCCCTCGCCCAGGCGGTCGGCGGCGTCCGCGGCGCCGCCGAGACCCTCGTGCCGGGCCTGCTGTTCGTCACCACCTACACGATCACGCGCGACCTCACGGTCTCCCTGGCCGTCTCGGTCGGCGCGGCCCTGCTGGCGATCGTGCTGCGGGTGGTCACGCGGTCCGGGCCCAGCCAGGCGCTGTCCGGCGCCGTGGGCGTCGGCATCTGCGCGGTCTTCGCCCTGCTGTCCGGCGAGGCCCGCAACTTCTACCTGCCGGGCTTCCTGCTCAACGTCGGGTACGGGCTGCTCTGCCTGCTGTCCACCGTGCCGTTCCCGCGGGTGAAGGTGCCCGGTACCGCCCACCACGTCGGGCCCGGGCCGTACCCGGTGATCGGGCTGCTGCTCGGCCCGCTCACCGGCGAGGGCCTGGCCTGGCGCTCGGTGCCGGCGCGGCTGCGGGTGTACCAGCGCGTCACGTGGCTGTGGGCCGGCTTCTTCCTGCTGCGCCTCGCGGTGCAGGTGCCGCTCTACCTGGCCGACCTGGTCGGGGCGCTCGGCGCGGCGCGGCTGGCCATGGGCGTCCCGGCGTTCGCGCTGATGGTCTGGCTGAGCTGGGTGATGCTGCGCAGCGTCCCGCGGGCGGTGCCCGAGGAGCAGCAGCAGGAGGCCGCCGAGCGGCCGGGCGGTCAGTCCCCGGACTGACGCGGGGGTCGCGCGGCGCCCCCGGGCGCGAGCAGCGCCTGCAGGTCGGCCTCGTAGTCGGGCGCGGCCAGGATCAGCAGCTCGTCGTGGGCCTCGAGCACGTCGTCGACGCTCGGCGCGATCGGCCGCTCCTCGCGGATCACCGCGACCAGCACGGTGTCCGGCGTCCACGCGACGTCGCCGACCCGGGTGCCGACCAGCGGGGAGTCGTCCGGGAGCGTGAACTCCAGCATGTTCGCCTGGCCCTGCTGGAAGGTGAAGATGCGCACGAGGTCGCCGATCGAGACGGCCTCCTCCACCAGCGCGGTCATCAGGCGCGGGGTCGAGACGGCGACGTCGACGCCCCACGCCTCCCCGAACATCCACTCGTTCTTGGGGTTGTTGACGCGGGCGACCGTGCGGGGCACGCCGTACTCGGTCTTGGCCAGCAGCGACAGCACGAGGTTGGCCTTGTCGTCGCCGGTGGCGGCGACCACGACGTCGGCCTCCTCCAGCCCGGCCTCGGACAGCGAGTCGATCTCGCACGCGTCGGCCAGCAGCCAGTCGGCCTCCGGCACCGACCCGTGCTTCATGGCCTCGGGCGCCTTGTCGACGAGCAGCACCTGGTGCCCGTTGGCCAGCAGCTCACGGGCGATCGACCGCCCGACGCTGCCGGCCCCTGCGATGACGACGCGCACGGCTCGCTCTCCTTGGTCCTCAGTCGTTCTCGGGCGGACGGCTCAGCCGGCGCTCGAGCTCCGGGACGAGCTCGACCGGGGCGAGCAGGTGCACGACGTCGCCCTCCTGGTACACGGTCCCGTCCGCGGGCAGCACGCCCTTGCCGAGCCGGGTGATGAAGGCGACCCGCGCACCGGTCTGCTCCTCCAGGTGCCGCAGCGGGCGGCCCACCCAGGAGGTGGCGACCGGGTACTCGGCCATCTGGACGTGCCCGCTGGCGTCGGTGAAGACGGGGGCGGAGCCGTGGGGGAGCAGGCGGCGCAGCATCTGGTCCGAGGCCCAGCTCACCGTGGCGACCGTCGGGATGCCGAGCCGCTGGTACACCTCGGCGCGGCGGGGGTCGTAGATGCGGGCCACGACGTTGGAGACGCCGAAGGTCTCGCGCGCGACCCGCGCGGCGAGGATGTTGGAGTTGTCGCCGCTCGACACCGCCGCGAACGCGTAGGCGTGCTCGGTGTCGGCCTCGGTGAGGGTGTCGCGGTCGAAACCCACGCCGTTGACCGTGGTGCCCTCGAACCCGGCGCCGAGGCGGCGGAAGGAGTCGGGGTTCTGGTCGATGACGGCGACCGTGTGGCCCCGGTGCTGCAGCGAACGGGCCAGGGTCGCGCCCACCCGGCCGCAGCCCATGATCACGAAGTGCACGTCCGGAACGCTACACGTCGCGACGGGTGGGAGAACGGCGCGGAGAGGGCTGCGTCTGCAGGCCCCGCGCAGTGCCTAGCATGGTCGTTCGTGAGCGAGCCCCGAGTACGGGCCGGGCGGTCCCGGTCGTGAGCCTGGCCGACGGCGTCAAGCGCGTCCTGGTCGGGCGGCCGTTCCGCAGCGACAAGCTGTCCGAGACGCTGCTGCCCAAGCGGCTCGCCCTGCCGGTGTTCGCCTCGGACGCGCTGTCCTCGGTGGCCTACGCCCCGAACGAGATCTTCCTGACGCTGGCGGTCGCGGGCGTCTCGGCGTACGCCTTCTCCTGGCAGATCGGGCTGGTCGTCGCCGTCGTGATGGCGGTCGTGGTGCTGTCGTACCGGCAGAACGTGCACGCCTACCCCTCGGGCGGCGGCGACTACGAGGTGGCCACGGTCAACCTCGGCCCGCGGGCCGGTCTCACCGTGGCCAGCGCGCTGCTGGTCGACTACGTCCTGACCGTCGCGGTCTCGATCTCCTCCGCCGCCCAGTACGCGGCCTCGATCATCCCGGCGATCCGGGGCCACGAGGCAGCCGTCGCGGTCACGGCCGTGGTGGTGCTCACCGCGATGAACCTGCGCGGCGTGCGCGAGTCGGGGTTCTGGTTCGCCATCCCGACCTACGTGTTCATGGTCGCGATCCTCGGCATGGCGGCGGTCGGCACGTTCCGTGCGCTGAGCGGCTCGCTGCCGCTGGCCGAGAGCGCGCAGTTCACCACCGAGGTGCAGCCCACCTACGAGGGCGGGCTCGCCACCCTCGCGGGCGCCTTCCTGCTGCTGCGGGCGTTCTCGTCCGGCTGCGCCGCCCTGACCGGCGTCGAGGCGATCAGCAACGGCGTGCCGGCCTTCCAGAAGCCCAAGAGCGCCAACGCCGCCGCCACGCTGGCGATGCTGGGCGTGCTGGCCATCACGATGATCATGTCGATCCTGCTGCTGGCCCGGCAGATGGGCGTGGTCTACGTCGACGAGGTGCACCCCGAGCGCGAGCTGCAGCTCGACGGCCGGCTCGGCGAGGCGGTGGGCGACGGGACGGTCCGCTTCGCGGACGGCTCGCAGTACCACCAGGCGCCGATCATCGGCCAGATCGCCGACGGGGTCTTCGACTTCGCCTCGCCGCTGGTGTGGGTGGTCACCATCGCCACCGGGATCATCCTGGTGCTGGCCGCCAACACCGCCTTCAACGGCTTCCCCGTGCTCGGCTCGATCCTGGCCCGCGACGGCTTCCTGCCGCGCCAGCTGCACACCCGCGGGGACCGGCTCGCGTTCAGCAACGGCATCATCGGCCTGGCCGCCGCGGCGATCGTGCTGATCCTCGCCTTCGACGCCGAGGTCTCCCGCCTGATCCAGCTGTACATCGTCGGGGTCTTCGTCTCGTTCACGATGAGCCAGACCGGGATGATCCGGCACTGGACGCGTCTGCTGCGGCTCGAGACCGACCCCCGGGCGCGGGCGCGGATGCAGCGCTCGCGGGTGATCAACTCGGTCGGGCTGGCGATGACGGCGACCGTCCTGGTCGTCGTGCTGGTCACCAAGTTCCTGCTCGGCGCCTGGATCGCGATCCTCGCGATGGCGGTGCTGTTCGTGCTGATGCGCGCCATCCGCACCCACTACGACCACGTGTCGGCCGAGCTCGACCTGTCGCAGGTCGACCCGGCCAAGGCCCGTGCGCTGCCCTCGCGGGTGCACGCCATCGTCCTGGTCTCGAAGGTGCACCTGCCGACGATGCGCGCGCTCGCCTACGCGCGGGCCACCCGGCCCTCGACCCTCGAGGCGATCACCGTCGACGTCGAGCCCGAGTCCACGGAGGCGCTGAGGAAGCGGTGGGAGGAGCTGGACCTGCCCGTCCCGCTCAAGGCGCTGCACTCGCCCTACCGCGAGATCACGCGTCCGATCCTGCGCTACGTCAAGCGGATCCGGCGCACCAGCCCGCGCGACCTGGTGGTGGTCTACGTGCCCGAGTACGTCGTCGGCCACTGGTGGGAGCAGGTGCTGCACAACCAGAGCGCGCTGCGGCTGAAGTCCGCGCTGCACTTCACCCCCGGCGTCGTGGTGGCGAGCGTGCCGTGGCAGCTGCAGTCCTCGATCGGCGCCGAGCAGCGGATGGGCGAGATGCTCTCCGACGACGCGCCCGGCGACGTCCGCAAGGGCCTGGCCGAGACCACGCCCGTCCCTCCACCGCCGCCCGCGCCGTGAGCACCTCCGACGCCCCGGTCGAGCTCGAGGTCGGCGACGAGGTCGAGGTCGAGGTCGGCCCGGCCGCGCACGGCGGGCACTGCGTCGCGCGGTACGAGGGCCGGGTGCTGTTCGTCCGGCACGCGCTCCCCGGTGAGCAGGTGCGGGTCCGCGTCACCAGCGGCTCTGCCGCGCAACGGTTCTGGCGCGCCGACGTGGTAGAGGTGCTCGAGGCGTCGCCCGACCGGGTCGAGCCGCCGTGCCCCTGGGCCCGTCCGGGCCTGTGCGGCGGCTGCGACTGGCAGCACGCCTCGCTGCCGGCCCAGCGCGAGCTCAAGGCGGCGATCGTCCGCGAGCAGCTGGACCGGCTCGGCGGCGTCGAGGTCGACCTCGAGGTGGAGGCGGTCCCCGTCCCCGGGCGCGAGGACGACGGCCTCGGCTGGCGCACGCGGGTCCAGTACGCCGTGGACGCCTCGGCGCGGGCGGGGCTGCGGCAGCACCGCTCGCACCGGGTGGTGCCGATCGACTGGTGCCGGATCGCGACCGACGGCGTGCGCGGGCTGGACGTGCCCGCGCAGCCGTGGCCGGGCACCGAGGCGGTGGAGGCGGTCGCCGCCGGCTCGGGGGAGCGGGCCGTCGCGATGGTCCCGCTCGGACGCCGGGCGCCGCGGGTGGCCGGCCTCCCGGACGGCACCTCCGTGGTGCTCGCGCGGCCCGGCGATAAGAAGCCGGAGCGGGTGCGCGGGCGCACCTGGCTGGCCGAGCCGGTCGTCCTGCCCGCCGGCGAGGAGACCTTCCGGGTCGCGGTCACCGGCTTCTGGCAGGTGCACCCGGCCGCCGCCGCGACGCTGGCGGGCGCGGTGCACGAGCTGGCCGGCGCACGCCCTGGCGAGACCGCCCTCGACCTGTACTCCGGCGTCGGGCTGTTCACCTCGGTGCTCGCCGCGGCGGTGGGGGAGCAGGGCTCGGTGCTGTCGGTCGAGTCCGACGGCCAGGCCGTGCGCGACGCGAAGCGCAACCTGCACGAGCACCCGCAGGTGCGGATCGAGCGCGGCCGCACGGAGACCGTGCTGGACCACCTCCGGGTCTCCGGCCAGGTCGAGCGGGCCGACGTCGTGGTGCTCGACCCGCCGCGCTCGGGCGCCGGCCGCGCGGTGGTCGACCAGCTCGCCGGCCTGCAGCCGCGGGTCGTCGTCTACGTCGCGTGCGACCCCGCGGCGCTGGGCCGCGACACCGGCCTGCTCGCCGAGCGCGGCTACCGCCTCGACGCCGTGCGCGCCTTCGACCTGTTCCCGATGACCCAGCACGTGGAGTGCGTCGCGCGGTTCGTGCCGGGCGGCCAGGGCACCTGACGGCCGTGCTCGGGACGAGGACAGCGGCCGTGCTGCTGCTCCTCCTCGCGCTGCCCGGCTGCACGGGCGACGCACCCGAGCCGCCGGATCCGCCCGGGCCGACGCCGGTCGTGGAGGCGAGCGGTGCCTCGCTCGCCGAGACGTGCGCGGTGCTGTACGACCCGCGCCGGTCACCGGTCGCAGGGGTCGAGCTCACGCTGCCGTACGTGCAGCCGACCGGCGCCGCCGCCGCCGCCGCGCGGTCCGCCGCCGCCGAGGTCGACGCGCTGCTCGGCGCCGCCGCGGACGACGGCTCGCCGGTGCTGACCGGCCCCGTGCGCGACCTGCGGCGCCTGTACGCGAGGGCACGCGCCGGCACCACGGTGCCCCGCGCCGAGCTGCTCGCCGCGGTCGACCACCTCGGCGACCTGTGCGGTCCCGAGGTCGTGCACGGCGCCGGGTGGGCGGGCTGGCCGAACTGACGAGGGCACGGGACGCGCGCCGCGTTCCGCAGTGACAGGCTGGGGAGGAGGCACTAGTATCTTGACGTCAAGATACTTTCGCGACGACGACGAGGAGCCAGCGTGAGCCAGGACAGCTTCGGCGCCAAGGGGGACCTGCAGGTCGGGGACGCCTCCTACGAGATCTTCCGGCTCGCCCAGGTGGACGGTGCCGACAAGCTCCCGTTCAGCCTCAAGGTGCTGCTGGAGAACCTCCTGCGCACCGAGGACGGCGCGAACATCACCGCCGACCACGTCCGGGCGCTCGCCGGCTGGGACCCCCAGGCCGAGCCCGACACCGAGATCCAGTTCACGCCGGCGCGCGTGATCATGCAGGACTTCACCGGTGTCCCGTGCGTCGTCGACCTCGCCACGATGCGCGAGGCGATGGCCGACCTCGGTGGCGACCCGACGAAGATCAACCCGCTGTCGCCGGCCGAGCTGGTCATCGACCACTCGGTCATCATCGACGTGTTCGGCCGCGAGGACGCCTTCCGCCGCAACGTCGAGATCGAGTACCAGCGCAACGGGGAGCGGTACCAGTTCCTGCGCTGGGGCCAGGGCGCGTTCGACGACTTCAAGGTCGTCCCGCCCGGCACCGGGATCGTCCACCAGGTCAACATCGAGCACCTCGCCAAGGTCGTCTTCGACCGCAACGGCGTGGCGTACCCGGACACCTGCGTGGGCACCGACTCCCACACGACGATGGTCAACGGCCTCGGCGTGCTCGGCTGGGGCGTCGGCGGCATCGAGGCCGAGGCCGCGATGCTGGGCCAGCCCGTCTCGATGCTGATCCCGCGCGTCGTCGGCTTCAAGCTCACCGGCGAGATCCCCACCGGGGCGACCGCGACCGACGTCGTCCTGACGATCACCGAGATGCTGCGCAAGCACGGCGTCGTCGGCAAGTTCGTCGAGTTCTACGGCGAGGGCGTGGCCGCGGTGCCGCTGGCCAACCGCGCCACGATCGGGAACATGAGCCCTGAGTTCGGCTCCACCTGCGCGATCTTCCCGATCGACGACGTGACGCTGGAGTACCTGCGCCTCACCGGCCGGCCGGACGCCCAGGTCGCCCTGGTCGAGGCGTACGCCAAGGAGCAGGGCCTGTGGCACGACGCCTCCCGCGAGGCGGCCTACTCGGAGTACATCGAGCTCGACCTGTCCAGCGTCGTCCCGTCGATCGCCGGCCCGAAGCGACCGCAGGACCGCGTGGCGCTGAGCGAGGCCAAGGAGTCCTTCCGCGGCGCCCTGGCCGACTACGCCCAGCACGAGACCGACGTCGACGAGGGCGTGCTCGAGAGCTTCCCCGCCTCCGACGCGCCGGCGACGGACGGCGAGCGGCGCGAGACCGCCGGGCCGCACACCCCGCACCACGAGCAGGGCCGGCCGAGCAGGAAGGTCACCGTCTCGCTCGACGGCCAGGACGTCGAGATCGACCACGGCGCAGTCGTGATCGCGTCGATCACCAGCTGCACCAACACGTCCAACCCCTCGGTGATGGTCGGCGCGGGGCTGCTCGCGAAGAAGGCGGTCGAGCGCGGCCTGGAGCGCAAGCCCTGGGTCAAGACCTCGCTCGCGCCGGGCAGCAAGGTGGTCACGAACTACTACGACAAGTCCGGCCTGACGCCGTACCTGGAGAAGCTCGGCTACCACCTGGTGGGCTACGGCTGCGCCACCTGCATCGGCAACTCCGGCCCGATCATCGAGGAGATCTCGACGGCGGTGAACGAGCACGACCTCGCCGTCGTCTCGGTGCTGTCGGGCAACCGCAACTTCGAGGGCCGGATCAACCCGGACGTGAAGATGAACTACCTCGCGTCCCCGCCGCTGGTGATCGCCTACGCCCTCGCCGGCACGATGGACTTCGACTTCGAGAACGACCCGCTGGGCCAGGACACCGACGGGAACGACGTCTTCCTGCGCGACATCTGGCCGACCCCGGACGAGGTCGAGCAGACCATCGCCGGCGCGATCAGCCAGGACATGTTCACCTCCGACTATTCGGACGTGTTCGCGGGCGACGAGCGCTGGCAGGGCCTGCCGACGCCGGAGGGCGACACCTTCGCGTGGGACCCCGAGTCCACCTACGTGCGCAAGCCCCCGTACTTCGACGGCATGAGCAAGGACCCGTCGCCGGTGCAGGACATCAGCGGCGCGCGGGTGCTGGCGAAGCTGGGTGACTCGGTGACCACCGACCACATCAGCCCGGCCGGTGCGATCAAGGTCGACAGCCCCGCGGGCCGCTACCTGGCCGAGCACGGCGTCGAGCGCAAGGACTTCAACTCCTACGGCTCGCGCCGCGGCAACCACGAGGTCATGATCCGCGGCACCTTCGCCAACATCCGGCTGCGCAACCAGCTGCTGGACGGCGTCGAGGGCGGCTTTACCCGCGACTTCACCAAGGACGGCGAGCAGTCGAGCATCTACGACGCCGCGCAGTCCTACGCCGCGGCGGGCACGCCCCTGGTGATCCTGTCCGGCAAGGAGTACGGCTCGGGCTCCAGCCGCGACTGGGCGGCCAAGGGCACGGCCCTGCTCGGGGTCAAGGCGGTCATCGCCGAGTCCTACGAGCGCATCCACCGCTCGAACCTGATCGGCATGGGTGTGCTGCCCCTGCAGTACCCGCAGGGCGAGAACGCCGAGTCGCTCGGGCTCGACGGCACCGAGACCTTCGACATCAGCGGCGTCACCGCGCTGGACGAGGGCACCACGCCGCGCACCGTGAAGGTCGTGGCCACCAAGCAGGACGGGTCCACCGTCGAGCTCGACGCCGTGGTGCGGATCGACACCCCCGGCGAGGCGGACTACTACCGCAACGGCGGGATCCTGCCCTACGTGCTCCGCTCGCTCGTGGGCTGACCGCCCGCACACGAGGAGGCCCCGCCCGGACCAGGTCCGGACGGGGCCTCCGTCGTCCGCGCAGGGCGGGCCGCCGGTGTCAGCCCTTCTCGGCGCCCTCCGCGGTGCTCATGATCTGGCGCTGGAACACGAAGAACAGCACCGCGACCGGGATCGTCATCAGCAGCGCGGCACCCATCTTGAGCGGGAACTGCTGCGCCTGCCCCAGGCCGCCTGCCGCCAGCGTCGCCACGCCCTTGGTGAGGGTGTAGAGCTCGGGGCTCTGCGCCGAGACGACGAAGTGCGACAGCTCGTTCCACGAGCCCTGGAACGACAGGATCACCAGCGTGATCAGCGCCGGCCGGGCCATCGGCAGCACGACCGACCAGAAGGTGCGGAACACGCCCGCACCGTCGATGCGAGCCGCCTCCTCGACGCTGACCGGGATCGACTCGAAGAAGTTCTTCATGATGAACACGCCTGCGGCGTCGGCCAGCAGCGGGATGATCATGCCCGCGTAGGAGTCGTAGATGCCGAGCTGGTTCACCACGAGGAACTTCGGGATGAGCAGCACCACGCCGGGCACCGCCATCACCGCGACCAGGCCGGCGAACACCACCCCGCGGCCACGGAACTGCAGCCGTGCCAGCGCGTAGCCCGCCATCGAGCAGAACAGCACCCGGCCCGCCGTGACCATCAGCGTCACGATGACCGAGTTCATCGCCCAGGTGGGGAAGGGCAGGTTGCTGGCGAACAGCGTCTGGTACGCCGCGCTCGTCCAGGTCTCCGGGATGAGCGACAGCGGGTTGTTCGCGGCGTCCCCGTCGGTCTTGAACGACGTCGCGATCTGGATGAGGAACGGGAAGATGTAGACCGTCGCGATCGCCACGAGCAGCGCGTACGTCAGGGCCGTCGCCGCCGGCCGCCGTCGCCGCAGCACCGGCGTCCCGCCGCCGCCCTTGGTCTCCTGGGCGGCCACCGCGGTGACCTCGGGAAGGGTCGGGGCGGTCACCGGTCGGCTCCCTGCGTCACGACGAAGCGCTTGCGACGTGGCACCGTCGTGCGCTCCCTCAGCACCCAGCGCTGGAAGGTCGCCAGCACGATGATGATGAAGAACAGGATGAAGGCGATGGCTGCGCCCTGGCCCCAGTTCTGCTGGGTGAACGAGGTCGTGTACGACAGGTACGCCGGGGTGATGGTGGTCTTGGCCGGGCCGCCCTGGGTGCCCACGTAGATCTGGTCGAACACCTGCCAGGTGCCGATCAGGCCCAGCGTCAGGACGGTGAACAGGGTCGGTCGCAGCATCGGCACGGTGACGAGCCGGAACCGCTGCCAGCCGTTGGCGCCGTCCATCATCGCGGCCTCCTCGACCTCGCCCGAGATGTTCTGCAGCGCAGCCAGGAACAGCAGCATGAAGGTCCCGGACGTGGTGAACACCGCGAGCAGCACCAGCGCGCTCATCGCGACGCTCGGCCCGGCCAGCCACTCCCACCACGAGATCGACAGGAACCCGTGGTCGGTGAGGACGCCGGGACCCTGGTCGAGCCCGAACCGGCCGAGCACGAGGTGCAGCACGCCGCGCGGGTCGGAGAACCAGTTCGGCCCGTTGATGCCGAGGAAGCCGAGCGCCTTGTTCACCGCGCCGCTGCCGGCGAACAGGAACAGGAACACCAGGACGATGGCCACCGAGCTGGTGACCGAAGGGAAGTAGAAGGCGGTGCGGAAGAACCCGCGGCCGCGCAGGACCTTGCGGTTCACCAGGACCGCCAGGCCGAGCGAGATGGCGGTCTGCAGCGGCACGACCAGCACGACGTACCAGAAGTTGTTCCGCAGGGCGGTGCCGAAGTCGCGGGCCTGCAGGCCGCCCTCCTCGGTGAGGACGTTCTGGTAGTTCTCGCCGCCGACGAACCCCACGTCACCCGCGAACGGCGAACCGCGACCGTTCCAGTCGCTGACGCTCACCCACGCGGCCATCAGCACGGGCACGACGAGGAACACCCCGAGGATGACCAGCGCCGGGGCGGTGAACAGCCACCCCGCCGCGGTCTGCCCGCCCCGGGCCGCCTTGGCGGCCCGGGGACGAGTGCGGCTCACGAGCCGCCCAGCACGGCCTCGAGGTTGCCCTGGGCGGACTGCAGGATCGCCGCCGGGTCACCGCTCGCGAGACCCTCGAGCTGGGCGTTCAGGTCGGCGAGGACGTCGGAGATGCCCTCGTTGTTCGGGATCGCCTCGGCGTACTCGGCGGAGTCGATGAAGGCGGCGTCGTCCGGGAACTCCTCGCGGTACTGGTCGGCCGCCGACTGCACCGACGGCATCACGCCGAAGGCGGACGCGAACTCCATCTGCTGCTCCGGGGCGGTCATGAACTCGACGAACTCCCGTGCCGCGTCCTTGTTCTCGCTGTCGGCGGCGATGCCCCAGCAGTTGGTGAAGGTCAGGGTGCCCTGCCCCTCGGGGCCCTCGGGCAGCGGGGCGAAGACGGCGTTGACGTCCGGGTAGTCGTTGGTGAGGGCGCCCTTGATCCAGTTGCCCTCGATCGTCATCGCGGCCTTGCCGGTCCCGAAGGCCTCACCGCCCCAGCCCGCGTCGAGGTCGGACGCGAACTGGTACGAGCCGTCGGCGACCATCGACTTGACGTAGTCGAGCGCCTCGACGTTGGCCTCGCTGTCGGCCGCGGGCTCGCCGTCCTCGACCAGCCCGCCACCGGCCTGCTCCATGAACGCGCCCAGCCGCTGGTACTCGGTGCTGGTGCTGAGGCCGACCTGGGTCCCGGTGGTGAGGGTCCCGGCCACGGTGCGCAGCTCCTCCCACGTGGTGGGGATGTCCTCGTCGGTCAGACCCGCTGCGGTCCAGGCGTCCTGGTTGATGACCAGGGCCAGGGTGGAGAAGTCCTTGGGGGCGCAGTAGTAGGTGTCGTCGACCGTGAACGCCTCCTTCAGGTTCGGGTAGAAGTCGTCCGCGTTCTCCATGTCGGCCGCGTAGGGCTCGATCGAGCCGTTGGAGGCGTAGCTCGCCACCAGGTCGGAGCTGACGTAGAAGACGTCCGGCGGGGAGCCGGCCGCGAAGCCCTGGCTCAGCTGCTGGTTGAGGTCCTGCGCGGCGACCACCTCGGCGGTGTTGCCGCTGTCCTCGCCCCAGGCCTCGGCGGCCGCCGTGACGGCCTCGGTCTCGGCGGGGCCGCTGGAGCCGATCAGGACCTCGAGCGCCACGGGGCCGGACGACTGCTCCTCGCCGCCGCCGCCACCGCCGCCCTCGGTGTCGTCGAACCCGCTGCCCCCGCCGCAGGCGGACAGGGCCAGGGTGGCGGCCGCGACGAGTCCCAGCGTCGCTCTCGTGCGGTGCGTGCGGTTCATGCTCGATCTCCTCGGTTCGGGCCGGCGGTGGCCGGCTCGTGGGTGGAATGGCGGACGGTCAGGGTGGGGGCCAGCAGCACCTGGCGCGGTGCGTCGGCCTCGCCGCCGACGACCTCGAGCACCTGCTCGAGGCACGCCGCAGCAGCCGGGACGACGGGCTGGGCGACGCTGGTGAGGCCGACGGCGCGCGCGACGGGGGTGTCGTCGAAGCCGGTGACCGACAGGGCCGGCGCGGCACCCGTGGCGCCGAGCGCCAGCGAGTCGCTCGCGCACACCAGCGCGGTCGGGGGGTCGGCCAGGCGGAGCAGGGCCTCGGCGGCGGCACGGCCCTCGGCCACGCCGTCCTCGACCGACGCCTGCAGCTCGGGCCCGGCCGGCAGGCCGGCGGCGGTGACGGCCTCGTGCCAGCCGGCCCGCCGGTCGTCGCCGACGCCTGAGCCCTGCGGCCAGCCGACGAACGCCACCCGGCGGTGCCCCAGGCCGACGAGGTGCTCGACCGCGGCGCGCGTGCCGGAGGCCCCGTCGACGTCGACCCACGAGTGGTGCTGGTCGCCCGCGCCCCACGGGCGGCCGAAGGTCGAGAACGGCACGCCACGCTCGGCCAGCCACGCCGTCCGGGGGTCGCCGTGGTGGGTGCTGGTCAGCAGGAAGCCGTCGGCCTCGCCGGTGTCGAGCAGCTCGGAGTAGGCGGCGATCTCGCGCTCGTCGTCGTCGGCGGTGAACAGCACCACCCGGTAGTCGCGGGCCCGGGCCGCCTCCACCACGGCGTGCAGGAACCGGTCGAGCACCGCGCCGTTGATGCCGCCGCGGTCGGGCTCGAGGCGCAGGCCGAGCAGCATCGAGCGGCGGGTGCGCATCTGGCGGGCCGCGCGGGAGGGCCGGTAGCCGAGCTCGTCGATCACCTCGCGCACCCGGCGCGCGGTGTCGGGGCGCACCAGGTGAGGGGAGTTCAGGACGTTCGAGACCGTCTGCCGGCTCACGCGGGCGCGCTCGGCGACGGTGTCGAGGGTGTGCCTCGCCGCCATGCGCACCTCCGTCGCTGCGCCGCCCGTCCCGGGTGGGAGAGGGGTGGTCCGTCCCGCGATCGTCTGATTGGATCGATCCAATCGCGTGGTCGGAGCCTGACCCGCGATCGCCCGCCTGTCAAGATGGACGCCCCGCGACCCCCCTGCTGGAGGAACCGACCGATGAGTGCGGACGAGGAGCGGGCCCTCCAGCCGGCGCTGCACGACCTGGTGCTCACCCTGCAGGCGCCGACGGTCGTGGCCTCGGGCGCCGACGGCCAGCTGCGCGGCACCGGCGCCCAGGGCCTGCTGCACGCCGACCTGCGAGCGCTGTCGACGGCGGTGCTGACCGTCGACGACCACGAGCCCGAGCCGGTCTCCAGCGCCCGCACGTCGCCGGGCACCGCGCGCTTCACCGGCCTGCTGCGACGGCTGGGCGACGCCGTGCCCGACCCCACGGTGCGGGTCGACCGGATGCGCACGGTGCGGCCCGGACGCCTGCACGAGCGCGTCACCCTGTCCTCCACCGCGACGACCCCGCTCCGGGCGCGGGTGGCGCTGGTGCTGGCGTCCGACCACGTGCTGATGGACGTGATCAAGGCCGGCGGTGCGGGCGCGCCGCTCGCACCGCGCCTCGACGACGGACGCGTCTGCTGGGAGCGCGACGGCGTCACGACCACCGTCGCCGCACCCGGTGCGGCGCTCGAGGTCGGTGCGCGCAGTGCGGTCGCGTCCTGGGCGGTGGAGCTGCAGCCACGCGGCCAGGTCGAGATCGGTTGGGACGTCGAGGTGTCCGACGCGGGCGGTGTGGTGTCGCCGGCCCGCCCGCACGCGGTCGCGGCGCCGGTGGTGCGCGCCGACGACCGCCGGCTGGCCCGTTGGCTGGAGGCCTCGCTGGCCGACCTCGACGCCCTGCGGATGGTGCGGTCGGACCGTCCGGACGACGCCTTCGCGGCCGCCGGAGCGCCCTGGTACCTCACCCTGTTCGGCCGCGACAGCATCTGGGCGGCGCGGATGGCGCTGCCGCTCGGCACCGGGCTCGCAGCCGGGACGCTGCGCACGCTCGCCGCGCTGCAGGGCAGCGAGCACGACGGCCCGACGCAGCAGCAGCCGGGCAAGATCCTGCACGAGGTGCGGCGGTCCGCCACGGTGCTGGGCTCCGGCACCCACCTGCCGCCGGTGTACTACGGGACCGTCGACGCCACACCGCTGTTCGTCTGCCTGCTGCACGACGCCTGGCGGTGGGGCCTGCCGGACGACGAGGTGCGCGCGCTGCTCCCCGCGGCCCGGGCCGCCCTCGACTGGGTGGTGCGCTGGGGCGACCCGGACGGCGACGGGCTGCTCGAGTACGTCGACACCGAGGGCACCGGGCTGGCCAACCAGGGCTGGAAGGACAGCGGCGACTCGGTGCGGTTCGCCGACGGCCGCCAGGCCGAGCCGCCGATCGCGCTCGCCGAGGTGCAGGGCTACGCGCACGAGGCGCTCCTGCACGGCGCCGACCTGCTCGAGGCGTTCGGCGCGGACGACGTGGCGGGCTACCGCGGCACCGCCGCCCGGCTGCGCGAGCGGTTCGCCGCCGCGTTCTGGGTCGACGGCGCCGACGGCCGCTACCCGGCGCTGGCCCTCGACGGCGCCAAGTCCAGGGTCGACGCAGTCGCGAGCAACATGGGCCACCTGCCGGGCACCGGGCTGCTCGACGCCGCCGAGGAGGCGGCCGTGGCCGACGTGCTCACCGGCCCCGACAACGACTCCGGCCTCGGCCTGCGGACGATGTCGTCGGGAGCCGGCGGCTACGCCCCGCTCAGCTACCACTGCGGCTCGGTCTGGCCGCACGACACCGCGATCACGCTGCTCGCGCTGTCGCGGGCCGGGCTCGGCGGCCGCGGCGCCGGCCTGCTCACCGGCCTGGTCGAGGCCGCCGAGGCCTTCGGCTACCGGCTGCCCGAGCTGTGGTCGGGCGACGCCCTGGACGAGGTGGGGCGTCCGGTCCCGTACCCGGCGGCGTGCCACCCGCAGGCGTGGTCGGTCACCTCGGCGGTAGCCGTCCTGCAGGTGCTCCTCGGCCTGCAGGTCGACGTCCCGCGCGGGGTGGCGACCCTGGACCCGTTGCGCCCGAGCCCGGTCGGCGCGCTGCGGGTGGAGGGCCTGCTCGTCGCTGGGCAGCCGTGCACCGTCGAGGTCGACGCCTCCGGCGAGGTGCTCGTGGCCGAGGGCGCCGGGCTGCGCTGGGACGTGCGCCCAGGAGGCACGCCGAGGCCTTGACGGGCGTCCCGACGACTGCTTTGTTTCGACTCGTGAAGGCAAGGGCGCCGGGGTCACCGTCATCGCTTCGACTCGCGAACCGCGAGCGGGTGGTGTCGGTGCTGCGGCTGCACGGCCAGCTCACCCAGGCCGAGGTCGCCCGCCAGACCGGGCTGTCCGCCGCCACCGTGTCGACGATCGTGCGCGAGCTCACCGGCTCCGGCCGGGTCGAGGTGCTCGCCGACGGCGCCGGTCGCCGCGGGCGGGTGGTCGGCCTGGCCCGCGAGAACGGGCTCGTCGTCGGCATCGGGGTGGGGCACACGCACGTGCGGGTCGCGGTGTCCGACCTCGCGCACCAGGTGCTGGGGGAGCGCGTCGTCGCGCTCGACACCGACGCCTCGGTGGACGCCGTGGTGGCCGCCTCACGCGCCCTCGGCGACCGGCTGCTGGAAGAGCACGGCGAGCAGGACGGGCAGCGGGTGCTCGGTGTCGGCGTCGCCGTCCCCGGCCCGCTGGACGAGCACACCCACCGGGTCGAGGGGGAGACGATCCTGCCCGGCTGGGCCGGCGCCGACCTGCGCGCGCGGTTCCAGCAGGCGTGGTCGGTGCCGGTGCTGATCGAGAACGACGCCAACGTCGGGGCGCTGGGCGAGGTGGCCTGGGGCGCGGCGCGCGGCCGCCGGCACGCCATCTACGTCAAGGTCGCCTCCGGCGTCGGCGCCGGCCTGGTGCTCGACGGACGGCTGTACCGCGGGGCGCACGGCACCGCCGGCGAGATCGGGCACGTCACCGTCGACGAGAGCGGGACGATCTGCCGCTGCGGCAACCGCGGCTGCCTGGAGACCGTGGCCGGCAGCGGCCACCTGCTCAGCCTGCTCGCGCCCACCCAAGGGGTGCTCGACGCGGAGCAGATGGTCGCCCGGGCGGTGGCCGGCGACGCCGGGTGCCGCCGCGTGGTCGCCGACGCCGGCCACGCCATCGGGCTCGCGGTCGGCCAGCTCTGCAACGTGCTCAACCCCGAGGTGGTGGTCGTCGGCGGGCAGCTGGCCGAGGCCGGCGAGCTGCTGCTCGGGCCGGTGCGCTCGGCGGTGGAGCGGATGGGCAAGCCGGGCACGCTCGGGCGGGTGGAGATCCTGCCGAGCCGCCTCGGCCGCCGCGCCGAGACCCTCGGTGCGCTGGCCCTCGTGCTGTCCTCGACGCTGCCCACCGGCGCCCCGGTCCACGCCTGAGCGACCCGGCCCGGGCGACCGGGCCGGGCGACCACCGTCCGCGCCGTCGGGGGCGCGCGTCATCCTGGACGGGTGGACGCCGCCTACACCCCTCCCGGCTGGCCCGCGGCCGTCCCGCCGCCCGGGGTCCCGGGCTGGGAGCGCCGGGCCGTCGCCTGGCTGCTCGACCAGTGCCCGCACGAGTACCGCGGGTACCCCGTGCTGGCGCGGCACCCGCTGCTGCTCGTGCGGCTGGCCGCGCGCCAGGTCTCGGCCCAGCACGCCGGGACGCAGAGCGCCCGGGCCGCGCTGCGGGCCGACCTGTCCGGCTACCTGCCCACGGCCGTGGTCGCCGAGGGCCTGGCCGTGCTCGACGCCGAGCAGCAGCGGCTCGCCGCGGCCGCCGAGGCCGTGCAGCTGGTCGAGCGCGCGATGCGCGGGCAGGTGTTCGTCCCGCGGCTGTGACCGGCCGTGCCCGTGCCAGGTCGGGTCAGGTCGGGTCGTGCCGGGTCGTGCCGGGTCGTGCCGGGTCTGGTCGTGACGGGCACAGGACCTGCACACACCGCTTCCCCGCCCGGGGGGTGCCGCGGCGCGACCCGCGCCTAGACTCGTGCTGCCGGGCGTGGCCCCGGCGCCGCGGCTCCTGCCGTCGGGCCACCAGGTGAGAGGACGGACCGCTGTGAGCCTGCTCGACGGCGTCACGGGCCCCGCGGCGCTCCAGCAGCTGCCCGCCGGCCAGCTGCCCCGGCTCGCGCAGGAGATCCGCACGTTCCTGATCGACGCCGTCAGTCGCACGGGCGGGCACCTCGGCCCGAACCTCGGCGTGGTCGAGCTCACCATCGCGCTGCACCGGGTCTTCGACTCCCCGCGCGACGCCATCGTCTTCGACACCGGCCACCAGTCGTACGTGCACAAGCTCCTGACCGGACGGCGCGACTTCGCCGGCCTGCGCACCCGCGGCGGCATGTCGGGCTACCCGAGCCGGGCCGAGTCCGAGCACGACGTGGTCGAGAGCTCGCACGCGTCGTCCTCGCTGTCGTGGGCCGACGGCATCGCCAAGGGGCGCGCGCTGCGCGGCGACACCGAGAGCACCACCGTCGCGGTGATCGGCGACGGCGCGCTCACCGGCGGCATGGCGTGGGAGGCCCTGAACAACATCGCCACCGGCCACGACCGGCGGCTCGTCATCGTCGTCAACGACAACGAGCGCTCCTACGCCCCCACCATCGGCGGCCTGGCGCACCACCTGTCGACGCTGCGCACCACGCGCGGGTACGAGCGCTTCCTCGACTGGGGCAAGAACACGCTGCAGCGCAGCGGTCCTCCCGGACGCCTCGCCTTCGAGGCCCTGCACGGCGTGAAGAAGGGCATCAAGGACGTCGTCGCGCCGCAGGGCATGTTCGAGGACCTCGGCCTGAAGTACATCGGCCCGGTCGACGGCCACGACGTGCAGGCGATGGAACGCGCTCTGCGACAGGCGAGGTCGTACGGCGGGCCGGTGATCGTCCACGCGATCACGGTGAAGGGCAAGGGCTACCCGCCCGCGGTCGCCGACGTGGCCGACCAGTTCCACGCCGTCGGCGTGATCGACCCCGAGACCGGCGTCCCCGTGGCCGGCTCCGGGCGCTCGTGGACCTCGGAGTTCGCGGACGAGCTCGTGCGCATCGGCCGCCGCCGCGAGGACGTCGTGGCCATCACCGCGGCGATGATGATCCCGACCGGGCTGCACCGCTTCGCCGCCGAGTTCCCGCACCGGGTCTTCGACGTCGGCATCGCCGAGCAGCACGCCGTCGCCAGCGCAGCCGGTCTGGCCTACACCGGCCTGCACCCGGTCGTCGCCGTCTACGCCACCTTCCTCAACCGCGCCTTCGACCAGGTGCTGATGGACGTCGCGCTGCACCGCGCGGGCGTCACCTTCGTCCTCGACCGCGCCGGCATCACCGGCCCGGACGGCGCGAGCCACCACGGCATGTGGGACCTGTCGGTCCTCCAGGTCGTCCCCGGCATCCGGGTCGCCGCCCCGCGCGACGCGGCGCGGCTGGTCGAGGAGCTCGGGGAGGCCGTCGAGGTCGACGACGCCCCGACGGTGCTGCGCGTGGCCCGCGACTCGGTGCCCGACGACATCCCGGCGATCGAGCGGGTCGGCGGCGTCGACGTCCTCGCCCGCGGCGACGGCAACGACGTGCTGGTGGTCGGCGTCGGCTCGCTCGCCACCATGGCGCTCGACGTCGCGAAGCGGCTGTCGGCACAGGGGATCTCAGCGACGGTGGTCGACCCGCGCTGGGTGCTGCCGGTCGACCCCGCCCTGCTCGAGCTCGTCCGCGCCCACCGGCTCGTCGTCACCCTGGAGGACGGCGTCCGCGTCGGCGGTGTCGGCGCGCGGCTCGCGCAGGAGATGCGCGACGCCCGGATCGAGGTCCCTCTGCACGACGTCGGCATCCCGTGCGCCTTCCACGACCACGGCTCGCGCCGCGACGTGATGGAGGAGATCGGCCTCACCGCGCAGACCGTCGCCCGCGACGTCGCCGCCCGGGTCGCCCGGCTCGACGACAGCGCCGAGGGCCGGATCAGCGTCGAGTAGTACGGCTGGACGTGCGGCGCCCGGCCACCGCCCGGAGGGCAGCCGCTGCGGCGCTGGGGCCGGCAGGCCGGCGAGCGCCCCGCAGCGGCTACCCGGCGGTGGCTCGTCCGTTCCGCGCTGTCCCGTCGCGCAGGTCGACCGTCGCGGGCGCGTCCCGCAGGTCGATGCGCTCCGGGGCCAGGACGACCTCGTCGGCCGTGACGAGCACCGGGCGGGGCAGCCCGCGCTCGAGCTCGTCGGTCGCCGCCCAGGCGGCCTGCACGAACGCCGGGTCGATCCGCGCCAGGTCGTACCAGCCGCGCGAGCGCATCGGGACGGCCGCGGCCCGCAGGCCCGACCCGTCGGAGGCAGCCAGGTAGCGGCGCACCACGTGCGTGGTCAGCAGGGTCGGGACGTCGACGCCGCCGACCGGCCGCAGCACCAGCTGGTGGTCGATCGCGGAGGTGGTGCGCCGGCGCGGGCCCTGCTCGTCGCGGCGCAGCCGGTCGACCGCCAGCCGCCCCATCGCCGAGGCGTGCGCCACCAGACCGGGCCACCAGACCTGCACCGGCACCGCAGCGGTCCGCACGAGCGACGGCGGCAGCGGGACGACCTCGTCGGGGTCGTCGAGGGCGCCGAGCAGCCCGATGCCGCAGTCCAGGGCACCGCCCATCGGCCGGTGCAGCACCCAGCCGGCGCCCGGGTGGGCGGCGTGGCCGGGCGGCAGCGCCAGCAGCCGGGCCTGGTCGCGCAGCACGGCGGCGGCGTCGTCGCCGATGGCGCAGGCGCGGGCGTGCAGCCGCAGCAGGCGCGACAACCGCCGGTGGGCGGCCTGGCCGGAGGTGTCACCGGCGGCGTCCTGCAGCTCGTCCCAGGTCAGGTGTGCCGGCCGCGGACCGTCGACGACCACGCCGTCGTCACCGGGCGTCAGGTCGACGTCGTCCAGGACGCTGACCGCCAGCACGGTCCGGCGCAGCCGCGCGCGGCGCCTGCTCCCGGGGTCGTGCGCGGTGGTCATGGCGCCACCGTAGGCGCGCCCGCGGCGGGGCGCCCAGGACCGGCGCGCGAGGTGACCCGGACGGGTGACCGGGTCGCGGCGACCTGCCCCCGGCGGGCTACCGGGGGCCACCCGTCAGGCCGCCCGTGCCGGGTCGCACCGGGCCGGGCCTGCGAAGATGCCGCCGTGCACCCTCCGCAGCCCCGCCCGCGGGTCGGGCCCGAGCCGCAGTACGACGTCTTCGCCGAGGAGTACCTCGAGCACGCCCGCGACGGCTTCTACAACGCCCTGTACGACCGGCCGGCGTGCCTGGAGCTGCTCGGCGACGTCGGCGGCCTCACGGTGCTGGACGCCGCCTGCGGGCCCGGCCTGTACGCCGAGGAGATGGTCGCCCGCGGTGCCCGGGTGCTCGGCTGCGACGTCAGCCCGGAGATGGTGCGACTGTGCGGCGAGCGGGCGCCCGCCGCCGAGGTGCGGGTGCACGACCTGGGCCGGCCCCTGGACTGGCTCCCCGACCGGAGCGTCGACGTCGTGCTGCTCGCGCTCGCGCTGGAGTACCTCGACGACCGGGTGGCCGTGCTGCGCGAGCTGCGCCGGGTGCTGGGACCCGGCGGGGCGCTGGTGCTGTCGCGGATGCACCCGACGGGCGACTGGCTGCGTCACCCCGGGGACTACTTCGCCGACCGGCTGGTCGACGAGACCTGGTCGCGCGGCTGGCGGGTGCGGTACTGGATCGGCCCGCTCGAGCGCACCACCGAGGAGCTGTTCGAGGCCGGCTTCCTGCTGGAGCGGCTGCGCGAGCCCCGGCCCGTGCCGGCGGCCGAGGCGGTCGACCCCGAGCGGTACCGGCGCGTGACGACCGAGCCGACCGGGTTCCTCGCCCTGCGGGCCCTGCGGCGGGACTGACCGCGGGGTCCCGCAGGACGAGGAGCGCCGTCAGGCCGGGACCGACGCCACGCCGGGGGCGTGGAAACGGCGGCCGAGCACGCGCTCGCTGACGCCGGTGCGGTCGAGGTACGGCGTGATGCCGCCGAGGTGGAACGGCCACCCGGCGCCGAGGACCATGCAGAGGTCGACGTCCTGCGCCTCGGCGACCACGCCCTCGTCGAGCATCAGGCCGATCTCCTCGGCCACGGCGGACAGGGCGCGGTCGCGCACCTGCTCCTGGGTCTGCGGGGAGTCGCCGACGGTGAGCAGCGCCGCGGTCGAGTCGTCCAGGAAGGGGCGGCCCTTGTCGTCCCACGACCAGAAGCCCGGCTTGCCGGCGTCGACGATCGCCTGGAGGTTCCTCGAGACGCCGAAGCGGTCCGGGAACGCGGCGTGCAGGGTCTCGCCGGTGTGCAGCGCGACGGCCGGCCCCACGAGCTGCACCAGGACGAACGGCGACATCGGCAGGCCCAGCGGGGCCAGCGCGCGGTCGGCGACCTCGACCGGCGTGCCGTCCTCGGTGGAGGCGATGACCTCGCCGAGGAAGCGCGTGAGGAGCCGGTTCACCACGAACGCCGGGGCGTCCTTGACCAGCACGCACGACTTCTTCAGCGTCTTGCCGACGGCGAAAGCCGTTGCCAGCGCTGCGTCGTCGGTGCGCTCGCCCTTGACCACCTCGAGCAGCGGCAGCACGGCCACCGGGTTGAAGAAGTGGAAGCCGACCACCCGCTCGGGGTGCTCCAGCCCGGACGCCATCTCGGTGACCGACAGCGAGGAGGTGTTGGTGGCCAGGACGCACTCGGGCGTGACGACGGCCTCGACCTCGGCGAACACCTGCTGCTTGACCGACATCTCCTCGAACACCGCCTCGATGACGAAGTCGGCGTCGGCGAAGCCCTCCTTGGACGTCGAGCCCGTGACGAGCGACCTGAGCCGGTTGGCGGCGTCAGGGGAGACCCGCTTCTTGGCGAGCAGCTTGTCGACCTCGGCGTGGACGTAGCCGACGCCCTTGTCGACGCGCGACTGGTCGAGGTCGGTCATCACCACGGGCACACCGAGACGGCGGGCGAACAGCAGCGCGAGCTGGGACGCCATCAGGCCGGCACCCACGACGCCGACCTTGGTGACCGGACGCGCGAGGGCCTTGTCCGGGGCGCCGACCGGACGCTTGGCGCGCCGCTGCACCAGGTCGAAAGCGTAGATGCCGGAACGGAACTCGTCGCTCATGATCAGGTCGGCCAGAGCCTCGTCCTCGGCGGCGAAGCCGGCGTCGCGGTCGGCCGTGCGGCCGCTCTCGACCAGGTCGATCGCGCGGGTGGGCGCCGGCGCAGCGCCGTTGGTCTTCGCCTTGACGAAGCCGCGCGCGCCGGCGACCGCCGCGGCCCACGCGTCGGCGTCGGCCGTGCGGTCGGTGCGCTCGACGGCGGTGCTGCCGGTGACGACCGAGGCGGCCCAGCGGATCGACTGCTCGAGGAAGTCGGCCGGCTCCAGCATCACGTCCGCCATCCCGAGCGCGAACGCCTGCGGCCCCTTGAGCATCCGGTTCTGGTTCAGCGCGTTGCTCACCATCACCTCGAGCGCCGCAGCGGGGCCGACGAGGCGGGGGAGCAGGTAGGTGCCGCCCCAGCCGGGCACGAGCCCGAGGAAGCACTCGGGCAGCGCCACGGCCGGCACCGACGACGAGATCGTCCGGTAGGTGCAGTGCAGTGCGACCTCGACGCCGCCGCCCATCGCGGCGCCGTTGACGAAGGCGAACGACGGCACGCCCAGCTCGCCGAGGCGGCGCAGCTGGTCGTGGCCGAGGCGGGCGACCGCGAGCGCCTGCTCGCGGCTGGTGAGGGTGCCGACGTCCTTGAGGTCGGCGCCCACGCCGAAGACGAACGGCTTGCCCGTGATGCCCACCGCGGCGAGCTCGCCCGCCGCCACGCGGCGCTCGATCGCGTCGAGAGCGTCGCGCAGCCGCAGCAGGCCGTTGGGGCCGTAGGTGGTCGGCTTGGTGTGGTCGAAGCCGTTGTCCATCGTGATCAGCGCCATCGTCCCGGCGCTGCTGCCGTCGGGGGCCGTGAGCGCGACGTCGCGGACGTGGAAGGACGTGACGCGCTCGTCCGGCGCCCCGGCGGCGAGGGCCTCGGGCGTGACGGCGGTGGCGGTCGTGGTCATCAGGAGTCCTTCCCGTAGTCGGCGTGGTGCGGGTTCTCCCAGATCACGGCGCCGCCCATGCCGATGCCGATGCACATCGCGGTGAGCCCGTAGCGGACGGAGGGGTTCTCGGCGAACTGCGCGGCGAGCTGGTTCATCAGCCGCACGCCGGACGACGCCAGCGGGTGGCCGGTGGCGATCGCGCCGCCCCACGGGTTGACCCGCTCGTCGTCCTGGTCGATGCCGAAGTGGTCGAGGAACGCGAGCACCTGCACCGCGAACGCCTCGTTGAGCTCGAACAGCCCGATGTCCTCGATGGTGAGACCGGCCTGGCGCAGGGCCTTCTCGGTGGCCGGCACCGGCCCGATGCCCATCACCTCCGGCTCGACGCCGACGAAGGAGTAGGCCACCAGCCGCATCTTGGCGGTCAGGCCGAGCTCCTCGGCCGCCTCCTGCGAGGCGAGCAGGCACGCGGTGGCGCCGTCGTTCAGGCCCGCGGCGTTGCCGGCGGTGACGTTGCCGTGCGGGCGGAACGGCGTCTTCAGCTGCGCCAGGTCGTCCATCGTGGTGCCGGGGCGCGGCGGCTCGTCGACGGTCGACAGGCCCCAGCCCTTCTCGGCCGAGCGCACGGCGGTGGCGACCAGGTCGGGCTGGATCTTGCCGTTCGCGTAGGCCTTCTCGAGCTTGGTCTGGCTCGCCACCGCGAACTCGTCGCAGCGCTGCTTGGTGATCGAGGGGAACCGGTCGTGCAGGTTCTCGGCGGTCGACCCCATCACCAGCGCGGACGGGTCGACGAGCTTCTCGGCCACGATCCGGGGGTTGGGGTCGACGCCCTCGCCCATGGGGTGGCGGCCCATGTGCTCGACGCCACCGGCGATCGCGACGTCGTACGCGCCGAAGGCGATGCCGCTCGCGGTGGTGGTGACCGCGGTCATCGCACCCGCGCACATGCGGTCGATGGAGAACCCCGGGACGGTCTTGGGCAGGCCGGACAGCAGCGCGGTGAGCCGTCCGAGGGTCAGCCCCTGGTCGCCGATCTGGGTGGTGGCGGCGATCGCCACCTCGTCGACGCGCTCGGGCGGCAGGTTCGGGTTGCGGCGCACGAGCTCGCGCACGCAGCTGATCACCAGGTCGTCAGCCCGGGTCTCGGCGTAGACGCCCTTCGGGCCGGCCTTGCCGAACGGGGTGCGGACGCCGTCGACGAACACGACGTCGTGGGCGGTGCGGGGCACGGGTCCTCCTTGGTCACCGGGGCGGTCGCGTCATGCTACCCGTGGGTAACTTCGTCGCGCACCGAGGACGGGCGTGCTCCCCGTCACGGCCGGTGGGCGCCTCCGCGGGACGGGCGGTTCCCGCTGGTCAGCCGCGGGTGGGGGAGGCGTCCGCCTCGGGGGACGGCTCGACGACGGGCTCGACGGGTGCCAGCGGCTCGGGGCCGGGCTGTTCGCGCCGCGCCATCCAGTAGAACGGCAGCGCCAGCGCCTGCACGCCGGCGCTCAGCGCGAACGTCAAGGGGTAGCCGCTGACGTCGCCGACCCGTCCCATCACCGGCTGCACGACGACGCCGCCGGAGGACGACAGGAGCGAGTCGAAGGACAGGACGGTGGCCCGCTGCTTGGAGGGGATCATCCCGTTGAGGTAGGCCTGCCGCACCGGCAGGACGGCGGCGCCGGTCAGGGCCCACAGGACCATGAAGACCAGCACGACGACCAGGTGGTCGACCAGCCCGACCACCAGGAGCGACGCGGCGGCCATCGCGGTGCCGACCAGGAGCACGGTGGTGGGGCGCGGCACGAGCCGTCGCACCCGCGGCGCCAGCACGCCGCCCAGGATCTGCGCGCCCGCCACCGCGGCGGCGGCGAGGCCGGCGAAGCCGTAGGCCTCCGGGTCGCCGTACAGCTCGAGCAGGTACGGCTGCAGCGCGTAGAACGCGTACACGCCCACCCCGCCGACGAACGGCGAGGTCAGCATGAGCCAGCGCACGGGCCGGTTCCGCAGGCCGTGCTCCACCGAGGCGTCGAGCAGCGACCGCATCGCCGGCAGGGTCCGCGCCGAGCGGTCGGGGGTGAAGCCGAGGTCGTGCATGAACAGCACCGCGACCACCACGGTGACCAGCAGGAGCCCGACGCGCACGAGGAACGGGACGCCGAGGTTCGTGGCCTGCGCGATCACGCCGCCGAGCACCGAGCCGCCGAGCATCGCCGCACCGGTCACCGCCTGGCCGCGCCCGAAGACCGCGGTCAGGTCACCGGCGAAGCCGGTCGCGGTGAGGGCGTCGACCAGCCACGCCTCGACCGCACCGGAGAAGAAGGTGAACCCGAGCCCGATCGCCATCGACGCGAGCGCCCACGCCCAGAACGGCGCGCCCACCCACCAGAGCAGGACGTACACGGCCGTGGTGGCCGCCAGCGTCAGCGCACCCAGCACGTACGAGAGCCGGCGCCCGCGCAGGTCCGCGACCACTCCGGTGGGGATCTCGAACAGCATCATCCCGGCGGTGAAGAACGCGTTGGCGGCGAACGCCTCGAGGTTCGACAGCCCGGCGTCGAGCAGGAACAGGGTGTTGATGCCCCAGATCAGCGACGCGGAGAGCGTCGTGAGCAGCGTCAGCCCGAGGTAGGTGGCCTGGACCCGCCGCGCCGTGCTCGGTCGCGTCGTCACGCCCCGAGCAACGTCTCTGCCCGGCGGGCCTGTTCCCCGGGCCAGCGGGACCTGCCGATGCGCACCGTGGGGGCCGCCGGGTCAGCCGGCGGGCGACGGCGGGGGGACGAACGCCGCCGACAGCGGCCCGGCGACCAGCGCCACCTGCCACGGCCGGGCGCCGGCGGCAGCCAGCGCGGCGCCGATCCCCTCGGCCGACACGTCGGCCGGCGGGCGCCAGCAGAGCCGGCGCAGCAGGTCCGGGGTCAGCAGGTTCTCCACCGGCAGGCGGTGCTGCTCCGCGAGCGACTGCACGGCCTCGCGGCAGCGGGTGAGCCGTGCGGCGGCCTCGGGGTCGCGGTCCTTCCACGCCCGCGGCGGGGGCGGGCCGTCGCCGGGCAGCGCGTGCGGCGGCAGGTCGCGCTCGGGGACGCGGCGGCCGCGCTCGATCGCCGACAGCCACCGCCCGGCCTGGCGCCGGTTCGAGGGCCCGGAGAAGACCGGCAGGGCGGTGAGCTGCTCGGTGCTGGTGGGGACGACGGTGGCCGCGTTGACCAGCGCGCGGTCGGGCAGCACGCGGCCGGGAGCGATGTCGCGCCGCTCGGCGATCCGGTCGCGCTCGACCCACAGCTCGCGCAGGACGGCCAGGCCGCGGCGGCTGCGGATCTGGTGCATGCCGGACGTGCGGCGCCAGGGGTCCTGGCGGGGCGAGGGCGCGGGGGCGTCGCGGACGGCGGCGAACTCCTCGCGCGCCCAGCCGAGCTTGCCCTGCTCCTCCAGCAGCGCCGCGACCTCGTCGCGCAGGTCGAGCAGCACCTCGACGTCGAGCGCGGCGTACGACAGCCAGGACGTGGGCAGCGGGCGGGTCGACCAGTCGACCGCCGAGTGCTCCTTGGCCAGCTGCCACCCGAGCAGCTGCTCGACGACCGCGGCCAGGCCGACCTTCTCCAGGCCCGCCAGCCGGGCCCCGAGCTCGGTGTCGAACAGCTCGCCGCCGGGCCGCAGGCCGACCTCGGCCAGGCAGGGCAGGTCCTGGGACGCCGAGTGCAGCACCCACTCCGCGTCGCCGAGCGCCTCCCCGAGCGTGGACAGGTCGGGCAGCGGGACGGGGTCGACCAGCCAGGTGCCGGCGCCCTCGCGGCGCAGCTGCACCAGGAAGGCGCGCTGGCCGTAGCGGTAGCCCGAGGCGCGCTCGGCGTCGACGGCGACCGGCCCGCTGGCGGCCGACAGGGCCTGCACGGCCTCGGCCAGCCGCTCGGGGGTGGTGACGACCTCGGGGACGCCGTCGCGCGGTGCCGTCAGGGGCCGGGCGGCCGGCTCGGCCTGCTCCGGGTGCTCCGGGTGCTCGGTCTGCTGCTGGAGCTCGGCCTGGTGCGGGTGCTCGGGCTGTGCCGCGGGGTCGGTGGCGTCGTCGGCGACCGGCGAGGCAGACGCGTCGGGCATGGGGCCACCGTAGGGCGTGGGGGAGCCGGGACGGCGAACCCCCTGGTGCTCCCGCGTGGTCAGCGGATGACGCCGGCCCGCATGGCGAGCACGACCATCTCGGCGCGGTCACCCGTGCCGAGCTTGCGGGCGATCCGGGCCAGGTGGCTCTTGACCGTCAGCGCGGACAGGCCGAGGCGCTCGCCGACGTCGCGGTTGGAGTGGCCCTCGGCGACCAGCTGCAGCACCTCGAGCTCGCGCTGCGACATGCCGGCCAGGGTGCCCGAGGGTGCCGCGGCAGACTGCTGCGGCGCGGAGCGGGTGACCAGGAAGCAGCGCACGCCCGCGGCGGCCGAGGCGCGCACGACGGCGGCGTCCTCGCCGGAGGACAGCACGACCACGCGTTGCCAGCCGGCCGCCCGCAGCTCACGGGCCAGCGAGATGCCGGACCCGTCGGACAGGGCCGCCTCGACGATGCAGATCTCCCCGGGACGGCCCGCTGCGGCCCGCCGGGCCTGCGCGACCGAGCTGGCGCCCAGCACGTCCGTGGCACCGAGGGCCCGCAGGATCCGCACTGCGGCATCCCGAGCGGCCGGGCTCTGCACGGTCACCAGCGCCGTGTACCTGCCCGTGCGGACGGGGGCAGCGCCACTCGTGCGCTCCACCATCGTTGTCACCCCATGCCTCCTCGACGCGGTTCGACGTCCTCCTGTTTCCCCCTATCGGCCCACGTGCCTACCGACTGTAGGGCCGAAGTGCTGTTGCGTCCTCGCCACGGGGGTTCGCAGGCGCCGGACGTCCGGATCGGTCCGTCCTGGGGTGGTTCGTCCTGGGCTGGCTCGGTCCCCGGTGGCGGGAGCCCGCTCCGCCGGGCCCGACGCGCCGTGCGGGCACGCGGTCAGCGCAGGCCGCGACGCAGGGCGCTGACGCCCTCGGGCAGCGGGGGCAGGCCCGCCACGGTGCCGAGCAGCGCCGCCCAGCCCTGCAGGTGGGCCGACAGGCCGCCGGCGACCGAGCCGTCGGCCTCGTCGGCGGTCCAGGAGGCGCGCACCTCGAGCTCGACGGTCGGTGGCCGGTCGGCCAGGGTGCCGTGGCAGTCCGACAGCACCCGGGTGACGGTGCCGCCGAGGGCGTGCGCGCGGGCGCCCGATGCCGCGAGGCACTCGGTGAGCCAGGACCAGCCGACGTCGCTCAGCACGGGGTCGGAGGCGAGCTCGGGCTCCAGCGCGGCCCGCACGTAGCTGACCACGCGCATGGTGCCGTGCCAGGCCTCCTGCCCGGCGGGGTCGTGCAGCAGCACGAACCGGCCGGTGGCGACCTCGGGTCCCTCCGGGCCGTCGAACCCGTCGACCTCGGCCGACAGCGCCAGGGAGTGGGGGGCGATCCGCTGCGGCGCGGGCACCTCGACCAGCCGCACCTCGGGCCGCAGCCGGGCGCGCCGCAGGTCCTCCACCGCCAGGGTGAAGGCGGCGGGTACCCCCGCCGGCATCTGCGTCACCGCCACCCCCGCAGCGTACGTCCGCGACCCGCCGCCGGACCGTTGCCGGGCACCGGCGCGTCGCCCCCGTCCGGTCGTGCTCCCCGGTGACGCCGACCGGCGCCGCGGGCCCGTCCGGGCGGGGTGCGCAGGGCTCCTAGGGTGGGCGCCGTGAGCGACGTCGGGGGACCCGGCCTGGCGCTGCTGTCGTCCGGGCTGTGGGGGAGCGCGGACTTCTTCGGCGGGCTGCTGTCGCGCCGGCTGCCCTCGATCGCCGTCGTCGCGTGGTCGCAGGCGGCGGGACTGGTCGTCGGGCTCCTGGTGGCCCTCGGCACGGGCGCGTGGTCGGACCCGCCGGGCTGGCTGCCGTGGGCGGTGCTCGCCGGCGTCAGCGGCGCCTGCGGGCTGATCGCCTTCTACGCCGCGCTGGCCTCCGGGACGATGGGCGTGGTCTCGCCGATCGCGGCCCTCGGCGCGGTGGTGCCGGTGCTCGCGGGTGTGCTGCAGGGCGAGCAGCCCACCGCCCTGCAGTCGGTGGGCATCGCGGTCGCCCTGCTCGGCGCGGTGCTGGCGAGCGGCCCGGAGCTGCGCTCGCGGGGCGAGGACCGCGCCGCCTCCCGCACCCGCACCCGGTCGGTGCTGCTGGCCGTCCTGGCGGCGGTGGCCTTCGGCGTCGCGCTCCTGGCGATCGGCCGCGGCGCCGAGAGTTCGGCCGTGCTGACCCTGGTGGGCATGCGCACCACGAGCGTGTCGGCCTTCGTCGTCGCCGCGCTGGTGCTGCGGTCGGTGGGCGGCGTGGGTCCGCGCGACCTGCCCGCGCTCGGCGCGATCGGCGCCTGCGACCTGGCCGCCAACCTCGCCTTCGGCTTCGCCTCCACCCTGGGGCTGCTGAGCATCACGGCCGTCCTCGGCTCCCTGTACCCGGTGGCGACCGTGCTGCTGGCGCGGTTCGTGCTGCACGAACGGCTGCTGGCGGTGCAGTGGGCGGGCGTGGGAGCCGCGCTCGCCGGCGTCGCGCTGATCGCGTCCTGACCGCCGTCCGGGGCGCTGCCGCACCCTGGGACGATGGACCGGTGACCAGCCCCTCGCCCGCCGCCCCCGCGGCCTCCTCGCCCGACCTCGCGGCGAGCCCCTTCCTGGCCGCCTGCCGGGGCGAGGTCCCGCAGCACCACCCGGTGTGGTTCATGCGCCAGGCCGGGCGGTCGCTGCCGGAGTACCGCGAGGTGCGGCGCGGGATCCCGATGCTCCAGGCCTGCGCCATGCCCGACCTGGTCACCGAGATCACGCTCCAGCCGGTGCGCCGGCACGGCGTCGACGCCGCGGTCCTCTACTCCGACATCGTCGTGCCGCTGAAGGCCGCCGGCGTCGACGTCGACATCGTCCCCGGCACCGGCCCGGTGATGGGCCGCGCGGTGCGCACCGCGGCCGACGTCGAGGCGCTGCCGGTGCTGGAGCCGGAGGCGCTGGAACCGGTCGCGCAGGCGGTGCGGCAGCTGGTCGGCGAGCTCGGCGGCACCCCGCTCATCGGGTTCGCCGGGGCGCCGTACACGCTGGCCAGCTACCTGGTCGAGGGCGGGCCGAGCAAGAACCACGAGCGCACCAAGGCCCTGATGTACGGCGACCCCGGGCTGTGGGACGAGCTGATGCGGCGCGTGGTCGGGCTGACCATCACCTTCCTGCGCGTGCAGGCCGGGGCGGGCGCCTCGGCGCTGCAGCTGTTCGACTCCTGGGCCGGCTCGCTGCCCGAGGCCGACTACCGCCGGTACGTGATGCCGCACTCCGCCGCGGTCCTCGCCGGGGTCGCCGACCTCGGCGTGCCGCGGATCCACTTCGGCGTCGGCACCGGCGAGCTGCTGGCCGCGATGGGAGAGGCCGGCGCGGAGGTGGTCGGCATCGACTTCCGGGTGCCCCTGGACGAGGGCGCCCGCCGGGTCGGCCCCGACCGCTCGGTGCAGGGCAACCTGGACCCCGCGCTGCTGTTCGCGCCGTGGGAGGTCGTCGAGGACCGGGTGCGGGCGATGCTCGAGGCCGGCCGCGCGGCGCGGGGCCACGTGGCCAACCTCGGGCACGGCGTGCTGCCGGACACCGACCCCGACGTGCTCACCCGCGTCGTCGACCTCGTGCACCGCGTGCCGGTCGGGCGCTGACCCCCGGGTCCTCGCCGGCGCTCAGCCCTGCTTCGGCGGGCCGTCGCCGTCCGGGCGCCGTCCCGGCTGCTGCCCGGGCGACGCCGGGGGTGCCGCCTGCGCCGAGGGCGCCGGGCCGGTGGCCCACCCGAGCGGTGGCCCGGCGGGGGCCAGCACCGGACGGTCGGCGCGGTTCGCCCGCCACCGCCGGACGAGCAGCCGCACCGGCCAGCCGACGAGCAGCGCGACCACGGCGAACGGCAGCACCGCGCCGAGAATCGTGAGCAGCACGCCCACGCTGGCCTGCAGCGCCCGCCACCCGGCGTCGAGCCCGCCGAGGAAGCCCGAGCCGGCCTCGACCTCCTCGGCGCGCTCGCGGGTGCGCAGCACGGCCGTCACCGTCGCCCGCTCGGACTGGCCCGCGATGCTGGCCTGCCGCGCCTTGAGCGACTCCAGCTCGGCGGTGCGGCTGTTGACCTCGTTCTCCAGCATCACGATGTCCGACAGCGAGGTGGCGCGGTCCATCAGCTCCTGCGCCTGCTCGACCGCCCGGGTCTGGGAGTCGATCCGGCTCTCCAGGTCGACCAGCGTGGTCTCCACGCTGGTGCTGGACGTCCAGCGGCCGGTCTCGGTGCCCAGCTCGGCGATCTCGTCGACGGTCTCGGCCGCGGCGTCCGGCGGCACCCGCAGCACCAGCCGCGCCTCGCCCGGCAGCGCGACCACCGCCGGCCCCACCGGCACGCCCTCGACGTCGACGCCCTGGGAGCCGTAGGCCTCGTCGAACGCGCCGGCGGCCTGGCTAAGCCCGAGGCTCTCGTCGGTCACCTCGCCGCCGTTGGCCGCGGCGAGGTCGCGCACCTGCTGGGCGCTGCGCGACAGGTCGTCGACCTCGACCGTGACCTCCGAGCGGGTGATCTTGCGCTCCGGCACCGTGACCGCCGAGCCGTCACCGTCCGAGTCGCCCCCACCCGACCCCTCGTCGGTCCCACCCCCGGCGCCGCCGTCCGAGCCGCCGGCGTCGCCACCGGCCGCGGGTGCCGCCGCCTCCTGGTCCCCGCCACCCCCTTCGTCGCCCGCGCCACCGCACCCGGCGAGGAGCAGCACGACCAGCGCCGCGGCGAGCGCCGCGCCCTTCGTCCTCCCTGTGGTCCCGGTGCGCGTGGTCCCCGTGGTGGTCCTGCGGAGCCGGCTCATGGCGTCCCCCCTGCGGTCGGTGGGCCCGTCCGAGACGGTCCCGCGTGGTGCGGCCTCCGGGTCGCTGCGGCTGCGACGGCCCCGGGTGGTGCGAGGTTCCCGTGCGGCGGCGCGTCGTGGGTCGCGATCGGGTCTCGGTCGCGTACCGAGCGGGCCACGGGCTCCGGACGGCGAGCCGGTCAGACCAGCGCGGCGACGGCCCCCGCCAGCGCGACCAGCGCGGCGGCGCAGCGCACGCGGTCCGCGCGCAGCAGGCGCCGCACGAGCGCGTCGTCGCGCCCCCGCCCCAGACGTCCGTGCGTGGGAGCCGCCGACACGGCGGTGACGGCGACGGCGGCCAGCGTCCCCGCGACGGCGACCAGGACGCCGGGCGACGGCGCCTGCAGCAGCGCGCCCCCGCAGGCGACGAGTGCCGCGAGGTAGGCGACGCCGACGACCGGGGTGATCCGGCGCGAGTGCGCGTCGTGGGCGGGACCCCACCCGTCCGGCGGCAGGTCGGCGAGGGCGGGGTACACCACGAGCGTCACCGTCAGCTGGAAGCCGGCGTGCAGCGCCGCCGCGCCGAGCAGCGCGGTGAGCCAGCCCGCCGGGTCCATGCAGCGCAGGGTAGGGCTGCGAGACTGGGCCGGTGCCAGCCGTCCCCGTCGCCGCCGTCGTCGGCGGTGGCGCCAGCGGCCTGGTCGCCGCCTGGCGGCTGCACCGGGCCGGCGTCCGGGTGGTGCTGCTCGAGCAGTCCGGCCGCACCGGCGGCGTGCTCCGGGTCGGCGAGGTGGGCGGCGCGACCGTCGACCTCGGCGCCGAGTCGCTGCTCGCCCGCCGTCCCGAGGCCGTCGACCTGGCCCGCGAGATCGGCCTCGGCGACGACCTGGTGCACCCGGCGGCCACCCGCGCCGCCGTGTGGTCGCGCGGCGCGCTGCACCCGATGCCGACGGGGACGGTGATGGGCGTGCCGTCGGACCCCGCCGTGCTCGCCGGCCTGCTCACCGACGACGAGGTGGCGCGGGCGCGCGCCGAGGTCGTCGGCGCACCCCTGACCGACGACGTCGGGGTCGCCGAGCTCGTCGCGTCCAGGCTCGGCCAGGCCGTCGTCGACCGCCTGGTCGACCCGCTGCTCGGTGGCGTGTACGCCGGTCGCGCAGAACGGCTCTCGCTGCGCGCGACCGTCCCGGCGCTGTGGCCGGCGGCCCGTGACGCGCGTCCGCTCACCGAGGTCGCCGCCGAGGCGGCGGCGGGCGCGGCCGGGCGCGGTGGACCGGTGTTCGCCGGGGTGCGAGGCGGCGTCGGACGGCTCGCCGAGGAGCTCACCGCCCGGCTGGTCGAGGGCGGGGTCGAGGTCCGCACCGGGGCGTGCGTCCAGCGGGTCACGCCGGACGGGCCGCGCTGGCGGGTGGAGCTGGGTCCGGCCGGGCGCGGCCCGGTGCTCGACGTCGACGCTGTCGTGCTCGCGGTGCCGGCGCCGGCCACCGCCCGGCTGCTCGAGCCGCTCCTGCCGACCGCCGCCGCCCGCCTGCGCGAGGTGCGCGTCGCCTCCCTCGCGCTCGTCACCGCGATGCTGCCGGCCGGTGCCCTCGACGACGTGGCCGGCGAGCTGTCCGGCGTCCTCGTCCCCGCCGTGGAGGGCCGCCTGGTCAAGGCGATGACGTTCTCCTCGCGCAAGTGGGACTGGGTGCGGGAGAAGGCGTCCGGCCGCGACGTGCTGCGGCTGTCGGTGGGCCGCGCGGGCGAGGAGCGGACTCTGCAGCGCGGCGACCCGGACCTGGTGCGTGCCGCCCTGGCCGACGCCGCGGAGGTCCTCGGTGTGCCGCTCGAGCCGACCGCCACGGCGGTGACCCGCTGGGGCGGTGGGCTGCCGCAGTACGACGTCGGCCACCTCGACCTGGTGGCCGACGTCCGGGCGCAGCTGTCGTCCGTCCCGAGGCTGGCCGTGGCCGGCTCGGTGTGGGACGGCGTCGGCGTCCCCGCGTGCGTCGCGACGGCGACCGCGGCGGCCGAGGAGCTGCTGGGCTCGCTCGGCTAGGGCCGGGTCAGTCGGCGGCGCGGCTGGCCGCGCCCTCCGGCGTGGCCGGGTCGGTGCCGTACCTGTCGTGCAGGTGCACCGGCTCGCTGTGCGCGCCGCGGCGCTGGGCCTGCCGGCGGCGGTACGCGAGGTTGATCGCCTCGACGGCGATGGCGAACGCGATCGGGCCGTAGATGAGCGGCTTGTCGACGTGGACGTCGAAGCCCTCGGCCACCAGGGTCGACCCGATCAGCACCAGGAAGCTCAGGGCCAGGATCTTCACCGTGGGGTGGCGGTTGACGAAGTCGCTGATCCGCCCGGCCACGAACATCATCAGGCCGATCGAGAGCACGACGGCGGCGATCATGATGGCCAGCTCGTCGACCATGCCGACGGCGGTGATCACCGAGTCGAGCGAGAAGACCAGGTCGACCAGGATGATCTGGACGATGATCGCGGCGAAGGTCGCCTGCTTGCCGGACGAGCCGCCGTGCTCCTCCTCGCCCTCGAGCTTGGCGTGGATCTCGGTGACCGCCTTGTAGATGAGGAACAGCCCGCCCGCGAGCAGGATCAGGTCGCGGCCGGAGAACTCCAGCGCGTCCGAGCCGCCGAGCCTGATCCACGGGTCGGTGAGCCCGACGATCCACGACGCGAAGAACAGCAGGACGATCCGCATCACCAGCGCCAGCGACAGGCCGACGATCCGCGCCCGCCGGCGCTGGGACTCCGGCAGCCGGTTGGTGAGGATCGAGATGAACACGACGTTGTCGATGCCGAGCACCAGCTCGAGCGCGAACAGGGTGAGGAAGGCGGCCCACGCCTCGGGGCTGGTCAGGAGGTCCACGGCGCAGATGGTTCCACAGCGACATGAGAGCCCCGGGCCCGCGACCCGCCGACGGCCGGCCGTCCTCGTCGCGGGATGATGGGGGCATGGCGAAGGCACGCGAGATCAACGAGACCATCCGCTACACGATGTGGTCGGTGTTCAAGGTGACCTCGCCGCTCACCGCCGAGCGGGAGGCGCTCGCGACGGAGGTCGAGGCGCTGCTGGCGGGCTCCGCGGACGCCGGCCTGGAGGTGCGCGGCTGGTACGACCTGGCCGGCCTGCGCGGCGACGCCGACCTGATGGTCTGGTGGCACGCGCCCGAGGTCGAGACGCTCCAGTCCGCCTACCAGCGGCTGAGGCGCAGCGCGCTCGGCCGCCACCTCGAACCGGTGTGGTCCCAGGTCGCCCTGCACCGTCCGGCCGAGTTCAACAAGGGCCACGTGCCGGCGTTCATGGCGGGGGAGGAGGCGCGCGGCTACGTCTGCGTCTACCCGTTCGTCCGCTCCTACGACTGGTACCTGCTGCCGGACGCCGAGCGGCGCGACCTGCTCGTCGAGCACGGCAAGGCGGCGCGCGGGTACCCCGACGTGCGCGCCAACACCGTCGCCTCGTTCGCCCTCGGCGACTACGAGTGGATCCTCGCGTTCGAGGCCGACGAGCTGCACCGCATCGTCGACCTGATGCGCGACCTGCGTGCCACGGAGGCGCGGCGCCACGTCCGCGAGGAGATCCCGTTCTACACCGGTCCGCGGGTCGGCCTGGCCGAGCTGGTCGAGCGCCTGCCCTGACGCCCGGGGGCGCGAGCCGGCGTCAGGGACGGCTCAGGCTCGAGGAGGGCGCGGCGCCGCCAACCGGTTGAGCGACGACCCGCGCAGCGGTCGGGTGAGCCACCGGACGTCGGCCGTCCCGGCGACGGGGTCGGCGAGAACCCGTACGGAGTGCGGGGTCTCGAGGAACGCGAGCCGGACCGCGAGGGTGCCCTCGGGCTGCCAACCGCCCGTCGTGGCGACCGGGACGACCGCCTCGGTCGACGCGTGCTCGGTGGTGCGCCAGCCGTCCTCGGTGGGGAGGTCGACGACGACCGAGCCGTCGTCCTCCTCGAGGTGGAGCCGCCACCGGCCGTGGTCGTGCGCGGCCTGCACCCGCCGCACCGGGATCGTGTCGTCGCCGCCTCCGGCGGGTTCGAACGGGACGCCGTCCCAGCGGTCGGGGTGCTCGGGCTCGAGGGCCCCGGCGTCCACCGGCAGCTGCAGCGTGGCCAGGCGCGCGGCCAGCGCGTCGTCGGCGCGTGCGGCGTCCGGGCCCTCGATCGGGGCTCCTGCCAGGGCGGGGAGCAGGTGCGCCCACAGGGCGTCGAGCACCGCCTGCATGTCCGTGGACGCGCCGGTGATCGCGACGACCGCGTCGTGCTCGGGCAGGACGACGCAGAACTGGCCGAAGGCGCCGTCGCCGCGGTAGCCGTGGCGCGCCACCCAGAACTGGTAGCCGTAGCCCTGCGCCCAGTCCGGGTTCTCCTCCCCGGCGGTGGCCACCTGCGCGGTGGTGGCGGCGGCCACCCAGTCCGCGGGCAGCAGCTGCCGGCCGTCCCACCGCCCGCCCTGCAGGTGCAGCTGGCCGAGGCGGGCCACGTCCTCGGTGCGGGTGTGCAGGCCGGTGAAGCCGAGGTCGCGCCCCTGCGGGTGCTGGTCCCACCACACCTCGCCGACCCCGAGCGGGTCGAGCAGCCGCGGGCGCAGGTACGCGGTCAGCGTCGAGCCGGTGCGGCGCTGGACCGCGGTCGCGACCCCGTAGGTGCAGGGCTGGTTGTAGGCGAACGTGGTGCCCGGCTCGCCGTCGGCCGGCAGCCGCAGGAAGGCGCGCAGCGGTTCGTCGGGGTCGGCGGCGGCGACCTCGTCCCAGGTGTCGCGGGTGTGGCCGCTCGCCATCGACGCCAGGTGCCGCAGCCGCGGGTCGTGCGCGAGGTCGTCGCCGGCGAGCTCGGGCACGTGCGCGGTGAGCGTGCCGTCGACGTCGACCAGTCCCTCCTCGGCGGCGAGCCCGAGGGCGACCGAGGTGAAGGACTTGCTGAGGGAGTAGAGCAGGTGGAGGCGGTCGGCGGTGTACGGCGCCCACCAGCCCTCGGCCACCACGCTGCCGTGCCGCATCACCATCACCGAGTGCATCTCGACGCCGGCGGTCCGCTCGACCGCGTCGAGGAACGCGGTGACGCCGGCGGCGTCGACCCCCTGCTCGCGCGGGGCGCTGCGGGGCAGCGCGGTCACGACGTGCCGGGCCGGCGCATCGGGACGTGGGGGATGCCGTCGTCCAGGTACTCGGGGCCGGTGGCCTCGAAGCCCCGTGCCTCGTAGAAGGCCGTGACGTACACCTGGGCGTCCAGGACGAGGGTGCGGTGGCCGTGCACGGCGAGCACCTCGTCCATCAGCCGGCCGCCGAGGCCGCGCCCGCGGGCGTCGAGCCGGGTGACCACGCGGCCGACCCGGCCCGAGCCGTCGGGCTCGGCCAGCACGCGCAGATACGACGTGGGGCCCTGGTCGTCCGAGGTCCACCAGTGCTCGGTGGCCGGCTCGACGTCGCGGCCGTCGAGCTCGGGGTAGGGGCAGCCCTGCTCGACGACGAAGACGTCGACCCGCAGCCGGACGAGGTCGTGCAGCGTGCGCGGGTCGAGCTCGTGCCAGGCGGCGCGGCGGACGGCTCCCGCGGCGTGCTCCGCGGCAGCGTGGTGGCCCGTCGCGATCTGGCCGGTCGTGGGGACCGGCTCAGGCATCCGGGACCTGGGTGAGCGCGATGCCGTTGATGCAGAACCGCTGGTCGGTCGGTGTGTCGAAGCCCTCGCCCTCGAACACGTGGCCGAGGTGCGAACCGCAGGTGGCGCAACGGACCTCTACCCGTCGCTGGCCGAACGACACGTCCTCGATGTACTCCACCCGGTCCTCGGCGAGCGGGGCGTAGAAGGCGGGCCAGCCGCAGTGGGCGTCGAACTTGGTCTCGCTGCGGAACAGCTCGGTGCCGCACGCGCGGCAGGAGTAGGCGGCGACGGTGGTGTCGTGCTCGATCGGGCTCGTGCCCGGCCGCTCAGTGCCTGCTCGGCGGAGCACCTGGTACTCCTCCGGCGACAGCTCCTGCCGCCACTGCTCGTCGGTCTTGCTGACGCTGTACTGGCGCCCGGTGGTCTCCATGCCTCCACCTTCGCACGGCGCCCCCGGACGCCGCCCACCAGCCGCTACGGTGCCGCCATGGCGAGCAAGGCCGTCCAGGTCGAGGTCCCCGCGGGGCCGTGGAGCCCGCACGGCGAGCGGTCGGTGCGGCTGTCCAGCCCGGACCGCGTGCTCTGGCCGCAGCCCGGGATCACCAAGCAGGAGCTGGCGCAGTACGTCGTGGCCGTCGGCGACGTCCTGCTGCCCGCGCTCGCCGACCGCCCGGTGACGCTGCAGCGGTTCCCCGACGGCGTGGACGGCGAGGCGTTCTACTCCAAGAACCCGCCGCGCGGCGTCCCCGAGTGGGTGCGCGCGGTGCCGGTCACCTACCCGAGCGGACGCTCGCACGACCAGCTCGTCGTGGACGAGATCGCCGCCGCCGTGTGGGCGGTGCAGATGAACACCGTGACGTTCCACCCCTGGCCGGTTCGGGCCGGTGCGCCCGACCTGCCCGACCAGGTGCGCATCGACCTCGACCCCCAGCCCGGACGGGGTTATGCCGACGCCGTCACCGCCGCGCTCGCGCTGCGCGAGGTGCTCGCCGACGCCGGGCTCACCGGCTGGCCGAAGACCTCCGGCAACCGCGGCGTGCACGTCGACGTGGTGATCCGTGCCGAGCACGAGTTCCTCGACGTGCGGCACGCCGTCATCGCCCTGGCCCGCGAGCTGGAGCGCCGTGAGCCTGACCTGGTGACCACCGCGTGGTGGAAGGAGGAGCGCGGCGAGCGGGTCTTCGTCGACTTCAACCAGGCCGCGCGCGACCGCACCCTGGCCAGCGCCTACTCCCCGCGGCCGCTGCCGCACGCGCCGGTGTCCTTCCCGCTGTCGTGGGACGACCTGCCCGGCTCGGACCCCGCGGACTACACCGTCCGCACCGCGCCGGAGATCGTCGCCGGCCGCACCGACCCGCGCGCGGGGATGGCCGACGCCGTCGGCGACGCCTCGACCCTGCTGCAGTGGTGGCAGCGCGACCTCGACGCCGGGCAGGGCGAGATGCCGTTCCCGCCCGACTACCCGAAGATGCCCGGCGAGCCGCCGCGCGTGCAGCCGTCTCGCAAGAACGCCGCCAACTGGGAGAACACCCACTGAGACGGTGTTGCGGGTCCGAGGGTTGCGCTCGCCGGCCTGGTACCCAGGTGTCATGAGGAACTGGGTGGCACCCGCGTGGTTGGGGTGGGTACTGCTCGGCATCGGGATCCCGACCTTCCTGGCCGGCGCCTACATCTTGTTCACGAGCGGTGGTGAGCCGACGCAGCAGGTACGTGGCTGGACGGTGATGATCGTCGGCACGGTGCTCGACATCGCCGGCGCCCTGGCTCGAGCCTCCCAGCAGCGCCGACCATGAGTGCTGATGTGCGGCGGGTGTCATGAAGGTCGGCGCCTCCAGGCGTGAACGAGGGATCCGCGCGTGGTGAATCACAGAGCTACCAAGACACTCGCAAGGATCGTGCCGGCGTAGCCACCGGCGGGGGTGCCACGTCCGGGCAACCGGATCCGCAAGTGCGCTGTTCCTTCATCGGGGGGCGTCCACATGAGGCTGTAGCGGCCGTTGTCACGACCCCGGCTCGTGGCCACCGTCTCCCATGCTCCGGCAGGTGTCAGTCGCTGCAGGTACACGTTGGGGCCAGTGCCGCTCTGCCCGAGGACACTCGGGGCTGGCCAGAAGTTCCCGGTCACGCTCACTGCGCCGCCGGGGATGGCCGCGTACCGGGAGTTGGCCTGCCACTTGATCCGTGGGCTCAGCGTCATCACCGTTTCCAGGCTCCAACCCCGTGTGCCCCGCGCGCCGTAGGCGCTCGCATAGTCCTGGTCCCACATGGCGTCGGCAATGGGGATGGAGTAGCCAGCGGTCCAGATCCCATCAGCGCCAACGCGAACCCCTGGGGCTGTCCGCTGTCGAGCTGTGCCCATCCAGCTCCCCCAGAAGTCTCGCGTTGTCACCCACGCCCCCGGTACCGGTGCAGCGCTGAACCCGTCGAGGACGAGGGCCTGAGGTGTCCACCGCTCCTGTCCGGTGACGACCCGGATCGAGCTGGGATTGACCATGAGCCACGAACGAACTCCGGTGATGGTCAACACCGGACCGTCCACGCTGAACTGGCCGGGTGCGTCCTCGGCGCAGTTGGCGCAATCGAGGACCGAGATGTAGCGGACGGTGTACCTACCAACCCATGCCGGACTGACCTCGGTGACACCCCGCCACACACCCGCCTTTGGCGTCCCGCTGACGCGAGTCAATGACTTCCAGGCGAGGGCTACTCCGCCGCCGTCATTGTTGGCATCAGGAAGGGCGAGTACCGCCGGCATGGGCCAGGGTTCACTGCTCCTCGGATCGATGACGTCCGGCAGGCCCTCGGGATCGGTCAGCGACACGTCCACCACGAAGGTGGCGAACCCGGTGTCGAGGTCCACCTCGGACGGCGTCACTTGGACGGACACGAGGGCTGGCGGTTCATCCGCCGCAGCCGGCGCGAAGACCGACCCAGCAGTGACAACCACCGCCGCAAGTACGGCGCTCAAGCAGCGTCGACCAGACATGACGGAGCCTCCTCGACCCGGACTTCGGACTGTGCAGCTCCACCGAGCGGGATGCGAATCGATCAGAACGTCCATCACAGCCTCGCGCGAGCACGTCCCACGTCGCACGAAAGACGTTCCTCCTGCACCGACTTCGGCGCCAGAGGACTAGGTCAGGAACCACCCCATCGGGCTGGCCCCTCTCGGCTCTTGTCTGCACACCACGACCCGAGGATCGTTGCGCTTGCCGCGGGAGCTCGCCAGGCCCGCACCCGGCGGACCTGCTCCTGCTGCTTGCAGGGAGCACCTCATGACCAAGCGTCCCTTCGCCCGTGCGCTGCGTTGCCGCATCGCGCAAATCCTGCCCATCCCGCTCGCGCTTCTCGTTGTGCTCGCGCCCTCGGTCGGAGCCCACGCCGCGACGGACGTCACAAAGACGACGTTCAGCGGCCTGTACGTTCGAGGCTTCCTGTTCTCCACATCCCCCGACGGCTGCCTAGAGGAGCAGACGCAGGTGTTCAGCGATAAGGACACCGTTCTCTACTACTACTCCCCTTCAACTACTGCACCTTCGAGGGCGCCTCCGCCTCTGGTCTGGCCGAGCCCACCCTGTTCGAGGTCAGCCCCAGCCTCTCGACGGCGCACGTAGTGGCAACCATCCCGCTGGATGACGGCACGGTGCTCGAGCTCGACAACACCTGGACGGCGCTAGGCAAGCCACTCAGGGAGCGAAGCTTCGACACCTTCACGGTTCCCGGCGAGTTTCGACTGAGCTACCGCTTCATGGGTACGAGCGTCAACGCGGCTGTCGCCGGGACCGGTGCGCTGGAGTCCGGAACCATCGGCAAGTCCTCGCTGGCGACCGTCTCGGTCATCCACCTCTAGAGGTGACCCATGCCGACGCTCAAGCGGATCGTCTGCTTCGTCTCGAAGCACATCTGGGAAGTACAAGAACGAGCCGACTCTTACGGCGAGTCCTCACGAAACATGAGGTGTCGACGCTGCGGCACTGAGCGAGAGGGTGTCGAGCGGCCGCCGAGTTTCGGCGAGTTCATCGGTCCGGTGGGGACAGGAACCATCACCATCAGGCCTGACGAAGAGCAGCCGCACCGGCAGTAGCCATCACGACGCCCCAGGCTGCCTTCCAGACGCCACAGCGAAGGTCACCAGGCCTCACCCCGTTGCTGCGGCCGAGGCAGAGCAACGGGCGTCTTCACGGGACGCAGGCGAGCGGAGCCTTCTCGTCAGGCAGAAGAATGGGCGGCCCGTGATGCAACCTCTGTCCTACTTGAGGTGCTTACTCACGTCGCATCGGTGGCGGGAGACTCGAGTGCGCGATTCGTCCGGTGGTGTCGCCCGGTTCCAGGTGTGTCGCCGATGCGGCAAGACGCGCGACCACCTCGAGAGCGGTCCGCGGTTCTACGGGCCGTGACACCCGAAGGGCGTCGGGAACTTCCGCCGACGCCACCAATCTGGTCCGCCCGGCACGACGCGGGCGGGGTGGGCCGTCCAGGCGTCCCGGCGTCAGGCGCTGACGCGCGAGCATGACGATGATCAGCAGCGCTGGAGGTCGGTAGCGTCAATCGTGGTCATGTGCGTTTCCAACAGGGCGATCTCGCCGATAACCTGGCCCCCAAACGCTGCGCCTCAGACGTGCTCCCGTGCTCATCCGCACAACGCTTAGCGGGGGAGCACCCCGAAGGTGCCCGGCAGGCCGCCGCGGGTGCGGCCCTCGCGCAGGAACGCCGCGAACTGGACCAGCACCACCTGACGAGGTGCTGTGGGTCGAAGCCCGGTCCGCGCGACAACGGCACTTCCGCACCAACGCGCTGGACGCGACGACCGGCACGGGTGTTCGCTGGCCCGACGTGCTGGGCGTAAGGCGGCCGTCGGCGCACGACGGCTCTTCGACCCGCACCGGAGGAGCGCCGACGGGTGGGCACCTGCGTGCGGTCCGGGGTCGTGCTGGCAGCCGGCGCGGTCCTCCTGGCCGCGGGGTGCGGGCAGGCGTCGCCGACCGACCGCGCCTCCACCGGTGAGGCAGGCCCGACCGCAGCGGGCAGCGCAGACGCCCACCCCGGCGACGGCGTGCCGGACCCGGACGGTCGCATCGTGTTCGGCCGCATCACCGAGGAGGACCCGGTGTACGCGCAGGTCGTCGCGCTGCACGCCGTCGACCCGGACGGCAGCGACCTGGCGCAGCTCACCGACGGGAGGTCCTCGTTCCCGCAGTGGTCGCCCTCGGGGACGACCATCGCCTTCACCACCGGCCTCGACGACGGCTCGTGGCAGGTCGCGACCATGGCTGCCGACGGCGGCGACGTGCGGTCCTCACCGGTGGCAGCGGCATCCACGAGGTCCCGACGTGGTCGCCGGACGGCACCTGGCTGGCGTACGGGTACAGCCCCGACCTGCCGGGCGACCCCGGCTTCCGCACCACGTTGTGGCGGATGGACGCCGACGGCAGCAACCAGCGCCCCCTCGGGGACGCCACCACCTTCGACGTCGAACCCCGCATCTCCCCGGACGGTGCGTCGGTCGTCTTCCAGCGGTTCACCGAGGAGACGGCCGTGAGCACGCTCGTGGTCCGCGACCTGGCGACCGGGCAGGAGCTCGCGCTCGCGGCAGCCGGGCAGAACGCCACCAACCCGGCGTGGTCGGCCGACGGGAGGTGGGTCGCCTACAACGTGGGTCGCACCCGCGAGCGCCGGGACCAGGTGGAGAAGGTGGCGGCCGACGGGAGCGGGGAGCCGGTCGTCCTGTTCGCGGGGACCGACGAGGTGGCCGGGTTCAAGCCGGTGTACTCCCCGGACGGTGAACGCATCCTGTTCGGGTGCCGCGGCCTCGACGGTGGCACCACGGACGCCGTGCGTGATGGACGCGGACGGCGGCGGCGTCGTCACTCTCGTGGACGACCCGGTGGCCCACGAGAACCACTTCAGCTGGGGTGCGCCAGCCCCGTAGGCGTCCGGCCTCCCGGGCCGGCTCCTGCTAGAGCGTCCGCTGGGTCTCGAGCCTGATCTCGGTGGGGCAGCCGCGACCGGGGAACGCGACGACGAAGGCGACGGCGTCGGCGACGTCGGACGGCGCGAGCAGCCACTCGGGGTGCTCGGCTGCGACGGGGGCGCCCAGCGCCGCGCCGGCGAGGACGAGCCCCGGGGAGACGATGCTGACCTTGACGCCGCGGTCGCGGACGTCCGCCCACACCGCCTGCGACAGCCCCAGCAGGCCGTGCTTGCTCGCGACGTACGCCGCGTTGCCCGCGAACGCTTGTCGCGAGGCGCCCGAACCCACGTAGACCAGCGCGGACGGCGCGGCCTCCAGCAGCCGGGGGAGCAGCAGCCGCGTCGCCGCGGCGGCGGAGGTCAGGTTCACGTCCAGGAGCCGGTCCCAGGTGCCGACCTCGGCGACCTCGGCCGGCGCCCAGTCGAAGACGCCGGCTGCCCACACCACCGCGTGCAGGGATCCGTCGGACGGCAGGTCGTCGACCGCCGCGGCGAGCGCGGCCCGGTCGGTCACGTCGACGGCAGCGATTCGCGCGGTGGCGCCCTCGACGCACGACGTGGCCACCGCCTCGCGAGCGGTCTCGAGCCGCAGGTCGTCGCGGCCCCAGAGGACGACGTCGTGGCCGAGGCCGGCCAGCGCCCGGCCGACGGCGGTGCCGATCGCGCTCGACCCGCCGGCCACCAGCGCGGTGGTCACCGCATGTTGCCGATGGTGCGCTCGCCAGGGTCGCCCTCGTCGCCGGCGTCGAGGCCGCGGTCCGGGCCGGTCGGCGCGAGGCCCGCGCCCTGCACCACCCGCGCGTGCCAGTCGGCGTGCCGGGCGAGGTCGTCCACGAGCGCCGCGCACTCGGGGCACGAGTCGGTCTGTCGCGGCTCCGGCGTCGTCATGGACGAAGACGGTAGTCCGCGGCCTGCGGGTGCGCTCGCGGGCGACGACCATCCCGCCACTAGCCTGGCGCCATGACTGACAGCGACGTCGTGGTGGTGCTCACCGAGGAGGCGCTCGGCGGCGACGACGCCGCCCGCATCACCGCCCTGCACCCGGACGACACCCTGCGCTACCAGGTGCTCGTGCCGGCCGACACCGAGCGCAACCTGCTCGTCGACGTGCTCGACCACCTCAGCATGTTCGACCTGCGCGCGGCGCTCGACGAGCTGCGGCACGAGCCCGACGAGGCCACCGCCCGCGCCGGGGCGCAGCAGGCGCTCGAGGAGTCGCTGGCCGCGCTGCGGGCCACCGGCGCCGACGCCGACGGCGCGGTCACCGGCGACGACCCGCTGCCATCGCTGCAGCACGCGGTCTCCACCCACGCCGCGCGCGAGGTCGTCGTCGTCACCCGGCCGCACGCGGTCGAGGACACCTTCCACACCGACTGGGCCTCGCGGGCGCGCGACCGCCTCGGCGTCCCGGTGCTGCACGTCTACGCGGGCACCACCTTCCTCGGCTGACGACCGAGAACCTGAGCTGGACGCACGGCGCCCCGGTGCCCGGCCACGAGGGCCGGGGACCGGGGCGCCGTGCTGCGGAGGTGCTGCGGTGCTCCTGCGTGTCAGCGGCTCACGAACTGGAGGTTCGCGAACTCCTCCTCGCCGATGACCGAGCGGATCCAGTCCTGCGCGGCCTGGGTGTCGACCCGGTAGCTGAAGTCGGTGCCGCGGCAGTACGAGTTCAGCCCGAACGAGGTCACCGCGACGATCGTGTTCGACTCGTAGCCGCCGTAGAAGATCGGGCCGCCGGAGTCACCCGAGCAGGTGCCGCCCTTGCCCTTGCCGTTGCCCGTGGTCTGGATCGAGAACCCGCTGGTGTTGAAGCTGCGCAGGTTCGTCAGCTTGGCCGAGGCCATCAGGCGCTCGCGGAACGAGACCGTCGCCACCGGGCTGCTGTACGACAGGCCGTAGCCGCTCGCGGTGAAGACCTGGTCCTGCGCGCCGCGCCGGGTGTCGAGGCCGTCGAGGAAGCCGACCTCCGCGAGCGAGCCGTACTCGTCCAGCTCGATCGGCTGGTCGAGGACGACGATCCCGAGGTCCTTGATCTCCGGGAACCCGGCGAAGTCGTCGAAGCCCCAGTTGTAGGTCTCGTCCGACGTCGCGCAGACGACACCGAGGGTGTCCCCGGCGCAGATGTCGGGGTACCCGGTGATCGGGTCCGTCTCGGTCTCCGGGTCGTAGTTCACACCGGCGTCCTGCTGGAAGTAGACGACGGCCGTCGCCACGTCCTGCGTGCAGTGACCGGCGGTGAGGAACACCGTCGGCGTGAGCAGCGAGCCGGAGCACCGGCCGGCGAACTCGCCGGTCTCGTCGAAGGTGGTGAGCAGGCCGACGTACGGGTGCTCGAAGTCCTTGACGTAGTTGCCGGTGATGGCGGCGGCGGGTGTCGCCGCGCCGACCACGAGGGCGATCAGCGCGGTCAGCGCCAGGAAGGTCTTGCGCACGGGTCCTCCAGGTCAGAAGGGGTCCCCGAGCGCTGAGCACTGTAGGCCGTGCGGGGCCGGGGGAGAAGATCCCAGGCGACCCGGGTCGCGCCCTCCACCGGCCGTCGGCACCGCCGGGCAGACTGGCGCCATGGACCTGCCCGTCATGCCGCCCGTCAAGCCCATGCTCGCCAAGCCGGTCAAGACGATCCCGCCCGGGCAGATGTACGAGCCGAAGTGGGACGGCTTCCGTTCCATCGTGTTCCGCGATGGCGACGAGGTGGTCATCGGCAGCCGCAACGAGAAGCCGCTCACCCGGTACTTCCCGGACGTCGTCGAGGCCGTCCTGGAGCACTTCCCCGACCGAGCCGTGGTCGACGGGGAGATCATCGTGGCCGACACCGAGGGCAACCGGCTGGAGTTCGAGGCGCTGCAGCAGCGCATCCACCCCGCCGACAGCCGGGTCCGGATGCTGGCCGAGCAGACCCCGGCGCGCTTCGTCGCCTTCGACCTGCTGGCCCTGGGCGACGACGACCTCACCCGCCGACCGCTGCACGAGCGGCGGGCGCTGCTCGAGCAGGCCCTCGACGCCGCCGCCGCCGACCCCTCGGCGCGTGTCCACGTCACCCCCACCACCCAGGACGTCGAGGAGGCGCAGCGCTGGTTCGAGCAGTTCGAGGGCGCCGGCCTCGACGGGCTGATCGCCAAGCCGCTCGACCTGACCTACCAGCCCGACAAGCGGGTGATGTGGAAGATCAAGCACGAGCGGACGGCCGACTGCGTCCTGGCCGGGTACCGCGTGCACAAGGGCAGCACCGACGCCATCGGCTCGCTGCTGCTCGGCCTGTTCGACGACCGCGGCGTCCTGGCCTCGGTCGGGGTGTGCGGCTCGTTCCCGATGGCCCGGCGCAAGGAGCTGTTCGTCGAGCTGCAGCCGCTGGTCAGCGAGTGGGAGGACCACCCCTGGAACTGGGCCGCCCACGACGAGGGCGAGCGCACGCCGCGCAAGAACGAGACCAGCCGCTGGAACGCCGGCAAGGACCTGTCGTTCACGCCCCTGCGCCCGAAGCGGGTGCTCGAGGTGCGCTACGACTACATGGAGGGCGCCAGGTTCCGGCACGTGGCGCAGTTCGTCCGGTGGCGCCCCGACCGCGAGCCGGCGAGCTGCACCTACGACCAGCTCGAGCGTCCGGTCCGGTTCGACCTCGGCGAGGTGCTGGGCACCCGGTGAGGCATGATCGGGGCGTGAGCACGCAGCGCAGGGTGCGGCCGGGCTGGCGGTCGCTGGCGGGGGTCCTCGGGGTCGCGGGGGCGCTCCACCTCGTGGCGCCCCATCCGTACGACGCGCTGATCCCGCGGCGGCTCGGCGCCCCGCGTCCCTGGGTCTACGGCTCCGGGCTCGTCGAGATCGCCTGCGCCGCAGCGCTGGTCGTCCCGCGGACCCGCCGTCTGGGTGCCCTCGCGAGCGCGGCGCTCTTCGTCGGGGTGTTCCCCGGCAACGTGACGATGGCCTCCCGGGCGCTGCGGTCCTCGCGCGCCAGCGGCCGCACCAAGGCGATCACGGTCGCCCGCCTCCCGCTGCAGGTCCCGCTCGTGGCGTGGGCGCTCGACGTCGCCGGGCAGGCCGAGCCGGCCAGGGGAGCCGCCTCGTGAGCACGAGCTCGCACCCGGTGGCCCGCGCGGCCGCGATCAGCGCGGCCGTCGGCGGCGGCGCCGTCGTCGTGGCCGGTGCCGCGATCTCCGGTGCCGCGGCGTACTTCGCACGGCGCGTGGTGACCCCCGACCGGGTCAAGGCCGACGACGTGGTGGTCCGCAGCGTCGGTGCGGGCACGGTCACCCTCGCCGCGACGCCGGAGACCACCTCCCCCGGGCGCTACGGGCTCTGGCTCGACAAGGGGCAGGGCCACGTCCGGCTCGGCGAGGTGGTCGAGAAGGACCTGCGCGCCGGCACCGTCACGCGACGGGTCGAGGCCGTCGAGCAGGGCAGGCTGCTGCCGGGCCCGGCGCGCTGGAACCAGTACTACTACTCCGGGACGCCCACCAGCGCCCTCGGCCTGCGGCACGAGGACGTCGAGATCGTCTCGGACGCAGGCCCTCTGCCCACCTGGTACGTCCCACCGCCCAAGGACGTCCAGCGGCGCGACGTCTGGGCGGTCCTGGTGCACGGCAGGGGGGCGACGCGCGAGGAGTGCCTGCGCGCGGTGCCGCTGCTCAACCGGCTCGGTGTGCCCACGCTGGTGCCCAGCTACCGCAACGACCCCGACGGGCCGACCACGGTCGGCGGACGGCTCAGCCTCGGCGACACCGAGTGGCAGGACGTCGAGGCCGCGGTGCTGCACGCCCTCGAGCAGGGGGCCAAGGAGGTCGTGCTGTTCGGCTGGTCGATGGGCGGCGCGATCGTGCTGCAGCACGTGTCCCGCTCCTGGACCGCCGACCGCGTGCGCGCCCTCGTGCTCGACTCCCCGGTCATCGACTGGAAGGACGTGCTGGAGCACCACGCGCAGATGAACCGGCTGCCGCTCCCGATCGGCCGGCTCGGGCTGATGATGATGGCCGACAAGGCCTGGCGCCGCGTCGTCGGCACCGACGCCCCGGTCGACCTGCGCCGGCTCGACTGGGTCACCCGCGCCGCCGAGCTGCGGCTGCCGGTGCTGCTGGTGCACAGCGACGACGACGAGTTCGTCCCGTCCGGACCCTCGCGCCGGCTCGCCCAGGCCCGCCCGGACCTGGTGACGTTCCTGTCCTTCCCGCACGCGCGGCACTGCCGGGAGTGGAACACCGACCCCGACCGCTGGGAGCGCGAGGTCGCGCGGTTCCTGCTCCAGCACCTCTGAGCTCCAGCTCCGAGCCGGGACGGCTCAGACGCGCAGCCAGCGGCCGAGCAGGGTCCCCTCGTCCTCGAGCAGGTGGCCGAGCCGCCACCCGGCCGGCTCCAGCGCGGGACCGGTCACCACCCGGCCGGCGTCGCCCCCGACCAGCACCGGCGACGTCGTCAGGCAGAGCTCGTCGACCACGCCGGCGTCGAGCCAGCGCCCGAGCAGCGACGGGCCGCCCTCGGTGAGCACCCGGCGCAGCCCGCGGGCGGTGAGGGCCTCGACCGCCGCGCCCGGGTCGACGCGGTCGTCACCGACCTCGAGAACGCAGTCGTTGCCGATCGCGGCGCGCAGGTCGGCGAGCCGTGCCGCGCCGGTCGAGGCGGTCGCGAGCACGACCAGCCGCCAGCCCTCGTCGTCGCGTCCCGGGCCCTCGAGCAGGTTCGCCGGCACGTCACCGGACGAGGTCACCACCGCGAGGCACGGACGCGGCGCCTGGCCCGCGCCGCGACGGCGGGCAGCGTCCTCCGGCTTGGCGGTCGGGCGCGAGTATCCCTCTGCGCGAACGGTTCCCGCGCCCGCGACGACCACGTCGGCGTGTGCACGCAGCACCGAGAACACGCGTCGATCGGGCGGGGTGCTGATCGAGCCGGAAAGCCCGTCGGCACCGGTCACCGCGCCGTCCAGGCTCGACACCATGTTGGCGCGCACCCAGCCGGCGTCCGGCAACGGGTCGGGGTAGGCGTACAGCCGCACCAGGTCGTCGCGGTCGAGCGCATCGCCCCCGGCCGCGAGCCGCCGCATCAGAGCGCGGCCTTCTCCCGCACCTGCCGCTTGATCCGTCCGAGCATGCCCGCCATGCCGCGCAGGCGCAGCAGGCTCACCGCGTCGGCGAGCGAGAGCCGGTCGGACAGGTCGTCCGGCACCGCCACCACCTCGGCGGCCGTCATGCCCTCCAGGCCCTCGGCGAGGATGCCCGCGAACCCGCGGGTGGTGGGCGCCTCGGCCGGTGCCTGGAAGTACAGCCGCACCGGCGCGTCCGGGCCGGTGCCGTCGACCTCGGTCGCGAGGAAGATCGGCGACTGGCACTCCGGCACCGGCTCGAGCAGCTCGGGGTGCTCGGCGAGGTGCTCGGGCAGGGCCGGCAGCCCCCGGCTGAAGTCGAGCAGCAGCTGGAGGCGGTCCGGCACCGCCATCGCGGCGAAGTCGTCGGCGATCTCCTGCAGCGCCGGCGGCAGCGTCCCGGAGGTCACCGCGACGGCACCGCGCCCGGCGCGGCACCGGGCACCTGACCGGGCTCGGTGCCCTTGACGATCGGCACCCGGACGACGTTGCCCCACTCGGTCCACGAGCCGTCGTAGTTGCGGACCCTGTCGAACCCGAGCAGGTGCGTCAGCACGAACCAGGTGTGGCTCGAGCGCTCGCCGATGCGGCAGTAGGCGACGACGTCGTCGGAGGGGGACAGACCCTTCTCGCCCTGGTAGATCGCCTCGAGGTCGGCACGTCGCTTGAACGTCCCGTCCTCGGCCGCGGCGCGGGCCCACGGCACCGACTGCGCGCCGGGGATGTGGCCGCCGCGCAGCGCACCCTCCTCGGGGTAGGCCGGCATGTGCGTGCGCTCGCCGGAGTACTCCTCGGGCGAGCGGACGTCGACCATCGGTTTGCCGAGGTGGTCGCGCACGTCGTCCAGGAACGCGCGGATCGAGGCGTCGTCGCGCTCGACCACCGGGTACTCGACCGGCGCGGGCTGCGGCACCTCGGTGGTGTACGGCCGCATCTCGGCCTCCCACTTGGTGCGGCCGCCGTCGAGCAGCCGGACGTCCTCGTGGCCGAACAGCGAGAACACCCACAGCGCGTAGGCGGCCCACCAGTTGTTCTTGTCCCCGTAGACGACCACCGTGGTGTCGCGGCCGATGCCCTTGCTGCCCAGCAGCCGGGCGAACGCCTCGCCGTCGACGTAGTCGCGGGTCACGGGGTCGTTGAGGTCGAGGTGCCAGTCGATCTTGACCGCGCCGGGGATGTGGCCGGTCTCGTAGAGCAGCACGTCCTCGTCGCTCTCCACCACCACGAGGCCGTCCTGGCCGAGGCGGTCCTGCAGCCACTGCGTGCTAACCAGCCGCTCGGGGTGTGCGTAGTCGGCGAACGCCGGGTCGGGGTCGGCGGGAAGGGTCACGAGGGGTCCTCCGGAGCGGGTGCGATGGGACTGCTCGATCCTCCCACCACGGCCCCGAGCGTCTCCGCCAGGGCCTGCTCGACGTCGCGCCGGGCGGTGGCCGAGGCGCGGTCGACCTGCTCACCGAGCTCGCGCAGCACGACCGCGTCGGGCCCCGCCACCTCGCCCGCCGACACCTCGTCGACCCGCGTCCGGACCCGCTGGAGGTCCTGCAGGTCACCCAGGGCCGTCTGCAGGCGCCGCGCCGCGACCGCCTGGTCGCCGGCCGCGAGGTCGCCGGACCGGTGCGCCACCTCGGCGGTGTAGCGCAGCCGCTTGGCCGCCTTGCGGACGTCGTGCCAGCGCTCGTCGCTCGCCGGGTCCGCACCCGCGTCGCGCGCCGCCCGCACGCGGCGCACCAGCCGGCCCGCCTCCTGGGCCCGGGTCGGCGCCAGGCCGGGGACCACCGCCTCGGCGGCCGCCCCGCCCCACAGCGGGGAGGACGCCAGGTCGGCCACCTCGTCGGCCAGCGCCAGCAGCCCCTCGCGCGCCCGGTCGACCGCGCCGTCGGACGCACCCGCTGGCGCGAGCAGTCGCAGGGCGTCGTCGACGCGCTCGCGCGGCCAGGACTGCTCGGCCGCCCACCCGCGCACGACCTCCTCGAGCACCTCCTCGTCACGGGCGCCCGACAGCTCGCGGCCCAGGTCGCGTGCGCGTCCGGCCACCCGCCGTACTGCGCGCTGCCGCACGGGGACGAACAGGTCGACGTGGGCGAGCAGGACGCTGCGGGCGCGCCGGCACGCCACCCGGGCGTCGTGGACGTCGCCGTCGGCCACCGCCCAGTGCAGGGCCGACACCTGCTCCAGCAGGTAGTCGCGGACCGCGGCGGCGGCGCTGCCCGCACCGGCCGGGCGGCCCTGCTCGTCCGGCGGTCGCTCGTCCGGCGGCTGCCCGACCGGCGGCTGCTCGCCCGGGTCGTCGGACGGGCGCGCCGCGGCCTCGTGGCCCCCGCTCGTCGCCGCCCCCGCCTGCATCCGGGCACGCTACGCCCGCCGGTCGGTCGGCGGGGTCGTACGGACGGGTGGTTCTGCGGGGGCCCGGATAGGCTCGCCCACCGTGGCTGCGCCCCCCTCCCGGCTCGTCGACCGCGACCCGGCCGTGCCGCGCGACCGGCTCCTGGCCGACCTCCAGCCGCCCCTGCACTTCGCCGACGTGTCGTTCGACAGCTACCGGCCCGACCCCGCGCAGCCGAGCCAGCGGCGGGCCGTCGACGCGCTGCGGGAGTTCTCCTCCGCGCCCGAGCAGCAGGGTGGCGGGCTGCGCCGGCTCCTGCGCCGCACGGCACCGGCGGGCCGTCCGGGGGTCTACCTCGACGGCGGGTTCGGCGTCGGCAAGACGCACCTGCTTGCCTCGCTGTGGCACGCGGTGCCGGGGCCCAAGGCGTTCGGCACCTTCGTCGAGTACACCAACCTCGTGGGGGCGCTCGGCTTCCGCCCGGCCGTCGAGGCGCTGCAGGGCAACAGGCTCGTCTGCATCGACGAGTTCGAGCTGGACGACCCGGGCGACACCGTCCTGATGGCGCGGCTGCTGCGCGAGCTGGTCGACGGGGGAGTGCGGCTCGCAGCCACGTCCAACACGCTGCCCGACGCGCTGGGCGAGGGCCGGTTCGCCGCCGACGACTTCCTCCGCGAGATCCAGGCAGTGGCAGGCCACTTCGACGTCCTGCGGGTCGACGGCGAGGACTACCGGCACCGCGGCAACCCGGTCGCGCCGGAGCCCGTCGACGACCACGCGCTGATGGCGGCCGGTGGTGCGCCGGGTGCCGCGCTGGACGACTTCGACGCGCTCACAGCACATCTCGCGCAGGTGCACCCCAGCAGGTACGGCGCGCTGCTCGACGGCGTGCAGGTGGCGCTGTGGCGCGGCGTCCGGCAGGTCGAGGACCAGAACGTGGGTCTGCGCCTCGTCGCGCTGGTCGACCGGATGTACGACCGCGACGTCGCGCTGCGCTCGTCCGGCGTGCGGCTGGACGGGCTGTTCAGCGACGAGATGCTGGCCGGCGGGTACCGCAAGAAGTACCGGCGCGCGCTCTCGCGGCTGACCGCCATGGCCCGTGCGGAGCTGCCCGCGTCGACCGGCTAGGACCCACCCGCGGCGGTCGTGCCGGTCGCCCGGTCCTGGTGCAGCGCCACGCCCGCGACCACGAGCACGACACCCAGCACCTCCGCGGCGGAGGGGATCTGGGCCAGCACGAGGACGCCGATGACGGACGCCGTGGCGGGCAGCAGCGACACCATCAGCGCGTAGGTGGCCCGGGGGAGCCGCGCCATCGCGAGCTGGTCGCTGACATAGGGGATCACCGATGAGCTGATGCCGACACCAGCGGCCGCCGCCAGCGCCACGACGTCGGTGAGCGCCGGCGCCGCCTGCCACAGGCCCACGGGCGTCGCGACGACCGCCGCCACCACCATCGACAGCGCCAGCCCGTCGATGCCGCCGACCTGCCCGCTCCGGGCGACCCGGTGGCCCAGCACGATGTACAGCGCGAACAGCACGGCGTTCACGGCTGCCAGGGCGATGCCGAGCGGCTCGGCGACCAGCCGCACGTCCGTGAGCAGGTACACGCCGGCGACGGCCGCCACCAGGGCGGCCGCGTTGCGCCCCGTCCGGGCCGCCAGCGCGGCGAGCGCGACGACCGGCAGGAACTCGATCGCGGCGACGGTCCCGAGCGGCAGCCGGTCGATGGCGAGGTAGAAGACGCTGTTCATCACCGCCAGGACGCAGGCCCACCCGACCAGGAGCCGCCGGGTGGCGCGGTCGGCCCGGCGCCACGCGCGCCACGGCCGGCGCCAGGCGGCGAGCACCAGGGCCGCTGTCGCGATCCGCAGCCACGCGACGCCGAGCACGTCGACCCGGACGAAGAGCAGGACCGCGAGGGCGGGCCCCAGGTAGTGGAACACCGCGCTCGCGACGAAGTACGCGTGCGGCGGCACCCGCTCCCGCGCCGCACCGCCGAGGTCGAGCGGGGCGGGGTGCGTCGTCACGCCCCTATCCTCGAAGGCGGAGCGCCGGCCCACCATGGCCGACCGGAGGCGGACGGAGCGTCACGATGCCGGGTGCGAAGGCCAGACCGCCCACGGGCGTTCCCACCGGAAGGTCGTTGCTCGACGCGACCAACCTGCGGCTGCTCGCGGCCCTCGAGGACGACCCGAGGGCCACGGCGGCGGAGCTGGCCCGCCAGGTCGGGATGTCGGCACCGGCGGTGCGCGAGCGCGTCGCCCGGCTCGAGGAGGCCGGTGTCATCCGGGGGTACCGCCTCGACGTCGACCCGGCCGCCGTGGGACTGCCCGTCGCCGCCTGGGTGCGGGTGCGTCCCGGCCCGGGGCAGCTGCCGCGGATCGCCGAGCTCGCCGCGCGCACCCCGCAGGTGAGCGAGTGCCACCGCATCTCGGGCGACGACTGCTTCCTGCTCAAGGTGCACGTGGCGGCCATCGAGGACCTGGAGGCGGTGCTCGACCAGTTCCTCGTCCACGGGCAGACGCACAGCTCGTTCGTGGTGTCGACGCCGGTGCCGCCGCGCACGCCCTCCGCCCCCGTCTGAACCGTGCGTCGCGGCACCGCCGCTGTGGCATCGTGGCCGCGTGGTGGCCATCGACGACCTCGTCCGGCTGCGGCGAGCCCGCGACATGATGGACCGCGACTACGCCGAGCCGCTCGACGTGCCGGCACTGGCGCGGGCGGCGTACATGTCACCGGGCCACTTCTCCCGCAGCTTCCGCGCCGCCTACGGCGAGACGCCCTACAGCTACCTGATGACGCGCCGGATCGAGCGCGCCAAGGTGCTGCTGCGGCGCGGCGACCTGTCGGTCACCGACGTCTGCGTCGCGGTGGGCTGCACCTCGCTCGGGTCGTTCAGCAGCCGGTTCACCGAGCTCGTCGGCGAGAGCCCGAGCGCCTACCGCGCCCGCGACCACACCGGCAGCGCCACCATCCCGTCGTGCGTCGCCCAGGCCTACCTCAGGCCGGTGCGCATCCGGTCAGGATCGGAGAAGCGACCGGCGCGCGGCGGCCCCTAGCGTGACCGGCATGGACATCAGGCTGACGCAGTGCTTCATCGCCGTCGACGACCACGACAAGGCCATCGCCTTCTACCGCGACGCCCTCGGGATGGAGGTCCGCAACGACGTCGGGTACGAGGGGATGCGGTGGGTCACCGTCGGCCACCCGTCCCAGCCGGACGTCGACATCGTGCTGGAGCCGCCGGTCGCCGACCCCGGCGCCTCGCAGGCCGACCGCACCGCCGCCGCCGAGCTGCTCGCCAAGGGCCTGCTGCGCGGCGTCATCTTCACCACCGACGACGTCGACGCCACGTTCGAGCGGATCCGCGCCGCCGGCGGCGAGGTGCTGCAGGAGCCGATGGACATGCCGTACGGCGTGCGCGACTGCGCGTTCCGCGACCCCGCCGGCAACATGCTGAGGTTCAACCAGCCGCAGAAGTAGACGTCCCTCGACCGTTGTGCGATGCCGCTGTTGCCGGTAGAATCGAACACGTGTTCGATACTGCGGTCGCCGCCGTACCTCGGGCCGCCGAGGTGCGGTCGCTCGTGGACGAGGTGCGCGACCTCGCGGTGGCCGGCGGCGACGCAGCCAGGGTCGAGCAGCTCCCGCTGCTGGAGGAGCTGAAGCGTGCGACCTCGGCCGCCCAGGCCCGGGTCACCGCCGCGCTGGTCGCGTCGCAGCGGGCAGCCCAGCTGGCGGCCGGCGTCCCGGCGGAGCGCGCGAGCCGAGGGGTGGCCGAGCAGGTGGCCCTCGCCCGGGGTGAGTCGCCCCACCTCGGTGGTCGTTTCGTGGGGACGGCCACCGCCCTCGTCGACGAGATGCCGTGCACCTTCGACGCCCTGGCCGCCGGTCGCATCACCGAGTGGACCGCCACCTGCCTGGTGCGCGAGACGGCGGTGCTGCAGGCGCACGACCGCGCCGAGGTGGACGCGGGTCTGGACCGGATGCTCCGGGCTGCGGGCACCTCCCAGGGGCGGCTGGTGCGTGCGGCGAAAGCGCTCGCGCAGGGGCTCGACGCCGCCGCCGCAGTGGCACGCTCCTCGCGGGCCGTCGCCGACCGGCGCGTCACGATCCGACCGGCGCCGGACACGATGGTCCTGGTCAGCGCGCTCCTCCCGGTCACCGAAGGCGTCGCGACGTTCGCTGCCCTGCGCCGAGCCGCCGCGCGGGCGGCGGCGACAGGCGACCCGCGAGGACGCGGCCAGGTGATGGCCGACACCCTGGTGGCCCGCGTGACGGGCCGCGACCCGGTGGACGACCCGGTGGACGTCCACGTCGACCTGGTGATCACCGACGACACCCTGCTGGGCGGCGGCACTGCCGCAGCGACCGTGCGCAGCCGCGGCGTGCTGCCGGTCCCTGTACCGGCCGCCGTCGCGCGCCGGCTGGTCGCCGGCGCCGGTGCGGCAGACAGGGTCTGGCTGCGGCGTCTGCGAGCCACCGCCGACGGGTCGGCCGTGGTCTCGATGGATTCCCGCGCGCGCCGCTTCCCGGCCTCGCTGGCCCGTCTGGTGGAGGTCGCCGACCAGAGCTGCCGCACCCCGTGGTGCGACGCCCCGATCGCCGAGACCGACCACGTCGAGGCGTACGCCGACGACGGGCCCACCTCGCGCGACAACGCCCAGGGCCTTTGCCGCCGCTGCAACCTCGTCAAGCAGGCGCTCGGGTGGTCGGCGCAGCGAGATCCCGACGGCACCGTCCGCACCACGACCCCGACGGGTCATACGTACGTGTCCGCGCCGCCGCCGCTGCTCGGCTGCCCGCCGACGCTCGGTGACGGGCCTGACCCCGTCGTCGATCTCAGCCACGCACTGGTCGCGCGGCACCGCCGCACGGCTTGAGCGGGAGCGCCGTGCGGCGTTGCCTCGCGCCGCTCAGCCGTGCCGGCTCAGGCGACCCGGACGACGGCCACCGACGGACCCGGCAGCGTCACCGAGTCGGCACCGAGCATGGCGCCGTCCCAGGCCGCCGCGGTGGCGGTGGGCGTGGCGCCGAGCGGGACGGTGCGCTGCTCGGTCGACAGGTTGAGCACCACCCGGAACACGCCGCGGTGGACGACCACCCAGCCGGCGTCCTGGTCGTGGTCGACCCGGACCCGGTCGAGCCGGTCGTCGCGCAAGTCGTCCTCCCGGCGGCGCAGCGACAGCAGCTCGCGGTGCCAGGCGAGCAGCCGCTGGTGCGGCTGCCCGGCGATCTCCTCCCAATCCAGCACCGAGGCGTCGCGCGTGGCGTGGTCCTGGGGGTCGGGCACGTGGCCGTCCCAGCCGTGCTCGGCGAACTCGCGGCGCCGGCCCTGCCGGATCGACTCCGCCAGCTCGGGCTCGGCGTGGTCGGTGAAGAACAGCCACGGCGTCGCGGCACCCCACTCCTCGCCCATGAACAGCATCGGCGTGAACGGTGAGGTGAGCGTCAGCGTCGCGGCGGCCGCCAGAACCCCTGGGGACAGGTTCTGCGACGGTCGGTCGCCGACCGCGCGGTTGCCCACCTGGTCGTGGTTGCTGGTGTAGGCGAGGAAGGCGTGGCCGCCGACGGCGGTGCGGTCCACCGGTGCACCCCAGTCGGCCCCGCGGAAGGTCGAGTACCGGCCGTCGTGCAGGAACACCGAGGTCAGCACCTTGGCGAGCACCTCCTGCTCGCCGAAGTCGACGTAGTAGCCCTGCCGCTCACCGGTGGTCAGGGCGTGCACCGCGTGGTGGAAGTCGTCGTCCCACTGCGCCGTCATGCCGAGGCCGCCCTGCGAGGTCGGCGTCACCATCCGGGCGTCGTTGAGGTCCGACTCGGCCACGAGCCCGAGCGGGCGGCCGAGCTCGGCTGCGAGGGAGGCGGTCTCGTCGGCGAGCTGGGCGAGCACGTGCTGCTCGGAGTCGTCGACCAGCGCGTGCACGGCGTCGAGGCGCAGCGCGTCGACGTGGAAGTCGCGGAACCAGCGCAGCGCGTTGTCGACGACGAAGCGGCGCACCTCCTGGCTGCCCTCGTCGTCGAGGTTGACCGCCTGGCCCCACGGCGTGTGGTGCTTGTCGGTGAAGTAGGGCCCGTAGGCGTGGAGGTAGTTCCCGCTCGGCCCGAGGTGGTTGTAGACGACGTCGAGGCACACCGCCAGGCCCCTGGTGTGGCAGGCGTCCACGAAACGCTGCAGCCCCTGCGGCCCGCCGTACGGCTCGTGCACCGCGTACAGCGCGACGCCGTCGTAGCCCCAGCCCCAGCGGCCGGGGAAGGCCGCGACCGGCATCAGCTCGACGACGTCGACCCCGAGCTGCACGAGGTGGTCGAGCCGCTCGACCGCGGCGTCGAACGTCCCGGCCGCGGTGAAGGTGCCGACGTGCAGCTCGTAGAAGACCTTGCCGCGCACGTCGGTACCGGTCCACGACGTGTCGTCCCACCGGTGGGCGGCGGGGTCGAGCACGCGGCTCGGTCCGTGCACGCCGTCGGGCTGCCACGGCGAGCGCGGGTCGGGCACCGGGTCGGCGCCGTCGAGGGAGTACCAGTAGTCCGTCCCGTGGCCCGCGCCCTCGACGTCCGAGCTCCACCAGCCGCCGCGCGAGCGCGACATCGGAACGCGGGAGCCGGAGGCCGGGAGCACCAGGTCGACGGCGGACGCGGCGGGGGACCAGACGGTGAAGGTGTGCACCGGACAAGGCTTCCACGGCCCGCCACAGGGTGCATGCCCGCCGTCCACCGGCCAGGACGGTGCGCCGGCGCCCTGCTCGGCACCGCTCGCGTGGTGCGCCGCCCACCAGCGCTGCCAGGTGCTCTCGACCTCGGCGAAGGCGTCGTCGTCCAGGCCGAACGTGCTCACGATCACCATCGACTGGTCGACGACGGCGCCGGGCCGGGGCTCCTGGGCGGGCTTGTCGTAGGCGACGACGAGACCGGGCCCGTAGGCGTCGACGACCAGCCCGGCCTGGTTCGCGGTGCCGAACCAGGTGGTGCCGCGCACGGCCGGGTCGGCGACCTCGACCGGCTGCCCGACCTGCGCGCCCTCCAGCCCCAGCAGCTCGCGGGCCGCTGCGGGCGCCGGGCCGGAGGCGAGGAACACGGTGCGCCGCGGGAGGTCCCCGTGCCGCTCGACGACGAACCGCAGCTGCGCCAGGAACGACACCCAGCCCTGGGTGATGTCGTCGTACATCGCGTCCCAGTCCGGGTCGATCCCCTTCGGGCCGCGCGTGATCCGCACGACCGTGCCGCCGCCCTCCTCGCGCAGGTCGAAGCGGTCGCCGTGCTCGAACGACCCGGGTGCGGCGCCGCCCTTGGTCTCCAGCACGTACGGCTCGTCCGCCTCGCGGGCGCCGTGGCCGTAGATGATGTCGATCTCCTCGTCCAGGCCCGGGTCGTCCCAGCCGTGCCAGCGGCTGATCAGCCGCGGGTCGCGCAGGTGCGTCCAGACGGTGGCCACCGGGGCGGCCACCGTCACCTCGATCGTCACGTCGTCGCCGTCCTGCTCGACCCGGACGGGATCGGTGCGCGGTGCGTCGGTCACGGTGCCTCCTCGGTGCTCGTGGTGGTGCGGGTGCCGGACCTGCTCCGGGGTGCGGGGTGCCCGCCGGCGACGACGCGGTAGCGCCGGCCGCCGGGGGAGTCGAACCGGGCGGTGACCTCGGCCAGGGCCGCGGCCAGGGCGTCGGTGTAGGCGTGCAGGTCGGCCGGCTGGGCCAGCGCGACGTCGGTCTCGACGGTGAAGGTGAGCAGCCGGCGGCCCTGGGAGTCGGCCGCGGCCTGCATCCGGGTGACGTCGCGGACGACCTCGGAGGCGGTGGCGACCAGGTGCTCGGCGGCGTGCCGGTCACGGCTGCGCACCGCCGACGCAGCCCGTCCTGCCGGCCCGCCCGTCCCGCTCGAGGGGATGAGGTCCGGGTCGACGACGAACGCGGTGGCGCTGCGCCGCAGCACCCGCTCGGTGAACCCGCGGCGCTGCCGCAGCTCGGCCAGCTCGACCAGGCCGGCCTGCTCGAGCACCCGCAGGTGGTAGGCCACCTTCTGCCGGGCCAGCCCCAGCCGGGCGGCGACGACGGTGGCGGAGGCCGGCTCGCCGAGCGCCTCGAGCACCCGCCGCCGCAGCGGCGACAGGCCGGTCAGCAGCCGGTCGGGGTCGTCGAGCAGCTGCACCTGCGCCGCCTGCCGCTCCGCCATGGCGCCAGCCTGCCAATTGACAAACGAAATTGTCAATAGCCGCTGTCACGACCCGCGCACCCGTCCCGTCGAGAGGGTGCGCACGACCGGCGCGCCCGCCCGCCGCGGACGACCCCGCGGCCGCAGACCGAGGAGATCCGTTGCCCCGCATCAACACCGACCCCGCCACCTTCGCCCGCCGTCCGTCCCTGGGCACCCGGCTGCTGCTCGGCATGGGCCGCCGGATGATGGGCACCCACACCGACAACCTGGGTGCGATGGCGCACCGCCCGGGCGTCCTGGTCCCCTGGGCGATGATGGAGACCGGCGCCCAGCGCGCCCGCTCCGTGCTGCCGGGGCACCTGCCCGACCTCGTCGTCTTCGTGGTGTCGGTGCGGCTCGGCTGCTCGTGGTGCATCGACTTCGGCGCCAGCCGCTGGGAGCAGCGGGGGCTCGACCCCGCCGTGCTGCGGCACGCCGTCACCTGGCGCGACGCGCCGGCCTCGGTCTTCGACGACGACGCCCGCGCCGCCTTCGCCTACGCCGAGGCGGTCTCGGCCGAGCCGGTCGAGGTCGACGACGCGATGGTGGACGACCTCGTCGGGCGCTTCGGCGAGGACGGGGTGGTCGAGCTGACCTTCTGGGCGGCCCTGGAGAACATGCGCGGACGGTTCAACTCCGCCCTCGGCATCACCTCGCAGGGCTTCAGCACCGGCGACGCCTGCGCGCTCGCGATGGCGGGCCGCGCCTGATCCGCGCGCGCTCCCGGTCGCCGTCGGAGAACCGTCGACCTACGGTGTAAGGCGTCCGCACGACCCTCGACGGAAGGAACGACCATGGGATTCCTCGGCAACGCGATCAAGGGCGGCCTGGCCGTCAAGGCCGCTGAGATGGTTCGCGGCCAGCTCGCCAAGCGTTCGGGCACCACGCCGGCGCGCCCGTCCGGCCGCCTCTCCAGCCGGATGCCGGCCCGCAAGGTCACCGGTCGCCCGGTGAAGGCGCGCAGGCGCTAGTCCGCGCAGGCGTGGCTCGGGGGCCACGCCCGCACCCCGGCCCCTGCCGGGGTCACGGCGCCGTGCCGTCCAGGACGAGGTAGCGCGACACCTTGTCCGGGGCGAGCACGGCGTGCACGGCTTGTACGACCCCCTCGTGCACGGTCAGGGCGTAGACCGCCACGGCCGCCGTGCGCGGCTTCGCCGAGCGGTTGTGCACCACCAGCCCCGCCTGGCCGTTCACGAGCACCCACCGGAACGAGACCAGGTCCCACTCGGCGATCCGCGCCAGCCCCGCCAGGAACCGCGCGACCTCCTCCGACCCCACCAGCGGCCGTCCGGCGGCGGTCACCCGGCCGGCGTGGTCGGCGGTGAGGACGACGTCGGGTGCCAGCAGCGACGCCAGCCGGTCCGGGTCGCCGGACACCAGCGCCTCCTGCAGGTCACCCAGCACGCGCAGCTGCTCTTGCACCGGTCCAGGTGGCGGCAGTGCGGCCTCGTGCAGCCTCCGGCGGCCGCGCACGGCGTGCTGACGCGCGGCCTCGACGGTGACGTCCAGCACCTGCGCCACCTGGTTGAACGGCACCCCGAGCGCGTCGTGCAGCACCACCGCCACCCGCTGCTCGGGCGACAGCCGGTCCAGGACGACGAGGAACGCCAGCCGCACCGAGTCCCCGAGCTCGGCCAGCTCGGCGGGGTCGGCGGTGCGCGAGCCGAGCGGCCGGCCGTCGAGATCGTGCAGCAGCGGCTCGGGCAGCCACGGCCCCACGTACTGCTCGCGGCGAACCCGCGCCGACCGCAGCAGGTCGAGTGCCGCACGGCTGACGACGGTGGTGAGCCACGCTGCGGGCGAACGGATCTCGGCCGCGTGCGCCGCGAACCGCGGCCAGACGTCGGCGACGACGTCCTCCGCGTCGGCCCAGCTGCTGGTCAGCCGGTAGGCGACACCCAGCAGCCGTCCGCGCTCCTGCTCGAACACCCGGGCCGCCTCGTCGGGCGTGGTGGTCATGGCACGCACCTCCTCGGACGCTCGACGGGACGGACCGTACCGGTCGTGACAGCGGGCCCGCCCGCGCCCCCGGTACTAGGGTCGGCCCGTGGCGAAGACGGCGGGTGACGCGGCCCAGGAGGTCGCCGAGGCAGCGGCGGACAAGGCGCAGGAGGTGGCCGAGGAGGCCGAGACGATGGCGCCGGCGGCGCTGGCCGACCACCTCGCCGTGGGCAAGGGCTTCCGGCTGGAGGACGTCGACCCGCGCAGCACGCCCGGGTTCGACGGCGACAAGGCCGCCGGCAAGGCGGCGCTGGCCGCCGGCGCCGAGAAGCTGTCGACGCTGCAGGAGCGGCTGTTCGCCGAGGGCACCGCCGGCGGCACCCGGTCGGTGCTGCTCGTCGTGCAGGGCATGGACACCTCCGGCAAGGGCGGCGTCATGCGTCACGTGATGGGGTCGGTCGACCCCCAGGGGGTGCACCTGCGCTCGTTCAAGGCCCCGACCGACGAGGAGCGCGAGCACGACTTCCTGTGGCGGATCGAGCGGGCGCTGCCGCGTCCGGGCCTGATCGGGGTGTTCGACCGGTCGCACTACGAGGACGTGCTCATCGCCCGCGTCCGCAGCCTGGTGCCGGTGCACGTGGTCGACCGGCGGTACGAGGAGATCAACGCCTGGGAGCGGCGGGTCACCGAGGCCGGGACGACCATGGTCAAGGTGATGCTGCACATCTCGAACAAGGAGCAGAAGTCGCGCCTGGCCGAGCGGCTCGACCGCCCGGACAAGTACTGGAAGTACAACCCGGGCGACGTCGACGAGCGCCTGCGCTGGCACGACTACCAGGAGGCCTACCAGCTCGCCCTCCAGCACTGCTCCACCGAGGCCGCGCCCTGGTACGTCGTGCCCGCCGACCGCAAGTGGTTCGCGCGCTGGGCCGTGCAGCAGCTGCTGCTCGACACCCTCACCGGGCTCGACCCGCAGTGGCCGCCGGCTGACTTCGACGTCGAGGCCGAGAAGGCCAGGCTCGCCGCGAGCTAGGGCCCGCGGCGGGCGCGGTCAGCCGGACCGCACCAGCAGCGCGACGGGCAGGTCCGTGAGCAGCTCGCCGATCCGCACGGCGCCGCCCTCGCCCACGGCCCGTCCGGTGAGCACGTCGGTCCAGTGACCCTCCGGCAGGGCGACCGTGTGCTCGCCCCAGCCCCCCAGGTCGGCGAGCTCGCGCGCCAGCCGGGTCACCAGCGTCACGACCAGGGCGCCGTCCGGGCCGCCGCGCGAGAACGCCACCAGGTGACCGGTGGTCGTGGGCAGCGGGGTGTACGCCGCGGCGTCGCCGACGAACGCGTCGGGGTGCTCGCGCCGTGCGCGCAGCGCCCGCGAGGTGACGAGCAGCTTCTCGTCGTCCAGGCCGTCGGGACGGGCACCGGCGTCGAGCCGGGCCAGCCGCGCGCCGCGCAGCGCGAGGTCCACCGCGCGGCGGTTGTCGGGGTCGACCAGCGAGGCGTCCACCATCTCGGTGCCCTGGTAGACGTCCGGCACCCCGGGCATGGTCAGCTGCACCAGCTTCTGCCCCAGCACCGCCACCCCCGCGAGGTCGGCGGTCGACCGCACGAACGCGCGGACGGCCTCGACCACCTCCTCGGACGCCAGTACGCCGGTGGCGAAGGCCGCGACGGCCTCCTCGTAGGGCTCGTCGACGGCCGTCCACGTGGTGCGCAGCTTCGCCTCGCGCACCGCCTTGGTGAGGTACTGCTGCAGCCGCTCCTCGGCCAGCGGGCGGTCGCCCCGGTGGTCCCAGGTCGCGACGAGCGTCTGCCAGACCAGGTACTCGGTGGGCCCGTCGAGCAGCGGTGAGCGCAGCGGCGCCGACAGCGCGTGCCAGGAGCGCACGGCGGCGTCCCACTCGGCCGGCACCTCCGAGAGCACCAGCAGCCGGGCGCGGGCGTCCTCAGAGCGCTTGGTGTCGTGGGTCGACAACGTCGTCATCGAGGTGGGCCAGTGCACGAGCAGCTTCTCCGAGAACGCGTGCAGCTGCTCGGGGGAGACGCCGAAGCGGTCGGGGTCGCCGCCCACCTCGTTGAGCGCGGCCAGGCGGAACGAGCGGTAGAACGCGGTGTCCTCGATGCCCTTGGCCATCACCGGGCCGCAGGTCTGCTGGAACCGCACGACCAGCTCGGCGCGATCGGCGTCGCCGCTGCGTCCGGCGCTGCCGGCCTCGCGGCCGAGGACGAGGTCGCGCACCAGGTCGAGGGTCTCGTGCACGTCCTCGGGCAGGTGCCCGCGAGCGGTCTCGGTCGCGCGCTCGACGACGGCGGCCTCGGCGGGCGGCGCGGGCTCGCCCGGGACGACGTACGCGCGGTAGCGGTCGAACGCGACCAGCAGCTCGGTGACGGCCGCCTCGAGACCCCGCCGGGTGTGGTCGCGCAGCCGGATGTCGGCACCGGTGATCTGGACGAGCAGCTCGACCAGCCGGTGCACCTCGGCGTACAGCGACCCCTCGACGATCTCGTGCTTGGCGCGCGCCACGACGTGGTGCATGTCGCGCAGCAGGTCGGGGTCGTCGCCGGCGAAGTCGGACCAGGTGGCCTGCAGCGCACCGGCGGCCGACGGCTGGACGAACAGCCCGCCCACCCGTGCCAGGGCGTCGTAGCCGGTGGTGCCGGCGCACGGCCAGTCCTCGGGCAGCGTCTCCTCGCCCTCGAGGATCTTCTCCACGACCACCCACGAGCCGCCCGACGAGGCGGCGAGCCGGCGCAGGTACCCGCGCGGGTCGGCCAGGCCGTCCGGGTGGTCGATCCGCAGCCCGTCGAGGGATCCGTCGGCCACCAGGTCGAGCAGCAGCCGGTGCGTCGCCTCGAACACCTCGGGGTCCTCGACCCGGACGGCGGCCAGCGTGCCGACGTCGAAGAACCGGCGGTAGTTCAGCTCGCTGTCGCCGACCTTCCAGTGCGCCAGCCGGTACCACTGCCGGTCGACCAGGTCGGCCAGCGGCAGGTGCTCGGTGCCGGGGCGCACCGGGAACTCGTGGTCGTAGTACCGCAGCACCGGCTCGTCGCCGGAGTGGTCGACCGACAGCTCGCCCGCGGCCAGCACCTGCCCGATCCGCCCGCCGAGCACCGGCATCAGGATCGAGCGGACGCCCTCGTCACCGGGCTCGACGCTCGGCGCCGTGAACCTCGTTGCGCCCCAGTCGATGTCGAACCAGCCGGCGAACTCCGACGCCGGGCCCTCACGGAGCACGGCCCACAGCGGGGTGTTGAGCCGCACGGGCGTCGGGACCGTCATGTGGTTCGGCACGACGTCGGCCACCACGCGCACGCCGGCGGCGTGCAGCTGCCCGACCATGGCGTCGAATCCCTCGCGGCCGCCGGCGTCCGGCGACAGCCTGGTGTGGTCGAGCACGTCGTAGCCGTGCGTCGACCCGGGCGTCGCCGCGAGCACCGGCGACAGGTAGGCGTGGCTGATCCCGAGGGCGTCGAGGTAGGCCGCCGCCGCGCCGACGTCGGCGAAGGTCTGGTCCGCGTTGACCTGGAAGCGGTACGTGGAGACCGGCACCGGGCGCCCGGCCGCGGGCCGGTGCGAGGGTGCGCGCTGAGGCTCGCTCACGGCTCGTTCCTCGCCGTGGCGTCCGCGCTGTGCCCACTGGTTCGCTCGCTCCGCTCGCTCACGCCTGCTGGCCCTCCTCCTCGGCGGCCGCCTCGTTCTCCGCCGCCACCTCGATCGCGACCCGCGCCGGGTCGAGGGCCGGCACCTGCGCCGCCGCCTCGAGGTCGCTCGCCGGGCCGCTGCTGGTGCGCGGACGGGTCAGCACGACGGTGCTGCGCGACGGGCAGACCACCTCGCCGGCTGCCGGCAGCTCGGTGCCGGCCGCGAGCTGCTCGCCGGTGTCGAACACGACCAGCCAGGCGGCGCCGTACTCGGCGGGCGGCAGCGTGAACGAGAGCTCCTCGTGGTGCCCGTTGAACAGGATGAGGAACGAGTCGTCGACGACCCGCTGCCCGCGCGGGTCCGGCTCGGGGATGGCCTCGCCGTTGAGGAAGACCATGAGCGAGCGCGCGTAGCCGTTGCGCCAGTGCTCGGCACCCATGTGCTCGCCGGTGGGCGTGAACCACGCGATGTCGCCGAGCTCGGACTCGCCGCCGTGGTCAGCGCTGCCGGCGAAGAACCGCCGGCGGCGGAACACCGGGTGCTGCTGGCGCAGGGTCACCACGGACTGGGTGAACTGCAGCATCGCGCGGGCGTCGTCGTCGAGGTCCCAGTCCATCCAGGACAGCTCGTTGTCCTGGCAGTAGACGTTGTTGTTGCCGTCCTGGCTGCGGCCGATCTCGTCGCCGTGGGCGATCATCGGCACGCCCTGGCTCAGCAGCAGGGTCGTCATCAGGTTGCGCATCTGCCGGTTGCGCAGCGTGCGCACCTCGGGGTCGTCGGTCGGGCCCTCGACGCCGCAGTTCCAGGAGCGGTTGTGGCTCTCGCCGTCGTTGCCGCCCTCGCCGTTGGCGTCGTTGTGCTTCTCGTTGTAGGACACCAGGTCGCGCATCGTGAACCCGTCGTGGGCGGTGACGAAGTTGATGCTCGCGATCGGGCGGCGGCCGTCGTCCTGGTAGAGGTCGGACGAACCGGTGATGCGCGAGGCGAACTCGCCGAGCGTCGCCGGCTCGCCGCGCCAGAAGTCGCGGACGATGTCGCGGTAGCTGCCGTTCCACTCGGTCCACAGCGGCGGGAAGCCACCCACCTGGTAGCCGCCGTCACCGAGGTCCCACGGCTCGGCGATGAGCTTGACCTGGGAGATGACCGGGTCCTGCTGCACCAGGTCGAAGAAGGCGCTCAGCCGGTCGACCTCGTGGAACTGCCGGGCCAGCGTGGCCGCGAGGTCGAACCGGAAGCCGTCGACGTGCATGTCGAGCACCCAGTAGCGCAGCGAGTCCATGATCAGCTGGAGCACGTGCGGGTGCCTCATCAGCAGGCTGTTCCCGGTGCCGGTGGTGTCGTAGTAGTGCTTCGGCTCGTCCTCGACCAGGCGGTAGTACGCCGTGTTGTCGATGCCGCGGAAGCTCAACGTCGGACCGAGGTGGTTGCCCTCGGCGGTGTGGTTGTAGACGACGTCGAGGATGACCTCGATGCCCGCGGCGTGCAGCGCCTTGACCATCGCCTTGAACTCCTGCACCTGCTGCCCGCGGGTGCCGTTGGAGGAGTAGGCGTTGTGGGGGGCGAAGAAGCCGATGGTGTTGTAGCCCCAGTAGTTCGCGAGGCCCTTCTCCTGCAGGTGGGTGTCCTGCACGAACTGGTGGACGGGCATCAGCTCGATGGCGGTGACGCCGAGGCCGCGCAGGTGGTCGATCATCGCCGGGTGGCCGATCGCGGCGTAGGTGCCGCGGATGTCGTCCGGGATGCCGGGGTGGGTCTGGCTGAGGCCCTTGACGTGCGCCTCGTAGATCACCGTCTCGTGGTACTCGTGCCGCGGCTGGCGGTCGTCGGCCCAGTCGAAGTACGGGTTGATGACGACCGAGAGCATCGTGTGACCGAGGCTGTCGGTCGGGTTCGGCTCGTCCGGCGCGTCGAACTTGTAGGAGAACAGCGAGGCGTCGCCGTCGACCTGGCCGTCGACGGCCTTGGCGTAGGGGTCGAGCAGCAGCTTCGACGGGTCGCAGCGCAGGCCCTTCTCCGGCTCGTACGGGCCGTGCACGCGGTAGCCGTAGCGCTGGCCCGGCTGCACCGAGGGCAGGTAGACGTGCCACACGAAGCCGTCGACCTCGGTGAGGTCGATGCACTCCTCGGTGCCGTCGTCGGCGACGAGGCAGAGCACGACGCGGTCGGCGACCTCGGAGAAGAGCGCGAAGTTCGTGCCCGTCCCGTCGTAGGTGGCGCCGAGGGGGTAGGGCTTGCCGGGCCAGATCTGCACGCGTTTGCTCCAGGTGGTGTGGTCGTGCGCGACGCTGCGCAGGTGTGGCGGGGGGTGGTGCTGGACGAAATGGTGTCTCAGACGGCGACGGCGCGCTCGACGACGGCCCGGGTGGTGCGGTCGCCGACCGGCAGCGTGCCGAGGCACGCCCCGCCCTGGCGCTCGACCCGGGTGGCGAGGAAGGCGTCGGCGACCTTGCGGGTGCTGAACCGCACGAGCAGGCTCGCCTGGAGCGCGACGGCCAGGCGCTCGACCAGCCAGCGCGCCGCGCCGGTGACCGCCGCGGGGTCGGCCGCCATCTCCGATGCGGCCGAGCGCAGGGTCGCGCTGACCTCGTCGAGGGTGGCGTCCAGGCGCTTGCTGGCGCCGCGGGCGGCGTGCAGCTCGGCGACGAGGGCGTCGAGGGAGTCCGGGTGCTGGGCCAGCACGCGCAGGACGTCGAGGGCGATGACGTTGCCCGAGCCCTCCCAGACCGAGTTCAGCGGCGACTCGCGGAACAGCCGGGCCATGCCGCTCTCCTCGACGTAGCCGTTGCCGCCGAGGCACTCCAGCGCCTCCGCAAGCACGAACGGCGCGCGCTTGCAGACCCAGTACTTGCCGACCGCGACGCCGATCCGCAGCAGCGCGCGCTCGCCGCTGTCGCCGGCCGCGGCGGCGTCGGCGGCCGCGGCGAGCCGCAGCCCGAGCACGGTGGCGGCCTCGGACTCGATCGCGAGGTCGGCCAGCACGTTCGACATCAGGGGGGTGTCGACGAGCACGCTGCCGAACGCCGAGCGGTGCCGGGCGTGGTGCACGGCGCCGACCAGCCCCGCGCGCATCGTGGCTGCCGAGCCGACGACGCAGTCGAGCCGGGTGGCGCTGACCATCTGCAGGATCGTCCGGACGCCTTCGCCCTCGGCGCCGAGCCGCACGCCCCAGGTGCCGTCGAGCTCGACCTCGCTCGAGGCGTTCGAGCGGTTGCCGAGCTTGTCCTTGAGGCGCTGCAGGTGCCAGGGGTTGCGGGTGCCGTCCTCGAGCACGCGCGGCACGACGAAGCAGGTGAGCGGACCCTGCGCCGAGCCCGCGCGGGCCAGCACGAGGAAGACGTCGCTCATCGGCGCCGAGCAGAACCACTTGTGCCCGGTGAGCCGGTAGCCCTCGCCGCCCTCGAGCGGGCCGCCGGCGGTGCGCACGGCCACCGTCGAGGTGCCCGACAGGTCCGAGCCGCCCTGCTTCTCGGTCATGCCCATGCCGGCCAGGGCGCCGGCCTTGTCGCCCGCGCGGCGCAGGCCGGGGTCGTAGTCGGTGGACGCCAGCCGCGGCACCCACAGGTCGGCCAGGACGGGGTCGGTGCGCAGCGCGGGCACGGCCGCGCCGGTCATCGACAGGGGGCAGACGTGGCCGGCGTCGACCTGGCCCCAGAGCAGCATCGCCGCCGACCGGGCCACGTGGGCGCCGGTGCCGGGGTCGGCCGACCAGGCGCCCGCGCCGAGGCCGTGCTCGACTCCCACGCGCATCAGCTGGTGGTACGCCGGGTGGTACTCGACCTCGTCGAGGCGGTTGCCACGGGCGTCGTGCGTGCGCAGGACGGGGGAGTGGCGCTCGGCCTGCTCGCCCCAGGCCCGTGCCTTGGTGCTGCCGGCCAGCTCCCCGAGCTCGGCCAGCCGGGCCGCGTGCGCACCGGCGCCGTGGCGCTCGACCGCCTCCCGCAGGACCACGTCGCCGTCCCACGCCGACGGCGACGGCCGGTCGGTGATGGCAGGGACCTGGTTGGTGACCAGGTGGGTGGCGGGCACCGGTCCACGGTAGTGGCACCGCGAGGATGCTCGGGCCGCGGTGCGAGGGTGCTCGGGCCGCCGCGGCGGGCGGTCGGGTCACCGCGCTCGGGTTTGGCGGGGTGGCCCGACCGTCTGCCACCGGGCGGCGGCACGAGCCCGAGCCATGGGTACAGCGGCGGGACACGGAAGCTCGACGAAGCGCGTTCAGCCCTCCTGCTCGCTAGCGTGAGGCCGTGGCCGTGAGCTGGGCGTCCTCCGGCCGGGTGCAGGGTGCCCGGAGGAGCCTCGGCGCCCTGGGCCGGCGCGGTCCGGTGCGCACGGTCGTGGGGCTCGTCACGCGCACGATCGCGGTCTGCCTGCGCTACCGCGTGACCGGGCTGGCCGCTGAGGCCGGGTTCTTCGCGCTGCTGTCGCTGCCGCCGCTGGTGCTCGGCCTGGCCGGCTCAGCGGCGTGGATCGGCTCCCGGCTCGGCACCGACACGGCGCTGCAGCTGAAGAACGCGCTGCGGGAGTACCTGTCCCCGTTCCTCACCGACGACGTGGTCAACACCGTGATCATCCCCACGCTCGACGACGCGCTGGACCGGCCCCGGCTCGACCTGGTCTCGATCGGGTTCGTGCTGTCGCTGTGGTCCGGGTCGCGGGCGCTGAACGTCTACCTCGACACCATCTCGATCATGTACGGCCTCGGCGGCCACCGGAGCATCGTCCGCACCCGGCTGCTGTCGTTCGGCATCTACGTGCTGGTGCTGCTGCTCGGCGCGGTGACGCTTCCGCTCGTGCTCGTCGGGCCCACGCTGATCGGGCGGGCGCTGCCGGAACAGCTGGACTGGCTGCTGGCCGTCTACTGGCCCGTGGTCACCCTGCTCGGGGTGGCGCTGCTGGCCACGCTGTACCACGTGAGCGTCCCGCTGCGGACGTCGTGGCGCCGCGACCTGCCCGGCGCCGTGCTTGCGCTGGTGATCTGGGTGCTGGCCAGCGCGCTGCTGCGGGCGGTGCTCGGCGTGGCCGTCCCGGGCGCGGGGTCGCAGACGGCGAGCCTGTCGATCTACGGCCCGCTGACGACCCCCATCGTCGTGCTCGTCTGGCTGTACCTGCTCGCCATCGCCGTGCTGATCGGCGCGGCCCTCAACGCGGTGGTCGACGAGACCTGGCCGCACGGGGAGCGGTCGGCCGCTCGGCAGCGGGCCGCGAGGCGCGCCGGCGAGGCCGCGGGGACGCTCACGCCGGTGCGCGACGCGGAGGCCGAGCGGGACCAGCAGGCGCGCTGGACCCGCCGGTACGGGCTCGGAGCGGCGGCGGCCCTCACCCCGGGCAGGTCCGACCGCGACGCGGACCCGGACAGCGAGGACCTGCCCGGCGCGACCGCCGGAAATCCGCGTGACCCCGGGAGCGGCGCGACCTAGCCTGCTCGCGGACGGACCGGCAGCACGCCGGTCCCGCGACGGTCCCGACCACGGGGCGGAGGAGGTGGCGTCGATGAGCGCGCACCAGGGAACCCACACCCGGACCCTCCCCGCGAACCCCGAAGGACCCCCACGTGACCACCAGCAGCTCCACCCGCAGCACCAGCACTGACCTCCCCACCAGCACCGACCGCACCACCACCGGCACCACCTCCTCCCCGGCTCGCCTCGCGCTGCTGCGCGGCGCCGGCTGGGACGACTCCTGGGAAGGCTCCTGGGAGGACGCCACGGCGACCTCGCACCGACCGCTGCGGCCCGGACGCGTCCTGCGCGCCGACCGCGGCGCGTGCGAGGTGCTGCTCGGCACCGGGCCCGCGCTCGTCGAGTGGGAGCCGCACCTGGCGCGCCAGGTCGACGAGGACCCGACCTGCACCCCGTCCGCGGGCGACTGGGTGCTGGTCGAGCCCGGCGACCCCGACCTCGGGACGCGCCCCAGCGTCCACGACGTGCTGCCGCGCCGCACCGCCGTGGTGCGGCTGCAGGTCGGCAAGAGCTCGCACGGGCAGGTGCTCGCCGCGAACGCCGACGTCGTGGCGGTCGTCGAGGCGATGCACCCGGACCCCGACACCGGCAAGGTCGAGCGGCTGCTCGCCCTGGCCTGGGCGTCCGGCGCCACGCCCGTGGTCGTCCTGACCAAGGCCGACCTCGCGGCCGACCCGCAGGCCGTCGTCGAGGAGATGGCGCAGAGCGCGCCGGGCGTGCTCGTGCTCGCCACCTCGACCCTGGACGGCACCGGCCTGCAGCCGCTGCGCGACCTGCTGTCCCGCGGGCAGACGATCGCGTTCCTCGGCGCCTCCGGGGTCGGCAAGTCGACCCTGCTCAACGCCCTCGCGGGGCGCGAGGTGATGCGGACCCAGGAGCTCGGCGCGGTGCAGAAGGGACGGCACACGACCGTCACCCGCGAGCTGCACCTGGTGCCGGGCGGCGGTGCGCTGATCGACACCCCGGGGATGCGGTCGATCGGGCTGTCCGGGGCCGAGGACCTCGACGACGTCTTCCCCGAGGTCGAGGCGCTGGCCGACCGCTGCCGGTTCCGCGACTGCTCCCACGACGTCGAGCCGGGGTGCGCGGTGCAGGCCGCGGTCGAGGACGGCACACTGTCCGAGCGCCGGATGACCTCGTACCGCAAGCTGCTGCGCGAGCAGGAGTTCCAGGCGGCGCGGGTCGACCAGCGGGTGGCGGCCCAGCGCGCCGCGCGCTGGAAGCAGATCCGCGCCGGCGCCCGCGAGCGGCAGCGGATCGAGGGCCGCTCGAGCCGGCCGTGAGGGGGTGGGGCGGTGCCGAGGTGGCCCTGGCGTCGCCCGCCCGACCCGCTCGGCGAGGGCGTCTGGCGACGCGCGCACGACCGCGGACGCCGCGCCGTCGACCGGTTCCACCAGGTGATCGAGCCGGTGGGTGACGGCGAGGTGCGCGACGGGCTCGAGCTCGTCGGCACCGATCTCGCGGCCATGCTCGACCGGGTCAGGGCGCTCTGCCTGCAGGCCCAGCAGGACGCCCCGAGCGCCGGCCTGGAGATCCCGCGCGGCCCGGGAGGCACCCACCCCGAGCTGCACCGCGGGCTGTCGCGCTGGGCGGGAGCCGTCGCGCAGGCGTCGGAGGCCGCGGCGATGGCGCGCGTGGCCGAGCGGTCCGGCGAGCGCGGGACGGCGCTGCTGCGGGTCGAGGCCGCCCGCCGCGCGGCCGAGGTCGCCCGCACCCACCTGCCCTGACCGCACCCGCTCCGGTGGGAGAGCGCGCGGCCGCGGGCCCACCTACCGTGGGCGGATGGGTCCTCGGGTGCGCGTCCTCGCGGTGGTGCAGGCAGGCGGGCAGGGCAGCCGCATGGACGTCCTGACCCGCGAGCGCGCGAAGCCGGCGCTGCCGTTCGCCGGTGCCTACCGGCTGGTCGACTTCGTCCTGTCCAGCCTGGCGCACAGCGGCATCCCGGACGTCTGGCTGTCGGTGCAGTACCAGGCCGGTTCGCTGGACCCGCACGTGTCGGGCGGGCGGCCGTGGGACCTGGACCGCACCCGCGGCGGCTTCCGCCGGGTGGTGCCCGAGGAGGGCGCGGGCAGCGGCGTGGGGTCGGGCTTCGCGCACGGCAACGCCGACGACCTGCTGCGGATGCGCGACGAGCTGGAGCAGTCGGGCGCCGAGGTGGTCGTGGTCGCCAGCGCCGACCACGTGTTCGCTCTCGACCTCGCCGAGGTGGTCGACGCCCACCTGGAAGCGGACGCGGACTGCACCCTGGTCACCGCCGACGTGCCGCGCCGGGAGGCGGCGCACAACGTCGTCGTGCACGTCACCGACGGCGGCGAGGTGACCGGCGTCGACGTCAAGCCGAGCCGCCCGAGCACCGGAACCGTCGCGACCGAGATCTTCGTCTACCGCGCGGCCGCCCTGCTCGACGCGCTCGACACCGTGCGGCGCGACCTGGCCGCCCGCGGCGAGATGGGCGACGACAGCGGGCTCGGCGACTTCGGCGAGCACCTGCTGCCGCACCTGGTGCGGACCGGCCGGGTCCGCGCGTTCCCGATCGGGCGGTACTGGAAGGACGTCGGGCGCCCGGAGTCCTTCCTCGAGGCGCACCGCGACCTGGTGTCCGGCAAGGTCGACGCCCTCACCGACCGCGAGCGGCCGGTGCTCACCCGCTCGCCCGAGCGCGCGCCGGGCATCGTGCACCGCGGCGCCGAGGTCGAGGACAGCGTCGTCGGGCTCGGCGCCGACGTCCGCGGCCGCGTGGTGCGGTCGGTGCTCGGCCCCGGCGCGGTCGTGGCGGCCGGTGCCCTGGTCGAGGACTCGGTGCTGTTCGAGGACGTCGTGGTCGAGGCCGGCGCCCAGGTGCGCACCTGCATCGTCGACGACGGCGTGGTGATCGGCCGCGGCGCCGTGGTCGGCGCGGCGGCGCCCTCCAAGCGGCCCCGGGACGAGGACATCACGCTGGTCGGGCGCGGCAGCACGGTCGCCCGCCGCGCCACCGTCCCCGCCGGCTCGCGGCTGGAGCCCGGCACCACCGCCTGAGCCGCTTGCGCCGGCAGCGTTTGCGCCGTCCCGCATGGTGGACGACAGTGCCGCCATGTCCGCCACGTCGCCCCGGGTGGTCGTCGTCGAGGACGACGGACCCATCCGCACCGCTTTGGACGTGGCGCTGCGCGGCGAGGGGTACGAGGTGCTCGCCCTGGCGGACGGCGCCGACCTGCAGGCAGCGACCGACGCCTTCCGTCCCGACCTGGCCGTCCTCGACGTCCGCCTGCACGTGGGCCCGGACGGCCTCGAGCTGGCGCGCCTGCTGCGCCGGAGGAGCGCGCTGCCGATCCTGTTCCTGACGGCCGCGGACGCCGTGGAGGACCGCCTCGCCGGGTTCGAGGCCGGCGGCGACGACTACCTGGTCAAGCCGTTCTCGATGGCCGAGCTGCTGGCGCGGGTGCGCTCGCTGCTGAAGCGGGCCGGACGGCTGCAGTCGGCGACCTGGCAGGTGGGCGACCTCGTGGTGGACGACGGTGCGCGCTCGGTCGCGCGGGCAGGGTCGCCGCTCGAGCTGACCCGCACCGAGTACGACCTGCTCGCGGCCCTGATCAGGCACGTCGGCAAGGTCATGTCCAAGACGCAGCTACTGACCCAGGTCTGGGGTTTCGACGCCTACGACACCAACCTCGTCGAGGTGCACATGAGCGCCCTGCGCCGCAAGCTCGAGCAGACCGGGCCGCGCATCATCCACACCGTCCGGGGGTCCGGGTACGTGCTGCGGGCATGATCCGGACCCCGCCCCTGACCACCCGGGTCACCCGGCTCGGCACGGCGGTCGTCGCCGTCACGCTCGCGGTCGTCAACGTCGTCGTCCTCCTCGTCCTGAGCAGGGGCCTGGAGCGGTCCGTCGACGAGCTCCTCGACGAGCGCGTCGGCGCCGTGCAGGCCGAGGCGTCGGCCGTCGCCCGGGACGGCGGCGGGGCGGCCGAGCTGGCCGACCGGCTGCAGGCCCGCGGTCTCCGGGTCACGGTCAGCGACCCCGACGGGACGACCTTCTCGGCGGACCCGACGTCCCCGTACGTGGGCCGGGGCCTGCCCGACCCCGGCGCGCAGGACGAGTACCGCACCCGCGACGTGGCGCTGGCCGGCGGTCTGACCGCCGAGGTGGCCGTCAGCACGACGGGGGTCGGGAACACGCTGCGCGGGCTGGTGCTGATCCAGGCCCTCACCTCGCTGGGCGGGCTGGGTCTGGCGGCGCTGCTGCTCCGCGCCGCCTCCCGCCGCGCGATGCGGCCGGTGACCGAGATCGCGGCCGCAGCGTCCCGGACGGCGCAGGGGGCGGTCGGTCAACGGCTGAGGCCGGACGACCCGACCACGGAGCTGGGCCGGATGGCGACGGAGTACGACGCGATGGTCGACGCCCTGGAGACCAGCCTGGCCGAGGTGCAGCGGGCGCACGCCGAGCGGTCGCTGCTCGCGGCGGTCGTGGAGGGCTCGACGGACGCCATCTGGGTGCAGGACCTCGACGGCACGATGCTGACCTGGAACACCGCCGGGGAGAGGCTGCTCGGCTGGACGGCCGACGAGGTCGTCGGTCGGGACGTGTCGCTGATGGTGCCGGAGCACGAGCTGGAGAAGCTGTCGACCCTGGTGGACGAGGTCCGCGAGGCGGGGGAGGTGCGCGGGTACGAGGGCGAGCGCACCGCCCGCAACGGGCAGGTGCTGCCGGTATCGGTGCGGCTGTCGCCCGTGCGGGACGACGACGGCCGGATCGTCGGCGTCGCGGCCGGCGCCCGTGACGTCACCGAGCAGCGGTGGATGGCGGCGACCCTGAACTCGACGCTCGCGGCGCTGCAGGACTCGGTCGCCGAGGCGCGCGCGTCGGAGGACGCCGCCCGGCGGTTCCTCGCCGACGCCGCGCACCAGCTGCGCACGCCGATGACGGGGATCCGGGCGTGCGCCGAGGCGCTGCTCCAGGGCACGTCCGGCGAGGACGCGGACCGCCTGATGGCGACGATGGTGCGCGAGACCTCTCGTGCCGCACGGCTGATCGCGTCCCTGCTGCGGATGGCGCGCCTGGACCAGGGGCTCGCGCTGGAGGCCGGACCGGTCGACCTGCGGGCTCTGTGCGCGGACGAGGTGGAGCGGCTCGGCCTGCTGGCTCCGGAGCTCGACGTGCGCCTCGACGACCCCGGGGCCATGACCGCGGCGGTGGTGGCCAACGGCCCGGGCTCCCAGGAGATCCTCAGCAACCTGGGGGACAACGCCCGCCGTCACGCGCGGACCTCAGTGCGGTTGTCGTTGGCGCAGAACGGGTCCCACGTCGAGGTCCGGCTAGCCGACGACGGTGCCGGGGTGCCGCCCGAGGCGCGTGAGCGGGTGTTCGAGCGCTTCGTGAGCCTGGACGGCGGCAGCGGCTCGGGCCTCGGTCTGCCGATCGCCCGGGGCCTCGCGCGGGCCATGGGTGGTGACGTGCGCTGCGACGACGACGGGTTCGTGCTGAGCCTTCCGGTGCAGGACGACGAGAGGGGACCCGGGGCCTGAGCCCTGGGTCCCCTCCCGGTGGAACCGGCTACCGGAGAGTGATGTTCACCGTCCGGGAGACCCCGTCGCCCAGGTCGATCCGCAGCTGGTAGGTCCCCGCGCTCAGCGTCTTGGTGCCGAGGTTGAAGACGTACTGGTTGCTGGTGGCGTCGTAGCGGAACAGGTTGCCGGTCGTGGCGTTCGAGGTCGAGACCGCCTCGAGCACCGTGCCGGTGGCGCCCGCGCCGACCCGCTGCAGGTACAGCCGGCCGGACAGGTTGCTGATCCCGGCGCTGGCCCCGGTCAGCTGGAACTTCACCGGTACCGTGCTGCCCAGCTTGAACATCGAGCTGCCGTCGACGTTGACCGGCTGCAGCACGTTCGACCAGGCCGCGGTCACCGTGACGGTGAACGACTTGGTGTCCTTGTTCCCCGCCTTGTCGGTGGCAGTGCACGTGACCGTGGTGACGCCGAGGGCGAAGGCGGAACCCGACGCCTTGTCACAACTGGCGGCCACGGCACCGTCGACGATGTCCGACGCCGTCGGCGCTGTGTACGTCACGGTCGCACCAGCCGCCGAGGTGGCGGTAGCCGTCCGGGCGGCGGACACCGTCACGATCGGGGCGGTGGTGTCCTTGACCGTGACGGTGAAGGTGTTGTCGCCGATGTTGCCGGCGGTGTCCTTCGCCGAGCACAGGACCGTGGTGGTGCCGAGCGGGAACACCGTGCCGGAGGCCTTGCTGCAGGTCGCCGTCAGCGGCCCGTCGACGTCGTCGCTCGCGGTGACGCCGATGTAGGTGACGGTCGCCCCGCTCGGCCCGGTCGCCTCGGCGGTGATGTCCGCCGGGACGGTGACGGTCGGCTTGGTCTGGTCCTGCACCTCGATCGTGAAGGTCCCCTCGCCGGTGTTGCCGGCCGCATCGGTGGCCTTGCATTTGACGGTGGTGATGCCGAGCGGGAAGGTGCTGCCCGAGGTCGGCGCGCAGGTCACGGGCAGGGTGCCACTGACCAGGTCCTCGGCGGAGGCGCCGGTGTAGACGACGTTGTCGGCACCCGTGCCTGAGGTGTTGCCCACCACCAGGTTCGCCGGCGCCTCGACCTTCGGCGCGGTGGTGTCGCGCACCGTCACCGTGAAGCTGCCGGTGCCCTTGTTGCCCGCTGCATCGGTCGCGGTACAGGTCACCGTGGTGGTGCCGAGCGGGAACACGGTGTCGGACGCCTTCGAGCAGCTCGGGTTCATCGGGCCGTCGACGATGTCGCTCGCGCTGACGTCGCCGTAGGCGACCTTGGCCCCGTTCGGTCCGGATGCCTCTGCGACCTCGTCAGCGGGCACCTTCACAGCCGGGGCGGTGGTGTCTCGCACCGTGACGGTGAAGTCCTCGGTGCCGGTGTTGCCGGCCTCGTCCGTCGCGGAGCAGATGACCTTCGTCGAGCCGAGGGCGAACGTCGACCCGGACGACGGCTCGCAGGTGGTGGCGACGGAGCCGTCGACGGCGTCGCTGGCCGAGGCGCTGAACGTGGCGGCGGCACCGGCGGCGGAGGTGGCCTCCTTGGTGATGTCGGCGGGCACGGTCACCGCCGGAGCGGTGGTGTCCTCGACCGTCACGGTGAAGAAGCTGTCGCCCATGTTGCCCGCCTTGTCGGTGGCCGAGCAGGTGACCTTGGTGTCGCCGAGCGGGAAGACGGCCCCGGACGCCTTCGAGCACGTCGGCGTCACCTTGCCGTCGACGTCGTCCTCGGCGGTGGCCGCGGGGTAGGTGACGGTGGCACCGTTCGCGCCGGTCGCCTCCACGCTCTGGTTGGCCGGGACGGTGACGACCGGCTTGGTGACGTCCTGCACCTCGACGGTGAAGGTGTTCGTGCCCTTGTTGCCGGCGGCGTCGGTGGCCGAGCAGGTGACGGTGGTGGTGCCGAGGAAGAACTTGGAGCCCGACGCCGGGGTGCAGCTGGCGGCCACGGTGCCGTCGACCAGGTCGGTGGCGGTGGCGTTGGCGTAGGTGACGGTCGCGGCGTCGTTGCCCACGACGATGTTCGCGGGCGTGGCCAAGACGGGCTTGGTGGTGTCGGTGACGACGACGTCGAACGGGTCGCTGACACCGGTGTTGCCCGCCTTGTCGGCGGCCGAGCAGGTCAGCGTGGTGGTGCCGACGGGGAACAACGTGCCGGAGGCGTAGACCGTCCCGTCGGCCGTCCTGCAGGTCACCGGCCGGTCGCCGTCGACCGCGTCGTAGGCGCTGGCCGCGAAGGTGACCCGGGTCGTGGCCCCTGTCGCCTCGGTGACTGCGGGTGCGTCCACGGTGACCAGCGGCTTGCTGGTGTCGACGATGCTGTAGGTGGCCGACGCCTTGGCGTTGAGGCCACCGAGGTCGGTAAAGTTGCAGCTGGCGGTCTGGCTGCCGAGTCCCTCGGCAGCGCGCGTGCCGGTGATGGCGCTCAGGCCGGCGGCGAAGTTGCTGTTCCCGTCCTCTTTGTCGGTGACGGTGCAGCCCGCGACCGGCACGTTGCCGAACTCGTACGACGCGCCGTTGGTCACGCCCGCGATCGCCACGGTCGGGGCGGTGTTGACCACGACCGGCTTGGTCACCGTGAGGGTGAACGTCGCGCCGGTCGTGACGTACGTGCCGATGCCGGAGTCAGCCACTGACACCGAGACGGTGTAGGTGCCCGGGGTGTTGGCGCTGAAGTCGAAGATCTGGGTCGTGTCGCACGACGTGAAGTTCCGTGACGCTGGAGCCACCGTGACCGCCGCAGGTGCCGAGACGGTCAGCTTGGCGGGCGAGTCCGCCTTCGCGTTGCAGCTGTTCTCCGGGTCGCCGTCCCGGTTGTTCTGGTTCTGGATCGAGTACCCGATGGGCGTCGCGGGGCCGCCCGCCACCACGGTCGGGCTGCCGCTGGGGACGATGTTGTTGCTCACGATGTCCGCCTGGGCGACGCCGGGCACGCCGAGGGCCACGACGGTCGCCACCGTGGTCAGCGCGAGCAGGCGCCGGAGCGGTCGCCACCTCGTGCCGTCGGCAGGTGGGGGGACGGACGGGGTGCGGTGGGCAGCCAGGCTCATCTCGGGGGTCCTCTCGCGGGGCGCGGGTGTGCGCCAACTGCCACGAGAGTTTCGGATTCAACTGAAGTCTCGCTGAAGCGAGCCTGAAGGTGCCCTGAAGAACCCCTGGGTGCGGGTCCGTGCGGGTTCCGCGCGGGTTGCGCGGGTCAGGCGGAGGGGGCGACGGCCACGTCGACCGCAGGCCCCTGGACCGGGACGAGGTCGCCCACCGGCGCCGTGTGGGCCGTCTCGTCGACGAGACGCGTCAGCACGGCGGCCAGGCCGCGCAGGTCGCGGTCGTCCACCAGCGCGACGGCCCCGGCGTCCAGTGCCGGACCTTCCAGCGCCTCGAACGGCGACAGCACGACCACCCGGCACCGTGGCGCGACCCGGTGGACCGCCGCCACGACGTCGAGGCCGTTCGAGCCGGCGACGGGCAGGGTCACCACCGCCACGTCGGCGGAAGCGGACGCGACGGCATCGAGCAGCCCGTCGAGGTCGTGCACGCCGGCGGCGAGGGAGATGCCGCAGCGCTCGAGCACCGCACGCAGGGTGCGGCGAACATCCGGCCGGTCGTCGCAGACGACGCCCACCGGCCCCGAGGGGAGCGTCATGCGTCCACTGTGCCGCACGCCGCTGAAGACCGGCTGAAGGTCGTGCCCGCCGAGCGCACGAGCGCACTGGGAGCACGACGAAGGCCCCGGTCCGAGGACCGGGGCCTTGCGTGCTGGTGGGCGATACTGGGATCGAACCAGTGACCTCTTCCGTGTCAGGGAAGCGCGCTACCGCTGCGCCAATCGCCCGTGGTCGCACCCTGTCCAGCTGTGGTGCGTCCGAGGTGGTGACGGGATTTGAACCCGTGTAGACGGCTTTGCAGGCCGTTGCCTCGCCTCTCGGCCACACCACCGTGAGACCGACTGCCAGGCCTGGAGCAACGTCCAGGTGCAGTGCCTCCGAGCGGACGACGGGATTCGAACCCGCGACCCTCACCTTGGCAAGGTGATGCTCTACCACTGAGCCACGTCCGCGTGCAGACCGTCGCCCGGGGGCCTCGGTGTGCGACGTGAACGATAGTCGAGTGGGTCGCGGAGAGTCCAACCGGTACCCCCCGGTCAGGGGACGGGGGTCGCCGACAGGTCCGAGCAGGCCCGCACCCGGTCCCAGTACGCCAGCCCCTCGAGCGCGTCCGGGCCCGTCTGCACGACCGGCAGGCCGGTGTCGGCGATCCGCATCGGCGTCCAGCGGGCGTCGACCGTGGCGCGGCCCTCGAGGGTGAGCGTGAGGATCCCGGTCGTGACGGCCACCTCGCTGTTCGAGCGCCACCAGACGAAGTTGCCCAGCCCGTAGGAGACGTAGACGCTGCCCGGCCCCTCGACGCCCTGCGCCGCGCGGTCCACCGGGTACCAGCCCATGCCCTGGAGCTCGTGGGCGTGCGCGCCGACGACGACGTCGGCACCGGCCAGCCCGAGGTCGCGGGCGAGGGTCACCTGGCGCCGGTTCGGGCAGGACTCGTAGTCGGTGCCCCAGTGCAGGTAGACCACGACGACGTCGGCGCTCGCGCGCGCGGCCGTGACGGCGGCCAGGAGCCGCTCGGGGTCGATGGCCGACGCCACGCCGGGCTCGGTGTCCGTGGCGGTCCACGCCTGCGTCGTCCGGTCCGGGTGCTGGTCGGCCCCGATGACGGCGACCGTCGTCCCCCGGACGTCGACCAGCGCGGGCGCGAACGCCTGGTCGGCGTCGGCGCCGATCCCGACCACGGGCACCGGGCTGCGCCCGATCGCCGCCAGGGTGTCCTCGAGCCCGTCGCGGCCGTAGTCGACGCCGTGGTTGTTGGCCATCGTCAGCACGTCGACGCCGGCGGCCGGGAACGCCGCGAGCATCCGCTCGGGCACCCGGAAGTGGAACTGCTTGGGCTCGGGGAAGCCGCGCTCGGTGACCGCGGCCTCGAGGTTCAGGACCGTGACGTCGGCGGCGGACAGCTGCGGTGCGATCGGCAGCAGCGCGGTGGCCGGGTCGTCCTGCAGCGGCTCGAGCCGGCCCTCGAAGTGCACGTCACCGGCGAAGGCCAGGGTGATCCGCGGCGGGCCGGTCGGCGTCGGGCTCGGCGAGGGCGACGGCGCAGGTGCGGTCGTCGCCGCGGTGCCGGACGGCGCGGCCGACTTCGTCGAGGGGCTCTGCGGCGCGGGCTCGGCCGCGCACGCGGCGAGCAGGCAGGCCAGCGCCGCGGCGGCGACCAGCGGGCGGGCACGGGGCACGTCCGGACGCTACCGGTACGGTCCTGCGGTGCCGATGCGGGAGCCGCGTGCCTGGTGGGGCGGCCGCGTCCTGTCCGACCCGGTCGAGACGGTCGACCTGGCCACCGACCCCGGCGCCCTCGACCGCCGCACGTCCGGCACCTGGCTCGTCGTCGTCCCGTTCGAGGGCGCGGGGACGGCGTACCGCTTCGCCACCACCGAGCCGGGCCCCCTGCCGCCCGCCGGCAGCTGGGACGGAACGCCCGGTCCGTGGAGCACCTCGCTCGACGGCCCCGCCTACCGCCACCGGGTCGAGCGCGTCCGCGGGCTGGTGCGCGAGGGCGAGGTCTACCAGGTGAACCTGTGCCGGGTGCTGTCGACGCCGCTCGGGCCGGACGCCGACCCGTGGGCGCTCGCGCAGGTGCTGGCACGCGGCAACCCGGCGCCGTACGCGGGGGTGCTCGACACCCGGGACGGCTGGGTGGTGTCCGCCTCGCCCGAGCTGTTCCTGCGCCGCCGCGGCGACCTGGTCACCAGCGCGCCGATCAAGGGCACCGCGCCCACCGCCGCACAACTGCTCGACAAGGACGTCGCCGAGAACGTGATGATCACCGACCTGGTGCGCAACGACCTGTCGCACATCTGCCGGCCGGGCACGGTCGCGGTCGACGCGCTGCTCGAGCAGCAGCAGCACCCCGGGCTGGTCCACCTGGTCTCGACCGTCTCCGGACGGCTCCGCGCCGGCGTCGGGTGGCAGCACCTGCTCGAGGCGGCCGGTCCGCCCGGATCGGTGTCCGGTGCACCGAAGTCGTCGGCGCTGCAGGCCATCCGCGACCTCGAGCCGGTGCCGCGCGGTCCGTACTGCGGCGGCCTGGGGTGGGTCGACGCCGCGACGGGCGACGGCGAGCTCGCGGTCGGGATCCGGACCTTCTGGTGGTCACCGGAGAGGGGCGGGGTGCTCCGGTTCGGCACCGGCGCCGGCATCACGTGGGGCAGCGACCCGCAGGGGGAGTGGGAGGAGACCGAGCTCAAGGCGTCGCGGCTGGTCGGCCTCGCGTCCGCGCCGCCGCCCGGTGCCGCTCGCTAGGGTCGGTCGCGTGACCCAGGGAGCCGTGGACGTCGTCGTCTGGCTGGACGGGCGGGTGCTCCCGCCCCAGGAGGCGCGGGTGCCCGCGCTCGACCACGGGCTCACCGTGGGCGACGGGGTGTTCGAGACCTGCAAGGCCACGCCGGCGGGGGCGTTCGCGCTGACCCGCCACCTGCGCCGCCTCGGGCGCTCGTGCGCGGGCCTCGGCATCGAGCCGCCCGACGAGGACGTCGTGCGGGGCGCCGTGGCCGACCTGCTCGCGGCGCGACCTACCGAGCTCGGCCGGCTGCGGATCACCTGGACCGCAGGCCCCGGGCCGCTCGGCTCGGACCGGACCCCGGGTGCCGGCACGCTCGTCGTCGCGCTGTCGCCGGCGCCGGCCTGGCGCAGCGGCGCCCGAGCGGTCGTGGTGCCGTGGGTGCGCAACGAGCGCAGCGCCACGGCGGGGCTGAAGACGACGTCGTACGCGGAGAACGTCGTGGCGCTCGAGCGGGCGCACGCGGAGGGCGGGTCGGAGGCGCTGTTCGCGAACACCCGCGGGGAGCTGTGCGAGGGAACGGGTTCCAACGTCGCGGTGGTCGTCGGCGACGAGCTGCTGACGCCGCCGCTGTCGTCCGGCTGCCTGGCCGGCATCACCCGCGAGCTGCTGCTGGAGTGGGCCGCCGACGAGGGCCTGCCGTGCCGCGAGCAGGACCTGCCGCTGGACGCGCTCGACGACGCGCCGGCGGTGGTGCTGACGTCGTCGACGCGCGACGTGCAGGTGCTCGGCGGGGTCGGCGCCCGCGACCTGCCAGGCCACCCGCTGGCGCAGGAGGCGGCGGCGCTGTTCGCGCGCCGCGCCGCGCTCGACGTCGACCCCTGACGGGGTCGGTCAGGCGAGCAGCTCCTCGAGCGCGGCGTCGAGGTCGAGGACGGTGTGCTCGCGGCCGCGGGGCAGCACGCTCTCGCACAGCTCGACGAAGGCGCGCACCTCCTCGGCGTCGGCCTCGAGCTCGGCGGCGCCGTCGGGCGAGGCCAGGCCGATCACCAGGACGTCCTGGGTCTCGCGGCGCTCGGGGCGCACGGTCACGTCGCCCTCGCCGAGCGGGCGCTCCAGGCCGTCGGCGAGCAGGTCGCGGGCGAACACCCAGGTGACCTCCTCGTCCGGGCCCTGGAACGCGACGCTGACGGCGAACGGGTCGTCGACGCAGTAGCGCAGGTACACGGGGAGCGGGAGGGCCTGCTGCTGGGGCACGCGCAGGCGCAGCTCCATCGGCACGGCCACGGCGGCACGGGGGGTCAGGCTCACGGTCGTCCTCCTGTGCGAGCAGTAGGTGGGATCTCCACGTCGGTGAGGTACCCGGCGCCCCGGGGGCGGAAACCTCACGCAGAGTGAGCCACCCGCGACTTGTCCCGAATGACCTCTCGAACCAGGGCGAACCGGACAGCGTCACGACGTCCGTCACCCGGTTGGCTACGCCCTGTGGGGGAGCCGTCACCGTGCGCACACGGGCCCAGGGCCACGTCCGGCTGCACCCGGGCCGACGGCACCGCCTGCGCGCGAACCGATCCCGCCGTCCCGCCTGTGCGGAGGGTGGGCGCCGCCTACGCTGGCCGGATGGACGCTCGCGGCACACGGGAGCGGGACGAGGCCGTCGACCCGGTGCTCGACCCGGTACCCGGTCCGCCCGCGCCCCCCGGCCCGGTGGGCGAGCAGCAGGACCGGTTCGCCGACGCGAACGCCACCGTCGACGCGCACGAGGACCGCTGGGCCTGGCGCCGCCGGATCAAGGCCGATCCCACCCTGCGCAAGGTCTACCGCGGCGTCGTCGGAGTCGTCGGGGTGGCGCTGATGCTGCTCGCCGCCTCGATCGGCTGGCTGCCCGGCCCGGCCGGCATCCCGCTGTTCCTGCTCGGCCTGGCGATCCTGGCCAGCGAGTTCGAGTGGGCGCACCGGCTGCTGCAGCGGGCCAAGGTGCTGGCCCGCCGGTTCGAGACCTGGGCGAAGGCGCAGCCGCGCTGGGTGAAGTGGCTCGGCGGGGTCGCCACCGCGTGCGGCGTCGCGGCCGTCTGCTGGGTCTACCTGGCCCTGCTCGGCGTCCCCGGGTGGACCCCGGACGCCGTCTCCGAGCCGCTGCTGCGGCTGCCCGGCGTCGACCCCGCGGGCTGACCGGCGGGGGCGCGAACCCGGTGCGAGGCACGCCTCCCGATCGGGTACGGTTGTGCCCCGCAAGGGCGATTGGCTCAGTGGTAGAGCGCCTCGTTCACACCGAGGAGGTCACTGGTTCGAACCCAGTATCGCCCACCACCCGCGAAGGCCCCGGTCACCACGACCGGGGCCTTCGTCGTCCCCGCCCGCCTACGCTGGCGCGATGACGGACGACGGCACGGTGGTCGGGACGGTCCGCGCGCTGCACCGCTACCCGCTGAAGTCCGCGGACGGCGAGCGGCTCGACCGGGTCGAGGTCGGTCCGGAGGGCCTGGCCGAGGACCGGCGGTGGGCCGTCCGCACCGGCTCCGGGCAGCCGGTGACGGCCAAGGAGGTGCCGGCCGTGCGGTCGGTGCGCGCCCGCAGCGTCGACGGCGTCCTGGAGGTCGCGGCGCCCGGTCCCGGCGAGACGGTGGGCTGGACCGACGCCCTGCACGTGCTGGCCGACGTCGTCGGTGACGAGTTGGAGCTCGAGGACGTGCCGGGCGGGCACCAGCAGGTCGCCGCCGTGCACCTGGTGAGCGAGGGCGCCGTGTCGGCGCCGGACGCCCCCGGCGGGTGCGACCCCGTGCCGCGGGCCAACCTCGTCCTGGAGCTCGCCGAGCCCGGTGCGGAGCGGTCGTGGCTCGGCCGCCGGCTCACCGTCGGCGGAGTGGGCCTGGAGGTCACGCGCCTGCCGCAGCGGTGCCTCGGCGTCTACTGCCGGGTGGTGCGGGCCGGCTCGGTCGGCGTCGGCGACGAGGTCGTGCTCGACCCGTCCTGAGCCCGCGGTGCATCCGCGGCGCCCGCCGCCACCGTGCGGAGCAGGCGTGCCGCCCGCGACGACAGCAGCGCCGCCCGTACCTCGGGGTCCGCCACCAGACCCGCGCGCTCGTCGAGGAACCGCCCCGCCGCGGCGGCGACGGCCCCTGCCCGCGGGTCGCCCAGCGCCGTCAGCACGCGGTGCACCTCGAGCAGCGGACGGGACGGCTCCAGGCCGCCCCGCGGGTCGCCGCCCGCGAGCACCTCGTCCGCGACCACCCGGGCGAGGTCACCGGCCGGTCCGTGCCCGCCGGCGTCCAGCAGCGCGCCGGCCAGGGCCGCCCGGCACTCTCGGACGTGCGCCTGCACCCCCAGGTCGAGGTGCTGCTCGAGCGCGTCCCGCAGCGTGCCGACCGCACCCCCACCGCCCTCGGCCACCTGCACCAGCCCGTCGCAGAACGTGGCGTGCGCCGTGGCGGCGGGCACCTCGCTGCGGCGGGCGGCGGCGACGGCGGCGTCCGCTGCCGCGCGCGCCGCCGGCACCTCACCGTCGTCGAGCTCGACGAGCACGCGGGAGAACAGCGCGAAGGCGACGAAGTAGTCCAGCTCGTAGCGCTCGCCGAGCAGCACCGAGCGCCCGAGCTGCTCCCGGGCCGTCCCGAGGTCGCCGGTGAGCCGGGCGGCCTCGCCGAGCCGCAGCAGGGTCGAGACCACGCCCTCGGCGTCGTCCAGCTCCTCGGTCAGCGCGAGGGTCTCGCGGCCGGTGCGCAGCGCGTCGTCGAGGCGGCCCTGCTCCATCGCGATCGACACCAGGTTCCCCAGCACCATGCCCTGGCGCATCCGGTGCCCGGTGGACACGAAGATGGCCAGCGCGTCCTCGCTGGCCCGGCGGGCGGCGTCGAGGCGGCCGGTGAGCAGGTGCAGGGCGGCGAGCTGCCCGGTGGCCAGCGCCTCGCCCTCCAGGTCCGCCGCCGCCCGGAAGCCGGCGACCGCCCGCCCGAGCACCTCGGCCGCCACCTGCTCCTCGTGCAGGTTGGTGGCCACGACGCCGAGCAGTCGCTGGGTCTCGGCGACGTCGCGCGGCGACCCGACCTCCTGGGCGCGCGGCAGCACCCGGTGCAGGTGCTCGCGGGCCGCCAGGTGGTCGCCGCGGAACGCCAGGCTGCGCCCGGCCAGGACGAGCGCCTGCACCTCCACGTCGTGCCGCCCGGCCTGCCGCGCCAGCGCGGTGGCGTGCTCGGCCACCGGTACCGCGGCGGCGTAGTCGGAGTGGAAGAACAGCCACCGGCCCCGGGCGAGCTCGGCCTGCGCCTGCCTGCCGGGGTCGTCGCCGGCGGCGCGCGGCAGCAGGTCGAGGACCTCGCGCTGGGCCTCCCGGGCGCCCGTGCGGTCCAGCACCTTCTCCTGCTCGAGCAGGACCTCGAACCGCAGGGCGGCGTCGTCGTCCGGGACCAGCGCGGCCGCCTGCCGCAGCAGGGCGAGCGCCTGGTCACCGGCGTAGGCGCGGGCCGCGTGCCGCCCGGCGGACAGCAGCCACGGGGCCGCCGCGGCGTCCTCGCCCGCCTGCAGCAGGTGGTGCGCGATGGTGCCCGCGTGCTCGTCGGCGCGGCCGGTGGCGCCCACCGCCTCCTGCATCCACCGGGCGGCCAGCGAGTGGTAGCGGCGGCGGCGTGGCCGCAGCAGGCCGTCGTAGGCGACGTCGCGCAGCAGCGCGTGCCGGAAGGAGAACTCGCGGGTGCGGTCGAAGGCAGAGGTGGGCCGCTGGTGCACGACCTCGCGCGAGCGGAGCCGCTGGTAGGGGTCGCCGGGCCCCCCCGGCGCGGGCGGCCGGCCCGGGCCGAGGTGCTCGACGGCGCGGTCCCAGAACACCCGGCCGATCACGCTGGCCCGGTCGACGACGTCGCGCTCGTCGGTGCCGAGGGAGTCCAGCCGGGCCTGCAGGACGCCGCGCAGCGTCCCGGGCACCGACCGGCCGCCGGCCACGTCGTCCTGCACCGTCCAGCCGTCCGGGCCGGTGCGGACCACGCCCTGGTCGATCAGCCAGGCGACGAGCTCCTCGATGAAGAACGGGTTGCCCTCGCTGGCGTCGACGACGAGCCGCCGCACCTGCTCGGGCACGTGGTCCGCCCGCTGCAGCACGTCCTGCACCAGCTCGCCGCTCTCGCGGCGCGACAGCGGCCCGAGCCGGACCGTCAGGTGGCCGGGGAGGCCCTCTCCCCAGCTCGGACGCCGGTCGAGCAGGGCCGGACGGGTGCTCGCGACCACGAGCACCGGGTACCCCTGCGGTGACGCCGCCGTCTCCTGCAGCCACTCGAGGCTGGCGGTGTCGGCCCAGTGCAGGTCCTCCAGCAGCAGGACGACCGGGGCGCTGGTGCCGAGGTGCCGCAGCAGGCTGCCGAGGACCCGCCGGGCCCGGCGCTGCAGACCCTGGGGGTCGCTGCGCCACGCCTCGAGCTGCGGCAGGTCGCCGACGCCGAAGCCCAGCCAGGTCGCCACCAGGTCGGCCTCGTCGCGACCGCCGGCGCCGCCGGTCATGGCCGCCAGGCCGTCCGCCCAGCGCGCCCTGACCTGCTCCGGGCCGTCGGTGTCCTGCACCCCGAACCGCTCGGCGAACACTGACCGCAGCAGCCGGTAGGGCACCGACTCGTCGTGCGGCGCGGCCCGGCCACGCAGCAGCCACACCCCGGTGGGGAGCCCCGCCAGCCAGGTCTCGAAGTCGGCGAGCAGCCGGGTCTTGCCGATCCCGGCGTGGCCGAGGAGCGTCACCACCGTCCAGCAGTCCTCGGACGGCATGTCCTCGAACGCTTTCCGCAGCCGGCCGAGCTCGACCTCGCGGCCCACCGTGCGGGTGGTGACGCCCTCGATGCCGCGGGTCTGCGGCCAGAAGCCCTGCGTGGTGGCCGAGTGCACCTGGTAGACCTCGACCGGCCCGTCGAAACCCTTCAGCCGTGCGGCGTCCAGCCGCTGCAGGGCGAACGCGCCGCGCACGTGCCGAGCGGTGGCGGCCGACAGGAGCACACCGCCCACCGGTGCGGCCGCCTGCAGGCGGGCGGCGCGGTTCATCGTCTCGCCGACGACCACCGGGCCGTCGTCGCCGCGCTCGCCGACGGCGCCGAGGACCACCTCGCCGGTGTCGATGCCCACCCGCATCCGCAGCCCGACCCCGTGCTCGCGCTGCACCTCGGCGTCGAGGGCCGCCAGGTCGTCGACCATCCGCAGCGAGGCCCGGACGGCGCGGTGCGCGTCGTCCTCGTGCGCCCGGCCGGTGCCGAAGACGGCGACGACGGCGTCCCCGATGAACTTCTCGACGACGCCGCCCTCCGCCTCGATCGCCGCCCGCCACCGGCCGAAGTAGGACCGCATCACCTCGCGCATCGTCTCGGCGCCCAGCCGCGCGGTCAGGGGCGTGGAGTCGACCAGGTCGCTGAACAGCGCTGTGACGAGCTTGCGCTGCTCGCCGGGTGCGGGCACCAGCCGGGCCCGGCGGGCGCGCAGCGCCTGCACCGCCGCCTCGACGACGGCGTCGCCCAGGGTGGAGCGCTGCTGCTCGAGCGCGGCGACGGCGCGGTCGATCTCCTCGACGTCGTCGCCGGGAGCGCCCTCGCCTGCCATGGCGGAATGATCGTGCCGGCCGGTGCCCGTGTCGAGGACGCGGAACGCCGTGGGGCCGTCCGGAGGGGCGCCGATAGCATCGGCGGGCGCCCTGCGGGCGCACGACCCGGGCCACCGGGCCGTTCCCGCGAACCGAGGAGCCCCACCGTGCCTGGCCACCTGACCGTCGTCGTCTCCGGGAGCGAGCGTCAGGTCGAGCAGGGCACGACCGCCGGGGAGCTGCTCGAGGGCGGGCCCACCAACGGCCCGGACGCCGTCGTCGTCGCCCGGGTCGACGGTGAGCTGCGCGACCTCGCCCACGTGGTCGCCGACGGCGCCGTCGTGGAGCCGGTGACCATGGGCTCGCCCGACGGGCTGGCGGTGCTGCGGCACTCCACCGCGCACGTGCTGGCGCAGGCGGTGCAGGAGCTCTTCCCGCAGGCGCGCCTCGGCATCGGCCCGCCGGTCACCGACGGCTTCTACTACGACTTCGACGTCGAGACCCCGTTCACCCCCGAGGACACCAAGCGCCTGGAGAAGGCGATGCAGCGCATCGTCAAGGAGGGCCAGACCTTCGCCCGCCGGGTGGTCTCCGACGACGACGCCCGCACCGAGCTCGCCGCCGAGCCGTACAAGCTCGAGCTGATCGGGCTCAAGGGCTCCGGCGGCCAGGACGTCGCCGAGGCCGCCGAGGGCGCCGACGCCGAGGTGGGCGGCGGCGAGCTGACCATCTACGACAACCTGCGCCGCGACGGCTCCCTGGCGTGGAAGGACCTGTGCCGCGGGCCGCACCTGCCCTCGACCCGGCTGATCGGCAACGGCTGGTCGCTGATGCGCACCGCCGCCGCGTACTGGCGCGGCAGCGAGAAGAACCCGCAGCTGCAGCGCGTCTACGGCACCGCGTGGCCGACCAAGGACGAGCTGGTCGCCTACAAGGACCGCCTGGCCGAGGCCGAGCGGCGCGACCACCGCCGGCTGGGCGCCGAGCTCGACCTGTTCTCGTTCCCGGACGAGATCGGTTCGGGGCTGCCGGTGTTCCACCCCAGGGGCGGTGTGATCAAGCGGGAGATGGAGGACTACGTCCGGCGCCGGCACATCGAGGAGGGCTTCGAGTACGTCGGCACCCCGCACATCGCCAAGGAGGGGCTGTTCCACACCTCGGGGCACCTGCCGTACTACGCCGAGGGCATGTTCCCGCCCCTCGACCTCGACGCCGGCACCTACCGCCTCAAGGCGATGAACTGCCCGATGCACAACCTCATCTACCGCTCCCGCGGCCGCTCGTACCGCGAGCTGCCGCTGCGGCTGTTCGAGTTCGGCCACGTCTACCGCAACGAGAAGTCGGGTGTGGTGCACGGGCTCACCCGCGTCCGCGGCTTCGCCCAGGACGACTCCCACTCCTACGTCACCCCCGAGCAGGCGCCGGGCGAGATCAAGCACCTGCTCGACTTCTGCCTCAGCCTGTTCCGCGACTTCGGCCTCGACGACTTCTACCTCGAGCTGTCGACCCGCGACGACGCGAAGAAGGACAAGTTCATCGGCGACGACGAGGAGTGGGCGGTCGCCACCCAGGTGCTCGAGGACGTCGCGAAGGGCGCCGGGCTCGAGCTCGTCGCCGACCCGGGGGGAGCGGCGTACTACGGGCCGAAGATCTCGGTGCAGGCCCGCGACGCCATCGGCCGCACCTGGCAGATGTCCACCATCCAGTACGACTTCAACCAGCCGCGCGGCTTCGAGCTCGAGTACCAGGCGGCCGACGGCACCCGCAAGCGCCCGGTGATGATCCACTCGGCCAAGTTCGGCTCGATCGAGCGCTTCATCGGCGTCCTCACCGAGCACTACGCCGGCGCGTTCCCCCCGTGGCTCGCGCCGGTGCAGGTCGTCGGCGTCCCGGTCGCCGAGCCGTTCGTCGACCACCTCTACGAGGTCGCGAGGAAGCTGAAGGCGCAGGGCATCCGGGTCGAGGTCGACGAGTCCGACGACCGCTTCCCCAAGAAGATCCGCAACGCCACCAAGGCCAAGGTGCCGTTCGTCCTCATCGCCGGCGGCGAGGACGTCGAGGCCGGCGCGGTGAGCTTCCGGTTCCGTGACGGCAGCCAGGACAACGGCATCCCGGTCGACGACGCCGTCGCGCGGATCGTCGAGGCCGTGCGCTCGCGGGCCCAGGTCTGAGCCGTCGTGGACGAGCGGGCGGGCGACCACCCCGGGGAGCCGGACGGCTTCGAGCGGCTCTGGACGCCGCACCGGATGGTCTACATCGCCGGTGAGGACAAGCCGGTCGACGACGGCGCGGGGGAGCAGTGCCCGTTCTGCCGCACCGGCGCGTCGGACGACGACGTGGGCTCGCTCGTCGTCGCGCGCGGGACGACGGCGTTCGTGGTGCTGAACCTGTACCCGTACAACCCGGGTCACCTGCTGGTGTGCCCGTACCGGCACGTCGCGGACTACACCGACCTCACCGACGACGAGGTCGTCGAGGTGGCCGGGCTGACGCGCACCGCGATGCGGGTGCTGCGCGCGGCTGCGTCGCCGCACGGGTTCAACCTGGGTCTGAACCAGGGGTCCGTGGCCGGCGCCGGCATCGCCGCGCACCTGCACCAGCACGTGGTGCCCCGCTGGGGCGGCGACGCGAACTTCCTGCCGGTGGTGGCGCGCACCAAGGCGCTGCCCGAGCTGCTGGCCGACACCCGGCAGCGGCTCGCGGACGCCTGGCCCGCCTGACGCCGCCGTGGGGCCGGGTCAGGCGGTGCGGCGGCGGGCCACGAGCGTTCCGCCGGCCGGCGTGACGGCCGGCGCGAACGGGCGGTCGTAGGCCGACATGTCGACCGTCGGCTCGCCGCGGCGCCACACCACCCGCGGGCCGCTCAGCGTCTCCAGGATGGTCCGGTAGACCGCGAGGTCGTCCTGCCGCTCGGTGCCCGCGCCGCTGCTCATGGGTCGATGATGCGCCGGGTCGCGCGGCGGCTCACGGCGAGTGCGCGCGCTTCACCCGCCAGGGCGCGGCCGGCGCCCGTCCGGGTCAGACCGCCGTCAGCCGGTCGCACACGTGCGGCGGAGCGGGTGAGTGCTGGGCGTACGAGCGGGTGAACGTCCCTGTGCCGTGGGCGATCGCCCGCAGGTCGACGGCGTAGCGGGTGAGCTCGAAGGCCGGCACCTCGGCGGTGACGGTGGTGCGACCGCTGCCCGCGGCGTCGGTGCCGGTCACCTTGGCCCGGCGCGAGGACAGGTCGGCCATCACGGCCCCGACGAACTCGTCGTCGACGACCACCTCGACGTGGTCGACGGGCTCCAGGAACGCGACGCCGGCCGCCGTCGCGGCATCGGTGAGCGCCAGGGCGCCGGCGGTGGCGAACGCGGCGTCCGAGGAGTCGACGCTGTGCGCCTTGCCGCCGGTGAGGCGCACCCGCAGGTCGACCATCGGGTACCCGGCCCGCACCCCGCGCGCCATCTGCGCGCGCACGCCCTTCTCGACGCTGCCGATGAACTGGCGCGGCACCGTGCCACCGGTCACCTCGTCGACGAACTCGAAGCCGCCGCCCTGCGGCAGCGGCTCGACGACGAGGTCGACGACGGCGAACTGCCCGTGCCCGCCGCTCTGCTTGACGTGGCGGCCGTGGCCGGGCGCGGTGCCGGACACCGTCTCGCGGACGGCCACGCGCACGGGTGCGGTCACGGCCTGCACGCCGCCGCGGGAGGCCAGCCGGTCGAGCAGCACCTCGAGGTGCGCCTCGCCCATGCACCACAGCACCTGCTGGCCGGTGCCGGGGTCGACGACCACCCGTGCTGTCGGGTCCTCCGCCTGCAGCCGGACCAGCCCGTGCGCGAGCTTGTCCTCCTGCGCGGTCGACGGCGCCGAGATGGCGACCGGGAGAAGCGGTTCGGGCAGCACCCACGGCTCCATCAACGCCGGGTCGGACGGCGACGACAGCGTGTCCCCGGTCTCGGCGTGCAGCAGCTTGCTCACCGCCACGACGTCGCCCGCCACCGCCTTCGCGACCGGCGTGAGCGTGGCGCCCTGGGGCAGGGCGATGCCGGCGGCGCGCTCGTCCAGGTCGTGGGCCTGCGGCGCGGCGCCGCGCTCGGTCACCAGGTGGCCGCTGACGTGCACGTCGTCGCCGGGGCGCAGCGTGCCGGAGAAGACGCGCACCAGGCTGATCCGGCCGACGTAGGGGTCGGAGGTGGTCTTGACCACCTCGGCCACGAGCGGGCCGTCGGGGTCGGCCGTGACCGCCTCGCGCGGCTGGCCGTCGGGGGTCGTCACCGGCGGCACCGGGTGCTCGTCCGGGCCGGGGACGCCGCGGACCAGCACCTCCACGAGCTCGCGGACGCCCAGCCCGGCGGTCGGCACGGCCGGCAGCACGGGGAAGAACGACCCCCGCGCCACCGCGGCCTCGAGGTCGGTGACGAGCTGGTCGTACGGCACGCGCTTGCCCGCGAGGTAGCGGTCGAGCAGGTCGTCGTCCTCGGACTCGGCGATGATCCCCTCGACCAGCCCGTCGCGCCGCTCCTGGGCGAACTCGACGTGCTCGGGGTCGGCCGGACGCGCCTCGAGCTCGCCGGAGGACAGGTCGAACACGGTCCAGGACAGCAGCCCGAGCAGGGCCACCGGGGAGTCGTCGTCGCCGAGCAGGGGCAGGTACAGCGGCTGCACGCCCTCGCCGAAGACCCGCTGGCAGATCTCGAGGATCGTGTCGAAGTCGGCGCGCGGGCGGTCCAGGTGCGTGACGACGACGACGCGCGGCATGCCGACCGCGGCGCACTCCTCCCACGCCAGCCGGGTGCTGCCGTCGACGCCGTCCACGGCCGAGACGACGAACAGGGCGGCGTCGGCGGCGCGCAGGCCGGCGCGCAGCTCGCCGACGAAGTCGGGGTGCCCGGGGGTGTCGAGCAGGGTCAGCCGCACGGTGGTGCCCGGCCGCGCCGGGTGCTCGACCTCGGTGTGCGCCACCGACAGCGCGACCGAGCGGCCGAGGCGCTTCTCGACGTCCTCGTGGTCGCTGACGGTGGTGCCCTCGGCGACCGAGCCGGCACGCGGGATCGCTCCCGTCCCCGCCAGCAGGGCCTCGACCAGCGCGGTCTTGCCCGCCCCGGTGTGGCCCACCAGCACCACGTTGCGGACCTGTGCGGCCCTCGGTCGGTCCACCGGTGCCTCCCCCTCCTCGTGCCGGTCGCTCGTGCGTCAGTCCTACCGCCTGGCGAGGTGCCCTGACGAGGGGGCCGGCGCCACTACCCTGGGTCCGCCATGCTCACCCGTCACCTGCGCCGGCTCGGTGCCGCCGTCTTCACGCCGCTGGCCACCGGCCTGGTGCGGCTCGGCGTCTCGCCCGACGCCGTCACGGTGGCCGGCACGCTCGGCGTGGTCGTCGCCTCGCTCTGGTTCTTCCCGCGGGGCGAGTTCGTCGCCGGCCCGCTCGTGGTGGCGGTGGTCGTCCTGGCCGACTCGGTCGACGGCATGATGGCGCGCCTGCTCGCCGCCCGCGGCGTGCGCCGCTCCGGCGACTGGGGCGCGTTCCTGGACTCCACCCTCGACCGGTTCGCCGACGCCGCCATCTTCGTGGGGCTGGTGCTGTGGTTCGTCGGGCCCGCCGCCGACCGCGGCACGGGCGAGCAGCTCGCCGCCGCGGGGGCCTGGGCGGCGCTGGCGTGCCTGGTCCTCGGCTCGGTCGTGCCGTACGCCCGGGCCCGCGCGGAGGGCCTGGGCATGACCGCCTCCGGCGGCATCGCGGAGCGGGCCGACCGCATCGTGGTGGTGCTGGTCGCCGTGCTCGCGCACGGCCTCGGTCTGCCCGCCGCCTTCCTCGTCGTCGTGCTCGCGCTGCTGGCGCTGGCCAGCGCCGTCACCGTCGTCCAGCGGATGCGCTCGGTGCACCGGCAGGCCCGCGAGCGGCTCGCGGCACCCGACGTCCCGGTGGCCGGGCGGTGAGGCGCCGGCTCACGGCGCTCACCTACCTGGCGGGGTGGCGGCTGGTGCGGTTGCTCCCCGCCGGTGTGGCCTACCGCCTGTTCGCCCTCGTGGCCGACGTCGCGTGGCGCCTGGGAGGGACCGGGGTGCGCAGGCTCGAGCAGAACCTGGCAAGGGTCCGTCCGGACCTCGACGGCCCGGCCCTGCGCGCGCTGGCCCGCGAGGGCATGCGCTCGTACCTGCGGTACTGGTGCGACTCGTTCCGGCTCCCCACCTGGACGCCCGAGCAGATCAGGTCGTCGGTGCGGGTCGAGGGCGACGGGCCGGTGCGCGAGGCGCTCGGGTCGGGGCGCGGCGTCGTCGCGGCGCTGGCCCACCAGGGCAACTGGGACCTCGCCGGCGCCTGGTCCCAGCTCGACCTGCACAAGGTGACGACCGTGGCCGAGCGGCTCGAGCCGGTCGAGGTCTTCGACGCGTTCGTGGCCTACCGCACCCGGATCGGCATCGACGTCCTCGCGCTCGGCGACGACGGCGTGTTCACCTCGCTCGTGCGCACCCTGCGCGGCGGCGGGCTGGTGCCCCTGCTGTGCGACCGCGACCTGTCGCGCACCGGCGTCGAGGTCGACCTCGCCGGCCACCCCGCGCGCGTGGCCGCCGGCCCGGCGTCGCTCGCCGAGGTCACCGGCGCCCTGCTGGTCGCGGTGTCCATCACCTACGAGCGCCACGCCGGCTCGGGCTCCGGCTCGGGATGGCGCACCGTCATCCACTTCCACGAGCCCGTCCCCGAGCCCACCGCGCAGGGCAGGGCGGCCCGGGTGCGCGAGCGGACCCAGGCGGTCGCCCACGACCTCGGGCGCGGCATCGCCGCGCACCCCGAGGACTGGCACATGCTCCAGCCGGTGTTCACCGCGGACCTCGACCTCGACCGGCTCGCGCGCGGCCACGAGCAGCAGGCGACCGCCGGCCGGGAGGCGTCCGCGTGAGGCTCGGGATCGTCTGCCCGTACTCCCTCGACGTGCCCGGCGGCGTGCAGTTCCACATCCGCGACCTGGCCGAGCACCTCATCGCCCGCGGGCACGAGGTGAGCGTGCTCGCCCCGGCCGACGACGACACCCCGGTGCCCTCCTACGTGCAGCCCGCCGGCCGGGCGCTCCCGGTGCCCTACAACGGCTCGGTCGCGCGGCTGACCTTCGGCCCGGTCACGACGGCGCGGGTGCGGCGGTGGCTGTCGGAGGGGGAGTTCGACCTCGTCCACCTGCACGAGCCGCAGATCCCCAGCCTGTCCCTGATCGCGCTGTGGGCGGCCGAGCTGCCGGTGGTGGCCACCTTCCACACCTCGATCCCGCGCTCGCGGGCGCTGACGGTCTCCTACCCCTTCCTGCGGCCCGCGATGGAGAAGATCGCCGCCCGGATCGCCGTCAGCGAGGACGCCCGCCGCACCCTGGTCGAGCACCTCGGCGGCGACGCCGTCGTCATCCCGAACGGGGTCGACGTCGACACCTTCGCGCGGGCGCGGCCCGACCCGCGGTGGCAGGGCACGCCGGAGGCGCCGACGCTGGCCTTCCTCGGGCGGATCGACGAGCCGCGCAAGGGGCTGCAGGTGCTGGCCGAGGCCTTCGGGCGCGTGCGGCGGCAGGTGCCGGGCGTCCGGCTGCTCGTCGCGGGCCAGGGCGACCTGGACGACGCGCGCGCCCGTTTCGGCGACGACGTCGCCGGCGTCACCTTCCTCGGCGGGGTCACCGACGAGGAGAAGGCGGCGCTGCTGACCTCGGTCGACGTGTACGTCGCGCCGCAGACCGGCGGCGAGAGCTTCGGCATCGTGCTGGTCGAGGCGATGAGCGCGGGCACCGCCGTGGTGGCCAGCGACCTCGGCGCGTTCCGGCGGGTGCTCGACGACGGCCGCTGCGGGGCGCTGTTCACCACCGGTGACCCGACGTCCCTGGCCGAGCGGCTGGTGGAGGTGCTGGGCGACCCCGCCCGGCGCGAGGCGCTGCGCAGCCACGGCTCGGCGTGGGTGCGGCGCTACGACTGGAGCACCGTCGCGCACCAGGTGCTCGAGGTGTACGCCATGGTCGCCCCGGAGGCCGAGGCGGCGCTGCCGGCGGGCGCGGCGACCGGAGGGCGTCCCGAGGCAGGCGGACGGTTCCTGCGGCGGTGGTGGCGGTGAGCGACCCGGCGGTGCTGCTGCTCGGTCTGGCGCTGCTGGTCGTCCTCGCGCTGGGCTGGTACCTGCTGTTCCTGGCCCGGCGCCTGGACCGGCTGCACCGCCGGGTCGAGGGCGCGGCGGTGGCGCTGGAGAACCAGCTGCTGCGTCGTGCGCAGGCGAGCACCGAGCTCGCCGCGAGCGGCCTGCTCGACCCCGCCAGCTCCGTGCTCGTGGCCGGCGCCGCCGCCGAGGCGATCCAGGCGGGGGAGGGTCGCGCCGCCCAGCTCGCGCTCGACCCGTTCTCCGGCAGCCGCCTGGACGACCACAGCGACGACCGCGAGGCGGCCGAGAGCGACCTGTCGCGCGCGCTGCGGGCCACCCTCGACGCGCTGCCGGACGACGACCCGGCCCGCACCGGCGGGCACCTGGACGCCCTGGCCGCCGTCTCGCACCGGGTGGTGCTCGCGCGGCGGTTCCACAACGACGCCGTGAGCCACGCCCGCGCGGTGCGCCGCAAGCGCCTGGTGCGGCTGGCCCGGTTGGCCGGCAGCGCCCCCGCGCCACGGACCGTCGAGATCGACGACGAGCCCTTCCGGGTCGTCCCCACGGCCTGACCCTGCGGGTCCGGGGGCCCGGTCGCGGGGGCCTACCCTGAGGTGTCCGCCGGGCCGTCCGGCGGCGCCCCTGACGAGCGAGGAACGACGATGTCCAGCACCGAACCGACCACCGGGACGACCCGCGTCAAGCGCGGGATGGCGGAGATGCTCAAGGGCGGCGTGATCATGGACGTCGTCAACGCCGAGCAGGCCCGGATCGCCGAGGACGCCGGCGCCGTCGCCGTGATGGCGCTCGAGCGGGTCCCCGCCGACATCCGCGCCCAGGGCGGCGTCTCGCGGATGAGCGACCCCGACATGATCGACGGCATCATCGCCGCCGTCTCCATCCCGGTGATGGCCAAGGCCCGGATCGGGCACTTCGTCGAAGCGCAGGTGCTGCAGTCGCTCGGCGTCGACTACGTCGACGAGTCCGAGGTGCTCACCCCGGCCGACTACGCCAACCACATCGACAAGTGGCAGTTCACCGTGCCGTTCGTCTGCGGCGCCACCAACCTCGGCGAGGCGCTGCGCCGCATCACCGAGGGCGCCGCGATGATCCGCTCCAAGGGCGAGGCCGGCACCGGCGACGTCTCCAACGCCGTCACGCACATGCGGACGATCCGCGGCGAGCTGAACCGGCTCCGCTCGATGTCCGAGGACGAGCTCTACGTCGCCGCCAAGGAGCTGCAGGCGCCGTACGAGCTGGTGGCCGAGGTCGCCCGCAGCGGCAAGCTGCCCGTGGTGCTGTTCACCGCCGGCGGCATCGCCACCCCCGCCGACGCCGCGATGATGATGCAGCTCGGCGCCGAGGGCGTCTTCGTCGGCTCGGGCATCTTCAAGTCCGGCAACCCGGCCGAGCGCGCCGCCGCGATCGTCAAGGCGACCACCTTCCACGACGACCCCGCGATGGTGGCCAAGGTCTCCCGCGGCCTCGGCGAGGCGATGGTCGGCATCAACGTCGACGAGATCCCCCAGCCGCACCGGCTCGCCGAGCGCGGCTGGTAGCACCCGGACCTGCCGAAAGGGCGGAGGATCCGACCCCCTCCAGGGGGTCCGATCCTCCGCCCTTCGCCGTCAGGCGCTCAGGTGACGGTCGTGCGCTCGCGGTGGCGCTCGTCGAGGTGCTCGCCGGCGTCGAGGACGCCGCGCAGGTGCTCGGCGGCGGCCAGGGCGTCGGCGTGCGAGAGGTACAGCGGGGCGAACCCGAGCCGCACGACGTCGGGCTCGCGGTAGTCGCCGACGACGCCGCGGGCGATCAGGGCCTGCACCACGCCCCATGCCTGCGGGTGCCGCACGGCGACCTGCGAGCCGCGCCGTTCCGGGTCGCGGGGGGTGGCGATCTCGAGCCCGGGGACCAGTGCGTCGAGGCACTCGAGGAAGAAGCCGGTGAGCGACAGCGACTTCGCCCGGACGTCGGCGATGGCGAGCCCGTCGTAGGCGGTCAGCGCGGCCTCGAGGGCGAGCACCGACAGCAGGGGTGGTGTGCCGACCCGGGTGCGGGCGACGCCCTCGGCCGGCTCGTAGGTGCCCTCCATGCCGAACGGGCGGCTGTGGCCGTTCCAGCCGGTGAGCGGGTGGTCGAACGCGGCTTGGTGCCTGTGCGCGACGTAGACGAAGGCCGGCGCGCCGGGACCGCCGTTGAGGTACTTGTAGCCGCAGCCGGCGGCCAGGTCGGCCTCGTGCTCGTCCAGGCCGACCTCGACGACGCCCGCGGAGTGGCACAGGTCCCAGACCACGAGACCACCGGCGGCGTGCGTCGCCCGGGTGATCGCGGGCAGGTCCCACAGCTCGCCGGTGCGGTAGTCGACCTGCGAGACCGAGACGAGTGCGACGTCGTCGCCGTGCTCGGCGATCACCTCGGGCATGAGACCCGGTGCGGCGTGGACGATCTCGAGGCCGGCGACGCGCGCGGCACCCTCGAGCACGTACTGGTCGGTGGGGAACGCGCCCGGGTCGGTGATCGCCACGCGGCGGCCGGGACGCATCCGGGCCGCGGCCACGAAGCACTTGAACAGGTTGACCGAGGTGGAGTCGCCGACGGCCACCTGGCCGGGCGCCGCGCCGACCAGGGCACCGACCGCATCACCCACGCGGAGCGGGGCGTCCCACCAGCCGTGGGTGTTCCAGCTGGCGATCAGGTCGGTGCCCCACTGCTGCCGCACGACCTCGGCGACGGCGTCCGGGACGGCGCGGGGGAGGGCGCCGAGGGAGTTGCCGTCCAGGTACACCGTCCCGGCGGGCAGCTCGAAGCGCTCGCGGGCGTGCGCCACGGGGTCGGCGGCGTCCAGCGCCGCGGCGCGGGCGGCCAGGCCGGACGGGTCGGCGCTCACCGTCCGAGCCCCTCGACGACCTCGGCGCCCGGCAGGGCGGCCACCCCAGCCCCGGGCAGCACCAGCTTCGAGCGCCGCAGGCCGCTGCCGACCACCACCCACGGGGTGGCCGCGACGGCGGCGTCGACCAGCAGCAGCCACCCGTCCGGCAGCCCGACCGGCGTGATGCCGCCGAACTCCATCCCGGTGCGCTCGACCGCCTGGTCCATCGGCGCGAAGGACGCGCGCCGGGCGTCGAGCCGCTTGCGCACCAGCCCGTTCACGTCGGCGCGGGTGGTGGCGAGGACGACGCACGCCGCGAACCGCTCGACCTCGCCCCGCCGACCGGCGACGACGACGCAGTTGGCTGAGGCCGCCGGCGGCACGTCGTAGGCGTCGCAGAAGGCGGCGGTGTCGGCGAGGTCGGGGTCGATCGCGCCGACCCGCGCCTGGTCGACCGACCCCACGACGCCGGCGACGGCCGGGGCGAGCAGGTCGAGCCGCTCGATCGCGGGGACGGTGGGCAGCCCGGGGAAGGGCTCGGTGGCGGCGTGCACCGGCCCATCCTCGCTGACGGCCGTCCTGACGACCCGCAGGACCGTCCGACGCAGCAGGATCGCGGCGGACAGGCAACCGACGCGGCCCCCCAGGGCGTAGGAAGGGGGTGACGAGGGGAGCGCGATGCGGGATCCGGACGGCTTCGACGCGTTCGTCGCTGCCGCCGGCGGGCGGCTGCACAGGACGGCGTACCTGCTCACCCGTGACCACGGCCTGGCCGAGGACCTCGTGCAGACCGCCCTGGCGAGGTCCTGGCGTGCGTGGCGCCGCGTGCACGGCGACCCGGAGCCGTACGTCCGGCAGGTGATGGTCAACGCCTTCATCTCTTCGCGCCGCCGCCGCTGGTGGGGCGAGCAGCCGACCGACGCGATGCCGCACGGTGCGACCGCCGACGACTTCGCCGCCGTCGACGAGCGTCTGGGGCTGTGGGCGGCGCTGGGACGCCTGCCGGTCCGCCAGCGGGCGGTCGTCGTGCTGCGGTACGTCGAAGACCTCCCCGAGGGGGAGGTCGCCGTGCTGCTCGGTTGCAGCGTCGGCACCGTGAAGAGCCAGGCGAGCAGGGCCCTGGCCAGGTTGCGGGTCGACGACGGGCTCGGGGCGAGCAGGACGGTGGGTGGCTGATGGACGTCGAGGACATGCGGGCCGGGCTGCGGGACGTCGCGAGCGACGGGCACGAAGTCGCGCACGCCGAGCGGATGGAGGGCGTCAGAGCGAAGGTCCGACGGGAGGGGCGGCGGCGGATCCTGGTCTCCGCCGTCGCCGCTGCGGCCGCCGTCGCCGTCGCGGTGCCGGTGACCCTCGGCCTGCGGGAGCAGCCGGCGCCCCCGGCTCTCGGCGAGCGGTACGACGGTACCTACCCCGGGCCGGAGAGCTTCGACGGGCTCGCGCAGGACGGCACCTGCCCGTCGGGTGGTCATCCGGGCTCGGGCACGCAGGTGCCCGTGGGCCCCGACGAGCCGACCGACGAGCAGGCGGCCGCTCTGACCGGACCCATCGCGGTCGCCCTCGCCGACGCGGGTGGTGACGCGCGCGTCGTCCGGGTGCAGCGGACCGCCACGTCGCTGTCGCCGGGGTCCCTCCCGTGCGGACCGAGCTACGGCGTCCTCCTCGGTGGCACGACGCCGAGCGACGCCGAGGTACTCGTCACCCTGTCGTGGGCCGGCGACGACCGCTTCGGGGGGCTCCTGCGGTGCGCGCCGGACGAGGGCTCCGCGTGCGAGCGACGGGAGGAGGACGGCTGGAGCGCGACGCTGCGCGAGGACAACGGCAGGTCAGGCGCCCTGGTGGTCGTCATGACCTCCGTCCAGGACCCGGACGAGCGCTCCCCGGTGGTGGTGGTGAGCGGTTTGCGGGAGGGGGCGCCCGGCGTGCAGGGGCTGCTCCAGGTCGCCGTGGACCAGGACTGGCACCGGCTCGCCGAGGAGGTCGAGGCGGCGCTCGAGAACTGACTACCGCGGGTGGGAGGAGGACACCGGTTGACCGCTTCCCGCCCTAGGGTCGGCGGATGGACATCAAGCTGGAGCTGGTGGCGGTGCCCGTGTCCGACGTCGACCGGGCCAAGGCGTTCTACGCGGACGGGCTGGGCTTCGTCGTCGACCACGACCACGTGGTCAGCGACGACGTGCGGTTCGTGCAGCTGACCCCGCCCGGGTCGGCGTGCTCGATCGCGATCGGCACGGGGCTGACGACGATGGCGCCCGGGTCGCTGGACAACATGCAGTGCGTCGTGGCCGACGCCGACGCGGTGCGCGCCTACCTGGTCGAGCGCGGCGTCGAGGCGAGCGAGGTCGACGAGCAGCCGTGGGGCCGCTTCGTCCACGTCGCCGACCCCGACGGCAACACCTGGGCGTTCCAGCAGCTCCCTGACTGGTCCGGCGGCGCGCAGGGCTGAGCGCGAAGGCGCCTAGGCTCGGGACGTGCCCGGGATCGTCTCGCTGCTGCCGTCCGCCACCGAGTGGGTCTACGCCCTCGGGCTCGAGGACCGGCTGCGGGGCGTGACCTTCGAGTGCGACGAGCCGGCGCGGGCCCGCACCGACCACCGCGTGGTGGTGACCGGCCTGGACACCAATGGCCTCACGCCGGGCGAGATCGACGCGCGGGTCAAGGAGCGGGTGGCCGCAGGCCTCGGCCTGTACGACCTCGACGCCGCCGCGATGGCGCAGATCGCGCCGGACGTCGTCCTCACCCAGGACCTCTGCCGGGTCTGCGCGCTGCCCGCGGGCGAGGCCGCCGCGGCCCTGGACGCCGCCGGCTGCCCCGGCGCCGTCGTCACGCTCGACCCGCACCGGCTCGACGAGGTGCTCGACGGCGTCCTCGCCGTCGCGGACGCCGCCGGCTGCTCGCAGGAGGGCCGACGGGTCCGCGCGTCGCTGCAGGCCCGCCTCGACGCGGTGGATGGGGCGGTCGCGGACCGGCCGCGTCCCCGGGTGCTGGTGCTGGAGTGGACCGATCCCGCCTACCTCGCCGGGCACTGGGTGCCCGACCTGGTCGTGGCCGCGGGCGGCGAGCCCGTCGTCGCCCTGCCGGGGGAGCGCAGCGTCGGCGTGGAGTGGTCCCGGATCGAGCAGGCGTCGGCCGACGTCGTGGTGGTCGCGCCGTGCGGCTACGGGCTCGACGACGCGGTGCGGCAGGCGCAGGACGTGCGCCACCGGCTGCCCGCCGCCGACGTCTGGGCGGTCGACGCCGGCGGGCTGGTCACCCGACCGGGACCGCGGGTGGTCGACGGCGTCGAGGCCCTGGCCAACGCGCTGCACCCCGACGTGGTCCCGGCCCCGCCGGCGGGACGCGTGGCCCGCGTGACGGGAGTCCCGGCCGCCCGTGCCGCCGTCCCGGCGCCCTGAGGCCGCACCTACCCTGCTCGGCGTGACCGCACCGTCCTCCGACCGGCCGCTCGTCGGCGTCCTCGCCCTGCAGGGCGACGTCCGCGAGCACCTTCAGGCCCTGGACGCCTGCGGCGCCGCCACCAGGACGGTGCGGCGGCCCGAGGAGCTCGAGGGCCTGGACGGCATCGTCCTGCCCGGCGGCGAGTCGACCACGATCGACAAGCTGGCCCGCGCGTTCGACGTCCGGGAGCCGCTGGTCGCGGCCCTGCGGGACGGGCTGCCTGCCTACGGGTCGTGCGCGGGGATGATCCTGCTCGCCGACCGGGTGCTCGACGGGCGCCCCGACCAGCAGACCTTCGGCGGCCTGGACGTCACCGTGCGCCGCAACGCCTTCGGCCGCCAGGTCGACTCCTTCGAGGAGGACGTCGCGCTCACCGGCGTGGACGGGCCGGTGCGCGCGGTGTTCATCCGGGCGCCGTGGGTCGAGCAGGCGGGGGAGCAGGTCGAGGTGCTCTCGCGCGTGGAGGGGGGCGCCGCCGACGGTAGGATCGTGGCCGTCCGTCAGGGCCCGCTGCTCGCCACGTCGTTCCACCCGGAGGTCACGGGGGACCACCGGGTGCACGGGCTGTTCGTGCAGATGGTGAGGGAGCGCAAGCAATGAGCGGCCACTCCAAGTGGGCGACCACGAAGCACAAGAAGGCCGTCATCGACGCCAAGCGCGGCAAGATGTTCGCCAAGCTGATCAAGAACATCGAGGTCGCGGCGCGCACGGGCGGTGGCGACCCGGCGGGCAACCCCACGCTGTACGACGCCATCCAGAAGGCCAAGAAGTCGTCGGTGCCGATCGACAACATCAACCGGGCGGTCAAGCGCGGGTCCGGTGCCGAGACCGGCGGGGCCGACTACCAGACGATCATGTACGAGGGCTACGGCCCCAACGGGGTGGCCGTGCTCGTCGAGTGCCTCACCGACAACCGCAACCGCGCCGCGTCCGACGTCCGGGTCGCCTTCACCCGCAACGGCGGTGCGATGGCCGACCCGGGGTCGGTCTCGTACCTGTTCACCCGCAAGGGCGTCGTGCTGGTGCCCGCCGCGGGGCTGGACGAGGACGACGTGCTGGCCGCGGTGCTCGACGCCGGCGCGGAGGAGGTCAACAACCTCGGCGAGACCTTCGAGGTCGTCAGCGAGGCGGCCGACCTGGTCGCGGTGCGCACCGCGCTGCAGGAGGCGGGCATCGACTACGACTCGGCCGAGGCGCAGTTCGTCCCCGCCATGCAGGTGCAGCTCGACGCCGAGGGGGCCGAGAAGATCTTCCGGCTCATCGACGCGCTCGAGGACAGCGACGACGTGCAGAACGTGTTCGCCAACTTCGACGTCAGCGACGAGGTGATGGCCGAGGTCGGCTGACCCCGGCCGCGGTCAGGCGTCGTCGACCGCGTAGAGCAGCATCCGCCACGTCGCCTGCTGGTCGGCGAGGCGCTCGTCTTCGCCGTCGTCGACGGACGTCACCTCCACGGTGTCCTCCGGGCGCACCGGGTCCGGCAGCCGCGAGTACCGCCCCTGCTGGGTCATGGCGCCAGTGTGCACCCCGGCGTAGCGTGCCGCCATGGCCGAGGTGGAGCTGCCGGAGGGTGGGTCGGTCGTCGCGATCGACGTCGGCGACGTGCTGGTCGTCCGGGTCCCCCAGAACGCGACGACGGGCTACCTCTGGCACCTGGTCGCCGGTGACGGCCTGACCGCGCTGGGGGACGAGACCGACTCCGCCGCAACGGCTCCCGGCAGCGCCGGCCGACGCACCTTCCGGGTGAGGGCGGACGAGGCCGGCGAGCGACGGGTCGGGCTGAGGCTGCAGCGGCCGTGGGAGGACGAGGTCGCGGAGGAGCGCCGGGTCGACGTCACCGTGCGGTGAGCCGGCCCGGCGCCTCGCGTGCCGGTCTGATCCGATCCGGTCAGGTCACCAGAGGTAGATCTCGTAGACCATTCCGTCGGCCTCCTCGCGCAGGCTGACCGGGCGTCCGGTCTGGCGTGCCTGCGAGGCGAGCGTGACCAGCGCCTGGAACGAGCCGTCCCGGGCGTTGAAGACCTTCTTCCACGCGCCGCCGGCGACGTGGACGAAGGCGTTGCGGGTCTCGTCGATCGACCAGAGCGCGTCGATCGTCACGTTCGTCGTCCAGGTGCCCGCGACGGCGTCACCGGCCTGGAGCCCCTCCGTCCCCGGCGGCGACGCGGTCGGGGCGCTGGTCGCGGCCTCGCCGATCGTCGTCAGGTCGAGGTGGTCCAGGGTCGGTGCGCTCGTCCCGGACGTGGTCGTGCTGCTGCCGGCACCGGCCGTGCGGTCGGGCAGCCTCGTGGGTCCTGCGTGGGTGGTGCTCATCGTCGCCTCCTTCACCAGGCGTAGATCTGCTTGACGCTGCCGTTGTCCTCGAACAGGCCGACCGGGCGCCCCAGCGCCTTGGAGGCCGCGAGCTCGGACAGCATCGCGTGGTTGGTGACGGCGTTGCCGCCGTCGAGCTTGAGCCAGCCGCGCTCGGCGGCGTAGGCCCAGACGTTGCCGTCGTGCTCGTTGGACCACAGGCCGGCGACCGCCTGGTTCGGCAGCCAGGCGCGCAGGTTGACGCCCTGCACGGTGCAGGTCTGGTACGCCTCGATCCCGCACTGGCCGTAGCCGATCCGGAAGTAGCCGCCGTCGCCCCAGCCGGGTCCCCAGCTGTTGCGGGCGATCCAGCAGCCCTCGGCGTCGTCGTACCCGACGAGCACGACGCAGTGCCCGCCCGCCAGGTCGCCCGACACGTGGCGGTACACGCCCGAGCGGTAGCTGAAGAAGTCCTGGTAGACGTTGAAGCAGGCGGTGACGGCCCCGTAGGTCGAGATCGCCTCCTTCATCTTCAGCGCGTTCCCCGAGACGTTCTCGAAGCCCGTCACCGTGGCCAGCCGGTTGCGCCAGTCGGCGTTCAGCGCCGAGCCGTCCTGGTTGCCGGCGGTGTAGGGGAAGTAGTCCTCGAACGTCACGCCCGTGGACTGCGCGTGGGTCAGGGCGCGGTCGGGCCACCAGCCGTTGCCGCAGTTGCGGCCCTCGGACCGCGCGTGCACGTAGAACAGGTGCGCCTCGGACAGGTCGACCGCGGTCTGCGTGCGCCGGGTGTAGCGGAAGACGATCTCCATCGCGCCCGCGACGCCGAACGCCACGCACGACCCGCAGCCGCCCTGGTCCTTGACCGGGCTGTCGTAGCTGACGCCCGACACGTTCCGGACGTCGAACATCGCCGGCGCACCGATGATGTCGGCGGTGGCGGCCATCGCCGCCGACGCCGCGCCCTCGTCGTCGTCCTGGATCTCCGGCCGGGGTGGTACCCCGAGACGGATCCTCCTGTCGCTCTCCTCCAGCGCCGTCATGGAGGTGTACGCCATCTCCCACGGTGCGCCGGCGTCCGCCAGCGACGTGGTGAGGACGTCGAGGTCCAGCGGTGCTCCGCCGTCCCCGTTGGTTCTCCTGCTCGCCATACCGGTCCTCCTCGTCAGGCCGGCCGGCATCGTGACCGGTCGGCGCCGTGCGCAGGGCGGAGATGAGTGGCGCTGGCTTCACGCGTCAGCACCCGAGCCGCTCGCGCAGTCAGGACTGTACTCCTTGTGCCACAACGGTTTTCGGTAGAATGTCGCACCCGGAGGGGGACGGGGCGTATGTCCTGCACGATGGTGCACCAGGGGGTCTGCGAGGTATCGGGCGGTGCGTGCGCGGCTCCGCCGCGGGTGTCGCAACCCGCCGCGGACGGCGCCGCGTGCGAGGCTGCAGCCGTGCGCGTCCTCGGTGTCGACCCCGGCCTGACCCGGTGCGGCATCGGCGTCGTCGACGGGCGGCCGGGCCGCCGGGCCTCGCTCGTGCACGTCGGCGTGGTCACCACCCCTCCGTCGGACGACCTCGCCGAGCGCCTGCTCGCCGTCGCCCGCGGCATCGAGGAGGCGATCGCGACGCACCGGCCCGACGTCCTGGCGGTGGAGCGGGTCTTCAGCCAGCACAACGTGAGCAGCGTGATGGGGACGGCCCAGGCCAGCGGCGTCGCCGTGCTCGCCGGCGCGCGCGCCGGCCTCCCGGTGGTGCTGCACACCCCGACCGAGGTCAAGGCGGCCGTGACCGGGTCCGGACGGGCCGGCAAGGCGCAGGTCGGCGCCATGGTCGTGCGCATCCTCGGCCTGGAGACGATGCCGCGGCCCGCCGACGCCGCGGACGCCCTGGCGCTGGCGATCTGCCACCTGTGGCGCGGCGGCTCGGCGGCGGCGCCGGGCTCCGGTGCCGTCACCCCCGCCCAGCGGCAGTGGGCCGAGGCGGTCGCGGCGGCGTCGCGGCGCTGACGCCCCGCGCGGGCGGGGCGCGCCGGTGCGCGGCTGCGCCGATCCGCCGACGACGGCCGTTACGGTGGACGTCGAACAGGTGTTCGTCCTGATCGGGAGGCGGAGAGCGTGATCGCATCGGTGCGCGGACGGGTGGCCGCGGTGCGCCTCGACGGCGCGGTGGTCGAGGTCGGCGGCGTCGGGATGGCGGTGCAGGCCACCCCGGGCACTCTCGCGTCGCTGCGTCCTGGCCAGGAGGCCGAGCTCGCGACGTCACTGGTCGTGCGCGAGGACTCCCTGACCCTGTACGGCTTCGCCGACGCCGACGAGCGCGACGTCTTCGAGACGCTGCAGACGGTCTCGGGCGTGGGCCCGCGGCTGGCCCTGGCGATGCTCGCCGTGCACACCCCGGACGGCCTGCGCCGCGCCGTCGCCACCGAGGACCTCACCGCGCTGTGCCGCGTGCCGGGGATCGGCCGCAAGGGCGCCCAGCGGATCGTGCTCGACCTCACCGACCGCCTCGGCGCACCGGTGGGCGAGGTGGTGGCGTCCTCGCCCGGGCCGGCGTCCTCGTCCGGCGCCGACCCCGAGGTCGTCGAGGCGCTGGTCGGCCTGGGGTGGAACGCCAAGCAGGCCGAGGCCGCGGTCCAGGCCGTGGCGGCCGACGGGCCCGCCGACCAGACCACGCTGCTGCGTTCGGCGCTGCGCCACCTCGGGCGGGGCTGAGCGTGGCCGAGCCCCGCGACCGCGTCGCCTTCGACGACGGCAGCGTCGAGGTCGACCTGCCGGACCCGGGTCCGGTCGACCTGGGGACCCGGGTCGTGGGCACCGGGGCCGACGCGCTCGAGCGCGCCGCCGAGGCCGCGCTGCGCCCCCGCCGGCTGCAGGACTTCGTCGGCCAGCCGGTCGTGCGCGAGCAGCTCGGGCTGGTGCTGGAGGCCGCGACCGCGCGCGGCGCCGCGCCGGAGCACCTGCTGCTGTCCGGCCCTCCGGGTCTCGGCAAGACCACGCTGTCGATGATCGTCGCGGCCGAGCTCGGCGCCCCGCTGCGGGTGACGTCCGGCCCGGCGATCCAGCACGCCGGCGACCTCGCCGCGATCCTGTCCTCGCTCGAGCCGAACGAGGTGCTGTTCCTCGACGAGATCCACCGGGTCGCCCGCCCGGCGGAGGAGATGCTCTACATGGCGATGGAGGACTTCCGGGTCGACGTCGTCGTCGGCAAGGGCCCCGGCGCCACCGCGATCCCGCTGGAGCTCCCGCCGTTCACCCTGGTCGGCGCCACCACCCGCGCCGGCCTGCTCGCGGCACCGCTGCGCGACCGGTTCGGCTTCACCGCCCACCTCGACTTCTACTCCGCCGAGGACCTGCAGACCGTGCTGCTCCGCTCGGCCGGCCTGCTCGGGGTCGACCTCGACCCGCGGGCCGCCGCCGAGATCGCCGGTCGCTCGCGCGGCACGCCCCGGGTGGCGAACCGGCTGCTGCGCCGGGTGCGCGACTGGGCGCAGGTGCGCGGCGACGGCACCGTCGACCTCGCCGCGGCCAGGGCCGCGCTGCAGGTCTACGAGGTCGACGCCCTCGGGCTGGACCGGCTCGACCGGGCCGTGCTGCGCGCGCTGTGCGAGCGGTTCGGCGGCGGGCCGGTCGGCCTGTCGACGCTGGCCGTGAGCGTGGGGGAGGAGCCGGAGACGGTCGAGACCGTCGCCGAGCCGTTCCTGGTGCGCGAGGGCCTGGTCGCCCGCACCGCCCGGGGCCGGGTCGCCACCGCCGCGGGGTACCGGCACCTGGGTCTGCGTCCGCCGCGCGGGGCCGGCTCCGTGGGAGCCGTCCAGCCCGCTCTGCCGCTGGGCCCCGACGAGGACTGATCCGGGCCCGTCCAGCGCGTCCGCGTTGTCCGTCCTGCGGCGGCTCGCCTACACTCCCCGGGGGCTCCGGAACCCGTCTGGGTGTCCGAGCCGTTGCCATGCCGTCCGGGCGCACGTCCGGCCAGGCGCACCGAGCAGCCTCCTGCGGGAGGGCTGCGGAAGGACGTGACACCGCGTGGACGCGACGTCGTTGCTGCTGCCCCTCATCATCCTGCTGCCCCTGCTGCTGCTCATCATGCGCCAGCGCAAGCAGCAGCGCGAGTTCCTCGCGCAGCAGGACCGGGTGGCCGTCGGCCAGCAGGTGATGACGACCGCCGGGCTCTACGGCACGGTCACCGCGGTCGAGGACGACCAGCTGGTGCTCGAGATCGCGCCGGGCGTCTCCGTCCGGTGGGCCAAGGCGGCCGTCGGCCGCATCGTCTCCGGCGACACCGCCACCGGCGCCACCGGGACGGGCGGCGCCGGCGCGACGTCGACCGGCACCGACGGCCCGGACCTGACCAAGCGCGACCCCGCCTGACCGGGCGCGACCGCAACCGACCGGCTCCACCGCCTCCCCTCACCGACCGAGAAGAGATCCACCCCGTGGCTTCGTCCCGCACGAGATCCCGCCGCCCGCTGGCCGCGCTGTTCGTCCTCGTGGTCGCCCTGATCGGCTCGCTCGCCGCGGGCGTCCAGTGGAGCGACGCGTCCTGGAGCCCCAAGCTCGCGCTCGACCTCGACGGCGGCACCCAGATCATCCTCGAGCCGCAGCTGGAGCAGGGCGCCGAGGGGACGATCACCCAGCAGACGATCGACGACGCCATCGCGATCATCCGCCAGCGCGTCGACGGCTCGGGCGTGTCCGAGGCCGAGATCACCAGCCAGGGCGGGCGCAACATCGTCGTCGCCCTGCCCGGTGACCCCGAGGAGCAGGAGCGCGCCCGCGAGCTGGTGAGCCAGTCGGCGCAGATGCGCTTCCGTCCGGTGCTCGTGGTCTCCGCCGGCGCGCCGGTCGTGCCCGACGCCACCGACCCGGGCGCGACGCCCACCGAGGGCGCCACCCCCACCGACGGCGCCACCCCGACCGACGGCGCCACCACCAGCGCGCCCGCCACCACGAGCGCGCCGGCGCCGACGACGAGCACCAACGGCCGTGCAGTGCCGAAGGCGTTCGCGCAGAGCACCACCCCGGCGACCTCGCCCGCGGCGACCGACCCGGCCGCGACCAGCCCGGCCGCCACCGACCCCGCCGCCACGACCCCGGCCGACCCCGCTGCGACCCCGGCGCCGACCCCGACCGGCCCGTCCGACCTCGCGCAGATCACCGAGGAGATGGCCGCCGAGTTCCAGGCGCTGGACTGCACCGACCCGGAGAACATCACCGGCGGCCTCGAGGACGTCGCCGACGAGCCGCTCGTCACGTGCGACCAGACCGGCGCCGCGAAGTACATCCTCGGCCCGGTCGAGGTGGAGGGTGCCCGGATCGACACGGCGTCCTCCGGCCTGCAGCAGACCCAGCAGGGTTTCACCACCGGCGAGTGGGCCGTGAACCTGGAGTTCGACCGCGACGGCGCGCGCCAGTTCCGCGAGGTCACCGAGCGGCTGATCGGCCTGCAGGAGCCGCAGAACCAGTTCGCCATCGTGCTCGACGGCCTGGTCGTCTCGGCGCCGCGCACCAACCAGGTGATCTCCGACGGCAAGGCGGAGATCACCGGCTCGTTCACCCAGACCAGCGCCCAGCAGCTGGCCAACCAGCTGAAGTTCGGCGCCCTGCCGATCTCCTTCGAGGTGCAGTCGGAGGAGCAGATCTCCGCGCTGCTGGGATCGGAGCAGCTCGAGAACGGCCTGCTCGCGGGCCTGATCGGGCTCGTCCTGGTGGTGGCGTTCTCGCTGCTGCAGTACCGCGCGCTCGGGCTGGTGACGGTGGCCAGCCTGGTGATCGTCGGTGTGCTGACCTACCTGACGATCCTGCTGCTGTCGTGGACGCAGGGCTACCGGCTCAGCCTGCCCGGCGTCGCGGGCCTGATCATCGCGATCGGGGTCACCGCCGACTCGTTCATCGTCTACTTCGAGCGGATCCGCGACGAGGTGCGCGAGGGCCGCTCGCTGGTCGCCGCGGTGGAGACCGGGTGGAAGCGCGCCCGGCGCACGATCATCATCGCCGACTGCATCAACCTGCTGGCCGCGGTGGTGCTGTACGTCCTGGCGGTCGGTGGCGTCCGCGGGTTCGCGTTCACCCTCGGCCTGACCACGATCATCGACCTGATCGTCGTCGTGCTGTTCACCCACCCGGTCGTGGCGATCCTCGCACGCACGAAGTTCTTCGCCAGCGGGCACAAGCTGTCCGGCTTCGACCCCGAGCAGCTCGGCCGCCCCTCGGCCTACGCCGGCCGCGGCCGGATCAGGACCAAGGGCGCCGACGGCACCCGGATGACGATCGCCGAGCGCCGTGCGGCGCAGGCCGCGGGCGCCGACCTCCCTCCCGAGGACGGCACCGACCGGGACGTCGACCGCGACCCCGAGGCCGACCCGGACGGCACCGAGCACGACAAGGCCCACGCCGGGTCCCCGAGCCTGACCAAGGAGTCCTGAGATGGCGTTCAGCTTCGCGCGGTGGGGCAACGACCTCTACACCGGCAAGCGGTCGATCGACTTCGTCGAGCGGTGGCGGATGTGGCTCGGCATCGCCGCCGGCGTCGTGGTGGTGTCGCTCCTGGTGCTGCTCCTGCGCGGGCTCAACCCCGGCATCGAGTTCCGCGGCGGCTCGGAGTTCCGGATCGACGGGGTGCAGACGACCGAGCAGTCCATCGCCACCGACCTGGTCGCCGAGGCGGTCGAGGGCGGCGAGGAGGCACGGGTCTCGGTCATCGGGCAGAACTCGATCCGGGTGCAGACCGAGCGGCTGGACGAGGAGCAGACCGACGCGCTGCGCGACCAGCTGGCCGAGGGCTACGGGGTCTCCCCGGGCGACGTCACGTCCTCGTTCGTCGGTGCGTCGTGGGGCGCCGACATCACCGAGAAGGCGCTGACCGGCCTGGTGCTGTTCCTCGTCCTGGTCACGATCGTCATGACCGTGTACTTCCGGGCGTGGCAGCTCGCGCTCGCCAGCCTCGTGGCGCTGCTGCACGACCTGGTGCTCACCGCCGGCGTCTACGCGCTGTCCGGGTTCGAGGTCACGCCGGCCACGGTGATCGGCTTCCTGACGATCCTCGGGTACTCGCTCTACGACACCGTGGTGGTGTTCGACAAGGTGCGCGAGAACACCGCGCACATCATGTCGAGCACCCGCCGCACGTACGGCGAGGCCGTGAACCTGGCCGTGAACCAGACCCTGGTGCGCTCGATCAACACCACGGTCGTGGCGCTGCTGCCGGTGGCCGCCATCCTGTTCATCGGCGCGCTGCTGCTCGGCGCCGGCACGCTCAAGGACATCTCGCTGGCCCTGCTGGTCGGCATGTTCGCAGGCGCCTACTCCTCGATCTTCATCGCGCCCGCGGTGATCGTCCTGCTCCGCCGTCGCGACCCGGCCGTGCGCGAGCAGGAGGTGCGCGTGGCCAAGGCGCGCGCCGCCGCCGAGCGCGCCAAGGCGGGCGGGCGGGGCCAGGACGAGCTCGTCACCGCCGGTGCGGCGCAGCCCGGCACGTCGTCGGCCGCAGGCACGTCCGGCACGACCGGCACGACGGCTCCGCGGACGGGCGCGACCGCCGTCGGCGCACGCCCGGCGGGCCCCCGCAACCAGCCCCGGCGCGGTTCGCGGCAGCGGCCCGGCGGCAAGCGACGCTGACGACGTGAGCCTGTGAGCGACCTGGAGGCGTCGGCCCGCACGGTCCGCGCGCTCGTGCGCGACGTGCCGGACCACCCCTCGCCGGGGATCCTGTTCCGCGACATCACGCCGGTGCTCGCCGACGCCGACGGGCTGCGGGCGTGCACCGAGGGCCTGGCCGCGCTGGCCGACGACCTCGGGGTCGAGGCCGTCGCCGGCATCGAGGCGCGCGGGTTCGTCCTCGGTGCGGCGCTCGCCGTCCGGCTGGGCACCGGGTTCGTGCCGGTGCGCAAGGTGGGCAAGCTGCCGTTCAGCACCCACCGGGCCGCCTACGACCTCGAGTACGGCAGCGCCGAGATCGAGGTGCACACCGACGCCTTCAGCGCGGGTCAGCGGGTGCTGGTCGTCGACGACGTGCTGGCCACAGGCGGCACCGCCGAGGCCGCCTGCCGGCTGGTGGAGACCGCCGGCGCCGAGGTGGCGGGGGTCGTGCTGCTGCTGGAGATCGACGGCCTCGGCGGCCGCGAGCGGCTGGCCGGCCGGTCGCTGCGGACGCTGCTGACCCTCTAGGTCCGGACCCGCCGAGCCGGCGCCGCGACGCGCCGTAGACTGGAGGTCCGCCGACGGGTCGTCGGCGGGAGCGGAGGTGCCGGTGGCCGGGGACGCGAGCCAGGAGCGCGCGGGCAGCGCGGCCTCCACCGTGCCCCGCGAGAACCCCGCCGAGCAGGGCACGACCTCCTCGGCGCCCGCGCCGGCGTCGCTGCGCAGCCCCGCCCAGCCCGCCCCGGCGCCCGACTGGCGCCCAGACGACACCGGCCCGATCGGCCTGCGGGCCCGGATCGCCCGGTTCGGCGCCCGCTCCGGCAGCAGCACCTCGCCGGTGATCGAGCCGCTGCTGCGCACCGTCCGCTCGAACCACCCCAAGGCCGACGTCGCGACCCTCGAGCGTGCGTACGTCGTTGCCGAGCGCGCCCACCGGGGCCAGCGCCGCAAGTCCGGCGACCCGTACATCACCCACCCGGTCGCGGTGGCGACGATCCTGGCCGAGCTGGGCATGACCGTGCCGACGCTGTCGGCCGCGCTCCTGCACGACACGGTGGAGGACACCGACTACAGCCTCGAGGAGCTGCGCGTCGACTTCGGCGACGAGGTCGCCGGCCTGGTCGACGGCGTGACCAAGCTCGACAAGGTCACCTACGGCGAGGCGGCGCAGGCCGAGACGGTGCGCAAGATGGTCGTGGCGATGGCCCGCGACATCCGCGTGCTGGTGATCAAGCTCGCCGACCGGCTCCACAACGCCCGCACCTGGAAGTACGTCTCGCAGGCCTCGGCCGAGCGCAAGGCGCGCGAGACCCTCGAGATCTACGCCCCGCTCGCGCACCGGCTCGGCATGAACACGATCAAGTGGGAGCTGGAGGACCTGTCGTTCGCGACGCTGTACCCCGGCGTCTACGACGAGATCGTCCGGCTGGTGGCCGACCGCGCGCCCGCCCGCGAGGAGCAGCTGAACCAGGTGCGCGACCAGGTCCGCGACGACCTGCGCGCCGCGAAGATCAAGGCGACCGTCACCGGGCGGCCCAAGCACTACTACTCCGTCTACCAGAAGATGATGGTGCGGGGCCGCGACTTCGCCGACATCTACGACCTGGTGGCCGTCCGCGTCCTGGTCGAGAGCATCCGCGACTGCTACGCCGTCCTCGGTGCCCTGCACGCCCGGTGGAACCCGGTGCCGGGGCGGTTCAAGGACTACATCGCGATGCCCAAGTTCAACATGTACCAGTCGCTGCACACGACGGTGATCGGCCCGGGCGGCAAGCCCGTCGAGATCCAGATCCGCACGCACCTGATGCACCGCCGCGCCGAGCTCGGCGTCGCCGCGCACTGGAAGTACAAGGACGCGGTCAACACCAAGGGCGGTGCGCCGGTCACGGGTGAGACCGACTCGCTCAACGACATGGCGTGGCTGCGCCAGCTGCTCGACTGGCAGCGCGAGACCGGGGACCCGGGCGAGTTCCTGGAGTCGCTGCGGTTCGAGATCGGCTCGCGCGAGGTCTACGTGTTCACCCCCAAGGGCGACGTGGTGGCCCTGCCGGACGGCTCGACGCCGGTCGACTTCGCCTACGCGGTGCACACCGAGGTCGGGCACCGCACGATGGGCGCGCGGGTCAACGGCCGACTCGTGGCGCTGGAGTCGACGCTCGAGAACGGCGACGTGGTCGAGGTCTTCACCTCCAAGGTCGCCGACGCCGGCCCCAGCCGAGACTGGCTGACCTTCGTCAAGAGCCCGCGGGCGCGCAACAAGATCCGGCAGTGGTTCAGCAAGGAGCGCCGCGAGGAGGCCATCGACCTCGGCAAGGACCAGCTCGCCAAGGCGATGCGCAAGCAGCACCTGCCGGTGCGGCGCCTGCTGAGCCACGAGTCGCTCGTGGGCCTGGCCTCCGAGCTGCGCTACCCCGACGTGTCGGCGCTGTACGCGGCGATCGGCGAGAACCGGGTCTCCGCGGCGTCGGTGGTCGAGAAGCTCGTGGCCGCCGTGGGCGGCGAGGACGGCGCGGAGGAGGACCTCGCCGAGGCGACGATCCCCTCGACCGTGCCGCAGCGCCGTCCGCGCTCGGGCAGCTCGGGCGTGGTGGTCAAGGGCCTCGACGACGTGTGGGTCAAGCTCGCCAAGTGCTGCACCCCGGTGCCGGGCGACGACATCATCGGCTTCGTCACCAAGGGGTCCGGGGTCTCGGTGCACGTCGGCGACTGCCAGAACGTGGCCGGGCTGATGACCCAGGAGGGCCGGATCGTCGAGGTCGAGTGGGCCGTCGACGCCAGCAGCGTCTTCCTCGTCCAGATCCAGGTCGAGGCGCTCGACCGCGCCCGGCTGCTCTCCGACATCACCCGGGTGCTGTCGGACAACCACGTCAACATCCTGTCCGCGAGCGTGAGCACCAGCCGCGAGCGCGTGGCGGTGTCGAAGTTCGTCTTCGAGATGGGCGACCCCGGTCACCTCGGGCACGTCCTGCAGGCCGTGCGCCGCGTCGACGGCGTCTTCGACGTGTACCGCATCACCGGACGCCGCGACAGCAGCTGAGCCGGGCGGCCAGCCGGTGACGCGACAGCGGCGCCGGCTCCCCGGCCCGCGCCGCCCGCAGCACCCGTCCCGCCCTGGTCAGCCCGGGCACCGGGCCGCGCGCGGTGAGGTCCTCGGCGACCGCGGCCGGGTCGGTGCCGTGCTCCCACAGCCAGGCCAGCGCGGCGTCGTCGCGGCCGGTGCCCCACAGCACCAGGTCGGCGGCGGTGCGGACGGCGGTGGTGGCGGGAGAACCGTGGATCCGCTCGACCTCGTCGCCGGCCAGCGGCACCAGCCGCAGCCGCACGCCGTCGCGGCCGCGGGCGCCGAGGTCGGGCGGTGCGAGCAGGTCGAGCTCGTGGGCGTCGGTGCAGGCGCCGGCGTGCTCCACGTCCGGCTCGCGCGGGGTCCGGCCCGGCCCGCCGCGGCACCAGACCGAGGTGGCGAGGCCCGCGACCAGGTCGGCGCGCAGCAGAGTGCGCACCGCCCGGGCGCGTGCGACCGGCCAGGCGGCGAGGTCGGCGGGCAGGTAGACGCCGTCGACCACGCGGACCAGCTCACCCGCGGCGCACCGGCTGCGCAGGACCGCCGGGTGCTCGTCGCGGCCGGCGAGCAGCACGACGCCGGCGGGGGAGCGGGCCTCGAGGCGGACGGCGGTGGCGGGCACCGTCCAGGTGTCCCACCCGCGCCGTCAGCGCGGCAAGGGCGCGCCGGCCGGCTGTGGACGGGGGACGCCCACCGGCCGGCCTGTGGACGCAGGTCGTGCCGGTCGCCCGAGCACGCTCAGGTGCGGCTCAGGCGTGCTCGTCCGCGGTGCGGCGCACCGCCTCCAGCCAGGCGCGGCGGGCCTGCAGGGCTGCGGCGGCATCCTTCTCGGCCCGGGCGTCCCCGCTGGCCCGCGCGGCCTCGAGGTCGCGCTCGAGCCCGGCGATGGACTCCTCGAGCTGGCCGAGGGCGCCGGTGGCGCGGGCGCGGGTCTCGGGGTTCGAGCGCTTCCACTTCTGGTCCTCGAGGTCGCGCACCGACTGCTCGACGGCACGCAGCCGCTTCTCGATCCGGGCCATGTCGGCCCGCGGCACCTTGCCGGCGGCGTCCCAGCGGTCCTGGATGTCGCGCAGCGCGGCCTTGGCGGCGTCGAGGTCCTTGACCGGCAGCAGCGCCTCGGCCTCGGTGAGCAACTGCTCCTTGACCGCGAGGTTGGCGCCGAACTCCTCGTCCTGCTTGCTCTGCTCGGACGAGCGGGCCTCGAAGAAGACGTCCTGGGCGGCGCGGAAGCGGGCCCACAGCGCGTCGTCGTCCTTGCGGCCGGCGCGGCCGGCCGCCTTCCAGCGGTCCATCAGCGTGCGGAACGCCGCGGACGTCGCACCCCAGTCGCGCGAGGAGGACAGCGCCTCGGCCTCGGCGATGAGCTTCTCCTTGGCGGCCTTGGCCTCGCCGTGCTCGACGTGCAGCTGGGCGAAGTGGTGCTTGCGGGCGCGGTCGAAGACGGTGCGCGCGTGGCTGAACCGCTTCCACAGCGCGTCCTCGACCGGCTTGTCCAGGCGCGTGCCGGAGCGCTGCGCCTCGCGCCACTGCTCGAACAGCTGCTGCAGCCGGTCGCCCGAGGTCTTCCACTGCATCCGGGACGCGTCGGTGCCGGCGATCTCCTCGGCCTCGACGACCAGCACCTCGCGGGCCTGGCGCGCCTCCTCCTTGGCGGCGGCGCGGGCGGCGTCGGCCTCGCGGCGGCGCTCCTCGACCACCTGCTCGAGCCGGTCCAGGCGCTCTGACAGCCCGGCCAGGTCGCCGACCACGTGCGCCTCGGGCAGCTGGCCGCGCACCGCGCGCAGCGCCCGGGCGACGTCCTTGACCGGCGTGCCGGCCGCGCCGAGGCGCTGCTCGGCCAGGTCGACCTGCGCGACCAGGTCGTCGTACTTGCGGCCGAAGTAGGCCAGCGCCTCCTGCGGCGTGGCGTCGGGGAAGGACCCCACCGGCCGCTCGCCGCCCTCGGCGGCGGGGTCGGTGACGTAGACGGTGCCGTCGTCGCCGACGCGGCCCCACGGGGTCGGGTCGCTGGCCGGGTGCTGCGGCTCCTCGGCCGCGGCCGGCGCGGCCGCGGCGGGTGCGACGGCGGGACGCGCCACGGCGGCCGGGCGGGCCGGCGGGTGCGGCACGGCGCGCGGGACGGGACGCGGTACCGGCCGGGCGGCGGACGTCGGTTCGGGCGTCGGCTCAGGCGTCGGCTCGGGCTGCTCCTGCGCGTCCGCCGGTGCCTGCTCGGCCGCCGGTGCCTGCTCGGCCACCGGTGCCTGCTCGGCCACCGGTGCCTGCTCGGCCACCGCGGCCTGCTCGTCGGCGTTCGCCTGCTCGTCGGCCTGCTGGTCGGCGGGCTGCTCGGCGGCGGGCTGCTCGGCGGCGGGCTCCTCGGCGGCGGGCTCCTCGGCCGGCGCGCTCGCCTCCTCGGTGGCGGGCTGCTCGCTGGGGGCGCTCGCCTCGGCGGCCGGCGCGCTCGCGTCCTCGGCCGGCGCGCTCGCGTCCTCGGCCGGCGCGCTCGCGTCCTCGGCCGGCGCGCTCGTTTCCCCGGCCGGGGCCTGGTCCGCCACCGCGGCCTGCTCCTCGGCGTTCGCCTGCTCGTCGGCCTGCTCCTGCGCGGGCAGCTCCGGCGCGGGCAGCTCCGGCGCGGGCTGGTCGTCCGGCTGCTGGGGGGTCGGGTCCTGCGTCGGCTCGGTCACTGGACCGTCACTCCCTCGATGCTGATGGCCCGGGCGGGGGCGGTGCCGTCGGCGCTGAGGCCGCCGTCCGCGATCTGCTGGACGATGTCGAGGCCGCCGGTGATCTTCCCGAACACCGAGTAGCCTCCGGCCTCGTCGCTGGGGATGGTCGAGTCCTCGTAGACCAGGAAGAACTGGCTGCCCTGGCTCTCGGCGTCGCCACCGACGCGGGCCATGGCCAGCGTCCCGGCGGGGTAGAGGTCGTCGGCCGGGGCGTTCTCGATCGGGCCCCAGGAGTAGCCCGGGCCGCCCTGGCCGGTGCCGGTCGGGTCGCCGCACTGCAGCACGAAGATGCCCTCGGTGGTGAGCCGGTGGCACGGCGTCTGGTCGTAGAACCCGTCGCGCGCGAGCTGGACGAAGTTGGCGACCGACTGCGGGGCGAGGGTGCCGTCGAGCTCGAGGGTGATGTCGCCGCAGGTCGTGGTGACCGTGGCGGTCCACACCCGCGCCTCGGCGACCGAGGGGTCGGGCGCGGCCTCGAACTGCGGCGGGTCGGTGACCGCGCCGGTGGTGACCTCGGGGCACGGGTTGTCGGTGTCCGCCGGGGTGCTGGCCTGGTCGGTGGGCTCGGTCGCCACGCTGTCGTCGTCGCCGCGTCCCGCCAGCCACCAGACCAGGCCGATCACCAGCACCGGGACGAGGATCCCGGCCACCACCAGGGAGCTGTTCCGCAGCCGGCGGCGCCGCTGCGCCTTGGCTGCCTGCCGCACCTGCCAGTCGGCGTACCGACGACGTGCGTACTCGCGCTCCCGCTTGCTCGGCGACACTGAGAACCCTCCCAGGTTCGGAGGCCGGCACGGATCCGCGGGTTCGCGGCGCCGCCCGGCGATGGCGGACCGCCGCAAGTCTATGGGCAGCGGGGTCGCTAGGCTCCCGGCGTGCTGCTGACCGCCTTCCCCGCCGCAGCGTTCGGCACCAACTGCTACGTCGTGGCGCCCGCGCCGGGGGAGCAGTGCGTGGTCGTCGACCCGGGCATCGGGGTGCTCGACGACCTCGCCGCCGTGCTCGCCGAGCACCGCCTGCGCCCGGCCGCCGTGCTGCTCACCCACGGCCACCTCGACCACGTCTACTCGGTCACGCCGGTCTGCCGCGACCACGGCGTGCCTGCGCTCGTGCACGGCGACGACGGCTACCGCCTGGCCGACCCGCTGAGCCTGCTCGACCCCTCGCTCGTGGCGATGCTCGAGCAGCAGTTCGGCGAACGGGCCACGTGGACCAAGCCGGACGACCTGCGCACCGTCGCCGACGGCGAGCAGCTCGACCTCGCCGGGCTGGCGCTGCGGGTGCTGCACGCACCAGGGCACACCGAGGGCTCGATGATGTTCGCCCTCGACGGCGTCCCTGACTCGCTGCGCGGCACCGGTGACGAGGCCGGGCGGCCCACCACGACCGTGCTGACCGGCGACGTGCTGTTCCGCGGCAGCATCGGACGCACCGACCTGCCCGGCGGCTCGCACCCGGCGATGCTGCGCTCGCTGCGCGACGTGGTGCTCCCGCTCGACGACACCACCCTGCTGCTGCCGGGGCACGGGCCCGCCACGACGATGGCGCAGGAGCGCGGCTCGAACCCGTACCTGCGCGAGCTGGCCTCCTGATGGCCCGCATCACGCCGATCTCCGGCTTCCCCGAGTGGAGCCCGGCCCAGCGCGCGGTCGAGCAGCAGGTGCTCGACGAGCTGCGCCGGGTCTTCGAGCTGCACGGCTTCGCGTCGATCGAGACCCGGGCCGTCGAGCCGGTCGAGCAGCTGCTGCGCAAGGGCGAGATCGACAAGGAGGTCTACGGCGTCCGCCGCCTGGCCGCCGCCGACGAGGGCGCCGCGTCCGAGCTCGCGCTGCACTTCGACCTCACGGTCCCGTTCGCGCGCTACGTGCTCGAGAACGCCGGCACGCTGCAGTTCCCGTTCCGCCGCTACCAGATCCAGAAGGTCTGGCGCGGCGAGCGGCCGCAGGAGGGCCGCTACCGCGAGTTCGCGCAGGCCGACATCGACGTCGTCGACCGCGACTCCCTGCCGTTCGGCTACGAGGTCGAGCTGCCGCTGGTGATGGCGGAGGCGTTCGCCGGCCTGCGGGCGCTCGGTCTGCCGGAGATGACGATCCGGGTGAACAACCGCCGGCTCGCCGAGGGCTTCTACCTGGGGCTCGGCCTCGACGACCCCGCCGCCGTGCTGCGTGCGGTCGACAAGCTCGACAAGGCGGGGCCGGACGCCGTCCGCCGCGAGCTGGTCGCCGCCGGCGCGACCGACGAGCAGGCGTCGAAGTGCCTGGCGCTGGCCGGTATCCGTTCCACCGGAACCGGGTTCGTCGACGAGGTTCGCGCCCTCGGGTCGTCGCACGAGCTGCTCGACCAGGGTCTCGACGAGCTCGCCACGGTCGTCGCCGCCGCCGAGAAGCGTTCTCCCGGAGCGCTGGTCGCCGACCTGTCGATCGCGCGGGGTCTGGACTACTACACCGGCACCGTCTACGAGACGACGATGGCCGGCTACGAGCAGCACGGGTCCGCCTGCTCGGGCGGGCGCTACGACGCCCTCGCCTCGGACGGCCGGACCACCTACCCCGGCGTCGGCATCTCCTTCGGCGTCACGCGGGTGCTCGGGCTGCTGTTCGCGCGTGGCCTCACCGCCACCCGCTCGGTGCCCACCTGCGTCCTGGTCGCCGTCACCTCCGACGACCTGCGCGACCGGGCCGAGCAGGTGGCGACCGACCTGCGCCGCCGTGGCGTCCCGGCCCTGGTCTCGCCGTCCTCGGACAAGTTCGGCAAGCAGATCCGGTTCGCCGACCGCCGCGGGATCCCGTTCGTCTGGTTCTGCGGGGCGGCCGAGGACGGCGGCGACCAGGTCAAGGACCTGCGGTCCGGCGACCAGGTCGACGCCGACCCGTCCACCTGGTCGCCCCCGCCTGCCGACCTGCGCCCGGGCGTCCGCCTCGGCTGACCCCGCTCAGCCGGCCGCCTCCTGGCGGTCGGCGTTGGCGTGCACCGCGTCGTGCACGAACTGGGCCAGGCCCGGCGCCAGCTGCTCGTAGGTGGCGGTGAACCGCGGGTCGGCGAGGTACATGTCGGCGAGCCCGCGGTGCATCGGCACCGGGCAGTCGTAGAACCAGCGGCTGATCTGCTGCCGGTGCTCCTCGGCGAGGTCCATCGCCGTCCCGCCCGTGGCGGGGGCCCCGGACGCGAGCGCCTCGACCAGGCGGCGGTTGAGGTCGTCGCCCTCGGCCTTGATCTGCACCCACTGGGCCTTGGTGTATTGCGAGGTGCGGGCCTGCGACTGCTTCCAGGCGTCGGTGTCGCCCCACCGCTCCTCGGCCTCGGCGGCGTAGGCCTCCTGCTTGCCTGCGTGGTCGGGCCCGAAGACCTCGAACTGCTCCTCGCGGGTGAGCCTGATGTCCATGCTGCGTGCCTCCAGCTGTCGTTCGACCGCCAGCCGCATCTCCTCCAGCTCACCGACCCGCTGCGAGAGCAGGGCGAGCTGGCGGCGCAGGTGCTCGGTCGGGGTCACCGTCCTGTCGTCCAGGACGGCGGCCACGTCGTCGAGGGAGAAGCCCAGACCCCGGTACAGCATCACCTGGTGCAGGCGGTCGAGGTCGGCGTCGTCGTAGAGCCGGTAGCCGGCGGCGCTGCGTCCGCTCGGGCGCAGCAGGCCGATCTCGTCGTAGTGGTGCAGGGTGCGCACGCTGACCCGGGCCAGCGCGGCCACCTGGCCCACGGTGAGCGCCACCTGCTCCATGGCGACGGTCCTCCTCCCTCGCGCCGCCGGGCGGCGGCGCGTCGACCACGGTCCGGCCTCACGCCGCGTGAGGGTCAAGCGCGTACCGACGACCTGGGCAGCAGATCGCGTTCGGGGCGCCCGGCGCACTGTCCGTAGGATCGCACCCGTCCTCCGACACCGACCTGAAGGAACACCGTGCTCCGCACCCACACCGCCGGCTCGCTGCGCGCCGGCGACTCCGGCACCACCGTCACCCTCACCGGCTGGGTGGGGCGTCGCCGCGACCACGGCGGGGTGGCGTTCCTGGACCTGCGCGATGCCAGCGGGGTGGCCCAGGTCGTGGTGCGTGACGAGCAGGTCGCCTCCGGGCTGCGCAACGAGTACTGCCTGCGCGTGACCGGGACCGTGCAGGCCCGTCCGGCGGGCAACGAGAACCCGAACCTGCCCACCGGCGAGATCGAGGTCGTGGCCGACGAGGTCGAGGTGCTCAACCCGTCCGCGCCGCTGCCGTTCCAGATCGACGACCACGTCGACGTCGGCGAGGAGGCGCGGCTGAGGCACCGTTACCTCGACCTGCGCCGCACCGGCCCGGGGAACGCGCTGCGGCTGCGGTCGGCGGTCAACCGCGCCGCCCGCGCGGTGCTCGACGCGCACGACTTCGTCGAGGTCGAGACGCCGACCCTGACGCGCTCGACGCCCGAGGGCGCCCGCGACTTCCTCGTGCCCGCCCGGCTGGCACCCGGCTCCTGGTACGCGCTGCCGCAGAGCCCCCAGCTGTTCAAGCAGCTGCTGATGGTCGCCGGGATGGAGCGGTACTACCAGATCGCCCGCTGCTACCGCGACGAGGACTTCCGCGCCGACCGGCAGCCGGAGTTCACCCAGCTCGACATCGAGATGAGCTTCGTCGACCAGGACGACGTCATCGCGCTGGCCGAGGAGGTGCTGGTCGGGCTGTGGGGCCTGGTCGACGTCGAGCTGACCGCGCCGTTCCGCCGGATGACCTACGCCGAGGCGATGGCCCGCTACGGCACCGACAAGCCCGACCTGCGGTTCGGCCTCGAGCTCGTCGAGTGCACGGAGTACTTCTCCGGCACCGGTTTCCGCGTGTTCCAGGCCCCGTACGTCGGCGCCGTCGTGATGCCCGGCGGCGGCTCGCAGCCGCGCCGGCAGTTCGACGCGTGGCAGGAGTGGGCCAAGCAGCGCGGCTCCAAGGGCCTGGCGTACGTCACCGTGGGGGAGGACGGCACCCTCGGCGGCCCGGTCGCCAAGAACCTGTCCGAGGACGAGCTGGCCGGTCTCGCCGCACACACCGCCGCCCAGCCCGGCGACTGCATCTTCTTCGCCGCCGGCGAGCCGAAGTCGTCGCGGGCGCTGCTGGGTGCCGCCCGGGTCGAGATCGCCCGTCGCGGCGACCTGGTCGACCAGGGCGCCTGGGCCTTCGTCTGGGTCGTCGACGCCCCGCTGTTCGAGCCGGCCTCGGACGCCGTGGCGTCCGGCGACGTCGCCGTGGGCTCGGGCGCGTGGACCGCGGTGCACCACGCCTTCACCTCGCCCAAGCCGGAGTGGATGGACCGGTTCGAGGAGTCGCCCGGCGAGGCGCTCGCCTACGCCTACGACATCGTCTGCAACGGCAACGAGATCGGCGGCGGGTCGATCCGTATCCACCGCCGCGACGTGCAGGAGCGGGTGTTCGCGCTGATGGGCCTGTCCGCCGAGGAGGCGCAGGAGAAGTTCGGGTTCCTGCTCGACGCGTTCGCCTTCGGCGCCCCGCCCCACGGCGGCATCGCCTTCGGCTGGGACCGCATCGTCGCCCTGCTCGCCGGCCTGGACTCGATCCGCGAGGTGATCGCGTTCCCCAAGTCGGGCGGCGGCTACGACCCGCTCACCGCGGCGCCCGCGCCGATCACCGCCCAGCAGCGCAAGGAGGCCGGCGTCGACGCCCAGCCCAAGGCGGCCGCCGCTGCGCCCGGCGCCGGCGCCCCGAGCGCGGGCTGACCCCCTTTCTCTCCCGAATCGCCGCGTTCCCGGGCGTCCGCCACGCCGCGGACCCCGGGAACGCGTCGATCCGGGCTGGGTGGGTGCGGAGCGGGGAGGCCCGAGCGCGAATCGGGGTGGACGGGACGCCGCCGCGGCTGTGAGGGTGGGCGCACCATGTGGAGCTGAGCCCCGTCAACACCCGCGCCCGAGGCGCCCTGCCGACGCAGGGGGACCGCCCGGCGGGTCGCACCCTGCGACGGAAGGCTCCCCGTGACCGCTCCCTCCCCCCGCACCACCACCTCGAGCACGCCCGGCACGACCCCGGACGCGACGTCCGACGCGTCCGGCGGGCCGCAGGTCGCGCTCGACGACGTCGTCGTCCGCTACGGGCCCCGGCTGGTGCTCGACGGTCTGACCCTGACGGTCGGTGCCGGCGAGCGGCTCGGCGTCGTCGGCGAGAACGGCTCGGGCAAGAGCACCCTGCTGCGGGTGCTGGCCGGGGCGCTCGACCCCGAGCACGGCACGGTGCGCGTGCACGGCGAGGTCGGCCTGCTGGCGCAGCAGGTCGACGCCGGGGGCGGGCGGACGGTCGGTGACCTGCTCGCCGACGCGCGCCGTGAGATCGACGACCTGCAGGCGCGACGCGCGCAGCTCGAGGCCGCCGTCGCCGACCGGCCCGACGACGCCACCTCGCTCGAGGCGTACGGCGAGGTGCTCGACGCGCTCGAGCGGCACGACGCGTGGACGGTCGACGCGCGGGTCGACGCAGCGGTCGACGGGCTGGGGCTGGCGGCGCTGGACCGCGACCGCGCGCTCGCCTCGCTGTCCGGCGGCCAGCGGCACCGGCTGGCGCTGGCCGCGCTGCTGGTGCGGCACCCGTCGGTGCTGCTGCTCGACGAGCCGACCACCCACCTCGACGACGACGCCGTCGCGTTCCTCGAGGCGCGGCTGCGCGAGTGGAGCGGCGTGGTCGTCGCGGTGAGCCACGACCGGGTGCTCCTGGACGCCGTGGCGACGTCGGTGCTCGACCTCGACCCGAGCCTGGACGGCAGGCCCACCCGGTCCGGCGGCGGCTACACCGCGTACCTGGCGGCGAAGGCGGCCGCCCGGCAGCGCTGGGAGACGGCCTACCGCGACTGGCAGGACGAGCACGACCGCCTCACCGCGCTGGCCCGCGGCAGCGCGCAGCGGATCGGCCACGACAACCGCGCGGCGCGCGACAACGACAAGTACGCGCCGCACTTCTTCGGCAACCGGGTCGACGCCGCGGTGTCGAGACGCGTCAAGGACGCCCAGCAGCGGCTGGCCGATCTCGACCGCGACAAGGTGCTGAAACCCCCTGCACCGCTCCGGTTCTCGTCCTCGTTCTCGCGCCGGGACGGTGACGCCGTGCTCGTGCAGGTGCGCGACCTGCACGTCCCCGGGCGGGTCGACCTCGAAGCCCTCGACGTCACCGCACGCACCAGGGTGCTGGTGGAGGGCCCGAACGGCTCGGGCAAGTCCAGCCTGCTCACCGCGATGGTCGGACGGCTGGAGCCTGTGCGCGGCAACGTGCTGCGCGCCCGCGGCGTCCGGCTCGGGCTGCTCGCCCAGCACACCGTCTGGCCCGACCCGTCGCTCAACGTGCTGAGCGTGTTCGCGTCCGGGCGCGAGGGGGAGGTGGACGACCACGTCGCGGCGCTGCTCGACGTCGGCCTGGTGCACCCGCGCGAGCTCCGCACGCCGGTGGGGCAGATGTCGGTCGGCCAGCAGCGACGGGTCGCCCTGGCGCGTCTCGTCGTCGACGATCCGGACGTGCTGCTGCTCGACGAGCCGACGGACCACCTCTCGCTGGCGCTGGTCGAGGAGCTCGAGCAGGCGCTGGGTGAGCGGCAGGGCGCACTGGTCGTCGTCAGCCACGACCGCTGGCTGCGCCGGCGCTGGACGGGGGAGCGGGTCGCCCTCAGGCGGTGAGCTCCTCGGCGTCGAGCACCGTGCGCGACGAGAACTCGTGCGCGCAGCGGTAGCCCAGGCGCAGGTACATGCGGCGCGCGACGACGTTGTCGGCGTACATGCCGAGCGTCACGACCGGGTTGCCCTCGGCGAGCAGCGCGCGGGTCAGCGCCCCGGTGACCGCCGCGCCGAGCCCGGTGCCGCGCACGTGGGGGTGGGTGGCGATCGAGGCGAGGTGCGGCACGTCCGGTCGCATCGGCTCGTTGGCCGCGACGGCAACCAGCCGTCCGCCGGTGTCCCGCACGCCGACCCACCGCTCGATGCCGGGCGCACCGGGGACGGCGCTGTGCCGCGGGCTGGACGCCGCGAGCAGCTCACGGACCTGCTCGTCGGCGTCCTCGAGCTGCTCGACCCGCTCCTCGCCGGGCACCGGCGGCGGGGCGGTGGAGGTCCAGAACCAGTCCCAGTCGTCCCCCGGCCCGATCCGTCCGGCGACGTCGTGCGCGCGCAGCAGCTCGACCGCACCGCGCGGCAGCGTCACGCGGCGCACGTCCTGCTCGGCCAGGGCCTGCGGGACGACGGCGAGGGCGAGCTGCGGGGAGCCGACGACGGTGAGCACCGGCACGCCCCTGCGGCCCTCCTGCAGCACGGCGGTCCCCTCCGGCCGCTCCCAGCGGCGGCGGACGGTGTCGGTGCGCACCTGCCAGCGCAGGAACGGGTCGGTCGGGCCGTCGCCGTCGTCCGTCCGGGGCAGTGCGTCCGCGCTCAGTGGGTGACCCCTATCCGCTCGTGCAGGCGGCGCAGCGGTCGCGGCGCCCACCAGTTCCATTCTCCCAGCAGCGTCATCGCTGCCGGCACCAGGAGCATCCGCACCAACGTGGCGTCGATCACCACGGCGGCAGCCAGCGCGACGCCGGTCTCCTTGATCGCGAGCATCTGGCCGGCCACGAAGCCGGAGAAGACCACCACGACGACGAGCCCGGCGCAGGTGATGATGCGGCCCGACTTCTGCAGACCCGCGACCACGGCCTCGTCGTTGCCCATCCCGCGGTCGCGGAACTCCTTGACCCGCGACAGCAGGAACACCTCGTAGTCCATCGCCAGCCCGAACCCGAGCGCCAGCACCAGGGGTGGGATCACGGTCTCGATGCCGTCCGGCGTCTGGAAGTCGAGCAGGCCCGACAGGTTGCCCTGCTGGAACCCCCACACGACCACGCCGAGCGACGCACCGAGCGAGACGACGTTGAGCAGCAACGCCTTCAGCGGGATCAGCACCGAGCCGGTCATGAGGAACAGCAGCACGAAGGTCGCCAGCACGACGATGCCGATGGCCAGCGGCGCGGTCTGCCGCAGCTCGGTGGTGAAGTCGACCAGTCCCGCCGCCTGACCCGTGACCCAGACCGGGACGTCGGGACGGTCGGCCCGCAGCGCGCGGACCACGTCGGCCGCCTCGCGACCGCCCGGGTCGTCGCCGTCGAGCCGGACGCCGACGTAGGTGACGTCGCCGAGCTCGGTGGGCGGGTCGACGCTCGCGACGCCGTCGACGTCCTCCACGACGTCCGAGGACCAGCGCTCCAGCTCGTCGGCGACGGAGGCCTGCGTGCCCTGCGCCACCACGGTCACGGCCGGGACGGTGGAGAAGGGGAAGTCGCTGCGCTGGGTGGCGAAGAACTCGCGCTGCTCGTTGCCGACGGGCAGCAGGTCCTCGGCCGAGCTGCGCATCGACAGCTGCAGCACCGGCGAGGCCAGCACGCCCAGGACGACCAGCACCCCCAGCACGACCCACCAGGGGTGCCGCTGGACCCGCCGCGCCAGCCGGCTGAAGAACCCCTCGTCGGGGGCGACGTCACCGAGGCGCCGGACGAGGCCCCGCACCCCGGGCAGGCGGTGCAGGGACCCGGGGTGCAGCAGCTTGTTGCCGCCGAGGGCCAGCAGCGCCGGCACCAGCGTGAGCGCCACCAGCAGGGCGATCGCCACGACCGACAGCCCGGCCGCGCCGGTGCCCGCGAGGATCGCGGCGTCGAAGAAGAGCAGGCCGCCGAGGCTGATGCCCACCGTCACACCGCTGAAGACCACGGTGCGGCCGGCCGTCGCCATCGTCCGGCCGAGCGCCTCGGCGCGGTGCGCCCGGCTCGCGAACTGCCCGGGCACGACGGCGCGCAGCTCGTCGCGGAACCGGCTCACCATGAGCAGCCCGTAGTCGATGCACAGGCCGAGCCCGAGGACCGTGACGACGTTGACGACGGTCGCGTCGAGGTCGATGAGGTGCGAGAACCCGACCAGCGACGCGAGGCCCCCGGCGATCGACGCGACGGCCCCGACGATCGGGATGCCCGCCGCCAGGAAGCCGCCGAAGACGACGACCATGACGAGCAGGCTGACCGGGAGCGCGATGCCCTCGCCGGTGCGCAGGTCGGCCTCGACCTGCTCGTTGATCGCGTCGACCAGCTCGGTGAGGCCACCGACCTGCACCGTCGCGCCGGGCTCGACCGCCTGCACCTCGTCGCCGAGCACGCGCAGCCGGGCGCGTGTGGAGTCCAGCGCCTCGTCGCGGTCGTCACCCTCGACGGTCGGGTCGAGGGTGACGGTCACCAGGAAGCCGTCGCGGTCCTGCGAGACCAGCACCGCCGCCCGCGGGTCCGTCGGGTCGGGGTCGTCCGGGCTGGGGAACGCGTACGGGTCGGCGACCGAGCGCACGTACCGGACCTGCTGCAGGTCCTCGCGCGCGGCGGCGACCTTGAGCACGACGGCCTCGTCGGCCAGGTCGACGCCGTCGACGATCATCGAGATCGAGTCGCCGCGGGGCGCCGCCTCGGTGAGCAGCTCGCGGCCGGTGCGCGACTCGCCCGGCACGTCCGGCTCGCCGCTGGTCAGCCGCCCGAACAGGCCCTCGCCGACCACCCCGGACGAGAGCAGGAAACCGGCCACCACCAGGACCGTCCAGGACAGCAGCACGGCGACGGGGTGCTGCGCGACCCATCTGCCGAGGCGGTCCATCACGGGCCAAGGTTCGCAGCCGCCACCGGCGCGGGCGACCAGAGGGCCCGACGTCACCCGACCGCGTTACCGTCGGGCGCGTGACGGACCTGTTCGGCTCGGCCTACGCGGACGACGCGGAGGAGGGCTACGACCCCGCCTCGGGGCGCCCGGCCGCGCCGCTGGCTGTGCGGATGCGGCCCCGCAGCCTGGACGAGGTGGTCGGCCAGGAGCACCTGCTCGCGAGCGGGTCGCCGCTGCGCCGGCTGGTGCAGGGCAGCGGCACGGGCAGCCGGGCGGGCCTGTCGTCGGTGCTGCTGTGGGGGCCGCCGGGCACCGGCAAGACCACGCTGGCGCACGTGGTCTCGCGCGGAGTCGGCGGGCGCTTCGTCGAGATGTCGGCCATCACGGCCGGCGTGCGCGACGTCCGCAAGGCGATGGAGGAGGCGCGCGACCAGCGCGACCTGCACGGGCGCACCACGGTGCTGTTCCTCGACGAGATCCACCGCTTCACCAAGGCCCAGCAGGACGTCCTGCTGCCCGGGGTCGAGAACGGCTGGGTGGTGCTGATCTCGGCGACGACGGAGAACCCGTCGTTCTCGGTGATCTCGCCGCTGCTGTCGCGCTCGCTGGTGCTGACGCTGCGGTCGCTCGACGACGACGACGTCCGCGGGCTCGTGCGGCGGGCGCTGGACGACCCGCGCGGCCTGGCCGGCGAGGTCGACGTCGAGCCGGACGCGCTGGACCACCTGGTCCGGGTGGCCGGGGGAGACGCGCGCCGCGCGCTCACCTCGCTGGAGGCGGCGGCCGGCGCCGCCGTCGCCGACGGCTCGGTCACGATCACGCTGGCGCACGCCGAGCAGGCGATCGACGTCGCGTCCGTGCGCTACGACAAGGACGGTGACCAGCACTACGACGTCACCTCGGCGTTCATCAAGTCGATGCGCGGCTCGGACGTCGACGCGTCGCTGCACTACCTGGCGCGGATGCTCGAGGCCGGCGAGGACGCCCGGTTCGTCGCGCGGCGGATCGTGATCGCGGCGTCGGAGGACGTCGGGATGGCCGACCCCACGGCGCTGCAGACGGCGGTCGCGGCGGCGCAGGCGGTCCAGCTGATCGGCATGCCGGAGGCGCGGATCGTGCTCGCCCAGGCGGTCGTGCACCTCGCGACCGCGCCGAAGTCGAACGCCGCCTACCTCGGGATCGCCAAGGCGACGCAGGACGTCCAGGCGGGTCGGTCCGGCACCGTGCCGCCGCACCTGCGCGACGCCCACTACCCGGGCGCCCGCCAGCTGGGGCACGGCAAGGGCTACCGGTACTCCCACGACGAGCCGCACGGCGTGGCCGCGCAGCAGTACGCGCCGGACGAGCTGGTCGGCGTGCGGTACTACGAGCCCACCGAGCGCGGCTACGAGCGCGACATCTCCGCCCGGCTCGAGCGCCTGCGCGAGCTGCTCGGCGGCCCCTCCGACGTCTGACGCGGACGGGCGCTGCCGGGCGTGCGGTCAGCGCGCTCGCCGGCTCGCCGGCCCCGTGCTCGCAGAGCGCACGCCCTCCGGGCAGCGAGTCGTCAGCGTCAGCTATCAAACGCAGTCGCGACAGGTAGCCGATGGGCAGGTGCGGTTGCCGACCACGAGGGCGACCGCGCTGCGCACCGCCTCGTCCGGGGTCCCGACGGGGACGGGGAACGGCACCCGGACGGTGGACCGGGCCCGCTGGGCGCAGCACGCGTCGTCCTGGGCGTCGGGCAGCGTGCACATCACGGTGAGCCCGTGCCGGTCGACGCCGACGACGCGGGCGGCCGTGACCTCGGCCAGCACCCTGCTGGTGCCGCCGTCGACGTGGTGCGCGTGGCCGATCCCGCGCACGAGCTCGAGCAGCGCCTCGCCCAGGTCGTCCCCGAGACGTTGGACCAGGTCGGCCTCGTGCTCACCGAGCGGGTCCGGCAGGGCGGTGCGCAGGTCGTCCGGCTGCAGCTGGGCGCACCCGGCACCGGCGTGCAGGCCGACCTCGGCGACGTCGACCTGCAGCAGGCGGGCGCCGGCCCACGAGGCGAACGCGACCGTGAGGTCGGTGCGGCTGCGGGCGCCGAGCCGGGCGGGCACGTCGGCGGGCGGCACCAGGGTCGCCCAGCCGAGCACCTCGACCTGCGCCCGGGGGACCGTCACGTCCGGCAGCGGGGCCAGGTCGGTCACCTCGAGCCGGACGACGGCCTCGTCGTCCTCCCCGAGCAGGCCGAGGGCCCGGACCAGCTCGGGACCCGCCAGCAGCACCGGCGTGCCGTCCAGGTCGAGGCCGTGCAGGACGCCGGCCGGTTCCAGGTCGTCGGTCGACACCGACGCGGCGCCGCCGCCGGCGAGCAGGGTGGTCGCGAGCTCGGCCGCGGGGACCAGGCCGGGGTGGGTGGCGTACTCGTGCATGAGGTGAGGCTATCCTAAGTACCTACACCCGGACGACCCCCAAGGAGACGCACGTGCCCGCCAGCCCCGACCGCACCCGCCGCCAGGTCCGCCTCTCGCGCGCCCTCGGCATCCCGCTGACGCCCAAGGCGGAGCGGCTGATGGAGAACCGGCCCTACCCGCCGGGGATGCACGGGCGCGCGCACCGGCGCAACGAGACCGACTTCGCGGTCCGGCTGCGCGAGAAGCAGCGGCTGCGGGCGCAGTACGGCATCCGCGAGAAGCAGATGCGCCGTGCCGTCGACGAGGCCAAGCGCTCCGGCCGGCGCACCGGCGACGTGCTTGTCGAGCTGCTCGAGCGCCGCCTCGACGCCGTCGTGCTGCGCGCCGGCTTCGCCCGCACCACCGCCCAGGCCCGTCAGGCCGTCACCCACCACCACGTGCTCGTCGACGGCGCCCGCGTCGACAAGCCGTCCTACCGGGTGCGTCCCGGCCAGACCGTCTCGATCGCGCCGAGGAGCCGCGAGCTGGTCCCGTTCCAGGTCGCCGCCGCCGGCGGCCACGCCGAGGTCCTCCCGCAGGTGCCCGCCTACCTCGACGTCCGGCTCGCCGACCTCGAGGTCACCCTGCTCGCCCCGCCCGCCCTGGAGCTGGTGCCCATCCGCTGCGACGTCTCCAAGGTCGTGGAGTTCTACGCCCGCTGAGGACACACGGACGAGTTGTCACCACCAGGACGACGCGGAGGTCGCCGTGGTGGTGACAACTCGCACGACGGCGCGGACGACCGGTCGCCGGGCGTGCGGCCCGAGCACTCCCGCCGGCTTGCCGGCCCCGGGGTCGGGCGCACGCCCACCGGGCGACGGGGCGGACGCGCCGTCAATGTGTACAGAGTAGGGTCGCCCGCATGTCGCTGGGAGAGATCGCAGGCCTCATCGCCGCCCTGGCCCTGGTCCTGCTCGTCGGGTTCCTGGCCGTGCCGCTGCTGAAGCTCGGACGCGTGCTGGACGAGACCCGCCGCACCATCAAGAACCTCTCGGACGAGACGGTGCCGCTGATCGGCGGGGTGACCACCACGGTGGGCCACACGAACCAGCAGCTCGAGAAGGTCGACACCATCACGACCAAGGTCGGCGTGATCAGCGACAACGGCGTGCAGGTGGCGACCAACGTCTCCGCGCTGACGGCGCTGTTCGCGGCCACGCTCGGCTCGCCGGTGATCAAGGTGGCGGCGTTCAGCTACGGCGTCCGGCAGGCGATGAGCGGTCGCAAGGTCGGGGCGACCCGCGGTCGCCGGAGGAAGCCGTGATCCGCCGGGTGTTCTGGATCGCCCTCGGCGCGGCTGTCGGCGTGCTGGTGGTCCGCAGGGCCGGCCAGGTGGCGCAGCAGTACAGCCCGCAGGGCATCGCCGGCAACCTCGGCGAGGGCCTGTCGAGCCTGGGTGACGGCCTGCGCGAGTTCGCCGACGCGGTGCGGGAGTCCGCGGCCGAGCGCGAGGAGGTGCTGCGCGCCGCCGTGACGGGAGACCTCGACGGGCGCGGCGTCGCCGACCTGCTCGACCACCCGGCCAGCGAGGTCGACGAGCGCGGCTGACGGGTCCGTCCCCCCAGCGCTCGCGACCCACCCCGAACCGACCTGACAGGACCACCCATGGAGACCGCGGAGATCCGCCGACGCTGGCTGTCCTACTTCCAGGACCGCGGTCACGCCGTGGTGCCCAGCGCCTCGCTCATCAGCGACGACCCGACCCTGCTGTTCACGGTCGCCGGCATGGTGCCGTTCATCCCGTACCTCACCGGGCAGCAGACCCCGCCGTGGCAGCGCGCCACGAGCGTGCAGAAGTGCGTGCGCACCCTCGACATCGAGGAGGTCGGCAAGACCACGCGGCACGGCACGTTCTTCCAGATGAACGGCAACTTCTCGTTCGGCGACTACTTCAAGGAAGGCGCGATCCAGTACGCCTGGGAGCTGGTCACCAACGAGCAGCACAACGGCGGCTACGGGTTCGACCCGGACAAGATCTGGGTCACCGTCTACGAGACCGACGACGAGGCGGCCGCGCTGTGGCGCAAGGTCGCGGGCCTGCCGGACGAGCGGATCCAGCGCCGCGGCAAGCTCGACAACTACTGGCACACCGGCGTCCCCGGTCCGGGCGGGCCCTGCAGCGAGATCTACGTCGACCGCGGGCCCGAGTACGGCGCGGACGGCGGCCCGGTCGCCGACGAGGACCGGTTCCTGGAGATCTGGAACCTCGTCTTCATGCAGGAGGAGCTCAGCCAGGTCCGCGGCAAGGACGACTTCGACGTCGCCGGCCCGCTGCCCAGCAAGAACATCGACACCGGCATGGGCCTGGAGCGGGTCGCGTACCTGCTGCAGGGCGTCGACAACCTGTACGAGATCGACGAGGTGTACCCGGTCATCGAGCGGGCGGCCGAGCTGTCCGGCCGGCGCTACGGTGCCGACCACGCGGACGACGTGCGGATGCGCGTGGTCGCCGACCACCTGCGCTCCGGCCTGATGCTCATCGGCGACGGCATCACCCCGGGCAACGAGGGACGCGGCTACATCCTGCGCCGGCTGCTGCGCCGCAGCGTCCGCGCGATGCGGCTGCTCGGCGTCGACACCACGACGCTGCCCGAGCTGCTGCCGGTGAGCCTCGACCGGATGAAGCAGTCCTACCCCGAGCTCGAGGCCGACTTCGGCCGGATCTCGGCGATCGCGTACGCGGAGGAGGAGGCGTTCCGCCGCACCCTCGCGTCCGGCACCGTCATCCTGGACACCGCTGTGCAGCAGGCGAAGTCGTCGGCCCCTAGCGGTCAGGCGACGCTCGCCGGCGACCAGGCGTTCCAGCTGCACGACACCTACGGCTTCCCGATCGACCTCACGCTCGAGATGGCGGCCGAGCAGGGTGTCTCCGTCGACCGCGAGGGCTTCACCCGCCTGATGACGGCCCAGCGCGAGCGCGCCAAGGCCGACGCCCGCGCCAAGAAGGGCGGCCGCGCCGACACCACCGCCTACCGCGCGCTGCGCGAGGCGGGCGTCACCCCGTTCACCGGGTACGCCGAGCTCAGCACCGGCACCGCGGTGCGCGGCCTGCTGGTCGACGGCGAGCCGGTCGAGGCGGCGCAGGAGGGCCAGGTCGTCGAGGTCGTCCTCGAGCAGACGCCGTTCTACGCCGAGTCCGGCGGCCAGGACTCCGACGCCGGCACCATCACCGGCCACGACGACCTGCGCCTGGACGTGCTCGACGTGCAGCGCCCGGTCAAGGGCCTGGTGGTGCACCGCGCGCAGGTCAGCGGGGGACAGGTCCGCGCCGGCCAGGAGGTGCTGGCCCAGGTCGACCCGGAGTGGCGCCTCGGCGCCTGCCAGGCGCACTCGGGCACCCACGTGGTGCACGCCGCGCTGCGCCAGGTGCTCGGCCCCACCGCGCTGCAGTCCGGCTCGTACAACAAGCCGGGCTACCTGCGGCTCGACTTCGCCTGGCCCGGCGGCCTGTCCGCCGCGACCCGCAGCGAGGTCGAGGAGGTCGCGAACCTCGCGGTCCGGCGCGACCTGCCGGTGAGCGCGACCTACATGACGCTGCCCGAGGCGCGTGCCCTCGGCGCCCTGGCGCTGTTCGGTGAGACCTACGACGAGCAGGTCCGCGTGGTCGAGATGGGCGGCGAGTGGAGCCGCGAGCTCTGCGGCGGCACCCACGTCGCGCACTCGTCCCAGGTCGGGGTGCTCGCCCTCACCGGCGAGTCGTCGGTCGGCGCGGGTGTGCGACGGGTCGAGGCCCTCGTCGGCATCGACGCCTTCCGCACCCTCGCGGCCGAGCGCGCCCTGCTCGCGGCGGCGTCCGAGGCGCTGAAGACGCGCCCGGAGGAGCTGCCGGAGCGCATCGCGGGCCTGCTGGCCCAGCTGAAGGCGGCGGAGAAGCAGCTGGCGTCGTCCGCGGCGCAGCAGGTGCTGGCGGCGGCGGGCGGCCTGGCGGCGAACCCGTCCGACGTGTTCGGCGTGGCCTTCGTCGGGCACGACGCCGGCGCGGTCGGCTCGGCCGACGACGTGCGCTCCCTGGCGCTCGACGTGCGCGGCCGGCTCGGCAACGAGCGCCCGGCCGTGGTCGCGGTGAGCGGCGTGGCCAAGGAGCGCCCGGTCGTCGTGGTCGCCACCAACGAGCCCGCCCGGCAGTGGGGCGTCCGTGCCGGCCAGCTGGTCCGGGTCGCCGCGCAGGCGCTCGGCGGCGGGGGCGGCGGCAAGGACGACCTCGCCCAGGGCGGCGGCACCGACCCGTCCGCGGTGCCCGAGGCGCTGCGCGCCGTCGAGCACGCGGTGGGCGAGACGGTCACCGCCGGCCGATGAGCCGCCGGTGAGCCCGTCCGGGGGACGGCCGTGAGGCACGGCGTGCGGCTCGGCGTCGACGTCGGCACCGTGCGCGTCGGGCTCGCGGCCAGCGACCCGTCCGGGCTGCTGGCCTCGGCCGTGGCCACGCTGGCGCGCGACGTCACGGGAGCCGCCGACCACCACGCGATCGTGCGCGAGGCGTCCGAACGGGGGGCCGTGGAGGTGCTCGTCGGGCTCCCGCGGCACCTGTCGGGGCGAGAGGGTCCCGCCGCCGTCGCGGCACGTGGTTACGCTGAGGGCCTCGCCCGCCTGCTGGCACCGGTCCCGGTACGGCTGGTGGACGAGCGCTTGAGCACCGTGGCTGCCCACCGGCAGCTCCACGGGTCCGGGGTGCGTGGGCGCAAGCACCGCGCCGTGGTCGACCAGGTCGCCGCGGTGGTGCTGCTGCAGGACGCGCTCGACGCCGAGAGGGCGTCGGGTCGCGCACCGGGTTCGCTGGTGGAACCCGGGGCGGGGACGGACGGTCCGCACCCGCCGGCGCAGGAGGCCGACGAAGGATGAGCGCTGCGAGCGCCGGGACGACCGCATGAGCGACCTGCACGGCGGGTCCGCCGGTCCGGGCACCGACGGTGGCCTCGGCTCCCGCCGGGGCCGTCGCGTGCGCCCGGGCGCCGTCCCGGACGCCCGTCCCGGGTGGGAGACGGGGCCCGCCACCGCCGCGGTGCCGACCGCCTCCACCGGTCCGTTCGGGTCCTCCGGCCCGACGGGCCCCGATCAGCCGTCCGAGCCGTCCCAGCCCTTCCAGCCGACGCAGCCGTCGCCCGAGCCGTCCTTCGACGACCTGCTGAGCCCCGGGACGAGCGGGTACGACCGCGGCCAGGTCTTCGACGTCGACGCAGAGCGCCCTGCCTCGGTGCTGCCGGTGCGTCCCGAGGACGCGGAGCCCTACGCCGACGAGGCGGCCGTCGAGCAGGACCTCGTCGACGACCCGTACGTCGAGGACCACACCGACGAGCCCTACGCCGAGGAGTACGTCGACGAGAGCTACGTCGAGGACGGCGTGGACGAGCCGTACGCGGCCGAGGCCTACGGCGAGCACGAGGTCGTCGAGGAGCACCTGGTCGCCGACGACGACCACGACGACTACCGCGACGCGCGGCGCCCCCGCCGCCGCGGACGTACGGTGGCCGTGCTCGTGGTCTGCCTGGCGCTGCTCGGCGGGGCCGTCTACGCGGGCTGGTCGTTCCTCAGCCCGATCATCGACCGCGTCACCGCCGACGAGGCGCCGGCGGAGGACTTCCCAGGGCCCGGCTCCGGCGAGGTCGACGTCGTGGTCGAGCCCGGTGACACCGGCGGCGCGATCGGCAGCACCCTGCTCGAGGCCGGCGTCGTGGCGTCGCGCGCCGCGTTCGTCGCCGAGTTCACCGCCACGCCGGAGGCCGCCTCGCTGCAGCCGGGCACCTACCGGCTGCGCAAGGAGATGAAGGCGTCCGAGGCGCTGGCCCTGCTGCTCGACCCGGCCGCGCGCCAGTCGGTGCAGGTGGGCGTCCGCGAGGGGCTGTGGGTGAGCGAGATGCTGCCCGAGATCAGCGCCGCCACCGGGTTCACCGTCGAGGAGCTGCAGGCCGCGCTGGTCGACCCGGCCGTCGGGCTGCCGCCGGAGGCCGAGGGCAACCCGGAGGGCTACCTGTTCCCCGCCACCTACTCCTTCGAGCCGGGGACCACGCCGGTCGAGATCTTCACGGCGATGGTGGCGCGCCACAACCAGGCGATGGACGACCTCGGGGTGCCGGCCGAGCAGCGCCGCGACGTCCTGGTGCGGGCCGCGATCGTGCAGGGCGAGGCCAGCCGCGAGGAGGACATGGCCAAGGTCGCGCGGGTGATCGCGAACCGGCTCGAGCGCGGCGAGACCCTCGGGATGGACTCGACGGTCGGCTACATCGTGCAGAAGCGCGCGCTGGACCTGACCCAGAGCGACCTCGAGACCGACTCGCCGTACAACACCCGGATCAACACCGGCCTGCCGCCGGGGCCCATCAACAACCCGGGGGAGGCCGCCATCGCGGCCGCGCTCGCGCCGGCCGAGGGCGACTGGCTGTACTTCGTGACCGTCGACGGCGACACCGGCGAGACCATCTTCACCTCCGACTACGACGAGTTCCTCGCGGCCAAGCAGCAGTTCCAAGAGTGGCTGGCGCAGAACGGGTGACCCGGGCGGCCGTCCTCGGGCGGCCGGTGGCGCACTCGCTGTCGCCCGTCCTGCACACCGCCGCGTACGCGGCGCTCGGGCTGCGCGACTGGTCGTACACGGCCGTCGACGTCGGCGCCGACGACCTGCCCGGGTTCCTGGACGGGCTCGACCACAGCTGGGCCGGCCTGTCGCTCACCATGCCGCTGAAGCAGGCGGTGGTGCCGCTGCTCGACCAGATCAGCCCGCTGGCCGGGGCGCTCGGGGTGGTCAACACCGTCACGTTCGGCGTGCCGGACGGCGCCGACCCCGACTGGGTCGACCCGCGGGTGCGCACCCGCCGCGGTGACAACACCGACGTCGGGGGGATCGTGGAGGCGGTCCGGCCGGTGCTGCCGTCGTCCCCGGGTGGGCTGGTCGTGCTCGGCGCCGGTGCGACCGCGGCCTCGGCGCTCGCCGCGGGCGTCGACCTCGGCCTCACCGGAGCGACTGTGTGCGCGCGCTCGCCGGAGCGGGCCCGGGAGGCGGTCGGGCTCGGGCACCGGCTCGGGATCGAGACCGTCCCGTCCTCGCTCGCCGGTGCCGCGTCCGCGTTGGGCGAGGCCGGCCTCGTCGTGAGCACGCTGCCGGCCGGGGTCGCCGACGGGATCGACCTTCCCGCGAGGCTGGCGCCCGGCGCCGTGCTGCTCGACGTCGTCTACGACCCGTGGCCGACCGTGCTCGCGTCACGGTGGCAGGCGGCGGGCGGCGTGGTGGTGCCCGGCGTCGAGATGCTGGTGCAGCAGGCCGTCGAGCAGGTCGTGCTGATGACCGGACGACGCCCCGACGCCGCCGCGCTGCGGGCGGCGCTGCCCGCCGGTCGGGGGTCCCGCACCGGCTCCTGAGGCACCGGACGCGCCCGTCCGGCGCATCGCCCGAACCGGACGTCACCGCGCGTTCAAGCCCGGCCTCCGATCGGCCGATGAGGTCCGCATGCCAGGGACAGCCACGCCGACCCACCGGGGCGGAGCATGAGCGCGCCGGTGCGTCAGTTCGTCGACATCCTGCTCGAGGACGGGCTGGTGACCGAGGAACAGCTGGTCGCCGCGTTCGACGTGCACGAGCAGGAGGGCCGCCCGCTCGGCCGGGTGCTCGTGGACCAGGGACTGCTGACCGAGGGCCAGCTCGTCGCTGCGCTCGCGGAGCAGATCGGCCTGGGCTTCGTGGACCTCACCGAGGCGCCGGTCGACGCCACCGCCGTCGCCAAGGTGCCGGCCGCGGTGTGCCAGCGGTACACCGTCCTGCCGATCGGGTTCGAGGACGGCAAGCTCGTCGTCGCGATGGCCGACCCCGGCAACGTCTTCGCCCTGGACGACATCCGCCAGCTGACCCGGCTCGAGCCGCTGCCCGTCGTCGCGACCCGCGAGGACCTGCTGGCCGCGATCAACCGGTTCTGCCGCTCCGACGGCGAGCTGGACGAGCTCTCCGCCGCGATGTCGGACGACGACATGGCGGGCAGCGACGACCTCGGGAAGCTGACCGAGGTCGTCGAGGACGCCCCGATCGTCAAGTACGTCAACCTGCTCATCACCCAGGCCATCCAGGACCGCGCGTCCGACATCCACATCGAGCCGGCCGAGCACGAGCTGCGGGTCCGCTACCGCATCGACGGCGTCCTGCACGAGGTGATGAAGTCGCCGAAGCAGATCGCCGGCGGCGTCACCTCGCGGCTGAAGATCATGGCTGACATCGACATCGCCGAGCGCCGCATCCCCCAGGACGGCCGGCTCTCGGTGAACCACCAGGGCAAGAAGATCGACCTGCGCGTGGCGACGCTCCCGACGGTGTGGGGCGAGAAGGTCGTCATGCGGATCCTGGACAACTCCACGGCCCGCCTGGACCTGCAGGACCTCGGCTTCTCGGACTCGAACTTCACCCGCTACAAGGAGTCCTACGTCAAGCCGTACGGGATGATCCTGGTGACGGGGCCGACGGGTTCGGGAAAGTCGACGACGCTGTACTCGACGCTGAACATCGTCTCCAAGCCCGAGATCAACGTCATCACCGTCGAGGACCCGGTCGAGTACCGGCTCCCCGGCATCAACCAGGTGCAGGTGAACGTCAAGGCCGGCCTCACCTTCGCGGCCGCGCTGCGCTCGATCCTGCGCTCGGACCCCGACGTCGTGCTCATCGGTGAGATCCGCGACCACGAGACCGCCCAGATCGCGGTCGAGGCCGCCCTCACCGGTCACCTCGTGCTGTCGACCCTGCACACCAACGACGCGCCCTCGGCGATCACGCGGCTCACCGAGATGGGCATCGAGCCCTTCCTCGTCGGGTCCGCGCTGGACGCCGTGCTGGCCCAGCGGCTCGCCCGCCGGTTGTGCTCGAAGTGCAAGGAGGAGTACCAGCCGACCGAGCAGGAGATGCTCGCCGCGCGCTTCCCGTGGCTGCCCTCCGAGCCGGTGCCGACGCTGTTCCGCCCGGTGGGCTGCTCGGCGTGCGCCCGCACCGGCTACAAGGGCCGGCTCGCGCTGCACGAGGTGATGCAGGTGACCGAGGAGGTCGAGCGGCTCGCCGTCTCTCGCGCCTCGTCCGCCGAGATCGAGAAGGTCGCGCACGGCCAGGGGATGATCTCGCTGCGCGACGACGGCTGGGCCAAGGTCGCCCAGGGCGTCACCTCCGTCGAGGAGATCCTGCGCGTCGTCGCCTGACCCGCCTCCTCCCGCTCGTCCGAGCAGGGAGCACGAACGGCTCAAGGCACCCGACGGGTGCGCCGATGAGCAACCGAACGAGTGACCCGGCACCCACCGACGGACCGGGCAGGACGCGTGGACGTGAGGGGAGCGCCGTGAGCAACGGCCAGGTGAACCAGGGCAACGGCTACCAGCCGGAGGCCTTCGCCTTCAACGACCAGCTGGGTGCGGCGCCCGCCGCGCCGGCGTCGCTGTCCGGCGCCCACGCGGCCCCCGGGCCGTCGGCGCCGGTCATGAAGAACCCGGCCGTCGGCGCGCCTGCCCCGGCGTCCGTCCCGCGGACCGAGCTGTCGCCCAAGGTGCCGAACCAGCCACGGGCAGCCGCCGGCGTCGTCGACACGTCCAAGCAGCCGGCGCACCTGACCGACATGCTCGCCGAGATGCTCGACCTCGGGGCGTCGGACCTGCACCTGTCCTCCGGCGCGCACCCGACCGTCCGCCTCAAGGGCGAGCTCGAGCCGCTGGAGCAGTTCCCGAAGCTCGAGCGCGAGCAGCTGCAGCTGATGATCTACTCGATCCTCACCCAGAAGCAGCGCGACAAGTTCGAGGCCGAGCTCGAGCTCGACCTGGCCTACGCCCTGCCCGGCCGGTCGCGGTTCCGCGTGAACATCTACCGCCAGCGCGAGTCCGTGGGTGCCGCCTTCCGCGTGATCCCCTACGAGATCAAGCCACTCGAGGACCTGGGCGTCCCGCCGTCGGTCGGCAACTTCGCAGGTCTGCCGCGAGGCATGGTGCTCGTCACCGGCCCGACCGGCTCGGGCAAGTCGACCACACTCGCCTCGCTCATCGACCTGGCCAACCGCACCCGTGCGGGCCACATCATGACCGTCGAGGACCCGATCGAGTTCCTGCACCGCCACAAGAAGTCGCTGATCAACCAGCGCGAGGTGGGGGAGGACACGCACTCCTTCGCGAGCGCGCTCAAGCACGTGCTGCGGCAGGACCCGGACATCATCCTGGTCGGTGAGATGCGCGACCTCGAGACCATCTCGGTGGCGCTGACCGCCGCCGAGACCGGTCACCTCGTCTTCGCGACCCTGCACACCCAGGACGCCGCCCAGACCATCGACCGCGTCATCGACGTGTTCCCACCGGAGCAGCAGCAGCAGGTGCGGGTCATGCTGTCGGGGTCGCTGCAAGGCGTGGTCTGCCAGACCCTGTGCAAGACGGCTGACGGCCGGGGCCGCGCAGTGGCCACCGAGGTGCTCATCGCCACGCCGGCGATCCGCAACCTGATCCGCGAGGGCAAGACCCACCAGATCTACAGCTCGATGCAGGCCGGCGCCCAGCACGGGATGCACACGATGGACCAGCACCTCGCCGAGCTCGTCCGGACCAACCGGATCACGTACGAGCAGGGCCTGGAGAAGTGCCACCACGTCGAGGACTTCAAGCGCCTCACCGGCCGGATCTGAGAGGCGACGACACCATGTCCACCGCGACGAAGACGTTCGAGTACCAGGTCCGCGACCGGGGCGGGAAGGTCGTCACCGGCAAGCTCGAGGCGCCCAACCAGGCGGCGCTGGTCGTCAAGCTCAAGGAGATGGGTTACGCACCGCTCGCCATCTCCGAGAAGCGGACCGGCGGCCTGAACGCCGACATCAACCTGCCCGGGTCGAACAAGGTCTCGCTCAAGGACCTGGCGATCATGTCGCGCCAGTTCGCCACGATGATCAACTCGGGCCTGTCGCTGCTGCGTGCGCTGTCGATCCTGGCCGAGCAGACCGACAGCAAGGGGCTCGCGAAGGTCCTCGCCGAGGTCCGCAACGACGTCGAGACCGGTCAGTCGCTCTCGAACGCGATGGCCAAGCACGGCAACGTCTTCCCGCCGCTGATGGTGAACATGTGCCGGGCCGGCGAGATCGGCGGGTTCCTCGACCAGGTGCTGCTGCGCATCGCGGTGAACTACGAGTCCGAGGTCAAGCTCCGCAGCAAGGTGAAGTCGGCGATGACCTACCCCGTCGTCGTGCTGTGCATGGCGGTGATGGCAGTCATCGGCATGCTGATCTTCATCGTGCCCGTGTTCGAGAAGATGTTCGAGGACCTGGGTGGCACGCTGCCGGCCCCGACCCGCGTCCTGGTCTTCCTCAGCGACCAGATGGCCTGGCTCGTACCGGTGACGGTGGTCTCGCTGGTCGCGTTCGCCTTCGTCTGGCGCCGGATCAAGAACGAGGAGCGGGTCCGCAACACCATCGACCCGATCAAGCTCAAGACACCGGTGTTTGGCGAGCTCTTCCGCAAGCTGTCCCTCAGCCGGTTCTCCCGGAACCTCGGCACCATGATCGCCTCCGGCGTGCCGATCCTGCAGGCCCTCGACATCGTCGCCGACACGACCGGCAACGTCGTGGTCGCCAAGGCGGTGCGCGCGGTGCAGGAGAGCGTGCGCAGCGGAGAGTCGCTTGCTGGCCCGCTGGCCGACCACCCGGTCTTCCCGCCGATGGTGGTGCAGATGATGGCCGTCGGTGAGGACACCGGTGCGCTCGACACGATGCTGTCGAAGATCTCCGAGTTCTACGACCAGGAGGTCGAGGCGATGACCGAGAGCCTCACCGCACTGCTCGAGCCGCTGATGATCGGCCTGCTCGGCGGCGTCATCGGGTCGATGATCGTGGCGCTGTACATGCCGATGTTCAAGATCTTCGACCAGATCGGCTGACGCACAACCATTCTCCGACGGCCCCCCACCTCTGGGTGGGGGGCCGTCGGCGTCCCCACGCAAGTGGCAAGCACCGCCGCCGGCCGGGGGAGACGAGCATCCTCGTCACCCACCCGGAGCACTTCTCGCCCGAGCTGCTCAAGCCACGTCGCAGGACGCCGATACACGATGCACGGAGCCACCGACCAAGCGGGCGGCTCGCTCACAGTGATTCGAAGGGGAATGAGATGCTCGCTCGCATCCGCAAGATCCAGCAGGAGAACGAGGGTGGCTTCACCCTGATCGAGCTCCTGGTCGTCGTGGTGATCATCGGCATCCTGGCCGCCATCGCGATCCCGACCTTCCTGAACCAGCGTGAGAAGGCCTGGGAGCGCGCCGCGCTGTCGGACCTGCGCAACGCCTCGGTCAAGGTCGAGGAGTACTTCTCCGACACCGGCACCTACCCGACCGCGGCCCAGCTCACCGGCACCTACGCGGTCAAGCTCTCCGACGGCGTGACCGCCCCCACCGTCACCGGCGGCGGCACCACCACCGGCTACTGCCTCCAGGTGGGCCACTCGAAGCTCGGCAGCCAGACCTTCGCGCTGAACAGCACCAACGGCAAGGCGACCAAGGGCGCCACCTGCTGACCCAGCTCTGACCAGGAGGGGCGGGCCCGGACGGGCCCGCCCCTTCGTCGTTCCCTACGGGCCGTGCGCGGGCAGGCGTCCGGGTGACGGCTGCTCAAGCGAAGGCGTCCGGTGCCGATGCATCGGGGGACAGGGAGCCACCGACCAAGCGGGCGGCTCGCACTCAGTGATCGAAGGGGAATGAGATGCTCGCTCGCATCCGCAAGATCCAGCAGGAGAACGAGGGTGGCTTCACCCTGATCGAGCTCCTGGTCGTCGTGGTGATCATCGGCATCCTGGCCGCCATCGCGATCCCGACCTTCCTGAACCAGCGCGAGAAGGCCTGGGAGCGCGCCGCGCTGTCCGACCTGCGCAACGCCTCGGTCAAGGTCGAGGAGTACTTCTCCGACAACGGCGACTACCCGTCCCAGGCCGAGCTGGTCGGCACCTACGCGCCGAAGCTGTCAGAGGCGGTGACCCTGTCGAACGTCACGGGTGCGGACACCACGACCGGCTACTGCCTGCAGGTCACGCACGGCAAGCTGTCCGGCGCGGCCTTCACCCTGCCCAGCAGCACGGGCAAGGCGGTCAAGGGCGGCTCCTGCTGATCTGATCCGCGATCGCGAGGGGGTGGGCCCGTACGGGGCCACCCCCTCGTTGCGTGCTGGCAACGCGCCATCTTTTTCGACGCAACCGCTCAAGCCCGCTGCGGCGCAGCCGATACAGCAGGAGTCACGGAGCCACCGACCAAGCGGGCGGCTCGCTCGAACGAACTGAAGGGAACGAGATGCTCGCTCGCATCCGCAAGATCCAGCAGGAGAACGAGGGTGGCTTCACCCTGATCGAGCTCCTGGTCGTCGTGGTGATCATCGGCATCCTGGCCGCCATCGCGATCCCGACCTTCCTGAACCAGCGCGAGAAGGCCTGGGAGCGCGCCGCGCTGTCCGACCTGCGCAACGCCTCGGTCAAGGTCGAGGAGTACTTCTCCGACAACGGCCTGTACCCGACCGAGGCGCAGCTCACCGCCGCCCCGGCCGCCGGCGCGACCGACTACCGGCCGAAGTTCTCGGACGGCGTGACCCTGGTCAAGGCCAACGGTGGCACGACGGCCGGCTACTGCATCCAGGTCCAGCACAACAAGCTGTCCGGCGCCACCTTCGCGCTGCCCAGCACCACCGGCAAGGCAGTCAAGGGCGCCGTCTGCCCGTGATGATCTGACCGCACCGCCACGCAGGGCGGGTCCCCGACCAGGGGACCCGCCCTTCGTGGTTCTCGCCCGACCGGATGACCAGAACCCGCAACCCCTCAAGCCCCCACCACTTCCGACCGACAGACAGGACGTGACTCCGTTGAAGGTGCGTGACCGGCTCGCCCGTCGTGGCGACGACGGCGGCTTCACGCTGATCGAGGTGATGGTCGCGTCCCTGCTGTTCATCGTCCTGGCGACCTCGGCGACCCTCGCGCTCGGCCAGCTGATGAAGGCGAGCGGGACGGCCGAGGCACGCGTCGTGGCCACCAGCCTGGCGACCCGGCAGATCGAGACCGCACGGTCCATCGCCGCCACCGCGATCACGAACAGCAGCTACACCGTCACCCGCGGCGGGCGCACCTACACCGTCGCCCAGACCGCCGCGCTCGACACCGCCGCCGGCACCGGCAGCGCCTGCGAGGGCGTCTCCGGGGCTGCCGGCTTCCAGCGCGTCACGGTCAACGTCACCTGGCCCGGGATGGGCTCGACCCCGCCCGTGCGCACCGACACCGTCCGCGCGCTCCCGATCTCCGGAGCCGTCGGCGGTCTCGGCACGCTCACCTTCGCCGTCCGCGACCGCAACGGCGTGCCGGTCAAGGACCAGCCGGTGATCCTGCGCAAGGGCGCGACGACGATCGGCACGATGACGACCCGGGACGACGGCTGCGCGGTCTTCGGTGGGCTGACCCCCGGGACGGACTACAGCGCCAGCCTGTCGAACTCGGGCTACGTGGACAACAAGCACCTCGCCACCTCGGTCCGCGCGCCGCTGAGCGTCCAGGCCAACTACGTGACCAAGGACCCGGGCTGGAGCTGGGACCGCTCGATGGGCATGCAGGTCACCGTGGCCACGCCGTCGGGGTACCCGATCCCCGCCGGCCTCCCGCTCACGCTGGTGAACACCGGCCTGACCGGAGGCGGTGCCACGCTGCCCGTCTGCTCGGGCACCAACAACCCGTGCACCGCCGCCGTCGGTGGCCCGACCTGGACCGTCCCCAGCGTGTTCCCGCACCGCGACGGCTACCTGGCGTTCTCCGGCGCCTGCCGGTCGGTCCCGCCGAGCAGCCCGCTGAACCTGGCGTCGACGCCGGGCGGCGTGGCGACCGGCAACGCCCCGGCACTCGGTGGCGTCGAGGTGCGGCGCGGCGGCACGCTCGCCATCACCGGTTCCGGCCTGCCGGTCTTCGCCGAGAACGTCGACTGCCCCGGCGAGCGCTACCAGTTCCCGACGAACCTGTTCTCGACCGGCAACACCAAGCTCGGCCTGCCGCCGGGGCGCTGGCAGATCAAGGGCGCGACCGGGACGGTCGGCGCGACCGTGACCGTCACCTCGGCTGCCACCCAGACCGTCACCGTGAGCACGCTGTGATCCGCCGGCTGCGGCGCTCGGTGCCCGACGCGCGCGTGCACGACGACGAGGGCATGAGTCTGGTCGAGCTGCTCGTCGCGATGGCCGTGACCCTGGTGCTGGGCGCGATGGTGTCGATGTTCTTCATCGACGCCACCCAGGCCACCCGCAAGACCGACGGGCGCAACGAGATCTCGTCCCAGGGGCGGGTGGCGATGGACTCGTGGTCCAAGCTGCTCCGCACGGTCGAGGACCCCGACCTGGCGGGCACGCTCCCGAGGATCCAGCAGATGGATGCCAACCGGATCGTCTTCTACGCCTCCCTCGACAACCGCACCGCGGTGCCGAACGCCTCCGGCGCGATCAACTACGCGACCGACGGCCTGCCCATCAAGGTTGAGCTCTGGTACGACGCCACCACCAAGGAGCTGCGCGAGCGGCGCTGGACCGGCACACGTGACGCGCTCGGCGTGGCGTCGTGGACCGGTACGCCCAGCGAGCGCGTCGTTGCGCGCAACGTGGGCCTGGTGGGGACCCGGCCGCTGTTCGCCCCTCTCCGCAACACCGACGTCGACACCAACGCCGACGGCTACAGCGACAGCACCATCCCCGGCGCGGGCACGGCGCTGACCTCGGCGTCGCTGTCGCTCGTCGACGGCGTCGAGGTCGTCTTCACCTCGTCCGCCGGCACAGGTCGCACCGGCGCGGTCCAGACCTTCGTGTCCCGCATCGCCTTCGTCAACGAGATCTGAGAGGTCGTCGTGCGCACCATCGCCCCTCGTCGTCGCCACCAGGACGACGGCTTCTCCCTCGTCTACGTCATGCTCATCACGTCCGTCGTCATGATCCTGGTCGCCACGTCGGTCGCGGCGACGGTCAGCGTCATCAAGCCCAGCCGCGCCACGGCCGACTCGCAGGCCGCGATGGCCGCGGCGCAGACGGGGATCGACGACTTCATCAGCCGGCTGAACTCTTGCGACGGCTACTGGAAGGACGCCTGGGTCAAGCAGACCGCCCCCACCTCCACCGCGCCCCGCAGCTGCCCGTCCGTGCCTCACAACCCGGCCCTCAACGGGTGGAACACCATCACCGGCGCCGACGGACTGCAGCGAGCCGAGTTCTCCTACAAGCTGATCGCCACCCCGGACAACGGCGGCAACCGCATCCGGCTCGAGGCCAAGGGTCGCGTGAACGGGTCGGAGCGCTCGCTCACCGCTGACCTGTCCAAAGCCGGCTTCCTCAAGTTCATCTACTACACCGACAAGGAGTCGAGCGACCCCGACTACCTGAGCAAGCGCTACGGCGCGCGCACGGTGTCGCTCACCAGGGCCGCGTGCCGCGAGATCTTCGGGAACACCGCGTCGCAGTGCCCGACCAGCGGGAACTACGTCAACCAGATCCGTTACCCCGGCATCAGCGCGACCGAGGCGGACAAGTGCGGCCGGTACTGGTACGACGCCGCCGGCCAGGTGGGCCGGCGCGCGGCCAGCACGGACCCCACCAACTTCGCGGCCAACAACTGGAGCGAGAGCCTCACCTACTACTGGAGCAACGGCACCACCCAGAGCACCACGAACCGTGCCGGCGGGTGCGAGATCCAGTTCGTCGCCGGCGACAAGATCAGCGGCCACCTCTACACCAAGGACGGGATGCTGCTCAGCGGCAACGGTCCTGAGTTCCAGGGCACCGCTGAGACGTACTGGCAGAGCACCTACACGCCCGCGGCTCGGACCGCGAAGCCCTGGCGCGAGAACGGCGCGGGCGCCGGTCCGTCGCCGGCAGGGCAGACGCCGCGCATCGCCAGCGCCTCGGTCGACATGCCCAGCACCAACGCCAAGATCCGGGTGGAGACCGATCCGGCCAACGGACGGAACAACTGCCGGTACACCGGTCCCACGCGGATCCGGCTGCTCGCATCCGGCGGCTACCAGGTGACCAGCCCGCGCAGCACCAACTCGGACCTGCCGGCGAACTGCGGCGTCGGCCTCGGCGCCGGCACCACCCAGACCGTCACAGGCCCTGCGAACGGCGTCATCTTCGTCGACGCGTTCTCCGGCACCTGCACCGAGCCGTCGGGCACGAGCAACCGCATCTTCGGCGTCTACCCGGAGACGGGTGACATCACCCAGTACAGCTGCCGTGGCGGCGACGCCTACGTGCAGGGCACCCTCAACGGGCGCCTGACCATCGCCACCGACGACCGCATCATCGTCACCGGGGACACCACGTACGCCTCGGGTACCTCGCAGAACGGCGACGACGTCCTCGGCCTGGTCGCCGGGCGCGGCAACGTCGAGATCTACCACCCGGTCAAGTGCGCGACGGGGTCGGTGGGCGCCGGCGGCATGTGCCCCGACGACACCAGCGACTCGCCCGGCGGCAACGCGAGCGACCACGCGACGAGCTACGACAACCTGTCGACCTCGCTGGACGAGATCACGGTCCACGCGGCCATCCTGTCGGTCGACCACTCGTTCACGGTGCAGAACTACGACAAGGGCGAGCAGCTCGACTACCTGCACGTGTTCGGCGGGATCTACCAGCGTCACCGCGGCGCGGTGGGGTCGAACTACGGCTCGGGTCGCACGGGCTACTCCAAGGACTACGTCTACGACACCCGCCTGGTGACCTACCCGCCGCCGTCGTTCCTTCCCCCGGAGAACGACCCGTGGCTGCTGCTCGGGCTCTCCGAGGACCAGTGACGGCTCGTCGCAGCCGCGGCAGCACCACGGTCGACTAGGTTCCTCGCGTGCTCGAGATCGTCTTCGCCAGCGTCTTCGGGCTGCTGATCGGCTCCTTCCTCAACGTCGTCATCTGGCGCGTGCCGAGGGGGGAGTCGGTCGTCACCCCGCCGAGCGCCTGCCCGTCGTGCGGCAACCAGATCTCGCCCCGCGACAACGTGCCGGTGCTGAGCTGGCTGCTGCTGGCCGGGCAGTGCCGCCACTGCCACGAACGGATCTCACCGCGGTACCCGCTGGTCGAGCTCGGCACCGGCGTCCTGTTCGGGCTGACGGCGTGGCGTTTCGGCCTGGCGTGGGAGCTGCCGGCCTTCCTCTACCTCGCCGCGATCTCGGTGGCCCTCGCGCTAATCGACATCGACGTGCGCCGGCTGCCGAACGCCATCGTCCTGCCGAGCTACGTCGTCGCCGCGCTCCTGCTCGGCGGAGCCGTTCTGCTGCAGGGTGATCCGTGGGTGCTGGTGCGGGTGGCCATCGGTGCCGCAGCCCTCTACGCCTTCTACTTCGTCCTCGCGTTCGCCGGCGGCATGGGCTTCGGCGACGTCAAGCTCGCCGGCGTGCTCGGGATGTACCTCGCCTACCTCGGCTGGGCCGAGCTCCTCGTAGGGGTGTTCCTCGGCTTCCTGGTCGGCGGCATCTCCGGGACGCTGCTCATGCTCACGCGCCGAGCCGGCCGCAAGAGCCGGATCCCCTACGGCCCTTACATGCTCGTCGGGGCGTGGCTGGCGATCTTCTTCGGTGCCGCTCTCGCGGACGCCTACCTCCGGGTCTCCGGCCTGCGCTGACCGCACCCGGTCAGACGCACGGGCTTCACCCGAACAGGGACCCACGCAGGCCCAACTGGTTCCCGCACAACGCTCAAGGACGTCACCCTTCGCCCCGATGAGGGACAGGACGGCCCGGACGGGGCCGCGAGAGAAGGGGACGTGACGTGGCCTCAACCGCCATCGGTCTCGACATCGGCACCTCAGGGGTGCGCGCGGCCGAGCTGTCGTTCGGCAAGGGACGAGTGACCCTCGAGAAGTTCGGCCAGGTGGCCCTTCCCGAAGGCGCAGTGCGTGACGGCGAGGTCGTCGACGGTCCCGCGGTGTCGGCCGCCATCCGCCAGCTGTGGAGCGCGACCAAGTTCACCCACAAGAAGGTCGTCCTCGGTGTCGCCAACCAGCGCGTCGCCGTCCGCCAGATCGACCTGCCCGAGCTGTCGCCCGCCGAGCTGAAGAAGTCGCTCGAGTTCCACGTGCAGGACTACCTGCCGATGCCGGTCGACCAGGCGGTGCTCGACTTCCACCCGGTGCAGACCGTCGAGGTCAACGGCGGACGCCAGGTGCGTGGGCTCCTCGTCGCCGCGCAGCGCGACGTCGTCATGGCGAACGTCCGTTGCGCCGAGGCGGCCGGGCTGCGCGTCAGCATGGTCGACCTCACCTCGTTCGCCGTCCTGCGTGCCGTCGGCACGCGGCTCGACCCCGACGTCGAGACCGAGGCGCTGGTCGACATCGGTGCCCGGGTGACGAACATCGTCGTGCACAGCAACGGCGTCCCGCAGTTCGTGCGCATCCTCCTCATGGGTGGGCAGGACATCACCGACTCCGTCGCCGAGAAGCTGGGCGTGCCGCTCACCGAGGCCGAGGGCATCAAGCAGTCGCTCGGTCTGGTCGGCGCCGGCGGCGAGTACGAGCGTGCGTCCCGCGCCGTCGACTCGGTGACCCAGAACTTCCTCGACGAGGTCCGCGGCTCGCTCGACTACTTCGCCGCCTCGAACCCCGACCACCCGGTCGAGCGCGTCGTCGTCTCCGGCGGCGGCTCGTGCCTGCGCGGCCTGGCCGAGCGGCTCTCCAGCACGACGCGTTACGACGTCGTCGCCGGTGACCCGATGGCCACCCTCAACATCGGCCGCACCGGCCTGTCGCCGGAGCAGCTGCAGTTCGTCCAGCCCCTGGCCGCCGTCCCGGTCGGCCTCGCCCTCGGAGCGGTGTGATGAGCGTCAACGTCCAGAAGGGGAGCGACGCTCCCGCCGTCAACGAGTACTTCGCCGGTACGTACACCGTGCCGCGCGTCAACCTCATGCCGCCGGAGATCGAGGCGGAGCGGGGCTTCAAGAAGACCCAGCTCGGGCTCGGTGCGGTCGCGCTCGCCGTGGCCGGCCTCGTGGTCGGTGGCTTCGTCTGGGCCCAGGCCTCGGCGAACGAGGCGGAGGAGGGGCTCGCGAACGAGCAGGCCCGCACCAGCCAGCTGTCGACCGAGCAGGCCAAGTACGCCGAGGTCCCGCAGGTCCTCGGGCAGGTCGACGCCGCCAAGGCGGCCCAGGCGAACGCCATGGTCACCGACGTGCTGTGGTTCGACTACCTCGACCACATCGCGGCCTCGTACCCGAAGGACGTGTGGCTGCGCGACCTCACCGTCTCGGTGGCTGCGCCGAGCACCGCCGCGGTGGCGGCGCCCGGTACCGCGGTCGTGGTCCCCACGACGCCGACCATCGGCACCATCACCTTCAACGGCACCACGACGGTCCACGGCGGCACCGCCAACTGGCTCGACGTGATGGCGGCGACCCCCGGTCTCGCCGACCCGCTGTACAGCACCTCCTCGCGCAACGAGCTCGACGGCACCGTCGTCGTCGACTTCACGTCGACGGTCAACGTGACCCCGGACGCGCTCTCCGACCGCTTCGAGATCAAGGCCTCCTGACATGACCATGTCCAAGACCCGGCTCTGGATCGCCGGCACCGCCGCGCTGTGCGTGGTCATGGTGCTCGCCTCCTGGTTCCTCCTGATCGCCCCCAAGCGCGCCGAGGCCGCCGACCTGCGGCAGCAGACCGCCGACACGGCGACGTCCAACGACACCCTCGCCGCTCGCGTCGAGGAGCTCAAGGCGCAGTTCGCCCAGCTCCCGCAGCGCAAGGCCGAGCTGGCCGAGATCCAGCGCGCGATGCCCCAGGACCCCGCGCTCGCGACGCTGACGCGGGACCTCGAGCGCCTCGCCGGCGAGTCGGGCGTGACGCTGATGAGCATCGCCCCCGGTGTCCCGGCACCCGTGCTGCCCGCGGCGGCACCGCTTCCCGCCGCCGGCACCGACCCCGCGGCAGCCGCTCCGGTCCCGGCAGCATCGACCGGCCTGTCGCAGATGTCGGTCGCCCTCCAGGTGGTCGGACCGTTCGCGAAGTCCACGGTCTTCCTCGAGCAGGTCCAGACGACCCTCGACCGCGCGTTCCTGGTCGACGGCCTGAACGTGCTCGCGGAGAAGCCGGCCGAGGCCACCGGTGGCAAGCCCGCCGTCGGCAACGGCGACGTCACCTTCACCATCACCGGGCGCGTCTTCGTCCTCGACACCGAGGCGATCGCCGCGGCCCCCATCACCGAGACGGCACCGGCGCCCTCGACCGGCACGTCCGACAGCTGAGCGAAGCGGAGACAACGCCATGACCACCAGCCCCTTCGGCACCCCGAGCGGCTTCGGCGCGGGGGCGCCGAGCGCCCCGCCCGCCGCACCTCCGGCTCCCGCCGCTCGCTCCCGCAAGCCGCTCCTGATCGGGCTCGGCGGCGTCGCTGCCGTCGCGGCGATCGGTGCGGGTGCCTTCTTCCTGCTCGGTCCGGACGACGAGCCGGCCGACGTCGTCGCCGCCCCGCGGGGCAGTGCCACGGTGCCGACGCCCGAGCCGGAGCCGACCGAGACCGAGGCGCCGCCGACCGAGCTCGTCACCCAGTCCTCGCGCAACCCGTTCGCGGCCCTGGTCGTCGAGGGCGGCGCCGGTGCGACGAGCACCACTCCGGAGATTTCGACGGCGTCGTCCGGCGGCGGGAGCACCGCCTCCGGGTCCGGCTCGTCCGCCTCGGGCTCGTCCGGCTCCTCGGGCTCGTCCGGTGGTTCGGCCGTCGGTGCAGCCGGTCCCGCCGGTCCCGCCGGTCCTGCCGGCAAGGACGGCAAGGACGGCCGCAACGGCTCGAACGGCGCCGACGGCCTCACCCCGCTGTTCGTGACGATCCAGGTCGTCGACGTCGACGAGGCGACGAACACCGTGGACGCCGTGGTGCGCACGACCGGTGGCGAAGCCACGCCGATCGACCTGCCCGTCGGGTCGCCGTTCGACGCGGACCCCGAGACCGTCGCCGGCCAGGTCGTCTACAAGGCGGTCGGCACCGACCTCGACGGCGACACCCAGATCGACTTCGTCACCGTCACGGTGAACGGCGTGGACTACACCACGCACGTGGGCGAGACCTTCCTGGGCTTCGTCTACCAGTGACCCACCCGCCGGGCACGCGCCCGGCACCTGCACCGACGGGGACGCCCAGCACCTGGGCGTCCCCGTCGGCGTCTGCGGGCACCGTGGGAGGATCGCCGCATGCTGCGTTGGCTCACGGCGGGGGAGTCCCACGGACCCGCTCTCATCGGTGTGCTGGAAGGGCTTCCGGCAGGCGTCGCGGTCACGACCGCTGACGTCGCCTCGGCCCTCGCGCGTCGCCGCCTCGGGTACGGACGCGGTGCCCGGATGAAGTTCGAGGCCGACGAGGTGAGCATCCTCGGTGGCGTCCGGCACGGCCTGACGATGGGCGGCCCCGTCGCCGTGCAGGTCGCCAACACCGAGTGGCCCAAGTGGCAGACCGTGATGTCGGCCGACCCGGTCGACGCCGAGCTGCTCGCCGAGCAGGCGCGCAACGCGCCGCTCACGCGTCCGCGACCCGGCCACGCTGACCTCGCCGGCATGCAGAAGTACGGCTTCTCGGACGCGCGGCCGGTGCTCGAGCGGTCCAGCGCCCGCGAGACGGCCGCCCGCGTCGCCCTGGGCGAGGTTGCCTCGCGCTTCCTCGAGCAGGCGCTCGGCGTGCGGCTGGTCAGCCACACCGTCGGCATCGGCACCGTGATGGTCCCGGAGGGCACCCCGCTGCCGCAGGCCGACGACGTGGCCCACCTCGACGCCGACCCGATGCGGTGCCACGACGCCGAGACGTCGGCGGCGATGGTCGCCGAGGTCGACCTGGCCCGCAGGGAGGGCGACACCCTCGGCGGCGTCGTCGAGGTCGTCGCCTACGGGCTGCCACCCGGCCTCGGCTCGCACGTGCACTGGGACCGCAGGCTCGACAGCCGGCTCGCCGGGGCGCTGATGGGCATCCAGGCGATCAAGGGCGTCGAGGTCGGCGACGGGTTCCTGTCCGCCGCCCGCCGCGGCTCGCAGGCGCACGACGAGATCGAGGTCGGGCCGGACGGCCTGCGCCGCCGCACCGGTCGCGCCGGCGGCGTCGAGGGCGGCATGACCACCGGCGAGGTGCTGCGGGTGCGTGCGGCGATGAAGCCGATCTCCACCGTCCCTCGCGCCCTCGACACCGTCGACGTCTCCACCGGGGACAAGGCGGTGGCGATCAACCAGCGGTCCGACGTCTGCGCCGTCCCGGCCGCCGGCGTGGTCGCCGAGGCGATGGTCGCCCTCGTGCTGGCCGAGGCCGCCACCGAGAAGCTCGGCGGTGACAGCGTCGTCGAGGTGCGGCGCAACCTCGACGGCTACCTCGCCGCGATCCCGGAGCACATGCGATGAGCGCACTTCGGACGTCGGTCGTTCTGGTCGGGCCGATGGGCGCGGGCAAGACCACCGTCGGCCGGCTCGTCGCCGGCTCGCTCGGTATCGCCTTCCGCGACACCGACGACCAGGTCGAGCAGCTCGCCGGCAAGAGCGTCTCTGACGTCTTCGTCGAGGACGGCGAGACCGCCTTCCGCGTCCTGGAGCGCGAGGCGGTCGCGTCCGCGCTGTCGGCGCTCGACGACGAGCCCGCCGTGCTCTCCCTCGGCGGCGGCGCGGTGCTCGACCCCACCACCGAGCAGCTGCTCACCTCGCTCGACCCCGACCGCGTCGTCGTGGTCTTCCTCGAGGTCGGCATCGCCGACGCGGCCCGGCGGGTCGGCCTGAACAGCAACCGCCCGCTGCTCATCGGCAACCCGCGCGCGCAGTGGATCGCGTTGATGGACAAGCGTCGTCCGGTCTACGAGCGCGTGTCGTCCACCCGCGTCGCCACCGATGGGCTCGTGCCCGAGGAGGTCGCGGACCGCGTCCTGGCCGAGCTCGGCGGGAGGGCGGACGCGTGAGCGAGCCGACCCGCATCACCGTCCCCGGCGACAGCCCGTACGACGTCGTCGTCGGCAACGGGCTGCTCGGCGAGCTGCCCGGGCTCGTCGGCGAGGGCGTCCAGCGGGTGCTGGTCGTGCACCCGCGCGCGCTGGCCACGACGGGCGAGGCGGTACGAGAAGATCTCGCGCGCAGCGGTTTCCAGGCCTTCATCGCCGAGGTGCCGGACGCCGAGGAGGCAAAGCACGCCACCGTCGCCTCGTTCCTGTGGCAGGTGCTCGGCCAGGCCGGCTTCACCCGGTCCGACGCCGTCGTCTCCGTCGGCGGTGGAGCGGTCACCGACCTCGCCGGGTTCGTCGCCGCGACGTGGCTGCGCGGTGTGCGGGTCGTGCACGTGCCCACCACGCTGCTCGGCATGGTCGACGCCGCCGTGGGCGGCAAGACCGGCATCAACACCGCGGAGGGCAAGAACCTCGTCGGGGCGTTCCACCCGCCGGCGGGCGTGCTGTGCGACCTCGACACGCTCCGGACGCTGCCGCGCCACGACCTGCTGGCCGGCATGGCCGAGGTGGTCAAGTGCGGGTTCGTCGCCGACCCGCGGATCCTCGAGCTGGTCGAGACCGACCCCGAGGCCGTCGCCGACCCGGCGTCGCCGGTGGTGCGCGAGCTGGTGGAGCGGTCGGTGCGGGTCAAGGCGCACGTCGTGGGCGAGGACCTCACCGAGACTGGGCTGCGCGAGGTGCTCAACTACGGCCACACCCTCGGCCACGCGATCGAGCTGGTCGAGCGGTACCAGTGGCGGCACGGCGCGGCTGTCAGCGTCGGCATGGTGTTCGCCGCCGAGCTGTCGAGGCTGGCCGGGCGGCTGCCCGAGGCCGTCGCCGACCGGCACCGGTCCGTGCTCGGCTCGCTCGGCCTCCCGCTCACCTACCGCGGCGACCGCTGGCCGCAGCTGCTCGACGCCATGCGCCGCGACAAGAAGACCCGCGGCGACCTGCTCCGCTTCGTCGTCCTGGACGACCTGGCCCGGCCGTCGCGACTGGAGGGCCCCGACCCGGCGCTCCTGCAGGCCGCCTACGCGGAGATCGCCAGGGAGTAGCCAGAGAGCGTTTCCCGCCTGAGTCCTTGCATAACGCTGTGGAGCGAAAGTTATGTAGCATGGGCTGGTGGTCAACGCTGAGAGCTGGGCCGTGACGTGGGAGTCGATCTCCTGGGTGCCTGACGGCGCTGCTCAGGCCAGCCGGCGCCAACGTCTGGAGTCACGGGGGTCCTATCAGGCTGCCGTCCCAGCCAGGATCGCATCGGCTGCGGTCTCGATCGACCCGGCGACCGAGGCGGAGTCGGCGGAGACGGCGGCTGCCATCGCGCGGTTCGACGCCCATACCGCTTCGCTTCTTCCACCACGCGGCGCCAGGGACAGCATGCCGTTCGCTGGGGTGCTGCTCCGCACGGAGTCGGTGTCGTCGTCGCAGATCGAGCAGATCACCGCCGGCGCCGAGGCTCTGGCCCTGGCCAGCATCGACGAACGAACGGGACCCAACGCGCGACTCGTCGCGCACAATGTGTCGGCCATGCGCCTGGCGATCACCACCACCGCGCCACTCGACGAGGCGGCGGTCCTCGGTATGCACGCTGCCCTCCTGGAGAGCGAAGGTGCGGACTGGGTCGGTCGATGGCGGACCCAGCAGGTCTGGATCGGTGGCGGTGGCCCCAGCCCGCACTCGGCCAGCTTCGTCCCACCCCACCACTCCCGGGTTCCGGACGCCATGGACGACCTCTTCGCGTTCTGCTCCAGGACCGATGTGGCCCCCTTCACCCAAGCTGCGATCGCACACGCCCAGTTCGAGACGATCCACCCGTTCCCCGACGGCAACGGTCGTGTCGGGCGCGCTCTCGTGCACACGATGCTGAGGCAGGCCGATGTCACCCGGTCCACGGTGGTGCCTGTCTCAGCGGGCCTGCTCAGCGACACGGAGGCCTACTTCGAGGCGCTGACCGCCTACCGCGAGGGCGACGCCGACCTGATCGTCCGACGCTTCTGCGAGGCAGCCTTCCGTGCGCTGGACAACGGCGAGCGGCTCATCCGCGACCTGACGGCGATCCGGGCCTCGTGGCACGACCGGCTGGCAGCGCGCCGGGACTCCGTTGCGTGGCGGCTGCTGGACGACCTGATCCGCCAGCCGGCGACGACGGTCGCGGCCGTCCGGGAGGAGTTCGAGGTGAGCCAACCCGCCGCGCTGAGGGCGGTCGACTCGCTGGTCGAGGCGGGGATCGTCACGCCGTCGAACGCGAACAGGCGGAACCGGGTCTGGGTGTGCGACGAGGTGACGGTCGCGATGGACGCCTTCGCCGAACGGGCCCGACGCCGCTTCACGTGATTCGGGTGGGGAGCCGCGCAGCCGTTACCATCGACGCGATCCCTGACGACTTCCCGGGCACCAGCGTGCCCATCGCGAGAAGAGAGCGAACCCGGTGGCTTCCACGAACGACCTCAAGAACGGCATGGTCCTCAACCTCGACAACCAGCTCTGGTCGGTCGTGGAGTTCCAGCACGTCAAGCCCGGCAAGGGCCCGGCGTTCGTGCGCACCAAGCTCAAGGCCGTGCTGTCGGGCAAGGTCGTCGACAAGACCTTCAACGCCGGCACCAAGGTCGAGACCGCGAACGTCGACAAGCGCGACATGCAGTACTCGTACAAGGAGGGCGACGACTTCGTCTTCATGGACGCCTCCACCTACGAGTTTCAGCACATCAGCGCCGCCACCGTCGGCGACGCCGCCAACTTCATGCTGGAGAACCAGACCGCGGTCGTGGCGATGCACGAGGGCACCCCGCTGTACGTCGAGCTGCCGACCTCGGTCGTCCTCGAGATCACCTACACCGAGCCCGGCCTGCAGGGCGACCGCTCCACCGGTGGCACCAAGCCGGCGACCCTCGAGACCGGCTACCAGATCGCGGTCCCGCTGTTCCTCGAGACCGGCACCAAGGTCAAGGTCGACACCCGCACGGGCGACTACCTCGGTCGCGTGAGCTAGTGGCCGCGAGGTCCAAGGCACGCAAGCGCGCGCTGGACGTGCTGTTCGAGGCCGACCAGCGCGGCCAGGACGCCGTCTCGGTGCTCAGCGAGCGGCTGCCCGCGGCCGACCCGCCGATCCCCGAGTACGCCGTCACCCTGGTCGAGGGCGTCCAGGCGCACCGCGAGCGCATCGACGAGCTGCTCAGCACCTACTCCCAGGGCTGGACGATCGACCGGATGCCGGCGGTCGACCGGCAGGTGCTGCGGATCGGCACGTTCGAGCTGCTGTGGTGCGAGGACGTCCCCGACGCCGTGGCGGTCGACGAGGCCGTCGAGCTGGCGAAGTCGCTCAGCACCGACGACTCGCCGGCGTTCGTCAACGGCCTGCTCGGCCGACTGCTGCGGATGAAGCCGACCCTGCTGGTCTGACCCCCTTGGGGGGTCAGGAGTCGGCCGAGACCGCGCGGCGGGCGTCGGGGTTGATGACGCCCCAGCCGATCAGCTGCTCGACCAGGTCGGCCGGGCTGAGGTCGTAGATCACCGCGAGCGTGCGCAGGTCCTCGGCGCGGATCGACAGCGATGACGCTCCGTGTTCGCCGCGCTGCTCCTGGATCGTCTGCGCGTAGCGCTCGAGAGGCTGGCCGGTGTCGCCCGGGACCTGGGCCAGGCGGTCCAGGTCGAGCACCAGCCGCGGCGGGGCGGCGGCCGCCTCGCTGGGAGAGGTGTCGGGCAGCAGCGAGGCGACCGGCACCTCGTAGAACTCGGCGAGCTCGGCGAGTCGCTGCACGGTGATGGCGCGGTCGCCGCGCTCGTAGGAGCCGACCACCACCGCCTTCCACCGCCCGGACGAGCGCTGCTCGACCCCCTGCAGCGACAGCCCGGAGGCGCTGCGCACCGACCGCAGTTGCGCACCCAGCGCCTTGGCGTACTCCGACATGCCTGCCCCACCCCTATCCGCGGACGCGCGTACCCGTGCACGCGCCGTCACCAACATCACTCAGGGTAACCGTACAGGTCAAGGCCCCACGCCGTGTCCGCTCTGCGGACCTCGCCCCGGACCGCTCCGTCCCCTGGGGTACTGTCGCCGCGCACGAGTCCTTCAACCTCCGTCCTGAGAGGCGGGGAAGGAGTCGCCCGATGGCGTCCGCACGTCCTCGCTCGGTCCTCGGACCGGACGACATCTCCCGGGTCCTCACCCGCATCGCGCACGAGATCCTCGAGCGCAACAAGGGTGCCGACGGCCTCGTCCTGCTGGGCATCCGCACCCGGGGCGTCCCGCTGGCCCACCGCCTGGCCGCCGTCGTCGAGCAGGTCGAGCCCGGCGCCGCGCTGCAGGCCGGCGCCCTCGACGTCACGATGCACCGCGACGACCTGCGCCGGCACCCCACCCGCACGCTCGAGGCCACCGACCTGCCCCCCGGTGGGATCGACGACAAGGTCGTCGTGCTGGTCGACGACGTCCTGTACTCCGGCCGCACGATCCGCGCCGCGCTGGACGCCCTGTCCGACCTCGGCCGGCCCCGCGCCGTCCGGCTGGCCGTGCTGGTCGACCGCGGCCACCGCGAGCTGCCGATCCGGGCCGACCACGTCGGCAAGAACCTGCCCACCTCGGCCACCGAGCGCGTCACCGTGCAGCTGGCCGAGATCGACGGCGAGGACGGTGTCGTGATCGAGGACCGCGCTCCCGACGCCCCGGCCGCCCAGGCGGGGGGTGCGGCATGAGGCACCTGCTCTCGGCTGCCGACCTCACCCGCGACCGCGCCGTCGAGCTGCTCGACGTCGCCGAGCAGATGGCCGCCACGCAGCAGCGGGCGATCAAGAAGCTGCCGACGCTGCGCGGGCTCACGGTGGTCAACCTGTTCTTCGAGGACTCCACCCGCACCCGGATCTCGTTCGAGGCGGCCGCCAAGCGCCTGTCGGCCGACGTCATCAACTTCTCGGCCAAGGGGTCGTCGGTCTCCAAGGGCGAGAGCCTCAAGGACACCGCGCTGACCCTCGAGGCGATGGGTGCCGACGCCGTCGTGGTGCGCCACCCGTCCTCCGGTGCGCCGCACCGGCTCGCGCACTCCGGCTGGATCCGCGGCAGCGTGCTCAACGCCGGCGACGGCACCCACGAGCACCCCACCCAGGCCCTGCTGGACGCCTTCACGATGCGCCGCCGGCTGGTGCGCGACCCAGCGGGGAGCGACCTCGAGGGCTTGCGGGTCGCCATCGTCGGCGACGTGCTGCACAGCCGGGTCGCGCGCTCGAACGTGCTGCTGCTGCACACCCTCGGCGCCGAGGTCACCGTGGTGGCGCCGCCCACGCTGCTGCCGGTCGGCGTCGAGAGGTGGCCGTGCCGCACCTCGTACGACCTCGACGCCGCCCTGGCCGACGGCGACGGTGTCGACGCGGTGATGATGCTGCGGGTCCAGCGCGAGCGGATGACCGCCCAGGGCGGTGGGTTCTTCCCGTCCGCGCGGGAGTACTCGCGCCGCTACGGCCTGGACGCGCGGCGGCTGGCGCTGATGCCCGACCACGCCATCGTCATGCACCCCGGCCCGATGAACCGCGGGCTGGAGATCACCGCCGAGGCGGCCGACGGCGCCCGGTCGACCATCGTCGAGCAGGTGTCGAACGGCGTCGCGGTGCGGATGGCGGCCCTGTACCTGCTGCTGTCCGGCGCGCCCGAGGGCGAGGCCGCACCGGTCGTCACCGAGGAGGCACTGGCATGACCGCGTACCTGGTGAGAGGCGCCCGCCTCCTGGGCGGCGAGCCCACCGACCTGCTGCTCCGCGACGGCGTCGTGGCCGAGGTCGGCCACGACCTGCGCGCCGACGGCGCCGAGGTGGTCGACGCGACCGGCCTGGTCGCGCTGCCCGGCCTGGTCGACCTGCACACGCACCTGCGGGAGCCCGGGCGCGAGGACTCCGAGACCGTCGAGACCGGCACGGCTGCAGCCGCTCTCGGTGGTTTCACCGCCGTCTTCGCGATGGCGAACACCGACCCCGTGGCCGACACCGCCGGTGTGGTCGAGCAGGTCTGGCGGCTGGGCCGCCGCGCCGGCCGCTGCGACGTGCGTCCGGTCGGCGCCGTCTCGGTCGGTCTGGCCGGCGAGCGGCTCGCCGAGCTCGGCGCGATGGCCGACTCCGCCGCCGGCGTGAGGGTGTTCAGCGACGACGGGCACTGCGTCGACGACGCCGTGCTGATGCGGCGGGCGCTGGAGTACGTCAAGGCCGTCGACGGCGTCGTCGCCCAGCACGCCCAGGAGCCCCGGCTCACCGCGGGCGCCCAGATGCACGAGGGGACGCTGAGCGGCGTGCTGGGGCTGGCGGGCTGGCCCGCCGTCGCCGAGGAGGCGGTGATCGCGCGTGACGTGCTGCTGGCCGACCACGTCGGCGCCCGCCTGCACGTGTGCCACGTCTCGACCGCCGGATCGGTCGAGATCATCCGGTGGGCCAAGTCGCGTGGCGTCGACGTCACCGCCGAGGTCACGCCGCACCACCTGCTGCTCACCCACGACCTCGTCCGCGGCTACGACCCGGTGTTCAAGGTCAACCCGCCGCTGCGGACGCAGGCGGACGTCCAGGCGCTGCGAGGCGCCCTGGCCGACGGCACGATCGACGTCGTCGCCACCGACCACGCGCCGCACCCGACCGAGGACAAGGACTGCGAGTGGTCCGCGGCCGCCATGGGCATGACCGGGCTGGAGACGGCGCTGTCGGTCGTGCAGCACGCCATGGTCGACACCGGCCTGCTCGACTGGGCCGGCGTGGCGCGGGTGATGTCGACCAGCCCGGCGCGGATCGGCCGGCTCGGCGGGTACGACCGGCCGCTCGCCGTCGGCGCCCCGGCGCACCTCGTGCTCGTCGACCCCGCCGCCTCGCGGACGATCGACCCCGCGACGATGGCCACCCGCGGCCGCAACAGCCCCTACGCCGGGCGCGAGCTGCCCGGCCGGGTCGTCGCCACGTTCTGGCACGGGCACCCCACCGTCCTGGACGGGCGGCTGGGCGACCCGCTGCCCGAGCGGGTGCTCGACGAGCGCGCCGCCGCCGGGGTGCCGGCGTGACCGAGGCCCAGCTCGGGCTCGGCCTGCTGCTGCTCGTCCCGCTGCTGTGGGGCCTGATGTGGTGGGGCTGGCGCGGCCGGGCTAGGCGCCAGAGCGACGTGCCGGACCTCGTCCCGGTGCCAGAGCCGTTGCCGCCCAGCACCTTCGGGCCGGTCGAGGCGGTGTACGTCTCGTCGACGCGAGCCGGCGACTGGCTCGACCGCGTGGTCGCGCACGGGCTCGGCACCCGCACCGAGGCGGAGGTGTCGGTGCACGCCGAGGGGGTGCTGGTGCGCCGCACCGCGTCCACCGACGTCTGGGTGCCCGCCGCCGACCTCGCCGGCGTGCGCCGCGAGCGCGGTGCCGCAGGGAAGTTCGTGGGGGAGGACGGCCTGGTCGTCGTCTCCTGGGCGCTCGGCGGGGTGTCGCTCGACACCGCGCTGCGCCCGCGCTTCGACCGTGACCGGGACGGCCTCGAGCAGGCCGTCCGGCAGCTGTGCCAGGAGGAGGAGGACGCACGTGGCTGACGCCGTGCTCGTGCTGGAGGACGGCCGGACGTTCGTCGGGTCGGCCTACGGGGCCACCGGCTCCACGGTCGGCGAGGCGGTGTTCTGCACCGCGATGACCGGCTACCAGGAGACGCTCACCGACCCGTCGTACCACCGGCAGGTGGTCGTGATGACGGCCCCGCACATCGGCAACACCGGCTGGAACGACGAGGACGACGAGTCGTCCCGGATCTGGGTCGCCGGCTACGTCGTGCGCGACGCCGCCCGCCGCTCGTCGAGCTGGCGGGCCGAGCGCGGGCTGGACGACGAGCTGGCGGCGCAGGGCGTGGTGGGCATCAGCGACGTCGACACCCGCGCGCTCACCCGGCACCTGCGCGAGCGCGGCGCGATGCGCGCCGGCATCTTCTCCGGCGACGCGCTGACGACCGGCGCCGACATGCTCGCCGTGGTGCGCGACGCGCCGTCGATGAGCGGCGCCGACCTGGCCGGCGAGGTCACCACGACCGAGCCCTACATCGTGGCCGCCAAGGGCGACAAGCGCTTCACCGTCGCGGCGCTCGACCTCGGCATCAAGGGCATGACGCCGGAGCTGATGTCGCAGCGCGGCATCGAGGTGCACGTGCTGCCGGCCTTCTCGACGGTCGAGGACGTGCTGGCGGTCGCCCCCGACGGCGTCTTCGTCTCCAACGGCCCGGGCGACCCGGCGGCCACCACCGAGGTGGTCGAGCTGCTCGGCGAGCTGCTCGGCCGGCGGATCCCCTCGTTCGGCATCTGCTTCGGCAACCAGCTGCTCGGCCGGGCCCTCGGGCTGGAGACCTACAAGCTGACCTACGGCCACCGCGGCATCAACCAGCCGGTGCTGGACCGCACCACCGGCAAGGTGGAGGTCACCGCGCACAACCACGGGTTCGCCGTCCGCGCCCCCGAGGGCGCCCAGGACGGCGAGGCGTTCGACACCCCCCACGGCCGCGCCCGCGTCTCGCACGTCTGCCTCAACGACGGGGTCGTCGAGGGCCTGCAGTGCCTCGACGTCCCGGCGTTCTCCGTCCAGTACCACCCCGAGGCCGCCGCCGGCCCCCACGACGCCGCCTACTTGTTCGACAGATTTGTGGACCTGATGGCAGGGGCCGGTTCAGGGCAATTCGATGGGGACACGCCCTCGGTGGCCGGTCCGGCAGGGCGTGTCGATGGGGAATTGCCCTCGGTCGACGAGAGGACCGACAGCTGATGCCGCGTCGCGAGGACTTGAGCAGCGTGATGGTGATCGGGTCGGGGCCGATCGTCATCGGGCAGGCGTCGGAGTTCGACTACTCCGGCACGCAGGCGTGCCGGGTGCTGCGCGAGGAGGGCCTGCGGGTCGTCCTGGTGAACTCCAACCCGGCCACGATCATGACCGACCCGGGGTTCGCCGACGCGACCTACGTCGAGCCGATCACGCCGGACGTCGTCGAGGCGATCATCGCCAAGGAGCGGCCGGACGCGCTGCTGCCGACGCTGGGCGGGCAGACGGCCCTCAACACCGCCATCGCCCTGCACGAGTCGGGGGTGCTGGAGAAGTACGGCGTCGAGCTGATCGGCGCCAACGTCGAGGCGATCCAGCTCGGCGAGGACCGGCACGCGTTCAAGGGCGTCGTCGAGCGCTGCGGCGCCGAGTCGGCGCGGTCGGCGATCTGCCACACGATGGACGAGGTGCTCGCGGCTGCAACGGATCTGGGGTACCCCGTCGTCGTCCGGCCCTCGTTCACGATGGGTGGTCTCGGTTCCGGGTTCGCCCACGACGAGGACGAGCTGCGCCGGATGGCCGGCGCGGGGCTGCACGCGAGCCCGACCACCGAGGTGCTCCTGGAGGAGTCGATCACCGGGTGGAAGGAGTACGAGCTCGAGCTGATGCGCGACCGCAACGACAACGTGGTCGTCGTCTGCTCGATCGAGAACCTCGACCCGATGGGCGTGCACACCGGTGACTCGATCACGGTCGCTCCGGCGATGACGCTGACCGACAGGGAGTTCCAGCGGCTGCGCGACGTCGGCATCGCCGTGATCCGCGAGGTCGGCGTCGACACCGGCGGCTGCAACATCCAGTTCGCCGTGAACCCCGTCGACGGCCGCGTGATCGTCATCGAGATGAACCCGCGCGTCTCGCGGTCGTCGGCGCTGGCGTCCAAGGCCACCGGCTTCCCGATCGCCAAGATCGCCGCACGGCTCGCGGTGGGCTACACCCTGGACGAGATCCCCAACGACATCACGCGCGAGACGCCGGCGTCGTTCGAGCCGAGCCTCGACTACGTCGTCGTCAAGGTGCCGCGGTTCGCGTTCGAGAAGTTCCCGGCCGCTGACGCCACCCTCACCACGACGATGAAGTCGGTCGGCGAGGCCATGGCGCTCGGGCGCAGCTTCACCGAGGCGCTGCAGAAGGCGCTGCGGTCGCTGGAGTCCCCGAAGGCGCTGTTCCACTGGGACGGCGACCCGTCCGCGCTCGACGCCACGGCGCTGCTCGAGACCGCGGCCACCCCCACGGACGGGCGGCTCGTCACCGTCCAGCAGGCGCTGCGGGCCGCCGCCACGGTCGACGAGGTGCACACCGCCACCGGCATCGACCCGTGGTTCCTCGACCAGATGCTGCTCATCGAGGAGGTCGCCGCCGAGGTGCGCGAGGCGCCGGAGCTGACCGCAGCGCTGCTGCGCCGGGCCAAGCGGCACGGCTTCTCCGACGCCCAGGTCGGCGCGCTGCGCAGCATGCCCGAGGACGTCGTCCGCGGCGTGCGGCACGCGCTCGGCGTCCGCCCGGTGTTCAAGACGGTCGACACCTGCGCCGCGGAGTTCGCCGCCCGCACGCCGTACCACTACTCGTCCTACGACACCGAGGACGAGGTGACCCCGAGCGAGCGCCGCAAGGTGATCATCCTGGGCTCGGGCCCGAACCGGATCGGGCAGGGCGTGGAGTTCGACTACTCCTGCGTCCACGCGGCGTTCGCGCTGCGCGACGCCGGCTACGAGACCGTGATGGTCAACTGCAACCCCGAGACGGTCTCGACCGACTACGACACCTCGGACCGGCTCTACTTCGAGCCGCTCACGCTGGAGGACGTGCTCGAGGTCGTGCACGCGGAGCAGCGCTCGGGTGAGCTGGTCGGCGTCATCGTGCAGCTCGGCGGGCAGACCCCGCTCGGCCTGGCCGCGCGGCTCGAGGCCGCCGGGGTGCCGATCGTCGGCACCAGCCCGGCGGCCATCCACCTGGCCGAGGAGCGAGGGGCGTTCGGGCGGGTGCTGGCCGAGGCCGGCCTCATCTCGCCGAAGCACGGCACCGCGTCCAGCTTCGCCGAGGCCAAGGCCGTGGCCGACTCGATCGGGTACCCCGTGCTCGTGCGCCCCAGCTACGTGCTGGGCGGGCGCGGCATGGAGATCGTCTACGACGAGGAGTCGCTCGCCTCGTACCTGGGCCGGGCGACCGGCTCCGGGGTGCGGATCACGCCGGAGAACCCGGTGCTGGTCGACCGGTTCCTCGACGACGCGATCGAGATCGACGTCGATGCGCTGTTCGACGGCCACGAGCTGTACCTGGGCGGCGTGATGGAGCACATCGAGGAGGCCGGGATCCACTCCGGCGACTCGGGCTGCACGCTGCCGCCGGCGACGCTCGGTGCGGCGGAGGTGGCCCGGGTGCGCGAGCACACCGAGGCGATCGCGCGCGGCGTCGGCGTGCGGGGGCTGCTCAACATCCAGTTCGCCCTGGCCGCAGGCGTCCTGTACGTCCTGGAGGCCAACCCCCGCGCGTCGCGGACCGTGCCGTTCGTGTCCAAGGCGACGGGCGTCCCCCTGGCCAAGGCCTGCGCCCGGGTGATGCTCGGCTCCACCATCGCCGAGTTGCGGGTCGAGGGTCTGCTGCCCGCCCACGGCGACGGCGGCACGCTGCCCGCCGAGGCGCCGGTGTCGGTCAAGGAGGCGGTGCTGCCGTTCAAGCGCTTCCTCACCCCGACCGGGCAGGTCGTCGACTCGGTGCTCGGGCCCGAGATGCGCTCCACCGGGGAGGTGATGGGCATCGACGTCGACTTCCCGCGGGCGTTCGCCAAGTCGCAGCAGGCGGCCTACGGCGGCCTGCCGCAGTCCGGGACGGTCTTCGTGTCCGTCTCGGACCGCGACAAGCGCGCGATGATCTTCCCGGTCAAGCGCCTGGTCGACCTCGGCTTCGAGGTGCTCGCCACCGAGGGAACGGCACAGACGTTGCGCCGCAACGGAATCCCTTCTACCGTCGTGCGCAAGCACTCGGCCGGTCCCGGCCCCGACGGCGAGCCGACCATCGTCCGGCGGATCCTCGACGGCGAGGTCGACGTCGTGGTGAACACCCCGTCCGGCCGCTCGGCGCGGGCCGACGGGTACGAGATCCGGGCCGCGACGACGGCGATGGACCGGCCGATCATCACCACGGTGCAGCAGCTCGCCGCCGCGGTGCAGGGCATCGAGGCGATGTCGGGCGGGGGGCTGCCCTCGGTCACCTCGCTGCAGGACCACGCCGAGGCGCTGCACGCGATCTGGGGCTTCAGCCCGCTCCCCGGGACGGTCGCTCCGTGACCGCCGCCCAGGTGCGTGCCGAGGTCCTGGAGAACCGCCCGGCGGGCGGGTACCGGCACCTGGTGCTGCGCGCACCCGAGGTCGCGCGCGACGCACGCCCCGGTCACTTCGTCGCCTGCGCGGTCGGCGGCGCGGAGTCGGCGCTGCTGCTGCGGCGGGCCTTCTCGCTGCACCGGGCCGACGCCGGCACGGGGACCGTCGAGGTGGTCGTCGCGGGGCACGGGCCGGGCACCCGCGTGATCGCCGGGCTGCGGCCGGGGGAGACCCTGGACGTCGTCGGCCCGCTGGGCCAGCCCTTCGAGCTCCCGGACGAGCCGGTGGCGACGGTCCTGGTCGGCGGTGGGTACGGCTCAGCGCCGCTCAGCTGGCTCGCGGAGTCGCTGCGGGAGAACGGCTCCCGTGTCGACGTCGTCATCGGTGCCGCCGACGCCGGCCGGCTGTTCGGCGAGGAGGGCGCGCGCGGGGTGGCTGACTCGGTCACCGTCACCACGGTCGACGGCTCCGCCGGGACGGCCGGACTGGTCACCGACGTGATGCCCGCGCTGATGGCCGAGCACGGCACCGCCGTCGTCTACGCCTGCGGACCGATGGGGATGCTGCGGGCGGTGCACGAGGTCGCCGAGCGGGCCGGTGCGACCAGCCAGCTCGCCGTCGAGGAGTCGATGGCCTGCGGCATCGGGGTCTGCATGACCTGCGTCCTGCCGGTGCGCTGGCCGGACGGCTCGACCCGGATGACGCGGGCGTGCGTCGAGGGCCCGGTGTTCGCGGGCGACCGGCTGCGCTGGGAGGCGATCTCGTCCGGCGGGTCCGCGGTGCCCGACGACGCGCTGGGGGCGCCGGTCGCCGTCCCGGCCCCGGCCGACGCGGCGGACCCCGTCGCCACGGCGCCTGGAGCGCCGGCGTGACCGCCCTCGACCGCGGCACCGACGTCTCCACCGACGTCGCCGGCCTGCGGCTCGCCAACCCCGTGATGACCGCGTCCGGGTGCGCCGCCGCCGGCCGCGAGCTCGCGCCGTTCCTCGACGTCTCGGCCATCGGCGCGGTCGTCACCAAGTCGGTGATGGTGAGCCCGCGCTCGGGACGTCCGACGCCGCGGATGGCCGAGACGCCCTCGGGGATGCTCAACTCGATCGGCCTGCAGGGCCCGGGGATCGAGGAGTTCTGCGCGAAAGACCTGCCCTGGCTGCGCGAGAACGGCGCCACGGCGGTGGTCTCCATCGCCGGCGGCTCGGTGGAGGAGTACGCCGAGCTGGCGACCCGGCTCGCCGGCGAGCCGGGTGTCGCCGCGCTCGAGGTCAACATCTCCTGCCCGAACGTCGCGAACCGCGGCCTGGTGTTCGCCTGCGACCCGATGGCCTCGCGCGACGTGGTGGCGGCGGTCGTCGAGCGCACGCCTGCGGGTGTGCCGGTGCTGGCCAAGCTCTCTCCGGACGTCACCGACGTCGTCGCCATCGCGCGGGCCTGCCTGGAGGCGGGGGCGCACGGCCTGAGTGCGATCAACACCCTGCTCGGCCTGGTCGTCGACACGGACACCCTCCGGCCGCAGCTCGCCGGCACCACCGGCGGCCTGTCCGGCCCGGCGATCCGCGCCGTCGCCGTGCGCGCGGTGTGGCAGCTCGCCGCCGCGATGCGCGCCGGGGCGCTGCCGCAGGCCTCGATCGTCGGCATCGGCGGCATCCGCACCGGGCTGGACGCGCTGCAGTTCCTCGCCGCCGGCGCCAGCGCCGTTCAGGTCGGGACGGTCGTGTTCAACGACCCGTCGGCACCGGCCCGGATCGCCGCCGAGCTCTCGGAGGCGTTGTCCGCCCGCGGCTTCGGCAGCACGGCCGACGTCGTCGGCATCGCCCACGGCTGACCCACCCGCTGACCGACCCGCTCGACCACACGACGGCACCCGAGGCAGGAGCGACCATGACCACGCCCGTCCCGTTCGGCACCCGGCTGCGCGCGGCCACGGACCAGCACGGCCCGCTCTGCGTGGGCATCGACCCGCACCCCGGCCTGCTGCACGCCTGGGGGCTGGACGACGACGTCGACGGGCTCGAGCGGTTCGCGCTGACCTGCGTCGAGGCGTTCGCCGGCGAGGTGGCGGTGGTCAAGCCGCAGTCGGCGTTCTTCGAGCGGCACGGCTCGCGCGGCGTCGCGGTGCTCGAGCGGGTGGTCGGCCACCTGCGCACCGCGGGGACCCTGACGATCGTGGACGCCAAGCGCGGCGACATCGGCTCGACCATGGCCGCGTACGCCGACGCCTACGCGGGGGCGGACTCGACGCTGGCGGGCGACGCCGTCACCGTCTCGCCGTACCTCGGGTTCGGCTCGCTGCGTCCGCTGCTCGACCTCGCGGCGCTGACCGGCCGCGGGGTGTTCGTCCTCGGGCTGACCTCCAACCCCGAGGGGGCCGAGGTGCAGCACGCCACCTCGTCCGACGGCCGTCCGCTGGTGGCGACGATGGTCGACCACGTCCGGCACGAGAACGCCTCGGCCGAGCCGGGTCTCGGCTCCGTCGGGCTCGTCGTCGGCGCGACGGTCGGGCCGGTCGCCGAGCGCCTCGGCGTCGACCTCGCCTCCTGCGGCGGTCCGCTGCTGGCCCCCGGCGTCGGAGCCCAGGGCGGCACGGCGGCCGGGCTGGCCGAGGTGTTCGGGGGCGCCCGCCGCCAGGTGCTGCCCGCGTCGTCGCGGGAGGTGCTCGGCGCCGGTCCCGACCTCACCGCCCTGCGTGCCGCCGCCCGTCGCACCGCCGAGGAGTGCGCCGCCGCCCTGGCCTGACCCTCGGCTCCGTTGCTCGCCCCACCTCCCGCCTTTGCTCGTCCTGCCCACACGCCACTGGCGTCGGCGTGTGGGCAGGACGAGCAAGGCGGGTGGGGCGGAGGGGTCGACGGGTACCCCGCCGTTGCCCGGCGCGGCCAGAAGTCGCTAGGTTCGCGGCACCGTCCGACCGGGGGAGGACGACCCCTCTCCCGCCCCGCCGACCCCGAGGTGACATCCCGTGGCCCTGCCGCCGCTGACGCCCGAGCAACGAGCCGCGGCGCTGGAGAAGGCAGCGGTCGCCCGCCGCGAGCGGGCCGAGGTGAAGAACCGGCTGAAGTACGCGCAGGGCTCGCTCGCCGAGGCCATCGCGGAGGGCCAGCAGGTCGACTCGATCGGCAAGATGAAGGTCAGCGCGCTGCTGGAGTCGCTGCCCGGCGTCGGCAAGGTCCGCGCGCGCCAGGTGATGGACGAGATCGGCATCTCCGAGTCGCGTCGCGTGCGCGGCCTCGGCCCCCACCAGGTGCGGGCGCTGGTCGAGCGCTTCGACAGCCGCGCCTCCCGGTCCTGAGCACCCCACCCCGCCAGCAGGACGAGCCCGCACGCATGACCACGCCCAGCCGCCTCACCGTCCTCGCCGGCCCCACCGCCGTCGGCAAGGGCACCGTCTCGGCCGATGTCCGGGCCCGCTACCCGCAGGTCTGGCTGTCGGTCAGCGCGACCACCCGCCCGCCGCGTCCCGGTGAGGTCGAGGGCGTGCACTACCACTTCGTCGACGACGCCGAGTTCGACCGGATGGTCGGGGCCGGCGAGCTGCTGGAGTGGGCGGTCGTGCACGGGCGCAACCGGTACGGCACCCCGCGGGCGCCGGTGGAGGAGCGGCTGGCGGCCGGCGTGCCGGCCCTGCTCGAGATCGACCTGCAGGGCGCGCGGCAGGTGCGGGCGTCGATGCCGGACGCCCTGTTCGTCTTCCTCGCGCCGCCGTCGTGGGACGAGCTGGTGAAGCGGCTGGTCGGCCGGGGCACCGAGTCCGAGGAGGAGCGGGAGCGACGGCTGGCCACCGCGCGGGTCGAGCTGGCGGCCGAGCAGGAGTTCGACGTGACGGTCGTCAACGCCGAGGTTGGGAAGGCGACCGACGATCTCGTACACTTGATGGGCCTGCACCCGGCGCGATGACGCACGTCGTCGCTGGCCCCGCAGCACGACCCACCCGACGACCGTTCGGAGAGCACCCGCGTGTCCGGAACCAAGGCCACCCCCGAGGGCATCACCAACCCGCCCATCGACGACCTGCTCGAGGCCGCCGACTCCAAGTACGCGCTGGTCATCTACGGCGCCAAGCGCGCCCGGCAGATCAACGCCTACTACTCCCAGCTGTCCGAGGGGCTGCTGGAGTACGTCGGCCCGCTGGTCGAGACCCACGTGCAGGAGAAGCCGCTGTCGGTGGCGCTGCGCGAGATCGACGCCGGCCTGCTGACGATCGAGCCCACCGAGGGGGAGTGACCTCCTCCTCAACGGCACGGGGGACCTGCCCGTGACCGAGCGCAGCGATGCCGCCCCCCACGTCGTCCTCGGCGTGGCGGGCGGCATCGCCGCGTACAAGGCCGCCTCGCTGCTGCGGCTGCTGGTCGAGAGCGGGCACGACGTCCGCGTCGTCCCCACCCGCTCGGCGCTGCAGTTCGTCGGCGCCCCGACCTGGGCGGCGCTGTCGGGCAAGCCGGTGAGCACCGAGGTCTGGGACGACGTCCACCAGGTGCCGCACGTGCGGATCGGCAAGGCCGCCGACCTCGTCGTGGTGGCGCCGGCCACCGCCGACCTGCTCGCCAAGGCTGCCACCGGGCAGGCCGACGACCTGCTCACCAACACCCTGCTGACCGCGCGCTGCCCCGTGCTGCTGGTGCCGGCGATGCACACCGAGATGTGGCTGCACCCGGCGACGGTGGCGAACGTCGCGACCCTGCGCTCGCGCGGGGTGCACGTGCTCGACCCGGCGTCCGGGCGCCTCACCGGCGCCGACACGGGCCCGGGCCGCCTGCCCGAGCCGGAGCAGATCTACGCAGAGTGCCTGCGCCTGCTCGGGACGGACGAGGGCGTCCCGCAGGACCTGGCCGGCCACCACGTGGTGGTCAGCGCCGGCGGCACCCGCGAGCCGCTCGACCCCGTGCGCTTCCTCGGCAACCACTCCTCGGGCAAGCAGGGATACGCGCTCGCCCGCCGCGCCGCCGCCCGCGGCGCGAGGGTCACCCTCGTGGCCGCCAACAGCGTGCTGCCCGACCCCGACGGCGTCGAGGTGGTCCCGGTCGGCTCGGCCCTGGAGCTGCAGGAGGCCGTCACCTCGCGCGCCGCGGGGGCCGACGTCGTGGTGATGGCGGCCGCGGTCGCCGACTTCCGCCCGGCGCAGGTGGCCGAGCACAAGATCAAGAAGTCGCACGAGGACGGCGCGCAGGACGCCCCGGTGATCGAGCTGGTGCGCAACCCCGACGTGCTGGCCGACCTGGCGCACCACCGCCGGCGTCCGGGCCAGGTGGTGGTCGGGTTCGCCGCCGAGACCGGCGACGAGACCGGCGACGTGCTCGCGCTCGGGCGGGCCAAGCTGGCGCGCAAGGGGTGCGACGTGCTCGTGGTCAACGAGGTCGGGGCCGGCAAGGCGTTCGGCACCGACGACAACACCGTGACCGTCCTCACCTCGGACGGCACCAGCACCACGGTGGGTCCGGCCTCGAAGGACGTCGTGGCGGACGCCGTGTGGGACCACGTCGTCGCGCGGCTAGAGTGACCGCCGCGCGCCGACGGCCCCCGCGAGCCGCCGACCGGCCGTCAGCCGCACGACCCGTGCGGGTGGCCACGCACCGACGAGGAGCACCGTGAGCACGTCCGACCTGCGCCTGTTCACCTCGGAGTCCGTCACCGAGGGGCACCCCGACAAGATCTGCGACCAGATCTCGGACGCCATCCTCGACGACCTGCTCCGCCAGGACCCCGACAGCCGCGTGGCCGTCGAGACGATGGTGACCACCGGGCTCGTGCACGTCGCCGGCGAGGTCGACACCCGCGCGTACGCGGACATCCCGAGCCTGGTGCGCGAGACGGTCCTCGCCATCGGCTACGACTCCTCCGACAAGGGCTTCGACGGCAACTCCTGCGGCGTCGAGGTCTCGATCGGCGCGCAGTCCTCCGACATCGCCCAGGGCGTCGACAAGGCCTACGAGAGCCGGGTCGACCACGTCGAGGACCCGTACGACCTGCAGGGCGCCGGCGACCAGGGCCTGATGTTCGGCTACGCCTGCACCGACACCCCCGAGCTGATGCCGCTGCCGATCTGGCTGGCGCACCGGCTGTCCGAGCGCCTCACCGCCGTCCGCAAGGAGGGCGTGGTGCCCTACCTGCGCCCGGACGGCAAGACCCAGGTGACGATCGGCTACGACGGCGACCGCGCGGTCAGCATCGACACCGTGGTGCTGTCCACCCAGCACGCCGCCCACGTCAACCTCGAGACGCTGCTCGCGCCGGACGTCCGCGAGCACGTCATCGACCCGGTGCTCGCCACCGTCGAGCTCGACAGCACGGGCCTGCGGACGTTCATCAACCCGACCGGCAACTTCGTCATCGGCGGCCCGATGGGCGACGCCGGGCTCACCGGCCGCAAGATCATCGTCGACACCTACGGCGGCATGGCCCGTCACGGCGGTGGCGCGTTCTCCGGCAAGGACCCCTCGAAGGTCGACCGCTCCGCCGCCTACGCCATGCGCTGGGTCGCCAAGAACGTCGTGGCCGCCGGCCTCGCCGACCGCTGCGAGGTGCAGATCGCCTACGCCATCGGCAAGGCGCACCCGGTCGGCCTGTACGTCGAGACCTTCGGCACCGAGAACGCCGACCCGATGGCGATCACCCGCGCGATCACGGACGTGTTCGACCTGCGGCCGGCCGCGATCGTCGCCGACCTCGACCTCAAGCGCCCGATCTACCGGTCGACCGCCGCCTACGGCCACTTCGGCCGCGAGCTGCCGGAGTTCCGCTGGGAGCGCACCGACCGCGCCGACGCCCTGAAGTCGGCCGTCGGGGCCTGATCCTCGCGTCCGACGCCACCGCGCCGGCCCGGGAGGGCGTGTCGTCGCGCCGTGGTTGGCTGGTCGCGTGAGCGAGGACGGGACCCCCGCGGGGTCGGGCGAGCAGCTGGAGCTGCTCCGCTCCACCGTCCGGGGGAAGCGGCCGAAGCCGCCCGCCCCCCTCGCCGAGGTCGACCCGGTGGCGCAGGTGGTGCTGCAGGTCCCGCTCGCGCACCTGGACCACCCGTTCGACTTCTCCGTCCCGCAGCCGGTGGCCGAGCGCGCCGTGCCCGGCGCCCGGTGCGTCGTCCGGTTCTCCGGCCAGCAGGTCGAGGGCTTCGTGGTCGCCCGCACCGCCACGAGCGAGCACCCCGGACGCCTGCAGCCGCTGCTGCGGGTCCCGTCCGGCGAGCCGGTGCTCACCCCGCAGGTGCTGGCGGCGGCCCGAGCGGTCGCGGACGAGACCGCCGGCACCCTCGCGGACGTGCTGCGGCTCGCCGTGCCGCCGCGGCACGCGGCGACCGAGGCCAAGGCCGCGCCCGAGCCGCCGCCCGCCCCCGACCGCCCGGCGCCCGGGCCCTGGACGACGTACACCGGCGGCCCGGCCTTCCTCGACCGGGTCGCCGCGGGCGGCGACCCGCGGGCGGTCTGGACCGCCCTGCCGGACGCCGGCTCGTCCGAGCACGGCTGGCCGGGTGCGGTGGCCGTCGCCGCCCTCACCGCGGCCTCGGCCGGGCGCGGCGCGCTCGTGGTGGTGCCCGACCACCGCGACGTCGAGCGCGTCTGGGCGGCCCTGGGCGAGATCGGCGGCGCCGCGGCCGCGGCGGCCACGGCCCGCCTCACCGCCGACCTCGGCCCCTCGGCCCGCTACGCCGCCTTCCTGCGGGTGCTGCGTGGCGGCGCCCGGGTCGTCGTGGGCACCCGCGCGGCGGCCTTCGCCCCGGTGCACGACCTCGGGCTGGTGGTCTGCTGGGACGACGGCGACGACCTGCACGCCGAGCCGCGGGCGCCCTACCCGCACGCCCGCGACGTGCTGCGGGTGCGTGCCGAGCAGGCCGGGGCCGCGGCGCTGCTCGGCTCGTCCGCGCGCTCGGTCGAGGCCCAGCTGCTGGTCGAGACCGGCTGGGCCAGGGCGGTGGAGGCGCCGCGTGCCGCCGTGCGCGAGCACGGCCCGCGGGTCGTGGTGTCCGGCGACGACGACCTGCGCGACCCGGCGGCACGCACCGCGCGCATCCCGTCGCTGGCCCTGCGTACCGCACGCGAGGCCCTGGCGACCGGGCCGGTGCTGGTGCAGGTGCCGCGGTCGGGCTACGTGCCCTCGACCGCGTGCCAGGACTGCCGGACGCCCGCGCGCTGCGCGACCTGCCACGGACCGCTGCAGCTCACCGGCTCGACCTCCGCGGCGCGCTGCGGCTGGTGCGCCCGCACCGCGGGCGGCTGGCGCTGCCCGGAGTGCGGGTCCGCCCGGCTGCGCTCGGTGACGGTCGGCGTGCGCCGCACGGCCGAGGAGATCGGCCGGGCGCTGCCGGGCGTGCCGGTGCGCACCAGCAGCACCGGGTCCGGCGTGCTGGCGGCGGTGGGCGACGAGCCGGCGGTCGTGCTCGCCACACCGGGTGCCGAGCCGGTGGCGCAGGGCGGGTACGCCGCGGCCGTGCTGCTCGACACCTGGGTGCTGCTCGCCCGCGCCGACCTGCGGGCCTCCGAGGAGGCGCTGCGGCGCTGGCTGGTGGCCGCGTCCCTGGTGCGGCCCGCCGCCGACGGCGGGCGGGTGGTCGTGGTCGGCGACGCCGGCCTCGCACCGGTGCAGGCGCTGGTGCGGCTCGACCCCGCCGGCTACGCCGCCCGCGAGCTGGCCGAGCGGGTCGCCCTCGGGCTGCCGCCCGCCGGGCTGCTGGCGCAGGTCACGGGAGCGCCCGACGGCGTGGCCGCCTTCGCCACCGCGCTGCGGCTGCCGCCCGAGGCCGAGCTGCTCGGCCCGGTCCCGGTGGAGGGGGCCGGCACCGACGGGTCCGCCCGCGAGGCGGGTGCCGCGTCCGGCCCCGACGAGCCGGCCCAGCGCCTGCTCGTGCGCGCCGCACCGGCCGCGGGCGAGGAGGTCGTGCGGGCGCTCGCCGCAGCCCGCGGCGTGCTGTCCGCCGCGAAGGCGCCGCACCCGCCGCGGGTCGTGGTCCGTCCGGCCGAGGTCGGTTGAGCCGTCCGTCCGGGCGGGTGCGGACGGGCTCGTGGACGGGTCGGGCCCAGGCGGGCCCGGCTCGGGCCGGCGACGGTCCCCACCTATGCTGGACGCCGTCCGCGCGCGGGCGCCGGTGCACCTCGCCCGGTCGCCCCGACGCGCCGGCCCGCACCGTCCCACCCCGTGAGGAGCCCCGTGGCCATCCAGCCGATCCGACTGTTCGGCGACCCCGTGCTGCGCACCAAGGCCGAGCCGGTGGTCGACTTCGACCGCCAGCTGCGCCAGCTCGTCAAGGACCTCGAGGACACCATGCTCGACGCCCCGGGCCGCGGCCTGGCCGCGCCGCAGATCGGCGTCGGGCTGCGGGTGTTCACCTACCACGTCGACGGCGTCCTGGGGCACCTGGTGAACCCCGTCCTGGAGCTGTCCGAGGAGTGCCAGGACGGCGACGAGGGCTGCCTGTCGATCCCCGGCCTGGCCTTCGACACCCGCCGCGCGATGAGCGTCGTGGCACGCGGGCAGGACGTGCACGGCGAGCCGCTGGTGGTCGAGGGCAGCGGGATGCTCGCGCGGGCGGTGCAGCACGAGACCGACCACCTCGACGGCATCCTGTTCGTCGACCGGCTCGACGCCGCGACCCGCAAGGAGGCGATGCGGGCGATCCGTCAGGCGGAGTGGAACGGGCTGGAGCCGCCGGAGATCCGGCTCAGCCCCCACGCCACCTTCGGACGCGCCACGTGACCGTCGCCGCGGTCGCGGCGGGCTGATGCGCCTGGTCTTCGCGGGCACCCCGGCCGCCGCCGTCCCGTCGCTGCGGGCGCTGCTGGCGTCCCCCTCGCACGAGGTGGTCGCGGTGCTGACCCGCCCGGACGCCGGCGCCGGCCGCGGCCGCCGGGTCGTGCCGTCCCCGGTCGCGGAGGTGGCGCTCGAGCACGGCATCGAGCTGCTGCGGCCGCACCGGCCGGGCGAGGCGCTGGACCGGCTGCGCGAGATCGCCCCGGACTGCTGCCCGGTGGTGGCCTACGGCCACATCCTGCGGCCGGACGTCCTGGCGGTGCCGCGGCTGGGGTGGGTGAACCTGCACTTCTCGCTGCTGCCCGCCTGGCGGGGTGCCGCGCCGGTGCAGCACGCCGTGATCGCCGGCGACGAGGTCACCGGGGCCACGACCTTCCTGCTCGACGCCGGGATGGACACCGGGCCGGTGCTCGGCACCCTGACCGAGACCGTGCGGCCGCGGGACACCTCGGCGGACCTGCTCGACCGGCTCGCCGTCGCCGGTGCCGGCCTGCTGGTCGCCACCCTCGACGGCCTCGAGGCCGGCAGCCTCACCCCGGTGCCGCAGCCGCCCGACGGCGTCTCGGTGGCGTCGAAGCTGGAGGTCGAGGACGCCCGGGTCGACTGGGCCGCACCGGCCCTGGCCGTCGACCGGCTCGTGCGCGGGTGCACGCCGGCCCCGGGGGCCTGGACGACCTTCCGCGACGCGCGGCTCAAGGTGGCGCCGCTCGAGGTCGTGGCCCCCGGTCTCGCCCCCGGTCCCGCCGCCGGGGCCGACGACGGGGCCGACGACGGGTCCGACGGCTCACGGCTCGCACCCGGCGAGCTGCAGGTGGGGCGCCGCGAGGTGCTCGTGGGCACCGGTTCGGTGCCGGTCCGCCTCGGCGAGGTGCAGCCCGCGGGCAAGCGGCCCATGCCCGCCGTCGACTGGGCCCGGGGCGTGCGCCCCGGCCCGGGGGAGAGGTTCGTGTGACCGGTCACCAGCACGGGCAGAAGGGACGCCGCCCCGGCAGCGGCTCCGGGCCACGGCAGCGGTCGCGCACCGCCCCCTCGCAGCGCTCGCGCGCCGCCGACCCCGCGCGCGACGTCGCGTTCGAGGTGCTGCGCGCAGTCCGCGAGGACGACGCGTACGCCAACCTGGTGCTGCCGGTGCTGCTGCGCCGTCGCGGCCTCGACGCGCGCGACGCCGGCCTGGCCACCGAGCTGACCTACGGCACGCTGCGCGGGTCCGGCTACTACGACGCCGTGATCGCCATATGCACGGACCGGTCGACCGACCAGGTCGACCCGGCCCTGCTCGACGCGCTGCGCCTCGGCGCCCACCAGCTGCTGGCCACGCGCATCCCTGCGCACGCGGCGGTGTCGCAGACCGTGGGGCTCGTGCGCGACCGGATCGGCGGTGGCGCAGGGGGTTTCGCCAACGCGGTCCTGCGCCGGATCGGGGAGCGGACCCCGCAGGAGTGGCTGGACGCGGCGGTGCCGGCGCGCGAGACCGACCTCGTGCAGCACCTCGCGGTGCGGCACAGCCACCCGGCCTGGGTGGTGCGGGCGATGCGTGAGTCGCTCGTGGCCCACGGGCGCCCCGTCGAGGAGATCGACGACCTGCTGGCTGCGGACAACGAGCCACCGCTGGTGACCCTGCTGGCACGGCCGGGGCTGGTCGGCGTCGACGAGCTGGTGCAGGCCGCGCCCGGCGCGCGTCCCGGGCGGTGGTCGCCGTCCGCGGTCGTGCTCGGCAGCGGTGACCCGGGCGGCCTGGCCGCCGTCGCCGACCACCGCGCTCGGGTGCAGGACGAGGGCAGCCAGCTCGTCGCGCTCGCCCTCGCCGGGCTCGACCTCGACGGCACCGACCTCGACCGCACCGACCGGGGCGGGGCGCCCGAGCGGTGGCTGGACCTGTGCGCCGGCCCCGGCGGCAAGGCCGCGCTGCTGGCGGCGCGGGCCGCCCAGGAGGGCGCGTCGCTCGTCGCGGTCGAGGTGAGCGAGCACCGTGCGCAGCTGGTGCGCGGCGCGGTCGGACCGGGGGTCGAGGTCCGCACCGCCGACGGCCGCGAGCTGGGGGAGTGCGAGCCCGGCGCCTACGACCGCGTCCTGGTCGACGCCCCGTGCACCGGCCTCGGTGCGCTGCGGCGCCGCCCGGAGGCGCGCTGGCGGCGGCAGCCGTCGGACCTGTCCACTCTGGGCCCGCTGCAGCGGCAGCTGCTCGATTCGGCGCTGGCCGCCGTGCGGCCCGGCGGCGTCGTCGCCTACGCCACCTGCTCGCCGCACCCGGCCGAGACCGTGGCGGTGGTGCAGGACGCCCTGCACCGCCACCCCGGCCTGGAGCAGCTCGACGCCCCCGCGGCGGTCCGGGCGGTCTCGGTCGACGGCGACGTGCCCGACCTCGGTGACGGACCCACCGCGCAGCTGTGGCCGCACCGGCACGGCACCGACGCGATGTTCCTCGCGCTGCTGCGCCGCCCCGCGGACTGACCCGGCCGACCGGCGGCCGATACCCTCGCGGCCGTGGGTATCCAGGTCTCGCCGAGCATCCTGTCCAGCGACTTCACCGACCTCGCGAGCGAGCTCGCGCGGATCTCGACGGCGGACTGGGCGCACGTCGACGTGATGGACAACCACTTCGTACCGAACCTCACCCTCGGGCTGCCGGTGGTGGAGCGGATCGTGCAGGTCAGCCCCGTCCCCGTCGACGTGCACCTGATGATCGACGACCCCGACCGCTGGGCGCCCGGCTACGCCGAGGCGGGCGCGCAGTCGGTGACCTTCCACGTCGAGGCGGCGGCCGCGCCGGTGCGGCTGGCGCGCGAGCTGCGCCGGCACGGGGCACGGGCGGGCATGGCGCTGCGCCCGGCCACCGGCGTCGAGCCGTTCCTGGACCTGCTGCCGGAGATGGACATGCTGCTGGTGATGACGGTCGAGCCCGGCTTCGGCGGCCAGTCCTTCCTCGACGTGTGCCTGCCGAAGATCCGCGCCGCCCGGCGCGCGATCTCGGCGAGCGGGCTGCCGGTGTGGCTGCAGGTCGACGGCGGGGTGTCGGTCGAGACGATCGAGCGGGCGGCCGAGGCCGGCGCCGACGTCTTCGTCGCCGGCTCGGCGGTGTACGGCGCCGACGACGCCGCGGAGGCGGTGCAGCGGCTGCGCGACCTCGCGGCCGGTGCGGCGGGCGCTCCCGGTGCGACAGGTGCGGCACCGGCGTGAGCCGGACCCCCCGGTAACCTCGTGGCGTGAAGACCTTCGACGAGCTGTTCGCCGAGCTGGGCGAGAAGGCGCGCACGCGTCCGCCCGGCTCGGGCACCGTCGCCGCCCTGGACGCCGGCGTCCACGCCATCGGCAAGAAGGTGGTCGAGGAGGCCGCCGAGGTGTGGATGGCGGCCGAGCACGAGAGCGACGAGCGCACCGCCGAGGAGATCTCGCAGCTGCTGTACCACCTGCAGGTGCTGATGCTCGCCCGCGGCATCGAGCTCGACGACGTGTACTCCCATCTCTGAGCCGCACCCGGCCCACCACCCGCTCCAGCACCAGAAGGCCTGCAGCCCCTCATGATCCGTGTCGCCGTGCCCAACAAGGGCACCCTGTCCGAGTCCGCCTCCACCATCCTGGCCGAGGCCGGCTACGCCACCCGGCGCGACAACCGCCAGCTGGTGGTGCTCGACCCCGAGAACGACGCCGAGTTCTTCTTCCTGCGCCCGCGCGACATCGCGGTGTACGTGGGGTCCGGGACGCTGGACGTCGGCATCACCGGCCGCGACCTGCTGCTCGACTCGCGCGCCGACGCCGAGGAGGTGCTGCAGCTCGGCTTCGGCGGCTCCACCTTCCGCTGGGCCGCCGCCCCGTCCGTGGCCTCCTCGATCGAGGACGTCCGAGGCCGCCGCGTGGCCACGAGCTACGACGCCCTGGTGCGTGACCACCTGGCCGAGCGCGGCATCGAGGCCGAGGTGGTCCGGCTCGACGGCGCCGTCGAGAGCTCGGTGCAGCTCGGGGTCGCCGACGTCATCGCCGACGTGGTCTCCACCGGCGCCACCCTGCGCGGCGCCGGACTGGAGGTGTTCGGCGAGCCGATCCTGACCTCCGAGGCGGTCCTGGTCCGCCGGCGGGGTGCACCCGAGACCGACGCGGTCGACGTCCTGGTGCGCCGCCTCGAGGGCGTCCTGGTGGCGCGGCAGTACGTGATGATGGACTACGACGTGCGGGTCGAGCTGGTCGAGCAGGCGTGCGCGGTGACCCCGGGCCTGGAGTCGCCCACGGTCTCGCCGCTGCACGACAAGGGCTGGGTGGCGGTGCGCTCCATGGTGCCGCGAGCCCGCACCAACCAGGTGATGGACGAGCTCTACGGCATGGGCGCGCGCGCGATCCTCGTCACGACCATCCACGCCTGCCGGATCTGATGAGGTCCGACCGCGATCACGGCCGCGAGAACGACGGCCCAGCAACCGATCTGGCGCCGTTCGCACCTCTGCGCACCCGCCAGGTGGCCCTCGCGCTCGCGGCCGGCGTCACGGTGCTGGTGGTCGTGCTGGCCGTGATCGTGCCAGAGGAGTTCGGCTGGCCGGACCGGCTCGGGTTCCTGCTCGTCGGTGCGCTGATCGACGGCTTCCTCTGGCGGCAGGCCACGGTACGGGCCGTGCCGAGCGAGCGCGGGCTGCGCGTCCGGAACCTGTTCCTCGGCCGCGACCTGGAGTGGGCGGAGGTCGTGTCGGTGCGGTTCGGTGAGTCGCCGTGGGTGCAGCTCGACCTGGACGACGGCGACACCCTGGCCGTGATGGGCATCCAGCGCTCGGACGGCGAGCGCTCGCAGCAGGAGGCCCGTCGGCTGGCCCGGCTCGTCGAGCGCTACTCGACGCCGGGCTGAGCCACCCACGCCAGCCGGCGTCCGTGCGGCTGGGCCACGCCCACCACGGCGTCGTGGCCGTCCGGGCTGCCGGTGCTGACCAGGAAGTCCGAGGCGGAGGCGTCGGACGGCGTGACCAGCCCGTCGAGCACCCGCTGCCCCTCGGCGCCCACCCGCCAGGCACCGGCCTCCCGGCAGGTGCGCCGCACCTGCTCGCGGACGTCGGCGGGTGCGTACGCGAGGGCTGCGGAGTGGGTGACCACGGCGACTGCGCCGTCGGGCACCTCGCCGAGGAGCAGCCGCAGGCCGTCGAGGAAGTCGGCACGCTGGATCCGCGGCGGATCGGTGGCCGCGACGGCCAGGGCCGAGGTCAGCCGCTCCGCGCGGTCGTGGTGCTCCGGCCAAACCAGGCACCGCAGCCAGAGCGCGTCCTGCGGGTCGCCGGCGTCGAGCGGGTTGCGGTCCACCCCTGCGCGCCAGGCGATCTCGGGCACGCGGTCGGGGACCGGGACGTCCGCCGTCGCCTCGCAGACCAGCTCCACCGACGCCTCCGGGTCGCCGACGAGCCGGTCCGGTGACCCGTCGGTGCGGTACCGGTAGCGGTACCGGTCCGGCAGCAGGCACAAGCCGGCGCTGGCGCCGAGCTCCAGCAGCGCGAGCGGCCGTCCCGCGGCCACCTGCGCCAGGGCCGGCAGCAGCAGCGCGCACCGCGCCGCCTCGTTGGTCTGCGTGTGCCGCGTGCGCAGCACCCGGAGCACCTCGTCGGAGTGGTCGACGACCCAGGCGAGCGCGGCACCGGGGTCGTCGGTCGGCACGCCGTGCAGCCGCACCGCCCCCAGCAAGAGGTTCGGCTGGCGCTGCGCCGGTTCCACCCGCTCGAGCAGCTGGAGCACCCGCTCGTCAGCGGCGACCGCGAGCGCGAGCCGCTCGTACGACGGCGACATCCCGGCCGCCTCGACCTCGGCGAACCGCCGGTACCGCTCGGCGGTGCCGACCTGGTCCGTCACGGGCTGCACGCCGCGATCCTGCCAGCCCTGGGCGGCGTCGGGCAGGATCGTGTCGATCCGGCCCCACCTCGGACGTCAGGGAGGTGGAGGCCGACGCGTGATCGGCCCTGACGGAGGAGAAGCGATGCCGGAGTACCTCGTCTACTTCAACCAGCAGTGGGTCGGTGACCACTCCACGGAGTGGTTCCTCAGCCGCGTGCAGCCGAGCATGGCGGTGATCAAGGAGCTCAAGGAGGCCGGCGCGTACGTGTTCGCCGGCGGCCTCGAGGAGGGTGCCGACGTGTACGCGGCCGACGCGACCAGCGGCGAGGTGGTCGTCACCGACGGGCCGTACGTCGAGACGACCGAGTTCCTCGGCGGTTTCACGGTGATCGACGTGCCCGACGACGAGACGGCGAAGATGTGGGCGGGGCGGATCGCCGAGGGGTGCGGGTGGCCGCAGGAGGTGCGCCGCTTCGGGTCGCGTCCGCCGGAGGTCTGAGGGTCTGCGCCTCAGTGGTCGGTCGGCAGCGGGGTGAGCGCGGCACGGGGCGACAGGTGCAGCGGGCACTCGCGGCAGTAGTGCGCCTCGTGGGCCGACTGCCACCACTGGCAGCAGGTCGTGCGCCGGGCCAGCCACCCGGGTGCGACCCCCGAGGGGTCGTCCTCGGTCGTCGTCAGGGACGGGTGGCCGGAGACCGCGGCCAGGCGGCGCGCCAGGTCGCGGGTGCCCGTGACCCCGGCCTCGCCGAGGGTGTGGCAGGCGACGGTGGCCAGGCCGACCGGCTCGCCCCAGCCGACGCCTTCCCGCACGCCGTGGGCGGCGGCTCGGGACACCAGGGGCCCGGCCGTGCGGGCGACCTCGTCCCACCAGCGCGGGACCAGGTCGTCCAGGTCACCGGTCCAGGCGGGCGCGGGGTCGTCGAGCACCAGGCCCGCGGCCCGCAGCCGTCCGGCACCGGTGTGCCGCAACCGAACTCGCAGCGAGGTCAGGTCGAGCACGCGGCGCCCGAGCGCGAGGTGGGCGACCGTGCCGTGGGTGAGCTGGTGGGAGAGGCCGAAGACGGTCAGCACCCAGGGTCGCCGCTCGTCGTCGAACGCCGCGCGCTGCGCCCAGTCGGCGGCGACGGCGTCCAGCAGCCCGGAAGCGGGGTCGACCAGCTCGTCCCACGGGTGGACGCTCGTGCCCTCGGCGACCGCCTCCGGGCCATGGGCCGCGAACGGCAGCGCCATCCGGCCGCGCGCCGGCTGGAGGGCCTCGTCGTCGAGGGCGGCGGTGGTGCGGTGCACGCCACGATGGTCCCGCACCCGTGCGGGGCGTCGGTGCACGGGCCTACGGTGGGTGCATGAGCGAGCGGAGCGAGCGAGTCATCGGGCACAGTGCGTACGCCATGGCGAGGAACGAGCCATGAGCTCAGCGCCCTGGACCTGGACCTACGCCGGCCCCGACGGCGCGGCCGTCACCCCGCCGTCCGCACCCTCGCGCGGGTTCCCGACCCAGGCCGACGCCGAGTCGTGGGTGGGGGAGGCGTGGCGCAGCCTGCTCGACGAGGGCGTCGACGCGGTGACCCTGCACGAGGGCGACACCGTGGTCTACGGCCCCATGTCGCTGCGCCCGGCCGAGTAGACCGTCCGCGGGAGCACCCGGACGCACGAGGGCCCGGCCGACCGAGGTCGACCGGGCCGTTCGCGGGACTGCTGCTGGTCCGGGGGTCAGGCGACCCGGGTCTGGGGCGCACCCTCGGCGGTCTTGCCGGGGTCGCGCTCGACGACGCCCTCCAGGGCGGCGTCGATCTTCTTCATCACGTCGTCGTCGAGCTTCACGCCGGCGGCCTTGACGTTCTCGCCGACCTGCTCCGGGCGGGACGCGCCCACCAGCGCGGCGGCGACGTTGTCGTTCTGCAGCACCCACGCGACGGCGAGCTGGGCCATGGACAGGCCGACCTCGTCGGCGACGGGCTGCAGGTCCTGGACCTTGGTGAGCACGTCGTCGTTCATCCAGCGCTTGATCATGTTGGCGCCGCCCTTGTCGTCGGTGGCGCGCGAGCCCTCGGGCAGCGGCTGGCCCGGCTTGTACTTGCCGGTGAGCACACCCTGGGCGATGGGGGACCAGACGATCTGGGAGATACCGAGCTCGCGGCTGGTGGGGACCACCTCGTCCTCGATCACCCGCCAGAGCATCGAGTACTGCGGCTGGGAGGAGATCAGCTGGAAGCCGAGCTCCTTGGACAGGGCGTGGCCCTCGCGGATCTGGTCGGCGGTCCACTCGCTGACGCCGATGTAGAGCGCCTTGCCCTGGCGGACGACGTCGGCGAACGCCTGCATCGTCTCCTCGAGCGGGGTCTCGGTGTCGTAGCGGTGCGCCTGATACAGGTCGACGTAGTCGGTCTGCAGCCGCTGCAGCGAGCCGTCGATCGACTCCATGATGTGCTTGCGGGACAGGCCGGTGTCGTTCTTCCCGCCCGGGCCGGTGGGCCAGTAGACCTTGGTGAAGATCTCCAGCGACTCGCGCCGCTCGCCCTTGAGGGCCTCGCCCAGGACGGTCTCCGCCTTGGTGTTCGCGTAGACGTCCGCGGTGTCGAAGGTGCTGATGCCGGCGTCGAGGGCGGCGCGCACGCACTGGGTCGCGATGTCGTTCTCGACCTGCGAGCCGTGGGTCAGCCAGTTGCCGTAGGTGATCTCCGAGATCTTGAGGCCGGAGCTGCCGAGGTAGCGGAATTCCATGCTCCGACCCTATGCCGGGGGCGTCACGGCTGCGCGACGGGCCCCGCGCCGGGCATCCGTAGGCTGGGCGCGTGATCGAGCTGCTGACCCCTGCGGAGATCGACCGGATGCGCCCCGCGGGGCGGTTCGTGGCGGAGGTGCTGACCGCCCTCGAGGACGCCGCCGACGTCGGGGTCAACCTGCTCGAGCTCGACGCCCTGGCGCACTCGATGATCCGCGAGCGCGGCGCAGAGTCCTGCTACGTCGACTACCACCCGAGCTTCGGGGCCAGCCCGTTCGGCAAGGTGCTGTGCACGTCGGTGAACGACGCGGTCCTGCACGGGCTCCCGCACGACTACGACCTGGTCGACGGCGACCTGCTGAGCGTCGACTTCGCCGCGTCCGTCGACGGCTGGGTCTGCGACTCGGCGCTCACCGTGCAGGTGGGCACCCCGCGCGAGCAGGACCAGCACCTGGCCGCGACCACCCGTGAGGCGCTGTCGGCCGCGATCGGGGTCGCCCACGCGGGCAACCGCCTCGGCGACGTCTCCGCCGCGATCGGCGAGGTCGCCCGGGCCGCCGGCTACGGCGTCAACCTGCAGTTCGGCGGGCACGGCGTCGGCCGCACCATGCACGGCGACCCGCACGTGCCGAACGACGGCCGTCCGGGCAAGGGCATGGTGCTCAAGCCCGGTCTGGTGATCGCGATCGAGCCCTGGTTCATGGCCACGACCGACGAGATCTACACCGACCCCGACGGCTGGACGCTGCGCAGCGTCGACGGCTCGCGCGGGGCGCACAGCGAGCACACGATCGCGATCACCCAGGACGAGCCCGTGGTGCTCACCGCGCGCGACTGACCCCCGTCCGCAGGGGAGCGTCAGCGGGGGGTCTGGCCCCGCGCCACCTGCGGCTTCGGCAGCCGCCAGCGGCGGATCTGGAAGGCGCGCAGCACGCCGTAGGACACGTTGCCCTTGGTCGTGACGTCGTCGCCGAACCGCGCGCGCATCTGCTTCTTGATCACGCGCGACAGCAGGTAGGCGTCGACGCCGCACAGCAGCACCGTGCCCCACAGCACCAGGGTCGACCACAGCTGCAGCTGGATCAGCGCGCCGGTGCTGAGCCCGAGCGGTCCGGGGACGACGACGAGGAGCACGGCGAGGAACGCCAGGACGAGGTACCACTCGCCGAGGTTCCAGCGGGCGTCGACGACGTCGCGGACGAAGCGCTTGTGCGGGCCCTTGTCGCGGGGCGGGAGGTGGGCGTCGTCGCCGGTCACCAGCGCGGCGCGCTGCTTCTCGCGGGCGAGGCGCGCCTTGTCCTTGTCGACCTTGGCCGCCGCCTTGCGGTCGCTGACCACGAGGGGACGCTTGCGGGCGGCCTCGGCCTGGCGCCGCTTCGGCGTGGGCCGGTTCTTGGCGCCCGGGCGGTCGGGCACCACCGGGGCGTCCACGACCGCTGTCGACTTCTTCCGTCCGAACACGGGCCCAGCCTAACCGGCGGGGACGGCCGGGCCGGACGGCCCGCAGCGCCCCGGCCGCCGCGGCCGCCCCGCCCGCCGGCTCAGTGCAGGACCGGGATCTGGAAGGGGTAGGAGTACGGCTGGCCGTTCGAGGCGCGGATCGCGCCGTGCACGTGGCACCAGGCGGCGACCAGGAAGCTGATCACGAGCAGCGGGATGCCGACCAGTGCGCCGACGACGGTGATGATGAGCAGCCACGACACGAGGTTGACCACCCAGAACGACAGGTTGAAGTTGAACGCCCCCGCCGACGCCTGGCGCACGACCGGGTCGCGGTCCTTGTAGAGCAGGTAGACCACGAGCGGTCCGAGCAGGCTGAGCCACCCGGCGCTGACCAGCGCCGCGATCGGCGCGGACAGGTGCGCCAGCACCGAGGCGGTGCGTGCGTCGCCGGCCTGGCCGGGCGCGGGACCGTACGGCTGGGTCGGGGGGTGGGGGTGCTGGGTCACGGTGCTCTCCTCGGTGCCGGACGTCCCGACGGGTCGTCCTGGTGTCTGCTCCGACGCCACCGTGGCACGTCCTGCTCCCGTCCGGCGGCGGTTCCGGGGTCGGACCAGGGACGGTGCGGGGTCGGCTCGGGGTGGTCCCGGACCCGCCGACCTGAGCCGGGCACCCGGGGTCGGTAGCGTTCCCGGCATGACCGACGTCGACTCCCTGCGCTCCGCCCTCGACCAGCAGCTGCCCGGCGTGCGCGCCGACCTCGAGGCGCTGGTGCGCATCCCGAGCGTCTCGGCGCTCGCCTTCGACCAGGCCCACGTGCAGGCCAGCGCCGAGCAGGTGGAGACGCTGCTGCGCTCGGCCGGGCTCACCGACGTGCAGGTGCTGCGCGCCACCCGCCCGGACGGCACCGACGGCGCCCCGGCGGTGGTCGCGCGGCGCCCCGCGCCGGCGGGCCGGCCGACCGTCCTGCTCTACGCGCACCACGACGTGCAGCCGCCCGGCGAGGAGGCCGACTGGGCCTCGCCCGCGTTCGAGCCCACCGAGCGCGACGGACGGCTCTACGGCCGCGGCACGGCGGACGACAAGGCCGGCGTGCTCGCCCACGTCGCCGCCCTGCGCACGTTGCTGCCGACCTGGGGGCCTGACGACGGCGTCGGCGTCGTGGTCTTCGTCGAGGGCGAGGAGGAGTCGGGGTCGCCGTCGTTCACCGACTTCCTCACCCGCTACCGCGACCTGCTCGAGGCCGACGTCATCGTGGTCGCCGACAGCGACAACTGGGACGTCGACACCCCCTCTCTCACCACGACCCTGCGCGGGCTCGTCGAGGCCGACGTCGAGGTGGCCACGCTCCGCAGCGCGGTGCACTCCGGCATGTACGGCGGGGTCGCGCCCGACGCGATGATGGCGACGCTGCGGCTGCTCGACCGGCTCTGGGACGACGACGGCACCCTGGCGGTGCCGGGCCTGCTGCGCACCGACGCGGCGCAGATCGAGTACGGCGAGGACCAGCTGCGTTCCGAGGCCGGCATCCTCGACGGTGTCGAGCTCGTCGGCACAGGCCCTGTGCTGCAACGGATGTGGACCGCCCCGGCACTGACCGTGACCGGCGTCGACGCACCGTCGGTGGCCCGGGCGTCGAACACCCTGCAGCCCGTCGTCCGCGCCAAGCTCTCGATGCGGGTGGCTCCCGGCCAGGACCCGCAGGAGGCCTACGAGGCGCTCGAGCAGCACCTGCTCGCGTCCGCGCCGTTCGGCGCGCGGGTGACGGTGACGCGCAAGGAGCTGGGCAAGGCGTTCGCCGGCGACGTCGGCGGCCCGGTCTACGACGCGGCCCGCTGGGCGCTGTCGCAGGCGTGGGACGGTGCGGAGGTCGTGCACCAGGGCATCGGCGGGTCGATCCCGTTCATCGCCGACTTCGTCGAGGTGTTCCCCGGCGCGACGGTGCTCGTCACCGGCGTCGAGGACCCGCACACGCAGGCGCACGGCTACGACGAGTCGCTGCACCTGGGCGTCTTCGAGCGGGCCTGCCTGGCCGAGACGCTGCTGCTGCAGCGCCTCGCCGCCGACGCCGCGGAGGCGGGGTCGGGCTCGTGACCGCCGACGCGCGCACCGGCACCGCCCTCGAGCGCGCGCGGGCAGCCGTGGCTGCCGCGATGCCGCGCGCTCGGGCCGACCTCGACGACCTGGTGCGGATCCCGTCGGTCTCGGCCGCGGCCTTCGACCAGGCGCACGTGCAGGCCGGGGCGGACGCGGTCGAGGCGCTGCTGCGCGGCGCGGGGCTCGAGGACGTCCTGCAGGTGCGCGGCACCCGTCCCGACGGCCGGCCCGGGGCGCCGTCGGTGGTGGGCCGGCGGCCGGCGCCGGCGGGTGCGCCCACGGTCATGCTGTACGCGCACCAGGACGTCCAGCCCCCCGGCGACGAGAACGCCTGGACGACAGGGCCGTTCGACCCGCAGGAGCGCGACGGCCGTCTCTACGGACGCGGCACGAGCGACGACAAGGGCGGGGTGGTCGCGCACCTGGTGGCGCTGCGCACGCTGCTGCCGGCGTGGGGCCCGGACGACGGCGTCGGTCTGGTCGTGCTCGTCGAGGGGGAGGAGGAGATCGGCTCGCCGTCGTTCCCCGACCTGCTCGATCGGCACCGCGACCTGCTCGGTGCCGACGCGGTCGTCGTGGCCGACGCGACCAACTGGGCGCTGGACCGTCCGTCGCTCAACGTCAGCCTGCGCGGGCTGGTGATGGCCGACCTGCACGTCGCCACCCTCGACCACGGCGTGCACTCGGGGTCCTACGGCGGCGCGGCCCCCGACGCGGTGACGGCCACCGTGCAGCTGCTCGCCCGCCTCTGGCACCCCGACGGCTCGGTGGCGGTACCGGGCCTGGTCACCGCCGAGGACCCGTCGGTCGACTACCCGCCGGAGCAGATCTCGCGGCAGGCCGGGCTGCTGGACGGCGTCCGGCTGGCCGGCTCGGGCGCCGTCGCCGGGCGGGTGTGGTCCCGTCCGTCGATCACCGTCACCGGCATGGACGTGCCGAGCGTGGCGCGCGCGTCCAACACGCTGCTGCCCTCCACCCGCACCCGGATCACCGTCCGGCTGGCGCCCGGGCAGGACCCGGCGGCGGCCGTCGAGGCGCTGCGGACCCACCTCCTCACCGACCCGCCGTTCGGCGCGCACGTCCGGATCGACGGCGTCGAGACCGCCACCCCGTTCGCGGCCCGCACCGGCGGACCCGCGTGGACCGCTGCGGCAGAAGCGCTCTCGCAGGCGTGGGACGGCGCCGAGGTCGTCCAGCAGGGGATGGGCGGGTCGGTGCCGGTGGTGGCACAGCTCGCCGCGGCGTACCCGGAGGCGGAGGTGCTGCTCACCGCCGTCAAGGACCCCGACGCGCGGGCGCACGGCGTCGACGAGTCGGTGCCGCTGGACATGCTCGAGCGCGCGTGCGTCGCCGAGGTGCTGCTGCTCGAGCGGCTGTCGGTGCGCCGGGCGGGGTCCTGACGGACCCGCTCAGTCCTTGCTGGTCTCTCCCGGCAGGGCGAGCATCTGGTCGAGCGCGACCCGGGCCCAGTGGGCGACGTCCGGGTCGACGACGATCCGGTTGACGACGCGGCCCGCGGCCAGCGACTCCAGGGACCAGACCAGGTGCGGCAGGTCGATCCGGTTCATCGTCGAGCAGAAGCAGACCGTCTTCTCCAGGAAGAAGACGTCCTTGTCCGGGTGCAGCGTGGCGAGCCGGCGCACCAGGTTCAGCTCGGTGCCGATCGCCCAGGCGCTGCCGGACGGGGCGGCCTCGAGCGCCTTGATGATGTACTCGGTGGAGCCGACCAGGTCGGCCGCCTCGACCACCTCGTGCCGGCACTCGGGGTGCACCAGCACCCGCACGTCCGGGCGGGACGCGCGCACGTCCAGCACGTTCTGGAGCGTGAACCGGCCGTGCACGCTGCAGTGCCCGCGCCACAGGATCATCCGCGCGTCGCGCAGCTGCTGGGTGGTGAGCCCGCCGCCAGGCTTGTGCGGGTCGTAGAGCACGCAGTCGTCGAGCGAGAAGCCCATCTCGCGCACGGCGGTGTTGCGACCGAGGTGCTGGTCGGGCAGGAAGAACACCTTGCCGCGGGCGGCCGGACGCTGCGAGAACGCCCAGGTCAGAGCGGTCCTCGCGTTGGAGGACGTGCACACCGTCCCGCCGTGGCGTCCGGTGAAGCCCTTGATCGCGGCCGTCGAGTTCATGTACGTGACGGGGACGACGTCCTCGGCGACGCCGGCGTCGACCAGCACGTCCCAGGCGTCCTCGACCTGGCTGATCGCCGCCATGTCGGCCATCGAGCAGCCGGCGGCGAGGTCGGGCAGGACCACCTGCTGGGTGTCGGCGGTGAGGATGTCGGCGCTCTCGGCCATGAAGTGCACGCCGCAGAAGACGATGTGTTCCGCCTCGGGGCGGGCCGCGGCCAGGCGCGCGAGCTTGAACGAGTCGCCGGTGACGTCGGCGAACTGGATCACCTCGTCGCGCTGGTAGTGGTGCCCCAGGACGAACGCCGAGTCGCCCAGCGCGGCGCGGGCCACCCTCGCCCGCTCGACCAGGTCGGGGTCGGACGCCGCCGGCAGGTCGCCCGGGCACTCGACGCCGCGCTCGCTGGCCAGGTCCGGGGTGCCGCGCCCGAGCAGCAGCAGGGCCGCCGAGGTCGGCGCGGGCTCCGCGAAGGTACTCACACGCGGATCTTCCCACGACGGGGTGCGGGCTCCGGCCGCGCGGCGGGTCACGGCAGGATGGTCGCCGTGCGCGTGCTGCTGGCTCCTGACTGCTTCACCGGCACGCTGACGGCGGCGCAGGCGGCCGCGGCGATGGCGGACGGGTGGTCGGCGCAGTCGCCGCACGACACCCTGACCGCCTGCCCGCTCTCGGACGGCGGCCCCGGCTTCGTCGACACCCTCGCGAGCACCTTGGACGGCTTGCTCGAGGCCGTGACCGTCACCGGTCCCCTCGGGACGCTGGTGCCGGCGCAGGTGCTGCGGGTGGGGGAGACGGCCTACCTCGAGACGGCCCAGGCGTGCGGCCTTCACCTGGTGCCGCCGGACCGGCGGGACCCCGGCACGACCACCACCGCCGGCGTGGGCGAGCTGCTGCTCGCGGCGGTGCAGGGCGGGGCGACCCGCGTGGTGCTCGGGCTCGGTGGCTCCGCGACCAACGACGGCGGTGCGGGGATGCTCGCGGCGCTCGGTGCCGGCGACCCCGCGCTGCTCGGTGGCGGCGGGGAGGGGCTGGCGTCGCTGCCGCCGGGTGCGCTCGACGGGCTGCGGGCGGTGCGCGACGGGCTCCGGGGCGTCCGGCTGGTCGTCGCCACCGACGTCGACGTCCCGCTGCTCGGCCTGCAGGGCGCCTCGGCCGGCTTCGCCCGCCAGAAGGGGGCGACGCCGGAGCAGGCGCAGCGGCTCGAGGCCGCGCTCGGCCACTACGCCGACCTCGCCGTGCGCGCCCTCGGCGACGCTGCCCGGCCGGACCTGCTGGCCGGCTCCCCGGACGACGCGGCCGCCCGGCACCGCGGTCGCCAGCGCCTCACCGCCGCCCCCGGCGCCGGCGCCGCGGGCGGGCTCGGCTTCGGCCTGCTCCTGCTCGGCGGGCACCGCGTCCCCGGCTCGGCCGCCGTCCTGGACGCCGTCGGGTTCGACGACCTGCTCACCCGCACCGACCTGGTGGTCACCGGCGAGGGCACCTTCGACTGGCAGTCGCTGCGCGGCAAGGTCGTCAGCGCCGTGGCCGAGCGGGCGCTCACGGTCGGCGTCCCCACCGTGGTGGTGGCGGGCCAGGTCGAGGCCGGCCGCCGCGAGACCACCGCCGCCGGCATCGAGGCCGCGTACGCCGTCGCGGACGGCGGCGCCGAGGTCGCCGCGGCGCTCGCCGACCCCGCCGGCACGCTCGCCGCGCGGGTCCGCAGGGTCGCCCGCACCTGGTCGCCGCGCCCCCGCTGACCCGCCCCCGGCCAGTAACGGACGTGCCCGAGCGGTGCCGCGTGCGCGCCCCGTCCGGAACACGGCGTACCGTGGTCGCAGTGGAACAACCGGCGGTCCTGGGCGGTTGACCACGACGCACCGAGAGGACGCGCGTGCGCGTCGCCCCGAGACGAAGAGAGCCCGATGAGCATCGACAGCCAGTCCGAGACCTCCTCGACCCCCACCACCGAGGCCGAGGCTCCCGAGCACGGCGTCCTGGTCACGGACGTCGCCGCGGCCAAGGTCCGCAGCCTGCTCGAGCAGGAGGGTCGCGACGACCTGCGCCTGCGCGTGGCCGTGCAGCCCGGCGGCTGCTCCGGCCTGATCTACCAGCTGTACTTCGACGAGCGCACCCTCGACGGTGACGCGATCCGCGACTTCGACGGCGTCGAGGTCGTGGTCGACCGGATGAGCGTCCCGTACCTCGACGGCGCCACGATCGACTTCGCCGACACGATCGAGAAGCAGGGGTTCACGATCGACAACCCCAACGCCGGCAGCTCCTGCGCCTGCGGCGACTCCTTCAGCTGAGTCGCACCGCCTGACCGACCCGGGCCCGCCACGCACGTCGTGGCGGGCCCGTCGTCGTCCCGCCCCGACCAGGCCTAGGGTTACCAGGTGCGCCTAGCCGTGACCGGGTCGATCGCCACCGACCACCTGATGAGCTTCCCCGGACGCTTCGCCGACTCGCTCGTGGTCGAGCAGCTGGACAAGATCTCGCTGTCGTTCCTCGTCGACGACCTGCAGATCCGGCGCGGGGGGATCGCGGCGAACATCGCGTTCGGGCTGGGCAACCTCGGTCTGCGGCCGCTGCTGGTCGGCGCGGTCGGCCAGGACTGGCTGGACTACCAGTCGTGGCTCGAGCGGCACGGCGTCGACACCCGGCACGTCCACGTGTCCGAGGTGGCGCACACGGCGCGGTTCGTCTGCACCACCGACGCCGACCACGCCCAGATGGCCTCGTTCTACGCCGGCGCGATGACCGAGGCGCGCGGCATCGAGCTGGGCCCGATCGCGTCCCAGCACGACGGTCTGGACCTGGTCGTGATCAGCCCCAACGACCCCGAGGCGATGCTGCGGCACACCGAGGAGTGCCGCGACCGCGGCTTCCGGTTCGTGGCCGACCCGTCCCAGCAGCTCGCGTGGATGGACGGCGACCAGATCCGCCAGCTCGTCGAGGGCGCGGCGTTCCTGTTCACCAACGCCTACGAGGCGTCGATGATCGAGCAGAAGACCGGCTGGTCGCACCGCGACGTGCTCGACCGGGTCGAGGTCCGCGTGATCACCCGCGGCAAGGAGGGCGCGACGGTCGAGACCCGTGACGGCGGCGCCGTCACCGTGCCGACGCCGCAGGAGACCCGCCGGGCCGACCCGACCGGGGTCGGCGACGCCTTCCGCGCCGGGTACATCGCCGGGCTGGCGTGGGGTCTGGAGCCGCAGCGGTGCGCCGAGGTCGGGTCGATGCTCGCCACGTACGTGGTCGAGACGGTCGGCACCCAGGAGTACAAGCTCGGTCGCGCCGACTTCCTCGAGCGGTTCGCCCGCGCCTACGGCGACGACGCCGCGACCGAGGTGGGCGTCCACCTGGTGACCCGGCGGCCCTGAGCCGTGCCGGCGTGACGGAGCGGGGCCCCGCGCGGCTGCCCGCCGGGCTCGACCCGCGCTCGGTGGGGGCCGCCGCGGCCGAGTTCGTCCGGCTGCGGGACGAGGCCGCCGAGCACGAGGACCTGGTCTGCACCGGCGCCGACCTGTCGCCCGGCACCCTGGTCGCCGCCTACGCGACCGGCCTGTTCCCGATGGGCCTCGGCGAGCACGGCGGACGGCCGCTCGGCTGGTGGTCGCCCGACCCCCGCGGGGTCCTGCCGCTCGACGGCCTGCGGGTCAGCCGCTCGCTGCGGCGCTCCCTGCGGGGCTTCGAGGTGCGGGTCGACACCGCCTTCGACGACGTGGTGCGCGCGTGCGCCGATCCCACCCGGTCCGGCCGCTGGATCACCCGCGAGGTGTTCGAGGCGTACCGGGCGCTGCACGCGCTGGGCCTGGCCCACAGCGTCGAGACCTGGCGGGACGGGCACCTGGTCGGCGGGCTGTACGGCGTCGGGCTCGGCGGGCTGTTCGCGGGGGAGTCGATGTTCCACCGCGAGACCGACGCGTCCAAGGCGGCCCTGGTCGGGCTGGTCGAGCGGCTGGGCGCGGACGGCGACGACCGCCGGCTGCTCGACGTGCAGTGGCGCACCGACCACCTGGCCTCGCTCGGCGTCGTCGAGGTGCCGCGCGAGGAGTACCTGCGCCGGCTGGCGCTCGCCCTGCAGGCGCCGCCACCCGACCTCCGTCCTCCGCGAGTGTGACCCTCCCGCAGGAAACGCATGGTGTGTCGCGCGCCAGCGTCGCACTCGAGGCGGGTCGATGGTCCACGCGTCGTCAGCCCGGTCCCTCACGCTGCCGCGCCGGTACGCCTCGCGCAGGCGCAGGACCGTCCGCCGCCGGTAGCGGGTGAGGTCCGCGGCGGCCACGCGGACGACGTGCAGGCCGTGCCGCTCGAGCCTCTCGTGGCGGGCGCCGTCGACGGCCCGGCTGGTCGGCGCTCGCGTGGTGGGCGCCGTCGTACTCGGCGACCAGCCCCGTCTCGACGTCGAGCAGGTCGACCTCGCCCAGCAGGTGGCCGCGCCGGTCGCGGACGGCCTGGTTCGGCTCCGGCCTCGGGAGCCCGGCCTCGAGCACCCACAGCATCCGCAACCGCGTCTCCTGCGGCGAGGCCGACCGGCCGTCGGCCAGGTCCAGGGCGGCCCGGGCGCGAGGTCGGCCTCGCCACCGTGGCCTGGCTCGGGCGTACGCCTCGATCGCGCGCAGGTCCACGTCGAGCGCGGCGAGCACCGCGTCCAGCGCGACGACGGCCTCGACCAGCGACGGTGCCAGTCGAGCCAGGTCGAACGCCGTCCGGACGGGCGAGGTCACCTGCGCCCCGTCGACCTCGACGACGTCGCCCGGCGCGAGGTCGCTGCGGAACGGGCGGATGCCGGGCCACCACGGGCGCTGCGCCCGCCGCTGCAGGCACAGCAGCACGGGCTGGTCGACGTCGGGATCCGGTGTCGACCCGTCGAGAGCGCGTGCACCCAGCAGGTGTGCGGCGGCCCAACCCCCGACGGCCCCGTCAGGGGGCACGACGGACGCCGCGACGAGCGCGCGCTGACGCGGGTGCCGGGCGTCGGTCGCGGCGAACGCCCACCGGCCCGGCAGGACCTGGTCCCACAGTGCGCCGCGCAGCTCGGTGGAGCTGATGCCGGCAGCGGCGAGCCGGCGGCTCGGGTGGGCGCCGACGACCAGCTCGGCAGGGATCGGGTCCACGCCGCGCAGCCTGCGCCGCGGGCAGGGTCCGCGGGCCGCCGCTCCCACGGATCTGTGGACACGGCGCCCTCCCGCTTCACCCTGTGGGCACCTGGCGAACGCTTCGGATCCGTCCGCCCGCTCGCGAAGTGTGAGCCGGGCGTGCGACCCGCTCGGCGTTTCGCGCGGGAGGCTCACACTCCAGGAAGGGGGCGCGCCGACGCGGTCAGCTCAGCCGCACCCGCACGACCACCTCGTCGGAGCCGTCCTCGCGGGTGACGTCGAGCAGCTCGTGCCCGCGCATCCGGCACCAGGCCGGCAGGTCGTAGGCGGTGGCGGGGTCGGTCGACAGCACCCGCAGCACCGTCCCCGCCGGCAGGTCGCGCGCGGCGCGGGCGGTGTCCACGACCGGCACCGGGCAGCGCGAGCCGCGGGAGTCGACGAGCACCTCGTCGCGAGCGTCCCCGGCTGCGACCCCGTCGCCGGCGGTCACAGCCCGGACGTCCCGAGCCGGTCGCGGACGCGGGCCACGGCGGCGGGTAGGACGGCCAGGAACCGCTCGGCGTGCTCGTGCAGCGTCGGGCCGTCGGTGGTGGCGGGCAGGCCGACGCGGACGTTGCCGTGGGTGAGGGCGCCCATCGCCGCCAACACGTGCGACGGCTCGAGCGTGCTCGCCGTGCACGCGGACCCGGAACCGACGGCGAACCCGGCGGCGTCGAGCTCACCGAGCAGGGACTCGCCGTCGGCGTAGAGGCAGGAGAAGGTCAGCACGTGCGGCAGCCGGTCGTCCGGGTCGCCGACGACCTCGACGTCGCGCACGAGCGCCGGGAGGCGCTCGCGGAGCAGCGCGACCACCTCGCGGCGGCGGGCGTCGGCGGCGTCCCGCTCGGCCAGGGCGGCCTGCAGGCCGACCGCCGCCGCGAGCGCCTGCGGCACCCCGGCACCGCCCGGGACGCCGGCCCGGTCACCCGGCACCGCGGCGTCCTCCGGCCAGGGCGACCGCCACCGGACCCCGGCGCGCACGACCAGCACCCCGGTGCCGGGTGGGGCGCCCCACGCGCGCGGGTCGGCGACCATGACGTCGGCCGGCGGCAGCGGCTCGTGCCCCGCGCTCGCCGCGGCGTCGACCACGAGCGGCACCCCGGCCGCGCGGCAGGCGTCCAGCACCTCGACGACGGGCTGGCGGGTGCCGACCTCGCCGTTGGCCGACTGCAGCGCCGCCACCGCGGTGCCCGGCTGCGCGACCTCGGCGACGAACCGGTCGAGGTCGACCCGCGCGTGCAGGTCGACGGGCACCGCCACGGGGGAGCCGTCCGCGGTGCTCGCGTGCCAGGAGGCGCAGGCCAGGACGGCGGAGTGCTCGACGGCGGAGTGGACCAGGCGGTCACCCGCCCGACGCCGGCCCAGCAGCGTGCCGAGCACCGCGGCGTGCACGGCGGCGGTGTGCGACCCGGTGAGGCCGACCTCCTCGGTGCGGGCGCCGAGGGCGGCCGCGACGGCCTCGCGCGCGCCGTCCAGCAGCATCCGCGCGGTGCGCCCCTCGCGGTGCAGCCGCTCGGGGTCGGCCCAGCCGTCGTCGAGCGCCGCGAGCAGCGCCTCGCGCGCCGCTGGGGAGGTCGGCGCCACCTGGGCGGCGTCCCAGTACGCCCTGCCCGGGACCGCCCGCGGACCCGACCCGGCGGCGTCCGCCACCCGCCCCTCACCAGCCTCCGCCACGCCGGAACCGTAGCCCGCCCCCGCCCGGCCCGGCCCGGGCGGGCGCGGTAGTGTTTCCACCGTCCAGAGACGTCGTCACCACGCGCCCGCACCGCCTCCGGCGGCGGCGTGCCGGGGTGGCACCAGCGGAGTGGGAAGGCCGACGTGCACCCCGACGACCCAACCCCGAGGCCTTCGACCAAGAGCCTCCGCGCCGCGCGCGCGGCCCTGCTGGCCGGCGCCGTGGCGCTGCTCGCCGCCGGGTGCGCGTCCGACCGCGAGGGCTTCCTCGACAGCGACGTGAGCACCGGCTTCATGCCGAGCGAGGCGGGGGTGACCGACCAGACCGGTCGGATCATCAACCTCTGGAACGGGTCCTGGATCGCCGCGCTCATCGTCGGCGTCATCACCTGGGGCCTGATCATCTGGTGCATGGCCGCGTACCGCCGGCGCAAGACCGACACCGGCCTGCCGGTGCAGCTGAGGTACCACCTGCCGCTCGAGATGATGTACACGATCCTGCCGCTGTTCATGATCGGCGTGCTGTTCTTCTACACCGCTCGCGACCAGGCGATCATCACGGCCGAGGACGGCGAGATCGACCAGACCATCGAGGTCGTCGGCAAGCGCTGGGCGTGGGACTTCAACTACGTCGACGCCGACGTGTACGAGACCAGCCAGCAGGTCGGCGACCCGGGCAGCACCACCCAGGAGGAGCTGCCCACGCTGTTCCTGCCGGTCGACGAGACGATCCGGCTGGAGCTCCAGTCGCGCGACGTCGCCCACTCGTTCTGGGTCCCGGCGTTCCTCTACAAGGAGGACATGATCCCGGGCCGGCAGAACGCCTACGTGTTCACGCCGCAGCGCGAGGGCACCTACGCCGGCAAGTGCGCCGAGCTCTGCGGCGAGTACCACTCCGAGATGCTGTTCAAGGTGGAGGTCGTCTCCCGCGAGCGGTTCGACGAGGAGATGGACGCCCTGCAGGAGCGGGGCCAGACGGGTCTGCTGCCGGTCGATCTGGGCCGGTCCGACAACTTCGAACGAAGCCTCGACGAGGGCAGCGGGAGCGAGGGCTGATGGCCACCCAGGAGTACCGCGGGGAACCGCTGGTCGCACCGAACACGCGGCTGCTGGTGCCGCGCACCGAGCGCGCCGGGAGCGCGGTGGTCAAGTGGCTGACGTCCACCGACCACAAGACGATCGGGCACCTGTACCTGATCTCCTCGTTCTTCTACTTCCTCGTCGGCGGCGTGATGGCCCTGCTCATCCGCGCCGAGCTGTGGGAGCCGGGGATCCAGATCGTGCAGTCGAAGGAGCAGTACAACATGCTCTTCACGATGCACGGCACGATCATGCTGCTGCTGTTCGCGACCCCGCTGTTCGCCGGTTTCGCCAACGTGATCATGCCGCTGCAGATCGGCGCACCGGACGTTGCGTTCCCGCGGCTGAACATGTTCGCCTACTGGCTGTACTTCTTCGGCGGCCTCATCGTCATCGCCGGCCTATTCACCCCGTCCGGCGCGGCGAGCTTCGGCTGGTTCGCGTACGCACCGCTGTCGAACCAGGTCTACACACCGGGTCTGGGCGCCGACCTGTGGATCTTCGGCCTGGCCCTGGCCGGTTTCGGCACCATCCTCGGCGCGGTCAACTTCATCACCACGATCCTGTGCATGCGCGCGCCCGGCATGACGATGTTCCGGATGCCGATCTTCACCTGGAACACCCTGGTGACCTCGCTGCTGGTCATCATGGCGTTCCCGCCGCTGGCCGCCGCGCTGCTCGCGCTGGGCTCGGACCGCCGGCTCGGCTCGCAGGTGTTCGAGGCCGACAACAACGGCGCCCTGCTGTGGCAGCACCTGTTCTGGTTCTTCGGCCACCCCGAGGTCTACATCATCGCGCTGCCGTTCTTCGGCATCGTGACCGAGGTGCTGCCGGTCTTCAGCCGCAAGCCGATCTTCGGCTACAAGTCGCTGGTGTTCGCGACCATCGCGATCGCGGCCCTGTCGGTGACGGTGTGGGCGCACCACATGTACCCGACCGGCGCGGTGCTGCTGCCGTTCTTCGCCTTCATGACGATGCTGATCGCGGTGCCCACCGGGGTGAAGTTCTTCAACTGGATCGGCACGATGTGGCGCGGCTCGGTGACGTTCGAGACGCCCATGCTGTGGGCGATCGGGTTCCTGGTCACGTTCCTGTTCGGCGGGCTGACCGGCATCATCCTGTCCTCGCCGCCGCTGGACTTCCACGTGTCCGACACCTACTTCGTCGTGGCGCACTTCCACTACGTGGTCTTCGGCACCGTCGTGTTCGCGATGTTCGCCGGCTTCTACTTCTGGTGGCCGAAGATGACCGGGACGATGCTCGACGAGCGCCTCGGCAAGATCCACTTCTGGATGCTCTTCCTCGGCTTCCACGGCACGTTCCTGATCCAGCACTGGCTGGGTGTGATCGGCATGCCGCGCCGGTACGCCGACTACATGGAGTCCGACGGCTTCACCTGGATGAACCAGGTCTCCACCGGCGCCTCGTTCCTGCTCGGCGCGTCGATGATCCCGTTCTTCTGGAACGTGTTCGTCACCTGGCGCCGGGCGCCGCGGGTCCTCGTCGACGACCCGTGGGGCTTCGGCTGCTCGCTGGAGTGGGCCACCAGCTGCCCGCCGCCGCGGCACAACTTCACCACCATCCCGCGGATCCGGTCCGAGCGTCCCGCGTTCGACCTGCACCACCCCGAGGTGGCCTCCGCCGACCTGGTCAGCGTCGGGGGAGATGACAAGAGCAAGATCCGAGAGGCGTACGGCGACGCGGACCTGGGGGGCACCACGTGAAGATCGAGTACCGGATCTTCCTGATCCTCGGCATCTTCTTCGCGGCCGCCGCGATCGCGTACGGCGTGTGGGGCTGGATCGACTCGCGTGACCTGGAGCCGGTCGGCCTCGCCGGTCTGATCCTGGTGTCGGGCCTGGCGCTGATGATCGCCTTCTACCTGATGGCGACGGCGCGCCGGATCGACCCCCGCCCCGAGGACGACCCGCTGGGCAAGATCGAGGAGCACGCCGGCGAGCAGGGCTTCTACAGCCCCTGGTCCTGGTGGCCGCTGCCGCTGGCCCTGTCGGGTGCCGTGGTCTTCCTCGGCCTGGCGGTAGGGTGGTGGGTGTCCATCATCGGCGCCGGTATCGGCGTGGTGGCGCTCGTCGGCTGGTTCTACGAGTACTACCGCGGCCAGCACGCGCACTGACGCGCAGCGCGGGTCGGCGTCCGAGCCGTCGGGGGTGAACCCCGGCGGCTCCGGCACGTCCGGCCGGTGGACGACGTCCAGGGTCCTCCCGTCGGCCGCAGCAGCGGCCCGCGTGCGGTGCCCGCAGGCACGGCCGCACGGGGGAGAACCACCATGACCACCAGCACCGCACGCCCGGTGGCGCGACGGAGGGTCGCCGCCTCGCTCGCCGCTCTGCTCGTGCCCGTCCTGCTGGCCGCGTGCCAGCAGGCGCAGGCCGACCAGGGAGCGGCCGACCCGGCACCCTCGCCGTCGGCCACCGCCTCCGCCGCACCGGCGCCCGAAGCCACCGTCGCCGTCTCACCGGCCGCCGGGACCGCCGACGTGCGCCCCGACACCCCGGTCGTGCTCACCGCCGAGGGCGGGCGGCTGGGCGACGTGGCCGTGACGGCCGACGACGGCTCGGTGCTGGCCGGCGAGACCGCGCCGGACGGCCGCAGCTGGACGAGCACGGGCGGGCTCGTCCCGGGCAGCACCTACGCCGTCTCCGGCGTCGCCATCAACCCCGACGCCGTCCGGACGCCGGTGCAGAGCTCGTTCAGCACCCTGGTCCCGAGCGACGTCGAGACGGCGTCGGTGCAGCCGAAGACCGGCTGGGTCGTCGGCGTCGGGATGCCGGTCGTCGTGCACTTCGACGCCGAGGTCACCGACCGCGCTGCCGTCGAACGCCGGCTGCTGGTGACCGCGAGCCCGGCCGTCGAGGGCGCCTGGCACTGGGTCGACGACACCCAGGTGCAGTACCGGCCGCGCGAGTTCTGGACCACGGGCACGACCGTCACGGTCGACGCCGACCTGTCCGGCATCGAGTTCGCCGGCGGCATCTGGGGCGTGCGCGCCGAGCCCACGACCTTCTCGGTCGGCTCGGCGATGGTCTCCACCGTCGACATCGCGGCCCACACCCTGACCGTCACCCGCGACGGCGAGGTGCTGCGCACGATCCCGATCACCACCGGCAAGGACGGGTTCGAGACCCGCAACGGCACCAAGGTCGTCATCAGCCGGGAGAGCAACCACCGGATGGACGCCGCGTCGACGGGCATCGAGCCGGGCGACCCGGAGTACTACAACCTCGACGTGGAGTACGCGATGCGCCTGACCTGGAGCGGTGAGTTCTTCCACGCCGCGCCGTGGTCGGTCGGCTCGCAGGGGCGGGCCAACGTCAGCCACGGCTGCACCGGCATGTCGACCGCCGACGCCCGGTGGCTGATGGAGAGCTCCAAGGTCGGCGACGTCGCCCAGTTCGTGGGCGGCGACCGCGAGCTGGAGAAGGACAACGGCTGGACCGCCTGGAACATGACGTTCGAGGAGTGGCAGGCCGGCTCCGCGCTGGTCGGCTGAGCCGCCGGGCGACTGGCCGGCTCAGAAGGCGGAGACCGGGCCGGCGGCGCGCTCGTCCCTGCTGAGGGCGCGCAGCACGGCGTCCTGGCCGTGGCGCCGGGCGGACAGGGCCGCCAGCACCGCCAGGACGGGCTCGAGGGCCCCTGCGTCGAAGCGTGGCGTGGGCAGACCGACGCTTGTCGCCAGGTCGTCGGCGTGCACGACGATCTCCAGGAGCCGGACAACGAGGAAATCCTCGGTCGGCAACCAGCAGTCCTGCCACGGGATGTAGGTGGTCGGGCCCGCGCCGGCGATCGCCGGCCCCAGGTCGCGGGACGCCCGCGCCAGGACCTCGACCGACTCGGCCGGGCCGGCGGACCCCATCTGGTTGAAGTCGTCGCGGATCGAGGTGTTCTCGGGCGCGTCGACGGGCGCCCGGAGCCAGTCGACCAGGTCGTAGTGCGCCATCAGGTCCACCACCGGCGCACCCGGACGACCGGGAGAGGTGAGGAACTCCACGGCGCACTCCGGCTGGCTGACCAGGTGCCGCGCGAGCCCGCCGACGCCCAGGCCCGGCAGCGCCGACCCCTGGTCCCAGGCGCGGGCCACCTCGGGCGAGCCCACCAGGGAGGTGAGCCGGTCGACCGCGGTGAGGACGGCTCCGGCGTCGAGGGTCCCGGCGAAGGTCAGCGTCATGCGGGCATCGTCGCACCGTCGGCGGACGACCGGCGTCCGGGATGTCGGGTCCGGCGGACCGATGACGAACGACGACCACGAGCCGGACGACGGAGGGGCCGGACCGCTGCTGCGGTCCGGCCCCGTCGCGGGCGTGCGGTGGCCGTCAGGCCGTCAGATCAGCGCCCGAGCGGCTGGTGCCCGTGGCCGTGCCTCTGGTCGAGCTCGGTGTGCACGTCGGCGGCACGCGTGGCCTCGATGGCCTCGTGGTCGTGGCCGTCGTGGTGCGCGGCGGCCAGCTCGGACGGGGTGACCGGCTCGACCCGCTGCTCGAAGAAGAACCTCGACAGCTTCGCACGCACGCGCTCGGAGCGGGCGTTGGGCGCCTCGACGCCGTGCTCGTCGACCTGGGACTCGATCGCCAGCGGGCGGTGCGACTCGTGCTGCACGAGCAGCCAGCGGTCGAACTCGTCGAGCGGCTCGTGCACCTCGTAGAACTCGCCCTCCGCGGTGCGGACGATGGTGCCGGTCTCCCGGCCGTGCAGGACCAGGTCGCGGTCCTTGCGCTGCAGCGACAGGCAGATCCGGCGGGTGACCACGAACGCCAGGGCCGGGAAGACGAAGACGCCGATCCGGAACAGCCAGGTGAGGTCGTTGATCGACAGCCCGAAGTGGGTGGCGATCAGGTCGTTGCCGGCGGCGGCCCACATGATGCAGTAGGCCACGATCGACATCACCCCGAGCGCGGTGCGGGTCGGTGCGTTGCGCGGGCGGTCGAGCAGGTGGTGCTCGCTCTTGTCACCGGTGACCCAGGCCTCGATGAACGGGTACGCGACCATCGCGGTGATGAACACGCCCGGGATGACCAGAGCCGGCAGCAGCACGTTGAGCGAGACCGTGAACCCGAGCAGGGTGAACTCGAAGAAGCCCGGGAACAGCCGCAGCCCGCCGTCGATGAAGCCGATGTAGAAGTCGGGCTGGGTGCCGGCCGACACGGGGGAGGGGTCGTACGGCCCGTAGTTCCAGATCGGGTTGATCGCCACGGTGGCGCCGACCAGGGCCAGCACGCCGAAGACGATGAAGAAGAAGCCGCCCGCCTTGGCCGCGTACACCGGCAGCAGCGGGAAGCCGACCACGTTGTTGTTCGTGCGCCCCGGGCCGGGGTACTGGGTGTGCTTGTGCAGCGCCACCAGGCCGACGTGCGCGCCGATCAGCGCCAGCAGCAGGCCCGGGATGAGCAGCACGTGGGCGATGAACAGCCGGGGGATGATCGCCTCGCCCGGGAACTCCCCGCCGAAGATGAAGAACGACAGGTAGGTGCCGACCACGGGGATCGACTTCACCACGCCGTCGATGATCCGCAGGCCGTTGCCGGAGAGCATGTCGTCGGGGAGCGAGTAGCCGGTGAAGCCGGCGAGCAGCGCGATCGAGGCCAGGACGGCGCCGAGGATCCAGTTGATCTCTCGCGGCTTGCGGAAGGCCCCGGTGAAGAACACCCGGAACATGTGCACGATCATGCCGACCACGAACAGCAGCGCCGCCCAGTGGTGGATCTGGCGCATCAGCAGGCCGCCGCGCACGTCGAACGACAGCTCGAGGGTGGAGGCGTAGGCCCGCGACATCTCGACACCGTTCAACGGGGCGTAGGCGCCCTGGTAGGTCGTGAACGCCATCGACGGGTCGTACCACAGGGTCAGGAACGTGCCCGAGATGAGCAGCACGACGAAGCTGTACAGCGTGACCTCGCCGAGCATGAACGACCAGTGGTCGGGGAACACCTTGCGGGCCCCGAACTTCACCGCGTGGGACAGGCCCAGGCGCTCGTCGAGGAAGTCGGCGGTGCCGGCTGCCGTCTTCTGGGTGGTGGTCGTCATGCTCACTCGCCCCGCTCGAAGTAGCTCGGGCCGGTGGGCTCGAGGAAGTCGGACCGCGCCACGAGGTAGCCCTCGTCGTCGACGGTGATGGGGAGCTGGGGCAGCGGCCGCTTGGCCGGCCCGAAGATGACCTTGCAGTGATCGGTCATGTCGAACGTCGACTGGTGGCAGGGGCACAGCAGGTGGTGCGTCTGCTGCTCGTACAGCGCCACCGGGCAGCCGACGTGGGTGCAGATCTTGGAGTAGGCGAAGATCCCGTCGACGTGCCAGTCCTCGCGGCCCTCCGGGATCGTGACGTCCTTCGGGTCGAGCCGCACCAGCAGCACCGCCGCCTTGGCCTTCTCCTCCAGGAAGTGCTCGGAGTCGCGCAGCCCCTCGGGGACGACGTGGAACACCGAGCCCTGCGTGACCTCGGCAGCGCGGATGGGCCGCTCGCTGGGGTCGCGGGTGAGGCGGCGCATCCGCTCGTCGCCGCCCGTGGCCAGCTTCTCGCCCCACAGGGTGTGGGTGAGCGAGTCGCCGGGCAGCGGGCCGAGGTCGCGCAGCAGGACCAGGCCCGGCAGCGGGAACAGCGCGAGCGCGCCGAGCAGGGAGTTGCGGATCAGCGGGCGGCGGGCGATGCCCGACTCCTCGCCGCCGGTGCGCAGGATCTCGACCGCGTCGGCGCGGACCTCGTCCGACCCTCGCAGCGGGTGGCGCTCCTCGACGACCTCGCTGTCGGGCATCAGGGTCTTGGCCCAGTGCACGGCGCCGACGCCGATGAAGAACAACGACACCGCCATGCCGATGCCGATGCCGAGGGTGGACGCCTGGATCGAGGCGAAGGTGTCGGCCGGGCGCCAGACGAAGTAGGCCACGATCGCGAACAGCGTGCCGATCGCGGACAGCGTGAACAGGATGACGACCTGCCGCTCGGCGCGCTTGGCGGCCGTGGCGTCGGTGTCGGCGAGCCGGTGGCGGTGCGCCGGCAGGCCGGGGTTCTCGAACCGGTCCACGCCGCCGGCGGTGCCGCGGACGGCGACGTCGGAGCCGCCCTGGTGCTTGTCGAGATCGGTCATGACGACTTGGCTCCCAGCCACACGGTGCAGGCGATGATGATGCCGAGCAGGCCGACCCAGGCGAACAGGCCCTCCGAGACCGGGCCGAGCGAGCCGAGGCTGAGGCCACCGGGGGACGGCTGCTCCTCCACGTACTTGAGGTAGCTGATGATGCTCTGCTTCTCCTCGGGCGTGATGTTCGCGTCGTTGAAGACGGGCATCGACTGCGGCCCGGTGAGCATCGCCTCGTAGATGTGCTTCTCGCTGACCTCGTCGAGGGCCGGGGCGTACTTGCCCCGGGTGAGCGCGCCACCCGCGCCGACCACGTTGTGGCACATGGCGCAGTTGGTGCGGAACAGCTCGTTGCCCTCAGCGAGGCGCTCGTCCTCCTCGACGAGCTCGAGGTGCTCCTCGGCCGGGATCGCCGGGCCGGGGCCGAGCGAGCCGACGTACGCCGAGATGTCGGCGACCTCCTGCACGGAGAACTTGACGTCCTTCTCGGGGGCCTGCGGGGACGTGCGCTCCAGCGGCATCCGGCCGGTGCCGACCTGGAAGTCGGCCGAGGCCGCGCCGACGCCGATCAGGCTCGGGCCTGCGTCGCCGCCCTGGCCCACCGGGCCGTGGCAGGTCGAGCAGTTCGCCTGGAAGAGCTTCTCGCCGTTGTCGACGTCGCCCGTGGCCGTGGTCGAGGCGTCGGCGTCCTGGGGTGCGGCGAACGCGTACGCGCCACCGGTGACCAGCAGGCCGAGCAGCAGGAGCACGATCCCGGCGAGCGGGTGGCGCCTGCGGGCGGCGAGTGCCTTCACAACGGGTCCCTCGTCTCTGGAGCCTTCGTACGGTCTTCCGGGCCTGCGGGCTGCCCGGATGCGGTGCGGGATGTCTGGTACGTCACTTGATCAGGTAGATGACCGCGAACAGGCCGATCCACACCACGTCGACGAAGTGCCAGTAGTACGACGTGACGACGGCGCTGGTGGCCTCGTGGTGGCCGAACTTCTTCGCGGCGAAGCTGCGGCCGATGACCAGCAGGAAGGCGATCAGCCCACCGGTGACGTGCAGGCCGTGGAAGCCGGTCGTCAGGTAGAAGACCGAGCCGTACGGGCTGGAGGCGATGGTCAGGCCCTCGGACACCAGCGCGGCGTACTCGTAGACCTGGCCGGCGACGAAGATCGAGCCCATCACGAAGGTGAGGACGTACCACTCGCGCATGCCCCACCGGAGCACGTTGAACATCGAGGCGGTGCGGCCCGGCTGCAGCCGCTCGGCGGCGAACACGCCCATCTGGCAGGTGACCGAGCTGAGCACCAGGATCGCGGTGTTCGCCGAGGAGAACGGGATGTTGAGCAGCGCGGACTCGGCCGACCACAGGTCGGTCTCGACCGAGCGGATCGTGAAGTACATGGCGAACAGCCCGGCGAAGAACATCAGCTCGCTGGCCAGCCACACGATGGTGCCGACCGAGACCATGTTCGGACGGCTCAGGGCCGGGTGGGCTGGAGCCAGGGGGGATGAGGTCGCGGTCGCCACCCGCTCATTATGGCTGCTCCCGGTGACACCACAACGGCGACCCCCCGGTGGGCGCGGCGCGCCCCGGGCGGGTCGGGCGCGGGTACCGGGCCGCTACGCTGGCGCCGCCCGGGCGACCCGCCCGGCAGCGGCCCACCACGCGCACCAGGACGGGACCCCGATGGACGCCAGCACCACCCCGCGCCCCCTGCGGGTGCTGCTCTACAGCGACGACTCCGACACCCGCGCCGCGGTGCGGCTGGCCGTCGGACGCCGCCCGGCGTCCGACCTGCCCGAGGTCGAGTGGACCGAGTGCGCCACCCACGACGCCGTGGTCTCGCGCGCCGACGCCGGCGGCCTGGACCTGATGGTCCTGGACGGCGAGGCCGCCCCGTCCGGCGGCATGGGCCTGTGCCGGCAGCTGAAGAACGAGATCTTCCGGTGCCCCCCGGTCCTGCTGCTCACCGGCCGTCCCCAGGACGCCTGGCTGGCCACCTGGTCGCTGGCCGACGCCGCGGTCCCTCACCCGCTCGACCCGCTCGCGGTGGCGCAGGCCGTCGCCGAGCTGGCCCGGATGCGCCTGGCCGGCACCCCCTCCGCGTCCTGAGCGTCCCGAGCCGCCTGGACCTCCCGGCCGTCCTGCCCGGCCGTCCGTCGAGCCCCTCCGTCCGCCGTCCGACCCGAGCGAGGCGACGTCCATGACCAGCGACCCGGCCGTGCGCACCTGGCCGTCGGTGCTGTCCTCGCTGCTGTCCGGCCACGACCTCGCCGTGGAGGACACGGCCTGGGCGATGGACCAGGTGATGTCGGGCGAGACCGACCCCGTCCCGCTCGCCGGGTTCCTCGTCGCGCTGCGGGCCAAGGGCGAGACGGTCGAGGAGGTGCAGGGGCTGGTCGAGTCGATGCTGGCCCATGCCGTCCGGATCGAGGTGCCCGGCCCGTGCGTCGACGTCGTCGGCACCGGTGGCGACCGCCGCAACACCGTCAACATCTCGACGATGGCCGCGCTCGTGGTGGCCGGCGCGGGTGCCCGCGTGGTCAAGCACGGCAACCGCGCCGCGTCGTCGTCCGCCGGGTCGGCCGACGTGCTCGAGGCGCTCGGGGTCGCGCTCGACCTGCCGGTCGAGCGGGTGGCCGCCAACGCCGAGCAGGTCGGGATCACGTTCTGCTTCGCCCAGCGGTTCCACCCGGCGATGCGGCACGCGGCGGTGGCCCGCCGCGAGCTCGGCGTCGCGACGGCGTTCAACTTCCTCGGCCCGCTCACCAACCCCGCCCAGCCGGCCGCGAGCGCCATCGGCGTGGCCGACGAGCGGATGGCGCCGGTGATGGCCGGGGTGCTCGCGGCGCGCGGACGCAGCGCGCTGGTGTTCCGCGGCGACGACGGCCTCGACGAGCTGACGACCACCGGGCCGTCGCGGGTGTGGTGGGTGCGCGAGGGCGCCGTCACCGAGCACCGGCTCGACCCGGCCGACCTCGGCGTCCCGGCGTCCTCCCTCGACGAGCTGATCGGCGGCGACGCCGCCCACAACGCCGCGGTGGCGCGCGACCTGCTCGCCGGGTCGACCGGGCCCGTCCGCGACGCCGTCCTGCTCAACGCGGCGGCCGGGCTGGTCGCCCTGGAGGACGCGCGCGGCGAGGGCGACGGCGACCTCACGCCCCGGTTCGCCCGGGCCCTGGAGGTCGCGGCCGCGGCCGTCGACGACGGCCGCGCGGCCGGGGTGCTCGAGCGGTGGGTGGCCGCGACCGCCTGAGGCGGGTCGGGACGGCTGTCAGCCGTCGAGGCCGAGGTTGAACGCGGCGTCGAGGTCGTGCTCGGAGTAGGTGCGGAACGCGATGTAGGTGCGGGTGCCGATCACGCCGTCGACCTTGCTGATCCGGTCGGCGATGACGTCGGCGAGCCGCTCGTGCTCCGCGACCCGGACCATCGCGACCAGGTCGGTGTCGCCGGTGACCGAGTACACCTCGCTGACGCCGGTGATCTCGGCGATCTCCTGCGCGGCCTCGGGGATGCGGTCGACCTCGGTCTCGATCAGCACGATCGCGGTGATCACGGTGCCTCCTGGCGGCGCGGGCGGGTCAGCCCGGCCAGCCTAGTGCGGCACCGCCGGCCGCTCAGCGCGCGGCGAGCGCCAGCGGGCGCTCGAAGTCGGGCACGCCCTCGCGGGACGTCGGGTCGTCGTCGAGCCGGATGCGCACCGACCCCGCCCCGCCGGTGGGGCAGCTCCACTCGCCCTCGAGGTGCACCAGCCGCACGCCGGGCTGCTCGAGCCAGCGCAGCACCTTCTCGGTCTCCTCCGGGTGCGCCGCCGGCGCAGGGCCGGGGACCGGGAGCACGACCTCGCCCTGCTGCCGCAGCGCCTCGACGTACGGCATGGGGTCGGCACCGCGCGGGCTGCGGGTGGTGCCGGCGAGCCGGCCGTGGCGCACCAGCACGATCTCCCAGCCGCCCTCCTCGGGGTGGCGGCGGGCGGCGACCAGCTCCGGGGTGGCGGCCAGCGGTGCGAGCCGCTGGGTGCGGTGCGCGCCGCGGACGAAGGCGGTGAGGCGGTCGCGGACGGTGGCGGCGTCCTCGAACCGCTGCTGGTCGGACAGCGCGCGGATGCGTGCGAGCAGGGTGTCGGCCAGCGGGGCGGCGTCGCGTTTCATCGTGGCGCTGACCTGCTGCACCAGCCGGACGTAGTCGTCCCGCGCCTGCTCGCCGGTGCACGGCGCGCCGCAGCGCCCGATCTCGGCCAGGACGCAGGCGCGCGCGGACGCCGACGGGGTGGCCGGCAGGCGGGGCGTGCACTGCCGCAGCGGGAAGGCCTCGTGCAGCGCCGCCACCGCCTGCTCGGCCGCCGCGGTGGAGGAGAACGGCCCCAGGTAGGTGGCACCCGCGTGCACGTCGTCGCGCACGGTGCGCACGATCGACAGCCGCGGGAACGGCTCGACGGTGAGCTTGACCCACGGCGCGCGCTCGGGGTGGCGCGAGCGGCGGTTGTACGGCGGCTTGTGCTGGGCGATCAGCCGCAGCTCGCGCACCTGCGCCTCCAGCGTCGTGGCGCAGACGATCGGGGTGACGGAGGTGGCCAGCTGCACCATCTCGGCCATCCGGGTGCGGGTCTCCGAGGCGGTGAAGTAGCTGCGCACCCGCTTGCGCAGGTCGCGGGAGGTGCCGACGTACAGCACCTCGCCGCCGGGCCCGTTGAACACGTAGACGCCCGGGGCGTGCGGCACGGCCTCGGCCAGGTGCCGCTTGCGCCGCTGCGCCAGCGAGACCCGGGCGGTGAAGGTGCCGAGGTCCTCCAGCGAGGTGATGCCGTGGTTGCCCAGCCGGCCGAGCAGGGCGTGCAGGACGTCGACGGTGGCGCGGGCGTCGTCGAACGCGCGGTGCGTGGGCGTCACCGACGCGCCGAGGTGGCGGGCCAGGGTGCTGAGCTTGTGGTTGCGCACCTCGTCGCGCGCCAGGGCGTACCGGGCGAGGCGGACGGTGTCGAGCACCTGGTTGCCGGGCCAGGCCAGGCCGCAGCGGGCGGTGGCCGCCTTGAGGAAGGAGATGTCGAACCCGGCGTTGTGCGCCACGAGCACGGTGCCGCGGGAGAACTCCAGGAACGCCGGCAGCACCTGCTCGATCCGCGGCGCCGACGCGACCATGGAGTCGGTGATGCCGGTGAGCGCCGCGATGAACGGCGGGATGGAGTGCCCCGGGTTCACCAGCGTGGCGAGCTCGCCGACGACCTCGCCGCCGCGCACCTTGACCGCGCCGACCTCGGTGATGCCGCAGTCGGCCGGCGACCCGCCGGTGGTCTCGAGGTCGACGACGACGAACGTCACCTCCGACAGGGGCGTCCCGAGGTCGTCGATGGTGGTCTGCGCCCAGCCGTCCGGCCTGCTCGGTCGCGGCCCGGTCGACGGGCCCGCGCCGGGGGTGCCGGCGCGGTGCCGGCCCGGGGCCGTCGTGGTCATGGCACGGACGGTACGTCCGCCCTCGGACAGCGGACCGGTGCCACGCGGGGACGCAGCCGCTGTCGGAGGTCGTCCCTAGCGTCGTCCCCAGCTGAAGCGGGTGGTCACCGGACTCCCGCCGACCGTGAGGAGAGCGCCGTGATCATCGACTGCGACACCTGCCGGGTCCGCGGCCCCGCCTGCGGCGACTGCGTCGTCACCGTGATGCTCGGGCTGCCGGGGGCGCGTCCCGACCTCGACGTCGCCGAGCAGCGCGCCATCGGCGTCCTCGCGGCGTCCGGGCTGGTGCCGCCGCTGCGCCTGGTCCCGGGTGCGACCGAGCGCCGGGAGGCACCGCACGCGGCGCCGGACGCCTACGATCACCCGGGTGACGACGGAACCGCCCGCGCCGGCTGACGGCCCGCGGCCGGAGGACCTCCCGGGCTCGTCACCGTTCGACGAGCCGGGTGCGCCGGCGCACGGCGTGCCCGACCCCGTGCCGGGCGCGGCGTCGGCCACCGGGTCGGACGCGGGCCCGGACACCCGTCGGCGCCGCGGGCTGCGGCCCGGTGGCCTCGTGGCGGTGGCCCTCGTGGCGGCGGGCGCGGTCCTGGGCGGCGCGCTGGTGACCCGCGACCTCGGTCCCGACGACGCGCCGGTGCCGTCGACGTCGAGCACCGTGGCCGCACCGGTGCGTCCCGACGAGGGACAGGTGCGGCTCGACGCCATGGACGAGCTGCTGCTCGCCCGCTCGGCGGCACTGCTCGCCCGCGACCGCGACGCGTGGCTGGCCACGGTCGACCCGGCCTCCACCGACTTCGCGACCCGTCAGGCGGCCTTCTTCGACAACCTCGCCGAGGTCCCGCTCACCGACGTGCGGATGGAGTACGCCGGCGACGGCCCGGCGCTGTCGGCGCAGCGCGCGGCCGAGGTGGGACCCGGCGCGTGGGTGGCGCGGGTGTCGTTCGTCTACCGGGTGGCCGAGGCCGACATCGCCGACGTCCGCCGCGACCGGTACCTCACCTTCGTCGAGCGCCCCGGCGGCTGGCTGGTCGCCGACGACACCGACGGCGGCAAGAACATCGACCTGTGGGACCTCGGGCCGGTCACCGCGGTGCGCGGCGAGCGGTCGCTCGTCCTCGGCACGGGCGGTGACGCCGCGCTGCTGACGGACCTGGCCGCCCGTTCCGACGCCGCGGCCCGCGCGGTCGACGAGGTGTGGGGCACCGGGTGGCCGCGCACCGCGGTGGTGCTCGTCCCCGCCGACCAGGCGCAGATGGCCGCGCTGCTCAACCGGGCCGACGAGACCGGGCTCGACCAGATCGCGGCCGTGACGACCGGCGAGGTCGGCGAGGCGAGCGGCCCGGCGGCCGACCGCATCATCGTCAACCCGGCCGGGTTCGCCCGGCTGCGCGACGTCGGGCCCGACGTCGTGCTGACCCACGAGATGACGCACGTGGCGGTGCGGGCGCGCGGCCCGGGCCAGGGCCCGCTGTGGGTCAGCGAGGGCTTCGCCGACTACGTCGCCTACGCGGGCCGCGACCTGTCGCGCCGCCAGGTGGCGGGCGACGTGCTCGACCTCGTGGACGCCGGCGCCGGCCCCACCGCGCTGCCCACCGACGCCGATTTCGACCCGCGGCAGGGCGACATCGCACCGGCGTACTCCTCGTCCTGGCTGGCGATCGAGATGATCGGGCGCACCTACGGGCGCGACGCGCTGCTGGCCTTCGTGCACGCCCAGGTGGGCACCTACATCGCCGACGGCGTGAGCGGGCAGGACCCCGTCCCGGTCGAGCAGGCCGCGCGGGACCACCTCGGCACCGAGCTCGCGACGGTCGAGGCGCAGTGGCTCGACGACCTGCAGGAGCTCGCGGACTGACGGTGCGGGCCAACGGTCGTCGCTGCGGCCCCGCGGGCGAGCCGGTCGCACGACCGGCAGGGGCGGCGCCCTAGGGTCGTCCGCATGCCTGGTCCGGGTCGCACCCTCGTCGTCACCAACGACTTCCCGCCCCGTACCGGCGGCATCGAGTCGTTCGTGCTGGCGATCGCGCGGCTGCTGCCGCCCGACCGGGTGGTCGTGCACACCGCGCGCCAGCCCGGTGACGCCGAGCTCGACGCCACCCTGCCGTTCCCGGTGGTGCGCGACCCGTCCCGGCTGATGGTGCCGACACCCGCGATCACGCGCCGCGTCGCCCGCACCGCCCGCGAGCACGGCTGCGACCGGGTCTGGTTCGGGGCCTCGGCGCCACTGGGCCTGATGGCGCCCGCCCTGCGCGAGGCCGGCGTGCGACGCACGGTGGCCACGTCCCACGGGCACGAGATCTGGTGGGCCACGGTGCCGGCGACCCGGCCGCTGATGCGGGCGATCGGCGAGCGCAACGACGTGGTGACCTACCTCGGCGACTACACCCGGCGCCGGATCGGGGCGGCGTTCAGCCGGGCCGCCTACGAGCGGATGGAGCAGCTGACGCCCGGCGTCGACCACACCCACTACCACCCGGGTGCCGGCGGCCCGGGGGTGCGCGAGGAGCACGGGCTCGGCGACGCACCGGTCGTGGTGTGCGTGTCGCGGATGGTCGCGCGCAAGGGGCAGGACGTGCTGGTGAAGGCGCTGCCGGCGATCCGGGCGCAGGTGCCGGGGACGAAGCTGCTGCTCGTCGGCGACGGGCCGCACCGCCGCGCCGTCGAGCGGCTGGCCGCGTCGACCGGGATGACCGACCACGTCGTGCTCGCCGGCCGCGTGCCGTGGGACCGGACGCCCGCCTACTACGACGCCGGCGACGTGTTCTGCATGCCGACCCGCACCCGGCTCGGCGGGCTCGAGCCCGAGGCGCTCGGCATCTGCTACCTCGAGGCGGCGGCCACCGGACTGCCGGTCGTGGCGGGCGACTCCGGCGGCGCGCCCGACGCCGTGCTCGCCGGCGAGAACGGTTTCGTCGTCGACGGCCGCTCGCCCGAGCAGGTCGCCGACCGCGTCGCGCTGCTGCTGCGCGACCGCGACCTGGCCGAGCGCTTCGGCGTCCGCGGCCGCGCCTGGGTCACCGAGCGCTGGGGCTGGCAGGCCCAGGCGGACCGCCTGGTCGAGCTGCTCGAGCCCCGCTGACCCCGCCCGCCCAGCCGACCTGTCAGACCCTCCTCGGCCGCCCGCGGGACGGCCGTATGACACCTCGCGGAGGACGCCGGGCAGTCAGACGCTCGACGGGCGGCTGCGGGACGGGCGTCTGACATCTCGCCCAGGGCGCGGAGCGGGTCAGCCGCGGGAGATCGCCTGGACGACGGCGGCGCGGACCTCGTGCCGCTCCCAGCGGGCGGCGGTGCGCACCAGGCTTCGGGCGGTCAGTGCGAGCGAGGGCAGCGCCACCAGGACGGCCCACGCGGGCGAGGGCAGCCGGGCGGCGATCGACAGCGCGATGCCGAGGGCGGTGGTGGCGAGGACGAGCTGCGCCGAGTAGGAGGCCATCCGTCCCGGCGGCGCGGGGGAGTCGCGGGTGGTGCGCAGCTCGGCGCGGTGCGGCGAGGTGGTCGACCAGCGCAGGCAGCGGGCGACCACCTGCCCGCTCATCGCCACCAGCGCGACCACCATCGCGGTGACCGCGCTCGCGCTGGCGCGCCCGACCGCCTGCGACGCCGCGGCGACGGTCGCGGCGACGGCGGTGAGCAGCACCACCTCGGTGAGCACCCAGCCGCGCGAGAGCAGCCAGGTGCGGGCCGGGACGGGCAGGCTCTCGCGCCAGACCGCGCCCTCGCCGTCGAGGCAGAACGCGTTGACGCCGAACAGCAGCCCGGCGCCGGACGCCACGACCGCCGTGATGAGCACGACATCGGTCAAGCCGACGCGGGCCAGGAGGCCGCCGGCGACGGGAGCCACGACCAGCACGACCAGCCCTCGCCGCAGGGGGGGCGACCGCCAGACGCCGGCCCAGTCGGCGCGGCGCCATGCGCGCACCTCGGCGCCGGCGGCGTCCGGTGCGGGCAGCTCGTGCGGTTTGTGCCGGTGGGTCTCCTGCCGCGCCTGGTCGCGGCTCGGCCGCCGGGTCAGCGCGGCGTGCACCAGCGCACCGAGCGCGACCAGCCCGGCGGCGAGCACGAGGAGCACCAGCACGGTCAGGGCCGCGGCCGGCCCGCCGCCGCTCACCGTCTCCAGCGCGCGGTCCGAGACCAGGGCCGTCGGCGTCCGGTCGAGCACCCGGACGAGCAGCGCCCGGTCGACGACGAGCAGTCCCCAGACCGCCGTCGCGGCCATGGCGCCGCGCAGCCACCACCGGCCGCCGGGCAGCGTCCGGACGATCTCGACCGCCCAGGCGAGCACCTGCGCCGCGGCGGTGGCGACGACCGCCCAGGCCCAGGCGACCCCCACCGCGAGCAGCACGGCACCCGTGGCAGCGGGGCTCAGCGACCCGTCGGCCAGCGTCGCGCCCGGTACGGTCGTCGCGGTGACGCCGACCCCGGCGCCGGTCAGCAGCGTCAGGCCGAGCACCTGGATCAGCCAGGCCAGGTTGAGGGGCGCGAGCAGCAGCGCGCCGAGGTGCTCGGTCGACGCCGCGAGCGGGTAGGCGACCAGCTGCCCGCGCGGAACCACCTCGCGCCCTCCTGCGGAGGCGACGGCGGCCGTCACCAGGCCGACGAGCAGCAGCAGGTAGGCGCCGGCGAGCACCTCCGTGCTCTGGGAGCGCACGTCGGGCGGCAGGCGCTCCGCCGTCCCCGCGGCGGCGACGGCGAGGAGCGGGCCGAGGGCGACGACCACGACCACCGCGACCAGGGACCCGGCGCGGGCGGCGCGCGAGGTCATCGACCAGCGCAGGCCCACCAGGTGCCAGAGCTGGCGGACCGGTGTCACCGCAGCAGCTCGCGGTACCGCGCGGCACCCTGCTCGCCGGACAGGTCGCCGGCGGGCAGCGCCGCCACCTCCCGGCCGCCCCGCAGCACCACGGCGTCCTCGCAGCAGCGCACGGCCAGCTCGAGCAGGTGGGTCGAGACCAGCACGGCCGAGCCCTGCGCGCGCGCCTCGCGCACCAGGTGGAGCGTGGCGTCGACGCCGAGCGGGTCGACGCCGTCGAAGGGCTCGTCGAGCAGGAGCACCTGGGGCGAGTGGAACCCGGCCAGCAGCACCGAGAGCCGGCGCGACATCCCGTGGCTGAACCCGGCGCAGACCCGGTGCGCGGCGTCGCCGAGGTCGAAGCGCTCGAGCAGGTCGCGGGCGCGGTCCTGCCAGTGCGGCCCCATGCCGCGCATCCGGGCGGCGAGCTGCAGGTGCTCCCAGGGAGTCGCGCGCGGCACCAGGCCGCCGACGTCCGGGCAGTAGCCGGTGACGCGCTTGGCGTCGAGCGGGTGGCTCAGGGCGTCGACACCGGCGAGGTGCACGGCGCCGCCGGACGCCGGGAGCACACCCGCGAGCACCTTGAGCGAGGTCGACTTCCCGGCGCCGTTGCGGCCCACCAGGGCCACCGACCCGCCGCCCACGACGTCCAGGTCGAGCCCCTCGACGGCGGTGATCTCCCCGAACTCGACCCGCAGCCCGCGCACCCGCACCAGCGCCGCGACGTCGCCGCGCCTGCCGGCCGGGGGCCCGGTCGTGGTGGCCGGGCCGGCGGGGGAGGCGGGGTGCACCGTCCCAGTCTCGCCGAGGCCCACGCTGCGCGAGCACCGAACCGTCTCGTTCGCCCGCCGCCCGGGCGTGCTGCTCAGGCGTAGAGGCGCTCGACCGCGTCGGCGTAGTCGTCCATCACGACGTTCCGCTTCAGCTTCAGGCTCGGGGTGAGGTGGCCGGACTCGACCGTGAAGTCGATGTCGAGCACCTCGAACTTGCGGATCGACTCGGCCTTGGAGACGGCCTTGTTCGCGTCGTCGACCGCGGCCTGCAGCGCGGCGAGCACCGTCGCGTCCTTGGCGGCCTCGGCCGGCGTCATCGACGGCAGGTCGTTGTTCGACAGCCAGGCCGGGAGCATCTCCTCGTCGATGGTGATCAGCGCGGCGATGAACGGCTTGGCGTCGCCGACCACGATGCACTGGCTCACCAGCGGGTGGGCGCGCAGCCGGTCCTCCAGGACGGCCGGGGCGACGTTCTTGCCGCCGGCGGTCACGAGGATCTCCTTCTTGCGGCCGGTGATGCGCAGGTAGCCGTCGGAGTCGAGCTCGCCGAGGTCGCCGGTGTGGAACCAGCCGTCCCTGATCGCCTCGGCGGTCGCCGCCGGGTTGTTCCAGTAGCCGCGGAACACGTGCGGGCCCTTGAGCAGGATCTCGCCGTCCTCGCCGATGCGCACCGAGTGGCCGGGCAGCGACGGGCCGACCGTCCCGATCTTGGTCTTCTCCGGGAGGTTGACCGAGTGCGGCGCGGTGGTCTCGGTGAGGCCGTAGCCCTCGAGCACCGTCAGGCCGATGCCGCGGAAGAAGTGGCCGAGGCGCTCGCCGAGCGGGGCACCGCCCGAGACCGCGTACTCGGCCCGCCCGCCCATGGCGTCCCGCAGCTTGGGGTACACCAGCTTGTCGAACAGGGCGTACCGCAGCCGCAGCCCGAGGCCGCTGCTGCCGGTGTCGAGCGCCTTGCTGTGCTCGATCGCGGTCTCCGCCGCCCGGCGGAAGATCTTGCCGCGGCCGCCGGCCTCGGCCTTCTGCTCGGCCGAGTTGTAGATCTTCTCGAACACCCGGGGGACGGCCAGCAGGAACGAGGGCCGGAACGAGGCGAGGTCACCCAGCAGCTGCTTGATGTCGCCGCTGTGGCCCAGGGTCGCGCCGCTGGCCATGCACAGCACCTGGATGTACCGGGCGAACACGTGGGCGAGCGGCAGGAACAGCAGCGTGCTGGCGCCCTCGGCCGAGACGACCTGCTCGATCCGCCTGACCGTGTTCTCGGTGAGCACGACGAAGTTGCCGTGCGTCAGCTCGCAGCCCTTCGGGCGTCCGGTGGTGCCGGAGGTGTAGATGATCGTCGCGAGGTCGTCCAGACCGGCGGCGCTGCGCCGCTCCTCGACCCGGACGTCGTCGACCTCGGTGCCGCGGGCGGCCAGGGTGTCCAGGTCGCCGTCGTCGATGGTCCACACGTGCTGCAGGCCCGGCAGGTCGCCCTGCACCTGCTTGACCGTCCCCCGGTGCTCGTGCGACTCCACGACGACGCCGACGGCGCCGGAGTCGCCCAGGATCCACTGCACCTGGTCGGCCGAGGAGGTCTCGTAGATGGGGACGGTGACCGCGCCGGCGAACCAGATGGCGCAGTCGGTCAGCGTCCACTCGTAGCGGGTGCGCGACATCAGCGCGACGCGGTCGCCCGGCTGGACGCCGGCGGCGACCAGGCCCTTGGCGAGCGACTGCACCTCGGCCAGGAAGTCGGCCGCGTTGACGTCCTGCCACTGCTCCCCGACCTTGCGCCGGTAGACCACCAGGGCGGGCCGGTCGGTCGCGTTGCGGACGACGAAGTCGGTGATGTTGGCGGAGGGGGAGACCTCCACCAGGGCCGGTGTGTGGCTCTCGCGCACTGGAGCTCCTGCGATCCGGGGGTGGGCGTGCTGCGCACCCTACTCGTCGGTACGGTCCGGGTCACGCGTCTCGGACCTCTGCCACAGTGGTGCGGTGCCCGTGCTGGACCTGGTCGACGACACCTGGGTCGCCCGAGCACCCGAGGTCGTCGCCGACGCCGTGCACGACCGGGCCCGCTGGACGAGGTGGTGGCCCGGCCTGCGGCTGACCGTCACCCGCGACCGCGGCGTCAAGGGCCTGCAGTGGGTCGCGCAGCCCGCCGACGACCTGCCGCACCGGAGCCGCCGCGGCCGCCCGGTGCGCTGGGTCGGCACGCTGGAGCTGTGGCTGGAGCCGTGGGGTGCCGGGACCGTCGTGCACCACTACCAGCGCCTCGACCCGCAGGGGACGGTGCTCGCGCCGCGGCAGGTCGACCGGCTGCGCGCCGCCCGGGCGCGGGCGTGGAAGCACGCGGTGCACTCCCTCAAGGACGAGCTCGAGCAGGCCGCGGCGACGCCGGCGGCGCTCGCCGACCCCCCCGCACCGGTCAAGGCGGGCCCCGCACGCGCCGACAACCAGGGACGATGAGCGAGATGACCGACCACGACGCGCCTGCAGGCGAGGCCGGGGAGCAGCGCTGCCCCGAGTGCGGGGCGCTGCGGCCGCCGGCCGTCGCCTGGTGCACGCAGTGCTACGCCCGGTTCGACACCCCGGACGCCTCGGGCAGCGGCTCCGGGCACGGCGCGGGGACCGACGGGACCCCCGGCACCGAGTCCGTCCCCGCGGCACCCGAGCTCGGGCCGGCGCACCCCGTCCGCGGCGACGCACCCTCGGCCGACCCGGCCGAGGTCGAGGCCCGCGCCCAGGAGCTGCTGGCCCGCCTGTCCGCCGAGGGCGGCGGGGGTGGCCGGGTCCGCTCCCTGTCCGGACGGGTGCAGGGCCGCGGGCCCAAGATCGGCCTGGTCGTCGTGGGCACGCTGGTGCTGACCGGCCTGCTGTTCGGCGCGATGGCGGTGCTCGGCGCCCTGCTCTGAGCCCGGCGCGGGCCGGTAGCCTCGGCGGCGACCACCGCCGAAGAACGCCGACAAGGAGCCGTCCCCGATGGCCGAGTCCACCGAGTCCAGCACCGCCGTCGACGCACCCCCCGCGCAGGTCCTGGCCGTCATCGCCGACCTGGAGTCGTACCCGGAGTGGGTCGGCGGCGTGAAGCAGGTCGAGGTGCTGGCCAGCAAGGCCGGCCGTCTGTCCCGAGCGCGGTTCGTCGTCGACAACGGCCCGATCAAGGACACCTACGTCCTGGACTACACCTGGAAGGTCACCAAGGCCGGGACGGGGACCGTCTCCTGGTCGCTCGTGGAGGCCTCGGTCATCACCCGGCTGGACGGCTCCTACGAGCTGGCCGCCGCGGGCGACGGCACCCAGGTGACGTACCGGCTCTCCGTCGACGTGAAGATCCCGATGCTCGGCATGCTCAAGCGCAAGGCCGAGAAGGTCATCATCGACACCGCGCTGAAGGGCCTGCGCACGCGGGTCGAGGGCTGACGGCCGCGACGTGAGCCGTTCTGCCGCAGGGCGTCCCGTGCCGGACGACGTCTCGGCGCGCACGCTGCTGTTCACCGGCAAGGGCGGCGTCGGCAAGACCACGGTGGCCGCCGCCACGGCGGTGCACACCGCCCGCCGCGGCGTGAAGACGCTGGTGCTGTCGACCGACGCGGCGCACTCGCTCGGCGACGCGCTCGGCGTCGGGCTCGGGCCCGAGCCGACGGAGGTGGAACCGGGCCTGTTCGGCCTGCAGGTCGACCCCCGCACGCGGCTGGAGACGCACTGGCGCCGTGTGCAGGAGCACCTCGTCGCGGCGCTCGACGAGCTGGGAGTCGACCCGGCGGCCGCCGAGGAGATGACGGTGCTCCCGGCCGCCGAGGAGGTGCTGGCGCTGCTCGAGCTGCGCGACCAGGTGCGCGAGGGCGGCTGGGACGTCGTCGTCGTCGACTGCGCGCCGACGGCCGAGACGCTGCGCCTGCTCGCGCTGCCGGAGGCGTTGTCGCTGTACGCGTCCCGCGCCGTCCCGGTCGGACGGCGGGTGGCGCGAGCGGTGCGGGCCGGGGTCGTCGGCGAGGTCGGGGACCCCGTGATGGCGGCGCTGCACCGCCTGGCCGGCGAGCTGGCCGACGTCCGCGCGGTGCTCACCGCACCCACGACCGCGGTGCGCCTGGTCCTGACCGCCGACTCGGTGGTGCTGGCCGAGGCGCGGCGCTCGCTGACGTCCCTGGCGCTGTACGGGTACCCGGTCGACGCCGCCGTGGTGAACCGGCTCGTCCCCGACGGCGACGACCCCTGGCGCTCGGCCCGTGCCCGCGCCGAGCGCGAGGTGCTGGGGCAGGCGCGCGACAGCTTCGGCGCGGTGCCCCTGCTCGAGGTGGCGCACGTGGTGGCCGAGCCGGTGGGCACCGTCGCGCTGGCCGGGCTCGCCGACGACCTGTACCGCGAGCACGACCCGCTCGAGGTGGTCGACCGCGAGCCGGTGATGGACGTGGCCCGCAGCGGCGAGGAGTTCGTCCTCAGCCTCCGGTTGCCGCTGGCGCGGCGCGAGGGACTCGACCTGTCGCGCCGCGAGGACGACCTGGTGCTGAGCGTCGGCGGCAGCCGCCGGGTGCTCACGCTGCCGAGCGCGCTGCGGCGCTGCCGGGTGGTCGGCGCCTCCCTGCGCGACGAGGTGCTGCGGGTGCGGTTCGAGCCCGACCCCGAGCTGTGGCGGCCGCTGTGACCTCCGCGGCTGGTGGGCCGGGGTACGGGATGGCGGACGGGACGGCGGGCGAGCCGGTGGGGAGCGTGCACGAGGAGACGGCCCGGCTGTTCGCGGCGCTGGAGGGTGCGGCCGCCGCGTGGACGCGCGGCGACCAGGGGGCTGCGGGAGCCGGCGGAGGCGGCGGCGCCGACGGTGACGGTGGTGACGCCGCCGCTGACGGGCCGGCCGCCGGCCACCTGCCGACCACCTGCGGGGTGTGCCCGCTGTGCCTCGCCCTGGACCGCCTCGGCCGCCAGCGTCCGGAGGTGCTGTCCCACCTCGGCGACGCCGTCCAGGCGCTCGGTGCGGCGCTGCAGGCGCTGACGACGCAGCCGCCGGGCGGGGGCGGCGCCGAGACACCCACGCGTGATCGCGGCCGCGAGCGGCCGCGCAGCGAGCGGATCGACGTGACGGACTGACCGTCTTTCGTTCTGTCTGAACGCAAGTGCCAGCACTCGGACGCGTCACCGACACGTCCTGCAGCCGAGCACTAGGCTCGACGCCGTGATCACGGTCGGCGTCGACATCGGTGGTACGAAGATCGCTGCTGCAGCGGTCGACGGGGACGGGGTGGTGGTCGCGCGCGCCCGTCGCGACACCCCCGAGGAGCACGCCGCGGCGATCCTGCACTCGGTGGCCGAGATGGTCCGCGAGTTCACGGCCGACCACGAGATCGGCGCCGTCGGCGTGGCGGCTGCGGGTTTCGTCGACGCCGCCCGGTCCAGCGTGGTGTTCGCGCCCAACCTGCCGTGGCGCGACGAGCCGCTGCGCGACCTGCTGCAGGCCGAGGTCGACATCCCGGTGGTGGTCGAGAACGACGCCAACGCCGCGGCCTGGGGCGAGTTCCGGTTCGGAGCGGGCCGTGAGGCCGACGACATGGTGCTGGTGACGATCGGCACCGGCATCGGCGGCGGCGTCGTCAGCGACGGCGCGCTGCTGCGCGGCGGCTACGGCATGGCGGCCGAGATCGGGCACCTGCGCGTGGTGCCCGGCGGCCTGCTGTGCGGCTGCGGCAACCGCGGCTGCTGGGAGCAGTACGGCTCCGGCAGCGCGCTCACCCGGCAGGCCAAGGAGCTCGTCGCCGCCGACCCGGTCGCCGGAGCGGCGATCCTCGCGCTGGCCGGTGGCTCGGTCGCCGAGGTCGAGGGGGAGATGGTGACCGCGGCCGCCGAGGGCGGCGACCCGGCGGCGACCGGACTGATGACGTCCTTCGGGCTCGAGTTCGGCGCCACCCTCGCCAGCCTGGTGGCGGTGCTCGACCCCGAGCTCGTCGTCATCGGCGGTGGCGCGAGCCAGGCGGGTGAGCTGCTGCTGCACCCGGTCCGGAAGGGCTTCGGCGCCGAGCTGATGGGTCGCGGGCACCGTCCGCAGGCGCCGGTGATGACCGCGCAGCTGGGCAACGACGCCGGGATGATCGGCGCGGCCGACCTCGCGCGCGACGTGCTGCCGGGCGGCCGGACGGCGTGAGCCCGGCCCGTCCCGACGACGAGGGGCCGCTGGCCGTCGGCGTCGACATCGGCGGCACCAAGGTCGCGGCGGGGCTGGTGGGCACCGACGGCGCCGTCGTCGCCACCCGCCGCCGCAGCACCCCCGGCCGCGACGTCGTGGCCGTCGAGGACACCATCGCCGGCGTCGTCACCGAGCTGCTCGAGGTGGCCGGTGACCGCGAGGTGGTCGGGATCGGCGTGGGCGCAGCGGGTTTCGTCGACGCGGACCGCGAGGTCGTGCTCTTCTCGCCGCACCTCGCCTGGCGCCGCGAGCCGCTGCGCCGGGCGCTGTCGGACCGGCTCTCCCGCACCGTCCTGGTCGACAACGACGCCAACGGCGCCGCGTGGGCGGAGTGGCGCTTCGGCGCCGGCCGGGGAGAGACCCGGCTGGTGTGCCTCACGCTCGGCACGGGCATCGGCGGCGGCCTGGTCGTGGACGGACGGCTGGAGCGCGGCCGGTTCGGCATGGCGGGGGAGTTCGGGCACATGGTCCTCGTGCCCGGCGGCCACCGCTGCGAGTGCGGCAACCGCGGCTGCTGGGAGCAGTACGCGTCCGGCAACGCGCTCGGCCGGGAGGGCAGGGAGCTCGCGGGTGCGGGGTCGCCGGTGGCGTCCGAGCTGCTCGCACGGTCGGGCGGTGACCCCTCCGCCGTGGTGGGGGCGGTGGTGACCCAGGCCGCGCTCGCCGGCGACCCGGCCTCGGTCGAGATCGTCCGCGAGGTCGGGCACTGGCTGGGCCTGGGCGTCGCCAACCTGGCGGCGGCCCTCGACCCCGGGACGGTCGTGGTCGGCGGCGGGGCGAGCGAGGCCGGCGAGCTGCTGCTCGGTCCGGCCCGGGAGTCGTTCTCCCGCAACCTGACCGGGCGCGGCTACCGTCCGCAGGCGCGTCTGGTCGGCGCCGAGCTCGGCCCGCTGGCGGGGATGGTCGGGATGGCGGACCTGGCCCGGCACGAGGCGACCGCGTGACGACCCCGTCGGACGACCCGGCCGGTGCGCGCGTCCTGAAGGTGCTGACGTGGAACGTGCGCGACCTGCTCGGTGACCCGTTCGCCGTCACCCGGGTGCTGCGCGCGGCGCAGGCCGACGTCGTCTGCCTGCAGGAGGCGCCGCGGTGGCCCGGGTCGCGGAACCGGTTGGCGTCGTTGGCATCCGATGCGGGTCTGTTCTTCGTGGTCGGCGGCCGGGTCTCGGCCGGTACCGCCCTCCTGGTCAGCCTGCGTACCCAGGTGCTGTCGGCGCGGGCGGTGCGGCTCCCGGTGCGCGGGTGGCGCACCCGGCCGCGCGGCGCGGTGACCGCCGACGTCGCGCTGGTCGGCAGCGCACCGGTGCGGGTCACCTGCCTGCACCTCGGGCTGGACGAGGCCGAGCGCGCCCGCCACGTCGCGATGCTGCTGGCCGGCCAGCCGGACGACCGTCCGGTGCTGCTGGCCGGCGACCTCAACGAGCGGCCGGGCGGTCCGTCCTGGCAGGGCCTGGCTGCGCGGGCGGTCGACCCCGACCCCGCTGCCCCGGCGACGTTCCGCGCCGCCCGCCCGCGGGTGCGGATCGACGCCGTCCTGGTCGACCCCGCGCTGGAGGTCCGCTCCTCCGGGTTCCCGGCGGGCGTCGACGAGGCCGACGTGGTGGCGGGCAGCGACCACCGCCCCGTCCTCGCCGAGGTCGTCCTGCCACCGGCCTGACAGCCGCCGGCGGATCAGGGGCGGGGGCGGTCGGGGACGAGCTCGTCGGCGAGCTGCTCGAGGAACAGGCCGATGTCGGTGACGACGCCGCGGGCCTGGGACGAGCCGCGGTCGGCGAGCTTGACCACGGTGGCGGGGTTGATGTCGACGCAGACCAGCGGCACCGAGGCGGGCAGCAGGTTCCCGGTGGCGACCGAGTGCAGCATCGTCGCGACCATGATCGCGAAGCCCACGTCGTGCAGCTGGGCACGCATCGCGCGCTGGCCGTCGATCACGTCGGTCACCACGTCGGGCAGCGGGCCGTCGTCGCGCACCGAGCCGACCAGCACGAAGTCCTTGCCCTCGGTCACCAGCGCGTGCATGACGCCGGACGTGATGACGCCCTGCTCGACGGCCGCGGCGATCGAGCCGGCCCGGCGCACCAGGTTGATGGCGCGGATGTGGTGCTCGTGCCCGTGCTCGACGCCCTGGCCGCGCGACAGGTCCACACCGAGCGAGGTGCCGAAGATCGAGGACTCGATGTCGTGGGTGGCGATCGCGTTGCCGCCGAACAGCACGTCGACGTAGCCCGCCTTGACCAGCGCGACCATCGCCGGCGCGGCGCCGGTGTGCACCACGGCCGGTCCGCCCACCCACAGGATCCGCTTGCCGGCCGCCTTGACCTGGCGCATCTCCTCGGCGAGCTGGCGCACCAGCAGCGCCTGCGGCTTCTCCGAGCTGACCTCGGAGTTCATGAACTCGAAGACCTGGTCGTCGGCGGTCGGCGCGGCGATCTCGCGCACCACCCGCACGCCGGACGGGCCGCAGACGACGCGGTCGCCGGCGCGGGCGTCCGAGACCGGGACCGTGCGCACCGACAGGTCCCCGGTCTCCGCGGAGCCGGTGACGAGCAGGCCGCAGTCCATCTCGGGCTGCTGCACCTCGACCCAGTGGCCGTCCAGGCGCACCTGGGTGGTGAGGTTGGTGGTGGAGTAGAAGTCGGTGGGGAAGACGCCGTCGGCGTCCACCTCGCGCAGCACCGCCTCGCCCGGCTCGACCATGTTGATGCCGTAGGTGTTGAGCCGCATCAGGATCGAGGCGAGCAGGTCCTCGCCCTCGGCCGTCACCTTGATGCGCGCGTAGGACTCGTCGCCGGAGTCCTTGCCGACGTCGAGCCGCTCGATCACGTAGTCGCCACCGAGCGCGCGCACGTCGCTGGCGCACCGGCTGAGCACCCCGGAGTCGAGCAGGTGGCCGCGGATCTCGACGGTCTCCTGCGAGCGGCTGGACGTCATGCGCGGGCCTCCTGGCGGGGTGGGTGCGGGGCGGTGCTCCGGCGCCGGTCGGGCGCCGCGAGCAGGTATACCGCTCCGGCGCCGGGGCGCGCAGCGAGGGGTCGTGCCGGGTGGTGCGAGGCGGGGGAGCGCCGGGGTCAGACCACGGCTCCGTCGTCGGTGTCCTCGCGCTCGTCCGGCATCCGCACCACCAGGGTGACGAAGCCCGCGACGAAGGCGAGCACCGCCGCACCGATGAGCACCGAGGGGGCGTCGCGCCAGACCAGCGCCGCGACGAGCAGGAACAGCGGCCCGCCCAGGGCGCCGAGCCACGCCAGCGCGCTGACCGGGTCGGTCGGGTGCAACGACGGCGGGTCGTCCGGGACGAAGTGCTCGTCGAGCGCTGCGAGGGCGGGGTCGTCGCGCTCGGCGGGCGGGTCCTCGCGCCGCGCCGGGCGGACGGCGTCGGCCGGCGGGCGGATGGCGTCCCAGCCGAGGCCGGGCACCGCGTCGGCGTCGTCCTCGTGGTGCGGCGCGCGGCCGACCGGACGGCGCTGCCCGGGCGCGGGGGGAGCCACGGGCGGCACGGCGCCGGGGGTGCCGGACCAGTCCTCGAGCTCGATCTCGGTCCAGGTCATGCCGTCGTCACCGGTGCGGGCGGTGCCCGCGGCCTCGGTGGTGGGGGCCTGCGCGCCGTCGGTGACGTCGACCGCGTCGACGGCGGCCGCCGCCTCCTCGTCGTCGGTCACGACGCGCAGGTCGTCGGCGTCCCAGTGGGCGACGATCTCGGCCCAGGCCGCATCGACGTCGATGTCCCCATCGCCCGATGTATCGCTCATGCCGCCACCTCGTTCGCGACCCGCCGCACGAACTCGGTGCTGCGCGCGAAGATCAACGGGGCGTCCTCGTCCATGGTGGCGACGTGGAAGCTGTCGTGCAGCGTGAGATCGGTGACGTCGGTGCTCGACACCCGGTCGAGCACGTGCTTGCCGCTCGAGGTGGGCACCACGTGGTCGACCTTCGACCGCATCATCAGCAGCGGCGCGGTGACCTGCGGCAGCGACGCCTTGACGTCGCGGAACAGGTGGGTCGCGGAGTGCAGCGCGTGCAGCGGGGTCTTGGGGTAGGCCACCTCGACGACCCCCTGCTTGCGGATGTCGCTGGCGATCGGCGTCAGGCCGGGCACCAGGTGCCGCAGGACCGGCAGGGGGAACATCCGCACCGACCGGGTCGGGAACTCGCGCCGGTCGGTGAGCGAGACGCAGGGGTTGACCAGCATCAGACCGGCCACCTTCTCGGGGTGGTGCACGGCCAGCCGCAGCGCCAGCGCACCGCCCATCGACAGCCCGCCGACGAAGACCTTCTCGTGCTGCTCGGACAGGTCGAGCAGCGCGTGCTCGACCTCGGCGTACCAGTCCGGCCAGCGGGTCGTGTTCATCTCCCGCCAGGTGGTGCCGTGCCCGGGCAGCCGCGGGACGGCCACGGTGAGGCCGTCGTCGGCGAGGGCCTGCGCCCACTCGGACATGCTCGCCGGGGTGCTCGTGAACCCGTGCAGGAGAAGCGCTGCGACGGGGCCGCCGTCGTGGCGGATGGGCTCTGCACCCGGCATCAGTGGCACGTCGTCATCGTGTCACGCGCCGGGCTGGGCGGTCGAGGGGATCGGCCGGTCGGCGCCCGTTCGGCGGGTGCGGGGCGGGGGCGTTCGTCCGACCGTGGCACGAGGGGGCGCGCGAGTCCGTAGAGTCCTCGTCACGGTGGGCGCGGTCGCGTCCCGTGCGGGGCGTGGCGGAGGGACAGCGGTGTTCTACTGGGTGCTCAAGTCGATCGTGCTCGGGCCGGTTCTGCGCGCGCTCTTCCGGCCGTGGGTCACCGGTCTGGAGAACGTCCCCGAGAAGGGGCCCGCGATCCTGGTCAGCAACCACCTGTCGTTCTCGGACTCGTTCTTCCTGCCGCTGGTCGTCCCTCGCCGGATCACGTTCCTGGCCAAGGCCGACTACTTCAACGGCCGCGGGGTCAAGGGCCGCCTCACCGCCTCGTTCTTCCGCGTCGCCGGCCAGGTGCCGGTCGACCGGTCCGGCGCAGGCGCCGGCGACGCAGCCCTGCGCACCGGCCTGCGCGTGCTCGGCGGCGGCGACCTGCTCGGCATCTACCCCGAGGGCACCCGCAGCCCGGACGGCCGGCTCTACCGCGGCAAGACCGGCGTCGCGCGGATGGCGCTGGAGGGCCACGTCCCGGTCATCCCGGTGGCCATGGTCGACACCGACAAGGTGCAGCCGATCGGGCAGAAGGTGCCGAACATCGGCCGCGTCGGCGTCAAGATCGGCGCCCCGCTCGACTTCTCCCGGTACGAGGGCATGGAGTCCGACCGGCTGGTGCTGCGCTCCATCACCGACGAGGTGATGTACGAGCTGATGAAGCTGTCCGGCCAGGAGTACGTCGACGTCTACGCCGCGACGATGAAGGACCAGCTCGCCGAGGCCATGCGCGAGCGGATCGCGACCGCCCGGGCGCGTGCCCAGGCGGCCGCCGCCACCGCCGCCAGCCGCGCCGCCGACGCGCGGGCGCGGATCGAGGCGGCCCGCGACGAGGCGGCCGCCGCGCGCCAGCAGCGGTCGGTCGACCTGTCGGAGTTCCCCGAGGACGACCCGCACTACGACCCCGAGGTCGACCTGCGTGCCGTCGAGGGGCACCGGTTCGACCTGCCGGAGGACGTCGCCCCGGAGGACGAGCTGCCCGACGCCGCGCCGGTCACCGACGGCGACGGACCGTCGCGCGACTGACGCCCACGTGCCCGGGACGGACGCCGTGACGCCCTCGCCGACCTCCTCGGTGCCGGACGCCGAGCCGGACGCCGGGCAGGACGCCGGACGGGGACGCCGCGGGCGCCGCGACCTGCGCCGGCCGGAGCGCGACCTCGGGTTCGCCGCAGCCCTGTGGCGCGCCGTCGACGTGTTCCGCGGCGTCGCCGCCGTCTACGCCGTCGTCGCCTACGCCACCCGCGAGGAGCCGTACCGCAACCCGGTGCTCGGCTGGGTCGTGCTGGCCGTGATGGCCGCCTGGTCGGTCTGGGTGTGGCGCGCCCCGCGGCGGTCGGTGGCGCTGCTCGTCACCGACCTGGCCCTGGCGTGCGCCGCGGTGCTGGCCACCCTGGCGGTCGACACCGCCCAGACCGCGGCGGCCACGAACACGCTGCCGCTCGTCTGGCCCGCCGCCGCGGTGCTGTCGTGGGCGGTGTGGCGCGGGCCGGTCACCGGCGTCATCGCCGCGCTCGCCGTCGGGGCCGCCGACCTGGTCGTGCTCGACCCCGTGGACCGTCCGGCGCTGCACAACATCGTCCTGCTGCTGCTCGCCGGGGCGGTCGTCGGCTTCGCGGCCGAGCTCTACGAGCGCACCCGGCGCGAGCTCGCCGTCGCCGTCGAGCAGGCCGCCGCCGCCCGCGAGCGGGAGCGGCTGGCGCGCGACATCCACGACTCGGTCCTGCAGGTGCTGGCGTACGTGCAGCGCCGGGCGGGGGAGCTGGGCGGCGAGGCGGGCCAGCTGGGGCGGATGGCGGGCGAGCAGGAGGTGCGGCTGCGCAGCCTGGTCTCGGGCCGGCCGCGTCCCGCTGCCGGCCCGGGCGCCGCGGGTGGCTCCGGGGCCGCAGCCGAGGCGGACCTGCTCGCCGCCCTGCAGGCGCTGCAGGCGTCCACGGTGACGGTGTCGGGACCGGCGCAGCCGGTGCCGCTGCCGGGCGGGGCGGTCGAGGACCTCGCCGCCGCCGTGGCGGCCTGCCTGGACAACGTGCGGCGGCACGCGGGCGAGGGCGCCCGCGCCTGGGTCCTGGTCGACGACGAGGGCGACGCCGTCGTGGTGAGCGTGCGCGACGACGGCCGGGGCTTCGACGCCGGGCGCCTCGCGCAGGCGGAGGAGGACGGCCGGATGGGTGTGTCGCTGTCGGTGCGCGGCCGGGTGGCCGAGCACGGCGGCACCACGTCGGTGTGGTCGCGCCCGGGGGAGGGCACCGAGGTGGAGATGCGGGTGCCGCGCCCTCCCGGCCGTGCGCGCGGCGCGTCCTAGGGTGGACCGGTGAGCGACGACGCCCCCGCGGCCCCGCCCCCGTCCGAGCAGGAGGGGCCCGTCCGGGTCCTGGTCGCCGACGACCACCCGATGTGGCGCGAGGCGGTGGCGCGGGACCTCGAGGAGGCCGGCTACCAGGTGGTCGCCACGGCGGCCAACGGTGCCGAGGCGGTGCGCCGGGCCGCCGCCACCTCGCCGCAGGTGGTGCTGGCCGACCTGCAGATGCCGGGCACCGACGGCGTGGAGGCCACCCGGCAGATCGTCGCCGCCGACCCGCGGGTGCGGGTGCTCGTGCTGTCGGCCAGCGGCGAGCAGGCCGACGTGCTGGAGGCGGTCAAGGCGGGCGCGACCGGGTACCTGGTGAAGTCGGCGTCGCGGCCCGAGCTGCTCGACGCGGTGGCGCGCACGGCCCGGGGCGACGCGGTGTTCACCCCCGGCCTGGCCGGGCTGGTGCTCGGCGAGTTCCGGCGGATGTCGTCCGGCCCGGCCGTCGACCCCGGCACCGGCGCCCGCTCGGACCTCACCGAGCGCGAGACCGAGGTGCTGCGGCTGGTCGCCAAGGGGCTGTCGTACAAGGAGATCGCCGCACGGCTGGTGCTGTCCCACCGCACCGTGCAGAACCACGTGCAGAACATCCTGGGCAAGCTGCAGATGCACAACCGGGTCGAGCTGGTGCGCTACGCCATCGCCACCGGCCTGGAGGACCCCACCAGCGACGACTGAGCACCCGTCCGGGTGCTCCGCCGCACGGCGGCGCAGTGTCCTCGAGAAATTTCTGCGCCGGGCTGTAACGCCCCGGCGGGGTCGTGCGATGGAGCCCTCGGACGCGGTCGCTGCCCGAACCCCCGAGCGGGCAGCGGCCGCTTCCTGCGTCTCCGGACGGACACCCGCGAACGGCCGCTCCGGCGCCGATCGTGGCGCGTGCCGGGAGGGGACGGGTGCCCGTCAGCGGTAGCGTGGTGACCATGCCGACCGCCCCCACGACGCTCGCACCGCGCCGCCCGTTCGGCGCCGTCGTCACCGCGATGGTCACCCCCTTCACCGCCGACGGCAAGGTGGACCTCGACGCCGCCGCCGCGCTCGCCTCCCGCCTGGTCGACGACGGCCACGACGGCCTGGTCGTGCACGGCACCACCGGCGAGGCGTCCACCACCTCCGAGCACGAGAAGGTCGAGGTGCTGCGGGCGGTGCTCGACGCCGTCGGCGACCGTGCCGTGGTCGTCGCCGGTGCCGGGACCAACGACACCGCGCACTCGGTCGAGCTCGCCCGCCAGGCCGCCGCCGCCGGCGCCCACGGCCTGCTGCTGGTCACGCCCTACTACTCGCGGCCCCCGCAGGCGGGCATCCTGCAGCACTTCACCACCATCGCCTCGGCCACCGACCTGCCGGTCATGCTCTACGACATCCCGGGCCGCTCGGGCGTGCCGATCGCCACCGAGACCCTGCTGCGCGCGGCCGAGCACCCCCACGTCGTGGCGGTCAAGGACGCCAAGGACGACCTGTTCGCCGCCTCGGAGGTCATGGCCGCGACCGACCTGGCCTGGTACTCCGGCAGCGACCAGCTGAACCTGGCGCACCTCACCCAGGGCGCCGCCGGCGTGGTCAGCGTCGTCGGCCACCTGGCCGGCGCCCGGCTCGCGCGGATGGTCGCGGCCGTCGACGCCGGCGACCTGGTGGCGGCCGTGGCCGAGCACCGCGCGCTGCTCCCGCTGACCCGGGCGGTGATGACGCTCACCCAGGGCGTGATCATGGTCAAGGCCGGCCTGCAGGCCCAGGGCGTGCTCGCCCACCGCACGGTGCGCCTGCCGCTGGTCGAGGCCACCGACGACGAGGTCGCCGCCGTCACCGCCGCGCTCGACGCGCTGCCCGCCCACTCCTGACCTGACAGTCACCTCCCCGTCGCCTCGATCTGGAGCTCCGTGAGCCACCCGCACCCCGAGCTGCCCGCCCCGCCGCCCCTGCCCGCCGGCGGCCTGCGGATCGTCCCCCTCGGCGGCCTCGGCGAGGTCGGCCGCAACATGGCGGTGCTCGAGATCGGCGGCAAGCTGCTGGTCATCGACTGCGGCGTGCTCTTCCCCGAGGACCACCAGCCCGGCGTCGACCTGATCCTGCCGGACTTCGAGTACATCGCCGACCGGCTCGACGACGTCCTGGCCGTGGTGCTCACGCACGGGCACGAGGACCACATCGGCGCGGTGCCCTACCTGCTGCGGCTCAAGCCCGACATCCCGCTGCTCGGCTCGCAGCTGACGCTGGCCCTGATCGAGGCCAAGCTCAAGGAGCACCGGATCACCCCGCTCACGCTGACGGTGAAGGAGGGCCAGGTCGAGCGGCTCGGCCCGTTCGAGTGCGAGTTCGTCGCGGTGAACCACTCCATCCCGGACGCGCTCGCCGTCGCGGTCAAGACCGCCGCCGGCACCGTGCTGCACACCGGCGACTTCAAGATGGACCAGCTGCCGCTGGACGGCCGGATCACCGACCTGCGCGCGTTCGCCCGGCTCGGCGCCGAGGGCGTCGACCTGTTCATGGTCGACTCCACCAACGCCGAGGTGCCCGGCTTCACCACCCACGAGCGCGAGATCGGCCCGGTGCTCGACCGCGTCTTCGCCGGCGCCGAGCGGCGGGTCATCGTCGCCTCGTTCGCCTCGCACGTGCACCGCGTGCAGCAGGTCCTGGACACCGCGTGGGCGCACGGCCGCAAGGTCGCGCTCGTCGGCCGGTCCATGGTGCGCAACATGGGCGTGGCGGCCGACCTCGGCTACCTCACCGTCCCGCCCGGAATCCTCGTCGACGCCCGCCAGATCGACGACCTGCCCGACGAGCAGGTGGTGCTGATGTGCACCGGGTCGCAGGGCGAGCCGATGGCCGCGCTGTCGCGGATGGCCAACAACGACCACAAGGTGCGGATCGGCCAGGGCGACACCGTGGTGCTGGCGTCCTCGCAGATCCCCGGCAACGAGAACCCGATCAACCGGGTCATCAACGGGCTCACCCGGCTCGGCGCCACCGTCGTGCACCAGGGCAACGCCAAGGTGCACGTCTCCGGCCACGCCTCCGCCGGCGAGCTCCTCTACTGCTACAACATCCTGCGCCCGCGCAACGTGATGCCGGTGCACGGCGAGGTGCGGCACCTGCACGCCAACGCCGCGCTCGCGGTCCGCACCGGCGTGCCGCCGGAGCGGGTCGTCGTGGTCGAGGACGGCGTCGTGGTCGACCTGGTCGACGGCGTCGCCGAGGTCGTCGGCGCGGTGCCGTGCGGGTACGTCTACGTCGACGGCTCCTCCGTCGGCGAGATCACCGACGCCGACCTCAAGGACCGCCGCATCCTCGGCGACGAGGGCTTCATCTCGATCTTCGTCGTCGTCGACTCGTCCTCGGGCAAGGTCGTCGTCGGCCCCGAGTTCGCCGCCCGCGGCGTGGCCGAGGACCCCGCCGTCTTCGACTCGATCAAGCCGCAGGTCGTCGCGGCCCTGCTCGAGGCGACGGCCAAGGGCTCGACCGACGTGCAGCAGCTGCAGCAGGTGGTGCGCCGGGTCGTCGGCCGCTGGGCCGGCAACAAGCTGCGTCGCCGCCCGATGATCATCCCCACCGTCGTCGAGAGCTGACCGCGACGCAGCAGGTGCCCCTTCGACGGGCTCGAAGGGGCACCTGCTGCGACCTCAGACGGTGACGGGCTCCGGCGCGGGCTCCGGCTCGGCGACGTGCTTGCCCTTCGCCGGGTGGGACGGCCACCAGAACCGCTCTCCCATCAGGGTCACCAGCGCCGGCACGAGCAGGCTTCGCACGACCAGGGTGTCGAGCAGGACGCCGAAGCCGACGATGACGCCGATCTGGGCGAGCTGCACCAGGGGGAGCACGCCGAGCACCGCGAACACTGCCGCGAGCAGCACGCCGGCGCTGGTGATCACGCCGCCGGTGACGGCGAGGGCCGTGGTGATCGCCTGACGCGCCGGGGCTCCGGCGACGGCCTCCTCCCGGGCGCGGGTGGTGAGGAAGATGTTGTAGTCGACACCGAGCGCCACCAGGAACAGGAACGTCAGCAGCGGGGTGCTGACCTCCAGCGGCGGGAAGTCGAGCAGGTTCTGGAACGCGAACCAGCTCGCGCCGGTGCTGGCGACGTAGGTGGCGACCACGGTGAGCACCAGCGTGACGGCGGCGACCACCGAGCGCAGCAGCACCAGCAGGACCACCAGGACGATCCCCAGGATCACCGGGAACAGCACCAGCCGGTCGCGGGCGGCGGTCTCCCGCGAGTCGAGGGCCTCGGCGTCCGAGCCCCCGACGAGCGAGCCGGGGTCGGCCTCGTGGGCGGCCTCGCGCAGCGCGCGGACCTGGTCGAACGCCTCCTCGGTGCCCGGCTCGCCGCTGAGCACGACCGACAGCGGGACGAGGTCGGCGCCGCCCTCGCCGGGGCTGACGGCGTCGACACCCTCGACGCCCTCGGCGGCCGCCTCCACCGCGTCGGCGCGGTCCGCCGAGGCCATGACCACCGCCGGCTCGCTGGTGCCGGCGGGGAAGGCGTCCGCGAGCTGCTGCTGGCCGACGACCGCCTCGGGCGTCTCGAGGAACTGCTCCTCGGGCGACTGCCCGATGGTGAGGCCGATGCCGCCGGCGGCGAGCACGCCCAGGGCGAGCACGGACGCGACGACGGTGACCACGGGCCGGCCGGTGACGGCGGCCCCGACCTTGGCCCACACGCCGGTGCGGGTGGGGTCGGCCTGGCCGAGCCGGGGGACGAAGGGCCAGAACAGCCGGCGTCCGAACAGCACCATCGCCGCGGGCAGCACGAGCAGGGCGTAGACCAGCGCGACCGCGATTCCCGCGGCGCCGGCGTAGCCGAGCGACTGCGCGAACGGGTCCTTCGCGAACCCGAGGGCGAGCAGGGCCAGGATCACGGTGCCGCCGCTGGCGAGCACGGCCGGTGCGGCCGAGCCGAGCGCCCGCCGCATCGCCTCGTGCCGGTCCTCGACGTGCCGCAGCTCCTCGCGGTAGCGGGCGATGACGAGCAGCGCGTAGTTGGTGCCGGCGCCGAACACGAGCACCGAGACGATGCCGGTGACCGCGCCGTCGGCGCGGACGTCGGTCAGCCGGCTCATCACGGCCAGGACCTTGGCGGCGACCTGGTCGCCGGTGCCGACGACGGTCAGCGGGACGAGCCACAGCCAGGGGCTGCGGTAGGTGAGCAGCAGCAGCAGCGCCACGACGCCGGCGGTGGTCGCGAGCAGGGTGATGTCGGCGCCGTCGAAGACCTTGCCGATGTCGGCGCCGAACGCCGGCCCGCCGGTGAGGGCGACGTCCAGGCCACCGGGCAGGTCCTCGCGCAGGGCGGCGCGCAGGTCGTCGACCGCCTCGCCGAGCTCGGCGTCCGCGAGGTCGGCCGGCAGCGGGATGACCACGAGCGCGGTCGTGCCGTCCTCGGAGACCTGCGGGGCGGTCGGGTCCTGCGCCCCGGGCTGCCCGGCCGGCGGACCGGCGGGCGCCCCTGCGCCGTCGGCGCTGCGGGCCAGCACGTCACCGGCCACGGCGAGCGCGCGGCCCGCGGCCTCCTGCGCCGCCGCGAGGTCGTCCTCGGTGAGCTCGCCGTCCTCGCGGGAGAACACCGCGATCGCGGGGGAGACCTCGGAGGAGGGCAGCTGCTCGCGGGCGGCGGCGGCCCGGGCGGCCTCGGCGTCGTCGGGCAGCGCGGCCGCCGTGGTGGACACCGGCTCGGCCTCGCCGGCCAGCGCGAGCACGCCGCCGGAGACGAGCACGGCCAGCAGGACGACCAGCCACTTGACCCGGCGGCCGACGAGGGGGCCGAGGACCCGGGCTGGCCACCCGGTCGGGGCGGGCGGCGCGGCGGAGGACGTCTGGGCTGCCACGGAGTATCCTTCCAACAGCGAATAGTTCGACGGTGGAAACGTTAGGCGCCGTCGGGCAGGATGGCAAGCGGGCCGCGCGGACGTTCGGCGGACGTGCGGCGGACGTGCGGTGGATGTGCAGGGACGCTCGGGCAGGCGGACGGAGGTGGCGGTGGTGACAACCGACGAGGCACGCGGCGGGCGGTGGCACACGCCCCGCGACGGCGCGAGCGGTCCACCCGACGCGGCCGGGCGCGAGCAGGCGGCGGCCATCGTCGACGCGCTGCGCACCTACGTGATGGAGACCGACCGGTACATCGGCGATCGTGGCGGCGCCGCCGGACTGCACCGCACCGACCTCGACGCCCTGACGCACGTGCTCGCCGCCGCGCACGCCGGGCAGACGATGACGGCGGGCGCGCTGTCGGAGCTGCTGCGGCTCAGCCCGCCCGCCACCTCCGCGCTGCTGGCCCGGCTCGAGCAGGTGGGCCACGTCCGCCGCACGCACTCGGCCACCGACCGGCGCCGGGTCGAGATCGAGGTCGAGGACCAGGCGCTCGACGTCGCCGAGGGAGTGTTCCGGCCGCTCGGCACCGCGATGGGCCGGATGATCGCCGGGTACGACGAGGCCGAACGGGCCACCGTGCTGCGCTTCCTCCAGGACGCCGTGCGGGTCACCCGCGAGGCGCGCGGGGAGAGCGACCCGGACGGCGTGCCGGTCCTGCCGTCCACAGGCCGTCCGGGACGTCGTCCGTCCACAGGCCGGGGCTGATCCGGCCCGCGCCGTCGGTCCGCGGACCGAGGCTGGTCGCGTGCCGGACGGGCGGTCCGGCGGGACGGAGGCGGCGATGGGGACGGCGGCAGCAGGGACCGCGGCGGCGGCGGCGGAGGCCGGCGGAGCATCACCGGGCGCGAACGAGGTGCGGCTGGTCGGGCGGGTGAGCGCCGATCCGCAGGAGCAGGAGCTGCCCAGCGGCGACCGGGTGGTCACGCTGCGGCTGGTGGTGCCGCGCGAGCGGCCGCGACCGCGCTCGTCGGGGAAGGGCGGTCCGACCGGTGGGGCGTCCGGCGGGGCGAGCGTCGACACCATCGACGTCGCCTGCTGGAGCGCGCGCACCCGCACCGGCGCGCTGCGGCTCGCCGCCGGCGACCACGCAGAGGTGAGCGGGTCGCTGCGGCGCCGGTTCTTCCGCGCGGGCGGGGCGGCCGTCAGCCGGTACGAGGTCGAGGCCGCGAGCGTGCGCCGGGTCCGGGCGTGAGCCCCGCCCCCCGAGCCCGCCCTCGCGTGCGGCGTGTGGCGCGTGTGAATCCTGTGACGACGCACTAGCCTCCGACCATGGCGATCCGTACGTCTTCCCCCGTACGCTCCGCCGGCCGAGGGACGACGCGTGCCGCTGCTGCGGCGCCGAAGGGTTCCACCAGGCCGTCCGGGCGCAAGCAGGCTCCACCGGCGCGCGCCGCGAAGGGCACGCCGCTGCCGCTGCGCGCCGCCCGCGGCGTGTTCATGGGCACCGCCCACCTGGTCGGGGGCACCGCCCGCCGGATCGGCAGCACCACGCGCGAGCTCGACCCCGAGCTGCGCCGCGACGGGCTGGGCTTCACCCTGCTGGCGCTGGCGATCGTCGTCGCGGCCGTCGAGTGGTGGGGCGTCGAGGGCGTCTTCGGCGACGTCGTGCACGCCGTGGTCGCCGGCACCCTCGGACGCGTCGCGCTGGCCCTGCCGCTGGTGCTGCTGTTCTTCGGCGTCCGGCTGATGCGCCACCCCGACCTCGCGGCGGCCAACGGCCGGATGGGGATCGGCACCACCTTCCTCGTCGTCGCCGCGGCGGGCCTGGTGCACCTCGCGTCCGGCCTGCCCTCGCCGCCGGAGGGCGCCGCCGCGATGCGCGCGGGCGGCGGCATCATCGGCTACCTCGTGTCCTCGCCGCTCGAGGCCGCGGTCACGGTCTGGGCCACGGTGCCGCTGCTGGTGCTGCTCGGCTTCTTCTCGCTGCTGGTCATCACCGCCACGCCCGTGCACGCCATCCCCGAGCGCCTCACCGCGCTCTACCACCGGCTGACGCTGCACCCGGCCGCCGACAAGGCCGACGGCGACGACGACGGCTCCGACTTCCCGCGCGACTCGCGCGACCCCGCCGTCCGCAAGGGCAAGCGCGCCCGCCGGCTCGACGAGGGCGACGAGGCGTTCGAGACGCCGGTCACCGTCGTGCCCGACCGCCGCCGCAGCCGCCGCTTCGCCGGCGCCACCGCCGTCGGTGCCGACGGCGAGCCGACGGCCGTCGTCCCGGGCACGCCGGCCGAGGGTGCCGAGGGCACCGGCGGTCCGCGCCCGGGCCAGAAGCGCGACGTCCCCGGCCTGATCGTCCCCGGCGGGGCCACCGCCGTGCGCCCGGGTGCCGGTGCCGTCGACCGCACCGAGAAGGCGACCCTCGAGCCGCCGCCGCACCAGCCGCTGCCCGAGCGCACCGAGCAGCTGCTGCTCGCGGGCGACGTCACCTACACGCTGCCGCCCAACGAGGTGCTGGCCCCGGGCTCGCCGCACAAGTCGCGCTCGGCCGCCAACGACCGCGTGGTCGAGGCGCTGACCGGGGTGCTGGAGTCCTTCGACATCGACGCCCAGGTCACCGGCTTCAGCCGCGGTCCGACGGTCACGCGCTACGAGGTCGAGCTCGGCCACGGCGTCAAGGTCGAGCGGGTCACGGCGCTGTCGAAGAACATCGCGTACGCGGTCGCGAGCGCCGACGTCCGGATCCTGTCGCCGATCCCGGGCAAGTCCGCGATCGGCATCGAGATCCCGAACGCCGACCGCGAGACCGTCTCCCTCGGCGACGTGCTGCGCTCTCAGGCGGCCCGGCGCAACGAGCACCCGATGCTGATGGGCGTCGGCAAGGACGTCGAGGGCGGCTACGTCGTGGCCAACCTCGCGAAGATGCCGCACCTGCTGGTGGCGGGCGCCACGGGCGCCGGCAAGTCCTCGTTCGTGAACTCGATGATCGTCTCGATCCTCATGCGCGCCACCCCCGACGAGGTGCGGATGATCCTGGTCGACCCGAAGCGGGTGGAGCTGACCGGCTACGAGGGCATCCCGCACCTCATCACCCCGATCATCACCAGCCCGAAGAAGGCCGCCGAGGCGCTGCAGTGGGTCGTGCGCGAGATGGACACGCGCTACGACGACCTGGCGACGTTCGGGTTCAAGCACGTCGACGACTTCAACAAGGCGGTGCGCGCCGGCAAGGTGCAGCCGCTGCCGGGCTCGGAGCGGCGGATCGCGCCGTACCCGTACCTGCTGGTCATCGTCGACGAGCTCGCCGACCTGATGATGGTCGCGCCGCGCGACGTCGAGGACTCGATCGTGCGGATCACCCAGCTGGCCCGGGCCGCGGGCATCCACCTGGTGCTGGCGACCCAGCGGCCCTCGGTCGACGTCGTCACCGGCCTGATCAAGGCCAACGTGCCGTCGCGGATGGCGTTCGCGACGTCCTCGCTCGCCGACTCCCGCGTCGTGCTCGACCAGCCCGGCGCCGAGAAGCTGATCGGCCAGGGCGACGCGCTGTTCCTGCCGATGGGCGCGTCCAAGACGATGCGCGTGCAGGGCGCCTGGGTCACCGAGGGCGAGGTCAAGGCGGCCGTCGAGCACGTCAAGGGCCAGCTCAAGCCGGTGTACCGCGAGGACGTCGCGGTGCAGGCGCCGAGCAAGCAGATCGACGACGACATCGGCGACGACCTCGAGCTGCTGCTCCAGGCGACCGAGCTGGTCGTCACCACCCAGTTCGGGTCGACCTCGATGCTGCAGCGCAAGCTGCGGGTCGGGTTCGCCAAGGCCGGCCGGCTGATGGACCTGCTGGAGTCGCGCGGCGTGGTGGGACCGTCCGAGGGCTCCAAGGCGCGCGACGTCCTGGTCAAGCCGGACGACCTGCCCGGCACGCTGGCGCTGCTGCGCGGCGAGGACCCACCGTCGGACGCCGAGGACGCCTTCGACCAGGACGCCCCCGGCGACCGCTACGGCGACGACCCCGTCGCCGTCATGCACGCCGGCGCCGCCGAGCCGGAGGACGAGGACGCCTGGGGCCTGACCGGCCGGGGGTGAGCCGCATCACCACCCGGCCGCGCGACGCGCTCGCGGGACCCGTCGCGCGGCCCGCGCCTGGCCGACCGGGGCGCCCGGCTCGCGTAACCTGTCCGCCGTGACACCACCCGTGGCCGCCCCCCGCTCGGTGGCCCTGGTGACCCTCGGCTGCGTGCGCAACGAGGTCGACTCCGAGGAGCTGGCCGGCCGTCTCGCCGACGCCGGCTGGACCCTGGTCGAGGACGCCGCGGACGCCGACGTCGCCGTCGTCAACACCTGCGGCTTCGTCGAGCAGGCCAAGAAGGACTCGGTCGACGCTCTGCTCGAGGCCTCCGACCTCAAGGACGGCACCGCCCGCACCCGGGCCGTCGTGGCGGTCGGCTGCCTGGCCGAGCGGTACGGCACCGAGCTGGCCGACCAGCTGCCCGAGGCCGACGCCGTGCTCGGGTTCGACTCCTACGCCGACCTGTCCGGGCACCTCGACGCGATCCTGCACGGCGAGAAGCCGGCCTCGCACGTCCCGCGCGACCGCCGCACGCTGCTCCCGGTGAGCCCGGCGGCGCGGCAGCAGGCCTCGGCCGGCGTCGCCGTCCCCGGCCACGCGGGTGCCACCGCCGTCCCGGCCGCGGGTGCCACCGCCGTCCCGGCCGCGGGTGCCACCGCCGTCCCGGCCGCAGGTGCCGGGGTCGCGCCCGCCCCGCTCGACCTCCCGCTCGGGCTCGCACCGGCCTCCGGTCCCCGGGTCGTGCGACGCCGCCTCGACGGCCGGCCGTGGGCGCCGCTGAAGCTCGCGTCCGGGTGCGACCGGCGCTGCACGTTCTGCGCCATCCCCGCCTTCCGCGGCTCGTTCCTGTCGCGCCGCCCGGCCGAGGTGCTGGAGGAGGCGCGCTGGCTCGCCGACCAGGGTGTGCGCGAGGTGTTCCTGGTCAGCGAGAACTCGACCTCCTACGGCAAGGACCTGGGAGACATCCGGCTGCTCGAGACGCTGCTGCCCGAGCTGTCCGCGATCGAGGGCATCGACAGGGTCCGGGTGTCGTACCTGCAGCCGGCCGAGGTGCGTCCGGGCCTGCTCGAGGCGATCGCGCAGACGCCCGGCGTCGTGCCGTACTTCGACCTGTCGTTCCAGCACAGCGCGCCCGACGTGCTGCGGCGGATGCGCCGCTTCGGCGGCACCGAGCCGTTCCTGGAGCTGGTCGGCCGGGTCCGCGCGCTCGCCCCGCAGGCGGGCATCCGCTCCAACGTCATCGTCGGGTTCCCCGGCGAGACCGAGGACGACCTCGCCGACCTGCACGACTTCCTCGAGCGCGCCATGCTCGATGTCGTGGGTGTGTTCGGGTACTCCGACGAGGACGGCACCGAGGCGGCCGGCCTCGAGGGCAAGCACGACGCCGAGACGATCGCGCACCGGCTCCGCGTCACCACCGACCTGGTCTCCGAGCTGACCGACCAGCGGGCCGAGGCGCGCGTCGGCGAGCAGGTGGTCGTGCTGGTCGAGGAGCTCGACGACGACGGCGTGCCGGTCGGCCGCGCGGCCCACCAGGGCCCGGACGTCGACGGCACCACGGCGCTGGTGGGGGAGCGGGCGGCGCACGTGCGGGTGGGCGACCTGGTCACTGCGGTCGTCACCGGCACCGAGGGCGTCGACCTGCTGGCCGAGCCGGTGCCCGCGTGAGCGTCACCGCGCCGGTGACGACCCGGCCGAGCAACTGGAACCTCCCGAACGCGCTGACGGTCCTGCGGATCCTGCTCGTCCCGGTGATGGCGGTGCTGCTGCTGCACGGCGCGGGGGAGGACCCGTGGTGGCGCGTCGGCGCGCTCGCGGTGTTCCTGCTGGCCATCGCCACCGACCGCGTCGACGGCGAGCTGGCCCGCCGCAAGGACCTCGTCACCGACTTCGGCAAGGTCGCCGACCCGATCGCCGACAAGGCCCTGATCGGCACCGCGCTGGTGCTGCTGTCGGTGCTCGGCCTGCTGCCGTGGTGGGTCACCGTGCTGGTGCTCGGCCGCGAGATCGGCATCACCCTGATGCGGTTCGTCGTCATCCGGCACGGCGTGATGCCGGCCGGCCGGGGCGGCAAGCTCAAGACCGTCCTGCAGTCGATCGCGCTCGGGTTCTTCATCTTCCCGACCGAGATCTGGCTCGACACCTGGGTGCTGGTGATCGGCTGGGTGGTCATGCTCGCCGCCGTGCTGGTCACGCTGGTGACCGGCGCCGACTACGTCGCCCAGGCGTTCCGGCTGCGGCGCGGCTCGGACCGCACCGCCGCCAAGCAGGCCGCCCGCCAGGGCCGGGCGTGACGGCGGCTCGTCCGCACCAGCACGACCACGGGCACGCGCCCGAGCACGGGGACGAAGCCCGGGTGGCCCTGCTCGCGGCCGAGGTGGTCCGCCGCGCGGTCGCGTCCGGGACGGGCCTGGCCACCGCCGAGTCGCTGACCGCCGGCATGGTCTGCTCGGCACTCGGCGCGGTCCCCGGCGTCTCGGCGGTCCTGCGCGGCGGCCTGGTCACCTACACCTGGGACGCCAAGCAGCAGCTGCTCGGCGTCGGCGCCGAGGTGCTGCGCGAGCACGGCGCGGTGAGCGAGCCCGTCGTCCGGCAGATGGCCGCCGGCGCCCGCGCCGCCCTCGGTGCGGACCTGGTCGTCGCCACGACCGGGGTGGCCGGGCCGGGGCCGTCCGAGGGAGTGCCGGCCGGGACGGTGTGGGTCGCGGCCCAGCGGGGCGACGCGCCGGCGGTGGCCCGCCGGCTGGAGCTGCACGGCGACCGGCAGGCGGTGCGGACGGCGACCACCGCGACCGCGCTGGCGATGCTGCTCGACCTGCTGGCCGAGCCGTCGACGGCCGCGCGCGATGCGGCCGGAGCCGCCCCCGGCGAGTGACCGCGGGGGCGCCCGCTCACCCGTGCGAGGGCGCCCCGGACCCTGCCTGTCACCGCCCGTGAGCGCACCCTCGACGATCCGAGGGTTTTCCCTAGTTCTTCGCCCGAAACCCCCCGAACCGGACACGACGTGGCTAGGTTCCGGAGCGGCCGGCAGAGACCAACGGGGTCTCGGGGGAGGCCGCTGGAAGAGGGAGATGTTCGTGACCAGTTCAGCGCGCAAGGGCGTGGTGGCACTGTCGGTGCTCGCCGCCGCAGCCCTGACCGGCTCGTTGGCCCAGACGGCTACCGCCGCGGCCCCCGAGCTCGCGCCCCTGAGGACGGCCAGTGCGCAGGCCGCCGTCGAGGGCAGCTACATCGTCATGCTGAAGGACAGCATGTCGACCACCGGTGTGGGCGACGCCACCAAGCGCGCCTCCGCCGCGGGCGCCAAGGTCGAGCGGAAGTTCACCGCCCTGAAGGGCTACTCGGCCACGCTGAACGCCTCGCAGCTCGAGCAGGTCCGCAAGGACCCCTCGGTCGCCTACGTCGAGCAGGACCAGCAGGTCAGCCTGAGCACGACCCAGACCGGCGCCACCTGGGGCCTGGACCGGATCGACCAGCGCGACCTGCCGCTGAACGGCACGTACACCTACACGCCGACCGGCGCGGGCGTGAAGGCCTACATCATCGACACCGGCATCCTCACGACGCACCAGCAGTTCTCGGGCCGGACGGCCACGGGCTACACCGCGATCAACGACGGCCGCGGCACCACCGACTGCAACGGCCACGGCACCCACGTCGCCGGCACGGTCGGCGGCACCACCTACGGGGTCGCCAAGGGCGTCACGCTGGTCCCCGTCCGCGTCCTCGGCTGCAACGGCTCGGGCACCAACGCCGGCGTCATCGCCGGCATGGACTGGGTGGCCAACAACCGCTCCGGCGCCTCGGTCGCCAACATGTCGCTCGGCGGCGGCGCCTCGCAGGCCACCGACGACGCGATCGGCCGGATGACCTCGCGCGGCGTGACCGTCGTGGTCGCGGCGGGCAACGAGAACCAGAACGCCTGCAACGTCTCGCCGGCCCGCGCGCCGTCGGCGATCACCGTGGGCTCCACCACCCGCACCGACGCGCGGTCGTCGTTCTCCAACTACGGCTCCTGCGTCGACGTGTTCGCGCCGGGCAGCGACATCACCTCGGCCTGGTACACCTCGACGTCGGCGACCAACACCATCTCCGGCACCTCGATGGCCTCGCCGCACGTCGCGGGCGTCGCCGCCCTGTACCTCCAGGGCAGCCCGACCGCCTCGCCCGCCACGGTCACCAGCGCGATCGTCAGCACCTCCACCCCGAACAAGGTGACCGGTGCCGGCACGGGCTCGCCGAACCGGCTGGTCTACTCGCTGCTCACCGGCGGCGGCACCACGCCCCCGCCCACCGGCGGCGCCTGCGCCACCACCGTCGGCGGCAGCGTCGGCTCCCGTGCCGAGGTCGTCGCGACGAGCTACACCACCACCGCCTCGGGCACCCACACCGGCTGCCTCACCGGCCCGTCGGGCACCGACTTCGACCTGTACCTCGACAAGTGGAACGGGTCGAGCTGGGTCGAGGTCGCCGCGGGCGAGGGCTCCTCGTCCACCGAGAACGTGACCTACAACGGCACCGCCGGCCAGTACCGCTGGACCGTCTACGCCTACAGCGGCTCCGGCAACTACAGCCTGAAGTTCGGGCGGCCGTGATCTCGGGGCTCGCCCTCACCTGATCGACAGTCAGACCCTGCACCCGAACCTCGGGTGCAGGGTCTGACTGTTCGCCGGGTACGAGGGGTCGGGCGCCCGCCACGCCTGGACCGACGAGCGGCGCGAGCGCAGCGAGCCAGCCGAGGAGGGAAGGCGTGGCGCACCAGGCGCCGGGCCCGGGCGAGCGGAGCGAGCCCCAGAAACACAGCGGAACACCTGTCCGGTGCGGGGAGTTGAGACCGGTATGAAGGACGGGACGACGGTGCGACGGCCCGACCCGGCGGTGCTCCGTCCGGGTCCGCGGAGCGGCACTCCCGCGCGACCGTCGGTGGCCGCGGGTACGGTGGGACCAGCAGGCAGGGCAGCAGGACGGGGACACGGCAGCCACCCGGTGGCGGCACCCCCGGTGCAGCAGGAGGGAGGTCGCCCCGTGGTCGTGCTCCGACGCGAGATCGGCGACGTCCTGCGCGGCGCGCGCCAGCGGCAGGGCCGCACCCTGCGGCAGGTCTCCGGCCAGGCCCGGGTCTCCCTCGGCTACCTCTCCGAGGTCGAGCGCGGCCAGAAGGAGGCCTCGTCCGAGCTGCTGGCCTCGATCTGCGGGGCGCTCGACGTCCCGATGTCGGCGGTCCTGCGGGAGGTCAGCGAGCGGGTCGCCACGGCCGAGGGGCTGAACGTCCCCGACACCGTCCCGGCCGACCTCGGCACCTTCCCCGACGAGCTGCCGGACGACTTCGACCCGCGCCTGCTCCGCGTCGGCTGAGCGCCGACTCCGCCCGGCTCAGCCCGCCCGGCGGGCCGCGAGCATCCGGCGCAGCGTGTCGGTCCCGGTGAGCAGGTTCTGCCGCACCGCGGGGTGCGCATCGCGGTCCTGCGCCAGGCTGTCGGCGCGCTCCAAGAACGCCTCGTCCGCGACGGCGTAGGGGAACAGCAGCCGGATCATCGCGCCGGCCATCAGCAGCCCGCCGGACGCGAGCCCGGGCAGCGCGTCGAGGTACCGCTCGGCGAACGGCCGCAGCAGGTCCTCCTGGCCCGGGCGCCAGAACAGCCCGCCGGTCTGGATCAGCGGCTGCCCCATCGGCACCCGGTGCTCGGTCACCAGCGCGTCCCACGCCTCCTGCTTCGCCCCGGCGTCGGCGTGCGCCGCGCGCACGCCGAGCGCCCGCACCCACGACTCGGGGTCGGGGTCGGTCTCCTCGAGCGCCCGCACCGCGGCGTCGTCGAGGTCGCCGAGCTCGCTGCGCCGGGCCAGCACGCGCCAGGCCAGGTCCAGGTCGTCCTCGGCGGCGTCCGCCAGCAGCTGCAGGTGCTCGTCGGTGCTCGCCGAGGCCGCCAGCGTGCGCAGCGCCGCGGTACGCAGCGCCGGGTCGTCGACCAGCCCGGCGGCGGTGACGGCCACCCGGTCGAGCAGCACGGCGACCTGGGGCCGCGGCGCCCACGCCTCGGCCGCGCGCACCGACAGCGCCAGGAACGCCTCCACCACCAGGGGGCTCCGCTCCGCCGCGAGCGCGCCGGTGAGGGTCGTGACGACGTCCGAGGCGGTGGTCTCGCCCTTGACCAGCATGTCCCACGCCGTGGTGCCGGCCAGCGCGCGCGACAGCGGGTCGGGCAGCCGGCCCGCGCGCTCGGTCAGCAGCCGTGCGGAGCCGGCGTCCGGACGCACGGCCGCGAACGTGAGGTCGCCGGCGTTGAGCAGGTGCACGTCGGCCGCGGGCAGGTCGACAGGGGTGCTGGTGCCGCTGGTCTCCACGGCCGTGGTGGCGACGGGCTCCAGCCCGCCGTCGTCGGTGGCCGCCAGGCTGAGCACGTCGAGGCGGTGCGGCCGCGGGTCGTCGGCGTCGGGGGAGCGGACGGCGAGCACGCCGTCGGCCAGGCTGATGGTGTCGGTGCCCGACCGGTCGAGCCAGGCGGTGGTCCACGACGTGAGGTCGCGCCCGGCGGCGCGCCCGACGGCTGCGACCAGGTCGTCCAGGGTCGTGCTGCCCCACTGGTGGTCGCGGAAGTACGCCCGCAGGCCGGTGAGGAACGCGTCGTCACCGACGAAGGCCGACAGCTGCTTCAGCACGCTCTCGCCCTTGGCGTAGGTGATGGCGTCGAAATTGCCATCGCCTGCGCGACGTCGGGCACGTCGGCGCGGATCGGGTGGGTGCCCGGCCCCATGTCGGCCCGGTAGCCCTCCAGCTTCAGCTGCACCAGCGTCCCGGCCCAGGCGTCGACGTGCTCGGTGGCGCCGGCGCTCGCCCAGGTCGCCGCCCAGGAGGCGAACGCCTCGTTGAGCCACAGGTCGTCCCACCAGCGCATGGTCACCATGTCGCCGAACCACATGTGCGCCATCTCGTGCAGCAGGATGCTGGCGCGCTGCGCACGCTGGGCGTAGCTGGGGGAGGAGCGGAACAGCACGGCGTCGGTCCAGGTGACGCAGCCCCAGTTCTCCATCGCCCCACCCATGTTCGGGACGAAGACCTGGTCGTAGCGGCGCTGCGGGAAGGGCAGCCCGAAGTGCTCGGCGAACCAGTCCAGGCCGCGGGCGGTGAGGTCGAACAGCTCGTCGGCGTCGCGCTCGAGGTAGCGCGCGAGCGACTGCCGGGCGTACAGGCCGAGGTCGTGGTCGCCGTGCTCGCGGCGGAGCTCGACGAACGGCCCGGCGTTGACGACCACCACGTAGGTGGCCAGCGGCGGGGTGTCGCCGAACCGCCACACCCGCGCCGCCGGGGCGACGTCCTCCGGCGCCGCCTCGACCGATTCCGGCGCGGAGCAGGAGGTCACGGTCCACGACTCGGGCGCCGTCACCGTGAAGGCGTGCGGCGCCTTGAGGTCGGGCTGGTCGAAGCAGGCCCACACCCGGCGCGCGGCGTCCGGCTCGAACGAGGTCCAGACGTAGACGAGCTTGTCCGAGGGGTCGACGGTGCGCAGGACGCCGGCCGCGCTCGCGGTGTCGTGCTGGGCGGCCTCGACCACCAGGACGTTCTCCGCCGCGAGGTCCGGCAGCGGCAGCCGTCCCGCGTGGACGGTGGACAGGTCCAGCTCGCGGCCGTTCAGCGTCGCCGAGGAGATCTCGGCGACGCAGTCGACGAACGTCGTCGCGCCCGGGCGGGCGCACGCGAACGTGGTGGTCGAGACCGACCGCAGCGTCGGGCCCTCCAGCAGCCCGGTCAGGTCGACCTCGATGTCGTAGCGGTGCACCTGCACCAGGGCGGCGCGCTCCTGCGCCTCGGACCGGGTCAGGCTCGCGGGTTCGACCATGGGCACACCGTAACGACGGCGGCCCCCGTGCGCCGGGGGCCGGACCTCACCCCGGCTGGTCCACCCAGGTGACGAGCTGCAGGACCACACCGTTCGGGTCGGTGACCTGCAGGTAGCGCTCGCCCCACGGCTCGGTGGTCGCCGGCGTGGTCAGCTCGACGCCCTCCGCGAGCAGGCGCTCCTGCTCGGCGTCGACGTCGTCGACGACGAACGCCACGAGGAGGCCGTCGGCGGGCCCGGCCGCCGCAGCCGGCGTGAACGACGACAGCCCGACGCGCAGGTAGATCAGGTGGAAGCCGACGTCCGGGCGCGTCAGCGACACGACGCCGTCGTGCTCCATGTCGGTGCGGAAGCCGAAGTGGTCGCGGGCGAAGCGGGCGGACGCCTCGGGGTCGGCGACGTTGAGGGACAGGGCGGACGCGGTGACCTGCACGGTGCTCCTTCGATCGGTGATCGCCGTACGTCGTACGGCGTTGGAGGAGCGTACGCTGTACGGTGTACGTTGTCCAGCGTGACCGACGACCCCGCCCGCACCGTCCGGCTGCTCTGGGGCCTGCCGCAGCCGGGCGCCCGCCGGGGACCCCGGCCGGGGCTCGACGTCGCGACCGTCGTCGACGCCGCGGTCGCGCTCGCCGACGCCGACGGGCTGGAGGCCGTCACGGTGCGCCGGCTGGCCGAGCGGCTGGGCGTGGCGCCCATGACGGTGTACGGCTACGTCCCCGGCCGGGAGGTGCTGCTCGACCTCATGGTCGACCGCGTCCAGCTGGCGATGACGCGGCCGCCGTGGGGACGCGCCGGGTGGCGCAGCCGGGTCCGGCGGGTCGCCGAGGCGAACCGCGACCTGCTGCGGCAGCACCCCTGGGCCGCGCAGCTGCCGGGGACGCGGCCGGCGCTCGGCCCGGGCCTGCTCGCCAAGTACGAGCACGAGCTGGCGGCCTTCGACGGTGCCGGGCTGGACGACGTCCGCACCGACGACGCGCTGACCTTCGTGCTCGGGGTCGTCCGGGCCCAGGCGCTGGCCGCCCAGGACGCCGCCGCCGTCCGCGACGGGTCGGGGCTGACCGAGCAGCAGTGGTGGGAGCAGGCCGGGCCGGTGCTCGCCGAGGTCGTCGACCCGGCGGCGTACCCGCGGGCCGCACGGGTGGGCACCGCGGCCGGTGCGGCGCAGGGTGCGGCCTACGACGCCGAGCGGGCCTGGCGGTTCGCGCTCGAGCGCCTGCTCGCCGCGCTCGACGACCTCGTCGCCGCGGCGGCTCAGCGCCGGTAGCGCTGGTACTGCGTCCGGCGGCGCGAGGGGGACCCGCTGGACGAGCCGAGCGGTGCCTGCGCCCGACCGTCGTCGGTCGGGGTGGGTCCGCGCTGGCAGGACGGGCAGTAGAAGGCGGTCCGGTCCTGCGGCGCCGGGCCGATCGGCGCCACCCGCACCGTCGTGCCGCACCGGCGGCAGGGGCGCCCGGAGCGGGCGTGCACGTAGGTCTGCTGGCCGTTGCGGGTGTCACCCGTCGTGGTCTGCACGGCCCGCTCGACGTTGGCCTGCAGCATCCGCACCGCCAGGTCGACCAGCCGGCGGGTGCCCGGCCCGGCCTCGACGTCGGCGACCGTCGTCCACGGCGTCGCCCCGAGGACGAACAGCACCTCCGCCATGAACATCGTCCCGACGCCCGCCACCACCCGCTGGTCCAGCAGCGCCTCGCCCACGGTGCGGCCCGGCTCGGCCAGCAGCCGGCAGGCGGCGTCGTCGCGGTCGAGGTCGGGGTCGAGCAGGTCGGGGCCGAGGTGGCCGACCAGGGTGCCCTCCTCGTCGGTGCGGACCAGGTCGAGCATGCCCAGCCGGTGCCCCACCGCCGTCCACGACGGGGTCTCGAGCACCGCCCGGATCCCCGAGGCGGGACGGGACCGGAACGGCTCACCCGTGCGCAGCACGTGCCAGGAGCCCTCCATCCGCAGGTGGCTGTGCAGCGTCAGGGCCGGGTCGCCGTCGCAGCGCAGCAGCAGGTGCTTGCCGACGCTCTGGACCCCGAGCACGGTGCGGCCGGCCAGGTCGGCGGTCGCCAGGCTGGGCCAGCGCAGGTCCGAGGCGGTGAGCAGCTGCCCCGCCAGCGCGGCGTCCAGGCGCAGCGCGGTGCGGCGCACGACGTCCCCCTCCGGCATCCCGCCAGCGTGGCACGATGGCCGGTCGGCGGCTCGCGCAGGCCGCCCCGCCCACGGCCGTACCCCTGCAGCACCCGTCGCACCCGCCCGCCCGCCGACCCGCCCGAGGAGGTCTCCCGCATGGCCTGGTTCCGCCGTCGCGGCGAGCGGTCGCCCGACGGGCGCGACGGCGGCCTGCCCGCGCACCCGCCGGCCGACCCGGACCCCGTGCTCCCGGTGCTGTCCCGCGACGACGCCGCCCGGCTGGTGGCGCTGACCCGCGAGGTGTTCGCCGAGCACGGTCACGAGACGGTGCCGGACGGGCACGGCGCGCTGGTCGGCCAGGGCCACGTGCACGGGCTGTCGAACCTGGCCGCGACCCTGTCGCTGGTGCCGCGGCGGGACTGGGACGGCCTGGTGCGGCGGCACGTGGTGACGATGCTGCAGGCGCACGACACCGAGGAGCCCGCCGACCTGGACGCCGCCCGCGAGCTGCTGCTGGTCAAGCTGCGAGCCGTCGAGGACCTGCCCGAGCCGCGGCCGCGGTACGCGCCGGAGGTCCTTCCCGGCGTGCTCGCGGTCGCCGCCCTGGACTACCCCACCCACGTCAGCGAGCTGCTGGCCGACGAGCGGCTCGACGAGCTCGGCGGGTGGGAGGCGGTGCGCGAGGTGGCTTGGGCGAACCTGCGCCGGCTGCCCGCGCCGCACCACCAGGAGCTGCACGGCGACCCGGGCTCGGACGACAGCTCGGTGCACGTCCTCACCACCGACGACTTCTTCGGCGCCTCGCGGCTGCTGCTGGTCGACGAGCTGCTCGCCGGGCTCGGTGTGGAGCGCCCGCCGCACGGGGTGCTGCTGGTCGTGCCCAACCGGCACCTGCTCGCCGTGCACGTGCTGCGCGGCCCCGGGGTGGTGGCGGCGGTCGACGTGCTGGTGCGGCTGGCCGCCGGGGAGCACGCGGGCCGGCCGGGCCCGGTGTCGCCGCACGTCTACTTCCGCGCTGCGGACGGCCGGACCCAGCAGGTCACCGACCTGGAGCCCGACGGCACCACGGCCGTGCGGGTCGACGGCGCCTTCGCCGAGGCGTTCGCCGCACTCGGCCTGCTCGGCGACTGAGCGCCTGCCCCGAGCGACGGGGGTCCGCTCAGCCGCGCAGGCGCAGACCCCGCGGGGTGGTGTGGAAGCCGGCGTCGGTGAGGGCGGCGACCAGCGGGTGCTCGCTGCCGAGCAGCGGTGCGCCGTCGACGGTCTGGACGGTCAGCCCAGCCACCCGGCCCCGACGCACCACGGTCGCCAGGGCGTGGCCGGCTGCGGCCAGCACCTCGGTGTCGGTGCTCCAGGTGAGCACCGTGCGGGCGCCGCGCTCGGTGTAGAGCACCAGCTCGCCGTCGCGCAGCACCACCAGGGCCCCCGACTTGCGGGCCGGGCGGTGCGTCCCCTCGACCGGCGGCCACGGCAGCGAGGCGCCGTAGGGGTTGGCGGGGTCGCCGGCAGCCAGCACGACGGCGGCGCCGGTGCCCGCCGCGGGCGCGCGCAGCCGGTCGACCGCGGCGGTGGTGGCGAACTGGCTCGCCCCGAGCCCCTCGACGAAGTAGCCGCGGCGGACCCGCCCGCTCTCCTCGAAGGCGGCCAGCACCCGGTAGGCCGCGGCGAAGCCGCCGGGCCGGCCCTCCGCGGCGACCGACCCGCGGGTGACCACGCCGTAGCGCTCGAGCAGCAGCTCGGCCTCGAGGGCCGCGCGCTCGGTGGGCGCGGGGTCGGCCATCGGCAGCAGCGACCAGCGGCCGGCGACGGCCGGAGGGGCGCTGCGGGCCAGCGCGTTGCGGGCCGCGGCCCCCGCGCCGGCGGCACCGGGGCGTCCCGGCCGGCCGTACCGGGCCCGGACGGGAGCGGCCTTCGCGCGGTGCGTGGTGCGCCCGCCGCGCAGCCGCGCCCGCAGCGGCGCGAGCGTGTCGTTGGTGATCCGGCTGTCCCAGACCAGCTCCCACAGCACGTCCGACAGCGCCTGCTCGCCGGGTCGGTCACCGCCGCGGGCCAGCGCGTCGGACAGGGCGCGGAAGAAGAAGGCGCCGCCCGAGCCGAGCGCCGAGAGCACCCGCTGCCTCAGGTCCGGCTCGTCGGGCAGCGCCGACGGGACCTCGGCGACGGGCAGGGTCAGGTGCGCGGTCTCGGGCAGGTGCAGCGACACCCAGCCGTCGTCACCGGCCAGCTCGCCGTGACCGACCCACAGCACCTCGCCCGAGCTGGTGAGCTCGTCGAGCATCGCGGTCGTGTAGGCGTCGACCCGCGCGGGCAGCACCAGCGACTCCAGGGCGCTGGCCGGCAGGACCGCGCCGGCCAGCTGCTCGACGACCCGCAGGACGCCCTCCGGCCCGCGCAGCCGGCCGCCCACCTGCTGCCACGCCGGCAGGAACCGGGCCAGCTCGGCCTGCGGCACCGGCTCGACCTCGGCCCGCAGCGCCGCCAGCGAGCGGCGCCGCAGCACCCGCATCACCTCGGCGTCGCAGAACTGGTGGCCGGCGTCCTGCTCGTCGTCGCCGAGCAGCGAGCGCGCCGGGTCGGGCAGCAGCTCGCCCGACACCAGCCTGGCGCCGCCGCCCAGCCGGGCGAGCACCTGGTCGACGACCGCGACCCCGAGACCGAACCGGCGCGCGAGCCCGAGCGCGGTGAACGGGCCGCGGGTGCGGGCGTAGCGGGCGACCAGTTGCCCGAGCGGGTCGTCGACCACCTCGGTGAACGCCAGCGGCAGGCCGACGGGCAGCGGGGTGCCGAGGGCGTCGCGCAGCCGGCCGGCGTCCTCGGCGGCGGCCACGCGCTCGGTGCCGCCGATGCCGACGACGATCGCCCGCCGGGCGCCGACCAGCTCCTCCACCCACCCGGCGACGTCGTCGGCGCTCCCGGTGGACCGCTCGGTGATCTCCGCGGCGGACAGCGGGCCGAGCACGCGCAGCAGGTCCGCGACCTCCTCCATCGACCGGGCCCGGCGGTCCGGTGCCAGGCGCTGCAGCTCCGAGTGGGTGCGCAGCACCTGCTCGGGGTCGAGCAGGTCGGCCAGCCGGGTGCCGGACGCGTCGCCGCCGAGCAGCTCGGCGAGCAGGTCGGGGTCGAGCGCCAGCGCGGCGGCCCGGCGCTCGGCCAGCGGCGCGTCGCCCTCGTAGAGGAACTGGGCGACGTACCCGAACAGCAGCGAGCGCGCGAACGGCGAGGGCTGCTCGGTGGTGACCTCGACGACCTTGACCTCCCCGGACTCCAGGCCGCGCAGCAGGCCCTCCAGCCCGGGCACGTCGAAGACGTCCTGCAGGCACTCGCGGACGGTCTCGAGCACGATCGGGAAGGTCGGGTAGCGCGAGGCGACCTCGAGCAGGGACGCGGCGCGCTGCCGCTGCTGCCACAGCGGCTGGCGGCGGTCGGGCCGGCGGCGGGGCAGGAGCAGCGCCCGGGCGGCGCACTCGCGGAACCGGGCGGCGAACAGCGCCGAGCCGCCGAGCTGGTCGGTGACCCGCTGCTGCACCGAGCCGGCGTCGAGCAGCAGCGCCTCGAGCACCTCGGGCGCCCCGCTGCCGCGGCGGTGGACGGGGTCGGGGTCGACCGGCTCGGGGTGCTCGGCCGCCTCCCACGGACCGGCGTCGAAGTCGGGCATCCGCAGCACGATGCCGTCGTCGGCGGGCATCGCCTGCACGTCGAGGCCGTGCAGCTCCTGCATCGCGCCGGACATGGCCAGCGCCCAGGGGGCGTGCACCTGGGCGCCGAAGGGGGAGTGGATGACCACGCGCCAGTCGCCGAGCTCGTCGCGGAACCGCTCGACCACGATCGTCCGGTCGTCGGGCACGTGGCCGGTGGCCGCGCGCTGCTCCCGTAGGTACGCCAGGAGGTTGTCGGCCGCCCACTGGTCGAGCCCGCCGGCGGTGAGCCGCGCGCGCGCGGCCTCGTCGTCCATGGCGTCGAGCTCGCGGACGAACTCGCCGACCGCGCGCCCCAGCTCCAGCGGCCTGCCCTGCTGGTCGCCGTGCCAGAACGGCAGCTTGCCCGGCTGGCCCGGCGCGGGGGTGACGAGCACCTGGTCGTGGGTGATGTCCTCGATCCGCCAGGTCGAGGCGCCGAGGGTGAACACGTCGCCCACCCGCGACTCGTAGACCATCTCCTCGTCGAGCTCGCCGACCCGGCGCCCGCCCTGCTTGGTGCTGCCGGCGTCCTTCTCGGTGCCCGTGGCGAGGAAGACGCCGTACAGCCCGCGGTCGGGGATGGTGCCTCCGCTGGTGACGGCCAGCCGCTGGGCCCCGGGGCGCCCGGTCAGGGTGCCGGCGATGCGGTCCCAGACCACGCGCGGACGCAGCTCGGCGAACTCCTCGCTCGGGTAGCGGCCGGACAGCATGTCGAGCACCGACTCGAGCACCGTGCGGCTGAGCGTGGCGAACGGGGCGGCGCGACGCACCAGGGCGTGCAGCTCGTCGACGTCCCAGTCGTCCATCGCGGTCATCGCCACGACGTGCTGGGCGAGCACGTCGAGCGGGTTGGCCGGCACCCGCAGCGCCTCGATCTGGGCGGTGCGCATCCGCTCGGTGACCACGGCCATGGTCACCAGGTCGGCCCGGAACTTGGGGAACATCACCCCGCGGCTGACCGCGCCCACCTGGTGGCCGGCGCGTCCGACCCGCTGCAGGCCGCTGGACACGCTCGGCGGTGACTCCACCTGCACGACGAGGTCGACCGCGCCCATGTCGATGCCGAGCTCGAGCGAGGACGTGGCGACCACCGTGGGCAGACGGCCCGACTTCAGGTCGTCCTCGATCAGTGCTCTCTGCTCCTTGGAGACCGAGCCGTGGTGCGCCCGGGCCAGCACCGCCGGCGCCCCGCGGGAGCTGCCGGCCTGCGCCATCATCTCGGCGGGCGTGCGGGCTCCGCGTCCGCCGTCGCGCCCGTCCGGCCCGTCACCGGTGCCCGCGTCGTCGGGCTCGAGCGCGGCGAGCCGGTCGGCCCAGGTCTCGTTCAGCCGCGCGGTGAGCCGCTCGGCCAGGCGCCGGGAGTTGGTGAACACCAGCGAGGACCGCGACGGCTGGCCCTCGACCGGCGCGACGAGGTCGACCACCCGCTCCTCGACGTGCGGCCAGATCGACTGGGTGGCCGGCGCACCGGCGGCGGCGCCGGACAGGTCGGGGGAGCCGTCGTCGGTGGTGGCGGGCTGGCCCAGCTCGCTCATGTCCTCGACGGGGACGACGACGCTGAGGTCCCACTTCTTCTCCGACGGCGGCTGCACGACGGTGACCGGCCGCCCGCCGTCGGCACCCGGCTCGCGCTGGCCGGCGAGGAACCGGGCGACCTCCTCGACCGGCCGCACGGTGGCTGACAGCCCGATCCGCTGCGCCGGGCGCTCCAGCATCGCGTCGAGCCGCTCCAGCGACAGGGCCAGGTGCGCACCGCGCTTGGTGCCGGCGACGGCGTGCACCTCGTCGACGATCACGGTGTCGACCCCGGCGAGCTGCTCGCGGGCCCGGGAGGTGAGCAGCAGGAACAGCGACTCGGGCGTGGTGATGAGCACGTCGGGCGGGCGGGTCGTGAACGCGCGCCGCTCGGACGCGGGGGTGTCGCCGGAGCGCAGGGCGACCTGCAGCGGCCGGACCTCCTCGCCGAGGCGCGCCCCGGCCTGCGCGAGCCCCGCCAGCGGCGCCCTCAGGTTGCGCTCGACGTCGCTCGCGAGCGCCTTGAGCGGGGAGACGTACAGCACCCGGCACCGGTGCCGCGGGTCCTCCGGCGGCTCGGTGGTGGACAGCCGGTCGATGGCCCACAGGAAGGCCGACAGGGTCTTGCCGGACCCGGTCGGCGCCACGACCAGGGTGTGGTGCCCGGAGCTGATCGCGTCCCAGGCGCCGGTCTGGGCCGCCGTCGGGCCCGCGAAGGCCGAGGTGAACCACTCGCGGGCGGGCGCGCTGAAGCGGCCCAGCACCTGCGTGCCGGCCCCGTCACCGCCGCCGTCGACCACCAGCGCATCGTGCCACCCGTCACCGACAACCGCGCCGCGCCCGGATCGTGGCAGGCTGGGCAGGTGAGGCACAGCGTGTTCTGGCAGCTGATGGACGACGAGTTCGGCGCGGGCTACGCCCGGTCGGTCGCGGCCGACCAGGCCCTGTCGCGGCTCGGCGGCCTGACCGTCGACCAGGCGGTCGCGGCCGGGCACGAGCCGCGCGAGGTCTGGCTCGCGGTCTGCGACGCGATGGACGTCCCGCCGGAACGCCGGTGGGGCCGGGAGAAGGCGCCGCACGCCCGCCGCGACGGGGCGAGCCGGTGAGCCGCCGCGAGCGCCGGGGCGCCGGCCGCAGCACGCGCTCGGAGCGCACCGAGCTGATCGTCGACACCCTCACCGACGCCTTCAGCGACCTGATGGAGGCCGACCCGCCGGCGTTCCGGTCCAAGTTCCGCACCATGGCCCGCGACCCCTTCGCCTTCTACCGGGGCACGGCGTGCCTTTTCTACGCCGACCTCGCCGAGGGCGGCGCCTTCGCCGGCGCCGACGACCGCTGGGTGCAGCAGGACGGCGCCCGCCGGGTGTGGGTGCAGGGCGACCTGCACGCCGAGAACTTCGGCACCTACCTCGCGGCCGACGGCCGGCTCGTCTTCGACGTCAACGACTTCGACGAGGCCTACCTCGGCCACTGGACCTGGGACCCGATGCGGTTCTGCGCCTCGCTGGCGCTGCTCAGCTGGCAGAAGGCCCTGCCGGACGACGCCATCGACGACCTGGTCGCTCGGTACCTTCGCGCCTACGTGGAGCACGTGCGGCACTACGTCGAGGTCGAGGACGACACCGGCTGGGCGCTCACCCTGCACACCGCGAGCGGCGCCGTCCTCGACGCGCTGCACGCCGCCAAGCTCAGCACCCGCGTGGCCCTGCTCGACGGCACCACCGTGGTCGAGGACTACGCCCGCCGCTTCGTCGACGCCCCCGGTGTGCGGCGGCTCTCGGCGTCCGAGCGCTCGAAGGTGGAGTCGGCCTTCGCCCGCTACGTCGGCACGCTGCCGTCCTCCCAGGACGAGCCGCCGGTCATGTTCGACGTGCTCGACGTGGTGGGCCGCAGCGGTTTCGGGATCGGCAGCGCCGGTCTGCCCGCCTACAACGTGCTGATCGAGGGGTTCACCCAGGCGCTCGACAACGACGTCGTCCTCACCCTCAAGCAGGGCAACGTCGCCGCGCCGAGCCGGGTCGTCACCGACCCCGAGGTCGCCGGCTACTTCGAGCACCACGGCCACCGGACGGCACTGAGCCAGCGGGCCCTCCAGGCGCACGCCGACCGCTTCCTCGGCTGGACCGAGCTGCCAGGCACCGGTGGCGACGCGACCGGCTTCGTGGTCTCCGAGTACTCGCCCTACGAGGCCGACCTGGACTGGGGACGGGTCGACGAGCCGTCCGACGTGGCCGAGCTGGTCGAGCAGCTGGGCCGCGCCACCGCGAAGATCCACTGCGTCTCCGACGACGCCTCCGAGCACGACCTGGTCGACGTCAGCGTCGAGGAGGTCGTGACCGCCTGCATCGGCGACGACGTCGACGACTTCGTCGGCGAGGTCACCTCGTTCGCGCACGCCTACGCCGAGCAGGCCCGCACCGACCACGCGCTGTTCGTCGACGCGTTCCGGGGCGGGGCCTTCCGCCTGGTCGCCCCGGCGTGACCACCCGCCCGCCGGCCGCCCCCGACCCCGGTGCGGCGGGCACCGCGGCGGCACCGCCTGCCGCACCGGCCGCGCGACCCGGTCGCGGCACCGCGGCCGCGTCCGGACCGGGTGGGCGCCTGCCCGACGCGGTGCGCCGCCGGGTCGGTGTCCTGGTGGTGAGCCAGGTGCTCGGGGGAGTCGGCGTCGCCAGCGGCATCGCGGTGGGAGGGCTGCTGGCGCAGCAGGTCTCGGGATCGACGTCGCTGTCCGGCCTCGCGCAGACGATGGGTGTGCTCGGTGCCGCGCTGCTCGCCGTCCCGATGGCGGCCCTGGCGCGACGGCGCGGACGCGGTCCCGCGCTGGCGACCGGCTACGGCTTCGGCCTGGTCGGCGGCGCGCTCGCGGTCGCCGCGGCCGTCACCGACCAGTTCCTCCTCCTCCTGCTGGCGATCACGCTCTTCGGCGGCGGGACGGCGGCCGGTCTGCAGGCGCGGTACGCGGCCACCGACGGCGCTCCGGTGCACGTGCGGGGCCGGCTGCTGTCGGTCGTGGTGTGGGCGACGACGATCGGGTCGGTCGTCGGCCCGAACCTGTCGTCGGTCGGCGGCGACCTCGGCCGCGGGCTCGGCATCCCGGAGCTCGCCGGGCCGTACCTGTTCTCCTGCACCGCGTTCGCCCTGGCCGGCGCGGTCGTCCTGCTGCTCCTGCGCCGCCCGGACGACGACCCCGGGGCGGCCGGTGCCGGTGCCGGTGCCGACGGCGGGCACCCCGTCGCGCCGGTGGCCAGGACGGGCACCGCCGACGCGCTGCGGCTGGTGGCGCGGCTGCCCGCCGCCCGGGCGGGTCTGGTCGCCGTCGCCGGCGGCCAGGCGCTGATGGTCGCCGTGATGGTGATGACGCCGGTGCACCTCGGTGACCACGGGGCGTCGCTGCGGGTGGTGGGGTTCGTGCTCAGCCTGCACATCGCCGGCATGTACGCCCTGAGCCCGGTCGTGGGGTGGGCCACCGACCGGTTCGGCGCGATCCCGGTGATCGGCGCGGGGGTCGTCGTCCTCGCCGCCGCTGCCGCCACCGGCGCCTCGGCCGGACCGATGGCGCACAGCCAGGTGGCGGTCGCGCTGACGCTGCTCGGGCTCGGGTGGTCGTGCACGATGGTGGCCGGCTCGTCCCTGCTGTCGGCGTCGGTGCCGGCCGAGGTGCGGACCCAGGTGCAGGGGGCCGGTGACCTGGTCGTCGGCGTCACCGCCGCCGCCGCGGGCGCTCTCGCGGGGCCGGTGCTCGAGCTGGCCGGCTACTCCTGGCTCAACGTCGCCGCGCTGGTGGTGCTGGTGCCCGTGGTCGCCGCCGCGGTGGTCGCCCGGCGCAGCCCCCAGCCCGAGACCCAGAAGCACTCGGGCTGAACGGTTCTCAGCCCCTGCGGAGCACCAGCCCGCGCAGGTAGTCTGCCTGCCCGGCGTGCTGCACGGCGTCGTCGAGCACGCTGACCAGGCGCACGGCGCGGGTCACCGGCGGGTCCCAGTCCTCGTCGACGACCTCGTCGAGCGACTCCTCAGCCAGCGTGCTCAGGTGCTGCACCGTCGCGCCGTGCACGGCGTCGGCGTAGCCCACGAGCAGCTCGGCCGGCAGCCGCACCGCCGCCACGTCGTCGGCGTCCATCCCGTACCCGTGCTCGCGGTCGTCGAACGGCAGGCCGGCGCGCTGAGACCACCCGGCGGCCGTCCACACCTGCTCCTCTCCGGACATGGCGGCGACCTGCGCGTCCTGCTGGCGGGCGAGGTGCCAGACCAGCCAGGCGACGCTGTTCGCGCCGGGGTCCGGGCGCCACGCCAGCGCCTCGTCGTCCAGCCCCTCGACGGCCGTGCGGACCAGGCCCGGGACCCGCCCGAACGCCTCGACGAGCAGGGTGATCGCGTCCATGCCCCGACGGTACCGATCCGCCCGTCCGCGCACCTGCCGGGAGGTGCAGGGGGTTGACCGCAGCAGGCCGGAGGGGCACAGTGGGATCCTGTAAGCGCTTTCACCAACGGGGGTGAGAGGAGGGACGGGCACCGTGCGACGGGCTTCGACGCCGGCTGACGAGCAGCAGGCCACCACCGCGCGCCGCACGACGCGGCGTCCCTCCGACGACCCGGCCGGCGCCACGACGATCTACTCCGTGGCTCGTCACGCCGGCGTGTCCATCGCCTCGGTCTCCCGGGTGCTGCAGGGCTCCGCCACCGTCTCCGAGGCCACCCGCCGCCGCGTCCTGGACGCCGTCGAGGCGCTCAACTACGTGCCCACCGGCGCCGCGCGCAGCCTGGCGGTGCGACACCACGAGGCGCAGGCGCTGGTGCTGCCCGAGCTCGCCGGCCCGTACTACTCCGAGCTGCTGATGGGCTTCGAGTCCCGCGCCGCCGAGCTGGGCCACGGGGTCCTGCTGCTGCAGGCCGCCGGTCGCGACGACCTCGCCGCCGCGCTGCGCCGGCTGGCCGGCCGCGTCGACGGCATGGCGGTGCTCGGCTCGGCCGCCATCCCCGACGCCGCCGTCGACGGCCTGCGCGGCCGCCGGCCGGTCGTGCTGGTGGCCGGCGACCCGCGGCCCGGCGTCGCGACGATCGCCGTCGAGAACGCCTCCAGCACGCGGTACCTCACCGAGCACCTGATGGAGCACGGCCGCCGCCGCATCGTCTTCGTCGGCGACCCGCAGGCCGGCCCCGACGTGCGCGACCGCCACCGCGGCTACCTCGAGGCGCACGTCGCGGCGGGGCGTCCGGCTGCCGAGCCGGTGCGCGTCGGGTTCCGCGAGCAGGACGGCGCCGACGTCGGCCGGCGCTGGCTCGCCGGCGAGGTCGACGCCGACGCGATGGTGTGCGCCAACGACGAGCTCGCCCTGTCGGTCATGCGCCGCGTGCAGGCCGCCGGCACCGAGGTGCCCGACGACCTGGCGGTGGTCGGCTTCGACGACCTGATGACCGCGCGCTACGTGCGCCCCGGTCTCACCACCGTCCGCCAGCCCGTGCGCGAGCTCGGCGCCCTGGCCGCCGAGCAGCTGCACGAGCTGGTCGCGGGCCGCGCGCCGGCCGCCGACCCCACCGTCCTGCCGACGCTCCCGGTGCTGCGCGGCTCCTGCGGGTGCCCCGACACCGACCCCGCGGACGAGCACGACCCCGGCACGACCCCAGACCCCGACCCCGGCCACCCGGTCGACCGGTCGATCCCACCGGCCACCCGCCGCCACGAAGGAGAGAACCACCGATGAGACGACGCACACCCACGATCGCGCTGGCCGCGGTCGCCGCCACCGCGATGCTGGTGTCCGGCTGCGGTCGCGACGCCGACACCGGCTCCGCCGCGTCCGAGACGGGCGAGGCGGTCAGCGACGGCCCCGCCACCGGCACCATCACGGTGTGGGCGATGGGCGCCGAGGGCGAGAAGCTGCCCGAGCTCGCCAAGGAGTTCGAGGACGCCAACCCCGACGCCACCGTCGAGGTGACCGCGATCCCCTGGGACTCGGCCCACGACAAGTTCACCACCGCCATCACGGCCGGGGAGACCCCGGACGCCGCGATGGTCGGCACCACGTGGATGGGCGAGTTCGCCGGCCTCGGTGCGCTCGACCCCACGCCGTCCTCGATCGACCCGGACGCGTTCTTCGAGGGCGCCTGGTCGACCACCGAGGTGGACGGCACCTCCTACGGCGTGCCGTGGTACGTCGAGACGCGGCTGGTCTACTACCGCACCGACCTGGCCGAGCAGGCGGGCTGGAGCGAGCCGCCCACCGACTGGGAGGGCCTGAAGCAGATGGCCTCGGACATGCAGACCAAGGCGGGCGCCGAGTGGGGCATCGGCCTGCAGGCGGGTGGCATCGGCTCCTGGCAGTCGGTCATGCCGTTCGCGTGGTCGAACGGTGCCGAGCTGACCAAGGACGACGGCAAGGCCTACAACTTCGACGACCCGAAGACGCTCGAGGCGGTGGAGTACTACCAGAGCTACTTCACCGACGGGATCTCCAACCCGGCCGCCCCGACCACCCCCACCACCGAGCCCGACTTCGTCAGCGGCAAGGTGCCGATGTTCATCTCCGGCCCGTGGATGATGTCCGCGGTCGAGGGCGTGGGCGGCGAGGGCTTCGCCGAGAAGTACTCGGTCATGAAGATGCCGGAGCAGGAGACGTCGTCGTCGTTCGTCGGTGGCTCCAACCTGGCGGTCTTCAAGGACAGCGAGAACCGCGACAGCGCCTGGAAGTTCGTCGAGTGGCTCTCCGAGCCCGAGGTCCAGGCCAAGTGGTACGGCATGTCCACCGACCTGCCCGCCGTGACCGCGGCCTGGGACGACCCGGCCCTCAGCGAGGACGAGAAGCTGGCCATGTTCGGCGAGCAGCTCGAGACCGCCAAGGCGCCGCCGTCGTTCCCGACCTGGGAGCAGGTCGTCACCAGCTTCGACACCGAGCTGGAGAAGGTCACCAAGACCGGTGCCGACCCGGCCGAGGCGCTGAAGACCGTTCAGAGCCAGGCCGACTCGATCGGCACGGGGCAGTGAGGCGCTGACGTGACCGCCACCGACACCAAGACCACGGCACCGGCCGTGACGTCCCCCTCCCGCGGCCGCTCGCGGCCGCGGGAGGGGCGGGCGGCCTGGCTGCTCGCGCTGCCGTTCTGCCTGCTCTTCCTCGTCTTCACCGTCTGGCCGGTGATCCAGTCCCTGGGGATGAGCTTCACCGACACGCGGTCGCGAGACCTGCGCACGCCGTTCGCGGTGAACTCGGTCGGCTTCGACAACTACGTCAGGGCGTTCAGCGACGAGAAGTTCCTCACCTCGGCGGGCAACACCGCCTACTTCGTCGTGGTCGGCGTGCCGCTGACGCTGGTGCTGGCGATGGCGGCCGCGGTGGCCCTGGACAAGGGGATCCACCGGTTCCGCGCCTTCTTCCGGCTCGGCTTCTACCTGCCGGTGATCACCTCGGTCGTGGCGGTGGCCGTGGTCTGGAAGTTCATCCTGCAGACCGACGGCGGCCTGCTCAACACCTTCCTCGGGTGGTTCGGCGTCACGGGCCCGAACTGGCTCGGCAGCGAGGACTGGTCGATGCCCTCGATCATCATGCTGGCCTCCTGGCGCAACTTCGGGACCGGCATGATCATCTTCCTGGCCGGCCTGCAGGCCGTGCCGGCCGCGCTGCACGAGGCGGCCGCCATCGACGGTGCGAACGCGTGGAAGCGGTTCCGGCACATCACGTTGCCGCTGATGCGGCCGACCATCCTGTTCGTCTCGGTGACCACGATGATCGGCTACCTGCAGTTCTTCGAGGAGCCGTTCGTGCTGACCAAGGGCGGACCGCTCGACAGCACGCTGTCGATGACGATGTACACGTTCCAGCAGTTCGGCTTCGGCAACTACGGCTTCGCCGCCGCGCTGAGCTACATCATCTTCGTCGTCGTCGCCGTGATCACCGCCATCCAGTTCCGGCTGCTGCGGGAGAACACCTGATGACCACCAGAGACGACGTCCTGCGCTCGGTCCCGCTCGCCGCCACCGGCGGCCAGGGGGCACCGGCCCCGCAGGCCGAGCCCGACCGCCGCGGCTGGCTGCGGCGCTACTGGCTGTACCCCGTCCTGTCCGTGCTGCTGCTCGTCGTGGCCTCGCCGTTCGCCTGGATGGTGCTCGGCAGCTTCAAGTTGCAGGGCGAGCTGCAGCAGGTGCCGCCGACCTGGTGGCCCGAGACCGGCTCGCTCGACAACTACACCCAGCTGTTCAGCCGGCTCGACTTCGGCACCTACTTCCTCAACTCCACGATCGTCGCGGTCGTGGTGACGGCCGGGAACCTGCTGTTCTGCTCGATGCTGGGCTACGCGCTGGCGATGCTGGAGTTCCGCGGCAAGCGGATCATCTTCCTGCTCGTCATGACCACGCTGCTCATCCCCGGCGTCGTCACGTTCGTGCCGCTGTTCGTGCTGGTCGCGAACGCGGGTCTGATCAACTCGCTGCCCGGCCTGATCCTGCCCTTCCTGGTCAGCCCGTTCGGCGTGTTCCTCATGCGGCAGTTCATCCTCGGGCTGCCCCGCGACCTGCTCGACGCCGCGCGCGTCGACGGCGCCGGGGAGCTGCGCATCTTCGCCCAGGTCTTCCTCCCGCTGTGCGGGCCGGCCCTGGCGACGCTCGGCATCCTGACCTTCCTCGGCAGCTGGAACAACTTCCTGTGGCCGCTCGTGGTCGCCCAGACCGAGGACCACTACACCCTCCCGGTGGCGCTGGCGCTGTACTCCACCGGCCAGAACAGCACCAACTACGGCCTGCTGCTGGCCGGCGCCACCGTCGTGGTGCTGCCCGTCCTGCTCGTCTTCGTCCTGTTCCAGCGCCGCATCATCGAGGGCATCGCCACCACCGGCATCAAGTGACTACGTGAGAAGCGTCGCGGCACACCGTCGCGCGTCCGACCGATCAGCGAGCACCCAGAAGGAGCACGACCCGATGGTCAACACCCCGCACGCCTCCCGACGCCAGTTCCTCCTCGCCGCAGGCGCCACCGCGACGCTCGGCGGAGGGACGCTGCTCGGCGGCCCCGCCGCCGCCTCGGCGCCGAACGTGATCCTGTCCGCCCGCGGTGGTCCCCGCGTCGACGCGGCCGTCGTCCGCACCTGGGCCGCCGACACCTGGGCCTCGCTCGTCGCGATGACCGACCCGACGACCGGCCTGCCGGCCGACAACATCCCGGAGTCGCTGGCCGCCGGGGACCGCAGCGGCTACACCTCGCCCACGAACATCGGCGGGTATATGTGGAGCGCGATCGTGGCGCGCGAGCTCGGCATCATCAGCCGCAGCGAGTGCAGCCACCGGCTCGAGCGGACGCTCCGCACGCTGCTGCGGATGGAGCACCACCGGCCCAGCGGCATGTACTACAACTGGTACGACGAGGCGACGGGCGAGGTCATCACGTCCTGGCCGGGCACCGGCGACCGCGTGTACCCGTTCCTGTCCAGCGTCGACAACGGCTGGCTCGGAGCGGCTCTCATGGTCGTCCGCACCGCCGACCGCCGCATCGGCTGGCTGGCCGACATGGTGTTCTCCAAGATGCGCTGGGACATGTTCTACAACGCGGACCACCCGCGTCCGGGCGGCCTGATGCACGGCGGGTTCTACGACGCCCAGCCGGCCAGCACCGACGTGTTCACCGGCAACCACATCGGTGTCGGGCCGGACGTCTGGTACACCAACCACCACTACGACACCACGGTGTCGGAGACCCGGATCACCAGCTACCTCGGCATCCTCACCGGCCAGGTGCCGGGCGCGCACTACTTCGCGAGCTGGCGCACCTTCCCGTCGTCCGACGACTGGTCGTGGCAGGAGTCCAAGCCGGTCGGCTTCGACCGCACCTACCTCGGCATCGACGTGTACGAGGGCGCCTACACCTACCGCGGGATGAACATCGTCCCCGGCTGGGGCGGGAGCATGTTCGAGGAGCTCATGCCCGACGTCTTCGTGCCGGAGGCGACCTGGGCGCCGCGGTCGTGGGGCCTCAACCACCCGCTGCACGTCCGGGCGCAGCGCGAGCACGGCATGGTCGAGGCGGACTACGGCTACTGGGGCTTCTCGCCGGCGAGCGACCCGTTCGCCAACTACCGCGAGTACGGCGTCGACGCGCTGGGCCTGAACCCGGAGGGGTACCTGTCCGACGTCGAGAAGACCAACTACGACATCGGTTTCGGCACGGTGCGCCCGGCCACCAACCCGACGCCCGACTACGGCGACGGCGTGGTCACGCCGCACGCCGCCTTCCTCGCGATGCAGCACGAGCCGTACGAGGCGTACGCCAACCTGCTGAGGATCCAGCGCGAGCTCGGTGCGTACGGCGACGGCGGGTTCTTCGACGCTGTCGCGGTGGGGTCGGGGACGATCGCCCGCCGGTACCTCTCGCTCGACCAGGCCATGGTGATGGGCGCCATCGGCAACGTCATGGCCAAGGACGTCCTCCGCCGGGCCTTCGCCACGCGGCAGGTCGAGAAGGTCCTGCGTCCGGTCATCGGCATGGAGGAGTTCGCCGCGGGCACCGTGTGAGGCGAGGGAGCGGTCACACCACCCGGGAGAGGGGCACGATGAGCACGAGCAGCGGGACGCGGACGGAGCCGTACCGGGACGCCCGGCTGACGCCGGAGGAGCGGGTCGACGACCTGCTCCCCCGGCTGTCGCTGGAGGAGAAGGCCGGCCTGATGTTCCACACGGTGATCGAGGCCGGGCCCGACGGCTCCGTCCTCGAGGGCCCGGGACGCATCAGCAAGTCGTCCACGCGCGAGGTGGTGCAGGGCAAGCTCGTCAACCACTTCAACGTGCACGACCTGTCCGACCCGCGGATGGCGGCACGCTGGTACAACAACCTCCAGCGGCTCGCCGCCGAGACGCCGCACGGCATCCCGGTCACGGTCTCGACCGACCCGCGGCACGCGTTCATCGAGAACTCCGGGGCGTCGTTCGCCGCGAAGGCCTTCTCCCAGTGGCCCGAACCGCTCGGCCTGGCGGCGCTGCGCGACGCCGGGCTCGTGCGCCGGTTCGCCGACGTCGCGCGCCAGGAGTACGTGGCTATCGGCATCCGGGCGGCGCTGCACCCGACCCTCGACCTGGCCACCGAGCCCCGGTGGGCGCGCCAGGCGCACACCTTCGGGCAGGACCCCGAGGTGGTCACCGAGCTGTCGCTGGCCTACCTGGCCGGCTTCCAGCAGGACCGCCTCGGGGCGGGCAGCGTCGCCTGCACCGCCAAGCACTTCCCGGGCGGCGGTCCGCAGAAGGACGGCGAGGACGCCCACTTCCCGTACGGCCGCGAGCAGGTCTACCCGGGCGGGCGCTTCGCCGACCACCTCAGCCCGTTCCCGCCGGTCCTGGCCGCGGGCGTCGCGGCGGTGATGCCCTACTACGGCATGCCCGTCGACCTCGTCGTCGACGGCGAGCCGATCGAGCAGGTCGGGTTCGGCTACAACCGGCAGGTCGTCACCGGGATGCTGCGCGAGCGGCTCGGGTACGAGGGCGTCGTGCTCACCGACTGGGAGCTGGTCAACGACAACCACGTCGGCGACCAGGTGCTGCCGGCGCGCTCGTGGGGGGTGGAGCACCTCGACCCGCACGGGCGGATGGAGCTGATCCTGCACGCCGGCTGCGACCAGTTCGGCGGGGAGGAGTGCGTCGACGTGCTGCTCGACCTGGTGCGCGACGGCCGGGTCGCCGAGTCGCGCGTCGACGAGTCCGCGCGCCGGCTGCTGCTGGTGAAGTTCCGGCTCGGCCTGTTCGACGACCCGTACGTCGACGAGGACGCCGCGGCGACCACGGTCGGTCGCGACGACTTCCGCGCCGAGGGCCTGCACGCGCAGGCGGCGTCGGTGACGGTGCTGCAGAACGGCTCCGGAGCCGACGACGGCGCGGGCCCGGTGCTGCCGCTGCGGCCCGGGCTGCGCGTGTACCTCGAGGGCGTCGACCCCGAGGTCGCCGGGCGCCACGCCACGGTGGTCGACCGTCCCGAGGACGCCGACGTCGCCCTGGTGCGGCTGATGGCGCCGTTCGAGCCGCGGTCGGACCTGTTCCTGGAGTCCTGGTTCCACCAGGGCTCCCTGGACTTCCCGCCCGGTCTGGTCTCGCGGCTGGAGCGGGTCGCCGCGCGCTGCCCGCTGGTGGTCGACGTCGTGCTCGACCGGCCCGCGGTGCTCACCCCGCTGCTGCCGCTGGCGGCCGCGGTCGTCGGCAGCTACGGCACGAACGACGACGCGCTGCTGCAGGCGCTGACGGGTGCGGTCGAGCCGCGTGGCCGGCTGCCCTTCGACCTGCCGCGCTCGATGGAGCAGGTGCGACGCCACCCCGAGGACGTCCCGGGGTACGACGACCCGCTGTTCGCCTGCGGGCACGGGCTGGGCCTGGCCGCCGGCTGACGGCTCACGGGAGGCGTCAGCGGGGGAGCGCGCCGCCCTCGGCGACGACCTTCGCGGCCAGGTCGCGCAGCTTGGTGTTGCTGTCGCGGCTGTAGCGCACCAGCACCGAGAAGGCCGTGGCCTCGTCGAGGGAGTGGCGCTGCATCACCATCCCCTTGGCCATGCCGATGACGTCGCGGCTGGCGACGGCCTGCTCGAGCTGTCCGGTGCGCAGGATCGAGCCGAGCAGCAGCGAGGCGTGCGTGGCGAACAGCAGCGCCACCTGCTCCGAGGCGTGGTCGAAGGCGTCCGGCAGGCGGCTGAAGACGTTGAGCGCGCCGACCTCCTCGCCCGCCGACCACAGCTGCAGGGCCAGGACGCTGCGCAGCTCGGCCCGCGCGGCCCGCTCGCTGAACCGCGGCCACCGCTCGTCGGCGACGTGCAGGTCGCCGACCCGCACCATCACGTCCTCGAACAGTGCCGTGAGGCAGGGGCCTTCACCCGTCTCGTACTGCATCCGGTCGTACTCGACCGCCAGGTGGGAGCTCGCCGCCGCCGTCGTCACGCGCTTCGGGGCCTCGACGGCGGTGATGCTGACCGCCTCGGCGCCCGGCACCCAGCGCGCGGCCTCGTGCACGAACGCCGTGACGACGTCCACCGGCGCCTGCTCCGAGCGCAGCATCCGCGCGATCTCGGTCAGCGGCAGGGCCAGGTCCGCGGCGGCGCTGGTGCCCTCGGGCAGCACCCGGGCGACGCCGCCGGGCAGCGCGGAGCCGTCCTGCAGGGCCTCGGCCATCCCGGGCGGCAGGTCGGTGCCGTCGGGGCCTGCCGGGTGGTCCGGCACCCGGTCGGCGCCCAGCACCCGCCTGTCGGCGTCGTCGCGGGCGCCGTCGCGGGCGCGGGGGCGCGCACCGTCGGCGCGCGCGAGCAGCTCGTCCTCCACGGGGGAAGCATAAGCACGCGTCGGCCGCCCGCGAGGGGGAGCCGCCCGTGGCGCTCCTCGTCCGGCGCGCCACGGCGCCGCGCACCAATCGGATCGCCCGCTGTCGGAGCCGCAGGCTAACGTCGGACGGGTGAGCCGCCCCGCCCCCGAGACCACCACCCGGCCCTCCGCGGGAGGGAGCGGCGACGTGCTGATCCACGCCGCCGGCCTGCGCAAGTCCTTCGGCGACTTCGAGGCCGTCAAGGGCATCGACGTGCAGGTCACCGCCGGGGAGTCGTTCGGCTTCCTGGGCCCGAACGGCGCCGGGAAGAGCTCGACGATGCGGATGATCGGGTGCGTCTCGCCGCCCAGCGGCGGCGAGCTGCGCATCCTCGGGCTCGACCCCGCCACCGACGGCCCGGCGATCCGCGCGCAGCTCGGCGTCTGCCCGCAGCGCGACTACCTCGACGAGGAGCTCACCGTCGAGGAGAACATGATCACCTACGGCCGGTACTTCGGGCTGTCCAAGCAGGTCGTTCGCCAGCGCACCGCCGAGCTGCTCGAGTTCGCCCAGCTCACCGAGCGCGCCGGGTCCAAGGTCGAGCCGCTGTCGGGCGGCATGAAGCGCCGGCTCACCATCGCGCGCTCGCTGATCAACTCACCGCGCATCCTGCTGCTCGACGAGCCCACCACCGGGCTCGACCCGCAGGCCCGGCACGTGCTGTGGGACAGGCTGTTCCGGCTCAAGCGGTCCGGCGTCACGCTGGTCCTCACCACGCACTACATGGACGAGGCGGAGCAGCTGTGCGACCGCCTGGTCGTGATGGACCACGGGCTGGTCGTCGCCGAGGGCTCACCGCGGGCGCTCATCGCCGAGCACTCCACCCGCGAGGTGCTCGAGCTGCGCTTCCACGCCGACGACCACGCGCCCTACGCCGCGAGGGTCGAGGGGCTCGCCGACCGCGTCGAGGTGCTGCCCGACCGGCTCCTGCTCTACGTCGAGGACGGCGACGCGGCGGTGGCCGCGGTCCACGCCCGCGGGCTCGAGCCGCTGTCGAGCCTGGTCCGCCGCTCCACCCTCGAGGACGTCTTCCTGCGCCTCACCGGTCGCACCCTGGTCGACTGATGGCCGCCACCACCGCGGGCGCCGCGACCGACCGCGCCGCCGACGCTCCGGCGCCGCCGGCGGGCGGCGGCGCCTGGTCGGTCTTCGAGTACCTGATGCGGGTCTACCAGCGCACCTACCGGGGGTCGATCGCCTCGAGCTTCCTGTCGCCGCTGCTGTACCTGGCCGCGATGGGCTACGGGCTGGGCTCGCTGGTCGACGGCGGCTCCTCGGGCGGCATCGACGGCGTCGACTACGTCGCCTTCATCGCGCCCGGCGTGCTGGCCGCCACCGCGATGCAGACCGCGTCGGGGGAGTGCACCTACCCCGTCCTCGGGGCGATCAAGTGGCACGGGCAGTTCCACGCCATGCTCGCCACCCCGCTGCGCCCGCGGCAGGTGCTCCTCGGGCACCTCGGGTTCGTCACCGTCCGCTTCCTCATCGTGTGCGGGGTGTTCCTCGTCGTGGCGGCGGTGCTCGGCGCCACGCCCGCGTGGACCACGCCGCTGGCGCTGCCGGCCGCGGTGCTCACCGGGCTGGCGTTCGCGGCGCCGATCACGGCGATGGCGGCCAAGGTGCAGGACGGCGGCGACAGCTTCAACGTCCTGTTCAGGTTCATCATCATGCCGATGTTCCTGTTCAGCGGGACCTTCTTCCCCGTCGACCAGCTGCCCGGCTTCCTGCAGCCGGTGGCGTGGGCCACGCCGCTGTGGCACGGCGTCGAGCTGTGCCGGGGCCTCACCCTCGGCACCGGCACCCTGGCCGGCGCGGCGGGCCACGTCGCCTACCTCGCGGTGTTCCTCGTCGTCGGCTACCTGCTGGCCGAGCGGTTCCTGACCCGCAGGCTCGTGTCGTGACCGACCTCGACCGCCGCCCACCCGCTGCCGCGGCGCGCCGCTCCGGCGGCCTGGCGAGCAGCCTGGCTCGCGCCCTGCCGCTGCCGGCGGGCGCAGGCATGGCCCGGATGATGGTCGAGCGCAACTTCCGCGCCTTCCGGCACGCCTGGATCACCATCGTGTCCGGGTTCTTCGAGCCGGTCTTCTACCTGTTCTCGCTGGGCATCGGCATCGGGGCACTGGTCGGCACCGTCACGACGTCCGACGGCACGCGGGTCGAGTACGCCGCCTTCGTCGCCCCGGCGCTGCTGGCCGCGTCGGCGATGAACGGCGCCGTCTTCGACAGCACCTTCAACATCTTCTTCAAGATGAAGTACGCCAAGCTGTACGACTCGATCCTCGCCACGCCGCTCGGGCCGCGCGACGTCGCGGTCGCGGAGATCGGCTGGGCGCTGCTGCGCGGGCTGGTCTACTCCGTCGCCTTCTACCTGGTCGCGCTGGCCAGCGGGCTGATCGGGTCGTGGTGGTCGCTGCTCGCCATCCCCGCCGCCTCGCTGATCGGCTTCGCGTTCGCGGCGGTCGGCATGGCCTGCACCACCTACATGCGCTCGTGGCAGGACTTCGACTACGTCCAGCTCGCGATCCTGCCCATGTTCCTGTTCTCCACCACGTTCTTCCCGCTGTCGACCTTCCCCACCGCCCTGCAGTGGGTCGTGCAGGCGACGCCGCTGTTCCACGGCGTCTCCCTGGTGCGCGACCTCATGCTCGGCCAGATCTCGCTCGGGATCCTCTGGCACGTCGTCTACCTGGTGGCGATGGGACTGGTCGGCGTGGTGGTCGCCTCGCGGCGGCTGGAGACGCTGCTCCTCAAGTGAGCGGCACCGGGCCGTCCGAGCGCGTCCTCGACCTGTTCGCCGTCCCAGGCCCGGCCGTGCCGCTGCCAGGCGGGCAGGGACGCAGCGTGCGCGCGGGCGACCTCGTGCTGTCGCCCGGGCGCGACCCGCGCGTCGCCACGTGGCTGTCGCCGGTGCTCGCCCGGCTCGCGGTGCGCATCGACGAGCGACCCGGCCGCGGCACCCGCGACCTGCGGGTCGCCGTGCCCGTCCCCGCGCGCGACGGTTCCTGGGTGGTCGACGGGTGGTCGGCCAGCCGGTACGAGCCCGGGACGACGACGAGCCGCGACCTCGACGTCGTGGTCGCGGCGGCGCACGTGCTGCACGCCGAGCTGGCGGTGGCGGTGCCCGAGCGGCCCGAGGTCCTGTCCGGCCGCGACGACCGCTGGGCGGTGGCCGATCACCTGGCGTTCGACGGGACGGACGCGGACGTGCTGGCGCAGGTGGCGCCGGAGGCGGTCGACCTGGTGCGGGCGCTGCTCGCGCGGCGCCGCGGGGTGCCGCTGGGGCCGTCGCAGCTGGTGCACGGCGACCTGGCCGGGAACGTGCTGCTCGACGTCGCCGGCGCACCGGTCGTGATCGACGTCGCCCCGTACTGGCGCCCGGCCGGGTGGGCCGAGGCGGTCGCCGTCCTCGACGCCGTCCTGTGGTCGGGTGCCGACCGGCGCGCGGTGCGCCCCTGGGCCGGCGGCACCCACGGCCAGCTGAGGTCCGTGCCGCGCTGTTCCGTCTGCTGTCCGACGACCCGCCCGACGCCCCCGCGTACGCGCGCGTCCTGGAGCCGCTGCTCGGCACGTGACCGGTCACGAGGTGCTGCCGGGAGGGGTCGCGACACGCCGCCGCGACCTCGCCGCAGGTCGAACACGTGTTCGGTAGGCTCATCCACAGGTCGGCAGCCGCAGGCCCTCACCGTCCACAGGTGGTGGGGCGGGCAGGGCGGTTGTCGGAGGGCGCTCGTAGCGTCGTCCCCGAGACCACGACAGACATCCGGCCACCGGCCGGCGACCACGAAGGTGGAGACGATGCCCGCACCGCAGGACCGTGAGAAGTCGCTGGACACAGCGCTCGCCCAGATCGACCGCCAGTTCGGCAAGGGCTCCGTCATGCGCCTCGGCGACGAGGTCCGCGTGCCGATCGCCGTCATCCCGACCGGGTCGATCGCGCTCGACGTCGCGCTCGGCATCGGCGGCCTGCCGCGCGGCCGCGTCGTCGAGATCTACGGCCCGGAGAGCTCCGGCAAGACCACGGTGGCCCTGCACGCGGTCGCCAACGCGCAGAAGGCCGGTGGCATCGCCGCCTTCATCGACGCCGAGCACGCGCTCGACCCCGACTACGCGCAGAAGCTCGGTGTCGACACCGACGCGCTGCTCGTCTCCCAGCCCGACACCGGCGAGCAGGCGCTCGAGATCGCCGACATGCTGATCCGCTCCGGGGCGCTCGACATCATCGTGATCGACTCCGTGGCGGCCCTGGTGCCCCGCGCCGAGATCGAGGGCGAGATGGGCGACAGCCACGTCGGCCTGCAGGCCCGCCTGATGTCGCAGGCCCTGCGCAAGCTCACCGGTGCCCTGAGCAACTCCGGCACCACCGCGATCTTCATCAACCAGCTGCGCGAGAAGATCGGCGTGATGTTCGGCTCGCCCGAGACCACCACGGGCGGCAAGGCGCTGAAGTTCTACGCCTCGGTGCGGCTCGACGTCCGCCGGATCGAGACCCTCAAGGACGGCACCGAGCCGGTCGGCAACCGCACCCGCGTCAAGGTCGTCAAGAACAAGGTCAGCCCGCCGTTCAAGCAGGCCGAGTTCGACATCCTCTACGGCCAGGGCATCTCCCGCGAGGGCGGCCTGATCGACATGGGCGTCGAGCAGGGCTTCGTCCGCAAGTCCGGCGCCTGGTACACCTACGACGGCGACCAGCTGGGCCAGGGCAAGGAGAACGCGCGCGCGTTCATGCGCGACAACCCCGACCTGGCCGACGAGCTGGAGAAGAAGATCAAGGAGAAGCTCGGCGTCGGCCCGACGCTCGACGCGCCGGCCGAGCCCGAGGCCCCGGTCGAGTTCTGAGCCGCGCTCCACGATGAGCCAGTTCCGCGGTCGGCGCGGGGCGGGGGACGGTCGCGCCCCCCGCCCCGACGTCGCCGCCGACCGTGACGCCGACCCGCACGCGGTCGCGCGCACGATCGTCCTCGACCAGCTGACCGTCAGGGCGCGCAGCCGCTCCGAGCTGCGCACGACCCTGGCCAGGCGCGGTGTGCCGGACGAGGTCGCCGAGTCGGTGCTCGACCGGATGGAGGAGATCCGTCTCGTCGACGACGAGGCGTTCGCGGGGGAGTGGGTGCGCTCGCGGCACCGCTCCCGCGGCCTGGCCGGGCGCGCGCTGTCGCAGGAGCTGCGGCTCAAGGGCGTCGACGACGACCTGGCCCGCGCGGCGCTCGAGGAGATCGACCCGGAGTCCGAGCGCGCCGCCGCAGAGGCGTTGGTGCACAAGCGGATCCGCTCGACCCGCGGGCTCGACCGCCAGGTCAGGGTTCGCCGGCTCGCGGGCATGCTGGCCCGCAAGGGCTACGCGTCCGGGCTGGCCCTGTCGGTCGTGCACGACGCGCTGGCCGCCGAGGGCGAGCCGGGCGACGACGGCGGCTGGGAGCCGCTCGGCTGATGCCGAGCGGCACGTCCCTGGCCTGGTCCTCGCCTCGCGGTCCGACCGATGGTCCTCAGGGATTCAGGCGCCCGCGGTGGTGGTCTGCTGCTGGGCCCTGGCCGCGGCGCTGCGCCCCGTCCGCGATTGGCGGCGCTGCACGGCGGTCGCCAGCCGGCTCAGGGTGTAGTTGATCGCGATGAACAGCAGCGCCACGACGGTGAAGGTCTGGATCGGGTTGTCGAGGTTGCGCTGGATGTCCTCGCCGCGGCTGAGCAGCTCGGGGTAGCTGCCGACGAAGGCGATCAGCGAGGTGTCCTTGAGCACCACGACGAGCTGGCTGATGATCGCCGGCAGCATCACCCGGAACGCCTGGGGGAGCAGAACCAGCCGCATCGTCTGCCACTGCGTCAGGCCGGTCGCCAGACCCGCCTCGCGCTGGCCCCGGGGCAGCGACAGCACACCGGCGCGCACGACCTCGGCGAACACGACCATGTTGTAGAGCGTCAGGCCGATGACCAGACCCCACAGCTCGCGACCGCCGTACCAGTCACGGAAGTCCAGGCCGATGCTCGGCAGCGAGCGCACGCAGAGGTAGATGAGGATCACCACGGGCGCGCCGCGCAGCACCTCGACCACCGCGACGAGGGGGATCCGCGCGGTGCGGCCGAGCTGCAGGCGGGCGACGGCGATGAGCGTGCCCAGCACCAGAGAGAGCACCATCGCCAGCGCCGCGGCCTGCAGCGTGTAGAGCAGGCCCTCGCCGAACAGCTTCCAGACCGAGTCGAACGCCTCGTTGCTCGGGTCGAGCAGCGGCGCCCACAGCTCCCAGTCGAACTGGCCCCGCTCGGCGAGCCGCAGCGCGGCGAGCACGAGCACCGCCAGCACCAGGACGGCACCGACGACCGTGCCGATCAAGGTGCGGCGACGGGCCCGGGGTCCCTGCGCGTCGTACAGCACGCTGGTCATCGCTTGATCGCCACCTTGTTCTCGATCAGGGCGAGCACCCCGGCGGCCGGCAGCGTGATGCACAGGTAGCCGACCAGGACCCCGAGGAAGGTCGGCAGGGTCTCGTACCCCAGGGCGCTGTTGATCCGGGTGCCGGCAGAGAACAGGTCGCCGCCGACGCCGAACGCGCCGACGACCGCGGAGTTCTTGAACATCGCGATGATGACGCTGCCGAGGGGCGGGACCACGGTCCGCAGCGCCTGCGGCAACACCACCTGGCCGAGGGACTGGGTGAAGGTGAGCCCGATGGCGCGGGCGGCCTCGGCCTGGCCGGGCGACACCGAGTTGATGCCGGAGCGCACGGCCTCGCAGACGAACGCCGAGGTGTAGAGCACCAGCGCGGTCACGCCGAAGAACCAGAAGGAGCGGTTGATGCCCAGCTCGGGCAGGCCGAAGGCGCAGAAGAACAGCACGACCGACAGCGGGGTGTTGCGCAGCGTGGTCACCCAGAAGGTGCCGAACGCGCGCAGCGGCGGGATCGGCGAGACGCGGCACGCCGCGATCACCGTGCCCAGCAGCAACGAGGCCACCGTGGCGGCGAGGATGACGCCGAGCGAGCCGAGGTACCCCGACACGAACAGGTCGATGTTCTCCGTGACGGCCTGCACCGGGTCTCCTCCCTGTGTCGGTCGTGGGTAGGTGAGCGGCCGACCCCGGGCGGGTCAGCCGAGCGAGAGCGGCCCGGTCCCCGCGCGAGGCGGGGGCCGGGCCGCTCCCCTCAGGTCACTGGCAGGTGTCGGGCTCGGGCAGCTCGGGGGTCTGGGTGCCCTCGATCTGGCCCGCGGTGGCCTCCCAGGCGGCCAGGTAGGCCTCCTCGTTGTCCTGCAGCGTCTCGTTGATGAACTCGCAGAACTCGACGTCGCCCTTGGCCACGCCGATGCCGTACGGCTCCTCGGTGAACTGCTCGCCGACGAGCTTGAACTCCTCGTCGGAGTCGGCGACGAAGCCCAGCAGGATGACGTTGTCGGTCGTCACGGCCTGCACCTGGCCGTTGCTCAGGGCGTCGGCGCACTGGGAGTACTCGTCGAACAGCACGAGCTGGTCGTCACCGGCCAGGTACTCGCGGATGTTCTCGCTCGGGGTGGAGCCGTTGACCGAGCAGATCTTGACGTCCGGGTTGTCCTTGAGGTCCTCGGGACCCTCGATCCGGTCGTCGTCGGCCAGGGTCATGATCTGCTGGCCGGCGGTGTAGTACGGGCCCGCGAAGGTGATCCGCTCCTTGCGCTCGTCGTTGATCGTGTACGTCGCGACGACGATGTCGACCTCGTCCTTCTCGAGCACCTCCTCGCGGACCGCGGAGGTGGCCTCGCTGAACTCGATGCCGTCCTCCTCGATGCCGAGGGCGCCGGCGATGATCTTGGCCACCTCGACGTCGAAGCCCTCGAGCTCGCCCTCGAGGTTCTCCAGGCCGAAGCCCGGCTGGTCGTACTTGGTGCCGACGCGCAGGGTGCCGGCGTCGGCGATCTCGGCCATGGTCGTGCCGGCCTCGAACTCCGGCGCCTCCTCGACCGGGGGCTCGGTCGTGGCGTCGTCGCCGTCGCCGCCACAGGCGGACAGGACGAGGGCGCTCGCGGCCAGGGCGGCGGCGAGGGTCGTGCGGCGGAACATCATCTGATCTGTCCTCCGGTTCGCGTTCTTCTGGTTTCGTGCGGACGGAACTCGTGCTGCCCGGGCCGTCGCCGCCCCGGGCGGGCGTTAGTGGGTCTGTGCGTCAGTGGGTCAGGATCTTGGACAGGAAGTCCTTCGCCCGCGGCGACTGCGCCGCGGTGAAGAACTGCTCGGGCGTGCCCTCCTCGACGATCTCCCCGTCGGCCATGAACACCACGCGGTCGGCGGCACGGCGGGCGAAGCCCATCTCGTGCGTCACCACGACCATCGTCATGCCGTCCTTGGCCAGGGTGGTCATGACGTCGAGGACCTCGTTGATCATCTCGGGGTCCAGCGCCGAGGTCGGCTCGTCGAAGAGCATCACCTTGGGCTCCATCGCCAGCGCACGGGCGATGGCGACGCGCTGCTGCTGCCCGCCGGACAGCTGCGCCGGGTACTTGTCGGCCTGGTTCGCCACCCCGACCCGCTCCAGCAGCGCGCGTCCCTGCTGCTCGGCCTCGGCCTTCTTGCGCTTGCGCACCTTGAGCGGACCGAGGGTCACGTTCTCCAGGACGGTCTTGTGCGCGAACAGGTTGAAGGACTGGAACACCATGCCGACGTCGGAGCGCAGCCGGGCCAGCTCCTTGCCCTCGGCGGGCAGCGGCTTGCCGTCCAGGGTGATGGTGCCGGTCTCGAACGTCTCGAGCCGGTTGATGGTGCGGCACAGCGTCGACTTGCCCGAGCCGGACGGCCCGATGACCACGACGACCTCGCCGTGGTGCACGGTCAGGTCGATGTCCTTGAGCACGTGCAGCGGGCCGAAGTGCTTGTTGACCTTCTCGAGGACCACGAGGGGGGCGCCGCCGGCCGCGTCGTCCCGCTTGGTCATGTCCGTCATGCGGGCACCGTAGTGGGCCGGTGACCCGCAGGCACCCGCCCGGGCGCCGCGCGGCACGGGTCGTGACCAGTCTGAGACCTGGGACGGCTCTGACCCGGTATGTCGGCCGGGGCGGTCCGGTCAGTAGGTCGGGAGCGCCGGCTCGACGTCGCGCACCCAGGCGAGCACGCCGCCGTCCAGGTGCCGCACGTCGTCGCGGCCGGCCGCGCGCAGCAGCCCGAGCGCCTCGGCGGAGCGGCCACCGGCCTTGCAGTGCAGCACCACTGGACGGCCCGACGGCAGCGCCGCGGCGGCCTCGCCGGACCGGAAGCGTGCGAGCGGCACGTGCACCGACCCGGCGATGCTGACGATCTCCCGCTCGTCGGCCTCCCGGACGTCGACCAGCACGACCTCGTCGCGCTCGAGCAACCCGGCCAGCTCCTGCGCCGACACCGACGGGACGTCGTCCTCGGCGGCGGGGTCCGTGCCGGTCTCGTGCGCCGCCAGCGAGGTGACCGGGACGGCGCGCGGGTCACGTCCGACCGGCAGGGTCCGCCACGTCATCGCCAGCGCGTCGAGGACGACGAGGCGTCCGACGAGCGGGTCGCCCGAGCCGGTGACGAGCTTGACCGCCTCGGCCGCCATCACCGAGCCGACCATCGCGCACACCGCGCCGAGCACCCCGGCCTCGCCGCACGACGGCACCGAGCCCGGGGGCGGCGGCACCGGGAACAGGTCGCGGTAGGTGGGGCCGTGCTCGGCCCAGAACACGCTGACCTGCCCGTCGAAGCGCAGGATCGAGCCCCACACCAGCGGCGTGCCGGCGATCGCGCACGCGTCGCCGACGAGGTACCGGGTCGGGAAGTTGTCGGTGCCGTCGAGCACCAGGTCGTAGCCGGCGAGCAGCTCCAGGGCGTTCGCGGCGGTCACCCGCTCGCCGTGGCGCACCACCCGCACCAGCGGGTTCACCCGGGCGACGGCCTCGGCGGCGCTGTCGACCTTGGGCCGGCCGACGTCGTCGGTGCCGTGCACCACCTGGCGCTGCAGGTTGGAGGCGTCGACGACGTCGTCGTCGACCACGCCGATCGTCCCGACGCCCGCGGCGGCCAGGTACAGCAGGACGGGGGACCCGAGCCCGCCGGCACCGACGACGAGCACCCGCGCGTTCTTCAGCCGGCGCTGGCCGTCGCGGCCGATCTCGGCCAGCAGCAGGTGGCGGGAGTAGCGGCCGACCTCCTCGACGGTGAGGTCGTCGCCCGGCTCGACGAGCGGGGGGAGCGGCACGCTCAGCCGCCCGCGGGCGCGGGTCCGGTGCTGTCGCGGACCACGAGCTCGGTCGGCAGCACGTGGTGCTGCACGGGGACCGTGCCGCCCGACGAGCCGCCCGCCTCGACGGCGTCGATCGCGTCCAGCAGGGTGCGGACGGCGAGCCGGCCCTTCTGCGAGCTGTCCTGCCGCACGGTCGTGAGCGCCGGCACGGTCCGCTGGGCGAGCGGGCTGTCGTCGAACCCGACCACCGAGAGGTCGCGCGGGACCTCCAGCCCGAGGTCGCGGGCCTCGTGCACCACCGCCGCGGCCATCAGGTCGGAGTAGCAGAGGACGGCGGTCGGGCGGTCGTCCCGGTCGAGCAGGATGCGCGCGGCCCGGCGGGACTCGTCGTACTCGTACCCGACCGTCTGGACGTAGACGGGGATGCTCACGCCGGCGGGTGCCAGGGCGTCGTCCCAGCCGAGGATGCGCAGGTGGGTGGCGTGGCCGATGGGCAGGTGGGCGGGGTCCTCCACCGGGCCGAAGGGCCGGCCGACGACCGAGACCACCGCGCCGAAGCGCCGGTGGCCGAGGTCGAGCAGGTGCTGGGCCGCGGCCCGGGCGCCCCCGCGGTCGTCGACGTTCACGCTCGCGACGTCGTCGGCGACGACCTGGTCGATGTAGACCACGGGCAGGTCGCGCTTGTGCAGCCACGCGACGCCCGCGCTGTCGGCGTCGCAGGAGTAGACCAGCGCGCCGTCCATGGGGACGTCGCGCGCCGGGACGATCTCGCCGGTGGAGACCGAGGGGAGCAGGGTGAGGGAGCGGCCGCTGGGGGCGAGCTCGGCGGCCACGCCGGACAGCACCTGCATCGCCACCTCGTCGGTGAACGACTCCTCCAGCGCGTCGGTGATCATGATCCCGACGGCCCCGGTCCGGCCGCGGGCCAGGGCGCGGGCCCGGGGGTCCGGGCCGACGTAACCCAGCTCCTCGGCCGCGGCCAGGATCTTCGTGCGCAGGGTGTCCGACAGCTGGTCGGGGCGCGAGAACGCGTTCGACACCGTCATCCTGCTGACGCCGACCATGTCGGCGACGGTCTGCAGGGTCACCTTGCCCACGCATCACCTCGCTGCTGGTGGTCCGCTCCCGCTGTCCGGCGAGACTAACCCGGCGAATCCGTCAGGCGTGCGTCGGGAGGCAGGGTGCGGGGGCCGGTGCCACCCGGTCGGCGGTGCGGTGCAGCGTGGCCGCCATCCGCGCCCGCAGCGGGGCGAGCCGACCGGTGCGCTCGACGTCCGGGACGACCGGGGCGTCCGGGCGGGCCGAGTACAGGTGCGCGCGGGTGGCGTTCGTCGCGGTGATCATCCCGAAGGGCAGGTCCTGGAACATGTCGCGTCCTCTCTCTGATTCGCTGTACCGGTACAGTAGCGCGATCCGCTTTACCGGTCAAGACGCAGCCGGAGCCTGCTGTGACCGCCTCGGAAGGCTGTCCCGGAGCTGTCCTGGAGCGACGTACCCTGGGACCCGCCATGAGCACCACGACCTCTGCCGACGCGCGCCCCTCGACCGACGCCCTCGCGGCCGCCGAGCCGGTCGGCCGCACCTACGACGTGCGGACCTTCGGCTGCCAGATGAACGTGCACGACTCCGAGCGGCTCTCGGGCCTGCTCGAGGACGCCGGTTACGCGCCGCTTGCTTCCGGGGCCGACCCGGACAGCGCCGACGTCGTCGTCTTCAACACCTGCGCGGTGCGCGAGAACGCCGACAACAAGCTGTACGGCAACCTCGGGCACCTCGCGCCGGTGAAGCGGTCCAAGCCCGGCATGCAGATCGCCGTGGGCGGCTGCCTAGCGCAGAAGGACCGCGACACCATCGTCCGCAAGGCGCCCTGGGTCGACGTCGTGTTCGGCACCCACAACATCGGCTCGCTGCCCGCGCTGCTCGACCGGGCCCGCCACAACGAGCAGGCGCAGGTCGAGATCCTCGAGGCGCTCGAGGTGTTCCCCTCGACGCTGCCCACCAAGCGCGACTCGGCCGCCGCCGGCTGGGTGTCGATCAGCGTCGGGTGCAACAACACCTGCACGTTCTGCATCGTCCCGAGCCTGCGCGGCAAGGAGAAGGACCGCCGGCCCGGCGAGATCCTCGCCGAGGTGCAGGCGCTGGTCGACGACGGCGCGATCGAGGTGACCCTGCTCGGCCAGAACGTCAACACCTACGGCGTCGAGTTCGGCGAGCGCGGCGCCTTCGCCGACCTGCTGCGCGCCTGCGGGTCGATCGACGGGCTCGAGCGCGTCCGGTTCACCAGCCCGCACCCGGCCGCCTTCACCGACGACGTCATCGACGCGATGGCCGAGACGCACAACGTGATGCCGCAGCTGCACATGCCGCTGCAGTCCGGGTCCGACCGCGTCCTCAAGGCGATGCGCCGCTCGTACCGGTCGGACCGGTTCCTGCGCATCCTCGACACCGTGCGCGACCGGATCCCCGACGCCGCGATCTCCACCGACGTCATCGTCGGCTTCCCGGGCGAGACCGAGGAGGACTTCCAGGCCACGCTGGACGTCGTCGCCGCTGCACGGTTCGCCAACGCCTTCACGTTCCAGTACTCGATCCGCCCCGGGACGCCCGCGGCGACGCTGCCGGACCAACTGCCCAAGGCGGTGGTCCAGGAGCGCTACGAGCGGCTGATCGCCTTGCAGGAGCAGGTCTCCTGGGACGAGAACAAGACCCAGCTCGGACGCCGGCTCGAGGTGCTCGTCGCACCGGGCGAGGGTCGCAAGGACGGCGCGACGGCACGCGTCTCAGGTCGCGCGCGCGACAACCGGCTCGTGCACCTCACGGTCCCTCAGGGTGCGGACGTGCCGCGCCCCGGTGACGTCGTGGAGGTGGAGGTGTCCTACGCCGCGCCGCACCACCTGGTGGCCGACGGCGGTCCGTACCTGCTGCGCCGCACCCGCGCGGGCGATGCGTGGGACCGACGCCAGGCGCAGTCGTGCGGGGTCGCGTCGGGCGCGCCGGCCAGCGGCGCGCCCGCGGGGGTCGTCCTGGGCATCCCCACCCTGCGCCCGGGCGGCTGACCGACGCTGCTGGAGCCTGCGGCCCGGGCGGGGAGGGGGTTCGCGGGGTCAGGTCGGGTTCTGCTGCTCGTCCCCGATGCGGCCGTCAGCTGCTGACTGCGCCTTGTCGACCTGGTCGGAGTGGCCTCCTCCGGTGCGGTCGTCGGCCATGTCGCCGGCGCGGTCCAGGCCGGCGTCGCTGGCCTCCTCGACCTTGTCCGAGTGCTCGTCGGCCATGTCGCCGAGCTTGTCCATGCCACCCATCTGGTTCTCCTGCCTGTCGTACCTGCGGACGCCCGGGACCGTCCCGGACGGTGCGATCGGTGCTCCGGACCGTCGGGCGGTCAGCCCGGCGGGACCACCGGCGGGGTGTCCGGGCCGGGTGCGGGGCCGCCGGGGACGGGGCCGCCCGGCCCGTCGGGCCCGGTCGGGCCGTCCGGTGCGGGGAACGGGTTCGTGGGGTCCGCCGGTGGCGCCGACGGGTCGGGCACGGGCGAGGTGGGGTCGGGTCCCGGACCGGTCGGCCCCGTGGGGTCCGGGCTGCCGGGCGCCGGGGCACCCGGGTCGTCCGGGGTGCCGGTGGTCGCACCGGGCGGCGGGACGAGCCGCAGGTGGCCGCGGGAGCGTCCGCCCGGGACTGCCGCGCCCGTCATCGGCTCGTCGTCGAGCGCCGTCCGCGGGTACTCGCGCTCGCGGGGGTCCGGCTCGGCCTCCTCGGCGACCTTCTCCGAGGGCTCGGGCTCGGGGTCGGTGCCCGTGCCGGGCTCGGTCTCGGCCGGTTGGGTGGAGGCGTCCGGGACCGCCACCGGCCCTGGTCCGAGCCGGCTGGGGTGCGGGATGCGGGTGGTCATCGTTCCTCCTGCCACGGTGGTTCCCTCCTGCAGCCTGGTCAGTTCCTCCTGCGTCGTCCGCGGGGCGTCGATCCTGGTGCAGTGGTGCGTCCGTAGCTCGCCCCGTGGTCATCGAGACAACCCCATCCGGACGAGGACCGCCACCCGAGACGCCCTTACAGGACAAGGGGAACCAGGTCCGCGACCGCCCGCTGACGCGTCCGCAGGCGGGTCGCGGGATGATCGGCGACGTGGCAGCCGACGACGCACCTCGCACCGTCGCGGTCGTCGGCCCCACCGCCACCGGCAAGTCCGACCTCGGCATCGCGCTCGCGCAGGCGCTGGGCGGCGAGGTCGTGAACGCCGATGCCTCGCAGCTGTACCGGGGCATGGACATCGGCACGGCCAAGCTCCTGGTCGACCGTCGCAGCGGCGTGCCGCACCACCTGCTCGACGTCCTCGACGTGACCGACGAGGCGAGCGTCGCGGCGTACCAGCGCGACGCGCGTGCGGCTGTCGACGACGTGCTGCGACGGGGCGGGGTGCCGGTCGTCGTCGGCGGGTCCGGCTTGTACGTGCGGGCGCTTCTCGAGCCGCTCGAGTTCCCCGGCACCGACCCGGAGGTGAGGGCCCGCTGGCAGCAGACGGCGGACCGGATCGGGCCGCGCGCGCTGCACGCGCTGCTCGCCGAGCGCGACCCCGCGGCTGCGGCGTCGATCGAGCCGGCCAACGTCCGGCGGGTCGTCCGCGCCCTCGAGGTCGGCGAGATCACCGGACGCCCGTTCGTCGCCAGCCTGCCGCCCGGTGACTACGTGCGCCCGACGGTGCAGCTCGGCCTGCGCGCCCCGCGCGACGTGCTCGACCGACGCATCGCGGACCGGGTGGACGCGATGCTGGCGGCAGGGCTCGTCGACGAGGTGCGGCTGCTGGCCGAGCGAGGTCTGCGCGAGGGACGCACGGCGTCCCGCGCCCTGGGGTACGCGCAGGTGCTCCACCACCTCGACGGCCGGACGACCCTGGACGAGGCGCGCGACGAGACGGTCCGCGCCACAAGGGCTTTCGCGCGACGGCAGGAGAAGTGGTTCGGGCGCGACCGTCGGGTGCACTGGCTGGACGCCACCCTGCCGATGGAGGAGCTGCTCGAGCACGCGCTCGCGGTCGTCGGCCTCGGCGGCTCGGACCGTGCCGGACCGTAGGCTGAGGGCATGAGCGAGCAGCCCGTGGTCCCCAGCCCGCTCCGGTTCACCAAGGGCCACGGCACCGAGAACGACTTCGTGCTGCTGCGGGACCTCGACGGCGAGCTCGACCTCGCGCCCGATCGCGTCGCCCGGCTGTGCGACCGCCGCGCCGGCATCGGGGGCGACGGGCTGATCCGCGTCGTCCGCTCCGCCGCCTGCCCGGACGCGGCCGCCGCGCTCGCCGAGGACCCGGGCGCCGAGTGGTTCATGGACTACCGCAACGCCGACGGCTCCGCCGCCGAGATGTGCGGCAACGGCGTCCGCGTCTTCGTCGCCTACCTGGTGCGCGAGCAGCTGGTCGACCTGGCGCTGCTCGACGCGGACGGACCCGGCCTCCCGGTGGCGAGCCGCGCGGGCGTCAAGCGGGTGCGCCGGCGCGAGGACGGCTGGTTCTCGGTCGACATGGGCGGCTGGCGCTTCCCCGGCGGGGACGCCGCGGTCGCCGCCGGGCACGACGCGACGGTGCACGTCCACGGCCTCGAGGTCTCCCGCCCCGCGCTCAGCCTCGACCTCGGCAACCCGCACACCGTCGCGATGCTGTCCGACCTCGACGAGCTGACCGCCCTGGACCTCGCGGGCGCGCCGCTGGTGGAGCCGGTCCCGGTCGACGGCACGAACGTCGAGCTGCTCGTGGTGCTCGACCCGGAGCAGGCCGGGGGCGAGCTGGTCGGACGGCTGGCGATGCGGGTGCACGAGCGCGGCGTGGGGGAGACCCGCTCGTGCGGCACCGGGGCCTGCGCCGCGGCGCTCGCGTCTCGGGCCTGGGCCGGCCCCGGCGCCCCGGACGTGTGGCGGGTGGACGTGCCCGGCGGCCAGGTCGAGGTGCGGGTGCTGCCCGCCGAGCGGGTGGAGCTCAGCGGTCCGGCGGTGCTCGTCGCCGACGGCACCACCACGCTCTGACCGCCGCGCCGGTCACGCATCCGGCACATCGCGCCACCCGGGTGGAGCAACCGGCGGACAACCCGTGTATCAGCCGCAACCTTTCCGGCTCCTGGTGCGTCGTAAGAGGTAGGAGGGTGTCCCGCTCGGGCGGGGTGCCCTTCGCGGCGGGAGCAGCACCACCTGGCGTGGCGCTGCCGGCCCGGTATCGGCGCCCTTGACAGGGGGAGGAGCGTCGGGACCGGGCCACCCCGTCGCTGAGGCGGACCGGAGGCGGGGATGAGCACGATGGTGGCGATGGCGACGACCGTGGCCAGGGGGAACGGCCGCGGCACCGCGGTGGTGGTCGACGTGGCTGGTGCCGAGCGGCGCCTGGAGGACCGGCAGCAGCGGCGGGACGAGCTGCTCCTGGCGCTGGAGGCCGCGCGAGCGCGCCGCCGCCGGCGCAGCCGGCACGGCTGAGCCCGTCGGCTCGCTCCGTCGTCGAGGGACTGCTCAGGCGTCCTGGGTCGGCGACACCCTGATCACACGGAAACCCTTCGCACTGCCCGCTTTCCGCACGTCCAGCCCGTCGAGGTGCTGGTCCAGCCAGCCGATGAGCGAGTCGGCCCCGAGGTTGCGCTGCACCACCAGGTGCGCCTCCGCGCCGGGTGCGAGCCGGGCCAGCCACGTCTGCAGCAGCGCGTGCAGCGCCGGCTTGCCGATGCGGATCGGCGGGTTCGACCAGACCGCGGCGAACCGGACGTCGTCCGGCACCTCGTCCGGCAGGGCGGTCCTGATGTTGGTGATGCCGAGGCTCGCGGCGTTCTCGCGCGTCAGCAGCAGCGCACGCTCGTTGACGTCGACCGCCCAGACCGTCGCATCCGGGGAGAACAAGGCCATCGCCAGCGCGAGCGGCCCCCAGCCGCAGCCGAGGTCGAGCAGGTCGCCCTCCGGCGGCGGGTCGGGCACCTCGCGCAGCAGCACCCGGGTGCCGAGGTCGACGTGGCCGCCGCTGAACACTCCCGTGGCGGTGCTCACCTCGACGTCGCGGCCGGCCAGGCGCACCTGCAGCGTGCGGCGCTCGTCCGGACCGGCGGGGGTGGCGCTGAAGTAGTGGTCGGGCTCGGGCACGCGGCGACCCTACTTGCCCGGCCGGTAGCCCGTCGGGCCGGAATCCTCTCGCCGGTCCAGCCGTTAGGTGTCATGGTGGACGAACCACCGCACCACCCACGAAGCACGCACGAAGCGCCGCACGAACCAGGAGATCCATGACCGCCGCTCGACCCGAACGCCGGCACGACGAGCACTCCCACGACCACGTCGGGGACGAGCCCGTGCACCCGGCGGACTCGGCGGTGCACATCGACGAGGGTCAGATCGACGACGCCGTGTCGCGGATCCTGGCCCGTCACAGCGGCGCCGTCTCGCCGGGCACCAGCGACCGCGACGACGCCGACCGCGACGGCGACCAGATGGACCTCGAGGAGCGCCAGTCGCTGCGCCGCGTCGCCGGCCTGTCGACCGAGCTCGAGGACGTCACCGAGGTCGAGTACCGCCAGCTCCGCCTGGAGCGGGTCGTCCTGGCCGGCCTGTGGACGCAGGGCGGCTCGCCCGAGGACGCCGAGAACTCGATGCGCGAGCTCGCCGCCCTGGCCGAGACCGCCGGCTCCGAGGTCCTCGACGGCGTGCTGCAGCGCCGCACGACGCCCGACCCCAGCACCTTCCTCGGCTCCGGCAAGGCCGCCGAGCTGCGCACCATCGTCGAGACCAGCGGCGCCGACACCGTGGTCTGCGACGGCGAGCTGTCGCCGTCCCAGCGCCGCGGCCTGGAGGACATCGTCAAGGTCAAGGTCATCGACCGGACCGCGCTGATCCTCGACATCTTCGCCCAGCACGCGAAGAGCAAGGAGGGCAAGGCCCAGGTCGAGCTCGCGCAGCTGGAGTACCTGCTCCCGCGCCTGCGCGGCTGGGGTGAGTCGATGTCCCGCCAGGCCGGTGGACGCGTCGCCGGCGGTGCCGGGATCGGCTCCCGCGGCCCCGGTGAGACCAAGATCGAGCTCGACCGCCGCCGCATCCGCACGCGGATGGCCAAGCTGCGCCGCCAGATCAAGGGCATGAAGCCCGCCCGCGAGGCGAAGCGCTCGAGCCGCAAGCGCAACGCGATCCCCGCCGTGGCCATCGCCGGCTACACCAACGCCGGCAAGTCCTCGCTGCTGAACCGGCTCACCGGCGCCGGCGTCCTGGTCGAGAACGCGCTGTTCGCGACGCTGGACCCGACCGTGCGCCGCGCCGAGACCAAGGACGGCCGCGAGTTCACCCTTGCCGACACCGTCGGGTTCGTCCGGCAGCTGCCGCACGAGCTGGTCGAGGCGTTCCGCTCGACCCTGGAGGAGGTCGCCGACTCCGACCTCGTGCTGCACGTCGTCGACGTCTCGCACCCCGACCCGGAGGGCCAGATCTCAGCGGTGCGCACGGTGCTCGCCGAGGTCGGCGCGGACTCGGTGCCCGAGATCATCGTGCTGAACAAGGCCGACGCCGCCGACCCCGAGGTCGTCGATCGGCTGCTGCGCCGCGAGAAGCGCTCGATCGTGGTCTCGGCTCGCACCGGCGCCGGCATCGAGGAGCTGCAGGACCTCGTCACCGCCGAGCTGCCCCGTCCGCAGGTCGAGGTCGACGTCGTGGTGCCCTACGACCGCGGCGACCTGGTCAACCGCGTGCACACCGCGGGCGAGGTCATCACCGAGGAGCACACCGGCGACGGCACCGCCCTGGTCGCCCGGGTCAACCCCGACCTCGCCAGCGAGCTCGCCCCGTTCGAGGTCGCCCGCTCCGCCTGACCAGCTCTCGCTCGCCCGGCTCGCCCGCCTCGTCAACGACTCCTACGCCTCGTTGACGAGGCTCGCGGGCCTCGGGAACGTCGTGCCGGCCTCGTGAAGTCGATCGCCCGGACGGGGGAGCCGTCCACAGCTCCCGCGATCCGGTCCGGGAACGAGGCCGCTGTCTGGGACGATTCGCCCGTGAGCACCCCGTCGCCCTGGTCCCAGCCGCCGCGTCCGACCCAGGACGAGCAGCCGTACGGGCCCCCGTCGGCCCCGGCGCCGCAGCAGGGCTACGCCCCGCAGCCCGACTTCTACGCCCCGCAGCCGAGCCACGCCGGGCAGCAGGCCGTCACCCAGCCGCTGCCGTACGGCCAGCCCGTCCCGGCCGGGCAGTACGCCGGCCCGCCGCCCCTTCCGTACGCGCCCAAGCCGGAGAAGCGGTTGATGCCGGGCGTCTGGTGGGCGCTGGTCCTCAACCTGGTGGCGACGTTCCTCGTCGGGCTTCTGCTGCTCCTGCTCGGCTGGTTCCTGGTCGAGCTGGTCGCCGGGTTCTCCAGCGAGGAGGTCTCCTGGAGCGAGGCGCTCGGCAGCGACACGGCCGGACCCGTCGTCCTGGTGGTGGCCGGGTTCCTCCTGGTCTCGCTGCTCGTCTCCTGGGGGCTCACCGTGGCCGCCCTCGCACTGTGGCGGCTGATGCGGGCGTTCCGCACCATCCCGTCGTTCGTCCAGGCGCTCGTGGCGTTCGTCTCGATGTGGGTTTTCACGACCGTGCTGTCGTTCGTGCTCCAGCTGGTCTTCGGCGGCTTCAGCGCGATCTCGGGGACGACGACCACCTTCTGAGGTCGCCCGCGGGCCGTAGGTGCCTGTGCGCTGACGCGCCGCCTGTGCACAGCACCCCGGTGCTGACCGAGGAGGTCGGTACGACGGCTTAGGGTCGTCGGGTGCCTGCTGAGCTGCCCCCGGTCGACGACCTGCTGACGGCGGCCGTCGGCGGCATCGGCGGCAGCACCCGCCCGGGTCAGCACGTCATGGCCGAGCGCGTCGCCACCGCCTTCGACTCCGGCGAGCACCTGCTCGTGCAGGCCGGCACCGGGACGGGCAAGTCGCTGGCCTACCTCGTGCCGATGGTGCGGCACGCGGTCGAGAAGGGCACCCGCGCGGTGGTGTCGACGGCGACGCTGGCGCTGCAGGCCCAGGTGGTCGAGCGCGACCTGCCGCGGCTGGCGAAGTCGCTGCGACCGGCGCTGGGGCGCGAGCTGACCTTCCAGATGGTCAAGGGCCGCGCCAACTACCTGTGCAAGCACAAGCTGGTCGGCGGCTTCCCCGAGGACGACGACGCCGGTCTGTTCGACCTGGCCCCCCTACCGGGCAAGGTCGTCACCGACGGCGCGTCGTCGACGCTGGGGCGCGAGGTCGTCCGGCTGCGGGAGTGGGCCGAGCAGACCGAGAGCGGCGACCGGGACGAGCTCAACCCCGGCGTGAGCGAGCGGGCCTGGCGGCAGGTGTCGGTGACGGCGTTCGAGTGCCTCGGCGCGCAGGCCTGCCCGATGGCGCAGGAGTGCTTCGTCGAGAAGGCGCGCGCGCGGGCGCACACGGTCGACGTCGTGGTCACCAACCACGCGCTGCTCGCGATCGACACCTTCGAGGGACGCCAGATGCTCCCCGAGCACGACGCGCTGGTCGTCGACGAGGCGCACGAGCTGGCCGACCGGGTCACCTCCGTCATCTCCGACCAGCTGAGCGCGTCGGCCGTGCAGGTGGCGGCGAGCCGCGCGAGGCGGCACGGGAGCATCGACACCGACCGGCTCACCGCCGCTTCCGAGGAGCTGGAGCTCGCGCTCGAGCCGCTCGAGGCCGGACGCTTCACCCACGGGCTGCCGTCCGCGCTGCAGACCGCCGTCGAGGCCGTGCGCGACGCCGCCCGGGAGGGACTCACCCAGCTCAAGGACGCGACGCCCGGGAAGATGTCGGCCGGCGGCGACTCGGCGGCCGGTGGCCTGCAGATGGCCAAGGGCGCGCTGCAGGACGTGTTCGACACCGCCGAGCGGCTCGCGGCCGGGCTTGCGACCGACGTCGCGTGGTTGACGGTCTCCGACTTCGGACGCGGGGGACCGCGGCGCCTGCTGAACGTGGCGCCGATCTCGGTGTCGAACCTGCTGCGCGACAAGATGTTCGGCGAGCGGTCGGTCGTCATGACGTCGGCGACGCTGACCGTCGGTGGGACGTTCGACGCCGCGGCCCGGTCCGTCGGACTCGGCAGCGACAGCGCGCCGACGTGGGAGGGCATCGACGTCGGCAGCCCGTTCGAGTACCAGAAGCAGGCGATCCTCTACGTCGCGTCGCGGCTCCCCCCGCCGGGACGTGATCCTGGTGGGGCGAAGGCCATGGACGAGCTCGCGGCGCTGGTGTCGGCTGCGGGCGGCCGGACGCTGGGGCTGTTCTCGTCCCGTCGCGGCGCCGAGGAGGCGGCTGCGGAGATGCGCGGCCGGCTCGACGTCCCGATCCTGTGCCAGGGCGACGACTCGATGCCGAACCTCGTGCGCGCTTTCGCTGCCGACGCGAGGACGTGCCTGTTCGGGACGCTGTCGCTGTGGCAGGGCGTCGACGTACCCGGCCCGGCCTGCCAGCTGGTGGTCATCGACCGCGTGCCGTTCCCGCGCCCGGACGACCCGCTGATGTCGGCCCGCACCGAGGCGGTGGCGAAGGCGGGCGGCAACGGGTTCATGTCGGTGTCGGCGCACCACGCGGCGCTGCGGCTCGCGCAGGGCGCCGGACGGCTGATCCGGTCGATGGAGGACCGCGGCGTCGTCGCCGTGCTCGACTCTCGGCTGGCCACCGCCCGGTACGCGGGGTACCTGCAGGCCTCGCTGCCCCCGATGTGGCCGACGACGGATACCGACGCGGTGCTCGCGGCGCTCAAGCGGCTGGACGAGCGCGCCGGACCGGTCTGGCCCGTGGCCGGCGCGCCGTCGGTGGGGGCCGACGCCTGACTCGCACGGTCCTGCACGCTGGTTGAACGCTGATCGATCCTGCTGTTTGCCGCAGTATGGTCAACAGTGCGGGTGGTGGGGTACGGTCCCGCCATGCGCATCCGGGGGGCTGCATGGGCCGGGGCGTCGGCGCTGATCGTGGCCGGCGCCGTGGTGCTGGCGGGCTGCACCGGGGACGACCCCGAGCCGACGCCGACGACGACCAGCTCGGCGCCTACGAGCTCGACCAGCGAACCGACGACCAGCGAGCCGACGGTCGCGGCGCCGGAGATTCCGGCCGAGGCAGCGGCTCAAACGCCAGAGGGCGCAGCAGCCTTCACCGGTTACTGGATCGATCTCATGAATCACGCATACGCGACGGGAGACACGCAGCCTCTTGAGGCAATCACGAGCCCGGACTGCACCGAGTGCCGCGGTTTCGTAACGGACCTGCAGTCATCGCTGAGAGGCGGCAATCGGATCGAAGGTGGCTCGATCTCGGTTGCCAACCTTGTTGGCGGCTTGCTGTCGGCCGACAACACCTCAATCGTCTCAGGCTCGTTCGAACAAGCTGCCTCGACCACCGTCGCGCCAGACGGAGAGGTAGTCGAGGAGACGCCTGCGACCGCTCGGCAGCCAATCGCCTTCTATTGCTCGTGGTCGGGGTCCGGGTGGACTCTTCGTCGCGTGGTGGCAGTCCAATGACGCGGCACAGCGTCAGCGCCTTCCTGACCGCCCTCTTGCTGTTCTGCGCGGGGCCAGCTTGGTCCGCACCAACGCTCGAAGGTGTTGCCGACGATGGGGCCATCGATCTCATCGGCAAGCAACCCGGCTCCACGGGGGCGGCCCCTGCGAAAGGCGAAGCTGATGGCCCCGCCATGATTCGAATCGAGATGCCAGCCTGCGTGGGCAACAGCCCAGTGACTGGCGTCAATGAGATGTGTGTTGACGCGGGCGAGGCCTGTCCCGATGAGGCGATCATGGTGCGGGCCTATCGAGCGCCTGCGGGTACGACGCTCGGGCAGCCTGGATGGGAGGAGTTCGGAACGCCCTATTGCACAACCGCACCGGTACAGACGGCCCCCTTGCCCGTCCTGTCGCTCGCCGACTTCCAGCGACTCCCGTTGCCTGCGGGCTCGTCCACGGTCGAGCCGCCGGGCGGGTACGTCCTGGTCACGATGCCGACCAACGTGTTCGCGTCGTCGACCGAGCCAGTCGTCCTCACCACGACGGTGCTCGGGCAGCCGGTCCAGGTCCGGGCCACGCCGGCGCGCTGGTCGTGGGACTTCGGCGATGGCACCGTCATTGGCCCCACCTCGGACCCCGGCGGCGCCTACCCAGCGCTGACCAACACCCACGCCTACACCGAGCGCGGCGACTACGACATCGTCATGACCACGCACTACACCGGCGAGTTCTCCCTCGACGGCGCCACCTGGTACCCGATCCAGGGTGAGGCGCAGGTCGACAGCGAGCCGGTCACCGTCCAGGCGATGGCGGGGCGCAACGTGCTGGTGGCCGACCCGCAGCCCTGACCAGCGACCGGACAACTCGGGCACGCGCAGCGTCCGGACCAGCGCCGTCGAACGGTTAGGGTGGTCGCGCCGTCCACCCCGGGGAGTCCTCGTGCCACGCATGCGACGAGCCGCTGCCTGCGCGCTCGCCCTCAGCCTGGCGCTCACCGCCTGCGGACCGTCCGACTCCGCCCGGCTCGAGCCCGACACGCAGAGCACGGCCACCTCGGCCGCACCCGACCGCCAGCCGGTCGTCGCCGAAGGCGCCGAGCGGGTCGACGCCCAGGGTCCTGCCGCCTCGATCATCAGCCCGCCACCGACCGTCACCCGCACGACCACGTCCGCACCGCGCACGTCCGAGGGGTCATCGAGCTCCACCCGCACCGCCGACAGCGGCGGCTCGACCTGCGACGTCGGTCGAGCGGACGGCAACGAGCAGGTGGTCGTCGTCGAGAGCTCCGGCACGCGCGCCACCGTCCGCGCCTGCTCGCGGCAGGACGACGGCACCTACGCGACCGACCTCGGGCCGTTCGACGGCTGGGTCGGCCGGTCCGGCGTCACCAGCGCGTCGAGCAAGCGCGAGGGCGACGGGCACACGCCCGGCGGGGTCTACCCGCTGCGCGGTGGATTCGGGGCCAAGGGCGACCCGGGGCTGCCGCAGGGGTGGTTCACCGTCGACGGCAACGACTTCTGGGTCGACGACCCGGGCTCGGCGCTCTACAACACCCACCAGCGCGGTCCCGTCGACGGGCGCTGGAACAGCGCCGAGAACCTGCTCACCGTGCCGGCCTACAACTACGCGCAGGTGATCGGCTACAACGAGGGCCAGACGCCGGGCGAGGGCAGCGCGATCTTCCTGCACGTCTCGACCGGCGGGCCGACCGCCGGCTGCGTCTCGGTCTCGACCAGCGCGCTGCTCGACATCTTCCGCTGGGAGCGGTCCGGCGCGGTCATCGCGATCTCATGACCAGGGTCCTTCGCCTCGTCCGGCCGGTGGCCGTGCTCGTCGTCGCCGCTGCCGCCCTGACCGCCTGCGCCGGCACCGAGCGCGAGGCCGCCGAGGTGACCGCCGCCCCCACCGAGGCCTCCACGCAGCAGCCGGTGGTCGCGGGCAGCGGGACGACCGCTCCCCGGGTCGGGCCGGTGCAGAGCATCATCTCGCCGCCCCCACCCGTCACGACCTCGGCGCCGGTGCCCACCAGCGGCTCCGGCACGGCCTCAGGGCCTGCCGACCCGGCCGGCTTCACCTGGTCGTCGCGGACGCCGTCGGCCGCCGACCTCGGTTCGAGCTGGCGCGACGGCTGCCCGGTCGGGCCCTCGTCCCTGCGCTGGGTGTCGTTCAGCCACTACGACATGGCCGGCGCCGTCCGCACCGGGACGCTGGTCATCCACCGCGACATCGAGGCGGCCTCGCGCAAGGCCTTCGCCTCGCTGTTCACGCAGCGGTTCCCGATCCAGTCGGCGCTGCCCGTGAGCGAGTTCGGGTCCGACGACGACGCCTCGATGGCGGCGAACAACACCTCGGCGTTCAACTGCCGGTACGCCGTCACCAACCCGCCGTCGACGACGTGGTCGAACCACGCATACGGCCGCGCGATCGACGTCAACCCGCGGACGAACCCGTACGTCCTGGCCGGGGAGGTGCTGCCGCCGAACGGCGCCGAGTTCGCGGACCGCGACCGACAGCACCAGGGCGGGCTGTACCGCGGCGGTGCGGCACTGAAGGCGTTCACCAGCAACGGCTTCGAGTGGGGCGGCGCCTGGCGCAACCCCGACTACCAGCACCTGGAGCGCTGAGACCCGACGCCCGTCAGCGTCGGCGGACCGAGATCGCGATCCGTCGTCCGTCCGACACGACCGTGACCACGTCGCCCGGCCGGACCTGACGACCCCGGCGAAGCTCCACCTCCTCGTCGACGCTCACCTCGCCGGCGTCGAGCAGCTGGCGGGCGTGCGCGCCGTCCTCGACCAGCCCGGCCAGCTTCAACAGCTGGCCGAGCCGGATGGAGGCGTCGCGGATGGGGATCTCGACCTCTTCGACGTCGGTCACGGTCCGACCGTAGCGAGGCGCCGGTTCAGACGCTGCGCAGCACCGCCACGACGCGGCCCAGGATCACCGCGTCGTCGCCGTCGATCGGCTCGAAGGTCGGGTTGTGGGGGAGCAGCCACACGTGGCCGTCCTTGCGCTTGAACGTCTTGACCGTCGCCTCACCGTCGAGCATGGCGGCCACGATCTCGCCGTTCTCGGCCACCTGCTGCTGGCGGACCACGACCCAGTCGCCGTCGCAGATCGCGGCGTCGATCATCGACTCGCCGACGACCTTGAGCAGGAACAGCTGGCCGTCGCCGACGATCTGGCGGGGGAGCGGGAAGACGTCCTCGACGGCCTGCTCGGCCAGGATCGGCCCGCCGGCGGCGATGCGGCCGACGACCGGCACGTAGGTGGCCTCGGGGTAGGCGTCCCCGATGCCCGTGGGGTCGACCTCGGCCGGGTGCACGACCTCGATGGCGCGGGGACGGTTCGGGTCGCGCCGCAGGAAGCCCTTCTGCTCCAGCGACCGCAGCTGGTGGGCGACGCTCGACGGGCTGGTGAGGCCGACCGCCTCGCCGATCTCGCGCACGCTGGGCGGGTAGCCGCGGGCGGTGACCGCGTCGCGGATGACGTCGAGCACCTTGCGCTGGCGGACGGTGAGGCCGTCGGAGGTGTCGACCTCGGGCAGCTCGTGCACGTGAGCCTCACCGTTGCGGCTGGTGACGGCCTTGAAGCTGCCGTCGCCGGCCTGCGGGCGACGAGGGGGGACGGTGGGCCTGGGCATCGGCGCCTCCTGCGGCGTGACGACCGCGCGCTCGGCGCCCGGTCAGCTGGCTGTGGTCTCGAAGTGAACCGTAGGGCTCCGACAGCGGCGTTTCAAACACCTGTTCGAACGTGTCGCGCTGCTCGTCCGGAGCGATTGTCAGTGGTGCCTGCTGCACTTCAGCCATGACGACGAACGCCTGTACGACGGACGCCGGGCCGGTCCTGGGCTGGACCCAGCCGCTCGCTGCTGGTACAACTCGTACAAGCGTTCGATCGAACAGCCGTTCGACCCCTTCCCCTGAGCGCACGGAGGTCCCGATGTCCGCCCTCACGATCGACAGCGTCATCACCGTCCCGACCGCCGGTCGCGACCGGTCGCGCCACCTGGTGGCCGTGCCGGCGCCCGTGGCCGCCCCGTCGCAGGGCTCCCTCCGCCTCACCCGGCGCGGACGCCTGGCGATCACGCTCGTCGTCGCCCTGCTGCTCGCCGTCGTGGCCGTCGTCGGCGCCCGCGCCGCGTGGGCGACGCCGTCCGTCCAGACCCCCGCCACGCAGACCGTCACGGTGCTGCCGGGGCAGACGCTGTGGGAGATCGCCGGTGCCTCCGCCGCGGGCGACCCGCGTGACGCCGTGATCGAGATCCGCGAGCTGAACGGCCTGCCCGACTCCCAGGTCTACGCCGGTCAGGTCCTGCTCGTCCCCGCGGGCTGACCCAGCCCGTGGGCCCGGTTGCGGTGCCGAACGAGCCCGCTGCCACGCTGGTGACATGGCTGACGACGCACGCCGCTCGGTGTCCCTGACCCGTCTCGAGACCGGTGTCTACGAGGCGCGCAACGCCCGCGGGCTGACCCTGAGGTTCGGCAGCATGGACTCCGAGGGCTTCACGCCGGTCGAGCTCCTGCTGGCCGCCATCGGCGCCTGCTCGGCCGTCGACATCGACACCGTCACCTCGCGCCACGTCGCGCCCGACCGTTTCGACGTCGAGATCACCGCCGACAAGGTCCGCGACGAGCACGGCAACCACCTGCAGGACCTGCAGGTGACCTTCCACCTCGCCTTCCCCGACGGTGAGGCCGGTGACCACGCCCGGCGCCTGGCGCCCCGGGCCGCTCGCACCTCCCACGAGGTGTCCTGCACCGTCAGCCGGACCATCGAGCTCGGGACGCCGATCGCGATGACGGTCGAGGACTCCTCAGTCACCTCCTGACTCCCGGGCCCGGCGGCGGGCGTATCAGCGGCGCAGGGGCGGGCTCCTGCGGGGCAGACCTGTGAGGAGGCCTGCCCGCATGCCGACCGTCCGCATCCCCCGCCAAGCCGTCGCCCACGACAGGACGCGCGAGCTCGCGCTCGTCGAGGTGGCGGCTCAGACCGCAACCGTCGACCCGCTGGGTCCCACGCCGTACCTGGCCCTGGACACCGAGGTCGCCGTGGCTCACGCCCGGGCGCTGTCCGAGGCGCTGCCCGGCACCGGGCTGCGGTACGCGGTGAAGGCGAACCCCAACCCCCTGCTGCTGGCGGCCCTGGCTGCCGCCGGGTACGGCTTCGACGTCGCCTCCCCGACCGAGGTGTCGCTGGCGCTGGAGGCCGGCGCGCGCGTCCAGGACCTCGTCTACTCGAACCCGGTCAAGCGCCGCGAGGACATTGCATGGGCACACGCCCGCGGTGTCTCGCTGTTCGTCGTCGACTCGCCGAGCGAGGTCCGGAAGGTGGCCGAGGCGGCGCCGGGCACGTCCGTGCTGTGCCGGCTGGTGACCTCGGGCGCCGGATCGGACTGGCCTCTGTCGCGCAAGTACGGCTGCTCGACCAGCGAGGCGGTCGAGATCCTGCGCACCGCAGCGGCTCTCGGACTGGATGTCGCCGGCACCGCCTTCCACGTCGGGTCCCAGCAGCGCGACCCGTCCGCGTGGCGCGCGCCGCTGGATGCGTCCGCGAGGGTCTTCCGCGCCCTGCGCGCGGACGGGCTGAACCCGTGGCTGGTCGACCTGGGCGGGGGCTTCCCCGCCGACCACGACGGCGGGCACCCGGAGCTCGACGGGTACGGCAGCGCGATCCGGTTCGCCCTGCACGAGGCGTTCGGCGCCGACGTGCCCGCGACCATCATCGAGCCCGGACGCGGCGTCGTCGGCGATGCCGGCGTCCTAGTGACCTCGGTGATCGGTGTGGTGCACCGCGCGGGAACCCGCTGGGTGTTCCTCGATGCCGGCGTGTTCACCGGGTTGGTCGAGACGCTCGAGGAGGCGATCCGCTACCGGATCACGACCTCGGTCGGCGGCCCGACCGGACCGGCGGTGCTGGCCGGACCGACCTGCGACAGCGCCGACGTCCTGTACCAGGACGTCCCGGTCGACCTGCCGCTGTCGCTGGCCGAGGGCGACACGGTCCGGCTGCACTCCACCGGCGCCTACACCTCGAGCTACTCGACGGTGGGCTTCAACGGCTTCGCCCCGCTGCCGACGCACGTCGTCGGCTGACCGCCGTGACGTCGCGCGTGCCCGCTCAGCGGACGCCCGAGCCGACCTCGAGGGCGGGTGCCTGCGAGGCCGTGCGCACCGCGGCCCGCCGGGGTGGTCGCACCGCCGAGCGCGTCGTGGTGGCTCACGGTTTGGCGGCGGTCGGGATGTCGCTGCCGTGGCCGCTGCTGCTGCTCGCGGTCTCGGAGAGGTCGAGCGACGCCTGGGTCCTCGGCCTCGCCGCCGCCGCCCGGATGCTGCCGTACGTCGCAGTCTCGTGGTGCGCCGGGCGGATCGGCGACCGCGTGCGTCGTGACGGGCTGATGCGGCTGACGATGGCGGGCCGGGTCGTCCTGCTGGCCGGGGCCGGTCTCGCCCTGGCCGCCGACCACGTCCTCGCGGCCGTCGTGCTCGCCACCCTGGCCGTCGCCGTCGCGACACCGGCGTACCCCGCCCTCGCCGCCGGCATGCCCGGCCTCGCCGGCCCGCGCGCCGACCGGGTCACCGGGCTGCTCGTGACCGTCGAGGTGGCGTCGTTCGTGGTGGGCCCCGCGATCGGCGGGCTGCTGCTCCTCCCCGCGCTGCGTCCCGCCACGGTGCCGGTGGCCGTCGCGCTGATCGTGGCGGCGTGGGCGCTGATGGCGGGCGTGCGCATCCCGGCGCCGCGTCGTCCGGCATCCGGCGAGGTCCGGCGGGAGTCGTTGCGGCACAACCGTCCGGCGATGCGCGCGGTCGGGACGGCCGCGTTGGTGAACGTCGTGCTCGGCGGCGCGGGGGTGGCGCTGGTCGGCCTGGCGGCGGACGTGTGGGGCTCGCCGGACGTCGGCTACGGGCTGACGACCGCTGCGCTCGGGTTCGGGGCGGTGGCCGGTCCGCTGGTCGGGCTCGCGGTCGTGGCGGTCTGCCGACCGCAGTGGTCGCGTGCGGCCGTCGGCCTGGTGCTGATGGCCGTCCCGGTCGCGATGGTGGCGCTGGCCCCCGGGTGGGGCTGGGCGATGGCTCCGCTCGCCGTCGTCGGCGCGGCAGCGACGTACGTGGAGGCCGAGGCCACCGGCGACATCCAGCGGTCGGTGCCGGACCACGCCCGGGCCGGCGTGCTCGGCGTCACCGACACCGCGATGGTCGCCGCCATGACGCTCGGGTCGTTCGCCGCGCCGGCGGTCGCCGACCTGGTGGGGCACCGCTGGTTGGTCGTGCTGCTCGCCGTCGTCTGCTGTGCGGGGCTGGTCGGGTCGCGTCCGTCGCGACCCGGGGCGGGGCTGCCCAGGCAGCGGACAGGGCAGGACGACCTTGTGATCGACCTGCGCGAGGCTCAGGACCGGTCGAACGCGTCGACGCGTCGGCGGGTCGCCTCGAGCCAGGGCCTGACGGCTTCGGGCAGGACGTAGCTGCCGCAGGCCTCCAGCACGAGCCGCAGCTCGCCGTCGCCCTGCCGCTCGAGCAGCCGGTCGAGGTCGTTCCGGAGCTCTTCGAGGGCCTGTCCTGTCGTCGCGAGGAACGCCTCGCGCATCGACGTGACGGGCTGCTCTCGGTCCTGCGCGAACCACGAGCCGAAGAAGTGGCACAGCGCCGGGAACGCCTCGCGCGTCCCGGTGCTCAGCGGCAGCTCGGGGTAGGCGGTGTCGATGTACGGCGCGCCGGTGGCCGGGTCGCGGCGCATCACCATGACGGCGCAGCTGGTCTCACGGGTCTCGCCCGGCGTGACCGCGAGCGTGGTGCCGGACGGCCGCGGGTTCACGACGACGCTGCCCAGGTTCCCCGTCTCGTGGCCGAGGTCGTCGTAGAGGTGCACCGCACCCCAGCCCAGCGCGCCCGCTTCGAACTGCTTGAGCATGTCGTAGTTCCGGCGGACCAGGAGCGTGCACGCCTCGTTGGCGAGCTCCTCGCTCGCGAACCGGGAAGCGCGGGGGAGGACCATCCCGTCGCCGGGACGGGCGGCGGGCAGGAGCGGTGCACCGTCGGCCGCCTCGCGCACGCGCCGGGCGACCGAGCGCAGCAGAGCGAGGTGGTCGGGTCCGTCCGGCAGGGGCAGGTCGCGGACGGTCGCCGGCAGGGCGGCGCGGGCGTCGTCGTCGGTCACAACGCCGGACGCCAGGCGCTCGAGGTGGCTCGCCAGGAGTTCGAGGTCGGCGCCGCGCTCGCGGAACCCGCGGAGTGACGCGTCGAGCACCAGGGTCGCGTCGAGGGCGCCGAGGTCCGCGGCGGTGAAGTACGGCAGCAGCAGCTCGTCGAGCAGCGGAGAGGTGGTCACGCGAAGCGGCCCTTCTTGTCCGGCTGCCAGTCGAACTCGTCGAATCGACGACGCAGGCAGTGCACCCAGTGCCGGACCGCGCGGGGCAGGACGTACGAGCCGCAGGCGGTGACGACGTCGCGGATCCGCTCGTCGTCGAGTGCCAGCAACCGGTCGAGCTCGTCGCGGGTCCGGTCGAACGCCGGGTTCTTGAGCGCGCTCATGGTCGGGACGATCTCGTGCGCCGGCGGGAAGCTCGACTGACGGAAGGCCGTGCCGAAGAGCTGGGCCAGTAGCGGGTACTCCGGTCGCAGATCCTGGTCGAGGGGGACCTCGGGATGGCAGGAGACAACGTCGTACGAGCGCTCGAACCGGTTCCAGTCGACGACGAGGACGGCGCCGGTCACCTCGGAGACCTCGACCGCGCCAGCGGAACCACCGGGTACGGCGACCACCCCGGTCGTTCCGATCTTGTCCGCGAGGTCGGCGTAGAAGTGCATGCGCTGCAGGCCGTTGCGCTTGTTGTACATCGCGTCGAACCCGGTCCGGTGCTGATCCCGCATCGCTGCCAGGACCCGCGTGCTGGTGTCGTCGTCGACGAAGTGGGTGGACCGGACGGGCTGGAGCCCGTCGCCGCGCGAGAGCAGGATCGGCAGTGAGACCAGCTCGTCGATGACCGCAGACCGCTGCTTCAAGGCTGCCAGGAAGTCGCGATCGGCGCGGTCGTCACGGGGCGGGCCGTCCGGCCGGCCGTTCTGGTCGAGCATCTGGTTGAGGTGGTCACGCACCTCCACGTCCGCCAGCTGCAGCAGCTCGTCGATCGACGCCGTCATCGCGTCGAGGCGCCTCTCCGAGTGGATCCGGACGAGCTCCCCGTCCGACGCCGCCGCCACGTCGACGAACGAGATGTTGTCCCAGGCCCGGCTCGAGGCATTCACGACCTGGTCGAGGTCGTCCCACCCGCGGTCCACGGTCACCCGTCCTGGAGGGGTACGCGAGGCGGAGCGGTGTCGGTCACGTAGGCGGATTGGACGAAGACGTGCCCGTCCCGCTGGAAGAGTCGGATGACCGCCACGTCGGCCGTGCCGATGACGGGCTCACCGGACGGGCTCAGACGCACGCTCACGCCGATGTCCTCCCTGCGGATGGCGATGCGGCACGACTCCTGGGACGAGTTCAGCCAGGTGGTCAGCCGCTCCTGGTTGTGCGGTGCGTTGACGGCTGCGGTGATCGTATCTTCGGCGGTTCGACGGTCGACCCACGCCGAGGCCTCCGGCTGTCGATCGCCGATCCGACCTTCGAAGGTCGGTGTGCCGTGCTGCAACCGGAAGACCAGGTACTCCATGTCGACGTCGACGTGCCGGCTCAGCGTGTGCCCGAGTGCCCGGTGCTCGGAGCGGTTGAGGTCGACCCCCGCACGTAGCTCGTCCATGGTCTGCGGACGCGGCGGAGGAGCGTCGGGGTCCTGCACGTTGCGGCGGAAGCGGACGACCTCCTCGTCGGTCAGCAGGTACTGCTTCTTCTCGCCTACCTCGACCCAGTCGCGCATCCCGTTCACGGCGAACTCGCGCCGCTCGGGACCCACCCGCGAGCCGTCCGGGCCCTCGGGAACGAGGAACCGCCGGCCGCCCCACAGCCCACCGAGCGTCGCGATCCCGGTGCCGACGCCCTCGCCCCAGCGGCCGTCCTCGTACGCGGGGACGCCGGCCATCTCCTCGGCGGTGCGCCGCGGGTGCCGCACCTGATCGACGACACCGAACCACGCCGCCCGCGCCACGTCGTCCGCCCGGCTCGGGTCGTCGAGCAACATCCCCGCCAGCTCGACCGGCTCCACGACCAGCTGCTGCACCACCGTCCCGGGGATCGCCCACAGCTGGTCGCCGGTCGACAGCCGTCCGTCGTCGACGACCGCCAGCGCCTGGGAGCACGCGGCGGTGAGCGCCATCTCCGCCTCGCCGAACCGGCGTTCCCAGGCAGCCACCTCGGCGCGGAGGTCGTCGCGCTCCTGGAGCAGTGCGTCCAGCCGACCCGCAGGAGCGCCGTCAAGCCCACCGACCGCCGGGTCCGCCGCCGCCAGCTCGAGCGCCTCGAGCCGCTCCGCAGCCGCACGCCACGGCGCGAGCACCGCGGCGGCCTCGTCGCCGAACGCCACCACGGCCCGGTCCAGCAGCGCGCAGGCGTCGACCAGGTCGGTGGCGCGCCGCGACACCAGCGCGCGCCCGTCCAGGTACGCCTGGCTCGCGACGCCCGACCAGTCGGCCGGCTCGGCCGCGGCCAGCTCGTCCAGGCACTCGTTCGCGGCGACGGCCGCCTGACGCAGCCGCAGCGCGGCGGACCGAGCGGCCGACACGTCGACCACCGGGATGGGCAACCCCGACGAGGTCGTGGTCACCGAGCCACCTGGCCGTCCGCCACCCGGTAGCCCTCGGCGGCGTGCACGAGCCGCGAGGCCGTCCTCATCGAGCCGAGGTGCGCGGCGAGCCCTGCGTACGCCAGGGCGTCGAACGCCTCGTCGACGTACCGACGCACCTCCACCGGGCACCACTCGCTCAGCGCGTCGTCGGTACGCAGCACCTGCTCGCGCGCCCGCATCGCCGCTGCACCCGCGAGGCCGGCGTGACCGGCTGCCGTTTGCAGCGACGACGGATCGACAGCGAAGCGCATCCGACTACGGTAAACGGCGGTAAACGACTGCCAACACAGTTGTGCACAGCTGTAGAGGCACTGTCGGTGTCGCGGTGTTGACTGCGCCGCATGACGGTCCCGCTGCGGCTGCGCTGGGCGGCCGAGCTGCTCGACCCGCGTCCTGACCACCGGCTCCTCGAGGTCGGCTGCGGCCCCGGCGTGCTCGCGTGCCTGCTCTGCGAGCGCCTGACGGCCGGCGTCGTCGTCGCCAGCGACAGGTCTGCCACCGCGATCGAGCGGACGAGGGCACGCTGCTCCGAGCACGTCGCGTCCGGACGGCTGCTCCTGCGGCAGCAGGCGCTCGCCGACCTCGACCTGCCGGACGCGAGCGTCGACACCGCGTTCTCGGTCGACGTGAACGTCTTCTGGACGGACGACGCCGCCGCCGAGCTGGTCGTGCTGCGCCGCGTGCTCGTCCCGGGTGGCCGGCTGGCCGTGCTGTACGGCTCGGCGTCGCCGCAGGGCGCGAGCCTGCACGAGCGGGTTCTGGGCCCGGTGGCCGAGGCGGTGCGTCGTGCCGGGTTCGGCGACGTCCGCGTCGTGGACGAGGCGGACGGCTGCGGCGTCCTGGCGAAGTCGCCTGACGGCCCGGGCGTCCGGACGTAGGGTCGAGGCGTACCGCACCGGCAGCGGACCCACTCGACCACGCCCCGAGAGAGGTCCTGCCATGCCGACCCGGATCCGCCCATTCCACCGCTCCGACCGCGACCAGGTCACCGACCTGGTGAACGCCCACGTCGCCGCCGTCGTCCCCGGCATGGCCGTGCCGGTCAACACCGTGATGAGCCAGCTCGAGCGCGAGCCGGGGGAGTACGTGGTCGACCCGTGGGTGCGGGAGCGCTGCACGCTGGTGGCCGTCGTCCGCGACCGTGTCGTCGGCGCGGCGCACCTGCTGAGGTACGTGGACGACGAGACCGCGTCGGACGGCTACCGCGGCAGTGCCGAGATCCGGTGGCTCGTGCACGCGCACACGTCGCGGCTGCTGCCCGAGGCCGACACTGCGTCCGCCGAGCTGATGACCGCGTGCCTGGCCCGGATGGCCGCCTGGCGTCCGCGGACGGTGCACGCCGACGGGGCGCTGCCGGCGCCCGGTGTCTACGGGATCCCGGAGCAGTGGCCGCACGTGCGGCGGCTGCTCGACGGCGCCGGGTTCGTCCCGACGTTGCCGACCGAGCATGTCCTGCTCGCTCCGGTCGCGTTGCTGCGGTCGTCCAGTGCGGTGGGTGAGGGGTGGACGGTGAGCCGGACGGTCGGGGTGAGCGGCACCCGCTTCACCGCGCACGACGGCGACGACGAGCTCGGGTACGTGGAGGTCGACACCGTGCTCGGCGCGCCGGGTCGTACGCCGTCGGCCGGCTGGGCGGATGTGGGCAACCTGTGGGTGGCGGAAGGACACCGCCGTCGCGGCGTCGGGCGGTGGCTGCTCGGCGAGGCCGTGGGGTGGCTCGAGCTCGGCGGCGTCCGGCGGGTGCTGTCGTACGTGACCGAGGGCGACGACGCCGAGCTGGCGTTCCACCGTGCCGTCGGGTTCACCGTGCTGACGCGCACCGAGCGGGGCTGGCGCCTGCCCGTCTGAGCGCGGCTGCGGGCGACCTTCCCGAGGCGTCCGCGACGTTCGCGAGGCTCGCACGCCTCGGTAACGGTTCCTACGGGTCGTTGATGAGGCGCGCGAACCGGCCCGAGCCCATCCGCGACACGCCGACCCACGCACGACCTCGTGCGACACGCCAGGAAAGTGCGCGCGGTGCTTGCGCCAGATGTGGGCTCGGTCATAGCGTTCACCCCAACATCTAGTAGTGACACCGATGTAATTACCCACAGGTTGTGCGTAACCCGGTCCACAGGCTGTGGACGATGCGGACCGGCCGCAGCGTTGTACACACCGGACGATCGAGCGAGAGGAGCCCGACCGTGCACTGCCCGTTCTGCCGCCACGGCGACTCCCGCGTGGTCGACTCGCGCACCGCCGACGACGGCGCGGCCATCCGCCGGCGCCGCCAGTGCCCGGAGTGCAACCGCCGCTTCACCACCGTCGAGACCACGTCGCTGACGGTCACCAAGCGCTCGGGCACCTCCGAGCCGTTCAGCCGCGACAAGGTCGTGGCCGGCGTCCGCAAGGCGTGCCAGGGCCGTCCGGTCAGCGAGGACGACCTGGCCCTGCTCGCGATGGCGGTCGAGGACCAGATCCGCGCCAGCGGCTGCGCCGAGATCGAGGCGCACGAGGTCGGCGTCGCCGTCCTCACCCCGCTGCGCGAGCTCGACGAGGTCGCGTACCTGCGGTTCGCGAGCGTCTACCAGGGCTTCGAGTCGCTGGACGACTTCGAGGCCGCCATCACCCTCCTGCGGGCCGAGGGCGACGCCACCGGCGTCGAACCGGCCCGGGCCCCGGTCGTCGGGGCGCGGGCGAGGGGCACCACCACCTGAGACTCCGGTGGCGGCGAGGGAGGGGAAGCCCACGCCGCCACCGGACACCAACCTCTTCCTCCCGCGCCACCACGAGCACAGCACGGCCCCGCGACTGTCAGAGGTCGCGGGTAGACATGAAGCCAGCAGCACCCAGACGAGGGGACCACCACCGATGACCGAGACCGCCTCCACCGGCTCGGCCCGCACCCGCAAGGGCAGCAAGGGCCGGGGCTTGACCATCGAGCGCGTGTACACCACGCCCGGTGTCCACCCCTACGACGAGGTCACCTGGGAGCGGCGCGACGTCGTCCAGACGAACTGGAAGTCGGGCGAGACGATCTTCGAGCAGCGGGGCGTCGAGTTCCCCGACTTCTGGAGCGTCAACGCCTCCACGATCGTCACCACCAAGTACTTCCGCGGCGCCGTCGGCACCGCCGAGCGCGAGCAGGGCCTCAAGCAGCTCATCGACCGCGTGGTGCTCACCTACACCCAGGCCGGCCGCGACCACGGCTACTTCGCCACCGAGGACGACGCGACCGTCTTCGAGCACGAGCTCACCTGGATGCTGGTGAACCAGGTCTTCTCGTTCAACAGCCCGGTGTGGTTCAACGTCGGTACCAGCTCGCCGCAGCAGGTCTCGGCGTGCTTCATCCTCGCCGTCGACGACTCGATGGACTCGATCCTGAACTGGTACCGCGAGGAGGGCCTGATCTTCAAGGGCGGCTCCGGCGCGGGCCTCAACCTGTCGCGCATCCGCTCGAGCAAGGAGCTGCTGCGCTCCTCCGGCGGCACCGCGTCCGGCCCGGTCTCCTTCATGCGCGGCGCCGACGCGTCCGCCGGCACGATCAAGTCCGGTGGCGCCACCCGCCGCGCGGCGAAGATGGTCGTCCTCGACGTCGACCACCCCGACATCGAGGAGTTCGTCGAGACCAAGGCGCGCGAGGAGGACAAGATCCGCGTCCTGCGCGACGCCGGCTACGACATGGACCTCGGCGGCGCCGACATCACCTCGGTGCAGTACCAGAACGCCAACAACTCGGTCCGGGTGTCCGACGCGTTCATGCGCGCGGTTGAGGAGAAGGGCCAGTTCGGCCTGACCTCGCGGCTCGACGGCTCGGTCATCGAGACCGTCGACGCCAAGGGCCTGTTCGACAAGATCGCCCAGGCCGCGTGGGCCTGCGCCGACCCGGGCATCCAGTACGACGACACGATCAACGACTGGCACACCACCCCGGAGTCCGGCCGCATCAACGCGTCGAACCCGTGCTCGGAGTACATGCACCTCGACAACTCCAGCTGCAACCTCGCCAGCCTGAACCTGCTGAAGTTCCTCAAGGACGACGGCAGCTTCGACGCCAAGACGTTCAGCAAGGCCGTCGAGCTGATCATCACCGCGATGGACATCTCGATCTGCTTCGCCGACTTCCCGACCGAGGCGATCGGCGACACCACCCGCAAGTTCCGCCAGCTCGGCATCGGCTACGCCAACCTCGGCGCGCTGCTGATGGCCTCGGGCCTGGCGTACGACAGCGACGGCGGCCGCGCGCTCGCGGCGTCGATCACCTCGCTGATGACCGGGACGTCCTACAAGCGCTCCGCCGAGCTGGCCGGCGTGGTCGGCCCGTACGAGGGCTTCGCGCAGAACGCCGAGGCGCACACCCGGGTGATGCGCAAGCACGCCGCCGCCAACGACGCGGTGCGCACGCTGCACACGATGGACAAGGACGTGCACCGCGAGGCCACCAAGGCGTGGGAGCAGGTGCTGTCGATCGGCGCGAAGAACGGCTGGCGGAACGCCCAGGCGTCGGTGCTGGCCCCCACCGGCACCATCGGCTTCATGATGGACTGCGACACCACCGGCATCGAGCCCGACTTCTCGCTGGTGAAGTTCAAGAAGCTCGTCGGCGGCGGCTCGATGCAGATCGTCAACCAGACCATCCCGGCGGCCCTGCGCAAGTTCGGCTACACCGAGGAGACCGTCGAGGCGATCGTCGAGTACATCGCCGAGCACGGCCACGTCGTCGACGCCCCGGGCCTGAAGCCCGAGCACTACGAGGTGTTCGACTGCGCGATGGGGGAGCGGTCCATCAAGCCGATGGGCCACGTGCGGATGATGGCGGCCACCCAGCCGTTCCTGTCCGGCGCGATCTCCAAGACGGTCAACCTGCCCGAGGACGCCACGGTCGAGGAGATCGCCGACGTCTACTACCAGGGCTGGAAGCTCGGCCTGAAGGCGCTCGCGGTGTACCGCGACAACTGCAAGGTCGGCCAGCCGCTGTCCGACGGTGGCGGCAAGGCCAAGTCCGACGCCGCGTCCGCCGCGGAGCCGGAGGTCAAGGTCGTCGAGATCGTCAAGCCGACCCGCAAGCGCCTGCCGAAGTCGCGCCCGTCGATCACCACCTCGTTCAGCGTCGGTGGCGCCGAGGGCTACATGACGGCCGGCTCCTACCCGGACGACGGCCTCGGCGAGGTCTTCCTCAAGCTCGGCAAGCAGGGCTCCACCCTGGCCGGCGTGATGGACGCCTTCTCGATCGCGATCTCCATCGCGCTGCAGTACGGCGTGCCGCTGGAGACCTACGTCGAGAAGTTCACCAACATGCGGTTCGAGCCGGCCGGCATGACCGACGACCCGGACGTGCGGATGAGCCAGTCGGTGATGGACTACGTGTTCCGTCGCCTGGCGCTGGACTACCTGCCGTTCGAGACCCGCGCCGCCTACGGCATCTACACCGCCGCCGAGCGCACCCGCCAGCTCGAGACCGGTTCGTACGAGCCGGTGTCGGAGGAGTCCGAGCAGGACTCCGAGTCGCTAGCCCAGTCGGCCCCGACGTACGAGTCGAAGGCTCCGACCCAGACCGTCGAGGAAGCCGCCGTCAAGGAGGCCCCCAAGGCGGTGCACTCCTCGGCCGAGCTGCTCGAGGTGATCCAGGGCCGCGAGTCGGACGCCCCGATGTGCTTCACCTGCGGGACGAAGATGCGGCCCGCGGGTTCGTGCCACGTGTGCGAGGGGTGCGGGAGCACCAGCGGCTGCAGCTAAAGTCAGGCGTGCACCAAGGGTCCAGTCGGCTGACTGGGCCCTTGGGCGTTATCTGGGGCTCTCTCGGGTGCGCATGGAGGCTCGATGCACATCGAGACGAGAACCCTCGTGCAGCAGGTTGTCAGAAGCCGCGAACCTCCACGAAGCCTCGTTTACGGGAGGTCGACCTCTCGACGTCACCTCGCGACGCCCCGGCAAGGCGCGCGCCGCCGACGTACTCTGGTCGTCGGAGGATCTTCCTGCCGCTACCTTCGTCTTCATGGCGGCTCGCAAGTACGGCATCCTCAACTTCTTGCTCGACGTGGTCTTGGTTTGCATCACAGGTGGCCTCTGGCTTATCTGGATCTTCGTCAGGGAGATGAGAAACCGCCGATAGTGACTACCAGCATGGCCGGCGCGAGGAACGGTCATCCGCAAGGCGCTTCCGCAATCTGAATGCCCCGGCCCTGCTGAGCGGTAGGTGCTGAGCGCTGCGAGTGGTGCTTGCACATCCATGCAAAGGTGGTCGTCACGACCTCGCGGCGCGCTGACGATGAGGCTTCGCGCCCCGCTTGACAGCCGGCTTCGCGCACGGTTCGCCGCCTGGGGACCGGACAAGTCGACGGGTGCGTGAGACGGCGACTCCACGTCGCCCGCTCCGAGCTACGGCTTTATGAGGTGGGCGGCGGCCCAGGCACCGACCAGGTGGGCGTGTACGGCGTGTATCTGAGTGACGACGTCCTCGGCCCCAACTCGGAGATCCACGGCGTGGATCATGAGCCGGACGCCGGTACCGCGGATCTCGTACTCGTCGGGCTGGTCCAACGCGTCGCCGGCGTAGATGAGGTGGCCCTGCGTGAGCCCGAGGCGCAGGCAGTAGGTCACGAGCTGGTACACGTCGGCGTTGGGGAAGGTACCGGTGTCGTCGAGGAGCTTGTACTTCGTGTCCGCCACTAACAGGACGTCGCTGCCATCGACGATGACCAAGTCAGGCTCGATCTTGAGTCTTTCACCGACGTCGAGTTGATAGGACTGCTTGTTGAGAAGCCGGCCGGACCCCTTGCGTCCGCACTCCTCGGTAAGAACCCGAGCGACGAGTCGCTCGAAGACCCACGCCATGTTGAGCGCGAACCCGTGCGCGACCACGCCACCAGCGCGGTGCTCGACACTTGCCCCACCCAGTGCCAGGTCGGCGAGGCGCAGCAGCCGATGCACATGCGTGTTGAGGCGGGTTGGGGTCCACGGCGGCAGCCGCGTTCCGCGGGGTAGGTCACGGACCCCGGCAAGCATCCGGTCGATACGCCTCAGCCCGCTGACGGTGGGCGCCGGAACGCTGGGTAGCCGCGCAAGCAACTGTGCGGCGGCGCGCAGCCGACGGTTGTCGTCGGTGTCGAGCGTCCACTCATCGACCGTCACCTCGATCGGGGTGGTCGCTCCGAAGCGTCGCAGTGCCTGGTCGACCAGCCTGATCCTGCCTCGGACGACGGGCAGGGACTGGTCCTCAGTTCGGTAACCACGCTGCGGTCCGAGCGCCAGTGCCTGGTGCGCCTCGCGCTCGAAGAGCACCGCCAGGACCGCACTGAGGTCCGCATCATCGGCCATGCCGAGGCGCCCTGCATCGACCTTGAGGCCGGGAACCCCCTGTGCGCGCGCAAGAAGCTCGAGGACCTTGACCGAACCGACCTTGGGGGCAACCCGCACCTCGAGGTCTCCGCACCGGACCGCACCCACCCACTGCCCGGCGGTGACCCGCCACGCCTCTCCCTCGGGTGTGACCGTCACGAGCCGGGTCCCGCTCAGGGCGGCGGCCTCCGCCCGGGTCAGCTCCACGCCGGTCAGCACCTGGCCCTCGGACAGACGTTCGAGAGCGTTCCTAGTCACTCTTCGACCGCCTCGACCGCCTCGGACGGCGGTGCCGGGACGAGTCCGAGCTCGGTCAGCCAGTTCGAGAAGGGATACCAGGTAGCGATCTGATCTTGGGTGTCGTAGTGGTGTTCCCGCAGCATCGGCTGCAGCTCGCGTCGCCACACGCGGTCCAGGACCGCGGGGTCGGCGATGTTGTCGCGGATGAAGTACGAAGGGCCGAAGGCAAGGGTGGGGTTGAGGCCCCGGCGCACCATCTGGGCGTTGATGCGTTCGAGCAGGTCGGCCACTGCAGTCGGCTGCCCGTTCGCCTGGCACCAGCGCTTCAGGATACCGGTCAGCGCCGCCTCGGATCTGTCCATCGCGAGGAACACAAACCGACGGCGCATCGCCGCGTCGAGCAGTGCGATGGACCGGTCGGCGGTGTTCATGGTGCCGATGACGAACAGGTTGTCGGGCAGGCTGAACCGTTCCTTGCCGTCGCTGTAGAGCAGCTCGATCTCCGCGTCGCGGTACTCCAGCAGGAAGTACAGCTCGCCGAACACCTTCGCGATGTTCGCGCGGTTGATCTCGTCGATCATCAGCACGAACGCCTTGCTGGGCGCGTTGCGTGCCTCGTCGGCGATGCGCCGCAGGGGGCCGGGCACGACGGCCAGGCCGACCCCGGCGTCGGCGTCTCCGGTCCGCACCGGCCGAAAGCCTTCGACGAAGTCCTCGTACGCGTAGGTCGGGTGGAACTGGACCAGGGCCTGCTGGCCCTCGGTGAGGCCACATGCCTTCAGCAGGGCTCGCACGAGGAAGGTCTTCCCGGTGCCGGGGGGTCCCTCCAGGACGACCTGCCGACGCTCGTTCAGGCTAAGCATCAGTTCCTGCAACCAGCTGTCATCAGCGTGGTGCAACTGCGTCGCGAGCTTCTGCGTGTCGCATGTCAGCTCCACCCGCGGCTGCTGGGCAGGTTCCAGCGATGGATCCTCGGGTGTTCCGTCATCCTCGGACTCGTCGACGACCGGGTCGACGTCCTCGTCCAACAGCGCTTCGAGAGCGGTGCTGACCTCGGTGAGGTTGACGACGTCGTCGCCTGGGAACCGGAGTCGGTTGCGCAGTTCGTCGGCCAGCGTCGTGATGTCCGGTGCTGCGTCAACCGACCAGGCGACCGGTCGCTTCAGCACAGTGGACCCGCCCAGGGAGTCCCGTTCCACCTCCCCAGGCAGGAGGCGGCCCATGCGCAGGGCGGATCCGTCCACGGTGGCGACCAGGTCGCCCGGCTGCATGGCAAGGGCGAAGGACCAGACGTCGCGCTTCTTGGCCTCCCGCTTCACGACGGCCATGTCGCTGTAGAGGTCGTCGATCAGAGCACCGAGTGTTCCCTGCGACGGCTCGTCGGGCAGCTTGGTGAGCCGGCCCACGGTGAGGCTCACCAGACCCTGGCTCATCCACGACGGGACGCGGTTCTGCTGATCCACCTCGCCGCGGACGAGCCACGCACGTGCTGCATCGGGCTGGCCGCTCCACTGCTGCAGCCACGGCGGCTCCTGGAACCGGACGCCGTGACCACCTTGTTTGCTCTGAAGCGCGAGGGTGATCGTCAGGAGGTCGCGGTCCGTGTCGCCGCTGGGCTCGGGTATGCGTTCGGCGAACGCCTGCCGGATCTGCTCCCTGTCGTCGCGTCGCAGCACCGTGGTAAACGATCCAGGGTGCACCAGGAGGCACAAGACAGCCGAGACGGACTCGTCGACGCCGTCGACCTCAGTCATCATGTCCCGCCATGACCACGGGTCCTGCCACGCCTGTCGCCGCCGCTCGATCGGCGCCGACATCCAACGCGCGAGGACGGCGGTCATCGCGCGCAGGAGCGACCCAGGGTCTGTCGCCAGTCGCTTGCCGTCGGGGACGAACCCGTGATCGAGGTCGGCGGACAGCCGAGTGGGAAGTTGGGGCGGGTCCGCCATCAGCAGCAAGGGGTTCCTCATGCGCTTGCGCTTCATGGTTCCCGACAGGTCACTGAACGGCGTCAGCACCAGCCCGAGCATCTCGGCCGCCAGAAGCCGAGCCGCATCATCCTCAAGACCGGGGAGGGTGAGCGGGACCGGCTGCGGCACCGACTCGAGGTAGGAGCGCAGGGCCGTGACGGACTCGGCCGCCCATACGCGAGCCTCCAAGTCCAGCGCGGACCCTTCGTCGCGCCACGCTCTGACGAAGGCGTCGGAGGCCCGCAGTGCATGAGCTGTGGCCGGCCCCGCATGCACGACCTCCGCCAGCGCATCCACTGGACGGTCCGGCAGCGTCTCCTTTCGGGCGACGTCCCACTCCTTGTACAGAGGGTCTGCAGCGGCGACCATGGAGTCGGCATCGTCGTAGGTGGCCAGGGTCTGTCGACCTTGTCTCGTGATGCGCAGCCCGGGATCTGACACGTGGAGCCAGCCCGCGTGCTGGAAGCCGCTGATGTTCCACCCCAGGTTGACCCAGGCACGCTTCGCGCCGGTCGAGGTCGTGGTCTGGTCGTAATCGTTGAGCGGGACTAGTTCAGCTAACGCGCTCTGAACTTCCGGGAGGGGCATCGGAGCATCCTGATCTGCGAGCACCCCTAACATGGCGCGCAGGCGGGCGTTGCAACGGCGCTTCCAGCCTGGGTCTTGCTCAGCCTCGGCGGCGATCTCGCTCACGAACTGCTCCCTGCGTGTCGGGGGCCCTGACCGGGCGGCGGGTCCAACGGACTGTTGTACGGCAGTCCAGACTCAGCCGCGGTTGCCATCGCGTCGTACTCTGCAAGGACGAGTCGCTTTGTGCGGAACTCGCCATGGTCGCGCTCCTCGTACTTGCGGATGACAAAGAAGGAGTCCAGCACATGCTCCGTGTCGTCCCGGTCGAGCCCGTACAGGTGAAGCATCGCCGCATCCAGCTCGGCCCGGAGTTGATCTCGTCGATCGACGTCCCACCGAAACGGGGAGCCAGGGTCGCAACCTTCTGCGTCCCATGCATAGGGCTTCATGCGGTTCGACGTGTAGCTCAACTCAAGGACTCGTGGGAGAACGAAACTGCCTAAAGGCTGGCTCGACCAACGCGGGCAAGCATCGAACTCAGCTGGTTGGGGGCATGCCAACTGCTTCAGCGTCGTGTAGGTCATGCTGGCACCGCTCACCTTCTGACGAGCGATGTAGTCGAAGATCAAGCTGGACCAAGTTGCGTGTAGCACCGGCGTACGTCCGGGAGGAGAGGGCATGGCCAGCAGAAACTTGTGACCGATGGCGGCGAGCAGACAAACACTGGGGACGAAGGTGCGCACGTTGCTGGCACCTGCGATGTCACGCCAACCCAGGAACCACTCTTTGGTCCACCCGGTCGGGACGGAGTCGTTCACGGTCTTCTCGGCCACCCAGTAGCGGGCTCGGGGCTCCACGACCGGGTCGTCGAGCTGCTGGTCATGCATGCGAGGCAAGGTGCCTTTGTTGAGCTGCGCCTGAGTCGCACCCTCGTAGGTGGCATGCCGGTGGTTCCAGTGGCTGAGCATCTTGGCCTCGTACAGCGGTAGCCACCGTGAGGCTCCGTCGCTCCACGCCCAGCCATCGAAAGCTGCGCCGCGTGCGGCAAGTTCATCGGCAGAAACGAAACTGCCCGAGTCGCTTGCCATGTTGAACAGGCCCTGGCTGAACCGAAGGTTCCAGGGGTTGGCGCCCTTCCCGCCTTCATGCTGGAGGATCGGGTGTGTCCGGTAGCAGGCCAAGGTGATCTCAGCGTCACGCCGGGAACGAAAGACAGGCAGCGTCCCGGTGTTGGGGTTCAGGAGCAGGATCTCCTCAGCTGCGAGGGCGAACTGGCGTGCCGGCACGTCGGCGATGAACCGGCTGTAGAACGCAAGCCGCACGTCGTGGATCGGTGCTCCGCCAGTCATGCTGCTGACTGCGAACCGAAACTGGTTGTGCACGCCAGCGAAAATCTTCGCCTCGTTTTCGAAGTCAAAGAACGCCGACAGCCTGTTGGCGCGCAGGGTGTCACCGAAGAACGCTGCTGTCGTCGCGTCGGTTGCTAGTCCGGTCGGCGTGATGACGCCGCTGCGCCCATGGTGTGCAAGCACTGCTCGAAAGTGCTCCGCGAACAGGCTGTACGTGTTGACCTTGCCGCGGGCGCAGAGCGGAAAGCGGCCGCTGTCACGGATGAGATGCGTTTCGGCCTCGCCGCGCTGTGCTTCGACGACGAACTCGTTCAGGAGCCCGGGGTTGGTGTCGGCGAGAGCCGCGATGCCGCGCTTGCGAGCCGAGGCGTTCGGTGCATCCGCGATATCAGTGTCGCGGCTTGCGAAGAACTCCTTCTCCGACATCTGGAGCGTCTCCCACGGGGGGTTGCCGAGGACGGCGGTGAAGCCTCCTGTCCATCCCGTGGGGGTGTCGGCGGGATCGTCGTCGGGGACGCTAAAGATGTCGGGGAACTCCAGGTGCCAGTGGAAGAGCCGGTGGCGGGTGGCAAGAGTGTCGACGGCGTCGACGACGTCCTGCTGACCGATCCCGGCACTCATGTCTTTGAGGGTGCTGTGTGTGATGGGTTGGTTGTCGGAGGTCTTCCGGCCCAGGAAGGCGGCGCACCACGCGTCCGCGACCCGCCGCGTCCTGACGGCCTGGTCGGCGATGCTGTCGGCTTGGTATCGCTGGGCGGCCCAGGTGATGTCGGCGAGGGTGTGGGCAGCTTCGGCTCGGGCGGCAAGATCTTGCGCGGCTTTGCGTTGACTGGTGTTGCCGACGGGGATGCCGGCGTCGGCGAAGAGGTCTCCTTGGCCGCTGCGCTGGGTGGCGTTGAGCTTCTTCCATGCGGTGGCGAACTTCTTGTCGTCCCCCGACGTAGCGGTGTATGCCGCATCGGGGATCCCGGCGTGCAACAGTGCCGGTGTGGTGCCCAGCAGGGCGTTGCCGACCTTGATGTGGTGGTCGAGAAAGGACAGCGGGCGGCCGGGGGTCATGGCCTCGAGCCAGAGGCTGACCTTTGCGAGATCAGCGGCCATCGGGTTGATGTCGACGCCGTAGATGCAGCGCGCGACGACGTCGTGCATGGCTTGCTGGGCGTCCGTCGGAGTGGGGTCGATCTCGCCGGAGCGCGCGGTTGCGAGCCGGTTGGCGATCCGCCGGGCGGCGGCGACCATGAAGTGGCCGCTGCCGATCGCGGGGTCGCATGCGGTCACGGCGAGCAGCGCCTTCTCTGGGTCGGGCTGCTTCTCAGCCTCGTCCAGGACGGGGTCCAGCGCGGTGTCCAGGACGAGCTCGACCAGGTCGCTGGGCGTGTAGTAGCTGCCGGATGTCTTGCGGTCGTTGCCGGCCAGGGACTCCAGGGTGAACACGTGGCGGGTGGGGTCGTGGCGTGGGACGAGCTCGAGCAGCGACTCGTAGATGGAGCCCAGCTCTTCTGCACCAAGGTGGCGGAAGTCGACGTGCCGGCGCGGCTGCCCTTTAGGTTGAACGACAGACAGCGACCGGACCGCGGACAGCAGCGAGGCGTTGCCGAGCCGCGCGGTCACCAGAACATCGGCGGGGGTGGTGCTGAACAGCCCGCCGAGCCCGGGCAGTCCTAGACGGGACTCGCCGCCGCTGCGCCCTAGTGCAGTCAGGACGAGAGTGACGCCTTGCCAGAGATCGTCGTGGGCGCTGCCCTGGCGTCGGACGGCCAGGCGACGCAGCCGGGTCGAGGAGAAGTGCTGGTGGTAGCGGTCGCGGGTGTCCGGGCTGGCGGAGGGGTCGAGCAGTGCGTCGCGGTCTTCGGCGACGGCCCAGAAGAGCAGCCGGTAGACAGTGCGAAGCAGCGATGCGTGCAGGTCCTCCAAGCGGATGGCGCCGGTGTCGAGATCGTCGCGGAGGCCGACGTTGGCGGGGTGTTGAAGGACGCCGGTGCCGAGGGTCTCCAGGGCGACCTGAACGCCGTCACGCAACAGGGTCAGAGCCCGAACTCCCTGGCTGACAGCGGTAGTACGCCATCGTTCGAGCCAGCAGTCTGAAGGAACGCCGTCGGCGGGAACCTCGACGCGGGACTGATGCGCGAGCAGGTAGAGCAGGGCGAACTCGGAGAACAGCTCTCCATCGAACATGGCCTCGAGGTCGAACTCGACGTACGCCTGCCCTGTCAGGGTGGTGGAGTCGCGCAGCAGCCGGAGAGCCCGGCCGTTGGCGATGATCGCCCACAGGTGGGCGTCACTGCGGTTGAGAAGCTCCTGCACCATCGCGTGCGGCGCTCGTTGCGCGGCGCCGGGTACCCCTGGGGTGCGCTTGTCCAGGGGCACTCCCCAGCCGAGCAGGTGGATGGGGGTGGCACCCCACAGATGACTGAGCGGGTACTGGCGGTTCTCGACGGTGATGCCACCGGGGCCGGTGAGTGGCACCCGGCCGTACCCGAGTTCGCTGAGCAGCACAGTCAGCCAGCGTTCCCGCGTCAGTCCGACCGCGGGATCGCCGTCGGGCAGTCGAGTCAGGTCGTCGCGGAACCGGCGGTACACCCCGAGCAGGTGTGTCCAGACACGGGCAGCAGCCTCGCGCGGGCTCTCGCCGCCGAGGTGATAGGCGCTGGAGGACAGGCCATCCAGGGATCCGGAGAGCACTGCTGATAGCACGTCTGGCGGCAACAGGCCGCCACCAACCCGGACTGCGGTGAGTGAGCCGCTCATGCGCCGGCACCGGTTGCCGGCAGCAACACCTGCAGGCTCAACAAGTCGACCGGACGTTGAGCAGTCACAGACAGTCCGCGGCGGGCCGCCCCGGCGCCGGCACGGGCCCGGCGGTGCGCGCCGAGCAACCGGTCGGCGTGCTCGTCAGCGACTTGGTTCAGGTAGGGGTTGAGGCCCGGCAGGCCGTCCAGGACGCGTTCGGCGGCGATCCGGGCCGCATCGGCCTGGATGTTGCCGGTCGGGGTGGCCGTCAGCAGCGCCTCCGCGCGCGCGTCGGGGAGCCACGCAGCCGAGCCGGGCGCTCCCTCGAACGCCAGGACGCGAGCGTCCTCGGCCACCTGCTGGTGCACTCCTTCCGCGGTGGGCAGTGTGAGATGGAAGCGGAAGCGGACGAGCAGCAAGGTCGTGCGGGTCTGCACGGCCCTGGTGCGCATCACCCCGGCGCGACGCGCGGGGCGGTCACGGTCGGGCACCGCGCTGTCCAGGGCGCTCTCCAGGACGTACCGGGCGATGGCCTGCACGGTCGGGTCGGTGCGGGCGATGACGGCCTCACCGCGACCGGCGGGCGGTTCGGTGCGGAACAGGAGCGGGTCGTGCACCCCGATGGGAAGGCCGTGCCTCAGCCCAAGGGGCAGGGTTGCCAGGACGGCGGTGAACCCGTCGTCGACGGTGGTGACGGTGGACCCCAGGGCGCGCAGGGTGGCGTGCAGGAAGTGCCCCAGGTCGCCGTGGGTGCCGAGCGTCTCCCGGATATCCTTGACCTCGGCGACGACGTCCTCGGGCTTGATGGTGTGCTGGGCGAAACGGGTGCGGGATGCCTTCTCCTTGGCCGCGGCGGACTGCCAGGCGGCGTCGAAGGCGGTAGCTCGTTCGTCGAGCCCGAGGTCCAGGGTGAGCTCTTGGTTGGTGCGGCCGCGTAGCAGCAGGCCCTCGGCGAGGGCGTCGATGAGGCTGTCGCCGTTGCCGGGGACGGGCACGGCGACGCCGGTGGCCTTGGCGATGGCCCGGTGCTTGCGGATGAGTACGTCGAGGACGATTCCGTCGATGCCGTTGTCCTCGCCGTACAGGGTCAGGGCGCGCACGACGTCGCGGCGTTGGCCGAACCGGTCGACTCGGCCCTCGCGTTGCTCGTGCCTAGTGGGGTTCCAGGCCAGGTCGTAGTGGATGACGGCGGAGAACGCCTCCTGGAGGTTCACCCCCTCGGACAGGCAGTCAGTGGCGACCAGGACGTGCTGCCCGTCCTGCTCGACCAGCTGCTGGACCCGGAAGGCCCGTTCGGCTGGAGGCAGGAGGCCGGTGACCACCCCGACGGTGACGGTCGTGCCGCGCTTGCCTGTCAGGGCATCGGCCAGGTGCTGCCCGACGTAGTCGGCGGTGTCGATGAAGCGGCAGAACACGATCGGGGCGTACCCGTCGTGCAGCAGCGCCTTGACCTGGGCGATGAGCAGGACCAGCTTGCGGTCCTGGGCAGGCCCGTCCAGCTCGCCGGCGCGGCGAGCGAAGGTGAGCAACCGTCGATGCTCGCTCGACCCGCTGGATCCTCCCGGGGAGTCGGGGGCGTCAGGGGTTTCGGCGGCGTCGACCAGCGCGCCGGGGGTCATGTCGAGGCATTCGAGGGTCTCCTCGTCGGCGCTGTCCAGCACGCCGGCGCGCCCGATGGCGTCGACCTCGGCCAGGTCGGTCAGCTCGGCGTTGGCGGCGCGGGTCCGCAGGGTCGCCGCGGCGGCGCGGGGGCTGGAGGCCAGGGCGCGCAGCAGCGCGAGGGCGGACCACCAACGGACGCGTCCGCGGGCGCCGGTGACGTCACCGCGGACCTGCTCGCGGGCGTAGGCCAGCACGTCGTCGAACAGATCCCGGTAGGCCGGGCTGAGCTGGTAGGGCACGTCCCGGGTCTGCCGGTCGCTGGGGAACGGGGTGTCCTCGTCGAGGTAGTGGCGGATGTCGGCGCGGCGGCGCTGGACGAAGTGGCGGGCGAGCAACACCCGCCCGGCCTCGCTTCCCAGGTCCATCGTGCCCAGGTCGGGCTGGCACAGCCCGACCAGGTTGGCGAACGCAGCGTCGTCCCCCGAGTGCGGCGTCGCGGTGGCGAGGATCAGATGCCGGGCGGGGTCAGCGGCCAGGGACTGCAGCAACTCGTAGCGCTGGTGGCGTGAGCGCTGCCCGACGCTGCTACCGGCAACGGAGTTGTGGGCCTCGTCGACGATCACCAGCTCGGGGCAGCGGAGCAGGAACTCGTGCCGGCGCCGGTCGGACTTGATGAAGTCCGTCGAGACGATCACGTGCGGGTACCGGTCGAACAGCGACTCGTTGAGCATGAGGCCACGCTCGAGGGTCTTGACGGTGCCGGTCAGGACCAGGGCCGCGTCCAGACCGAACTTCTCGCGAAGCTCACGCTGCCACTGCTCGGCCAGTGCCGGGGAGCACAGCACGGCCAGCCGCTTGACGGTCCCCTGTGCCAGCAGCTCCACGGCGATCAGTCCGGCCTCGATCGTCTTGCCGATACCGACGTCGTCGGCGATGAGGAGCCGGACCGTGTTCTGGCGCAGCGCGAGCATCAGGGGGACGTACTGGTAGTTGCGCGGGCTCACGCTGATGCCGGCCAGGGAACGGAACGGACCGGCGGAGGACTGGAACCCGACCCGCAACGCGGTCCGGAGGAGGTCGGTGGAGGCGGCGTCGCCCAGGTCGTCGGCGCCGGGCGCGGGGAAAGTCGCCGGCTCGACGCCCTCGTCCGGGAAGACTCCGACGACGTCGTCAGGCCCGCCACCCAAGGGCTGAAGGAGCAGGAACTCTGCGGTGGTACCGGGCAATACGACCCACTCGCGGCCGCGTGCTCGGACCAAACCGCCGACGGCGACGTCGGCAGTGCTCGTGGTGTTGCTCAACGTGGGGTCCTCCCGGGTCCGAACAGCCAGGTGTGTCGGGCAGCCAGGGCGACCCAGTCCTCGGTGTGGTGCACTCGAACGACGGTCCAGCCGAGGTTCTCCAGCCGCTCGGCGGCGCGCTCGTCGCGTAGGCGTTGGTGCGCGTCGTCGTGGTGGGGGCCGTCAACGAAGACGGCGACGGGGTTGCCCGGGAGGTCGTAGACCAGGTCGGGGCGGGCCTCGGCCAAGCTGATGGTGCGCTGGGCGTCGTCCGGCAGCCGGTAGCCGTACTCCTCCAGCCAGTCGACGAACCGGCGCTCCAAACCCGAGTCGGACAGTGCGTTGAGCCAGGTTTGCTGGTCGGGCCGGTCACGGCCACCCGCACCGCTGACGACCTGAGCGCTCATCAGCTGTTGTAGGAGTGGAACGACGGAGTGCCGGTCGATGCTGCGGTGCTCGTACTGGTTGCTGTACGACAGCAGGCAGTCGTAGCAGCCCTTCTCGCAGCGTTCCCGGGCTCCGGGAGCATGGCCGAGGTCGGCTCCGTTGTCCGGGTCGTAGTGGATCAGCTCGAGTGCGGTCCGGGCGACGCCGGCCAGGGCGCCTGGCTCCTCGACAAGGCGGGCCAGGACCCCTGCGCCGCCCTCGGCCGACTCCGTGAGCAGCATGCGGCCCTGCCCGTTGTCGTCGGGCAGGTCGACGCTCTCCAGCTCGGAGCCTTCCAGCTGGAACGTGGCCTCCGCTGCTCGTTCCAGGGCGGCACGCAGGGTGGCGGTAACGGCCTCGGAGGCCGGCGCTGACAGACGCAGGACCACCAGGTTGCGTCGATCCTCTACGTAGGGCGTGACCTTCTCCTTCGACTTCACGTCCTCCGCGGCGTCCAAGCTGTCGGTGTCAACCGTGGTGTCTGTGGCCTTCTTGTCCGAGAGCCACGTGCCCTCGCGCAGGTCGAGCCAGAAGCCGCGATCGCCAGGGTGCTTGCGTCGACGCCGTCCGACGTTGGCCATCCGCATCACCGCGGCGTCGGCATGGACCAGTTCCAGGACCGGTGTGGTGCCCACGATCGCCTGGGCGGTGGTGAAGCCGGCCCGATCGCCGCGGTCGGCGAACCGGAACGACACCTCGAGCTCGAAACCGGACTTGCGCCGCTCCTCCTCGTCGCTGCTGATCCGCTCGCGACGGCGCGTGAAGACCGTCTGCAGCCGCAAGAGGCCGTACTGAGTGACCCCCAGTCGTGCGTGGCAGTGCTCGCAGGTGTCGGTGCCGACGACCACCGGGTGGTGGTAACCGCAGCTGTCGCAACGCTTGGCGGTTTCGGTGACTGCGCCGCTGCTGGTGGTGTCGTCCGGGTTGCGGGGCAGCTGGACGCGGGTCACCTCGTACCGGGCGCCTTCGTGGTAGATCAGGGAGCCAGGACCGAACTCGCTGATCGCGACGAACCGCGGGCGCTGCAGGAAGTCGCCGTCGACCTTGGCCCCGCGCCGGGCGGGGATGTAGGCGGCCAGGGGGAGCCGTGGGAAGGAGTACCCGGGTAGGAACCCTTCACTGGCCAGGTACCGGTAGGAGTAGAAGTCGGTGGCACCGGACTGGCGGTCGTCGTTGCGGAGCAGGATGAGCTGGTTGCGGGCGTCCGCGCGGCGGCGTTCGGCCTGCTGCTTGTCGCGGCGGCTCGACCTGGTGTTGATGGCCAGCTTGTTCTGCTCGTTGTACTCGGTGAGTGCGGCCCGGAACAGCTGCCTCCACCGCTCGAGGGACTCGTCCAAGAGCCTGGCGGCGTTGTGGACCTGATCGTGCACCCACGTCTCACTCCACCACGGTGGTTCGTCGTCGCGGGCCTGCCAGGTACGGCGCAGGTCGGCCATGACCCGCTCAGCGGTCTGCTGCGCGCGCCGGGTGGCCTCGGGGTCGGTCAGGGCTCGCCACAGGTTCGGCAGCAGTCGGAGGCTTGGGGTGTCGCCGTCGGCCTCGAGCAGGTCGGTGATGGAGGAGTGCATCGACTGGTCGGTCTCGGCGAGCCAGATCGCGTGCACGTGCGAGCGGATCAGGTCCTCGTTGGTCAGGTCCAAGCGGGGCGCGACAACCGACCCCGCGACCATGTCGCGGGAGCGGCGGAACCAGTAGCTGTCATGGGCGTTTCCGGTCGAGCAGTACGTCAGGACCAGTGCCGGTTGCCCGCTTCGCCCGGCTCGCCCGGAGCGCTGGGCGTAGTTCGCCGGTGTCGGTGGGACGTTGCGCAACCCGACCGCGTTCAGGCTGGAGATGTCGACACCCAGCTCCATCGTGGGTGAGCAGTACAGCAGCGGCAGGTCGCCCCTGCGGAAGGCAGCCTCTCGTTCGAGGCGCTGCTGCTGTGGCACCTGCGCGGTGTGCTCGCTGGCGTGCATCCCGGCGAACCCAGCGGCCAGATCGCGGTACAGGTCGCGGAAGAACGGGTTGACCCGGGCCCTGGCTTCGCCCTGGTAGGCGCGTCGCAGCGGGTCCGGTGCGCCGGAGGTCCCGTCCCCGGCGATCCAGCGAAGTGCGGCGGCCCGGAGCCGGTACTCCGAGACGTCGACGCCCTCTGTTCGCACCAGCAGGCCGGCTTCGGTCAGGACGTCGAACAGGCTCTCGATGACGCGGGTGGCGTCGTCGGTCTTGACGACCCCGGGCAGCCCAGCCGCGGCGCTCTTCAGGTGCCGCCCGAACGCACCACGGCCCGTTACGGCCAGTGCGGTGCGGGGGCCACCTGGGCGTGCCGGGCGGGGGGCGGCGTGGCCGACGTCCACCAGCCGGTCGTCCTCCGACATCGCCCACGGCTCGATCAACTGCTGACGAGACTGGCTGCGCAGCCGTTGGAACCCTTCTTCGGTCAGGCAGTCGACGTCGATGGCCCGGACCCGCCGCAGCTCGTCGAGCAGGATCCGGCCGAGCTCCTCGCGTTGGGCGGGGGAGACCTGGTCGAGCAGGTAAGCCCCGACCCAGGAGTCGTCGTCGGCGGCGAGCTCGGGCAGGTCGCGGTAGCCGACCTTGAGCAGACCCGCCTGCTCCAGGTTGGGCATCGTGACCCGCCAGCCGCGCTGCAGGTCGACGTACAGCTGGTAGTCCACGACGGCGCGCAAGGCCCGCTCGGCATCGGTTCGGGCGCTGAACTTGGCGTTCGGGCTGGCTGCGAAGTCAGTCATCTGCAACCCCAGGGCGTCGGTCACTGCCCCGGCGATGCTCTCGTGCGTCAACCCGTCGGGACCAGCCTTGTCCAACGCTGCGTACAGAGCGCCTCGCAACTGGCTCACCTGGACGAAGTCGTTGAAGTGACCGGCCTGAAGGCTGGCGTCCTGCCGGTTGTCGACGAAGGTCAGCAACTTGCGGGCAGCCGGGTCGAGGTCCTCCGCAGGAACGGAGCGCAGGTTCCGCACGATGGAGGCGCTGACCAAGGTCACCGCGCTGGAACGGCCCTCGGCGTCCAGGGTCGCCAGCTTGCCGAAGTCCTGGCCCCGGACCTGCTCGTAGGAGACCCCGCAGCGCATGCAGAACGCGAACGGGGTGGACACGAACCACGCGGGCAGGCCGGTGCCGGTGTCGTCCAGAGTGCCGTCGGGTAGGACGTGGACCTTGTCCGGAAGGTACTTCTTCTTGCTGTCCAGGACCTCGACGCGATCCGTTGCAGGGTCGGTGACCAACCACGAGTCGGGCAGGCGTCCGCTGGCCAGAGGATCATCGGGCCAGGGCAGGTCCGAGGAGACGTACAGGTACCCAGTGACGCTGTCCCCTCCGCTGGCGTCGACATCGCGGCGCGACACGAACAGGCTCTGCCCGGCGCGGGTGGTCTTCGCGACGACCAGGTACTCCTGACCGCACTCGCGGCAGAAGCCCAGCGGCAGCAGAGCGCGGTCCGGGTGGTCCGGCACGCTGACCTGGTAGGAGCCGGTGATGTGACGGCTGGACTCGGGCTCCAAGGAGACGTAGACCGTGTCGCCCTTGGACAGGAACTGGTGCAGCCGGAAGGCGAACACCGGCCGGTCCAGGTCGGGCTGGCGAACCTGCGCCCCCTCCTCCAGGACCTTGCGCAGCGCCGTCCGGCACGATGGCGGGTCGTGGTCGGTCAGTTCCGCGAGCGTCTGAGCGGCCTCGGGCACTGTCGTCGGTGCCCGCCGCACCAGCCGGTCCGTGCCAGGCTCGACGTCCAACCCGAACGTCGTCTCGATCCAGCTGGCCAGCGGGTCGGTGACGAACGGGCCGTGCTCGCGGGTTGCCCGGTCCTGCAGCGCGGCGGCCACCGCCGCCTGCAGGTCTGCCCTGTCAGGTTCCGCGCCGCTGGTCGCGCGGGTCAAGGTCTCCCCGATCACCCTCTCGGGGGTGACCTCGGAGCCGAACAAACGGGTCGCCACGTCCGCGACGACCGCCTTGCGCTCCGCGATCGTGCCGGCGCTGGCCATGGTGGCGCTGGTGCCCACCACCTGCAGGTCGTCCCCGGCGCACTGGTCACGCAGCCGGCGGATTAGCAGAGCGACGTCTGCGCCCTGGCGCCCCCTGTAGGTGTGCAGCTCGTCCAGCGCCAGGAACCGCAGACCCTGGGCGGCGCGCACAAGGTGCTTGCGCTCGTCCGGTCGGGTCAGGACCAGCTCGAGCATCACGTAGTTGGTCAACAAGATGTCGGGGGGTTCCGCAAGGATCCTGCGGCGCTCGTCCGGACTCTCCTGCCCGGTGTAGCGGGCGAAGGTGACCGGTTCACCACCCTCGGGGTAGCCGAAACGCAGGAACTTCTCCAGCTCTCCGACCTGGGAGTTCGCGAGCGCGTTCATCGGGTACACCACGATCGCCTTTACGCCGGGCTGACGCTGGCCGCCGTTGGCGTCACGAGCACGCAGCACCGCGTCGACGATCGGGATGATGTAGGCCAGCGACTTGCCCGAGCCGGTGCCCGTCGTCAAGACGTAGCTGCCGCCGGTACGGGCGACCTCGATCGCCTCCCGCTGGTGCTGGTGCAGCACGATCGGGTCCCGTCCCGGGTCCAGCGGGCCGCTCTTGCGCCGGAAGATCCGCTCGCACTCGGGGTGCAGCAGTCCCTGCTCGACCAGCTGCGGCACCGGCCCGCCCGACGCGAACGACGGGTTCAGGCTCAGCCACGGATCGGGCCACTGGACACCGTCGGCGAACTGCTGCTGGACGAAATGCGTGACGCGCTCGTCCCGCACAGACACGAACCCCGACGTGAACGCCCGGTAGTCCGCGATGACCTGCTCGTGGACCTTGAAAACGTCCATCCAACCCCCTGCTCCTTCGGCCTTCCGCCCACACTAGGGGGGCATCTCAGACAAAGTTGCGATGTTCGGCGAGTCCTCGCCAACGTTTCAGCGGACAGGTGCGGCACCACCCAACGCACCCTGCAGGGGAGCCGGGCCGGCCTCCAAGGCAACACTTGGGTCAACCTAAGGGGCCGTTGGGCTGACCTGAGCGGGGTGGTCTGACGGCGCGTGGGGAGACGGATCGCAGAACCGGCTGCCGAGTTTGTCGAAGGCTGGCAGCCTCACACCCGGGCCCGAGGTGGCCACGGGCCGATCGTTTCTCAAGGAGTTCACGATGGATGTCTTGGTGAAGGGGCAGAACCTGCCGCTCGCAGCCGACGAGGTGGTGGTGAACGTCCGGTGCGCGGGCAGTCCGGCCGTCGCCGCGATTCTCGCCGGCGGGCATCACGACACCGGCAATCATCACGCTCTCACGATCGGCGCCGGTACCAGTCGATCCGGCGTGACCGTGGATCGGGGCGGAGCCGGCACAACCCTGCAGGTACGCACTCGATCAGTTCCCGACGACGTCCAGCGCATCATCGTGCTCGCCAACCTCGACGGTGCTGACCGACTGAGCTTCGCAGCGTGCGGACCAGTAGCGGTGTCGATGTCTGCGAATGACGACCGACCGCTGATGCGCTACGACATCGATGCGGGTGAGCGCGAGACCGCAATCCTCTGCATCGAGTTGTACCGCCGTGGAGTCACCTGGAAGGTGCGGGCGCTCGGTCAAGGCTTTGTCGACGGGCTGACGGGCGTCGCTCGACATCTCGGCGTGCACATCAGCGAGCTGACCACGTCAGTTGAGGCATGGCGTCTGTCCCAGGTCGGGGGAGATGTGAAAGCCGTGGGCGCCGCGGGGCAAGAGCCCGCGCGCATGAGCGGTCTGACCGATCTGGATGCCCCCTCTGGAAGCGCGCCTGGTGCCGCTCCCTCGGCCTCGTCGCTGTCGCCACGAGCGGTAAACCTCGACAAAGGGAGGGTGTCGCTGGCGAAGGGGGCCAGCGTCACGCTGGTGAAGACGGGGTCGCGGCCCCTTGAGACGGTCACGATGGGCCTCGGTTGGGACCCTGCGGTTCGTGGCAAGTCCATCGACCTGGACGCCTCAGTCATCGCGTACGACTCAGACGGGAGGGATCTGGCGAAGGTGTGGTTCCTGCGGACCAAAGCCTTCCATGGCTCGATCGTGCACTCCGGGGACAACCTCACCGGCGACGGCGAAGGGGACGACGAGGCCATTCGCGTCGAGCTGACGCGCCTGCCGGCGAAGGTCACCACGCTGCTCTTCACTGTGAACAGCTTCAGCGGGCAGACCTTCGACATGGTGACCAACTCCTATTGCCGTCTGATTGACGACAGGGGTGGAGAACTCGTCCGGTATGCGCTCACAGACACAAAGAAGGTCAAGGGTGTCTACATGTGCCGGCTGGACCGCACTGCGGCAGGTCCCTGGGTTATGACGGCCCTTGGAATCTTCCACGACTCGATGACCGTCAAGGGCATGGTCAAGGCAGCGCGCCGTCTGGTCTTTTGAGGACCTTGACACGCCATCGATCGGAGGTGGGCCGGACTCATTCGGCACCTCCACGCCATGGCTCAACGAAGTCCGACATGAGGCAGTTCTGCAGCCGCGCGGATCCTGGTGTCAACCTGCGCTGTTGGAGGCCGACCTCGCGACCGGGGTGTGTCCTACTTGCGCCGTTCTGGGGACGGCCGTCCTGGGTGTCACCTAGCCTCATGACACTTCACCTGGACGGAGCGCATGACGACGACGGCACATGACTGAGTCGACGCTGACGCCTGCCCTGGGTGCCCGGATGCAGCGGCAGCTCGACGCCTGGCGGGGTGAGCTGCTCGCCCTGGACCGCCGACAGCGGCTCCTGTACTTCAAGCACACCCGCACCGCGTCGCTGGAGATCACCCAGCCCGACCTCGACGGCGTCCTCAGGGCCGTCGCGTCCGGACGGTCCCACGTCGTCGCCGGCGTAGCGGACGGTGAGATCAAGCTCCCGTGGCCTCAGCCCCACGATCTCGTGGCGGGCAACAAGAACCCGAAGGACCTCGTCGCCAGCCTCAGGCGGCTCGACCAGTCGTCGCAGCAGGTGTACGCCGACCGCGGGTTCTGGACCCTCTACGTCGGCGTCGGGATGCTGTCGTGGCTCGACCCCGACGACGGCCGAGCCGTCGACAGCCCACTGATCCTGCTGCCGGTGCGCTTGCGACGCGGCGGCTCGCTCGAGCCCTACGTCGTCGAGCGCACCGAGGACGAGGCGCTGGTCAACCCGTCGCTCCGTCTCAAGCTCGGGCACGACTTCGGGCTGAGGCTGCCGGAGTTCGACCCGTACGCCGACGACCTGCGGGAGGCGCTCACCGACCTGGCGTCGGCCGTGTGGGACAGGCCCGGATGGAACGTCGAGCCCCGGGTCGTCATCACCACGTTCTCCTTCCACAAGGAGGCGATCTACCGAGACCTCAGCGACAACGCCGAGCGAGTGATGAACCACCCGCTCGTGCAGCTCGTCGGACTCGGCCCCGATGCACCGTCGGCCCGCGACGTGGGCTTCGAGCCGTACGACGCGGACGAGCTGGACGAGGTGGTCCCGCCCGAGCGGCTCATGAGCATCCTCGACGCGGACTCGAGCCAGCGGCAATGCATCCTGGCCGCCAGGGACGGGCACAGCTTCGTGATGGACGGACCTCCGGGAACCGGCAAGAGCCAGACGATCGCCAACGTCATCGCCGAGCTGATGGCAGCCGGCAAGACGGTCCTGTTCGTGAGCGAGAAGGCCGCTGCGCTCGACGTCGTCCGCAAGCGGTTGGCCGACGCGCGGCTCGACCACTTCCTGCTCGAGCTGCACAGCCACGCCGCCACCCGCAAGCAGATCGCGGTCGAGCTCGACAAGGCACTCAACCAGCGACCGCAGGCGCAGTCGGCGCTCAGTGGTGCGGACGCCGCAAGCCTCGCCGACGCACGCGTGGCCCTCAGCAGCTACGCCCACGCGGTGAACGACGTGCGGCCGCGCTTCGAGCGCAGCCTGCACTGGGCACTGGGCGAGCTGGCTCGCACAGAGGAGCTCCGACGATTCACGGTGACGCCCGACAAGCGTTGGGCCCAGCTGTCGGCCGGTGAGCTGGCGCGGATCATCGACGCGGCCGAGGCCCTCGGCCGGGCCTGGGGACCGGTCGCCGATCCCGACGGGTTCCTGTGGCGCGAGCTGTCGCGCGACGACCTCAGCTCGACCGACGTGCAGCGTGCCCGGGAGCGGGTCAACGCAGCACGGCTCGCGGGGGTGAAGCTGCGCACGAGGCTCGCAGCCGTCGACGAGGATCTCGGGCTCCCCCTGACCATGTCACTTGCGGACGCGCACCGACGGCTCGACGTCCTGGAGCACTTGGCGGGCGCCGCGGCCGTACCGGAGCACTGGTTCACCGCTCCTGACCTCGGTGTGGTGAGGGACCGCCTGGCCCAGGTGCACCGGCTCGCCGAGGGCTACGCCGCGGCGTCCCACGAGCTGCATCAGGTGGCGGGTGACCGCTGGGGCGAGCTCGACCCCGATCGCGGTGAGGACCTGGTGGACCTGGCGTCCGCGCCAGGTGACTTTGCGCTGCTGGCGACCTCGACGACCTCGCAGGCTGTCGCTGCCCGTGACTTCCTGGCTCGCTCACCCGCGCACCTCGCCGCGATCGAGGAAGACGCTCGGCTGCTCGCCGGGCTGTTCGGGATGGAGTCGGTGCCTCTGACCTGCGACCTCGCCGGACGGCTCGGAGCGCTGGCCAAGCTGGGCGCGACGCCGACGCCTCCGGAACCGTCGTGGTTGCGTCCCGGGGTCCAGGCAGCCCTGGAGCAGTCGGCACGCGTCCTGCAAGAGCTGGTGGTGGTCGTCCGGCAGCGGGACGAGTCCATGTCACAGATGTTCACCAAGGAGGCGCTCGATCTCGACCTCGCCGCCCTGAACACCCGCTTCCGTGAGACGCATCGCGGGCTCCGGCGGTTCAGCGCCGCAGCCCGGGCGGACCGCAAGGCGCTCAAGGCGGTCACCGTCACGGGGAAGGTCGACAAGGACGTGCTGGCACGGCTCGACGAAGCGGTGGCCTGGCAGCGTGCAGAGCGAGCACTCACCCGCGGTGAGCGCGACCACGCCGCGGCTCTGGGGGGTTACTACCGGCGCACCCAGACCGACTTCGCACGCATCGCGACGGCGCTGGGCGCCGCGCAGGAGGCGATCGCTCTCGCTGGGAGCCATCTCGACCCCCAGGCAGCGGCTCAGCAGCTCTCGACGGCAGGTCAGCAGGATCCTCGTCTCACCGTGGTGGGCAGCCGTCTCGTCGACCGGTTGGAGCAGTGGCGCGCCGAGGGGTCAGCCGTGCTCCCCGCCGGACTGGCCGTCCTCGACGAGCACCCCGTGACCGAGGCGGCGGCCCTGTGCGCGGCGGTGGCTCGGCGGGCGGACCGAGGCATCGCGGCGCTCGAGCACGTCTCGGCGGTGTGCGGAGCCGATGTGACGATCGAGGTGGCACCGCGTGTGCTCGCGAACGCGCGCGCCGCTGCACAGACCTTCGCCGAGGTGCTCGACACCTACGACCAGGACCAGGTGCTGCTCGGCGACACCTACCGCGGGACGAACACCGACTTCTCGGACCTCCGAGGAAGGCTCGACTGGACGGACCGCCTCCGGGAGCTGCTGCGCGGACCCGTGTCGCCCCACGTGGCCGAGGCGCTGTCGCAACCCACCTTCGTGCCCGACGACCTGCGACCCGTGATCGACGCGTGGACGGCGGCGCGTGACAAGGGCCTGAAGCTGTTCCTGCCCGGCCGCCGCGCAGAGCTGTCTCGTGAGCTCGACGCCGACCTCGAGCTGGCCGAGCTGATGTTGGACGAGCTGCACGAGCAGGCGGCCGGGCAGATCGAGGAGTGGTGCGCCTTCGTGGCGAACCGCCGTCGGCTGCTCGAAGCCGGCCTCGAGGAAGTGCTCGACAGGCTCGAGAAGGAGGTCCAGACCGCCGACTCGGTGGCACCGGCGATCCGGCGCGCCGTGCTTCTCGCATGGGTCGACGCCACGATCGCCACCGATCCCGCACTGCAGACCCATCGCGCCGTCGACCGTGACGGGCTAACGCACCAGTTCCGCCAGCTGGACCGCCGGCAGGTGGACGCGACCTACGCCTCGGTCGTCGCTGCCTGCACCGACCTCAGGCCCAGGTCGAAGGCGAGCCGCGCGGCACAGCTCGTCGCCAAGGAGGGACAGAAGAAGTCGCGCCACTGGCCGATCCGTCGGCTCCTGGAGGAAGCGGGCGACCTCGCCCACAAGCTGAAGCCCTGCTTCATGATGAGCCCGCTGTCGGTGTCGCAGTACCTGCCCGCCTCGATGTCGTTCGACGTGGTCATCTTCGACGAGGCGTCGCAGGTCCTGCCGTCGGATGCCATCAACTGCATCTACCGCGGACGCCAGCTGGTCGTCGCCGGTGACCAGAAGCAGCTGCCGCCGACCAGCTTCTTCACCCGCGCCGTCGACGACGACGAAGACGTCGACGACGACGACGAGCTCGGTGTCTTCCAATCGGTCCTCGACCTGTGCAAGGCGGCCGGCGCGTTCCCCTCGCTACCGCTGACCTGGCACTACCGCAGCCAGCACGAGGACCTCATCACCTACTCGAACTTCCGCTTCTACGACCGTGCCCTGCACACGTTCCCCGGTGCCAGCTACCGCGCCGCCGACATCGGGATCGAGGTCTTCGTCGTGGACGGGATCTACCGCCGCGGCGGCGCTCGCGACAACCCCATCGAGGCCGAGAGGGTCGTCGACCGCATCCTGGAGCACCGGACGAGCCATCCGGAGCTCTCCCTCGGGGTGGTCACGTTCTCCGTGGCGCAGGAGGACGCCGTCCTGGCGGCGGTCGAGCGACGGGCGATCGAGGAACCGGTCCTGCGCGGCATCCTCGAGGAGCACGACCGGCTGGACGGCTTCTTCGTGAAGAACCTGGAGAACGTCCAGGGCGACGAGCGCGACGTGATCGTCTTCTCGATCGGGTACGGCCCGGACGAGCACGGCAGGTTCACGATGAACTTCGGTCCGCTGAACCCGGCCGGTGGGTGGCGGCGCCTGAACGTCGCCATCACACGGGCGCGGCGACGGGTCGAAGTTGTCTGCTCCTTCCGTCCGGAGCAGATGAGTTCCACCGGCTCAGAGGGCGTCAAGCACCTCAAGGGTTACCTGGACTTCGTCCACCGTGGGACGCCTGCGCTCGGCGTGGATCTCGAGGACGAGCTCGGTGCTGACGGCAGCGCCTTCGAGGACGAGGTCGCGCGGGTCATCCGTTCCTGGGGGTACGAGGTGGCGACGCAGGTGGGCTCGGCGGGCTACCGGATCGACGTCGCCGTCCGCCACCCGGACCTGCCTGGCCGGTACCTGCTCGCGGTGGAGTGCGACGGCACGACCTACCACTCCTCGAAGGTGGCACGAGATCGTGACCGGCTGCGGCGTGAGGTCCTGGAAGGACTCGGCTGGAGCGTGCACCGCGTCTGGGGGATCAGCTGGGTCCGCGATCGGGTGGGTCAGGAGAAGCGGCTCAGGACCGCCATCGAGGACGCCGCGGCCGGACGGTCGCTCGCTGTGCCGTCGAGGGAACGACACACGTCGCCCGTCGCGATCGAGGAGGCCGACTTCGACGCGGCTCCGTCGTGGGCACACCCGTACGAACGAGCGCTGCCGGGGTGGCACTCGTACTCCTCACCGGGGAGCATCGACGCCTTGCCCGTGCTGAGGTCCTACGTCGAGCGGGTGGTCGACGCCGAGGGGCCGGTGCACATCGATCTGATCATGAAGAACCTCAGGGAGGACTCCGGTGTCGGTCGGGTCGGGTCGGTGATCCGCGAGAACCTGGACCGTGCGCTCGGCACCGCGCGCATCGCCTCGCAGCCGGTCGTGGGGGACGCGGCCGGCTTCTACCGGGTGCAGCACCGCACGCTGCAGGCCGTGAGGGTCCCTGTCGACGACGACACGATCCGCAAGCCGCTGCAGATGCCGCCGGAGGAGCTGGACCTGGCAGTCGTCGGGGTGGTTCGTGACGGGGCGTCCGTGGACGTCGAACAGGTGGTGGTCGACGTCAGCCGACTGTTCGGTTGGCGCCGGGTCGGCAACGACATCAGGGCACTGGTCGAGGACGCCATCTCCCGTTGCGAGCAACGCCGAGTGCTCTCGCGAACCAGCGGGAACTCGCTGGTGGTGCGGTGAGCAGTTCCGGATGGCCGGCTGGCGATCCCCATCAGCACCGGGCGGCGGCCGGTGATGACGACTGGTTCTCGCAGCCCGGCGCGGGATCGGGACCTGGCCTCGTCGTTCCACCACCACCCCACCGGCGACGTGGGCGGCTCATCGCGCTGCTGCTGGCCGGCGCCGCGCTGGTCGTGGGCGGTGCCGTCCTGCTCGTCATGGTCCTGGGCGGAGGCAGCGACGAACCACGAGCAGATCCGCCCTCCTTCAGCACCGGGCCCACCACGGCTGCCCCGTCATCGCCGGCATCGTCCGAGCCCGCCACGACGACCGCACCGTCCGAGCCGTCCACCGCGTCGCCGCTTGTCGCCGGTACGTATGTCGGCACTCTCACCGTGGTGGAGGACTCCTCACGCGCACCGCAGGGGGAGGACGACCCCGGGTCGCTGGTGGGCACCGTGTTCGAGACCACGGTCGTGCTCGGTGCGGGGTGCGACGCGACCGCCCCGACGTGCGAGGTGCAGCACGACTCGTTCGCCGTGTACGCGCCCGAGCCGGTCCGGGCGCAGATGACCAGGACCGAAGGCGTCGGAGCGTCGGCGTCGCTGACCATGACCGAGGAGGTCGTCGACGACTGCGTCGACGAGGCGGGTCAGGTCGTCGGTGACTTCGACACGACCGTCACGGAGGTCCTCACCCTCACGGACCCGGTCGCCGACGGCGACGGCGACGGCGCGACCTGGACGACCGTGGACGTCAGCTACGTGGAGGACGCCGTCAGCGACGACACGGCGGCGAGCTGCTACACCTCGCGGTACCGCGTCGAGGGAACGCTGACGCGCGTGCCCTGACGCCGTCTCGGACGTTGACCACCTCGTGCACCAGCGACGCGCTCACGCCGTCGTCCGACCCGTTGAGGAGCTCCCATGGGCTTTCGGTACCGCAAGACCATCACGATCCTGCCGGGTGTCCGGCTCACCCTGTCGAGGTCGGGGATCGGCATCTCCACAGGTTTCCGTGGGGCGCGGGTCACCCGGCACGCCGGTGGCCGCGTCAGCCGGACGCTCAGCGTGCCGGGCACCGGGGTGTCGCACGTCAGGACGCTCCGTGGCCGGCCGAGGCGACGCTGAACCGGCGGTCCCTGGGCGCCGACGCGGCGCGACCGGCGTGATGTCCCATTTCCGCCCCAAGGTCTGTGGGCGGTGACAGACTCGCGGACGGCATCGGCACGACGCGACGGATCGACGGCGACAGGAGCAGTGGTGAGCGGCAGCTGGGGCGACCAGGGAGGGTGGGGCGACAGCAGCCGGTCCTGGTCCGACGGCCCGCAGGTTCCCGCTCCTGGTCGAGGCTCGTCGCAGCCGACCTGGTCGCCCGACGACAGCGCCGCGATGCCGGCCATCGGGGAGCCCGTCGGCCCGCCGGCGCTGCCCCTGGGTGCGGCCGCTGCTTGCGTCGTCCTGGCAGCGGTCGCCTCGATCCTGTCCCCGGGACGGCCGCTGGTGGCGGTCGTGGCATGGCTGCTGGCCGGGTTCGTCTGCGTCGGGCTGCTGACGCTGCACGCGATCACCGACGCGCGTCGCCGGGCCAGCCCCTGGTACGTCCAGCAGGCCTGGAGCGGTCCGGCGGCCCTCGTCGTGGCGGTCGCCGCGGTCGTCGTCGTCGTGTACTCGTCGCTGACCTTCGCCCTCCACGTCGGGAGGATGTGAGGTGGCGCCTGGCTCCCGTCGGTTCCTGGCTGCGGCCCTCGCCGCTGCTGCGGCCGTCACGACCCTGCTCGGTCTGTCCGGGCCCGTCGCGGCTGCACCCGTCGCGGCCGAGGCGCCGGCGCTGCAGGCGTTCGGCGCCTGCCTGTCCGCCCGCAAGGCCGGCGACGTGCTGGTGCTCATCGACGAGTCGGGGAGCCTGAAGCGGACCGACCCCGACGCAGCGCGGGTGTCGGCAGCGCGCTTCCTCCTCGAGCGGTTCGCCGCGCTCGCGGACGCCCAGGAGCTCGACCTCGCCGTGGCGACCGCCGGGTTCTCGGCGGACTTCCGCGCCTCCCAGGGATGGACGACCCTCGACGGCTCCAGCGTCGGGGGAGTGAGCGACTCGCTCGAGGACTTCGCCGCCCGCGACGACGGGCTGGACACCGACTACTGGAACGCGCTGGACGGCTCCCGCCGGCTCCTCGCCGACCGCGCGCGCGAGCGGTCGGGCTCGACGCCGGCGGGCACCTGCCAGGCCGTGGTGTGGCTCTCCGACGGGGCCCTCGACATCGAGACCCGGGACGGCTCGGCGGGCAGGGACGACGTCAAGGCCTACGCCGAGGACGTCGACCTGTCGACGGACGCCGGCGCGGCCGCGGCTGAGGCGGCCGCACGTGAGTCGCTCTGCCGCGAGGGCGGTCTGGTCGACCAGGTGCGCGGCTCGGACGTCTACACCTTCGCCGTCGGGCTGGAGGCGCCCGCGGACCCGCCGGACTTCGCCCTGTTCGAGTCGATCGCCACGGGTACCTCCGCGGCCGGCGCGTGCGGTGCTCCGGTGACCGAGCCGGTCGGCGACTTCTACCGCGCGTCGACGCTCGAGGACCTCCTGCTGGCCTTCAACAAGATCGCTGCGAACGGAGGGGTGCTCGAGCAGTCGACACCCGTCTGCGGCGGCGAGGCGGCGGAGGTCTGCGCTCACTCCTTCGTGCTCGACGACTCCATCGGCTCGGTGCGGCTGCTCGCGAGCACCGGGGCGCCGGGCATCCAGCTTTCACTGTCCCCACCTGGCGAGGCGCCGACGCTCCTTCCCTACACGCCCGACCAGCAGCCGACCCCTGTCGACGTGTCGGGTCTTCCCGTCGAGGTCACGTGGGAGACCGAGCAGACGGCGGCGGTCGAGTTCGCCCGGGTGGACGGCCTGCCGTGGACGGGCCAGTGGTCGCTCTACTTCATCGACCCGGACGGGACGAACGCCGACGTCACGGCTCGCAGCCAGCTGCAGATCGCCGGAGACCTGGCGCCTGCCTGGCCGGGTGCCGGCACCGCCGAGCTCGAGACCGGTGCGGTGCTCACGGGCGTCCAGCTCGGGCTGGCCCGATTGAGCACGGGCGAGCCGGTCGACCCGGAAGCGTTGCGCGGGAGCGCGACCCTGTCCGCGGAGCTCGTGCGCCCTGACGGCGCGACGGTGACGATCTCCGACGGGCTCGACGCCACCGAGCCGATCCCCACTCTCGATCTCGACCTCACCGACGTGCCACCGGGTCGCGCGGTCGTCCGGCTCACCTTGTCGGTCACCACCGCCGAGGTACCGGCCGCAGCCGGCCGCCCGAGCATCCCCGGGACCGCATTGGTGGACCAGGTCGTGGACCTGCCGGTCGAGGTCGCCGTACCTCCCGAGTACCCGAGCGTCCCCGATCTGCTCGATCTCGGGGACCAGGGTGAGACCACCACCCTCACCGGCAGCCTGCCGATCACTGGTCAGGGGTGCGTCTGGGTCAGACAGCTAGCCGTCGGAACGATCCCAGAGGGATCCGGGACGGCCGAGCCCACCACGTCGGCGTCGACGCCCGAGTCGTGTGTCAAGGTGATTGAGGGCACGCCCGGCGAGCTGCCGATCGAGGTGCGGCTCGGCGCACCCGGCACGGGCACGGTCCAAGGGACGATGACCGTGGTGCTCCAGCCGGTGGGCGAAGGTGAGGTCATCGAGAAGGAAGTCAAGTTCACCGGCGACGTCGTGAAGCCGCTCGACGTCGGGCGCACGCTGTGGGTCTTCGTCGTCGCGCTGCTGGTCGGTCTCGGCCTCCCGCTCCTCGTCGCGCAGCTGGCCCGGTGGTTCGCCGCGCGCGTGCCGGGCGTCGCCTTCGCCGTCCAGGTCGTGCCCGTCGAGGTCACCTCCGACGGCGTCCTGCGCGACGGTTCGTCGTTCCGGCTGGACCACCGGTCCGGCGAGGTCGTCACACTGCCGCTCAAGGGGACCCGGCACCTGGTCCTCCCCGGCGCAGGCGCGACACTGCGCACCAGGACTGGCTTCGACCTGCGTCGCGTGGCCGCGGTGGAGGTGTCGTCGCCGGGCGCCGCGACGCTCGCGCCGCCGGCGCTGCGACGCACCCGACGCGGGTTCGAGGCCCAGCTGCCGCTCGACGTGCAGAACCGGTGGTTCGCCGTCGCGGGTCCCGCCGGCATCCGCGTCGTGGCGATGCCGACGACCGGGGCCGACCAGGTCGCGGTGAACCGCATCGCCGCCGACGTGAACCACCGGCTGCCACGGCTGGTCGAGGCCTGGCGTGCGGAGACCGGCGAGGCTGCGCCGCCCAGCGCCTGGGCGCAGGCGCCTGCCGGCGCCGCCGGTGCGGGCCAAGCGGGCGGGAACGACTGGTTCGGCTCGACGCCGACCGCCGGTGCGCCCGGACCGACACCGGGTGCCTCGCGACCGGGTGACGCCGGCACGGACGGCAAGGGACGGAGCGAACCGCCTCCGCCATCGGACGAGTCGTGGTGGAACGGATGACATCGATGAGCTGGACGACACGGAGGAGTACGCGATGAGGCGCTTTCTGATGGTGGGCTGCGGCGGCTCCGGAGGAGTCACCCTGCAGTTCGTCATGGACCAGCTGCGCGCCGATCTGCGGGCCGTCGGTGTCGACAAGATCCCGTCGGGCTGGCAGTTCGTCCACGTCGACGTGCCGATCAGCCCGGACGGGGTGGGGCACGGCATGCCCCCGACCGTCCCGGACCAGGGCGGCCGCTACGCCCCCGTCTCCTCGCCGGCCGCCACCTATCCCCAGATCTCGTCCGTGGTCGAGGACCGCCTGACCCAGCAGGGTGCGCTGCGCGAGCTGGGCGGCTGGCGCCCGCTGCCCGAGAAGGTCGACGTCCCGATCACCACCGGCGCGGGTCAGTACCGCGCCGTCGGGCGGATCCTGACGCTGTCCAAGGCCGCCCAGGTCCGCGACCAGCTCGCGGCAGCCGTCTCCGACATGGCGGGGGTCAACGCCATGCAGGAGATCCGCGCACTGGCTGCCAGGATCTCGCCGAAGACCGTGGACCAGGTGACCAACGACCCCGTGGTGCTGGTGGTCTCGTCGATGGCGGGCGGCTCCGGAGCGTCCATGGCCCTGGACGTGTGCCGGCTGCTCGGCACCGTCACCGGCGTGCAGTCGACCAACATCTCGGTCTTCGCGTACACACCCGAGGTCTTCCGCAAGCTCCCGTCCGGCCAGCGGCTCGGCATCGAGGCCAACGCGGCAGCGATGCTCGGCGAGCTGATCGCTGCCCAGGTCGGGGCCGCCAGCGTCGAGGACCGACGCCTGCTGGAGGCGCTCGGGCTCAGCGCAGCGGGTCTGGCGGAGACACCGTTCCGGCGCGTGGTGCCGATCGGTGCCCGCATCGGTGGGGACGGTGCGGTCTTCGGTGACGGCGACCCGGTCTCGATCTACCGGGGCGTGGGCCTCGGCCTGTCCCGGCTGATGATGTCGCCGGTGGCGTTCGACAGCTTCCGCAAGGCCTGCCTGGAGAATCCCGTCGCCCTGCCCGTCAAGGGCGACCTGTTCGGTTGGGGCGTCAGCCCGGACCGTCTCGGCTGGGGCTCGTTCGGGTACGCCTCGATGGGCATGGGACGAGAGCGGTACGCCGAGTACGCAGCACAGCGCCTGGCTCGCGCGGCGGTCGACCGGCTCGTCGAGGGGCACCGCAGCTACGGCGGCGAGGGCACCGACGAGCAGCAGCTCACCCGGCTGGTCGACCAGACGCTCTGGCGCCAGTTCGCCCGCGAATGCTCCCTGCCGGAGGACCGCACGGCGGTCCGGCCCTGGTTCATGGACCTGCTGAAGCGGTGGCAGACCCATCGCCACGCGCAGCAGGCGATCGAGGGCGTCGTCGAGACGCGGTTGGCGGGCGTGGCCCAGCAGGAAGGTCGTCAGTGGGTCGAAGTGGTCGGCTCGCTCGCCGCGGGCAGCCGGCAGGACCTGTCCAGGCGCGTGGACGACCTGTCGTACCAGGCCGTCCACTCCTGGATGACCGCGACCGAGCAGCAGATGAAGGACTCGCTGGTCTCCATCGTCTCGACCTACGGGCTGCCTGCTGCGTCCGCCGTGCTGGTCCGGTGGCGACGCGAGAGCCACGAGTGGGCGCAGGAGCTCGCCACCCCGGCCGCCCAGGGACCCGCGGACATCGCCGGCCCTGCGGGCGTGGCGCGCGACGTCCTCCTGCAGACGAAGGGCCGGGTCCCTGCGTCGTCCGGCCAGGTCCGCCAGCTGCTCGACGGGCACGTCCAGACGGTGCAGGCTGCGCTGGGCGCGGCCTCGGCCGGCCTGATGGCCCGACTCCTGCCGAGCATGGCCAACGGGCTGGTGGCGCCGCTGTCGGAGGCGCTGACAGAGACCCAGGACGTGCTCCGGCGCGCGCGGGAGGAGCAGGCCTCCGTCCACGGGCTCGCACTGGTCCACACGCTCGAGTACCAGGCCTGGCCGTCCGGCCACGGCCCGGTGCCGCCGCGGTTCGGCGCCGCGCAGAACGAGTTCCCGCTGACCCCGGTCGAGTCCTTCGAGCAGGTGTTCACCGGTCACATCTCGCAGGTGGGCGGTCGGCCGTCGGCGTCGGACTCCCTCGCCGAGACCGTCACCACGATCCTGCGCGGGACGTGGAACGAGGCCGGTGCGCTGCGGACCTTCGACAACCTCGAGACGCGCAGCTCGTGGCGCAGCCCGGTCTTCCCGATCGATCCCCACGACGCGACGCAGGCGCTGCGGCCCGAGCAGACGGGGCGCTACCGGACGGCCTGGTACGTCGAGGACGTGCTGGACCGGGCCCGCGCCTACATCCGCCGCCTGAACGAGCCGTTCGACCAGTTCATCCGTCAGTCGCTGGCCGGGTACCTGGCCGAGGAGGGCACCGGCGCGGGCGAGCGGGCCGACAGGCAGCAGGCGGTCGAGGAGGCCTTCGGCCAGGCCTTGGAGAACTCCCGTCCCCTCGTCGGTGTGGATGTCAACGCGGTGCAGCTGCTCCACGGGGAGCAGCTGCGCACCTACCACTCGTTCACCGAGATCCCCTTCGGGGAGGAGGTGAACGCCGGGCTGCGCAAGGTCTTCACCTCGCCGAGCTTCACCGACGAGACCTCCGCCTACTTCGAGGACGCCATTGCGGCGGGGGCGCAGAGCGCGGCCACCAGCGTCCACATCTTCGGCAACTCGCCGAACTTCTCCCCGGCCGTGTTCCGGTCCATGCTCGAACCGATCACGGACCGGTGGTCGTCGATGGACGCCGGCATGCGCGGGTCCTTCTGGCAGTGGCGCCGCACCCGCCGGCTGCCTGCCTGCCTGCCCGCGGGGGACCAGGAGCGCCGCAGCCTGATCGGGGGCTGGTTCGTCGCACGCTCGCTCGGTCTGCTCCGGTACCCGGGCGAGGAGCACGCCCAGGGCTTCGAGGTCTACGACCGCGCGGACAAGGTCTGGCGGAGGTTCCCCCACCCGCTGCTCACCGACGACCTGGCGTCCAAGGACAGGCTGGACACCTTGCCCGCCGTGCTGGAGTCCATGACCCTCGCTGTCGCACAGGCACGTACGCATCCTCAGCTCGAGCCGCTCAAGGCCTACGCCGCCCTCCGCAGGCTCTTCGACTCGCGGCAGAGCGTCGCGATGGACGCGGTGACGACCAACTGGCTGGAGCTGCGCGACCTCGAGGCCAGGAGGTTGCTGTCCGGCTGGATCCGGACGGGGCAGCCGCCCGGTCCGGTCGTGCCGCGCGAGGTCTTCGCCGGTCCTGCCGGCGACGACGGCGCGAGCGCCCAGGACGCCAGGCGGACGGCGCTGACGACCATCTTCGGCAAGCAGCGCGACGCCATGGCGCGCTTCCTGCCCCCGGGCCAGCACGGCTCGACCGGCGACGGGCCGTTCTCCACCATCCGGGACCGCTCCCAGCTGGCGGCGGCGCCGATGGTCCAGGAGATCGCCGAGGACGCCGTGCTGGTCCTGGAGACACTGGCCGCCGTCGCGGGAGAGCGCGCGACGACCGACGACGAGGTGCTGATGTGAGAGGTGTCGTCGCATGACGTCCGTCACCGTGCTGGTGGGTCCCGGGACCACGACCGGAGCAGCGGTCCGGGACCAGCTGAGGGACTGGTCGGCGTCGGGCTTCGTCTCGGAGCTGTTCTGGGTCGATGTCCGTGACGTCGTGGCGGGCTCACCGCTGTCACAGGTCCCTGCGGACCACGTGGTCGACGGGGCCGTGGTCCGTGCGTCGCTGCAGACCCATCTCGCGAACCGTCAACGGGTGGACCGGATTCGGCTCACCGTGCTGTCGGTGGTCTCCGGGAGAGAACGGGCACTCGACCACGACGTCGTCGCGACGATCCGCAACGCGCTCGCGACGCTGCCCACACGGCCGGACGTCACGGCGCTCAACTGCCTCGCGGTCGTCCACGGCGGCGGAGGGTGGGACGCCGCTGCCGCGTGGCACGGCTGGCACAACGTCGTCATCAGCCCGGAGGACGCGTGGACGCCGCGTGCGGTGCCCAACGTCCTCGACGGTTCGGTGGACCTGCCGTCCTTCGCCGCCCACACCGCGGCCGCCGTGTCCGTGCTGTCGGGTGCGTGGACCGGCCTGCCCGGCTCCGCGCTGGACGACGAGCCCGTCCACGGCGGACCGGCGGTCCGCCTGACGCGGTCCTTCGTGCGGCGCATCGATGCTGCGGCTGCGGGCAGAGCGGTCCGCGACCGCCTGATGGACCTGTCCGCGGGGTTGCCACGACCGCAGCGCGGCGCGCGTGCGCTGGAGTACGTCGACCAGCCGACGACGGCCGCCAGGCACGTCGCCACGGCCGTGCTCGACCGGCACGCCGACCTCTTCCGGCCGGACCGGGAGCCGCTGCCCCACACCGAGCGTGGCGCCCTCGGCGGCTGGGAGATGCTCAAGCTCTTCCTGTCGTTCCTGTGGGCGTCCCTGCGGGCGGCGCCCAGGCAGTGGGTGGACCGGATGAAGAGCCGCGCATCGGCGGCGGCGGCGCAGCAGGTGCAGAACGCCGTGTACGGCGGCAACCGTGCCGACTTCGACGTCGTCGTCCGGGGCGTGGACGCGAAGGGCCGCCCTCCGGGGCTGGACCAGATGTCCGCGGCCGTCGAGCGCCTCGACGCCTCGATGCGGTCCGAGGTGGCCGCGCTGGAGCAGACCGTCCCTCGTACCGGCGACTTCTGGCGCGACGTCGCCTTCGGGGCGCTGACCCTCGCCGACGCCGGGACGCACGTCGCCGGTGTCGAGCCGGTGATGGTCGGTGACCTCCCCGGTGTGGTCCGGGAGCCGGCTCAGGTCTGCCCCCCGGACGCGAAGCCGTACGTCGTCCCGGGCGGTCTGGTCGACGACCTCGGGATGCGGGAGATCGAGGCCGCGGACATCTGGGCGTTCAAGCGCGTGATCGCCCGGGCCGACCAGGTCGGGCACGGTGGGTCAGGGACCGCCCTTGCGGCATCGCGGGCCCGCGAGGAGATGATCGCGATCGCGAGCCCGTTGCGCGGCTCGTACCTCGGCATGGTGGGGGAGCCGATCGGCGACGCCGTCGAGTCCAGCGCTCGCGACGTCGCCCACCTGCTCGACGAGCTCGAGGCGGCGGCGACCCCGCCCGAGACACCCCCCTCGGTCCTGTCGGAGGCGGAGCGGCTGGCACGGGTGCTGCGCGTCTCGACGATCTGCTGGGTGGTGCTCAGCGCCCTCGTCGGGGTCGCCGCCTGGCGGGAGTGGCTCGCTCTCGACGTGTCCCTGTACGTGCTCGGTGGACTCCTCCTGGTCTGGGTCGTCGTCTGCGCAGTGGCCTTCTACCGCAGCACCCAGGCCGAGTTCGCCCTGCGGATGAGGCGATCGGTGAGTGAGGACGAGCTCGGTGTGATCCGTCGCAACCTCGCCAGAGCCACCAGAGAGCTCCGCGTGCACGCGATGCTGTACCGCCAGTTCCTCGCCTGGGCGCCGGTCCTCGGTGCGTTCTTCAACGCACCGTTCGGCACCGATGCGGCAGGGCAGGACGCGCCGCGGTTCAGCGGGCCCATCCCACGCAGCCTCGGGCTCGGCGTCGCGCGACCGAGCCCCGAGCACACACGGCGGGTCGCGGACCAGCTCGCCGGCCAGACGTTCAGGCCGGGATGGATGGCGCCACTGTGGGAGCGGCTCCTCCAGGACGCCGTCGACGAGGTCACGGACGCGACAGGCCGCCCGGTGGGCAACCCCGACGCCCTGTTCAGCGACCGCCTGACCGAGGACGACTCACCGCTGCGGCTGTTCGCCCAGCAGGTCAGGACGCACGGGATCGGCAAGGGACCCGGGGACGCCTTGTGGGCGCAGGCCCGGACGCACCTGGCGGACGGGGGGATGGAGGCGCTGTTCGGCAGCCTGTTGTCCACGGTCCGGGTCGACGCCCAGCAGCGGCACGGCGGCCTCGAGAGCCTCGCCGGTGGGGAGTTCCTGAGCGGCCTGATCGAGGCCGCGGGCACCGAGGCCTCGGCGTTCCACGGCGACGTGCTGACCAACGCCGCGCGCGTGGGCGGGGCGGGTGCCGTCGTCGGGTCGGTGCTGGTGTGCTCGAGCAGCGGCGGCCTGCTGCCGCACGCCACTCCTGCGGGGACACGCGTGCACGAGGCCGCCGGCGCACAGGGGGACCTCGACCAGCTGGTCGTCCTCGTGCAGATGTCGGGCCAGCTGCAGGCCGACCAGTTGGTGCTGCTCGGTGGCGCGGCGACCGCTGTGCAGGACGCGCCGCTGGGGTCCGGCCGACCCGACCGAGACGACGAGGGGTACCTGCTGTGAGCCTCGACGAGACGCGGCAGCGGCGGCGCGCCCGCGAGGACGCCCTGTTCCGCTGGCGCCGAGCGCTGATCGGCGCAGGGACACCGCCGTCCTCGCTGCCGATGGACAAGGACCTGTTCGCGCTCGCCGACGCCCCGTCGTCGAAGCGACGTGACCTGATGTCGTTGCGGCTGGAGGCGACCGCACAGGCGCACCTGAAGGAGATCGCCGCACTGCTCGCCGACGTCGACGAACACCTGAAGCAGACGCGACCGGCGGGGCCCGTCCAGCCGCTCCGGCGTCCGCGTGGTGAGGACCCGAGCACGACGATCCCCGCGACGGCACCCACGTCGCCGGCACCCTCTCGCCCGGCCTCACCCGCGGGCGACCCCATGGCCCAGCCCGAGAAGCGGCTGTCCGCCCTGCTCGGCTGGCGCGAGGCGCGGATCAACCGGGGGGCACCGGAGTCATCGCTCCCGGGGGTCGACGACCTGCGCCGGATGGCAGCGGTGCGTCCCGACGACCTCGCGGACAAGATCGGCCGCAGACGAGTCCCGCTCACCTCGCGAGAGACGGCGCAGACCCACCTGGCCGAGATCCTCCAGGTGCTCGGGGTGGCCACCGCCGGCACCTCCACCGAGACGCCGCCGGAGCCGGTCGAGCGGACGCCGACCCCGACCCCGGCGTCAGCGAGGACGAGGCCGACGACGCCGCCACGCCCGGCTCGGACACAGGGCCCTGGCGACGACGTCGGCAGCATGACGTTCCCGCCGCACGAAGGAGCCGCTGCCGGCCCGGAGCCGACAGGGACGGTGCGCGCGGACGTCGAGACCTCCGGTGACCTGGTGTACCGGTGGAACGCGGCGCCCGGCGGGGGAGCCACCATCTACCGTGTTGTCACCCACGACGGCTACTCACCGGGATCCCCCGATCTCGGTGTGCAGCACCGGGTCACGACCGGGCTGGTCGCCGAGGACGCCCGACCGGTGGCGGGGCCCGTGCGCTTCGTCGAGGTGTGGTCGCACACGGGCAAGGACGTCGCGGCTGCCCAGGCTGCGCCGGCGCGGCTCCACGCGCGGTGCTCGGTCGTGGCACCCGTGCGCGATGCCCACCTGGTCGAGTCGCGCAACCACGTCCGCGGGACCTGGCTTCCCGTGGCGCCGGCAGCCCGCGTCGTCGTCCACCGGGTCCCCGTCGACGAGGCGAGCAACGAGGGCTTCGCTCTCGAGCACGAGATCGACGGAGTGCACGGCGACGGCTTCATCGACGAGTCGGTGACCGGCGGCGCCGAGTACGAGTACCGGATCTACGCGGTCGCGGACGTCGACCGGAAGCAGCAGTACTCGAGCCCGATGCGGTTCCGCGTAGCCGTCCCGGGCACGCTGCACCCGGTCGAGGACTTCGCCGTGGCGCCGTCGGCGAACGACCCCGACGCCGTCGACCTGTCGTGGAGCCCACCCTCGAGCGGCCGGGTCGAGGTGTACGCGACGGCGCACGAACCACCCGCCGCCAGCGCGGGCGCCGAGGTCGACGTCACCGCCATCGAGACCGCCGGCCTGCCGCGGAACGCGCGCGTCGCCTCGCCCGTCGTGGCTCGTGACGACGGGAAGGTCGGGTACCCCGGCGTGCGCCTCGCCGTCACGACCGAGCGCGTGTACCTCACGCCGGTGACGGTGGGCATCCGGACAGCGGTCGTCGGGCGCCCGGTGACGCACCTGCGGCTGGGACGGGTCGGTTCGGCACGGCTGGTCGAGCGGGTCAGCTGGCAGCTGCTGTCGTTCGGGTGGCCGGCCGGCGCCGACGTCGTGCGCGCGTACATCACCCCGCGCGGGGTTCCTGCACCGGTGGAACACGGGTCCGAGGTGGCCGAGATGGACCCCGACACCTACCGCCGCGACGGGGGGATCCGACTGCGCGGGGGACTGCTGCCGTCCCGGGGGTGCGACGTCCACCTCGTACCCGTGGCCTTCACAGGCGGGCGCCAGCAGAGCGGACCCGCCACCACCATCACCTACCGCGGCCTGGTCCAGATCCGCTACGACCTCCTCCCGGTGCAGACCGGCCTTATGGGGAAGCTCAGGGGCGGGTCCGCCAGACGGCTGCTGCGAATGGCCTCGGACGTCGACCTCCCCAAGCCCGTGACCGTCGTCCTGGTCCACAACCCGTCGCGACTGCCGTTGTCACCCGCCGACGGCACCGCGGCCTTCACCGCCGAGGAGATGTTCCAGCAGCAGGTGCCGGTCACCCACGAGATCACCAGGCCACCGGGCGGGTACGTCCGCGCCTTCGTCGACACCCGGCGCCTACCTGCGGACGCCCCCCGGTTCGCCGTCCTCGACCCCGTCGTGACCCAGCTGCTCGAGGCTCCGTGACGCAGCGACGCCAGCTCCTCTACACCGTCGTCGACGCGTCCCAGCAGGGCCGGTCCGGCGCGTCCGGCGGCTGGCAGGTCAAGCAGGCGAGCGAGGGGCTCACGGAGGACGAGCGTCAGGCCGCGCTCGGCATGGTCGTCTCCGACATCGCTCCGGTGCACCCGCTCAGCGAGTTCCCCGGGCACGACGAGATCGCGCGCCGACCGGTACGCCTGGCCTACCGCCTCGTCGAGGGCAACGGCTGCTGGTGCCGCTCGGTGCCGGCCGGGGCCGACGTCACCGGTCGGCCCGGCAACGTCTTCAACCACGTCGTCATCGAGCCCGGTCCCCTCGACGCCGTCGCTCCCGCGGCGCTCGAGCGACCGGTCGAGGTCTGGGAGGCGCCGCAGTGGCTCGCCCCGTTCGGGGCGGCCCAGGTCCAGACCAGCGCCTTCGACCCCGACGACCCGCCCCGCTCCGGCGGCGTGCTCGGCCTGGAGGACGTGCTGGCCTTCCTCCTGGACGAGGACACCGAACGTCTGTCGGTGCTGCCGGTGCTCCTCGACGCCGTGCTCGAGTCGATCGGCGGGGGCCGTCCCACGGTGCTCGGAGCCGACGTCGACGACGGCGCCCGGTGGATCGCGGTGGTCTCCCAGCTGATGTCGCCACAGCTCGCCCGGACCCTGTCGTTCTCCACCTTCGAGCGGCTGCGCGCGGTGCCGGGCTCGCCCTTCCCGAGCCACGTCGTCGTGGTCCCTCCCGAGGACCTCGACCAGTCGGTGCCCGACGAGGTGATCGTGCTGGACCCTCGCTCGGACGCCGTGGCGGACGACGCCGCAGCGGAGTGGGTGACCCTGCACGGGCAGCGGATCACGCGCTCCAGCTGGGGGGCTCTCGCGATGGACCTGTGCGTCGAGGACGCCGACGTCGTGGCGCGGACGCTCCGCCGTCGGGACAGCCTCGCCGGCGAGCTGTCGCCGGCGGCCGTCAAGGATCCGGTCGCCACGTTGGCCATCGCGATGGCGGCCGACGACGCCTTCTCGCTCTCGACGGAACTGATCGTGCACGGCCTCGAAGGGAGCGGGATACCCGACGAGGACCTCCCGGACCACATCCTCGGGTTGGTCCGCTCCGCGCGGGAGGAGAGGTACGGCTCGTCGGCCGCCGCTGCGGCGTCGGACCTTCGCAGGCGTCGCCGGCACGGCGACCTGGCGTGGGCGACGCAGGACGCCTTCCGGCGGTTCCTCGACTGCGTCGGGCGAGACGTCGACTGGCTGACCGGACCCGACGGGGGCTGGCTGCCCGACGACTTCGAGATGGCCTCGGAGACACGTGAGCTCGCCCTCGAGTGGTCACGCGGGGCGATCGAGCTCGCATCGACGGCTGACGCGGACGCCGTGGTCGCGGGCGGCGCCGTCGTCGACGCCGTGAGGCGCCTCCGGCTGGTGGACCTCGCGATGGGGGTCGAGGACCTCTGCCAGGTCGAGCTCGGTGCCCGACCGGCCGCTGTCGAGGCGGTCAGGGGACCGGTCCGGGTGTTGTCCACCACTGCCGACGGCGCGTCCCGGTCGCTGGGAGGCCTCAGGAAGCGCACGCAGTGGTGCTGCCTGTGGCCCGCGGTGGACGAGGAACTGGTCCGGGGCCGTCGCCTGAGCGGGACGCAGCTCCCCGGCTCGCTGTACGAGCTGCTCGTCGACGGTCGGCCGCTGGAGTCGAACAGACCACCTGCCGATCTGATGGTGCTGCCGCTCTACTGCGAGCTCGCGCTGTACCTCCGGGCCACCGATTCGCCGTTGCAGCCGTCGCCCCCGGGTTCGCTGCTCCCTCTGCTGGTATCTGCCAACAAGCGGCTCGACCCGACGCTGACCCATGGCGCTTCGCTGGACCGCTCCCTGTCCCAGCTCGAGGGTGCGTGCCCGCCGGAGCGGTCGGTGACGGCCGACGACCTGATGACCCTCGTCGCCGTGCAGGGCGATGACTTCGACGACCTCTCCGTCCAGGTGCTCCTGACGTGGATGGTCAGGACACCCCAGGACGTCTCGCCGCTGGCGGCCGAGCTCGCGCCCGTCGTCCACCGGCTCGCCGGTGACGCGGGGGTCGTCGGGGACGTCATCCCGTGGGACCCGCTCGCCGAGCGCCTCGCCCAGATCGAGGCGGTGGTGCGCTGCCTGGCGCGTACGCCCCGTGGCTGGGCCTCGGGCGGGAGGGCAGACGAGGCAGCGGTAGACGTCGTCGGCCTCCTCCGGCACGAGTGGGGTCGGCTGCCTGCGGCCGAGAGGGAGGCGCTGGTCAGCGCGAGGGTGCTGGCCCTTGCGTTGATCACCGTCGAGACGTGGTCGTCAGCGGCACCGGACGTGCGAACCACCACAGTGCGGAGACTGATCCGCGAGGACGTGCTCGCTGCGGACGTGGAGACGGCCCTGCCGGACCTCGTCGACGAGCTGGTCACACGCAGCGCCGATGACGAGCTGCTGGCGCGGCTGGCGGCCGGTTACGCCCGGGAGGCGGTCCTCCACCGGAGCCGGGGCGACACCGTCCTGACCGTGCCGCTCGGTCCGAGCGACGTCCTCGACGGCCGGTCGCGCCCGGTCGACGCCGCGACCGTCCTCCTCACGGCTGCGGCGACCGCACGCGGACCGGAACGCTCGCGTGACCTGATGCGCTCTGCGGCCGCCCGGCTGGGCGTCGACGAGCAGAAGGCGCACCGCGACGACGTCAAGCGCTTCGAGGAGTGGTGGCGATCGACGATCGACAGCAGCAGCGAGACACGTCAACCGACCTGGTGGCGGCTTCGCGGCGAGCCGAGCACGTGAACGAGCCGAGGAGGGCCCGACGATGAACATCACGAACCTGGATCCAGGGCAGTCCCAGACGTGCCCGGCAGCAGCGGGCCACGCACGGCTGTTCGTCCGTGGCGGACCGACGGCGAACGTCGAGCTGCTGGCGGTCGAGGACGGACGTGCCAGCGGTTCGGTCACGCGCCTGTCGCCGCACGAGAGCCGGTTCACGGGCCTGACGTCGTCGACGTCCTTCCGCGCGGTCCCGCCCGAGGGCTTGGCCAACCTGGACGATGCGCTCCTGGTCCGTGTCCAGCTCACGCTGCGCCACGGGGCGGACGAGCAGGTCGTGACGACCTCGTGGACCGAGGCCGGTCGGCTGCCGTACGTCGACCTGCTGCACATCGACCCCGCGCGCGACCCGTGGGTGGTCGCTGCCGCCGGCAAGGAGCACGGCGCCTCGCCGTCGAGGTCCGCGCCCGCACCGGTGACGCCCTCGGTGGCTGGCCCGACCTCACCGGTGACCGCCGAGGTGCCGGAGCAGCTGGTCCCGTTCGTCCTGGTCGCACGGGCCGACGTGCAGGCCGCACGAGCTCCGGAGCAGCAGCGCTGGCCGATGCGGGTCCTGCTGGATGCCTCTGCCTCGATGCGTGCGCGGCATGCGGCAGGTGGTCTCACGCGTGTGCTCGACCTCCTCCAGGCGATCGACGTGGTCCACGGGACGGGGGTCCGCCCGATGCTGGTCGGCGCCGCGGAGGCGAGCCGGAGCGAGCAGCAGCAGCTGTGGTCGGGATCGCTGGACTGGGCGTTCTCCGAGCAGCGGTCCGGCTTCACCGCGGGTCCACTCGTCCGGGACGCCATCGATGCAGGGTCCCCGGGACGTCGGTGGTTGGTCGTGCTCACGGACGCCGCGCCACCTGACCTCGACGACGTCCGTGCCGCGATCGCGGCCGCACCGATGCAGGTGCTCTGCACCGTGCTGGTCCTGGGGAGGTCCCGGCTGGACGTGGTCGACGGGGGACGGTGGTCGGACCCGACGGTCGACGAGCTGTCGCAGGTCGGCGTGGAACGGGCCGCGGTGCATGTCGTGTCCATCGGGTCCGACAGCGGGGCGCTCGACGAGCGCCTCGGGGACGAGACGTTCAGCTCGCGCGTGGTGCGCGGCGTGCTGTCAGCCCGTCGAGCCGTGGAGGACCTGCGATGAACCGTTGCCCGTTGTGCTTCACCCCGACATCTGGTCCGCGGTTCCACTTCGTCTGCACCGGCACCTGCGGCGCCAAGCCCGACCCGATCGGCAGCGCGATCCGTGGCGAGCGGGTCGAGACACGGCCGATGATCTTCGTCGACGCGCTGGCAGCCGCCCGCGGACCGCAACCCAGGCAGGCGACGTGCGGTGAGTGCCGGATGCAGACCCGGACGCGTGCGTGCGGCGCCTGCCACCTGCCCTTCCCCGACGGCTGGGTGGACATCGCGACGACGTGCATCGCCATGACCGGCGCTCGAACGACGGGCAAGAGCGTCTACGTCGCAGTCGCTCTCAACCAGCTCCAGCGCCTGGCCCACATGTACGGCACCCCGTGCGGGTTCTACAGCGGAGTCAGCCAGCAGGCGTTCAAGGACCTGTACGAGGACGTCCTGTTCCGTGACGGGCGCGTGCTGCGCCAGACCCCGGCCGTCGTGCGCGGCGGCGCCGACACCCTCCCGCCGGCACTCGTGCTCAACTACGGCGTCACGACCGACGGCCGCCCTCATGCGCTGGTGATCCGGGACGTGCCAGGGGAGAACCTCGAAGGCGTGACCCTGGACCGGGAGCTGTTCCTGTTCCTGCGCAACGCCGACAGCCTGCTGTTCATGGTCGACCCGCTGTCGATCAGGTCCGTCTCGGCGATGCTCGGGCAGCGAGGTGCTCTCGGAGCGGATCCCGAGCACGTCCTCGAAGGACTGACCCGGGCGATCGGCACCGGCGCGCTGACGGAGCGGGTGCGCGTCCCCATCGGCATCGTCCTGTCGAAGTTCGACACCGTGCAGGCGCTCGTCGAGGTGGAGTCGGAGAGGTGGTCGACTGTCATGTCGCAGGCAGGTGCAGCCATCCAGCGGGATCCCAGTCTCGACTCACCGCACTTCGACGTCGAGGACGCCGACCTCCTGCAGCTGGAGGTCCGGAGCCTGATGCAGGAGATGAAGGGTGTGGAGTTCCTCAACCGGGTGGGGACCGCCTTCGACTCCACCACGCTGTTCGCCGTGTCCGCCCTGGGGAACACGCCGGTGGGCCAGCGGTTGCACGACAGCGGCATCGCCCCGTTCAGGGTCCTCGACCCGTTGAAGTGGGCGCTCGCGAGATCCGGTGTCATCGCTCAAGTCCGCCCGCGTGCAGTGGCGGCTCGGTAGCATCTGCTTCGCTCCGGGCCACCACACGGCCCCCGACGGAAGGACCCACTGTGAGCGTCATCCTCGCCAAGGGCGGCAACGTCTCGCTGACCAAGGAGGCTGGCGCCGGCGGTCTGACGCGGATCCACGTCGGCCTGGGGTGGGACGTCCGTTCGACCAACGGTGCGGACTTCGACCTCGACGCGAGCGCGCTGATGTGCGGGCAGGACGGCCGGGTGCTCTCCGACCTGCACTTCGTGTTCTACAACAACCTCAACTCGCCGGACGGCTCGCTGCACCACACCGGCGACAACCTGGACGGTGAGGGTGACGGTGACGACGAGGTCGTCGAGATGGACCTGTCACGCGTGCCGTCGAACGTGGCCCGCATCGTCGTGCCGGTCTCGATCCACGAGGCCGACTCTCGTCAGCAGAACTTCGGCCAGGTGATGAACGCCTTCATCCGAGTCGTCAACATGGACAACGGCCGCGAGCTCGCACGCTACGACCTCAGCGAGGACGCCTCCACCGAGACCGCCATGGTCTTCGGTGAGGTGTACCGGCACGGCGGCGACTGGAAGTTCCGCGCCGTCGGTCAGGGGTACGCGTCGGGCCTGGCAGGCATCGCGCGCGACTACGGCGTCAGCGTCTGACTGTGGCGACCCGGCCTGGCCGGGGTTGCCACGCGGCCGGCGTGACCAAGAGCGGGTCGGCCGGACCGCCAGTTCGACACGATGCGGATCGAGGTGCCGGCCGACTTCGACCACGGCCTGCCCCAGGACGAGCTGCGCGGCTGGGAGGGCGCTGACGCGTGAGCTACTGCTCGACACCCTCGTGCTGTTGTGCTCGCAGCACCCGAGCAAGTACCGGATGACGCCCGCACCGCCATGGCGAAGCGCGAGAACGACCTGTTCGTCTCCGTGGTGGTTGGCGATGGAGGTCGCCACCAAGTCCCGGCTGGGGCGTCTGCCTCAAGGCCGCTCGCTGGTCGACGCCCGGGACGCGCGGGTTGCGGAGATCGACGCCCTGCCCTACCGCTGACGCCCGGTCATGCCGTCCAGGCGAGGCTGGAGAACCTCGTCGTGAGCCGCGGTCAGCCCGCCCGCAGCGCCGTAAGAGCGACGTCGGCCTCGGGCTCGAGCGGGCTCACGACCATCACGTGGTGGGCCGGCGCCACCCCGGGTCGCGCCCGATGAACGCGAGCAGCTTCGTCTGCGGGTCGGCGTCGTCGAGCACGTCGACGACCCGCGGGCCGTACTGGCCGCTCGAGCGCATCAGGTCCTCGATCGGCAGCATCCCCTCGTACATCGCGGCGCACACGTCCGGGTCGAGCGTGTCGTCCTGGCCGCTGGCACGGGCGAGGTCCCACGAGTGCATGAACACGTCGCCGGTGTAGAACTGCGACACCGCGGTGCCCACCGGCATCGTCCCGGTGTGCGGGTTGGAGAAGTCGCGGCTGGCCACCTCGGGGCCGTCGAGGATCGCCTGGACGGCGTCGGCGCGAGTCGCCCACGCCCCGACGGGGTCGTCGTCGACCGAGGGTCCTGTAGGCAGCGTCAGCCCGGACCCGCCTTCGAGGAAGCCGCCGAACCAGTCGACGAGGTGCCGGACGACGTCGCGCGCCGTCCAGCCCTCGACCGGGGCAGGGGCGTCCCAGTCGGTGGTGCCGCGCACCAGCTCGGTGAAGTGGCCGGCCACCTCCCGGTGGAAGGCGGACGGGCTGCTCTGGTCGATCACGGGGCCTCCTCGTGGCGAGATGCGTCACCCATCCGACCGCCCGGACCGCCGGAACTCATCGGTGCCGCTTGCTCCACGACGCACCCATCGCCCTGACGAGCACGGAGAGGACGTCCCGAGCGACGACGGACGACGACCGCCGGCCCACCGCTCAGCCCGGCCGTCCACCGTCGACGCGCAGCACCATCAGCGCGACGTCGTCCTCGATCTCGGGCGGCAGGTCGGCCATCACGTGCTCGGCGAGCTCCTCCACCCCGAGGTGCCCGTACCCGGCGAGCCGCCGGGTGAGCCACTCCAGGCCCAGGTGCAGGGGCATGGTGCGCCGCTCCACCAAGCCGTCGGTGTAGAACACCACGGTGCTGCCGGGGTCGAGCGCGACCCGGTGGTCGCGCCGGCGGGTCTTCGGGTCGACGCCGAGCATCGTGTCGGCACGGGTGCTGAGCAGCCGCACCCGACCGTCCGGGTTGATCAGCACCGGCGGCGGGTGGCCGGCGTTGGTCCAGACCATCACCTGGCGGCCGGCGGGGCCGTCCTCGGCGGGGTCGAGGCGGGCGAGCACCGCGGTGGCGGTGGTGGCCAGGCCCAGGCCCTCCATCGCCTCGTCGAGCGAGGTCATCACCGCGGCGGGCGGCTCCTGCAGGGTGAAGGCGATACCGCGCAGCAGGTTGCGCACCTGCGCCATCGAGGCGGCGGAGTCGCGGTCGTGCCCCGAGACGTCGCCCACGGTCAGGGCGTAGCCGCCGTCCCGGACGACGAACGAGTCGTACCAGTCGCCGCCGACCTGCGCGGTGTCGGCGGCGGGCCGGTAGCGCACCGCGATCCGCAGGTCGTCCTTGTGAGCGGGGGCGGTCAGCAGGCTGCGCTGCAGCGCCTCGGACATGTGCCGCTCGCCGACGGCGACCTTGCGCTCGGCCTCGAGCAGCTCGATCCGGTCCAGAGCCTGCGACACCGCGCCGCCGACCAGACCGACGAAGGTGAGGTAGTCCGGCGCGGGTGCCAGGCGCTCGTTCAGGGCCACCACGAGCACCGGGCCGTCGTCCTCGTCGTCCCAGACCCCGAGCGGGCACCAGACCACGGTGCCGGCGCCGGTGACCTCGACGAGCGGCTTGTCCGCGAAGACCTGCTGCTGCGGTGCGCGGGGCAGCCGGGTCGCCGGCCCGGTCGTCGTGGACGCCGAGCGCACGGACGGCCGGTACTCCAGCTGCGGCAGGTCGAGGTGCGCGGCGCGGCCGATGTCGGCCAGGACGACCGAGACCTGCTCGCGGTCGTCGGCCGCGCCGAGCTGCGACTGCAGGTGCGACAACAGCTCGAGGCGGCGGCGCGACAGCACCTGCGGGGTGGTCTCCGAGGCGATGCAGATGACGCCCTCGACCTGCCGGTCGAGGCCGTGCACGGGGGAGTAGGAGTAGGTGAAGTAGCAGTCCTCGAGGAAGCCGTACCGCACCAGCGGGACGAGCTGGTCCTCGGTGTAGGTGGCCCCGATGCCGTCCAGCACGCCCTGCATCAGCGGGCCGATGACGTCCCACGCCTCGGGGAACACGTCCTGCGCCCCGGTGCCGAGGGCCGCGGGGTGCTTGTCGCCGATGAGTCCGACGTACGCCTCGTTGTAGAGCAGGACGAACTGCGGCCCCCAGAACAGGGTGGCCGGGTAGCGGGTGTGCCAGATCAGGTCGACGGCCTGGCGCAGCGCGGGGCTCCAGGTCTCGGGGTCCCCGACGCCCGAGGTGGCCCAGTCGACCGCCCCGTAGACGCTCTTGAGCTCCCCGGCCGGTGTGAACACGTGCCCCACCCTGCCCGAATTCGGGCGCCCCTGCTTGGGTTGTAAGCCGGACGGGGCCGAGGACGTCGCCCCGTCGGGTGAGTCGTGGGCCCGAAGGCGGGCCGAATCGGCGGGGCCCGGGCCGGCGGACCGGCCGGCACCCGGGCCGGCGCTCAGCGGGCAGCGAGCACCATCGGGCCACGTGGACGCGGGATCGGCACGGGCTGGACGACCACCCGCGCGCCGGGGTCGGCGCTGAGCCGCCGGGTGGCAAGCAGGCGGGCGGTCACCGTCTTGGTGATCAGCTCAGCGAGGTGGTTGCCGATGCACAGGTGCGCCCCGCCGCCGAAGGGGACGAACAGGTGCGAGTGCTGCGCCTGCTCCGCACGGCCCGGGGAGAAGCGGTCGGGGTCGAACCGGTCCGGCTCGGTCCACCACGCCGGGTGCCGGTGCAGCGCCATGCTCGCGGTCGCCACCGCCGTGCCCGCGGGGATCGGGATGCCGTCGATCTCGACGTCCTGCACCGCCACCCGCGGCGAGAACGGCACCGGCGGGGACAGCCGCAGCGCCTCGTTCATCGCCAGCGTCGTGTCGACCAGCGCGCCGTGGCCGGCCAGGGTCACCGGCGCGCCGTCGAGAGCGCGCACCTCGGCTGTCACGCGGTCCTGCCAGTCCGGTTGCAGCGCGAGCTGCCACAGCATCACCGCCAGCGTCGACGTCGTCGTGTCGTGCGCGGCCAGCATCAGGAAGATCATGTGGTCGACCACCTCGTCGACCGTCAGCTGCTCGCCGGACTCGGTGCGCGCGTGCGCGAGCCGCGACAGCAGCGTCGTCCCCGGCTCCTCGCGCCGCGCCGCGAGCACGAGGTCGCCGAACACCCGCTGGAGCGTGCGACGGCCGTCCAGCCCTCGACGGAACGTGGTGCCCGGCAACGGCACCCGCACCGGCGTGATCGACGCGCGCACCGCGGCGGCGAAGGCGCGGTTCACCTCGTCGGCCTGCGGGCCGAGGCTCGCACCGACGAAGACCTCGGCGGCGATGTCGAGCGTCAACCGCTTCATCAGCACGTACACGTCGAACTCGCCGGGCGGCAGCGCCGCCAGGTGCCGGTCGGTCACCTCGTGGATGTGCTCGACGTAGCCGGTGAGGGCGGCGCGGCTGAAGGCCTGCTGCATCACCCGGCGGTGCAGCTTGTGGTCGCCGAAGTCGCGCAGCATGAGCCCGCGGGTGAACAGCGGTCCGATGCTCGTCGACCAGCCGCCCTCGCTCGACAGGACCTGCGGCCGGTCCAGGAAGATCTCCTTGGTCGCCTGCGGCGTCAGGAAGATGACCTGCGCCCGTCCGAGGACCGTGCTCTTGAAGACGTCGCCGTAGCGCTCGCGGCGGTCGTCCATCAGCCGGCGGCAGTCGCGGACGAACTGGACCGAGTGCCCGAGCACCGGCAGCCCGGCGTCACCGGGGATGTGTGCGAGCGGGTCCACCAGGCACCTCCGACAGGGCCACGACGACGGCTCGTCCCGTCGGTCGCGACCCTACGCGCGGACATGCGCCGCCGGGAGCCGTTCGGATGACCGGCTGCACGGGAGCCCCGCCGCGCGGCCGGTTGGCGGCCGGGTGACGATGGCTGCGTGCCCCGCCCGAGCCCCGCCTCCCTCGACCGCGCCCTGTCTCGCCGGACCTCACGGTGAGCGCACCCGCCAAGGACGCGCAGCAGGGCGCGGCCGAGCACGAGCCGGACCCGCGGCGGTGGAAGGCGCTCGCCGTCTGCCTGGTCGCCGGGTTCATGGCGTTGCTCGACGTCAGCATCGTCAACGTCGCGCTGCCCTCGATCCGCGAGGGCGTCGACGCGTCCGAGAGCGACCTGCAGTGGGTGGTCTCGGGCTACGCGCTTGCGTTCGGCCTCGTGCTGATCCCCGCCGGACGCCTCGGTGACACCACCGGCCGCCGCCGGATGTTCGTCATCGGCGTCACGCTGTTCACCGCGTCGAGCCTGTTCGCGGGCCTGGCGCCGAACGCCGAGGTGCTCGTCGCGGCTCGGCTGCTGCAGGGCGTCGGCGGCGGGCTGCTCAACCCGCAGGTGTCGGCGCTGATCCAGCAGCTGTTCCGCGGGGCCGAGCGCGGGCGTGCCTTCGGCATCTTCGGCACGACCGTCGGCATCTCCACCGCGATCGGGCCGCTGCTCGGTGGTCTCATCATCGGCTCGCTCGGGGTCGAGACCGGCTGGCGCTGGATCTTCTTCGTCAACCTGCCCGTCGGTCTCGCCGCGGTGCTGCTGGCGTTCCGGTGGATCCCTGGCCGCGACACCGGCCCGCGCGTGCGCCAGGACCTCGACCCGGTCGGCGTGCTGCTGCTCGGTGCGGGCGTGTTCCTGCTGCTGTTCCCGCTTGTCGAGGGGCGCCAGGGCGGCGGCGGCGCGCTGTGGCTGGCCGTCGTCGGGCTGGCGCTGATCGGCGCCTTCACCCTGTGGGAGCGGCGGTACACGGCGCGAGGGCACGAGCCGCTGGTCGACCTGCGGCTGTTCTCGGTCCGCGGCTACACGCCGGGCGCCATCGTCGGCACCGTCTACTTCGCCGGGTTCACCGCCGTGTTCTTCGTGCTGACCATCTTCTTCCAGGAGGGGCTCGGCTACTCGCCGCTGCTCGCCGGCGCCGCGACCACGCCCTTCGCCGCGGGCGCGGCGCTCACCGCGATCTGGGGCGGGCGGCTGGTCAGCCGCTACGGCCGCGCCGTCGTCACCGGCGGTCTCGCGGTGGTCGTGCTCGGCCTGGTCGCGGTCGACGTCGTGCTCTCGACCGTCGACGGCATGTCGGTCGGCTGGGCGCTCGCCGTGCCGCTGCTCGTCGCGGGCCTGGGGTCCGGTTTCGTCATCGCCCCGAACATCACGCTCACGCTGGACGACGTCCCGGTCGAGCGCGCCGGGACCGCCGGGGGAGTGCTGCAGACCGGCCAGCGGATGGGCACCGCGGCCGGCATCGCGCTGATCGGCGCCGTGTTCTTCGCGATGGCCGCCGACGGCGACCTGCAGGACGCGGCGGCGGTGGCGCTGCGGGTGACGCTCGTCATCGTCGTGCTCTCGCTCGCAGCCAGCGTCGTCGACCTGGTGCAGCGCCACCGCGGCGCCTGAGTTCTGGTGGTTGCTCTCTTGGAGTGACCGAGTAGCTTCTCGCGGTTCGAGCTGCGAAGCTCGCGGCCGTGGCCGTCCAGTACCAGCGGTTCGTGCGCTCGGTGCTGACTGACGCTGAAGAGGCGGAACTCGCGCACGTGGACGGCGTTGCCCAGGCGCTGCTCCGTGACCTCGATCAGACATCGAGCGAGATCGCGCGAGCGCACGTGGTCGGCGCGCAGAGCAAGGTCATCCAGAACCTCGTCGCGGCCGTACTCGAGCACGTCGGCTTCGACCAGGAAGTCGTCCTCACGCCGCAGGACGGCTTCGTGACCCAAGCGCGAGCCGACCTCGTCTACTCCCTGGGCACCGGCCGAGGTGTCATTGCCGAGGTCGAGCGAGGTGGCGCGGTCAACAACAACCACGACCTCAAGGACATGTGGAAGGCCCACATCGCCTCGGACGCGCAGCACCTGTTCCTCGTTGTGCCTGTCTCGAACTGGACGAAGGCTGGCCAGCCGCGCGAGAAGCCGTTCAAGAGGGTGGTGCACCGCTTCAAGTCGTTCTTCGGTGACCCCCGTCGCGAGCTCGACGTCGTGAGCTGCCACGTGTTCGGCTACGGAGACCTGACGATGTACGAGGAGTTGCAGCCGGAGGCCTGACCGGTCACACCGAGGCGACCACCCGCCGCAGCGCGTCCAGGCTGCGCTCGACGTCGTCGTCACGGGTCGACCAGTTGCACACCGAGATCCGCAGCACGGCTCGTCCTCGCCAGGTCGACCCGGTCATCCACGCGGTGCCGTCGGCGAGCATGCCGGCCACCACGGCCCTGGTCCGATCGTCGCTGCCGAACGACACGCAGACCTGGCTGAACTCGACCTTGTTCAGCACCTCGGCGCCGTCGATGTCGCTGATCGCGTCGCCGAAACGCGTTGCGTGTCGCGCGAAACCGTCGACCAGGTCGGCGACGCCGGAGCGTCCGAGAGCCCGAAGCACCGCCCAGACGGGCACCGCACGCGCCCGTCGCGACAGCTCGGGCACCTTCTCGAACGGGTCGCCGGTGGCGTCGCGGATCAGGTAGGCGCCCTGCATCCCCATCGCCGCCCGCATCGCCGCCGCGTCGCGCACGATCGCGAGCCCGCAGTCGTAAGGGACGTTGAGCGTCTTGTGCGCGTCGCTCGCCCACGAGTCGGCGGCCTCGTAGCCGGCCACCAGGTGCCGCAGCGCCGGTGACGCGCCGGCGAACAGGCCGAACGCGCCGTCGACGTGCACCCAGGCGCCGTGCCGGTGCGCCACGTCGATCGCCTCCGCGAACGGGTCGAACGCGCCGGAGTGCACGTTGCCCGCCTGCAGCACCACGACGGTGGGCCGGTCGTCGCCGTCGGCCAGCGAGGCCTCGAGGGCGGCCGCCTCGAGCCGTCCCTCGGCGTCCGCCGCCACGACCTCCGGCTCGCCGAGCCCGAGGTACCGCAGCGCGAGGTCGACGGTGTCGTGCCGCTCGGCGCCGACCACCACCCGCACGCCGGGGGAGCCGACCAGCCCACGGGTCGCGACGTCCCAGCCGGCCCGGCGCAGCACCGCGTCGCGGGCGGCGGTCAGGCAGGTGAAGTTCGCCATCGTGCCGCCGGTGACGAACCCGACGGCACTGCCCTCCGGCAGCCCGAGCAGGTCGAGCAGCCACGCCGACGCGACGTCCTCGGCCGCGGTGTGCGCCGGCGTCACCGTCCGCAGGCCCGCGTTCTGGTCCCACGCGGTGACCAGCCAGTCGGCCGCCAGAGCGGCGGGGTGCGTACCGCCGATGACGAACCCGAAGAAGCGCCCGGACGGCATCGCCGTCAGCCCCGGCTCCGCCGCACGGGCCAGGTGCTCGACCACCTCGGCGGCGTCGGACGGGCCGTCCGGCAGCGCGGTCCCGAGCCGGGCGACGAGGTCGTCGACCGACGCCTGCGGCGGTACCGGGCGCGAGCCGAGCGAGGCCAGCCACCCCTCCGCGTGCCGGTGTGCCTCGTCCAGTGCCGACGTCATCTCGTCCATCTCGCTCCTCCGGTGGTCCCGGCAGGAGGATCCGCCTGTCGGCGGCCGGATACCAGGGCCTTCGGGTCAGGGTTTGACCGCGAGCACCGGCACCTTCGCATCGAGCAGCACCCGCTGCGCCACCGAACCCATCAGCAGCTTGCCGACCGGCGTGCGGTGCCGCATGCCGATGACGAGCAGCTCCGCCTTGACCTCTTCGGCGACCTTGAGCAGCTCCTCGGCGACGTCCATGCCGACGGTCTGACGCACCTCGTGCTCGACGTCGCCGAAGCGGCCCTCGAGCTCGCGCAGCGTGTCCTGCGACGCGAACTTGGTGTCCACCAGTGCATCGCCCTTGGACGTGTTCACCACGACCAGCTTCAGGCCGCGCCGTCGCGCCTCCGCCAGCGCCGTCTCGAGCGCTGCCTCGCCGTACTCGTTCGGGATGTACCCCACGACGACGGTCACGGTGCCACCTCCTGCTCCTCGCGGGTGCGGTCGTGGCCGTCCGTCCCCGACCGGCCCCGCACCATCCTGGCGGCCCACGGCGCGACCAGCACGCCGAGGATGATCACGTACACGACCACGGCGAGGCCCTCGTTGAACAGGCCCGACACCGCACCGCCCGAGAGGTCGAGCGCCTCACGCATCTTCGTCTCGAGCAGCGGACCAAGGATCACACCGAGGATCAGCGGCAGCACCGGCAGGGCGAACCGGCGGATGCCGAAGCCCACGAGGCCGAAGAGCAGCAGCAGCAACAGGTCGAAGCCCTGCTGGTTCACCGCGTAGGCGCCGAGCGCTGCGAAGAACAGGATGCCGGCGTACAGCTGCGGCCGGGGGATGCGCAGCAGCCGGGCCCACAGCGGCGCCAGCGGCAGGTTGATGACCAGCAGCAGAGCGTTGCCGATCAGCAGGCTGGCGAGCAGCGTCCACACCAGCTGGCCCTGGTCGCCGAGCAGCTCGGGGCCGGGCTGGATCCCGTACGACTGCATCGCCGCGAGGATGATCGACGCGGTCGCCGTGACCGGCAGGCCGAGAGCGAGCAGCGGGACGAACGTGCCTGCGGCAGCAGCGTTGTTGGCTGCTTCCGGTCCGGCGACGCCCTCGATCGCCCCCTTGCCGAACTCGTCCCGTCGGCGCGAGAGCCGGCGCTCGAGGAGGTACGACAGGAACGTCGGCGTCTCGGCGCCGCCGGCGGGGATGGCACCGAACGGGAAACCCAGCGCCGTACCTCGCAGCCACGGCCCCCAGGAGCGGCGCCAGTCCTCGCCTCCGAGGAACGGCTGGCCGACGGGGATGATCTCGAGCGGGCGCCGGCGCAGGTGCGCTGCGACCCAGAGCGCCTCTCCGAGAGCGAAGACGCCCACCGCCACGACGACGATGTCGATGCCGTCGGCGAGCTGGAGCTGGCCGAAGATCAGCCGCGCCTGCCCGGTCGACAGGTCGAGCCCGACCAGGCCGATCGTCAACCCGATGACCAGGGACGTGAACCCGCGCAGCTTCGACGAGCCGAGCACCGACGTCACCAGCACCAGCGACAGCAACATGATCGCGAAGTACGACGGCGCACCGATCTTCACCGCCTGGTCGGCAAGCAGCGGGGCGCAGAGCACCACGAGCAGCGTGCCGATCGTCCCGGCGATGAACGAGCCGATGGCGGCGGTGGCGAGGGCCTGCGCCGCGCGTCCGGCCTTGGCCATCTTGTTGCCCTCGATCGCCGTCATCACCGAGGAGGACTCACCCGGGGTATTGAGCAGGATCGACGTGGTGGAGCCGCCGTACATCGCGCCGTAGTAGATGCCGGCGAAGACGATGAGCGCCTGCGTGGGACCGAGGCCGTAGGTGAGGGGGAGCAGCAGGGCCACCGCCATCGCCGGGCCGATACCGGGCAGGACGCCGATGAACGTGCCGACCACCACGCCGAGCGCGGCGTAGAGGAGGTTGTTGACGGTGAACGCCTCGGTGAAGCCGCCCCAGAGCAGCTCGAGCGACTCCATCACAGGATCCCGTCGAGGACGCCGGGGGTGAGCGGGACACCCAGGGTGACGTAGAAGAAGTACCAGGACCCGACCGAGAGCACCGCGCCGACGATGACGTCGCGCAGCAGCGTCCGGCTGCCGAGCGCCCAGGCGCAGCCGGTGAACAGGACCGCACCGACGATCGCCCAGCCGAGCAGGTTCACCGTGAGGATGGTCAGGACGAGGAACGCGAGCAGCTTGGCCACGGTGAGCCAGTCGGGCTTGGACGACAGGTCGACGTCCTCGCCCTCCTCGCCGACGGCGCGGTCGCCCCTCGCGGTGGCGACGGCGAGCAGGACGGCGAGCAGCAGCGTCGCGCCGCCGATGGCGTACGGGAAGATCCGCGGGCCGACGGGGTCGCCGAAACCGACGGTGAGGGTGGACGCGTCGTAGATGGTGAAGAGCCCGACGACCGCGAGCACCGCCGCCAGCCCGTACTGCGCCTTGTCGACGTCCGGCCGGTCGGCGTGCTTCTCGTGCCCCACCGCGCTGCTCATATCAGCCCCAGCTCGTCGAGCGTCGTGGAGACGCGGTCGTCCTGCTCGACGAGGAACTCGTCGAAGTCCTCGCCGGTGATGAAGGCGTCGGTCCAGCCGTTGTCCTCCAGCGCCTGCTGCCACTCCGGGGAGTCGTGCATCTCCTCGAGGTACTCGACCAGCTGGTCGCGCCGCTCGTCGGTGATGTCGGGAGGGGCCAGCACACCGCGCCAGTTGACGAAAACCAGGTCGATGTCGGCCTCCTGCAGGGTCGGGACGTCGGCCAGCGCCTCCTGGGGATTGCGCTCCTCGCCGGAGACCGCCAGCACGCGCAGCTCGCCCGACTCGATCTGCCCCTCGAACTCGGCGAGCCCGGAGAAGCCGACCTGGATCTTGTTGCCCAGCAACGCCGAGGTGAGCGGGCCGCCGCCGTCGTAGCTGACGTAGTTGACGTCGCGCGCCTCGATGCCGAGCGTGCTGGCGAGCTGCATCGGGAACAGGTGGTCCGGCCCGCCCGGCGACGAGCCGCCACCGACCGTGATCGAGCCGGGGTCGGCCGTCCACGCGTCCGCGAGGTCATCGATCGTCTCGAACTCCGAGTCGCCCGGCACCAGAACGCCTTCGGACTCGGTGATGAGGCGCGCGAGCGGCGTGCTGTCCTGCAGCGAGAACTCGCTGCCGAAGGAGTAGAGCGAGCCGACGACGCCCAGGCCGACGGTCATCATCGTGTGCTCGTCGCCGGCCTTGCCCATGAGCGTCGCCATCGCGGCCGAGCCGCCGGCCCCGATGATGTTCTGCACCTGGAAGGTGCCGCCGGTGATCTCGGCGTCCTCCATCGCGGCCACCGCGGCCCGCCCGGTCTGGTCGTAGCCGCCGCCGGGGGAGTTCGGGATCAGCATGTCGAGGTCGCGGCTGTCGTCGCCGCGGGTCACCCCGCAACCGCTCAGGGCGACGACCAGGAGCACGGCGCACAGCGCTCTCCAGCGGGTTCGTGCCGGCACCAGCACCACCTCCGACCTCGGCGTCGGCGCCATCCTGCTCCTGCCGCGCGCGAAACGCACGTACCGCCCAGGACGGGCCCCGGGCGGCACGTGCCTCAGTCGCCGGTGAGCCCGAACACCGACAGCGTGCCGTCGTCCTCGTTGCTCGCGACGAACAGGCCGCGCCGCTCGAGCGCGACCAGCCCCTCCGGGGCGTCGCCCACGGGCAGCACCTGCAGCAGGCGCGGGTCGCGGTCGCGGGTCAGGTCGTACACCAGCACCGCGTCGCCGCGCTCGGCACCGATGAAGGCGTACCTCGCACCGCCGATGCGGGCGACCTCCGGGCCCTCGAGCTCGGCGCCCTTGTCGTCGCTGCGGCCGTCGTCGTAGGCGCTCGCCTCGGCCAGCGCGCGCTCGGCGGACGAGCCGGACTCCCACACCACGTCGCCCTCGGGCGAGAAGACCGTCCAGCCGCGCCCGCCGCTCGGCTCGGCGAACAGGTCGCCCTCGTCGGCGACGACGAGGTTCCCCTCTCGCGTCCACTGGATCGTGTCGGGCTCGCGCGGTGCCACCAGGACGTCGTCGAAGGCGATCACGTCGTCGTCGACCAGGTCGGCGTCGTCGCGCACGACCGCGCCGGCGGAGAAGGAGGCGATCACCTTGCGCTTCTTCAGGTCGACGAGCGCGACGGCGTTGTTCTCCTGCAGGGTGACGGCCGCGACACCCCGCTCGTCCACGTCGACGTACTCCGGCTCGGGGTCGGACGCGAACAGCGCCCCGGGCAGGCCGGTGAGGCCGACGGCGTCCACCTGCCACGAGTTCCTCGTGACGTCGACGACAGCGAGGAACCCGGCGGGCGCCTGCGGGATGCCGCCCTCGACGCCACCGACCTCGATGTCCTCGTCGCGCTGGTTCTCGATCGCGACCGCCGCGGTGCGGCCGTCGCGGGTGAGGGCGATCGAGTCGGGCTGGCCGCCGAGCTGGACCCGCTGGACGACGGCGCGCCTGCGCAGGTCGACGGCGGCGAGGTAGCCGGACGGTGCCGCGAAGGCGCCGTCGCTGGTGTCGACGGCGACCAGGGCGCGGCGGCCGTCGGGCGTGATCGTCACCGAGGTGGGGGAGCCGTCCAGCGGCAGGGTCCAGAGCTGCTGCGGCGCAGCGGGGTCGGCGATGTCGACCGCGCCGATGGCACCCGAGGAGTCGGTGTAGACCAGCGTCTGCTCGTCCGGCGTCGCGGCGACGATCTCGGCGACCTCGCCGTCCACCTCGAAGGTGGCGAGCGGCTCGAACGCGCGGTGGCCGCGCCCGCCGGCGAGGGACGGTGCGGCGGCGGTGCCGACGAGGGCGGCGGCCGCGAGGACGGCGGCGGCGCGACGGGCACGGGACGAGCGGGGCAGGGCGTTCACGCGGGACCTCCGGCGGGCGCAGCCGGACCGTCCGGAGCTGGCGGGCCGATGCTGCCGGGGCCGGGTGGACCGGCGGGCGGACGGCGGGTGTCCGCGCGGTGAACAGTGCCGCGGGCGACCACTGTCGGACCCGCCCGCCACGCTGGTGGGGTGACGACGACGGTGGGGAGCAGGATGGGCGCCGTGACGACGGACGCGGCAGGCGCGCAGCGGGCTGACGGCGGCCTGCTGCTCCTCGGCGCCCACGCCTCGCGTCGCTGCCCTCGGCGGGTGCACAACGACCACGACCGGACGGTGCCGAAGGTGCCGTGGGAGCCGGCCGAGGAGGTGCAGCTGCGGCTCGACAGCGGCATCGCGTTCGAGGCGGAGGTGCTCGACCGGCTGGTCGCCCTGCACGGGGGACGCTGCGCCGACCTGCGGGACGGCGCCGACTGGCGGGAGCTGACGGAGGCGACGCTCGCCGCCATGCGCTCGGGCGCCGACCTCGTCGTCGGCGGCCGGCTGCCTGACGACCCGGCCGGCGGCCGCACCGGACGCCCCGACGTCCTGCTGCGGGTGGCCACCGGGTCGGACGGCGTGAGCGGCCGCTACGTCCCGGTCGAGGTGAAGTGGCACCTCGGCACCGAGAAGCGTGGCAAGCGCGAGGTCGACGTCTCCACCCTGGCCGAACCCACCACCCGCCTGCGGGTGGAGGGTCGCGCGCCGCGCAGCAGCCAGCGCTTCGACGACCTGCTCCAGCTCGCGCACTACACCCGGCTCTTGCAGGCGTGCGGGTTCCACCCCGGCGACGACCACCTCACCGGCGCCGTGCTGGGTACCGACCGGATCGACTGCGGCACCGGAGAGGATCTCGTGCTCGTGTGGCACGACCTCGCGCTGCCGCAGTTCACGACCTTCTCGCGCAGCCGGGGTTCGGCGAAGCGGTCGGTGCTCGAGCGGTACGACCACGAGCACGCGTTCCGGGTGAAGGTCGCCGAGGTGGCGCGCCGCCGCACCGGTTCGGCCGACGACCCGGAGCCCCTCGTGGTGCCCGTGGCGCAGGCTGAGTGCCTCACCTGCCCGTACGGCGACTGGTGCGCCGCGCAGATGGGGCCGGACGACCCGTCGCTGGCGATCACCTCGGGCCGGCTGCGGGTGCGCGAGTGGCTGACCCTGCAGGCGCTGGGGGTGACCACGACCAACGCCCTGGCCGAGGTCGACCCCGACGACGACACCTTCATGGCGACGTTCCTCGCCGAGCACACCCACGACGAGGGCGGCGCCGCCAAGCGGCTGCGCGAGGCGGTGCGGCGCGCGCGGATGCGCCGCGACGGCGTCAGCCTGCTGCGCACCGGCACCGATCCGATCGAGGTGCCTCGGGCCGACGTCGAGATCGACCTCGACTTCGAGTCCGACACCGACGGCCGCAAGTACCTCTGGGGTGCGCGGGTGGTGCGACGGTCCCCGGACGGGAGCACGGCCACTCCCGTCTACCGCGCCTTCGTCACCTGGGAGGCGCTCGACGCCGAGGGCGAGCGGGCGCTGGCGACCGAGCTGGTCACGTGGCTGCGGCACGAGATCGCCGAGGCCGGCCGGGCCGGCCGGACGCTGCTCGTGCAGCACTACACCGACGTCGAGCCCGCTGGGCTCCGCACCATCCTCGGTGCCGACCGGGTCGCCGACGTGCTCGCGCACTTCGTCGACCTGCACGACGTCGTGCGGCGCCACTTCGTCGGGGTCAACGGCCTCGGGCTCAAGGCCGTCGCCCCGGCACTCGGCTTCGGCTGGCGCGACGACGACGCCGGCGGCTCCCAGTCCCAGGTGTGGCTGCAGACCGCACGCGACCCGTCCTCACCCCGGTCCGAGGCGATGCGGCGGCGGGTGCTCGAGTACAACGAGGACGACGTCGAGGCGACGGCCGTCATCCGAAACGCGCTGTCCCGCATCGCCTCCGACGAAGCCGCCGGTGACCTCAGTCCTCGCTGACCCGCACCACGACCTTGCCGGCCACGTGCCCCTCCTGGCTGAGCGCGAAGGCGTCGGCGACCTGCTCGAGCGGGAAGGTCCGCGCGACGTCGACCCGCAGCCGTCCGGCCTCGACCAGCTCGCCGAGCGCGGCGAGGTCGGCCGCGTCGGGGCGCACCCACATCCAGGTGCCACCGGCCTCCTGCACCGACGCATCGGCGATCGAGGCGTGGCGGCCGCCCTCGGCCAGCACCGCCGTCGTCACGTCGAGGACGCCACCGACGAAGTCGGCGACGACGTCCACGCCATCCGGCGCGATCGCCCTCACCCGGTGCGCCAGGCCGTCGCCGTACTCGACCGGCTCGGCACCCAGGGCGCGCAGCCGGTCGCGGTTCGCGGCCGACGCGGTCCCGATCACCCGGGCGCCCGACGCGACGGCGATCTGGACGCCGAGCGAGCCCACTCCGCCCGCCGCGCCGTGCACGAGCACGGTGTCGCCCTCGGACACGCCCAGGCGCGTCAGCACCTGGAAGGCGGTGAGGCCGGCGAGCGGTAGACCGGCCGCCTCGTCCCACGACATCGACGGCGGCTTGCGCGCCGCCGTGCGCACCGGGACGTTGACCAGCTCGGCGTAGGTCCCGCCGTGGACGTAGTCCTTGCGCGCGTAGGCCACCACCTCGTCGCCGACGGCGAACTCCGGCGCGTCGATGCCGACCTGCTCGACGACGCCGGCGACGTCCCACCCGGGCGTGGCGGGGAACCGGACGTCCATCAGCGCGTCGAGCCCACCTCTCACCAGCTTCCAGTCGACCGGGTTCACCGAGGCGGACCTGACCCGCACGAGCAGCTCGCCCGGGCCGACCTTGGGCCGCGGCACCTCGGTGAGCTCCAGCACCTCCGGGCCGCCGTACCGGCTGTACGTCATCGCGCGCATGGTCTGGTCGGGGGTGGTCACTGCGTCGTCTCCTCGGGTCGGGTCGTGCTCGTCCTGGGTGCAGCAGCCACCGGGCCGGTCCCATTCCGCCGTGCCGAGCGCACCCGGCGGTGCCGCCGGTAGGTTCGGAGCAGCAGGCACCGACCACGAGGACCGCGAGGGGTGGGGGAGCAGATGGGCGTCACACTGGCCAAGGGCGGCAACGTCTCGCTGAGCAAGGAGGCGGGGTCGGTCCCGCTCACCCGGATCCACGTGGGCCTGGGGTGGGACGTCCGCTCGACCGCCGGTGCCGACTTCGACCTCGACGCCAGCGCGCTGGTGTGCGGCCCGAACGGGCGGGTGCTCGGCGACGAGTGGTTCGTGTTCTACAACCAGCTCACGTCGCCGGACCAGACCGTGACCCACACCGGCGACAACCTCACCGGCGAGGGCGAGGGCGACGACGAGGTCGTGATCATGGACCTCGCAGCGATGTCGCCGCAGGTCGACAAGATCGTCGTCGCGGTCTCGATCCACGACGCCGACACGCGCCGGCAGAACTTCGGCCAGGTCGTCAACGCGTTCATCCGCGTGGTGAACCTCAACGACGACAGCGAGCTGGCCCGGTTCGACCTGTCCGAGGACGCCTCGACCGAGACCGCGATGATCTTCGGCGAGGTGTACCGCCGCGGCGACGAGTGGAAGTTCCGCGCCGTCGGCCAGGGCTACGCCAGCGGCCTGCACGGCATCGTCACCGAGTACGGCGTCAACGTCGGCTGAGCGAGTCGGTCCGTTTCGCCCGTCTACGGTCTGGATCGTTCCTAGACTCGCGCGCATGTCTCCAGCAGTGCTGCGCAAGGGCGAGAACGCGCCCCTTCCCGACGACGTCTCCGCGCTGCGGGTCGTCGTGGGCTGGTCCGAGATCGACGGCACGCAGATCGAGGTGGACGGCGCGGCGCTCCTTCTGACGCCCGAGCGCCGGGTCCGATCCGACGCCGACTTCGTCTTCTACAACCAGCCCGCGTCCGACGACGGAGCGGTGCAGCACCTCGGTCGGTCCGTCGTCGACGACGGCAGGCAGGAGGGCATCGGCCTCGACCTCGGCGCCGTCCCCCACGAGATCGACATCATCGCCGTCACGGCGAGCCTGGCTGACGGCCAGTTCGGTGACGTGCCGGGGCTCTTTCTGTCGGTCGCTGACCAGACCGGCCAGTCGTTGGTCCACTTCACCATCGAGGACGCCGGACCCGAGACGGCTTTCGTGTTCGGCGAGATCTATCGCCGCAACGGGCAGTGGAAGGTCCGCGCCGTCGGCCAGGGCTGGGACTCCGGTCTGGCCGGTCTGGCGACCGACTTCGGGGTGACGGTCGACGACTCGGAAGGTGGGACCGAGGACGACGGCGACGAGGCACCGACCGATCCAGCGGCCGACCTCGTGCCGGTAGAGGCGCTGGACGACGTCGGCCCGTCCGACAGCGAGGCAGCGGCTCCGGATCTACCAGCGGCCTCGCCCGGCGCCGGAGGAGGCGTCCCGGTCGTGTCGCCCGGTCCGCGGCGCAAGGGGGTGCGTACGCGCAAGGCGCCGCCGCGCAAGACACTCGCCGAGCCGGCCCCGCGATTCGCCGACGACCCGGCGTGGCAGGTCGCCCGCCTGTTCTCGATCTCAGGGGTGGGGACGGCCGACGAGCAGGAGAAGCGGGCGACCTCGGCGCTGCTCGCGACGATGCTCAGCGTGCGACCCTTCGCTCGGGCGATCTCCGCACGGCTCGGTGCACCGGCGGGCCACGTCGAGACCTTTCTGGAGGTGCCGTTCGCCAAGGGCGAGGGGCGTGTCATCCCGGACGGCCTGCTGCGGGTGGTGCGAGGCCAGAGGCGCTGGACGGGGCTGTTGGAGGTCAAGACGGGGACGGGCCAACTGCGTCAGGACCAGGTCGAGAACTACCTCGAGGTCGCGCGAGCGCAGGGCTTCGACGCGGTGGTGACGCTCTCCAACGAGATCGCCCCCGGCGCCGGCGAGCACCCGGTCCCCGTCGACCAGAGGAAGCTCAAGAAGGTCGGCCTGTTCCACCTGTCGTGGGCCGAGGTGCTGCACGAGGCCAAGGTCGTCCTGCAGCACCAGGGTGTCGACGACCCGACGCAGGCGTGGATCCTGTCGGAGTTCGTCCGCTACCTCGAGCACCCTCGCTCGGGCGTCGCCGGCTTCGACGACATGGGTGTGGCGTGGGTCCCCGTCCGGGAGGCCGTCGCCGCCGGCACCCTCCGCCCGGCCGACCGCAAGGTGCCAGGGGTCGCCCAGTCCTGGTTGCGACTGGTCCGCCACCTCGGTCTCAAGCTGTCCGCGGACCTGGGCGTCACCGTGTCCGAGCCGGTCCGCCGCGGCGCGAAGTCCTCGGACAGCGCCACGCGGGTGCGCGAGACCGTCGAGGGTCTGGCGGCCGATGGCAAGCTCGCCGCCAGCCTCAAGGTCCCAGGCGCGGCCGGCCTCGTCACCGTCGAGGCCGACCTGCGGACCACACGGGTGCGCGTGAGCACCACCGTGCAGGCACCGCAGGAGGGCAGCAACCACCGCCGGATCCAGTGGATGCTCAAGCAGCTCAAGACCGCACCGGACGACGTCCTGCTGGAGGTCCAGTTCGCACGGCAGTCCGAGACGACCTGCGAGCAGCTCAAGGACCTGCGTGAGGGGCCGGGGCCGCTGCTGACCGGACAGACGCGCGACGTGACGTCGTTCGTCCTGACCCGCCTGTACCCGCTGGGGACGAAGCGATCTGGCGTGAAGGGAGCCTTCATCCCGAGCGTCACCGACGCGGTCGAGTCCTTCTACTCGTTGGTGCTGCAACCGCTGCACGTCTGGGTGCCGTCGGCGCCCAAGCTGCCGGACGACACGGCCGAGGACGCCGAGGCCCTGGTCGACCAGGAGGTCTGACCGCCGACGCCGGTCGTGTCTGCGGACCCGTCCGGTGCTTGACACCGGCGGTCCGGTGCCGTGGACTCTCGCAACCCGGACCGAACGGTCGGAACCGGGACGACAGCGACGTCGACTGGGGGTGGTGCGCGTGCTCGTGCGCGCCTGCACGGCGGGAGCCCAGTGACCGCCTCCCTCGGCGCCACGGTGGCCGAGCCGGCCGACCCGTCGCGCGAGCCCGACCGGCGTCCGCCCGCTCGCGCCGCTCGCCGCCGCACGACCTTCCTCGGTCTCGACCGCGACGGTCTGCTGCTCGTGCTGCCGGCCTTGGTGCCGGTGCTCGTCTTCAGCGTCTATCCGCTGGTCAACGGGATCCTGCTCGGCTTCACCGACGCCCGGGCGGGGCGGAACGTCGAGACGGACGTGACGTGGTTCGCCAACTACGCGGACTTGCTGGGCGACTCGTACTTCTGGCAGTCGTTCCGCGTCGGGCTGGTGTGGGCGTTCGCCGTCACGGTGCTGCAGTTCCTCGCCAGCCTCGGCCTCGCGCTGCTGCTGAACGAGCGGCTGCGGCTGCGGTGGCTCGCGCGCACGCTGGCGCTGGTGCCGTGGGCGATGCCGCCGGTGGTGATCGGCATCATGTGGCGCCTCGTCTACCACCCGAACGCGGGCATCCTCAACGCCTCGCTGCGCGACCTCGGCCTCATCGACGGCAACATCGACTGGCTCGCCTCGTTCTCGCTGGCGCTGCCTGCGGTGATCGTCGTCGGCGTCTGGGCCGGGATGCCGCAGACGACGGTGGTGCTGCTCGCCGCGCTGCAGTCGGTGCCGCAGGAGCTGCACGAGGCCGCGGCCGTCGACGGCGCGGGGCGCTGGCGGCGATTCCGCGCGGTCACATGGACCCACATCGCGCCGGTCGTCGCGGCCATGACAACGCTCGACTTCGTCTGGAACTTCAACTCGTTCGGGCTCGTGTACGTGCTGACGCAGGGCGGCCCGGGCGGGACGACGCGGCTGCCGCTGCTGTTCGCGTACGAGGAGGCGTTCCGCTACGGCAACTACGGCTACGCAGCGGCGCTCGGCAACGTGATGGTGCTCGTCATCGCCGCGTTCGTCGCGGTCTGGCTGCGCCGCCGGATGAGGGAGGCCGACCAGTGAGGACGAGCCCGGCCGTGCGCACCGGCCAGTACGCCGCGCTGCTGCTGTACCTGGCGTTCCTCGCCCTGCCGCTGCTCTGGCTGGTGTCGACCGCGCTCAAGACGCCGCCGGAGATCGCCCGCATCGACCCGACGGTGATCCCGCTCGAGCCGACGCTGCAGAACTTCGTGGACGCGTTCCGCGAGCAGCCGATCCTGCAGTCGATGTCGAACAGCCTGGTCGTCGCCGGCACCAGCTCGCTGGTCACCGTCGTCCTCTCGGTGCCGGCCGCCTACGTGATGGCCCGCTACCGCTCGGTCGTCAGCCGGGCCGCGATGGTCTGGGTGCTGCTCAGCCAGATCTTCCCGTTCATCCTCGTGATCATCCCGCTGTTCCTGCTGGTGCGGGACGCCGGCCTGTACGACACCCACCTCGGCCTCGTCCTGGTCTACGTCGTCTGGTCGATGCCGTTCGCGCTGTGGATGCTGCGCTCCTACGTCGCGTCCATCCCGGTCGAGCTGGAGGAGGCCGCCGCCATGGACGGCGCCTCGCGGTGGCGGACACTGCGCTCGGTGCTCGCGCCGCTGCTCGCGCCCGGCATCGTCGCCGCCGCGATGTTCACCTTCGTCAACGCCTGGAACGAGTTCTTCTTCGCGCTGGTGCTCATCAAGGACCCCGACCTGGCGACGCTCTCGCTCACGCTGGTCAAGTTCATCGGTGCCGAGGGTGTCGCCCGCCTCGGGCCCCTCGCCGCCGCCTCGCTCGTCGCCACCGTCCCGAGCCTGCTCTTCTTCGCCCTGATCCAGCGCCGCCTCGTCGGCGGGCTGCTCGGCGGGGCGGTCAAGGCGTAAGCCCGCCCGGCTGCAGCCGGCCGCCGACCTGTCCACGAGACGTCTACCCCGCAGGAGGAACCGATGAGAACCTGTCGCACGTCCGCCACCGTCGCCGTCCTGGCGACCGCCGCCCTCGTCCTCACCGGCTGCGCCCGCGGCGACTCCGCCGGTGACGGCGACGACGCCCCCGCCGGTGACGGCGAGACGATCACGCTGGAGTTCCAGAGCCTGGCCTTCCAGACCGACGCCGTGGCGTCGACCAAGGAGATCGTCGACGCCTGGAACGAGGAGAACCCCGACGTCCAGGTCGAGCTCGTGCAGGGCGACTGGGCCTCGGTGAACGACCAGCTGCTCACCTCCTTCGAGGGCGGCACGGCCCCTGACGTCTTCCACTACGAGTCCGGTCCGCTGCGGGACTTCAACGAGCGCGGCTCCCTGCTCGACCTTGACGAGTACCTGTCCGACGAGATCAAGGACGACATCCGCGAAGGCGCCTGGGACACCGTGACCTACGACGACGCGGTCACCGGCGTGCCGTTCCTGCAGGAGTCGCAGGTCATCTTCGCGAACACGACGCTGCTGGAGGCCGCCGGGATCGAGCTGCCCACCGTCGACGACCCGTGGACCTGGGACGAGTTCGCCGACGCGAGCCAGCAGCTGACCACCGGCGGGCAGTACGGCGCGGCGTTCGCGCTCAAGTCGCCGGCGAACCGGGTGCTGAACCTCGGGATGGGCTACGACGCGGCCTACTTCGAGACCGAGGACGGCGTCTCGACCGCTGTCTTCGGCGAGGCCGAAGGTGCTGTGCCGCAGCGGATCCACGACATGATCTGGACCGACAAGACGGCATCGCCCGAGGTCGTCGGCCTGTCGGGCTCGGACGCGCTGCCCGGCTTCTTCGCCGGCCAGTACGCGATGATGCCCGGTGCGATCTGGTTCCGGCAGCAGATCGTCGAGCAGGCACCCGAGGGCTTCGAGTGGGTGACGCTGCCGCCGCTGGAGGGCACGAGCCAGACCCAGGGCGCCGTGTCGCAAACGCTCTCCGTGTCCGCCGACAGCGAGCACCCGGAGGAGGCGGTGCGCTTCGTCGAGTACGCCCTCAACGCCGAGAACCAGGCGAAGCTGGCGGCCGGCGACTGGCTGCTGCCCACCAGCCAGGAGGCCGTCAAGGCGCCGGAGCTGAACACCCCCGAGCTCGGCTGGGACGTCGCCGCGTCCACGGCCGAGGACCTGGAGATGGCGCCGTTCCAGCAGGTGAAGGGCTTCGAGGAGTGGAAGTCCAAGGTCGCCAACCCGGCGATGCAGGAGTACTTCGCGAACCAGATCACGCTGGACGAGCTGGGCGGGCGGCTCACCGGCGAGGGCCAGGACATCCTCGAGCGCTACAACCGCTGAGGCCGCAGCTCGGCGAGGACGGGCGGGTCAGACCCGGCGGGCGTGGTCGACGGCGGCGTCGACCACGTCCGCCATCGCCGTGTAGCCCTTGTCGTTGGGGTGGAACCAGTCCGGCGCGAGCATGCCCACCCAGGTGCGCGGGCCGTCGCGGCGCATGTCCGCCAGCCGCAGCCGTCCGTCCGGCACGCGCTCCCTGACCAGCGCGTCCATCGCCCGCGCCTCCCGCTGCGAGTTCGGTAGGTTGGCCACCACCGAGCCGGTGGGCAGCTGGTCGAGCACCTGCTCGAACCGCTCGACGACGTCGCCCCTGCGCTGCCGCGAGAAGATGTCGTTCGAGCCGATCAGCACGGTCACCAGCGCGGGCTCGTGCCCGAGCGCGGCGAGACGCCGCAGCGCCGGCAGCTGGTGGTCGAGCACGTCCTGCACCCGCGCCCCGGTCACGGCGAGGTTCACCAGCCGGTAGGAGTGCCCCTGCGCCGCCCAGCGCTCGTGCAGCTGCCCGACCCAGCCCGCCTCGGGGACCGACGCGCCGATCCCCTGCGTCATCGAGTCGCCGATGGCGACCCACAGCGTGCCCACCCGGCCCAGTTCCCGATCGTTCGAGGCCCGCCACGACGCCGCGAACGGCCCCACCTGGCGCTGCACCGACCGGACGCCCGGCAGCAGCGCCGACATCGTCCGCAGCACCCGTCCGGTCGGTCGCGGGCTGAGGTTGGCGTACTCGAACCCGGACGGTTGCACGCGAACAGGATGCCCCGGCGCCACCACGACACGGAGAGGGGGCGTGGCTGCTGACGCCTCGGTGCCGACCGGCGTAGCGTCCTGCGGGTCGCTCGGGCGGCGGGAGGTGACGGGCCGTGCCCAGAGGATCGGTCGTGCGCGGGGCTCGCCCCGAGGCGCTCGCAGGGGCGCTCGCGATGGTGACGTACTGCCTCGGCCAGGCGCTGGCCGGCCGGTTGCCGTTCGGCGCGGCCACCCGCAACGTCAACGACTACGGCACCCAGCTCGTCCCGCAGTACGCCCACCTGCGCGACGTGCTGACGGGGCAGGCCGACGGTGACCTGTGGTTCAGCTGGTCGAGCGCTCTCGGCGTGCCGTACGTCGGAGACCTCGGCGCGTACGTGTCCAGCCCGCTGTCGGTGCTGGTCGTGGCCTTCCCCCGCGACGAGGTCGACCTCGCCGCGTTCGTCGTGCACCAGCTGCACCTCGCGCTGGCCGCCGCCGCCATGACGGCGTACCTGCGACGGACCGGAGCCGGCTCGTGGCTGGTCGCCACCGCCCTCGGAGCGGCCTACGCCACCTGCGGATGGGCGGTCGACGACGCCGCGTTCTTCACCACCTGGCTCACCGGGCTCATCGGGCTCCCGGTGCTGGCGCTGGTGGGGGAGTGGGCGGTCCGCGGGCGGAGGCCGGTGCTGGGGCCGGTGCTGGTCGCCCTCGTCTGGGTCGCGAACTTCTACTCCGCGTACATGGCGACGATCGGCGCCGCACTGCTCGTCCTGTGCCGCCTGGTCGCCCTGGGCGCCGACAGGCGGCTCGTGCTGCTGACCGTCGTGCGGGGCGCCAGGGCGGTCGGGCTGGGCCTCGCGCTGGCAGCGCCGCTGCTGGTGCCGCTGTTCCTGGCGATCCGCGCGGCGCAGCCGTCGGGGTCGGCCCACATCACCCGGGTGGACCTGACCATCGTCCAGAGCCCGGCGGTCGGCGACCTCGCGTCCAGGGTGCTGCCCGCGACCGTCGGCGTCGGCGTCTCCCCGGCGCTCTACGTGACCACGCCGGTCGTGCTGCTCGCCCTGGTGCTGCTCTGGCACACCGGCGTCGCACGTCGTGCCCGCCTCGCGCACGCGCTCGGGCTCGCAGCCGTCCTGCTGTCGATGCTCTGGGTCCCCACCCAGGTCGCCTGGCACGGGTTCGACGTGCCGGACGGCAGCCACTTCCGCGAGGCCTTCGTCGTGTGCGGCTGGCTCACGGTGATGGCGTGGAGGGCGGTCGAGCGGACCTGGCCGGGCGCTCTCGCCTGGGTCGGCGGGCTCGCGTCCCTGGTGGTGCTCTGGGCGGTCGGGAGCCGGTCGGAGCACACGTCCCGGTGGACGACCTCGTTGCTGGTCATGGCGCTGGTCGCCGTGCTGGGCGCGGTGCTTGTTCCCGGAGCGCTCTCTGGTGGGCGGACTTGGGCGGCCAGGGCGCTCGGTGCTGTGATGGTGGCCGTGGTGCTCCTCGAGGGCTCCGTCACCGCGATGGTGGTCGGCGAGCACCACCACGACCGCTTCACCAAGCGGCCGCCCTGGACGCGCCAGCAGGCGCAGATCCGGTCGACCCTGCAGGACGCGGACGAGTGGCCGGGCATGCGGACCACCCCGGGCACCGGCGGCACACCGGGGGTGCGCAAGTGGGCGACGCCGAACGACCCGATGCTCGTCGGGGGCCAGGGGCTCGGCTACTACAGCAGCCTGATGCCGCGGACGACGACCGAGGCCTTGCAGAGCGTCGGCGTGACGTACCTGTCGTACGGCCGCAGCATCATCGACACCCCGGACCCTCCTCGCGACGCCCTGCTCGGCATCGGGCAGCGGGTCGAGGCCGAGGGGCCGCCGATCACCCGCGCCCCGAGCGCGCCGCTCGTCAGCGCCCGACCGGAGCCGGCACTGTCCGACGACGTGTTCGGCACCCGCAACGCGCTCGCGGCCGCCGAGGTGTGGACGTTCCCGGCCCTGGCGGTCGAGTCCCCGGACGGCGTCCCGCTCGTCGCCGGAGCGCACGGTGGGTACGACGTCCCCGCGTCGCCCGAGGCGCCGGCTGCGGTGCTGCGTGCCACCTGCCCGGAGGGCTCGCGCGTCCACCTGTCGGCACCCGAGACGGCCGGGTGGGCGCAGACGGCCGAGGGCGTGGTCGCGGAGATCGTGCCGATCGCGGGAGGACGTATGGGGCACTACCGCGGTGGTGGGCCCGTCGACCTCGGGCCTGCTCCATCCGGCGAGGCCCGGGTCGACGTCTTCGGCAGCCCCCAGGTGGTCCTGCCCGCGCGGCCGCTGGCCTGCTTCGACCCGCAGGCGATGGACGAGGCGATCCGGACGCTGCAGCAGACGGCGGCGGACGTGACGACCGGCGGCCACTCCTTCGCCGCGCGCTGGGACGCGGGTGTCGACGGCACCGCGGTGGCGCTGGTGACCGCCACGGAAGGCTGGCGCTGCAGCACCGGCGGGCCGTGGCGGGCGCCGGACCCCGCGGCCGGCTTCATCACCGTCGACATGGCCGGCTCGGACCGGCTCGACTGCACCTTCCGGCCGCCGGGCACCGAGCACGGCGCGGCGATCGGGCTGCTGACGCTGGTCGCCCTCCTCGCGCCGTCGGGCCTGCGCCACGTGCGCTCGCGACGGGGTGCCTCGGACGGCGACCGCCTCGCCGAAGTGGCGTGACCCGCCGTTGAGCCGCTGCCATCCTGGCGCGGTGACCACCCTCGAGCTGCGCCCGTTCGACCCGGCGCAGGCCGAGCTGGTGTCGTCCTGGGCGCCGACCGAGCGCGAGGTGTGGACCTGGGTATCGCGCCGCACGGCACCCATCCCGCCGGACGCCGTCCGCGGCTGGGCCGCCGAGGAGGGCTCGCTCACCTACCTCGTGCACGAGGACGACGAGCCCGTCGCCTTCGCCCAGGTCTGGCTAGACGACGACGAGGACGACGCCGAGCTCGCCCGCCTCCTCGTCGCGCCCGAGCACCGTGGCCGCGGCGTCGGCCGCCGGATGGTGGCCGCCCTCACCGAGGTCGCCCGGCAGCACAAGCCCGGCGTCGCCATGCGCGTTGCGCCCGGCAACGAGCCTGCCCTGCGCGCCTACGCCGCCGCCGGCTTCGAGCGCGTCGACCCCGAGACCGAGACGGAGTGGAACGCCGGCCAGCCCGTCGCCTTCGTCTGGCTCCGCGCGACACCGTGACGGCCGCGCGGCTCGACACCGTGGACGCCGTCAGGGCGGAGGTGCGCCGGGTCGACGAGCACTGGCCGACACAGATCCACGGGCTCCTCGCGCACTACGACCGGGTGGCTGCCGACGTCGCCCGGTCGGATGCTCGGGCGGTCGACCTCGCGCTGGTGTTCCTCGAGGCCGATGCCGTCGGGTTCGGTACCGGCTACATCGCCGAGGAGCTGATGCACCGGCTCGCCCACGCACGGCTCCGCGACGCGCACCGGCGTCGCGCCGCAGCGGTCGTCGTCCACCGGGTGCGTCGACCGCGTACGAGGCTGCTGCGTCCGGCTGCACGCCTCGCGGCGGGCGTCTGGGACGACGAGCTCGCCGCGACGCTCGGGTCGCTGGCGTCCGGTGAGGACGCACCGCTGGCACGCCGGGCTCGCTGGCTGGTCGCGCACGCCGAGCACTGCCGGCGCAGTTGGGACGGCGCCGCGATAGCTACTCGCCAGTACCCACGCGGGGCCGGTCGTGGAATGGGCGGGACGCCGTCCGGTCACTAGGTTGTGGGCGTGAGCGAGAACCTGTCGAAGTCGATCTCCCGGGTCGCGGTGGTCAACCGCGGAGAGGCGGCGATGCGCCTCGTCCACGCCGTCCGCGAGATCAACGCGGGCCGTGCCGAGGGCGAGCCGCCGATGGTCACGATCGCGCTGCACACCGAGGGCGAGCGGACGGCGCGCTTCGTCCGCGAGGCCGACGAGGCGTTCGACCTCGGGCCCGCCTCGGCCCGTCCGTACCTCGACCTCGCCCTGCTCGAGCGCGCGCTGGTCGAGACCCGCGCCGACGCCGCCTGGGTCGGCTGGGGTTTCGTCGCGGAGGACCCCGCGTTCGCCGAGCTGTGCGACCGGATCGGGGTCACCTTCGTCGGCCCCAGCGCGGACGCGATGCGGCGGCTCGGCGACAAGATCGGCGCGAAGCTGCTCGCCGAGGAGGTGGGCGTCCCGGTCGCGCCGTGGTCGCGCGGACCGGTCGACGACCTCGCCTCTGCCACCGAGCACGCGGCCGCCATCGGCTACCCGCTGATGCTCAAGGCCACGGCCGGCGGCGGCGGGCGCGGCATCCGCGTGGTCACCACCGACGTCGAGCTGGCCGACGCCTACGAGCGCACCCGCGACGAGGCCGAGCGCGCCTTCGGCAGCGGCGTGGTCTTCCTCGAGCGGCTGGTCACCGGCGCGCGGCACGTCGAGGTGCAGGTCATCTCCGACGGCGAGACCGCGTGGGCGCTCGGCGTGCGCGACTGCTCGGTGCAGCGGCGCAACCAGAAGGTGATCGAGGAGAGCGCCTCGCCGGTGCTGCAGCCGGCCGACGTGCAGAAGCTCAAGGAGTCGGCCGAGCGGCTGGCCGTCCGGGTCGCGTACCGCGGGGCGGCGACGGTCGAGTTCCTCTACCACCCGGGCGACGGGACGCTGGCGTTCCTCGAGGTCAACACCCGGCTCCAGGTCGAGCACCCGATCACCGAGCTCACCACCGGCTTCGACCTGGTCAAGGCGCAGCTGCACGTGGCGTCCGGCGGGCGGCTCGAGGGGCAGCCGCCGCCGGAGCTGGGCCACGCCGTCGAGGCGCGGCTGAACGCCGAGGACCCCGACCGCGACTTCGCCCCCGCGCCCGGACGCGTCGAGCTGCTCCGGCTCCCGGCCGGCCCCGGCATCCGGGTCGACACCGGGCTGGGGGAGGGCGACACCATCCCGGCCGACTTCGACTCGATGATCGCCAAGGTGATCTCGTACGGCCGCGACCGCGACGAGGCGCTGGCCCGGCTGCGGCGGGCGCTCGCCGACACCCACGTCGTGATCGAGGGCGGCGCGACCAACAAGAGCTTCCTGCTCGACCTGCTCGACCAGCCCGAGGTCGTCGACGGCTCGGCCGACACCGGCTGGATCGACCGCGTCCGCACGACCGGCCGCCTGGTCGCCCACGCGCACGCCGCCGTCGCGCTCGTCGTCGCCGGTATCGAGGCGTACGAGCAGGAGGAGCAGGTCGAGCGCCAGCACTTCTTCGCCACCGCGCACGGCGGCCGCCCGCAGGCCAGGCACCAGCCCGGACGACCGGTCGACCTCGCCCTGCGCGGGCAGGCGCAGCGGGTCACCGTCGCCCAGGTGTCGCCGGAGCGGTACCGGGTGTCGCTGCGCCCGGACGGGTCCGACGCCGTCGACGTCGAGGTGGAGCGCCTCGGCTCGTACGCGCTGCGTGTCACCTGCGCCGGGCGCACCCACCGCGTGGTCACGGCGACGCACGGCATCGTCCACTCGGTCGAGGTCGACGGCGTCACCCACCGCGTCACCCGTGACGAAGGCGGTGTGGTCCGTTCTCCCGCACCGGCTCTCGTGGTCGCCACGCCGGTCGCCGTCGGTGACGAGGTCGAGGCGGGTGCCCGGGTGCTCGTCCTCGAGTCGATGAAGATGGAGACGGTGATCGCCGCGCCGGCGCGGTCCCGCGTCCGCGAGCTCCACGTCACCACGGGGCGCCAGGTCGAGACGGGCGCGCCGCTGCTGCGGCTCGAGCCGCTGGGCGACGGGGACGGCGTCGCCGCGTCCGACCCCGCGCTCGACGTCCAGCTGCCGGTCGCCGGGACGCCCGAGCCGCACGACCGCCGCACCCGGTCGCTGCGCGACCTGCAGGGCCTGCTGCTCGGTTTCGACCTGCCGCCCGCTGACGCCTCCCGTGCCGTCTCCGAGCTGCGGCAGGGCGTGGCCGACGAGGTGCGCGTCGACGGCAGCACCCTGGCGGCCGAGCTGTCGGTGCTGCGGGCCTTCGCCGACGTCGCCGAGCTGACGCGCAACCGTCCCGAGCACGAGGACGACGGCGCCGACGAGCGGGTGCACAGCCCGCGCGAGCACTTCCACTCCTACCTGCAGAGCCTCGACGTCGAGCGGCAGCAGCTGCCGGCGGTGTTCCAGGCCAAGCTGCTGCGGGCGCTGTCGCACTACGGCGTCACCGAGCTCGACCGCACGCCCGCGCTCGAGGAGGCCGTCTACCGGCTATTCCTGGCGCACCAGCAGCAGGGCTCGCACGTCGGCGTCGTGAGCGCCGTGCTGCAGGAGTGGCTGAGCACCGCTGCGCCGCAGGGGCCGCTGGCCGACGAGGCGCACGACGTCCTCGACCGGCTCGTCGTCGCGACCCAGCTGCGGCACCCGGTCGTCGGCGACCTGGCCCGGAGCGCGCGGTTCCGGTGGTTCGACCAGCCGGCGGTCGAGGCCGCGCGCGCCCGGGTGATGGAGAAGGTCGGACCCGAGCTCGAGGCGCTGTCGGCGTCCGACGACCAGCCCGACCGCGCCCAGCGGATCGACGCGCTCGTCGCCATCCCGGAGCGCATCGTCGGCTTCCTGGCCGAGCGGCTGGAGCAGGGCAACCCGCGCCGCGAGCCGATGCTCGAGGTGCTCGCGCGCCGGCACTACCGCGAGCACGAGCTCGGCGTCGTGCAGACCGTCCAGACCGATGAGCGCACCGGCGCGATGCCCGAGGGCAGGCCCGTCGTCGTCGCCGACTACGTCCTCGACGGACGTCCGACGCTGCTGGTCTCGACCGTCGGGCAGATGTCCGAGCTCGCCGACGGGACGCTCGACGCCGCGATCGGCGCCCAGCTCGACACCGTCCCGCCGAGCACCGAGTCGGTCGTCGACCTGTACCTGCACTGGTCGGGCGCACCGGAGCAGGCCGACGCCGTGTCGTCCGGCATCGCAGAAGCGCTGTCCCGCAACACCTTCTGCCGCGCGATCCGCCGCATCGTCGTCGGGGTGGCCCCGGGTGGCGGACGCCCCGTGCAGTACGTGACCTTCCGGCCGGAGGGGTACGGCGCCGAGGACGCCGACCCGACCCGCGGCGTCGTGGAGGACACCCTCGTGCGCGGCGTCCACCCGATGGTCGCGCGGCGGCTCGACCTGTGGCGGCTGCGCAACTTCGAGGTCACCCGGCTCGACGCCCCCGAGGACGTCCTGCTCTACCACTGCGTCGCGCCGGGCAACCCGAGCGACCAGCGGCTCGTGGCGACGGCGCAGGTGCGCGAGCTCGCCGTGGTCAAGGACGCCGACGGCGTCGTCACCTCGCTGCCGCACGTCGAGCGCGCGATCGGCAACTGCCTCGAGGCGATCCGTCGCGCCCGCGCGTCGATGGGATCGGCCGGCGCGCGGCTCGACATGAACCACGTCTGGCTGCACGTCTGGCCGGTGATCGACGCGCCGCTGGAGCAGCTCACCGCGCTCAAGGGCACGATCTCGCCGCTCACCTCCGGGCGCGGTATCGAGGAGGTCGCCGCCCAGGGGCGGGTGCTGGCGCCGGACGGCTCGGTGCACCCGGTCTCCGCGCGCTTCACCCACCGGCCCGGCCACGGGGTCGTCGCCGACGTCGGCGGCCCGCCGACCGAGCGCCTCGAGCCGCTGGACGGCTACGCGCAGAAGGTGATCCGCTCCCGACGGCGGGGCACCGTGTACCCCTACGAGCTGGTCGAGCGGCTCGCCGGCGACGGCGGGAGCTTCGTCGAGCACGACCTGGACGCCGACGGCCGGCTGGTGCCGGTCGACCGTCCGCGCGGCGGGAACACGGCCGGCATCGTCGCCGGAGTGGCCACCTCGCCGACGCCCCGGCACCCCGAGGGCGTGACCCGCGTCGTGCTGATGGGCGACCCGACCAAGGCGCTCGGCGCCGTCGCCGAGGCCGAGTGCGCGCGGGTCTGCGCGGCGCTCGACCTGGCCGAGCAGATGGACGTCCCGCTCGAGTGGTTCGCGCTGTCGGCCGGCGCCCGGATCTCGATGGACTCCGGCACCGAGAACATGGACTGGGTGGCGCGCGCGCTCCGCCGGATCATCACGTTCACCCAGGCGGGCGGCGAGATCAACGTCGTGGTCGCCGGCATCAACGTCGGCGCCCAGCCGTACTGGAACGCCGAGGCGACGATGCTCATGCACACCCGCGGCGTCCTGGTGATGACGCCGGACAGCGCGATGGTGCTCACCGGCAAGCAGTCGCTCGACTTCTCCGGCGGCGTCTCGGCCGAGGACAACTTCGGCATCGGCGGGTACGACCGGGTGATGGGCCCGAACGGCCAGGCGCAGTACTGGGCCCCGGACATCGGCGCCGCCTGCGACGTGCTGGCCGCGCACTACGACCACACCTACCGGGTGCCGGGGGAGTCGTCGGTGCGGCGGGCGCAGACGTCCGACCCTGTCGACCGCGACGTGTGCGAGTTCCCGCACGAGGTCGAGGGCAGCGACTTCACCACCGTCGGCGACATCTTCTCGACGTCGACGAACCCGGACCGCAAGAAGGCCTTCGACATCCGGACGCTGATGCGCGCGGTGGCCGACGCCGACCACCCGGTGCTGGAGCGCTGGGCGGGCATGGCGGACGCCGAGACGTCCGTGGTGCAGGACGCGCATCTCGGTGGGTGGCCGGTGTGCTTGATCGGCATCGAGTCCAGACCCGTTCCGCGGCGCGGGTTCCCGCCGAGCGACGGTCCCGACACCTGGACTGCGGGCACGCTGTTCCCGCGCTCGTCGAAGAAGACGGCGCGCGCCATCAACGCCGCCAGCGGCAACCGTCCGCTGGTGGTGCTGGCGAACCTGTCCGGCTTCGACGGCTCGCCCGACTCGATGCGCAACCTCCAGCTGGAGTACGGCGCCGAGATCGGCCGCGCCATCGTCAACTTCGAGGGACCGGTCGTGTTCTGCGTGGTGTCGCGGTACCACGGCGGCGCCTTCGTCGTGTTCTCCAAGACGCTGAACGACAACATGACGGTGCTCGCCGTCGAGGGCTCATACGCGTCGGTGATCGGCGGCGCCCCCGCCGCGGCGGTGGTGTTCGCCGGCGAGGTCGACAACCGCACCTCGGCCGACCCGCGTGTGCGGGCGCTCGAGGAGCAGGTGCAGCAGGCGCCCGCCGGCTCGGGCCGCGCGGCCCTGGTGGCCGAGCTCGGCGAGCTGCGCCAGGCGGTGCGCACCGAGAAGCTCGGCGAGGTGGCCTCGGAGTTCGACCGCGTGCACAGCATCCACCGCGCCGTCGAGGTCGGCTCGGTCGACGCCGTCATCGACCCGCACGAGCTGCGCCCGCGCCTGGTCGAGGCCGTCGAGAAGGGGCTGCGAGCCGCCGGACGGTCCTGAGCCGTCACGCTCAGGGGTGCGGCGACGCGTGCCGATGCAGGTGGGGTGATCCGCCGCGCCGTCCTCGTCCTCGCCGTCTCGTCGGCGTCGGTGCTCACCGGGTGCGGCGCGTTCGTCGTCTCCGAGGTGCCTCCCGGTGACCTGCTGCGTCCGAGTGCGTCCCGGTCGTCGTCCGCCGAGCCCGTGCCGTCCCCCGTGACCTCGTCACCGGCGCCCGAGCCGGTCGAGCCGCTCGAGGCCTCGGTGCTCCCCGTGACGCTGGATGCCACGGGCCGGCCGTACGACGTCGCGCTCGAGGACGGCGTCTCGGTGTCCTACCGGCCGCTGACGACGCTCGACACCGACGGCGAGCAGCTGGTCGTGGACGGCGGCGAGTACCACCTCGGGCCGTCGGTGGAGCCGGTGCACGTCCCGCTGCCCGCGTCCGGCGCCGTCGCGGTCGGCCTGGTGGTCACCGAGCGCGACGGGTACCCGCAGTCGTCGCAGGTCGCCGGGGTGGTCCTCGGCGACCCGGCGGCGGTCGACCGCTGGGGCCCCTTCCAGTACGCCTACGGCACCGACGGCGGGATGGGTGCGGTGTGGACGGAGTCCGCCGCCTACGACATCACCCCGGAGGAGTGGCCGGACGGGAGGCCCCCCGTCGCGCAGACCGCGCTCGACCGGCTGATCGCGGGCGAGAGCTGGGTGCTCACCGACGCGGACGGCGACGGGGACGACGACGGCCTGCTGTTCGACAACGGCTGGGGCGACGGCGGTTTCCCGATGAGCACCGGTGTCGACGCCCAGGGGCGCGTGGTGGCCGTCGCGATCTGGCACCAGTGGGTGCCGTGGCGGCTCGGCCTGCCGGTCGGCGTCCCGCCCGCGGACGTCCGGCGTGCCGAGGAGGCCATCGCGCGCTGCCTGGCCGAGGGGACGCAGCCCATGGACGACGGCACCTGCGGGCAGTGACCGTCCGGACCCGACGAGGTGTCAGACGCCCGACGGCCGCGCGGACGTTGTGATGTCCCAGGAGATCGCTGACAGGTGTGTCTCAGGACATCGCTGACACTAGCCGCGGGGTTGGTAGCGGCGGGTGCGGTCCAGGGTGAGGGTGCGGATCAGCTGGTTGGCGATGAAGA